>ERZ1674037.1-NODE-1-length-477230-cov-37.990972_pt1 | contig 477230 bp, 430 predicted proteins | sample MGYA00581136_ERZ1674037 | MGnify/ENA primary metagenome ERZ1674037 (study PRJEB41354, sample SAMEA4873341) | human saliva metagenome | biome: human-associated habitat [ENVO:00009003]; feature: mouth environment [ENVO:08000002]; material: saliva material...
GCACCAGTTGCACCGGTATCGCCTTTAGCACCAGTTGCACCAGTATCGCCTTTAGCACCAGTTGCACCGGTATCGCCTTTAGCACCAGTTGCACCGGTATCGCCTTTAGCACCAGTTGCACCGGTATCGCCTTTAGCACCAGTTGCACCAGTATCGCCTTTAGGACCAGTCGCGCCGGAAGCACCAGTAGAACCACCACCGATTACGCTCAGGGTGTATTCGTTAGTGCCGTTTGAGGTCATTGTCAAACCGTTACCGGCGATCAGTTTCAGGGTGTTATTGGCATTTGATTTAGGATCGTATTTGTAAGTACCTTCAGCAGGTGAGCTACCGCTACCATTGTGGCCTGAGAATACAAATGGATTCAGGTTTTCGATGCGATTTGCAACAGCGTACAATTGAGAGCCGTTGATTGCATCGGTAGAAGTTGCAGAGATACGGCCTGCGGCAACGTTTTGAATTTGACGTTCTTTACCTGCAGAACCTACAGACAATACTGCGCCATTGCCCAAACCGCTGGTTGCACCTGCGAAGCCGCTGTAAGTGTAGCTGCCAACAGTAGCAGTGTTAGTAGGTACGAAGTTGCTGGTTGTAGAACCGTTACCCAGAGCTACGCTGTTTTCGATAGTAGATTTAGCTTCAGTACCCAAAGCCAGAGTGTTTTTAGCTGTTGCTTGAGCACCGTTACCCAGAGCAGTTGCATATTCACCGCCATTAGCTTGAGCACCACGGCCCAATGCAATTGCTTGTTTAGAAGCAGCGTTACTTTGTACGCCCAAAGCTACTGAGTATTTACCAGTTGCTGTAGCAGCAGGACCGAATGCTGCAGCAGAAGTACCGTCAGCTACGGAACCACGACCGATTGCTACGTCAGAACCTTGTTTGGCTTGAGCGTCGCCACCCAATGCTACCGCGCCGTTTGCCAGAGCTTTAGAGCGCTCACCGATGGCTGTTGCTACGATACCGGTTGCTTGAGCTTCTGTACCGATTGCCATTGCCGAACCGGCATTATTTACTACGCCGTCGCCATCAGCGCCAGTAGAAGTACCGTCAGCTGTAGCAGAATGACCTACGGCAACGTCAGCAGCTTGCTTAGCAGTTGCACCGTTACCTTGAGCGATAGAGTTATTGCCAGCAGCTTTAGATTGAGTACCCAAAGCGATAGAGTTGTTACCGATTGCTTTAGCAGCAGAACCTGCTTTATTACCGAAATTACCATCCATCGCACCGCCAATAGCTACAGAATTTTCACCTGTTGCTTGAGCAGATGCACCACCAGCAAATGAGCCTGTGCCATTAGCTTGAGACAACACGCCGATAGCGGTAGCACGGTGAGCAGTTGATTCAGCATAAGCACCGACACCAATTGCGTTATCACCTCTAGAAACTGATTTAGTACCGACAGCAATGGAGTTATTGTTAGACGCAGTGGCAGTTTGACCCACAGCAATAGAGTTAGACTGAGCAGCAGTAGCGTTAGAACCTACAGCAATTGCAGCTTCTTTATTGGCTTGCGCATATGGACCAACTGCAACTGTCAGATTACCTTCTGCTTTTGTATATGAACCAACGCCGACAGCTTGAATACCTGACGCATTTGCGCTAGTACCTGCTGCAATCGCGTGGTCTTGGCTTGCCACAGTATCTTTACCGACAGCAATAGCATTGGTCCAAGCACCATGAGCGTTGTTACCAATAGCGATAGAATCTTGTTTTTCAGCGTTTGCATGCGTACCTACAGCAACTGCAGCAGCATTTGCATTGGAGTTATCACCAATAGCTGTTGCAAATTGTGCACCAGCATTTGCACGGTTACCGAATGCACTTGCGGAGTCTTGAGTAGCAGTTGCACGGTTACCTACTGCAGTCGCACGAATTTGAGTTGCTTGGGCTACATTACCGATTGCAACAGAAGCTTCACCACTTGCAACAGAGCTTACACCCATTGCAGTCGATGCACCGCCGGTTGCGATATTGTTATTACCTACTGCCAATGCTGCGTTTGCAGTCGCAGTATTGTTCGCACCGTAAGCGATAGTGCCATCTTGACTGCTGGCAGTATTTTGATAACCCACTACAACAGAGTTGACACCAACGTTTCTGTTAGAACCGTTGTAAGTACCATCAGGAGTAATGTCTACTGCACTACCTCCCAATCTTACAGCGGCCTCTACTCCGCTAGATGCCATCAAAGCACCTGCAGCAACCACCGCAGCAGCTACGGCTTTACGCTTGTCAGAAGCGGATTTTTTGCCGTGCGCATGGCTGATTTCGGAAACCGCGGTCCATGTCTGGGTCGCGTGGTTCCAAATAACTTTAAAGACTTTATTCATATCGATTTTCCTGTAAGGGGTTTGATTTCTTTTGGGACGTGTTGCTCGGCTGTAAACCGCCTGTCCACACATTTGCCGCATTTCAGAGTCTCCCCTTTATGCGGTTTCATGCCGTAATCTCCTGTATGCAATTCCCGTGCCAAAAGTCTCCACTCGGCCGAATAACAGCTAAAAGCCTGTTTTATGGGATTTTATGCTGATACATTTTGGGAAGCTTGTGAAGTTTGGGAAACGATGTGCCGTTTTTTGTCAGCTTGTTTCTTAACAAGTCACTTTTTGTCAGCTTCTATCAATGCATTCGGAATCCTTATCCAAATTTTATATGCGTTTGGTTTCGTAAATCAACTCTTCCGATAAAGTGTTACTTTTTCGGCCTCAACGGTCATGCCCGTTAAATTTACTTGTTGCTTTTTTTAAACGGCTTTTCTAGCTATTTGATTTTACTTTTTTATTCTCAAACAATAATGATTACTAAATAATATATGATTTGAATAGTTTCTTTAGTGATAGATTTAAACGCGGGCTTTTATTTAGAGAATTAATGAAATTTGTATTGAAGATCGGTTTGAAACGTGTAACGGGTTTGTATCGCCTGTTTCAGACGGCCTTTGACGTTTCCTAACATATAAATAGTGAACAAATGATACGAATTTATGCACTATTGAGCCGATGGACAGCGTTAAACAGGCAAGTGTAAAACTTGCCTTTACGTTTGGGATTTATTTGTTTTCTATTGTAGAAAACTGTGTTGTTTTTTCAGACGGCCTTACCAACGGAACGTTTGGGTTACACCTGCGGAAGCGCCGTTGTTGCCGGCATAGCCGTAACCGCCGGTATGGCTGGAGGCGCAGGCGGTGAGTGTGGCGAGGGTGAGAATGAGGAGGATGTGTTTCATGTTTTTTCTCTGAGTGGGTTGGTTTTAGACTTGTGTGGCGTTGTGTTGCTGCATGAATCGGGCTGGCTGGGGCTTGGTTGCTTTATCCTGATTTGCAGTTAGGCCGCTAAATTGTTTGATGATTAAAGAAGGCCGTCTGAAAACGGGTTTCATGATATTGAAACTTTGTTTTCAGACGGCCTTTATTTTATATTAGCTTATTAGTGGCGGAAATGGCGGATGCCTGTTACGACCATGGCGATGCCGTGTTCGTCCGCTGCGTCAAAGACTTCTTGGTCGCGCATGGAGCCTGCGGGATGGATGATGGCTTTAATGCCCTGCTCGGCGATGACGTCTACGCCGTCGCGGAATGGGAAGAAGGCATCGGAAGCGGCACATGCGCCGTTGAGGTCGAGATTGGCATCTTGCGCTTTGCGGGCGGCGATGCGGGTGCTGTCCACGCGGCTCATTTGGCCTGCGCCGATGCCGTAGGTTTGACCGCCTTTGCCGAAAACGATGGCGTTGGATTTGACGTATTTTGCGACGTTCCAGACAAACATCAGGTCGTTCCATTCTTGCTCGGTCGGTTGGCGTTTGGAGACGACTTTTAAATCGGCGCGGTTGAGGCGGTGGATGTCGGGGGTTTGTACCAATAATCCGCCGCCGACGCGTTTGAGTTCAAAGCGGTTCGCGCCTGCCTCAAGCGGCACTTCCAATACGCGCACGTTTTTCTTGGCGGCGGCGATTTCGAGGGCTTCGGCGGTGAACTTCGGCGCCATGAGGACTTCCATAAACTGATTGTCGGTAATCTGTTTGACGGTTGCGCCGTCCACTTCGCGGTTGAAGGCGATGATGCCGCCGAATGCGCTGGTGGTGTCGGTAGCGTAGGCGAGTTTGTAGGCGGTCAATGTATCGGCTGCAACGGCAACGCCGCACGGGTTAGCGTGTTTCACGATCACGCAGGCGGGCGCGTCGAAGGATTTGACTGCTTCCCAAGCGGCATCGGCATCGGCGATGTTGTTGTACGACAATTCTTTGCCTTGGAGCTGTTTGTAGGCGGAAAGGCTGCCTGCGGCAGGGTAAATATCGCGGTAGAACGCGGCGCGTTGGTGCGGATTTTCGCCGTAGCGCATGTCTTGCACTTTAATCCAGCTTTGGTTGAACTGGCTTGGGAATTCGCCGATTTGAGGCTGACCGCTCAAGACGTCGTCTGAAAGCGAGGTCAGGTAGTTGGAAATCATGCCGTCGTATTGGGCGGTATGGCTGAATGCTTTGCGTGAAAGGTTGAAACGGGTTTTGTCACTCAATGCGCCGTTGTTGGCTTCGAGTTCGGCTGCGATGGCCGGGAAATCGGCGGTGTCGGTAACGATGGCGACGTGTTTCCAGTTTTTCGCGGCAGAGCGCACCATGGTCGGGCCGCCGATGTCGATGTTTTCAATCGCATCTTCCAGTGTGCAGTTTGGTTTGGCGATGGTAGCGGCGAAGGGATAAAGATTGACGCACACTAAATCGATATTGCCGATGCCGTGTTCTTCCATCTTAGCGACGTGTTCGTCCAAATCGCGACGGCCGAGGATGCCGCCGTGGATTTTCGGATGCAGGGTTTTCACGCGGCCGTCGAGCATTTCGGGAAAACCGGTATAGTCGGCAACTTCGATAACGGGAACGCCTGCATCAGCCAAGAGCTTTGCTGTACCACCGGTAGAAAGGATTTCTACACCGAGCTTGGTCAGGGTTTGGGCAAATTCGACTGCGCCTGTCTTGTCGGACAGGCTGATCAGGGCGCGTTTGATGGAAGGCATGGGATTTCCTTTGTTGAAGGTTTAATCGATATGGGATGAATTTTCAGGGCGGTATTATCCGCTATTTTCGTCTTTTTGGCAGTAGGTTTTTATAGATATTGTTGACAATTTTATTGTAAAAGGCCGTCTGAAACTCGGTTTCAGACGGCCTGATGTTTTTGACTATTTAAATCCCATTTTCTTCGCTACGCATACTGCGCCTGCCATGCCTGCGCATAAGGGCATGAGTAAGGCAACGGGGGCGTAGGTGAGTTCTAAAATAAAGACGATGGCCGTCAGGGGCATTTTGAGGGAAACGCCGAGGAAAACGGCAGCGCCGACAACGGCCGCACTTTCGGACGACATGGCAGGAAAGAAAGTATTCCACGCGGCTGCGGCGGCAAAGGCGATGGTACTGCCGAGCATCATGGACGGGGTAATCAGGCCGCCGTATGCACCTGCCGCCAGCGCCATCAAGACGACCAGCCATTTGATGGCGGTCAGCTCAAGGCTGTGTTGCCAGTCGGTCATGCCGCCAAAGGTCAGTTGGTTGCCTGCTTTGCCATTGCCCAAAATTTCGGGAAACCAAACGGCAATCACGCCGATGAGTGCAAACATGCAGACGGCCAAGGGAATGATTTTGATGTTGTCGCGCTTGATGAAGGGGAACTTTTGGGCGGTGCGCTGGAAAAAGACGGCGGTTGCGCCCAATATCGGGCCGATGATGGCGGAAAACCAAAGTAATGAGGTATTGATGGAAAGGTTGGTCGGATGATATTGCTGCACGTCGCCCAAGCCGATGCGTGCGACGGCAGTGGCGATGACGGAAGTCAGCAATGCGGCGGTGACGGCTTGCTGCGTCCATACGCCCAGCATGGCTTCGAGGATGAAAAGTGTGGAGGCAAGCGGCACGTTATACACGGCCGCCAAACCTGCACCCGAGGCGCAAGCAATGACCAGCCTTGCGTCGTCTTCGCTCAATCCGAAACGGTTGACACCGACCGAGGCGAAAGCGGCGGTCATTTCGCGCGGCGCAACTTCGCGGCCGAGCGGCGAGCCAAGCCCGACGGTGATGATTTGCAACAGGGCATGGCTGACGGTTTCCAAAAACGGAAAACCGGCAAGCGGATTTTTAACCACGGCTTTGATACCCGGTTGCGGCCTGCCGTAGCGTTTGAGCAACCACCACCCCAAGCCGACCACCACGCCGCAACAGGTCACGACCACGACACGCCGCGCAGGACTTGCCTGCGCTACGCCCTCTCGGAATGAAACGTATAGGCCGTCTGAACCGTAACCATAGGCAAGATGTTGAATCGTATGCATGATTTCGGTTAATACAATGCCGACCATGCCGCCGATGATGCCGGTAATGATGAGGGCGGCCCAGAGTTTATAAGTGTCTTTCACGGGATTTGACTTGAGGTATGAATGGTTTGATCAAAGCGTTTTTCAGGGAAACTATTGTCCGCCCAAGGGATAATTTTTGGGGGCAACGTGGGTTTTGCCGTTATAAGGGAAAATATATTTCTGATTTTTATAATTTTTCTTTCCTGATACGCCGCTGAGTTTTGCAGTCAACGCCCACACGCCGGATACGGCAGGACGGCTTTTGTCAAAAGCAATTTTGGCTTCCAGGCTGGTATATCTGTCTTTGCAGTCTCGTTTTTCACGCCCTTTCAATTCATCGCAATCGCCAAAATATGCGCCGTTATCGTTACCGTTGATAATTAAGCTTTTACGGACACGGTTGCTATTATCGGTAAACAGGAAATTTTCTCCGGTTGTCGTTTCACCCTGACCTGTATAACCTGATTCGACAGTGTAGCCCCAGTTTTGCTCACCCATCTGGACAAACCGCCAATCCTTATTCTCCGGCACATCCCCCCATGCGCCAATTTCATCGCTTCCGTGCTGTTTGATTGCCCACTTGCCGTCTGCTTTCTCCAAAACAAACAATTCCGCTAAACCCGAAGAAGCATGGGCGTCCTGTTTAACTTTTTGTTCCATATCGTAGGCAAAACCTGTGTACAACACATAGCGCGCAGCTTTGCCATTGCGCGTTACGGTATGGTCGGCAACGGGTTTCATGCAATACATAATATTGTCAGATACTGTCTCACTGTCTTTCGGCGGCTTGGCGAGCTGGCATTTGTGCGCGGCAAGCGGTCGGTTGTAATACTTGGCAATGACGGCCTGTGCGGCAGCTTTGTCGTTATCGGGTGCAGCCGACGCCAAAACGGGGCAGGCAAGCAAAAGCAGGGGGATGATGCGTTTCATAGAAATTTTCCCAAAATGTTTTATTGAAAAAGTACGGCTATTTCAGGCCGTCTGAAACTGTTTTCAGACGGCCTTTTTGTGTTTGCTGCCGATACGCGCCAACACACCGGTGACAAAAGTGGACGAAATGACGACGGTAATGCCCAGCGCGGCCATGCTGCTTAAATGTTCGCCCAAAATCAACACCGCCATGATAACGCCGATGACGGGCTCGAGCGAAATCAGCAGGCCGGAGACGTTGGCAGGGACTTTGTTCATGCCTTTGTTCCACAAAAGATAGGCCAGCCAGCTGCAGCCAATCCCCATATACAACACCGACAACGTGCCGCCCCACGACCAATTGATTTGATAGCTGTCTGCCAACACCAGCGAAAACGGCAGGCACAACAGCGCCGCCGCCGCCATGGAAGCCGCGGTAAATGCGGGCGCACCGATACGGGCAATCATTTTTTGGCTCGGGCGTATCACGCCGGCGAAACCCAATCCCGCAAGCAAAATCAGCAGACAGCCGAACCAGTCAATCGTACCGCCCTCTTCCGCACCGCCCATTACCATCATGCCCACGCCGGCAAACGCCGCCGCGCAGCAAATCCAGTGGTACAGTTTGGCTTTGTCGTTGAAGAAGAAATGACCGACAAAGACCACCAGCAAAGGCTCCAGTCCGACCATGGTAATCGCGCTGGCGGCAGATGTGTATTTCAAACCGATAAACTGGAGCATCAAAACAACAACGTAATTGACAAAGGAAATCCACAACAAGGGCTTCCACTCGCTCCGCGGAATCCTGCCCAAATAACGTCGGCATGACGGCAACACCATCAACGCGGCAATCAACAAACGCGCCTCGACCATCAGCGCCGGGTCGATCATTTCGTAAGAATACTTGGCAGCGATAAAAGAGCTGCCCCAAATCAGCAGGGCAAGTATTTGATAGAACATGGTCCGACCTTTTAAAAAGGGTTAATCGTTTCTTCTCTATATTTATTATTCAGACGGCCTGGAGGGTTGGCCTTTTTTATTTTGTCTGCGTCAGCGAATCCAAAAAGTCGAAGAGTTTGGCATTCATTTCACTGAAATCCGCCGCTTCGATTTTATCCGGATGCTGGACATAAGTTTGGGCTTGGCTTTGTTCGGCCACATTTTCGCGTCCGTCCGCCGCAATCAGCAGCCCGACGGCTTCACGGTCAAACTCCAAATGAGCCTGGAAGGCATAATGTTTGGGCGCAAAACGGATAATCTGGCGCGGACAGCCTTTGCTGGTTGCCAACACAACCGATTCATCCGTCAAACCGGGCATATCACCGTGCCAATGGCCGGTATTCAGGGTTTTGCCCAACAGGGAAACATGGGCATCCGCCAGACCTTCCGCCGTCAGCTCAATCGGATAAATACCGATTTCACGCTCAGGGCTGCGCGTGTGGCGCGCGCCGTAGGCAACGGATAAAAGCTGCGCACCCAAACACACGCCGACAATATATTTATCCGCCGCCATCGCCTGACGCATCAGGCGCAGCTCGGATTGGGGGTCGTAATACGGGAATGCCTGCCTGTCTTCATCAGGCGATTGCGGCCCGCCCATCACAATCAAAAAATCTATATCGTCCACATTGTCAGGCAGGGCTTCCCTTTCGTACACTTTGGTCGCACTGATGTTGTGCCCGCGCCATTGCGCCCATTTCAAATATGCGCCCGGCACTTCAAATGCCTCGTGCAGGATGAAATGGATATTTAATTTATTCGGATTTTGCATTGTTATTTCTCCTTCGACCGTCAGGACGGGTTGCCCTGCCGCATTACAGCATACCGTGCTGTTGTAACTTTTTACGCAGGGTATTGCGGTTCAAACCCAAAATGACCGCCGCTTTAGACTGGTTGCCGCCACATTGCTCCATTACGCAGGCAAGCATCGGCTTTTCCACTTGATGCAACACCATATCATACACGCCGCAAGGTTCCGTACCATCTAAGTCTTTGAAATATTGTCGTAAGTTTTGTTCAATACATTGCGCAATGTCAGTCGTCGTTTGATTCATCGTGATTGTCTTTCTTTAGATTTGTTTTTAAATGGATTTATTTTTAAATGATGAGGCCGTCTGAAACCCTTTAGCCTTCCCGATAGTGGCATACCCAGCGGTCGGTTTTCTCTGAAAGCGTCTCAAGATAGGCGGCAAGGGTATCGTATTGTGCCGCGGCGCTGTCCAAGCGGTTGATGTCCCGGCGTGTCTGCTCGCCATCGGGCATTTCGTCGATGTACCAGCCTATGTGTTTGCGGGCGATGCGCACGCCGGCGGCTTCGCCATAAAACGCGTGCATGGCGCGGATGTGGTTCAAAATGGTGGCGTTGCATTCTGCCAAGCTCAAGGCCGGCGGCAAAACACCGTGTTCGGCATAATGTTTTAAATCACGGAAGAGCCACGGCCTGCCTTGTGCGCCGCGCCCTATCATGATGCCATCGGCGGCAGTTTGTTTGAGGACGGCGGCGGCTTTTTGCGGCGAAGTGATGTCGCCGTTGACCCAAACGGGGATGTTCAGACGGCCTTTGGTTTCGGCAATCAATTCGTAACGCGCTTCGCCTTTGTACATCTGCGTACGGGTGCGGCCGTGGATGGCAAGGGCTGCGATGCCTGATTCTTCGGCAATTTTGGCGATAGTCGGCAAGTTTTGATGTTCGTCGTGCCAGCCCAAACGGGTTTTGAGGGTAACGGGTACGTCCACCGCGTTGACAACGGCTGCCAAGATTTCGGCAACCAACGGCTCGTTTTGCATCAATGCACTGCCTGCCTGCACATTGCAGACTTTTTTGGCCGGGCAACCCATGTTGATGTCGATAACCTGCGCACCTAAGCCGACGTTATACCGCGCGGCTTCCGCCATCTGCTGCGGATCGCTGCCGGCAATCTGGACGGCCACCACTCCGCCCTCGCCTTCAAAATCGCTGCGGCGCAGGGTCTTTTTGGTATTTCTAAGCGTCGGGTCGCTGGTCAGCATTTCGCACACTGCCCACCCTGCGCCAAACTCGCGGCAAATCCGGCGGAACGGTTTGTCCGTAATCCCTGCCATGGGGGCAAGTGCGATGGGGTTGTCAATGAAATAGCCGCCGATGTGCATGATGTGTGCGCCGAATTGAAGGGGCTGAAATTGTACAATTTTTAAGCAACTTTTCCAATCGTATTTACATGTTGCACAATGAAAAGGCCGTCTGAAACTGGGTTTCAGACGGCCTTTTCAGCCAAAACATTTAAATAAACAACATGACAACCATCTGCACTGCGGTCTGAATCATGTCGATAATCGGCCAAATCAGTTTGGCCAGCAGGCCTGTAAACAACAGGATCAGTTTGGCCAGCAGGCCTGTAAACAACAGGATCAGGATAATCCATGTGCCGTAGGGCTCGATTTTACGGAACTGCATGGACTGCTTGGCATTAAGGAAGGTATCGATAAAAATACCGCCGTCCCAAGGCAAAATCGGAATCAGGCTGAATGCGACCCAAATCGAGTTCACCATCACGCCGTAACCGGCCATCTGTACCAACGGTGCTTGATAAGACTCAGGCACATACGCGGCAAGTACGACGACAAAACCCCAAAAGAACGCCAAAATCAAATTGGCAATCGGGCCTGAAATCGACACCCAACGCCACGCGCGGCGCGGATCGCGGAAATTGCGCGAATCGATGGGCATGGGACGCGCCCAACCAAACAGAAAACTGCCTATCATCAGACACACCAGCGGCACGACAATCGTACCGACAGGGTCGATGTGCGGCAGCGGATTGAGCGTCAAACGTCCAAGCTGCTCGCCGGTATGGTCGCCCCAATAACGCGCCGTATAACCGCGTGCCACTTCGCGCACGGTAATGGCCAACAACACGGGCAATACTGCCAGCAGAAATACGCCTAAATCAAAATTTGCAAACATGTTTTTCCTTATCAAACACGCCGTCTGAAAACAAAAAATATCCTTAAATACCCTTTCAGACGGCCTGAGGCTTTAATCTTCCTGTTTTTTGTCCGAACCGAAAGACTCTTTCAGCTCTCGCCAAGTAATGCCTTTACCTTGCGGATTCAGCTTGAAGACTGATTACTACAAAGTAATGGCGAATATCTTTAATAAAAGGCCTGTCATGCTGAAATTTAACACGTAGAACCGATTCCATAAAGGCTTTCCAACGGCATGATTCATTGCTTCTCGCTATCATACCCAATTCGATCGCCCTATCTATTTTAAGCCTAAAGGCCGTCTGAAACTTCAAATCCAGTTTCAGACGGCCTTTGATTTCCTAATTTAAAATGTTTCAGCTGTTTTACAGGCTGTAATACATTTCAAATTCCAGCGGGTGCGGCGCCATGCGGATACGGCGGACATCTTCCTCTTTAAAGGCGATGTAGCTGTCGATCCAGTCTTTGCTGAACACGCCACCGCGCAGGAGGAATTCGTGGTCGGCTTTGAGGGCGGCCAGTGCTTCTTCCAAAGAGGCGCAAACGGTTGGCACCAATGCATCTTCTTCCGGAGGCAGGTCGTACAGGTTTTTATCGGCAGGGTCGCCCGGATGGATTTTGTTTTGAATACCATCCAAACCGGCCATTAACAAAGCGGCAAATGCCAAGTATGGGTTGGCGGTCGGGTCGGGGAAGCGCGCTTCAATGCGGCGTGCCTTGCTGCTGTTTACGGACGGAATGCGGATGGAAGCGGAACGGTTTTTGGCGGAATATGCCAGCTTGGTCGGCGCTTCAAAATGCGGCACGAGGCGTTTGTAGGAGTTGGTGGACGGATTGGTAATCGCGTTCAGGGCTTTGGCGTGTTTGATGATGCCGCCGATGTAGTAGAGAGCGGTATCGCTCAAGCCGGCGTAGCCGTCGCCTGCGAACAGGTTTTGACCGTCTTTCCAAATGGATTGATGGACGTGCATGCCGCTGCCGTTGTCGCCCATGATGGGTTTGGGCATGAAAGTGGCGGTTTTGCCGAAGTTGTGAGCAACATTTTGGATGACGTATTTCATGTCTTGGGTTTGGTCGGCACGTTTAACCAGAGTGGCAAAACGCGTGCCGATTTCCATTTGGCTGCCGGTACCGACTTCACTGTGGTGCACTTCGACTTCGATGCCGAGTTCTTCCAAAATGTTCACCATGGCAGAACGCAGGTCTTGGCCGCAATCAATCGGTGCGACGGGGGCGTAGCCGCCTTTGACAGCCGGGCGGTGGCCGGTGTTTTGACCGTCCAAATGCAGGCCGCTTGACCATGCGCCGCTTTCGGAAGTGATTTCGTAACGGGTTTTGTGCATGTCGGTTTCAAATTCTACGCCGTCAAAAACGAAGAATTCAGGCTCAGGGCCGAAGTAGGCGGTGTCGCCGATACCGGAAGATTTCAAGTAAGCTTCGGCGCGGCGTGCGATGGAGCGCGGGTCGCGGTCGTAGCCTTGACCGTCGGCAGGATCGATGACGTCGCAGGTAAAGACAACGGTGGTATCGTCGTAGAAAGGATCGACGAAGGCTGTAGATGCATCGGGACGCAACTGCATATCGGAAGCCTGAATGCCTTTCCAGCCGCCGATGGACGAACCGTCAAACGCCTGACCGTTTTCAAACCATTCTTCGGGATCGTCGAGGACGATGCGGGCAGGCACGGTAAAGTGGTGCTGCTTGCCTTTGGTATCGGTAAAGCGCAAATCTACGAAGCGGGCTTCGCTTTCTTCAATCAGTTTTACAGCGTCTTTGATGGACATCTTCAGCTCCTGAGGGATTGGGTATAATTTGTTATTCTATCACGGTAAGGCCGTCTGAAATACATCAGGGCGCCCGTTTTTACGCACTGAAATATAGTTTCAGACTGTTTGATTGTCAACAATTTTACATTACGCTTTCTTAACATAAAGACCGCTATAATAAGCACTCTTTTCTTTTGTTTCCGCAGAACCTGTTTTATGAACAATACCCCGCGTTACGCCGTTTTCGGCAATCCCGTTGCACACAGTAAATCGCCGCAAATCCATCAGCAGTTTGCGCTGCAGGAAGGCGCGGCCATCGAATATGAGCGCATCTGTGCCGAAATCGGCGGTTTTGCCGAGGCTGTTGCGGCGTTTCACGCCGAGGGCGGGCAAGGTGCGAATGTAACCGTCCCGTTCAAGCAGGAAGCTTTTGCGCTGGCGGACGAACATTCCGACCGCGCTTTGGCTGCCGGTGCGGTCAATACGCTGGTGTGGTTGGAAGACGGCAGAATACGCGGCGACAACACCGACGGTATCGGTTTGGCCAACGACATCACGCAGGTCAAAAACATTGCCATCGAAGGCAAAACTATTTTGCTTTTGGGCGCGGGCGGCGCGGTGCGCGGCGTGATTCCTGTTTTGAAAGAACACCGCCCTGCCCGTATCGTCATTGCCAACCGTACCCACGCAAAAGCCGAGGAATTGGCGCGGCTTTTCGGCATTGAAGCCGTCCCGATGGCGGAGTTGAACGGCGGTTTCGATATCATCATCAACGGCACGTCCGGCGGCTTGAGCGGTCAGCTTCCTGCCGTCAATCCTGAAATTTTCCGCGACTGCCGCCTTGCCTATGATATGGTTTACGGCGACGCGGCGCAGGCGTTTTTGAACTTTGCCCAAAGTAACGGTGCGGCCGAAGTTTCAGACGGCCTGGGCATGCTGGTCGGTCAGGCTGCCGCCTCTTACCATATTTGGCGCGGATTTACGCCCGATATCCGCCCTGTTATCGAATACATGAAAGCCCTGTAACCATGTTCCGCATCATCAAATGGCTGATTGCCCTGCCCATCGGCATCTTCATTTTCTTCAACGCTTATGTGTACGGCAACATCATTACCTACCGCGCCGTCGCGCCCAGCAAAACCGCCTTCATGTCCATGCGCATGAGCCAGTTTGCAAGCGAAGGGCGCGATGTCGAGCTGGACTACCGCTGGGTGCCGTACGACCAAATTTCCGTCAATCTCAAAAAAGCCCTGATTGCTTCCGAAGACGCCAATTTTGCCGAACACAGCGGCTTTGACTGGAACGGCATCAAATACGCCATGAAACGCAATAAGCAAAGCGGCGAAGTCAAAGCCGGCGGTTCTACCATCAGCCAGCAGCTGGCGAAAAACCTGTTTCTCAACGAAAGCCGCAGCTACATCCGCAAAGGCGAAGAAGCGGCGATTACGGCGATGATGGAAGCCGTTACCGACAAAGACCGCATTTTTGAGCTGTATCTGAACTCAATCGAATGGCACTACGGCGTATTCGGCGCGGAAGCGGCGTCCCAGTATTTCTACAAGAAACCTGCCTCCGCCCTCACCCGCCAACAAGCCGCCAAACTCACGGCGCGCGTTCCGGCTCCGCTGTTTTACGCAGACCACCCCAAGAGCAAACGGATGCACAACAAAACCAATATTATCCTGCGCCGCATGGGTTCGGCAGAATTGCCCGAAAGCGATATGGATTAATTCAAAAGGCCGTCTGAACATTTCAGACGGCCTTTGTTTTTAGGCTTTCTCTTCCGGCTCCGGTACGTCAAACACTTGGCGCAGATAAGCGAGGAAGGTGTTGTTGGTGGTCATGGTTTTGCCCGGGGAGTCGGAGAGTTTGGCAACGGATTGGCCGTTGCACTCGACGAGCTTTAAGACAATGTTCAAAGGCGTGTGTCCCAAATCGTTGGTCAGGTTGGTACCGATACCGAAACTGGTTTTGAAACGGTCTTTGAAGTATTGGTGCAATGCCCATGAACGTTCAATATCGAGGCCGTCTGAAAAGGTCAGCATTTTGGTGCGGCTGTCGATTTTGAGTTTTTTGTAATGTTCGTAGGCTTTGTCGCCCCAAACATAAGGATCGCCGCTGTCGTGGCGCAGGCCGTCGAAGAGTTTGGCGAAGTAAAGGTCGAAATCGCGCAAGAAGGCATCCATGCCGACCACGTCGGTCAGGGCGATGCCGAGGTCGCCGCGGTATTCATGTACCCAGCTTTCCAGCGCGGCTTTTTGGAAATTGCGCAAACGGACGTCCAAGGCTTGGAAGGCTTGGAGGAACTCGTGCGCCATGGTGCCGATGGGTGTGATGCCGAGTTTTTTGGCCAGATAAACATTGCTGGTACCGCGCACGATGTCGGGAGCGGCTTCCAGCAAGGTGCGGATAACGTGTTCCTGCCATGCGAGGGTGTAGCGGCGGCGCGTGCCGAAATCGGAAATCAGGAATGGCGGATCATTCGGATTTTGTGTAGCCGCAATTTCTTTCAGCTGTTGCGCTTTGGCCTGCAGACGGCGCTCGCCTTCTTCAATGACGGCTGACGTTTCCAAGCGGCGGAAATAGAGTTCGTTGACGATGGCAAGAATGAAAATCTCGAAGAACATCGCCTGTATCATCGGACCTTCGATGCGGATGTTCAGACGGCCTTGATCGTCGGGACTGACTTTGACAAAGCGGCGTTGGAGTTGGAAAAGCTCGAGATAATCGACAAAATCGCTTTTGATAAAACGCAGGCTGCGCAGGTAGTCGAGTTCGTCATGCGTAAAGCGCAGCTGGCACAGGGCGTCGAGTTCGCGTTCCAATTCTTCTTGAATATCGGCCAGCGGATACACCATCTCTTTGTTGCGGCAGCGGAATTCGTAGAGGCTGTGGGTTTGCGGGAATTGATGCAACACGACTTGCAGCATGGTGAATTTGTACAGGTCGGTATCAAGCAGGGATTGGATAATGGGCTGATGAACAGACATAAGCTTTCTCTGAGTAAACGTGGGCGTTGAGGTATCGATTTTAATGGAAAAGGCCGTCTGAAAGAAACCTTATTCAGACGGCCTTTATCTTATTAATCCAGCTGCGCTACGGAAACCGGCAAAGAGCGGATGGTAGACAACATCGTGCTGGCATCTTTTTGCTGTTTGCGGAACGCGGCCATATTGGTCGGGGTCAGCTTCGGCGTCGGCAGTGCGACGGTAGTCGGGTTGACCGGCTGGCCGTTGACGCGTGCTTCGTAGTGCAGGTGCGGACCGGTAGAACGGCCGGTTGTACCCACAAAACCAATCACTTCGCCGGCGCGGACTCTGCCGTCGGCAGGGCTGAACGCACTCATGTGGCCGTACAGGGTTTCCACACCGTTGGCATGGCGAATCATCACTGTATTGCCGTAGCCGCCTTTCCAACCTTTGAAAATCACCTCGCCGTCGGCGGCGGCCTTAATCGGCGTACCGGTCGGCGCGGCATAGTCGATACCGGTGTGCATACGGACAGTGTGCAAAACCGGATGGACACGGTAGCCGAACGGGGAAGAAATGCGCGTGTATGCAACAGGCTCGGTATTAAAGCCTTCTTTTTGTTGCAGGGACTTACCGTTTTGGTCGTAGTAGCTGCCGCTTTCTTCGTCGCCTTTGCCTTGGCTGTAATAATAGGCTTGGTAAGTTTTGCCGTCTTTAACCACTTCAGCCGCCAAAATATCGCCGACGGCCATTTGTTGGCCGCGGAAATACATGCTGTTGTACAAAAGGCGTACGGTATCGCCTTCTTTCAAATCGCTCATATTGAACGAGTCGGCAAAGATTTCTTTGAGCTGGATATACACTTCGGAAGGGATTTCGGCACGGAGCATATCGCCGATGGCGGAAGTGCGGATTTGCACGGAGCGCAGGGTCGGCATGGTTTTCATGTCGATTTCGGCATTGGAGATGCGCCATTTGCCCTTAACTTTTTCCAAAGCCACCAAATTGCGTTCCAATTCTTCATCGGTAAAGAATTGAACGTCGGTCACTTGGCCTGAAGAATCGATGCGGATGTTGACGGATTGGTTGGTCCGCAGGTTTTTCATGTCGAGGTTGGCATTGTTTTTCGCCATGATTTGCTTGATGTCTTCTTGGTTGACACCCATGCGCGTCAAAACGTCTGCCAAAGAGTCGCCGGCTTGGACGGCTTCTTGCGCCCAATAGCTGGATTGATAGGTATTGGTTTCCACATAAACGGCAGGCAACTCTTCGGAAATACGCTCGACTTTGAAATCAGTTTGTGCGGGTTGAGGGTCGGTAATGGCGTATGCGGTCATGATGCCTGAAGCCGGCAGCAGAAACGCTAAGAGGGTTGCTTTGAATCGAGTGGAATATTTGTTTTTAATCACGCGTTATCCTTAATGGGGCGGTCTGTTTTTTAAAGTTTGCAGAATGCCGGCACATCCGGCCTGCCGCGACCGCCTGCTGGTTTAAACAGTTTTGGGGATAAAGGACTTTGAGTCTTTTTTCCGATCTGAAAATCAGGTTTTCATTCGGAATGAATGAGGTCGTGTTTGAGATTGACGTTATTATCAGGGCTATTGTGTTGATTTACACCCTGTTTTTCTGAAATTTACGCCACTCATTTTAGCATGGCAGCCCATTTTTTCCAAACCGGCCGTCTGAACGGCTCTTTTTGAGTACGTGAGGGCAAGGTTCCGAAACGCATCATTTGTCGCGTAAAATAACGGTTTTCTATCTATTTGCGCTTATGAAGCTGACCCTCGCCCTCCCCTCGCTCAACCGCTTTGCCGACGAATCCGTCCCTGAGCTTGCCTTACCTGCTTTTAACCGTCTTTTGCGTTATGGCACATTACGCAAAGAAACACTCAGGCCGTCTGAATTTTACGGACGCCATTTGTGGGGCGGCAGCCTCATTACCCAAGTGCAACGTTTACGCCACACAAGCCAAAAACGCGCGGCCGCTTTTGCCTCTCCGGTTTGGCAACAGATGGGCATGCACCATGTCAACATTATCAGCGGTGAGTTTATCGGCATCCAAAAAGAGGAGGCACAACGATTATGTGCGGATTTGTCGGCGTTTTATCAAGATAAAGATTGGCAATTCGAGCCGCTTTGCGAAAGCATGTGGCTGCTCAGTATGCCGACAATAGAAGATTGGGGCGCGGAATGTGTTTTGGATGTGTGCGGGCAGCCGGAAATGGACGGTCAGGCACATGGCCAAGATGCGGTATCTTGGTTGGCCATGCAGACGGAAATCCAAATGTTTCTCCACACGCATCCGATTAACCAAGCGCGTGAACAACAAGGATTGCCGGAAATCAACGGTTTGTGGCTGTGGAACGATGCGAACGGTACACAGTCTGCGGATATTATCGCCTCAGACAGCGCATGGGCGCGTTTTTCGGATACGCCCAAACTCGATGCGCCGTATGATTTGAAGGCTTGGTTTGAGATGGTTCAAGAAACAGGCAACACGGTTTCAGACGGCCTTATCTTTTTGGACGACTTGGTTTCCACCTTACAGACAGGCGATGTTTGGGCATACAAAGATATTTTGGAAAGCTGGGAAACCCGTTGGTTTGTGCCTTTATGGGACGCTCTTGATTCAGGCCGTCTGAAAGCAGTGTGCATTGCCACAGACGGCGAAAACGGCGGCACGCTGGAAATCGGCCGCCGTTCCAAATGGGCATTTTGGCGCAAAGCTAAAATGTTTAACGGATCATGGTAAGCGGTTTTAAGCCTCCAACGCCTCCAATTTGGCAGAAATTCTATCCCACACATCCTGCAACGGAATCGCTTTCAACAAACGGGTCGGATCGTTGGTATCGATGCTGTCGGGGTTGGGCAACTCGGCATAATCACCGGCATAAATAACTTCGGCCTGCTCGGAATACGGACGCCATTTGTCCACCCATGACGCGCCAAACAAAGCGATTTGCGGTTTATCCAAAGCAGCGGCGATGTGCATCGGTGCGGAATCGACACCGATAAACAGTTTGGCGCCCTCAATGGCCGCCGCCAATTCACGCAGGCTCAAGCATCCGGACAACACCCAAACTTTTCCGCCTTCCGGAATATTCAGACGGCCTATAATTTCCTGAAGCATGTATTGCTCGACATTGTCGGGGGAAGCGGTCAATACGACATTCTGCCCGCTGTTGAGCAGAAGCTGTACGATGGCGGCGTTTTTTCCGTCTTCCCAACATTTGAAATGCCAACGCGCACCCGGGTGCATCAATACATAATCTTCGCCGCTCCAACCCTGCTCACGCAATTTCTGCCGCATGCTTTCCCTTGCATCTTGTGCCACCCAAAGGCGCACCTTCGCATCGGCCACGTCTTCCGGCTGGATAAGCGGCGCGAGGATATTCAATTGGTTTTCAACGATATGATGGCTGGGATCCAGCTCATGGTTGATAAAATCATGACAGAAACGCCACCAAAAACCGTCGCGCTTGATGCAGTCCAAACCCACGCTGCAACGGGCGCACAGTTTGGCGATTACCGCCGCGCGCCATTGGTCGGACAGGTTGAAAGCCCAGTCGTAATCGCGCGCCTTCAGCTTTGCAAAAAGGTTTTTCTCACACGCCAACTGCTTGAATACACCCAGCTTCTTCCAATTTCGATCAATGGTAAAAATCTGCGCAATCTGCGGATTATCGGCAATCAGCTGCCCCGTACCGGCATACACCAGCATATCGATTTCGCAATCGGGGAAACGGGTTTTCAGCGCATCGACCACCGGCGTGCTCAAAAGCACATCGCCATGATGGCGCAATTTGATGATCAGGATGCGTTTGGGTTGGGATAAAGACATACGAAACTTTCAGACGGCCTGTTGATTGGCTGCTATTGTAAAGCGGAAAACAGGTTTCATAAAATACAAAACAGGCCGTCTGAAAGCTATCCTGCTGATTCATCGCTATAAAATCCGCACAAGCCATGCAATTTATATTACAATCCGCACCCCGTGGTTCGAAAACCTCCCACATTAAAAAACTAAGGAAACCTCATGTCCCGCAACAACGAAGAGCTGCAAGGCATCTCCCTTTTGGGCAACCAGAAAACCCAATACCCGAGCGAATACGCGCCTGAAATTTTAGAAGCGTTCGACAACAAACACCCCAACAACGACTATTTCGTCAAATTCGTCTGCCCCGAGTTCACCAGCCTCTGCCCGATGACCGGCCAGCCCGACTTTGCCACCATCTACATCCGCTACATCCCCCATATCAAAATGGTGGAAAGCAAATCACTGAAACTCTATCTCTTCAGCTTCCGCAACCACGGCGACTTCCATGAAGACTGCGTCAACATCATCATGAAAGACCTCATCGCCCTGATGGATCCGAAATACATCGAAGTATTCGGCGAATTCACACCGCGCGGCGGCATCGCCATTCATCCGTTTGCCAACTACGGCAAAGCAGGTACAGAGTTTGAAGCCTTGGCACGCAAACGCCTGTTCGAACACGATGCACAATAATCCTATTCAGACGGCCTAACACCTTTTTCATTGCAAGACTTTATTTATTGCACAGTCTCGCAAGGCTTCATGCCGTCTGAAAAACTTCCGAAAGATTTCCATGTACGAATTTACCGCCGCACAGCAGAAGAAAGCGCTCTTCTGGCTGGTGCTTTTCCATATTTTTATTATTGCCGCCAGCAACTATCTGGTGCAGTTCCCCTTTCAGATTTTCGGTATTTTTACCACCTGGGGCGCATTTTCCTTCCCCTTTATCTTCCTCGCTACCGACCTGACCGTGCGCATTTTCGGCGCGCCGTTGGCGAGACGGATTATTTTTTGGGTGATGTTCCCCGCCCTGCTGCTCTCTTACGTCTTCTCCGTCCTCTTTCATGACGGCAACTGGACAGGCTGGGCATCTTTGGCCGACTTTAACACCTTTGTCGGCCGCATCGCATTGGCCAGCTTTTCCGCCTATGCGCTTGGGCAAATCCTCGATATTTTCGTGTTCAACAGATTACGCCGTCTGAAATCATGGTGGGTAGCCCCTACTGCTTCCACCGTCGTCGGCAACGCTTTGGACACGCTGGTGTTTTTTGCCGTTGCCTTTTACGCGAGCAACGATGAATTTATGGCGGCAAATTGGCAGGGCATTGCATTTGTCGATTATCTGTTCAAACTTGCCATCTGCACCCTCTTCTTCCTGCCTGCCTACGGCATCGTATTGAGCATCTTGACCAAAAAACTGACTTCCTTAAACGTCCGTCAAGAAATGCCCGAATCGGTTTTAGCCGAATAAGCAATAGATAAAAAACAAGGCCGTCTGAAACTTCAATCGTTCAGACGGCCTTTTATGTTTTAAACAATTAACCGGTCAATTGTTTGGTAATCAGTTTTTTCAGCGGAGGGAAGTTATTGCTTGCACGCAATACCAAACCGCGCAGCAGTTTCGCCGGAGCAGTTTCATTGGTAAAGAGTTTCAGCAGCATATTGGTGCCGTGGTAAATCGGATGGGCGTGGAGCATATGCTTGGTGCTGTATTTTTCCAGCAGGCTCTTCGCACCAATATCCTGACCGCGTTGCTCGGCTTCGAGAACCAATTTAGCCAAAAGATCGGCACTTGCCAGACCCAAGTTGAAACCGTGCGCAGTAACCGGATGCATACCAACCGCGGCATCGCCGATCAACGCGCTGCGTTTGCCGTAGAAACGTTGGGCAATCATGCCGACCAAAGGATAATTGTGAATGGTGCTGACCAATTCCATATCGCCCAAACGGCCTTTGAGTTGCTCTTTCACGCTGGCTGCCAATTCTTCCGGCGACATGTTTTTAATCGTCTCGGCTTTATCGCTGTCCACCGTAATCACCGTATTGGTCAAATGCTCTTCCAAAGGCAGCAACGCAATGGTACGGCCGTAGTGGAAGCATTCATATGCGGTATGCAGGTTGGACAGAGTATGCTTCATGCGGCACACGAACATGGTGCGGCTGTAATCGTGCATATCGGAAGAAATGCCCAATTGACGGCGCGTTTGTGAGAAGCGGCTATCGGCGGCCAACAACAGACGGCCGGTCAATACTTCGCCGCTTTCCAAAATAACTTGCGCCTCATCGTCAGAAGTTTTGACTTCTTTAACATTGGTGCCGGTCAGGATTTTCACGTTGTCCAATTTGGACACGACTTCATAAGCGGCTTTGCGGATATTGTGATTGGAAATCAAATAGCCCAAGCAGTCCGCAGGCTCGCCGCGCGCCTGAGTCGGTTGCGGGAAGTGGAGCTGGTAATCGGAATGACCGTTCAACACTTTGGCATCGCGCAAAGGATAAATTTCGTCTTTTGGAATCAAATCCCACATACCCAATCGCTGCATGATTTCGCGCGACAAGTGCGTCAGTGCGATTTCACGGCCGTCATACGGCGGATTTTGCAACACTTCTAAAGGACTTCTTTCAATCAGGGTTATGTTCAACCCGCTTCCGGCCAACTCTGCGGCAAAACTTAATCCGGCAGGGCCTGCGCCGACGACGAGAATATCACTGTGTAAGCTCATGGGAGGAATTCCTTGTATTCAACTGATACGGATTTTTTCAGACGGCCTTAAGTTTACTGTGTTTAGCTACATGAGGGTAAATCAAAGGCATTTGATAGATTATATAGAAAGCATTGATAGAATAAAACAAATGTTATCAATTGTAAGCGCGTTTTTACTTTGGCCTTAATATAAATCAAGCTTCACGACATACGGATTTTATCAAACGGACAAACATTCAGATAAACAAAAACCGCATTCCGAAAAGGGAATGCGGCTTTCAATCGTAAAACGATTATTCTTCAGAACCGGTGTAAGGACGGATGCTGACGGTTTTACGGTTCAGCGCGCCTTTGGTTTTGAATTCAACGTAACCGTCGACTTTAGCAAACAAAGTGTGGTCTTTGCCCATGCCTACGTTGTCACCTGCGTGGAATTTAGTACCGCGTTGACGAACGATGATGGAGCCTGCCGGAATCAGCTCGTTGCCGTAGGCTTTAACGCCCAAGCGTTTGGCTTCTGAATCGCGACCGTTGCGGGTGCTACCGCCTGCTTTTTTACTTGCCATTTGTAATACTCCTGAACTTACTTGAAATTAGGCGATTGCCACGATTTCGATTTGGGTGAAATTTTGGCGATGGCCTTGGCGTTTTTGGTAGTGTTTGCGACGACGCATTTTGAAAATGCGTACTTTCTCGCCACGACCATGAGCAACGACTTTAGCTGTTACTTTTGCGCCTTCGATAAAAGGTGCGCCTACTTTTACAGATTCGCCGTCAGCAATCATCAAAACTTCAGTCAGTTCGATTTGGCTGTCGAGTTCGGCTGGTATCTGTTCTACTTTCAATTTTTCGCCAACGGAAACTTTGTATTGTTTACCGCCGGTTTTTACGACCGCGTACATACTCAACTCCATGAGAATTAGGTTAACATTCCGCACACCATGTGCGAAACGAGCTATTCTATTTCTATTTGCCTGTTTTGTCAAAATTTATTTTATTTACAACTGAAAAGGCCGTCTGAAAGATATGTTGCATGCTTTTTAACTGATATAATCACGCGCTGGATTGCTGATATCTTTATGCAACATCACTACCCCGACCGAATGTACGGGTTTAAACAGATTCATTGGAGCCTCCGCTCCGTTTTATCAACAGAGAATGTTTTATGCTCGAAAACCTGCCTTACTTCCAACGCCACCTGCCCGATGACCTTGCCAAAGTGAACGCGGTCATCAACCAAGCTGTTCAATCCGATGTCGCGCTAATTTCGCAAATCGGCACATACATCATCAGCGCGGGCGGTAAGCGACTGCGTCCGATTATTACCATTTTGGCAGGCAAAGCAGTTGGGCATGACGATGAAAAGCTGTATTCGCTGGCGGCGATGGTGGAATTCATCCACACCTCCACCCTCCTGCACGACGATGTCGTTGACGAAAGCGAATTGCGCCGCGGCCGTAAAACCGCAAACAACCTTTTCGGCAACGCGGCAGCCGTTTTAGTCGGCGACTTCCTCTATACACGCGCGTTCCAACTGATGGTTGGTTCAGGCAGCATGCGTATCTTGGAAGTGATGGCCGATGCGACCAACATCATCGCCGAAGGCGAAGTCATGCAGCTGATGAACATCGGCAATACGGATATTACCGAAGAGCAATACGTCCAAGTTATCCAATACAAAACAGCAAAATTGTTTGAAGCGGCCGCGCAAGTCGGCGCAATTTTGGGCAAGGCTTCCCCCGAACACGAGCAAGCCTTGAAAGACTACGGCATGTACGTCGGTACGGCTTTCCAAATCATTGACGATGTTTTGGACTACTCAGGCGAAACCGAAGAAATCGGCAAAAACGTTGGCGACGATCTGGCCGAAGGCAAACCCACCCTGCCATTGATTTACCTGATGCGAAACGGCTCCGAGCAGGCCGCCAACGATGTGCGCCATGCTTTGGAAAATGCCGACCGCAGCTATTTTGAAAAAATCCACGACTATGTCGTCAACTCCGATGCTTTGCCATATTCGATTTCCGAAGCGAAAAAAGCTGTCGACAAAGCCATCGCTTCATTGGACGTATTGCCTGACAGCGAAGTCAAAGAAGCCATGATCCAACTGGCAAAAGAATCTTTGGCCCGAGTATCTTAATCCGATGAATTTCAGCTTTGTCCCTTTGTTTCTGGTTACGCTGATTTTTTTGGGCGTCGTCAGCAACAACAACTCGATTACGATTTCGGCGGCGGTATTGCTGCTCATGCAGCAGACGGCCTTGTCGCAATATCTTCCCTTGGTGGAAAAACACGGTTTGCATCTGGGCATCATCCTGCTGACCATCGGCGTATTGAGCCCGCTGGTTTCCGGTAAAATCCAGATTCCGCCGGTTTCCGAGTTTATCAATTTTAAAATGATTGCCGCCGTCCTTATCGGCATTTTGGTTGCCTGGCTTGCCGGACGCGGCGTTCCATTGATGAGCAAACAGCCTGTTTTGGTAACCGGATTATTAATCGGCACGGTCATCGGCGTTGCCTTTGTCGGCGGCATTCCGGTCGGCCCTTTGATTGCCGCTGGCTTATTGTCTTTTTTTGCCGGAAAGGTTTAAAATCCCCTCCTTTACCGCCTCGCCATAGTTCAACGGATAGAACGTATGCCTCCTAAGCGTAAAATACAGGTTCGATTCCTGTTGGCGAGGCCACAGTTTCAATAAAAGCCTTTCATACTTTGAAAGGCTTTTTTGTTATCAATAAATAAAGGCCGTCTGAAACTTTTCAGACGGCCTTTTCATTTTGCCAAACCGTTAACCCGGACGACCATCCGAACGCGGACGGATCAGCCAAGGAATATATTTCCATGCGTACAACAGCAAAGAAGCAGCAAACAAAGCGGCGGAGCAGCGGATACTGTGCGTATATGCCGTACCGCTCACAAAGGTAGCCAAAACACGGATAACCGTTGCGACAATCATCAGCCAAAAGGCGACAGGAACTACTTTAGGCGGCGGATAAATAGAGTTGCCGGTATGGCCAAGCGCAGTTCGCGCCATCATACCCAAAGTCAGCACGCCGATACCGCCAACGCCGATAAGGTGCACGCCCAAATTCAGGAAACTTGGAACCCAATAAGAAATGCCGACAGCAATCAAGCCCAAACCTGTAAACAGATAGCCTGCAAACAAAATCCAAAGCATAGGCTCTTTCAGCACGGCTTTATACCACCAGCGGTACACCTGCACGGTAAAAATCACACCGGCAGCCAGAGCAAACAACGCGGCCAGTCCCGGTAAAATGTTATGCGCCATCAGCATGGCGGTCAGCATAGGCAGCCAAAGTGAAGCGTGCGCTACCCATTGAGGGCTGGGGATTTGCGGCACGTTCAGGCGTTTGGACGTAAAGAACGAGATAATCCGCATACCGATCAAACCGATAAATCCGGCCACCATAATCAAACCGGATTGCAAACCGGTCATTAGCGCAATGGCATCAAACGGCTGCACTTTTAGATGGAAGGCGAAATGGGTGCCGCCCAAAACAAAAATAGCGAACACGGCAACATAGTTACGCTTGTTTTGAGAACGAATTACCGGCAAAGCCATGCATACCGCGCCATACCAGAAAAAGATCGTACCGAATATGCCGCTTGCCGTTACCCCCCAACCGGGGATAAACATACAAATGCGGGCCAACAGCCAAAATGCGGTCAAACCGGCCAACGCCTTACCGCGTGTCGGCGGCTGGCCTGTCCAAGTCGCCACGGCCGTCAATAAAAATGCAATGACAACCAATCCGGCATAGCCCCAAATCATTTCATGGGCATGCCAATAAAAACCCGGCAACTCAGGCGTACCCTGAAAGCCGAAGCCCCAAAGCAGTATAGACAATGCGCCATACAAAGCCGCCAACGAATAAAACGGGCGGAAGGCCATTGCCCAAACCGGGTGTTTGAACAAATCGGTCATGGTGGTTCCTTCAATTTTTATATCATCATAAAACAGCAACAGAGGCCGTCTGAAACTTTTCAGACGGCCATCGACTCCTTTCCCTGTTACACATTTTCAGGCAAAGGCAAAAAAGGTTCAATCGCAGGGAAAAGCTCGCGCTCCTCAAAGCGCGCATGATCGCGCAAAGTAACAGCAAACTCCTTATTCCATGATTCATTCATATATTCAGGATGCACCATCATCGCACGCAATTTGGCATGATCGCCTTCAAAACGCTGCCGCAACGCAGGGTCAATTTTATCCCAATACGGCGCAAACATGGTTTCCTCTTCCAAAAAATGTGGCTCAAGCTCAATAAAATGAGGATCCAGCTCCGCCTGATGGCTTTGATCGGGCGTACGCAGGAGACGGACGCACAACGACAGCGAGCCATGATGTTCGCGGGAAAGTTCTATTAAGGCAGGATGGCGTTTCAAGGGCTTCATAAGTTCGTTATAATGGTAACAGTTTGTCAAACTGGATTAATTCAAATGTTTCGGATATTATGAAACCCAATCCCACATAAAGTCAAACAGCCCCTTACCAAGCACTACGCTTTTGACATATAATAAAAATATCTAAAGAGCCAGCCATGTATCTGACCCAACATACCGATTACGGATTGCGCGTATTGGTTTATACCGCCATCAATGACGACACCCTCGTCAATATCGGCACCATTGCCGAGACTTACAATATTTCCAAAAGCCATTTGATGAAAGTGGTTACCTCATTAGTCAAAGGCGGTTTTCTGGTCAGCGTACGCGGCAAAGGCGGCGGTTTGCGCTTGGCAGACAATCCTGAAAACATCAATATTGGTGCAGTGGTACGCCATCTTGAGCCGATGCAGGTCGTCGAATGCATGGGCGACAACAACGAATGCCTCATCACCCCTTCCTGCCGACTGACCGGCATCATCACCGGCGCCATCAAAGCCTTCTTTAATCATTTAGATCAATACTCACTGCAAGATCTGCTGGACAAACCGACTTACGACATACTTTATACACCGCGCATCCCGATTAACGAAATACGCGGAACGGCCGACTAAATCTTCAGGCCGTCTGAAAACAATCCAGCCATACTGAAATGGTATTACTTAAATAATAAAAAATGCCGTCTGAAATGAAGATTTTCAGACGGCATTTTTTTTATAAAACACTCTACAGCTTAAATAGCTGACTTTCATTTGATAGGTTAATTTTTATACTAAATATGTCGAATATAAGACAATAGAAAAACCCAAAATAAGAATAATCATAGCAACCATAAAATTTATTCTTAATACTTTCAAATAAAATTTATTGGAGATTTTTTGCATTCCAAACAGCACCTTGAAAAAATTAAATTGCATTCTTCTAGCAATAAACAGATATTCAAAAAAACCCGCATTCATCCCTTCTAATTTTGATATTTTATATAGCATTACTAGATTAATTATAATTACAATAAAATACACAAATACTAAAAAAACAGAAAATAAGGCAATAACTCCACCAAACTACTCCTTCTTTTTTAAAAAGAATTTTTCCTAAAAAACATATTAGACGACATAACCGAATTGCTATTATCGACATTATATTCCAATCTTTCGCAAACCAATGAATACAAAAATGCCCGAAGCCAAAAGCCTCAGGCATTTTTAATATTTGGTGGGTCCGGTGGGTTTCGAACCCACGACCAAGGGATTATGAGTCCCCTGCTCTAACCCCTGAGCTACAGACCCGTCAAGAGTAGAAGCGGATTATAGCATAACTTGTTGCTTGTTCAAGATGCCGGGCAAATGTTTCAGACGGCCTGTCGGTTTTCTATTCGGGCATTATGCCGATATGCCCAATGCTTCCCAAACTTTCAAAGCGTCCGATGTTGCTTTGACATCGTGAACACGGATGATTTGCGCGCCTCGGGCGACTGTTGCCAAAGCGGCTGCCACGCTGCCGTGTACGCGTTTGGCGGCATCTTGTTCGCCTGTCAGCTCGCCAATCATACGTTTGCGCGATATGCCGATCAGGAGTGGGAATCCGGTTGCGTCCATCAACTCAGGCAAATGTTGTATCAGGGTAATGTTGTGTTGCAGGTTTTTGCCGAAACCGAAGCCGGGGTCTAGCGTGATGCGTTCGGGGGCAATGCCTGCTTGAACGCATTCTGCCGCGCGTGCTTTTAAATAACGCGCGACTTCTTCGACGACATCTTGATATTGCGGATTAAGCTGCATGGTTTTGGGCAAACCCTGCATGTGCATGAGACACACGCCTGTCTTCGGCTGTTGCGCCAGCAAGGCGACTGCGCCTTCATCACTCAATGCGGCAACATCGTTGATAATATCGACGCCGCCTTGCGCCAAGGCTTTTTCCATAATCGCCGTACGGCGCGTGTCCAAGCTGACGGGAACATTCCACTTGGCCACTTCCGCCAAAACCGGCTGCACTCTGGCCCATTCTTCTTCGAGAGAAACATCATCCGAACCCGGGCGGGTAGATTCGCCGCCGATATCGAGAATATCCGCGCCGTCTTTCAGCAGCTGCTCGGCATGTGCCAATGCTATTGAGACATTTTGCGAATAGGTGCCGCCATCGGAAAATGAATCGGGGGTCAGATTGACGATGCCCATGATTTTCGGTTTGTCCAAGGCGATTTCAAATCGTCCTGCCTGCCAAATGCGTGTGTTCATAATGCGTCCATTGATGAAATAATAGGATAGAGGCCGTCTGAAATTTTTCAGACGGCCTTTAGATTTTGACTTCAAACAGTCAATTACATTCCGCCGTAATTCGGCCCGCTTGCGCCTTCGGGGCAAATCCAAGTGATGTTTTGCGTCGGGTCTTTGATGTCGCACGTTTTGCAGTGCACGCAGTTGGCGGCGTTGATTTGCAGGCGCGGACTGCCGTTTTCTTCGACGATTTCATATACGCCGGCCGGACAATAGCGGGTTTCGGGCGAGGCGTATTCTTTGTAGTTTACGTCTATCATGACCTGCGGATTTTTCAGCACCAAATGGTCGGGCTGGTTTTCTTCGTGCGCAAGGTTGGCAAGGAACACACTGCTCAAGCGGTCGAAGGTCAAAACGCCGTCGGGCTTCGGATAATCAATCGGCTTGCATTCGGCGGCTTTTTTGAGCTGCTCGTTGTCTTTGCCGTGATGTTTCAAAGTCCACGGGGCTTTGCCTCTGAAAATCATTTGGTCGATGCCGGTATAGATTGAGCCGAGGTAAACACCCCATTTAAATGACGGACGGACATTGCGCGCAGCGTAAAGCTCTTGATATAGCCAGCTTTGTTCAAAACGTTGCTGATAATCAGCCGCCTCTTTGCCGCTGTCGAAACTTTCCACTTCTTCGAGGTTTTCCAACAAAGGGAACACAGCTTCTGCGGCGAGCATGGCGGATTTCATGGCCGTATGGATGCCTTTGATGCGCGGCATATTCAGGAAACCTGCGGCATCGCCGATTAAAACGCCGCCTCTGAACGAGAGTTTCGGCAGGCTTTGCAAACCGCCTTCAATCAGTGTTCGCGCACCATACGCGATACGGCGGCCGCCTTCAAAGGTTTTGCGGATTTTGGGATGGGTTTTGAACCGTTGAAACTCTTCAAACGGCGACAGATAAGGGTTTTGATAGTCCAAACCGACCACAAAGCCGACAGCGACTTTGTTGTCGTCGAAATGGTAAATAAACGCGCCGCCGTAGGTTTTGCTGTCTAGCGGCCAGCCTGCGCTGTGCATGACCAAACCGGGCTGATGTTTTTCAGACGGCACTTCCCAAATTTCTTTAATGCCCAAGCCGTAAGTTTGCGGCTCGCTGTTTTGGTCGAGTTGGAAACGCTCGATGATTTGCTTGGAAAGCGAACCGCGACAGCCTTCGGCAAATATGGTTTGCTGCGCCCAAAGCTCCATGCCGGGCTGGAATGAATCGGTCGGTTCGCCGTCTTTGCCCACGCCCATATTGCCGGTCGCAATGCCTTTGACCGAACCGTCTTCGTGATACAGCACTTCGGCGGCGGCAAAGCCCGGATAGATTTCCACGCCTAAACTTTCCGCCTGCTCCGCCAACCAGCGGACAACTTCGCCCAAGCTGGCAATATAGTTCGCATGGTTGTCGAAATTCGGGGTAACCGGCAGGTTGAAGGCTTTTTTCTCGGTCAGGAACAAAACCCTGTCCTTCGTCACTGTACGCGTCAGCGGCGCGCCTTTTTCTTTCCAATCAGGAATCAGCTCATTCAAAGAAATCGGATCGATGATGGCGCCTGCAAGCGAGTGCGCACCGGCCTCCGAACCCTTCTCCACCACGCAAACGCTGATTTCGCGTCCATTCTTTTCGGCAAGCTGCTTGAGTTTGATGGCGGCAGACAAACCCGACGGGCCTGCGCCGACAATCACGACATCGTATTGCATACTGTCGCGTTCGATGGTTTCTGTCATAGTGGTTCCTGTATTGTCATTATTCAATTTAATCCGCTAATTATACAGCCTGGACATATAGTTACCAAATACAACAAAAGGCCGTCTGAAACTTTACTCAAATTTCAGACGGCCTTGACTGTATTCAAAAGATTACTGCGCTTTGGTTTCCGTTACAAAACCGATTTTGCTGATACCGGCTTCGCGCGCCGCTTGCAAAGCTTGGTTGACATAATCGTATTCAACCGCTTTATCCGCCGCAATCGCCACAATCACATCTTCGTTTTTCGCTTTGGCTTCTTTCAGCTTGGCAGTTACCGTTGCCAAATCCACTTTGTTATCCGAATCTCCGCCAACGACATAAGCACCACTGGCATCAATGCTCAAACGCAAAGGATCTTTAGGCTGCTGCTTATCCTCTTTCGCCGCTTTTTCCGAAGCAGTCGGCAACTCCAAAGGAATCGAGTGGGTCAGCACCGGCATGGTAATCATAAATACAATCAGCAACACCAGCATCACGTCCACCAAAGGCGTAACGTTGATATCCGACATCGGCGCATCATCGCCGGAATTCATTGATCCGAAAGCCATGGTTTAATCCTTTTGGTTCAGCAGGCGGACATGCAGGTCATGTGCAAATGCGTCCATATCTTGCGCGATAGTTTTTGTACCGCGATTGAGGAAGTTGTACGCCAATACAGCTGGAATCGCTACAAACAGGCCGACAGCAGTCGATACCAAAGCTTCGCCAATCGGACCGGCCACCGCGGCAATGCTCATTTGACCGCTTTCGCTGATGCCGATCAGGGCATGATAAATACCCCAAACAGTACCCAGCAGGCCGATAAACGGAGCGGTTGCGCCGATGGAGGCCAAAGCAGTCATGCCGTAGTCGAACTGACGCATGGTTTGGGACATGCTGTTGCGGATATGAACAACCAAGTATTCGTTCAAAGGCAATTCGTCAATCAGCGATTTGCTCGTTGTTTGACGGTAGTTTTGGTATGCGCGCAGAGATTCATCGGCAACGCGGCTCATCGGTGCTTCTACCGCTTTGGCTTTCTGTACGGCATCGGCCAGCGTAAACGCATTCAACATCAGCTCTTTTACCTGTGCATTGCCTTTTTTCGCTTTGCAGTATTTGATGCAACGGATCACGATAACGCTCCATGTTACCACGCTCATCAACAACATCAGGACAAATACACCAATCAGTACCACATCACCTGATTTGAAAACTAAACTTAAATCCATAATTTTTCCAAGTTAAAAATAAAATTAAAATTTCTATCGGGTCATTTAAAACCATTTCCCAATAGCATATATTTTCTAATCCATCAGCTTATGCCTGGATGCTTATTCGAGCGTGAATTTGACAGGTACTTTAAATTCAGTCCAAACACTTGCATGGCAACTGCCATCCTTAACGGCTTTACGCGCCGCATTATCCAGACGGTTAAAACCACTTGATTTATTGACACTAATTGAATCCACTTTACCACCCGGACCAACCAAGACTTTCAGCACGACCAAGCCTTCTTCGCCATTTTCAGTTGACATTGTCGGATATGGGGGTCTTGGAATATGGCAGGTTCCTTTTGCAGGATTGCCTTTACTGCTGCCGGCACCTGTACCGCTGCCACCTCCGCTACCGCCGGTGCCGGAGCCATGTTCGCCTTTTGCACCGCCGCTGCCGGAGTCGCTGCCTTCGCCGCGTCCGCTGCCAGTACCTTTCGTACCGCCGCCGTTACCTTTACCTTCTCCGTTCAAGGCTTTGCCTTCGCCGCTGCCTTTACCGTTTTCAGCAGTATTCGGCCCGGTTTTGTTGCCTGAGTATTCAGATGCTTTGGGAGACGGTTTAGGCTCTGCCTTCGGCTCTGGTTTCGGTTCAGGTTTTGGCTCGGGCTTCGGCTCAGGTTTGGGTTCCGGCTTAGGCTCGGGCTTAGGTTTCTCGATAGGTTTCGGTTTTTCCTTTTGCTGTACGATATCCGCTTTTTCTTTTTTCGTTACCACAGGTTTGATAACAGGCTTGGGCGGCTCGACAGGCTTAGGTTTGGGTTTAGGTTTCGGCTGTTCGGGGGTAGGCTCCGGTGCAGCAGGCGCGCCTTCGCCCTCAGGGCTGCCATCGCCTCCGCCGAAATCGCCCAAATCGACAAATTCAATATTCGCCATTTCGACAGGAGGCGGTTTGTGCGCGTGCCATAAAAGTGCAACCAAGCCGACGTGGATCAACGCAACGGAAGTCACGACGGCTGGAGTTAAAATTCGTTTTTTATCCATAATTCCGTTATGTTAATAGCAACAATTCCCGTTTGCAAGTCGTTTTACAGTCAAAATAAGCATTAATGCTTATATAAAAAGTTTATAGACCTGCTTTTTAAAGGTCGCATATCATAATATGATATTAGCTCTCATTACTAATATTATCAAACAAAAGGTCGTTTTAAAAGATAAGCGGCAAGGTAAAACAGCCTATTCTTCCGGCGTTTATGCTATCCGCACATTAAGCCAATATCGAAACTTCATCAGACCAATAAAAATTCAAATGGTTTCAAATCATCTGTATTTTTTATTCATAAAACATCTGGCCGTCTGAAAACGCTCTTCAGACGGCCTGATTCAAACAAAATTATTTTTTCCGTTTCGCCCTTGGGTGCGCCTCATCATAAACGCGCGCCAAATGGTCAAAGTCCAGCTTGGTATAAACTTGCGTAGCGGAAAGATTGCTGTGTCCTAACAATTCCTGCACAGCACGGATATCGCCCGATGCCTGCAAAAGATGGGTGGCGTAACTGTGGCGCATCATGTGCGGCGAGATATGGCTGGCACTGCCCACGCGCACCGCCCACGCCTGCAGGCGTTTTTGGATTTGACGCTGCCCCAGCCTGCCGCCGTTTTTATTGGTGAACAAGGCCTGCTCGCCCTCTTTGGCAATACGCACCGCCAAATAATCGCGCAATGCCGCAATGCTTTTGCCCACCAAAGGCACTTGCCGCTGCTTGCCGCCTTTACCATTCACGCTGACCCAACCTTCGTCCAAGACGATACTGTTCAGATTCAACCCTTGTATCTCACTCAGACGCAAACCGCTGCCATACATCAATTCAAACATGGCCTTATCGCGTACATCCAACTCGTCATCAACCGGCGCTTGATCAAGGATATGGTTTAAAGGTTCCTGCGGCAACGCTTTGGGCAGTCGTTCGGGCAGGCGCGGCGCTTTCATATTAAACGTCGGGTCGCTTTCCATGACTTCTATCTGCACCAGCCAACTGCAATACTGCCGCCACGCCGACAATTTCCGCGCCAAGCTGCTTTCGCTTAAACCCTTTTGCGACAGCTTTTTCAATGCCGCCACAAAATCACGGCGCGTCGGCAGGCCGTTTTTCAGATTATCGGGCAACAAGCGCATCAATTCACTCAAATCGCGCCGATAAGCGGAAACAGTATGCTGCGACTTGCCTTGTTGCGACAAGGTTTTCAGATAGCGCTCAAGATGAAGCGCAAAATGATTTGATTCCGCCATTTCAGACGGCCTCCAATGCTGCTTTCAAGGCCGAAGGCAGACGGCAGACGCGTTGTTTGCCATAGTCGAAACACACCATGCCTGTCTGCACTTTCGCCAGCACAAGGCCGTCTGAAATCCTGCGGATACGGTACAGTAAAGAAAAACCCACACCGGCCACGCCGGCCGCACCCATCTCCACCGACAGCTCATCGCCATGATGACCTTGCGCCAAATACTGTACCGCCGCATCCGCCATAATCAGGCCTGCCCCGCCGGCATCCATTTCACTCCAACCCAGCGTCGCCAGCCAACGCATCCGCACTTCATGGCACAAACGCAACACTGCATCGTTCGCCAAATGGCCGCCATAGTTCACATCGCCCACCTGCACCGTCAAGGCCGTCTGAAACAAAGGCTTATCACACTCGGCCACCGAAATCCTATCCATTTTGCACACCCGTTTTCAATACTCTGCCATTATAAACCGAGACCCCGTTCGTTAATATATAAAAACAATGTAGCGGCTTGTAGTTTTTCATGGCAAAAAACATTATAATTTATCGGATAAATTTACCCTTCACTACTTCAGGAGCTTCTCATGGCACTCGTATCCATGCGCCAACTGTTGGACCATGCCGCCGAAAACAGCTACGGTCTGCCCGCATTCAACGTTAACAACCTCGAACAAATGCGCGCCATTATGGAGGCGGCCGACCAAGTCAACGCCCCCGTTATCGTTCAAGCATCCGCAGGCGCACGCAAATACGCAGGTGCCCCATTCCTGCGCCATCTGATTTTGGCCGCAGTCGAAGAATTCCCACACATCCCTGTCGTGATGCACCAAGACCACGGCGCATCGCCCGATGTGTGCCAACGCTCCATCCAACTGGGCTTCTCCTCCGTGATGATGGACGGCTCGCTGCTCGAAGACGGCAAAACTCCGTCCACCTACGAATACAACGTCAACGCCACCCGTACCGTGGTTAACTTCTCCCACGCTTGCGGCGTGTCCGTTGAAGGCGAAATCGGCGTATTGGGCAACCTCGAAACCGGCGAAGCCGGCGAAGAAGACGGCGTAGGCGCAGTGGGCAAACTTTCCCACGACCAAATGCTGACCAGCGTTGAAGATGCCGTACGTTTCGTTAAAGATACCGGCGTGGACGCATTGGCTATTGCCGTCGGCACCAGCCACGGCGCATACAAATTCACCCGTCCGCCCACAGGCGACGTATTGCGTATCGACCGCATCAAAGAAATCCACCAAGCTCTGCCGAACACCCACATCGTGATGCACGGCTCCAGCTCCGTTCCGCAAGAATGGCTGAAAGTCATCAACGAATACGGCGGCAAAATCGGTGAAACCTACGGCGTACCGGTTGAAGAAATCGTCGAAGGCATCAAACACGGTGTCCGCAAAGTCAACATCGATACCGACTTGCGCCTTGCCTCTACCGGCGCCATCCGCCGCTTCATGGCAGAAAACCCGTCCGAATTCGACCCGCGCAAATACTTGAGCAAAACCGTCGAAGCCATGAAACAAATCTGTCTTGACCGCTACCTCGCATTCGGTTGCGAAGGCCAAGCCGACAAAATCAAACCGATTTCTTTGGAAAAAATGGCAACCAAATACGCCAAAGGCGAATTGAACCAAATCGTTAAATAATCCGTAGATCGGATTGATACTAAGGCCGTCTGAAAACTTGGCAATAAGGTTTCAGACGGCCTTGGCTTTTGGAAACTTATAGTAAAATCCCCCCGCCGACTACCCATCAAAACACATCGAAAGCAAACATGAAACTCGCCGTTATTTTGCCGGCCTATTGTGCCGAAGCTTATTTGCCCGAATGCTTGGATTCGGTATTGAATCAAACATTCCGCGACTTTTTCGTCATCGCCGTCAACGATGCCTCAAAAGACAAAACCGGCGAAATCCTCGAGGCTTACGCAGCCAGAGATCCACGTTTGCAGGTTTTCCACCTCCCGGAAAACAGGGGCGAGCCGTTTGTCTGCCAATTTGCCATGGATATGCTCAAAGATGTAGAGGTTGAATACGTGGCGCGGATGGACGCGGACGATATCTGCACCTTGGATCGTTTTGAAAAACAAATTCAGTTTTTAGACAACCATCCCGAAATCGATATTGTCGGCAGCCAAGCCACCATCTTTTTCGACGACCAAACCGGAAGAAAACCCGTTTTAAGCGATCTGCCCCTGCTCGACAAAGACATTAAAGCCTTTTTCTCCAGGGCCGCTCAAAATATGTTCAACCCCACCACCATGTGGCGGCACGACAGCATTAAAAACCTCGGAATAAACTACACCGCAACGGAAACCGCGCCCGATTTCCATATGTGGGTACAATGCGCCCTACATGGCAAAACCTTTGCCAACCTACCCGAACCTTTGTTGTTTTACAGGATACACCAAACTCAAGAAAGCAAAAAAAGAGACAAAATCAACAGATCCGTCCAATACACCATGGAGTTGTGGATCAGTCATCTCTTCCCTGATTTGAACGCGACGGAAGTAACGCTCTTAAGCCGCATCTTGTACGAAAAGCAACTGCGCTTGACCACTGAAGAGCTGAAAACCATTTTTGCCGCCTATGACAGAATCAGCAAAGACCGTAGCATTTCATTGTTTGGCGAAGACCGCAATACCATGTTCGACATGATAGACAAGTTCTTCAATTTCTTAAAAAGTCAGTTAAAATTCACTTAAATCATAAAAGGCCGTCTGAAACCCAAGTTTCAGACGGCCTTTGTCTATTTCAAGATCAATCCAAATCAGAACAAGCCGTGAATCACGCCGTCTGCGTCCACATCGATTTTCTCAGCAGCCGGAACTTTCGGCAGACCCGGCATTTTCATCATATTGCCGCACAACGCAACGATAAAGCCAGCGCCGGCGGAAACAGTAATACCGCGCACAGTGATGCGGAAGCCTTCGGGGCAACCCAACAATTTGGCGTTGTCGCTCAAAGAATATTGGGTTTTCGCCATGCAGATCGGCATTTTGTCCAAGCCCAGTTTTTCCAGTGAAGCGATTTCGGCAGACGCTTCCGCGCTGAAATCAACATCTTCCGCGCCGTACACTTTTTGGGCAATCGCACGGATTTTGTCTTTGATGCTCAATTCGACATCATAGGCGAAGCCGAAGTTATTCGGTTGATTTTCGATGGCGTTGACGACTTTGTGCGCCAAATCCGCGCCGCCCGCGCCGCCTTTACCCCATACTTCGGTCAGGGAAACTTCGACGCCGTGTTCCGCGCAGGCTTTTTCAATCATGGCCAACTCGGCATCGGAGTCGGACACGAAGCGGTTGATGGCAACCACCACAGGCAGGCCGAATACGTTTTTCAGGTTGGAAATGTGTTTCAAGAGATTAGGCAGACCTTTTGCCAAAGCGTCGAGGTTTTCTTCGCCGAGGTTGGCACGTTCTACGCCGCCGTTGTATTTCAACGCGCGAACGGTGGCCACGACAACAGCCGCATCAGGTTTCAAATCCGCCAGACGGCATTTGATGTCGCAGAATTTTTCCGCACCCAAATCCGCGCCGAAGCCTGCTTCGGTTACGGCGTAATCGGCAAGGTGTTTCGCCAGTCGGGTGGCGGTAACGGAGTTGCAGCCGTGGGCGATGTTGGCAAACGGGCCGCCGTGTACAAAGGCCGGCGTACCTTCGATGGTTTGTACCAAGTTAGGCTTAATCGCATCTTTGAGCAATGCCGCCATCGCGCCATTCGCTTTCAAATCTTTGGCGTAAACGGGGCTGCCGTCTTTGGCATAGGCGACAAGGATGTTGCCCAAACGCTCTTTCAAATCGCTGATGTCTTTAGCAAGACAGAATACCGCCATCACTTCGGACGCAACGGTAATGTCGAAACCGTCAGGACGCATCACGCCGTCAACAGGTTTGCCCATGCCGTCGATGATGTTGCGCAACTGACGGTCGTTCATATCGACCACGCGACGCCACAGCACGCGTTTCGGATCGATGTTCAACTCATTGCCTTGATAGATATGGTTGTCGAGCATAGCGGCGAGCAAGTTATTCGCCGCGCCGATGGCGTGAAAGTCGCCGGTAAAGTGCAGGTTGATGTCTTCCATCGGCAAAACTTGGGCATAGCCGCCGCCCGCCGCGCCGCCTTTAACGCCGAACACAGGTCCTAAAGAAGGCTCGCGCAGTGCGATAACAGAATCTTTGCCGATATGACGCAATGCGTCCGCCAAACCGATGGTTACAGTAGTTTTACCCTCACCCGCAGGAGTCGGATTAATGGCGGTAACCAAAATCAGACGGCCTTGTTTTTGCGGCAACTTGAATGCCTCGGCAGGATTGATTTTGGCTTTGTAATGGCCATAGGGCTCGATGTTGTCAACGTTCAAACCCAGCTTGGCGGCAATTTCACCAATCGGGCGCATGGTGGAAGACTGGGCAATTTCAGCATCGGTTTTGAAGCTCATGATTTTCCTTTATTGAGTGAGGGAAGGCCGTCTGAAACAATCTCAAGAGACGGCTGGAAGAAAAAGAATATTCGTTCTATTATAACGTTTTCCAAGAATAAACCGCAGTGAAAATTTCGATATTTCATCAACAAGCGGATTCATATTGTCAACAATTCAAAACAAAAGGAAAAAACATGAGCAGCAACGCATGGCTGTTTTGGGCATTGGCATCGGCAGGCTTCGCCTCATTGACCGCCATCTTCGCCAAAATGGGTTTACAAGGGATAGATTCCGATTTTGCCACCTTTATCCGCACCTTGGTCATCCTCGCCGCTTTGGTATTGTTTTTAACCTACACCGGCAAATGGCAGGGCGTAAACGGCTTTACTGGCCGCAACTGGACATTCCTCATCCTATCCGGCCTCGCTACCGGCGCATCCTGGCTCGCCTACTTCAAAGCCCTGCAATTGGGCAACGCCTCACAAGTCGCGCCCGTCGATAAATTCAGCCTGGTCTTGGTTGCCCTGATGGCCGTCGTTTTCTTAGACGAACGCCCAAGCACTCAGGAGTGGATAGGCTTAGGCTTGGTAACCGCAGGCGTATTGACTTTGGCTTTGAAACGATAAAGATTGGGACATCAAAAAAGGCCGTCTGAAAAATTTCAGACGGCCTTTGCTTTGCTTCAAATAATCAGCTCACAATTAATTTGAACCGACTTTGATTTTTTGCCACAAATTGACAGACAATTTTTTTGCATCCGCGCTCATTTGAGGCATGACGAAACCGTCTTTCATGTCTTGTTCGTTCGGGAAAATAGAACGTGTATTCACCAGCTCGGCAGGCATTTTTTCGCGTGCAGGTTTGCTGGCCGGTGCGAAGGTTACGGCGATACCGTTTTTTGCAGCCACTTCGGGATCAAGCGTGTAGTTGATGTATTTGTGGGCATTGGCGATATTTTTCGCATCGGCCGGAATCAGCCAAGATTCAATCCAGAAGCCCATGCCTTTCGGCGTCAACACTTCGATGCCGACATTGTTTTTCACTTCTTCGGAACGCGCTTTGGCCAAGTTCAAGTCGCCGCCGTTACCTGCCGCCAAGCAGATATCGCCGCGCGCCAGTTCGTCAATGATGGAAGGGCTGAAACGTTTTACATCAGGACGGATAGACTTCAACACTTCCGCCGCCGCTTTCAAATCTTCAGGATTCGAGCCTTTAGGATCTTTACCCAAGTAGTTCAACAAGATTGGGAACATTTCACTCGGGGTATCCCACAAAGCAATGCCGCAAGATTTCAGCTTGTTGGTGTATTCAGGTTTGAACAGCAAATCCCAGCCGTTTTCAGGCAATTTTCCGCCCAAAAGCTCCTTGCCCTTCGCCGTAATCGCAATCGTATTCACACCTGAGAAGTATGGGACGGCGTATTGATTGCCCGGGTCGGCGGTTTCCAACATCTTCAGCAATTCAGGATCGATGTTTTTGTAGTTCGGAATCAAATCCTTATTGATTTTTTGGTATGCACCTGCCTCAATTTGGCGCGGCAGGAAGGCAATACCGGGCACAACCAAGTCATAGCCGGATTTACCGGTCAGCATTTTAGCTTCCAGCGTTTCGTTGTTTTCATACAAATCGTAAGTCAGCTTCAAATTGTTGGCTTTTTTGAAGTCTTCGACTGTACTTTCGTCAACGTAGTTTGACCAGTTGTAGATATTCAAAGTATCGGTGGCGGCTGCTTCGGCATTGGCAGCAGGCGCGCTGCCTGCTTGAGGTTGCTCGGCTTTTTTCTCGCCACCGCCGCACGCGGCCAAAGACAATGCGGCCAATACGGCTAATACAGATTTTTTCATACGGGCAGATTCCTGATGAAAGAGTGGTTAATGTCAATAAATAAGAAACCCTGCACCCCATAAACACCCCGGCGCAGAGTTAGGCTATTGTAATGGAAACGTAAGCAAACGCAAAGCAATATCCATCTGATTTTTATTGAAATAAGGCACCGCAACACCATCTTTTTACCAAAAGCGTTGCACCGGCTGTCGTTTTTGGGCAAAATACGGCTGATTTGCGCGCGTTTATAGAGAAAAAGCTTGCATACAAGGAAATCTGTCTTTAAAATTGCGCGTTTACAGAATTTATTTTTCAGGAGATATTCAATATGGCAAACAGCGCACAAGCCCGCAAACGTGCCCGCCAGTCGGTTAAACAACGCGCCCACAACGCCAGCCTGCGTACTGCATTCCGTACCGCTGTGAAAAAAGTGTTGAAAGCAGTTGAAGCCGGCGACAAAGCTGCTGCTCAAGCAGTTTACCAAGAATCCGTTAAAGTCATCGACCGTATCGCTGACAAAGGCGTATTCCACAAAAACAAAGCAGCCCGTCACAAAAGCCGTCTGTCTGCAAAAGTAAAAGCTTTGGCTTAATACTGACGCAGATGCCGGAAATCCTGACAATCAAAACAGGATGAATCGAGCTGATACGATGCCCCTGAGGTCCTGCCTTTCAGGGGCATTGCCGTATTCACAACCCAAACCGACTAAATAAACCTATTTACCCCCTCATCAGGCCGTCTGAAAAACAACGGAAACTCTCATGAACAAGATGTTGAAACATTCCCTAAGTATCGGATTCATTGCCGCCGCCCCGCTGGCCGCCGCCAATACCGCCCTACACTGCACCACCATTCAAGACAACGCCACCCGTTTGGCGTGTTACGACAACATCTACTCGGCGCAACTCCCCCCTCAATCCCCACTGCCGCAAGCGCAAACTGAAACCGCCAAAACACCGGTCGACCTCGAAAAAAGCGTGCGCAAGAGCATTGAGAAAAAAGAAGCGGCCATTGTATTCGACAATCCTACCCACCCGAATATTTCAGACGACGTATTAAGCGAAACTGCCGACAGCTACACGCCTCTAAGCCTGATGTACGATTTGGATAAAAACGACACGCGCGGCCTATTGAGCGTACGCGAGCACAACCCTATGTACCTCATGCCCGTTTGGTACAACAGCAGCCCCAACTACTACCCAGAATCCCCCAGCCGCGGCGTAACCACGCAGGAAAAATTCAGCGAGCAAAAACGCCTCGAAACCAAAATGCAGGTTTCCTTCAAAAGCAAGATTGCCGAAGATTTATTCAAAACCCGTGCCGACGTATGGTTTGGCTACACCCAAAAATCCGACTGGCAAATCTTCAACCAAGGCCGCAAATCCGCTCCGTTCCGCAATACCGACTACGAGCCTGAAATTTTCATTACGCAACCCGTTAAAGCAGACCTGCCTTTCGGCGGCAAACTGCGCATGGTCGGCGCAGGTTTTGTTCACCAGTCCAACGGTCAAAGCCGCCCCGAATCACGCTCATGGAACCGGGTTTACGCCATGGCCGGCATGGAATGGGGCAAGCTGACCGTCATCCCTAGAGTTTGGATGCGCGCCTTCGACCAAAAAGGAGAGGACGATGACAATCCGGACATCAACAAATACATGGGTTACGGCGACTTGAAAGTCCAATACCGCCTCAATGACAAACAAAATGTTTATTCCGTCCTGCGTTACAATCCAAAAAGCGGACGCGGCGCCGTTGAAGCGGCCTATACTTTCCCCATCAAAGGCAAACTCAAAGGCGTTGTCCGAGGCTTCCATGGCTACGGCGAAAGCCTGATTGACTACAACCACAAACAAAACGGCATCGGCTTCGGCCTGATGTTCAACGACTGGGACGGCATCTAAATGACCCCATATTGTTTCAGACGGCCTTTGCAACCAAGGCGGCCGTCTGAAACAATAAGACAAAACAAGCCATTCGTTTAAAATACTCGTTTCCTAGCGTCCAAACGCGTATAATGCAAAGTTTGGGCAAAACTTGCCGGAATGAAACAAAGATGACAGAAGCCGCAGCCGAAAGCGGAAAAATCGCCAAGGCTTTAAAGAAATACCTGATTACAGGCGTGCTGGTTTGGTTGCCGATTGCCGTAACCATCTGGGCGATGAGCTACATCATCTCCGCCGCCGACAGACTGATCAACCTATTACCGGAAAGCTGGCAGCCCCAGCATTTCTGGGGGTTCAACATTCCCGGTTTGGGCATCGTCGCCGCCACCGTCGTCTTGTTCGTTACCGGCGTATTTGCCGCCAACGTATTGGGCAGACGGATTCTCGGCGCATGGGACAGCCTTTTAGGACGCATTCCCGTCGTCAAATCCATCTACTCCAGCGTTAAAAAAGTTTCCGAATCCCTGCTCTCCGACAGCAGCCGCTCGTTCAAAACCCCCGTACTGGTTCCCTTTCCGCAACCGGGCATTTGGACGATAGCCTTTGTTTCCGGCCATATCCCCGCCAAACTCAAAGGCAGCCTGCCGCAAGATGACGACTATATTTCCGTTTACGTCCCAACCACGCCCAACCCGACCGGCGGCTATTACATCATGGTGAAAAAAAGCGACGTGCGCGAGCTGGACATGAGCGTGGATCAGGCATTGAAATATGTGATTTCACTGGGCATGGTCATGCCGGACGACTTGCCGGTTAAAGCCCTACCTGCCCAAAAACCGTCTAAAGACGGTGATACCGAACACAACAATTAAGGTCTTCTTTTTTTCAGACGGCCTTTCCTTCTTTTCAAATTGAACAATATAAAAAGGTGATTTTATGCGTACCAACTATTGCGGCCTTATCAGCGAGCAATACTTAGACCAAACCGTTACCGTCAAAGGCTGGGTACACCGCCGACGCGACCACGGCGGTGTGATTTTTATCGACCTGCGCGACCGCGAAGGCATCGTTCAAGTCGTGATTGACCCTGACACTCCGGAAGCATTTGCCGCTGCCGACTCTTCCCGCAACGAATACGTTTTGAGCATTACCGGCCGCGTACGCAACCGTCCAGAAGGTACGACCAACGACAAAATGATTTCCGGCAAAATCGAAATCCTTGCCAAAGAAATCGAAGTCTTGAACGCCGCCGCTACGCCTCCGTTCCAAATCGACGACGAAAACATCAGCGAAAACGTGCGTCTGACCAACCGCGTTATCGACTTACGCCGTCCTACCATGCAACGCAACCTGCGCCTGCGTTACCAAGTCGCTATGGGCGTTCGCCGCTACTTGGACGCACAAGGCTTCATCGACATTGAAACACCGATGCTGACCCGCTCCACTCCGGAAGGCGCGCGCGACTACCTCGTACCAAGCCGCGTTCATCCGGGAGAATTCTTCGCTCTGCCGCAATCTCCACAATTGTTCAAACAATTGCTGATGGTTGCCGGTTTCGACCGTTACTATCAAATTACCAAATGTTTCCGTGACGAAGACTTGCGTGCCGACCGTCAACCTGAATTCACTCAAATCGACTTGGAAACCTCGTTCCTGAACGAGGATGAAATCATGGACATCACTGAAGGCATGGCCAAACAAGTCTTCAAAGATGCTTTAAACGTAGATTTGGGCGACTTCCCACGCATGCCTTACTCTGAAGCCATGTTCTACTACGGCTCTGACAAACCGGATATGCGCATCAACTTGAAATTTACCGAATTGACCGACCTGATGAAAACGGAGGAATTCAAAGTCTTCCGTGGCGCAGCCGACATGAAAGGTGGTCGCGTGGTTGCACTGCGCGTGCCGAACGGTGCGAAATTCAGCCGCAAAGAAATCGACGAATACACCAAATTTGTCGGCATCTACGGCGCGAAAGGTCTGGCATACATCAAAGTAAACGATGTGAGCAACCTCTCCAACGGCGAAGACAGCGGCCTGCAATCTCCAATCGTGAAATTCCTGTCTGAAAACGCCCTGAAAGAAATCATTGCGCGTACCGGCGCGCAAAACGGCGATATTATCTTCTTCGGCGCAGACAAAGCCAAAGTCGTGAACGAAGCCATCGGCGCGCTGCGTATCAAAGTCGGCTTGGAACACGGCAAAGACAACGGCTACTTCGTAGACGAATGGAAACCTTTGTGGGTTGTCGATTTCCCAATGTTCGAATACGACGAAGAAGCCGACCGCTACGTTGCCGTACACCATCCGTTTACCGCGCCTAAAGAAGGTCATGAAGACCTGATGGTTTCCGCCCCGGCAAACTGCCTGGCCCGTGCCTACGACATGGTATTGAACGGCTGGGAAATCGGCGGCGGCTCTATCCGTATCCACCGTGCAGACGTACAAGAGAAAGTGTTTGCCGCGCTGAAAATCAGCCCTGAAGAGCAACAAGAGAAATTCAGCTTCCTCTTGGATAACTTGAAATTCGGTGCGCCTCCTCACGGCGGCCTTGCATTCGGCCTCGATCGTCTGGTTACCCTGATGACCGGTGCCGAGTCCATCCGCGACGTGATTGCCTTCCCGAAAACACAACGCGCCCAATGTCTGCTGACCAATGCACCCAATGTAGTGGACGACAAACAGCTGCGCGAGTTGAGCCTGCGTCTGCGTCAGAAAGCAGTTGAAACAAAAGAAGCATAATTTATCGGCTTAACCTTTAAAATATCAAGGCCGTCTGAAAAATTTGAAATTTCTTTCAAATTTTTCAGACGGCCTTTCTGTATCCTAGTCGTTTATATATAATCAACTTATAAACTGTTTTATTTTAAACGTTCACTTTAATGACGTTAGAGTATAAAAAACAACCGTTTGTAAGAAAAACAAACAAATAAGCTCCACAAGCACTATCATGACTGTTACAACAATAAAGGAACCCAACAATGTTTCTGATACTGATGGGGCTGATACTGACTTTTTTTATTTTGTTGTTTATTATTACTTCAATTATTCATAAAAAACAGTTTGCCTATAATACACACCAAGACTATAACTATCCCTCCCTCCCCTCTACCGCGCATGCAACCCTCAAAGGCGGCAGACTGACCCTGCCCGCCACCGTCAGCGGACGGGATACCGTCATTGCCAAAATCCGTATCAAGTCCAACTGGATGGGACTATTGTTCTTGCCTTTTGTCGAAACCATTTCATCCAAAGGCAAATGGAAGCAATATTTCGAATACGGCGCAAAAGGCGTGCGCTATATCAATCTGAGCGACACCTTCTCCGACAGCGACAAAACCGTCCGTTTGGAAGGTAGATACCTGACTTTGGCCGATCAAGAAATCGAACTTTCCGTTTATCCGCGTGAAAACCTCGACGGCAAAAAAATCCTTGTCCTCGCGCCCCATGCCGACGATGCCGAACTCAGCGCATACAGTTTGTACGAAAAACACGCCGCCAATTCAATGATCTGCACTTTAACCGCCAGCGAAGGCGGCAGTTTCCACTATGGCAACCTTTACGGCCAATGCGACTGCGACACTCAGGCCCAATATCTGCAAAAAGGCCGGATGCGCGTTTGGAACAGCCTGACCGTCCCCCTTTTGGCCGGCGTGCCGTCTGAAAACATCCTGCAACTGGGCTACTTCGACAGCACATTGACCGCCATGCGCCAAAATCCGGAAAAAGAGATTAAATCGACCAAAATCGATACGACCGACGTCGATATTTTCCGCCATGCCAACACCTCCCCATTGGCGCAACAACTCAAACCCGGCTCAACCTGGAACAGCTTGGTGGACAATCTCGGCTATCTGATAGAAACATTCCAGCCGGATATTATCGTGTCGCCTTCCCCCAATATTGACACGCATCCCGACCACCAACACACAACGCTGGCCGCCATCGAAGCCCTGCGCAAAATCGATTACCGCCGCGGCAACCTGTTTTTGCACACCATACATTATCTGAGCGACGACTTCCCTATCGGCAAAGTAGGTTCTTCCCTCAGCCTGCCGCCGCTTGCCGAACAGCCGTTTTACTTCCAAAGCATCTATTCCCATCCTTTGGACAAAGAGGAGCAAAACCGCAAACTCCTCGCCCTTGACGCCATGAACGACATCCGTCCTAATTCAGACGGCTATATGCGTTGGAGCACCATGATATTCAAAGGCTTAAACAAACTGCGGCACCACGTTCTCCATCTCGACAAAGACTTGGTCAACCGCTTTGTCCGCAGCAACGAATTCTTCTATAGCGTCCCCGTTACCGACCTGTACCAAGAAGAGACACTGAAAAAAATCACCTATCAGGGCAAAGCCCAATAAACCATAAAGGCCGTCTGAAAAGATGTTTCAGACGGCCTTTATCACACCAAATCAAAACAACAAAATCACCGCATTACAAACGAAAAACACCAAGCCCAAATCCAAACGCGACAACCCAAGTTATAATAAAACCCTTCCCATACGCCCCACATCATCATGCCGATTTACTTCATCGCCGATTTACACCTGAGCGAATCCCATCCTCAGCTGACCGCACTCTTCCAGAAATTTATCCAAGAAAAAGCCGTTCACGCCCAAGCCGTGTACATCCTCGGCGACCTTTTCGATTTTTGGATCGGCGATGACGAAAACAGCTCTTTGGTTCAAACCATCAAACAAACCATCCGCAGCATGACTGAGCGCGGCATCGCCTGCTATTTTATCCATGGCAACCGCGACTTCCTCATCGGTAAAACCTTCGCCCGCGATACCGGCATAACCTTACTGCCCGAGTACGCCGTGATCGACCTATTCGGCACACCCACCCTACTCTGTCACGGCGACACCCTCTGCACCGACGATCATTCTTATCAAAAATTCCGCCGTACCGTCCATCAAAAATGGCTGCAACGCCTGTTCCTGCTTTTGCCGCTCACACTCCGGCTGAACATTGCCGCCAAAATCCGCAAGCAAAGCAAACAGGACAAACAGTACAAAACCGCCGACATCATGGACGTCAATCCAACCTTTACCCACGAAACCATCCAACGCTTCCACACGCCCCTACTCATTCACGGCCATACCCACCGCGAAAATATCCACCTCAACGCCGATTACACCCGCATCGTACTCGGCGACTGGCGCGACAATTATGCCTCCATTCTCGAAGTCGATGCCGAAGGCTACCGTTTTATCGCCTTATAAAACATCAGGCCGTCTGAAAACCGGTTTCCCGATTATTCAGACGGCCTGACTGACAAACATCCTCAAACCGTTTACACAAACCAACCGCGTATCCGCTCCAAACCACCAAAGCGCACACACGCATCCGCATTCGCTTCAGTTTTCGGTTTCGCCCGATAAGCAATGCCGAATCCCGCCTCCCGTATCATCGGAATATCGTTCGCACCATCGCCCATCGCTACCACCTGCCACGGAGCCAAACCCAGAAGCTCACGGTATTCGCGCAACAAATCCGCCTTAGCCTGCGCATCGATAATCCGCCCTTTCAGACGGCCTGTCAGCTTGCCGTTTTCCACTTCCAACACATTCGCAAAATGGAAATCCAAGCCCAAACGCCGTTGCAGGCGTTCCGTAAAAAACGTAAATCCGCCCGACACCAGCATAAACTTCACATCATTCCGTTTACACGCTTCCAACAAAAATTCCGCGCCCGGCGACAGCTGCAACACATTCTCGTACACCTCTTCCAACACGCACTCGTCCAAACCGGCCAGCAAAGCCACACGCTTACGCAAAGACTGCTCAAAGTCCAACTCGCCGCGCATTGACTGCTCCGTAATCTTGGCCACCTCATCCTTCAGCCCGACACCGGCCGCAATCTCATCCACACACTCAATCGTAATCAGCGTCGAATCCATATCGCTGACAATCAGTCCCAAATCAGCAAAAGCCACATCCGGCAACACCGCGCCATCTATCTGCTGCGCAATCAACGCCGCACGCATCCCGTCCGTCAGTTCAAAATCATCCGAAACCGACACACGCAACACCGACTTCCCTGATGGCGCAGACACCAAACCGCCAAACGCCGACCAGTCGCACGCGCCCAAATCCCCATGTTGCAACACCAAAACTTTCTTCATCTCTTTCTCCTCATACCCCAAAACCTTTGCAAACATATCGGGTACACATTCAGCCTAAAACCCCGAAACCGTATTTTTGCGAAGGCCTTAAAAAACCAAAACAGCATTATAGCCGAACCACCCCGAAAATTTTCAGACGGCCTGTCGCTTGATTCCCTTAGCTAGTTTAATTTCAAAAAAACCTTCAAAAACCATAAAAACAACATAAATTCGCTAAAAACCCTCAAAATATTGTTCTTAAATTACAAAACAACAAAATTATCGTAAAATATAATTATTATTATTTTAATTATAGAAAGACGTTCATGAACGCCCCAACCCTTAAAACATTAGCACTCATTATCGCCACCCTGCCTTATGCAGCCTTAGCAGAAAACACTGCAACACCCAAGCTCGAACAAACTGCCGAGCTGCAAACCGTCAACGTAACCGGCAAAAACCGTTCCACCCGCACCGAAAACCGCGACTCCTACACAACTTCAGCCATGCGCACCACCACCGGCCTTGCCTTGTCTCCGAAAGAAACGCCGCAGTCGGTAAACGTGATTACCAAAACGCAGCTGGATAACCAAGGCATGACCAATATGGAACAAGCCTTAAAAACCACAACCGGCATCAACGTAATTCCCGATTCCGGCCGTTGGCGTTATCAGTCGCGCGGCTTTTACATCGATCAAATTGAAGAAGACGGCTTATCCACTACCGTGGCAGGTTCGTCCGGCAACCCGTACAACGACCCTCAAAGCATGAGCAATCTGGCCATCTACGACCATATCGAAGTTGTCCGCGGACCGACAGGCCTGACCCAATCCAACAGCGAACCCGGCGGCACAATCAATGCCGTACGCAAACGTCCGACCGCCAATACGCAGGCAACCTTAAGTTTTATGGCCGACCGTTTCGGCGCAGCAGGCCTGATCGGCGACGTATCGGGCAGTTTAAACAGCAGTCACAGCGTCCGCGGCCGTTTGGTTTCCAGCCTGACACGCAATAAAACTTTCCAAGACAAAAACCCAACCAAAGGCCAAATGCTGTACGGGATTTTAGAGGCCGATATCGGCGAGGACAGCAAAGCCACACTTGGAGGCCTGTACCAACGCACCGAAGAAACACCCGATTTCTACGGCGTACCGATGGGCAACGGCTTTGACCTTAACCTTCCGAGAGATACCTATCTGGGCGCGGAATGGAATCAAATCCGCTTGTACAAACGCAATGTCTTTGCCGAATTCGACCACCAAATCAACGACAATTGGAAATGGAGCAGCAAGCTCAACTACAACCGTTCTTCATCCGCCCAAAACTTCGCCACCGCAGCCAATACAGGCGGCAGGTTCGCCGGCATCGGACAGAACGGCATCTTTACCGGTGCAACCGACAACATCCAAAAATACGACAACACCGGCAAACAATTTGCCTTCCAAACCGGCGTATCCGGCAAATTCCAAGCCTTAGGCAACGAACAGCAGGCATTTGCCAACTACACTTATTCACGGGAAAACAACAGCTCCTACAATCTATGGAAAGCCCGTACCTCTAACGAATACAATATTTTCGATTACGACTGGAAGAGCGTGGCGCGCACCGATTGGACAAGCGGCAACGCCAACTATACCGATACCGAACGCACCATCACCAACCATGCCGTATCGACAGGCGTTCTCTTTACCCCTTGGCACAAACTCCACATTTTGGGCGCATTGCGTTACACACACTGGGCATACGACTTCGACAACCGCAAAACAGGCAAACTGTCCGAATACCGAAAATCCAGCCTTGTCCCTTACTTGGGCATTACATTCGATGTCGATAAAAACCACAGCATCTATGCCAACTATACCCAAATCAAAAAACCGCAGACCAACCGCGATATGGGCAACAACCTCCTGAACCCGATTACCGGTACCAATACCGAAATCGGCTTCAAATCCGACTGGTTTGGCAACGGCAGACTCAACAGCTCGTTTGCCCTCTACCAAATCATTCAAAAAAACCGTCCGTATGATTTAGATAAACGCAACGCTATAGGCGAATGGGCATATCAGGCCATCGGCAAAGTTCAAAGCCGCGGTTTTGAAGCCGAACTCTCCGGCGAGCTCACCGAAGATTGGAAAATATCGGCAAACTACGCTTTCAATATGAGCAAATATAAAGAAAGCGAAGGGGCGCGTTACCCCATCGGCACAAACTTCAGCAAACATACGCCCAAACATATGTTCCGCCTGTACACCAGCTACCGCCTCCCCTTTGCCGACCGCAAATGGACCATCGGCGGCGGCATGACTGTGCAAAGCAAAACCAACAGTTTGTGGGATGTAGGCCAAGGCGGCTACCTGCTTTGGAATGCCGATGTTCATTACACACCGACCAAAAATCTCAACCTCAGTTTGATCGGCAGCAATTTGGGCAACCACCGCTACTATGAAAACCACCGTATTCGCACAATGGGCATTAACAATATTTACGGCCAACCGCGCAACGTCATGTTCAAAGTCGATTACAAGTTCTAACCCCGCTTGATTAAAAGGCCGTCTGAAACCGATTCTTTCCGTTTTCAGACGGCCTTTTCCAATCAAACCTTTTTTTAAATCTTGATATAAAGCAAACAGTCTAAAAAATTTTCTCAACCGAAAAAAATTCCTGTTGATTTTTTTCACCGTTTCGATATAGTTATTTGTGGCTAGTTTGATACTACCCTTTGTATCTAGCTTTCATTGCATTACCACCTCCATTCGTTGCCAACGGCTCTCTTTCCGGCGGCAACCTTTTTTTGATCCGATGGTTTGGCAATATCGAAATTGAATCAAATAAAATGATTCGGGGACTTATATTTATTTTTAAAATAAAACGGCTTATAAAAAACGACGGCTCAATTTAAACGGATATTGCCGCCAATATTTAAAAACAAACAGACCTTTCTTTATCAAGGACCCCTCCCAATGCACCATTCTGAGAAACTATTCAAACTGAGCACACTTGCCCTCTGCCTTGCCGCATTGCCCCAAGCCGCACAAGCTGCCGAAGAGGTACGGCAGGCTGAAGTGGAACAAGTTACCGTTGTCGGCAAAAACAAAAGCCTGCGCACTGAAAGTCAAAACAGCTACACCGTATCCGCGATGCGTTCGACTACAGGATTAGTGCTCTCTCCTCGGGAAATTCCCCAATCCGTCAGCGTCATTACCAAAAAACAAATTGAAGACCAAGGCATCACCGACTTAGAAGGTGCATTGCAAAACGCTACGGGCATCAATGTTTTCAAAAGCGGCGGACGTACGCATTTCATGTCGCGCGGCTATTTTATCGAACAGTTTGAAGAGGACGGCATTGCCACACAACTCGGCTCTCCCGGTGGATTCGGCTTGGGCGGCCCGGCCGGCGACCCGACCAGTGCAACCGACATGGCAATGTACGACCACATTGAAGTGGTGCGCGGTGCGGCAGGTTTGACACAGGCAAACAATGAACCCGGCGGCACGGTAAACGCCGTCCGTAAAAAACCGACTGCAAAACGCCAACTTTCCGCCGATTTGATGGCAAACTCATGGGGCAAAGTAAACAGCGTCTTTGATGCATCCGGTACCTTAAGCCAAGAACACGGCCTGCGCGGACGCTTTGTCGGCTCGGTAGGCAGCAACAAAACCTTCAAAGACCAATCCGGCGGCCGCGACGTCCTTCTGTATGGCGTGATGGACAAAGACATCGGCGACAACAGCAAACTTACTTGGGGCGCAAGCTACCTCAACCAAACCGAAACGCCCGATCCGGACGGCCTGCCGATGCGTGCAGACGGCAAAGAGTGGAAACGCAGCCGCTATTTGGGTGCGGATTGGAACGAAGCCCGCCTGAAAAAATACAATCTTTTTGCCGAGTTTGAACATTATTTCAACGACAACTGGAAACTGAGCAGCAAACTGGACTGGCGCAAGAACACCAGTTCAAAAGAATATTACACGCTGGGTGGCACGGGTAACGGCATCGGTACAGACGGCCTGGGAAGCACATACAGCTTCGACCGTTACGATGCAGGCAACCGCCAGTTCACTTTCCAAAACAACCTGACCGGCCGCATCTTCGCTTTCGGCCAAAATCACGACCTCTTCTTCATGCACAGCTACTCCAAAGAGAACGTGAACTCAAGCAACCGCTGGCTCAACGACAGCAGCACCTATGACGCAGATGCCTTCAACGGCAGCGAAAAAGCCAAACCCGATTGGGATTCTGCCACAGCCAAAGCCCGTGGCGGCGACGGCCGTTATACTACCCATGCCTTCGGTTTGGGCGCGCGCATCAATCCCACCGACAAACTGCACATCATCGCAGGCGGACGCTATACCAGCTGGAAACGCGACTACTATTGGGATCGCGACCTCAAAGACGGGGCAGCAGGTTCATCAGACTCGCTCAAACGCAACCGCTTCGTTCCTTATGCCGGCATCACTTACGACATCACGCCCAAACAAAGTATTTACGCCGCCTATACGTCCATCTTCAAACAAACGATGAACCGCGACTACAACGACAACCTGCTGCCGCCGATTATGGGTCGCAACTACGAAATCGGCTGGAAAGGCGAATGGAACGAAGGCCGTCTGAATACTTCCGTCGCCCTCTACCGCACCGACAAAGACAACAACAACCAACGCGTCAATGCCAAACCACATCCCTATTGGGAACCGCTCAATCAAAGCAGCCGCGGCTTGGACGCCGAAATCTCCGGCAGTCTGACCGACCGTTGGCAAGTTTACGCAGGCTACACCTTCAACCGCAGCACCAACCGCAACAGCGTCGGTAACAATGTTGAATCGCGCCTAAAAGGCTACAACTTCAGCAGCCATACGCCGAAGCATATGTTCCGCCTCTACACCAGCTATGTCCTGCCGGTAGATAACGGCAAATGGACAGTCGGTCTTGGCTTGAAGAGCAGCAGCAAAACCGCCAATTCCTACGGCTCCATCAAGCAAGGTGGCTACACCATTTGGAATACCAACGTCCAATACCGCCCGAGCAAAAACCTGCAACTGGGGCTGGCGGTCAACAACCTGACCGACAAACGCTACTACGAAAACCAATACAACCGAGCTGCCAACAGCGACAACTTCTACGGCGAACCGCGCAACGCCGTGTTCAGCCTGAAGTGGAAGATGTAAATAGCAGCATAGCAAGCACGGGTTGACCGCTCATTTTTTAAAAGCATAAACCAACTATTGCTGATAAAAAGGCCGTCTGAAAGTACAATTTCACTTTCAGACGGCCATTCGCACGCATTCGCAAGCATTATGAAAACACTCAAAAAATTCTTTTACCTCGCCCGTCCTTTCTGGTCGGGGGCGCACGGCCGCCTCCAATGGCTGATGCTCGCCGTCCTCATCGGCTTCACCCTTTGCTCCATCACCATCAGCGTTTGGATCGCCGCGTGGGACAAACGTTTCTACGACGCGCTGGCCGCATTTGACGGCGCGTCCATGCCCGCGCTCATCGTCGAATACCTCGGCTACATGGCGATGATCATCGGCTGCATCGTTTGCGGCGACTGGTTGCAAAAACGCCTCATCTTCCGCTGGCGCACCCACCTGACCGAGCAATTCCAAACAAACTGGCTCGAAGGCCACAAACACTACCGCCTGCGCCTGACAGGCGAACCGGACAACCCCGACCAGCGTATCGCCGAAGACATCTACCTCCTCGCCGACAAAAGCATCAGCCTCTTTCGCTCCTTCATCAACAACGTTGCCAAATTCAGCGCGTTCGTCGCCGTACTGTGGACGCTCTCCGGCGTGCAGACCTTCAACATCGGCGGATACAGCATCACCATACACGGCTACCTCGTCTGGGTTGCCCTGATTTATTCCATCTTCAGCACTGTCATCGCCCACCTTGTCGGCCGCAAACTGAAAAACCTCAATATCGACCGCCAGCACCGTGAAGCCGACTACCGCGCCGCCCTCCTGCGCGTGCGCGACCATGCCGAACAAATCGCCTTCTACAACGGCGGCGAAGCGGAAACAGGCCGTCTGAAACAACGTTACCTCCGCATCCGCGACAACTGGCGGCGACTGACCAACTGCGAATTCCGCCAAGAAACCTTCTGGGCAACCTATGTCCGCATCAGTATCTTCATCCCCATCCTCGCCACCCTGCCCATGTACCTCGCCAAAACCATGACCTTCGGCGACATGATGCAGACGCGCACATCGTTTGCCCGCGTCCAAGACAGCTTCGGCTGGTTTACCGACTCCTACCGTCGCCTGATTGAATGGGCGGCAGTCATCGAGCGGCTTTCCGGTTTTCAGACGGCCTTAGAACAAGCAGAACAAAAAAGCCCCGTCCTTCAGCCACACCAAGCAGATTTGCCGCAACATCGCGGCAAGGCAGTCCTGCACAACCTTACCGTCCACACCCAAACCGGCACTCCCCTGCTCTCCGGCATCAACCTTGAAGCCCATGCCCCAGAATGGCTATTGCTCGAAGGCAAAAGCGGCATCGGCAAATCCACGCTGTTGCGCGTGCTGGCCGGTTTATGGCCGTATTATCAAGGCAGTTTTTCACTCGAAGGCAGCCGCCTGTTTTTCCCGCAACGCCCTTACCTGCCTACCGATACCCTGCGCCAAACCGTCAGCTACCCTTACTCAGCCTGCCAAGACGACCATTTGATTCAAACCGTTTTGGAACAAGTCGGCCTAAACAGCCCCACGGGTAGGCTGCACACGTTGATCAACGATTTGGATACCCCATACGAATGGCACGGCATCCTCTCCGGCGGCGAACAGCAACGCCTCAGCCTCGCACGCGCACTGCTGCACAAACCGCAAATCCTGTTCCTCGACGAAGCCACCAACCAGCTTGATGACGAATCCGCCCTGATGTTGATGCAGACCCTCAAACAACATTTGTCCGACACTTTGGTCATCGGCATCAGCCACCAACCCAAGATTCAAACCCTGTTTGATAGTTCGCTGAATTTGAATGAAAAAATTATTTAAACGTTAAAATGTGCAAAACGCTTGCTTTCCATCCTAACAAGGGATATAGTACTAAGTAACTAGTTCTTATTGATGAGAGCTACTCCTTGGATACTTGCCTCCGGTCCTCCAACCCGGGGGCATTTTTTTACATTTTTATTTTGTGTTCGTACGGATAGGATAAAGACGAAACACCCACCACAAATCAAACCGCAAACTGCGTTTTCCAAACGCCCAGGCCGTCTGAAACCCGCTCTCGAATATTATTCATTCCATATTTCAGACGGCCTGTTTAACCGTCCCTTGCAAAGCTTGGCACAAGCACCTCTGACCGACGGCAATCAATTACTATATAATCAAACGCATCGTCATCCCTACAAAGGAGCCACACCATGACCACAAAAATTAAAATCGGTATTGTCGGTGCAACCGGATACACAGGCGTTGAATTGTTGCGCCTGCTCAGCAGCCACCCCAACGCAGAAGTCACCGCCGTTACCAGCCGAAGCGAAGCCGGTATTGAAGTAGCGGACTACTTCCCCAGCCTGCGCGGCATTTACAACCTTGCATTCCAAACGCCCGAAGAGGCCGGGCTTGACCGCTGCGACCTCGTATTCTTCGCCACACCCAACGGCGTGGCCATGAAAGAAGCACCGGCCCTTGTCGAAAAAGGCGTACGCGTGATTGACCTGTCTGCCGACTTCCGCATCCGCGACATCCCCACATGGGAACAATGGTACAAAATGACCCATGCCGCGCCGCAACTCGTTTCCCAAGCAGTGTACGGTTTGTGCGAACTTCACAAAGACGACATCGCCAAAGCCATGCTGGTGGCCAATCCGGGCTGCTACCCCACCTGCGTTTCCCTGCCCTTATTGCCGCTGCTTCAGGCTGGCCGTCTGAAAGCCAACGCGCCGCTGATTGCCGACTGTAAATCAGGTGTTTCCGGTGCAGGCCGCAAAGCCAGTACTCACGCCCTATTGTGCGAAGCAGGCGACAACTTCAAAGCCTACGGCGTCGGTGGCCACCGTCATCTGCCTGAAATCCGACAAACCCTGTCCGGACTGCAAGACCAGGTTTCAGACGGCCTGATTTTCGTGCCACACCTTGTTCCGATGATACGCGGTATGCACGCCACCCTGTATCTGCACCTGCAAGAACATACCAATCCTGAAGCCTTGCTGCGCGAATACTACCGCGGCAGCCCTTTTGTCGATATCCTGCCTTCAGGTTCGACACCCGAAACCCGCAGCGTGCGCGGCGCCAACCTTTGCCGTATCAGCGTTCAAAAAGCGCCTGATCAAGACAATGTGTGGATTGTGCTTTCCGTCATCGACAACTTGGTTAAAGGCGCAGCCGGTCAAGCCGTGCAGAATATGAACATCATGTTCGGCCTGCCCGAAACCACCGGCCTGACCAATGCGCCGTTGATGCCTTAACGTCATCCTTATTAAAAACACAAGGCCGTCTGAAACAATGGTTTTCAGACGGCCTTCATTAATTCATACGCAAACATCACTCATACACCACGCCGGCAAGCATTTCTTCTTCATTCAAGTTACCGTACTGTTGCTCCCAATCGTGGGTAGCCTCCACCATATCGCATTCTTTGGCGAAGGCAAGCAGCCTGCCGTCCATCTGATCCAGACTCAAACTGCCCAAGCGTTCGCATTCCGAAGCCGTCAAATTACCGTCCGCTTCATGCGCTTCCGAAGACCCGAAAGGCAGGGCAAAAAAACCCAGCACCAACGCCAGCAGTACCCAAAAAATATTTTTACGCGAACGAGTCATTTCACACCTCTCATCATAATCATATAGCAGGTTTAAGTCAGAAAAACTAAACCAAATAAAACTAAACTAAGAAAAATCGAATAGAAAATTAGAAATATCGATTTATCTAAGACAAAACGAATAATACTAAGAAAAAATAAAATATGCAATACTTTTTCTTAGATTAAGTAATTTTTTTCTTACAATTTTATAAAAACTAAGGTAAAATACACTCAAATCGTCCAAACCATATAAAAAACATACCTCCATAAAGGCATAAACATGGATACCTTTAAAGACCGCCTGGCTTTCTTATGGAAAGATGAAGCCCGCCAAGCCAAAATCGCCGCCGACATCGATATGACCATCGCCGGATTCAGCCGTATCTGGAACGAAGGCGGCCTGCCGAAATCAGAAACGCTAAAAAAAATCAAACAACTTAAAGGCTGCAGCATAGACTGGCTGTTGACCGGCGAAGGTTCCCCCTTCCCCGATTCCGAAGCCCCAAAAGCCACGGCCACCGACACACTGGGCAACCCTGTCGATATAGACGAATTTGTCTTCGTACCGCGTTATGACATCCAAGCAGCGGCCGGACACGGCCAGCTCGTCGGCGACGAACAGCCCATGTTCGCCATGGCGTTCCGACGCTATTGGATAGAAAATTATGTAACGCGCGACATCAAAAACCTTTCCGTTATCTCAGTCAAAGGCGACTCGATGGAAGGCGTGCTGAATGATGGCGACACCATCCTCATCAACCACGGCCAAACCACGCCGCGCGACGGCCTCTATGTTTTGCGCCTCAACGAAAACCTTCTGGTCAAACGCCTGCAACTGATACCCGGCGGCATCGTCAACGTCATTTCCGCCAACGAAGCCTACCCTACTTTTGAAATCGACTTGAAAAACCCGACCGACGACGTTGCCATCATCGGCCGAGTCGAATGGTTTGGCAGAAGCATCTAAATCTGACATACTGGTGCTTGAAATTTCTGCCATACCCTCCATGTAAGCTGGCAGACCTGTCTGCACAAACTTGCTTTGGCCAACGGTTTGCGCGACAATAGTAAAAATATTCATATAAAAGGAATCACATCATGTCAGACGAAAGCCCTATTATCTTTACTGACAGCTGCTGCACCAAAGTTGCCGACCTGATTGCCGAAGAGAACAATCCCGACCTGAAATTGCGCGTATTCGTCAACGGCGGCGGCTGTTCCGGCTTCCAATACGGTTTTACCTTTGACGAAATCAAAAACGACGACGATTTCGAAATCCAAAAAAACGGCCTGACGTTCTTGGTTGACCCGATGAGCTACCAATATCTGGTTGGTGCGGAAATCGACTACACCGAAAGCCTGCAAGGTTCTCAATTCGTCATCCGCAATCCGAATGCCGAAACGACTTGCGGTTGCGGCTCGTCCTTCTCCGTATAAACAATCCGTTTCTTCATGAAAAACACAGGCCGTCTGTATCTTCAGACGGCCTTTTGTGTGAATTTATTTTAAACAATATTGGATTTATCTTATAATAATAATATCGGGCGTGAATATTTACTCTACAATAGACATAACATTGGACATGCATATTGCCATATAAATAAAAAATCATTGTCCAGCCGATTAACGACACGAAGGCACCCCCTATTCGGTCTGCCTCAGACTGCGGCCTCTGTTTTTGCCTGCATCGCAAGCCAAAATAGCTCAAACACAATAACAAAACCTCAGGCCCAACCCATTTGGTTGACGCAGTCGAAATATTCATGGGATATCAATGAGCAAACAAGAAAAATTTTTCGACGTATATGTTTCTTATCCGCCGAACACGGATAAGGAGCGCATCCATGCCTGCCTGTATGACAACCTGCCCGAAAACGAAGCCGAGAGCCTGATTCAAGCCTTGGCAGAACGTCCGCAAGCCATTGTGGCCGAAAAATGCACGCAAGACGAGCGCGAAAATGCGCAGCATTACTTCAGCTATTTGGGTTTGGACGTCATTGTCCGTCAGGCCATGGAATTAGAGGCGCTCGAAGAAGAACCCGTATCGGCAGTCAATATCCCCGACCCTATCCAATGCCCCGTCTGCATGACGATTATTGACGAACTCGATGCACAGGAATGTAAGACCTGCCACTTTGATTTGACAGAAAAAAATGAGCTGGCCATTCAGCGCAAGCGCATTGAATGGCAGGAAAAAATCTCTTTCGAGCATAAAAAACAAACCGAAATTGCCCACAAGCTCAAATATGAACGCGAGCAGGAAGAGAAAAAACTGCGCAAAAAAATCCGCGCCGAATTAGAATCCCAACTACGCGAAGAGTTAGGTCAAAATCCTGAGCTGGCAGCACTTGCAGCGAGGAAGAAAACACAGTTTCTGCTTACAATGGCCATCGTATTCGCCGTTTTGAGCCTGCTTGCTCTCGGCTATATCGCTGCAAAATTCTTCTAAACTGATTTCAAAACTTAAGGCCGTCTGAAAAACAGATTTTCAGACGGCCTTTTATATTTATATTGATTGCATTATTCCAATCAAGCCTCTTGCACATCCACATCCACCGACCATCGGATTTTGCCGTCGCGGTTTTGCTGCAACACCTGCACCCACAAACTCACGGCGCGGTGCAAATCTTGTCGGGATGTCGATTCGAGGAAAATTTGCGCACGTTCGCGTTCGGCAAGGCGCACCATCAGCATGGGGGCGGCGCCGAACTGGGAGACGCTTTCGGGTAAAAGCGGGGCGAGGGTTTCTTTGGCGGCGTTGAGAAATTCCATCGCATCGGCAACGCGCGGCGCGTCGGCGCGGATGGCCGTCTGAAAACCGAGGGGCGGCATGGCAAACATTTGCCGCTCATTCAATTCGTTTTCGGCAAACACGGCGTAGTCCTGCGCTTTGACGGCGGCGAAAACGGGATGTTCGGGCAGTTGGGTCTGTATCAACACCTTGCCGGGTTTGTCGGCGCGCCCCGCCCTGCCGGACACTTGCATCAGCTCGGCGAACAGCCTTTCCGGCGCGCGAAAGTCCGCGCTGTACAGACTGCCGTCAGCATTCAACACGATAACGAGGTTGAGCCGCGCGAAATCATGGCCTTTGGCGAGCATCTGCGTACCGACCAGAATGTCGATTTCGTTGTCGGCGATGCGGCGGTACAAATCCGCCCAGTCGTTTTTGTGCGCCGTGCTGTCCCTGTCGACGCGGACGACGGCGGCCTTGGGCAGGAAGGCGCGCAGGGTTTCTTCGACGCGCTGCGTGCCGTGACCGACAGCGGTCAGGTCTTGGTTGCCGCAGTCGGGGCATTTGAACGGGATGGGTTCGCGGTGGTCGCAGTGGTGGCAGCGCAGTTGGCGGGCGCGTTGGTGCAGCACCATTTTGGCGGAGCAGTTCGGGCAGCCGAAGGTATGGCCGCAGTCGCCGCAAAACAGCGCGGGTGCGAAGCCGCGCCGGTTGAGGTACACCAGCGACATGCCGCCCGCTTCAAAATTCTGTTTCAAAAGCTGCAAGGCTTGCGGCGAGAAGCCGTTGTCGAGTTTCAGACGGCCTACATTAAGTATTTCCACTTGCGGCAGTTGCGCGGCGGTATGGGCGCGTTCGGTCAGTTGCAGCAGGCGGTACGCGCCGCTTTGCGCTTTGTGCCAGCTCTCCAAGCTGGGCGTGGCGCTGCCCAACACGACGGGGCAGCCGCTCTGCTTCGCCCGCCACACCGCCAAATCGCGGGCGTGGTAGCGCAATTCGTTGTCTTGTTTGAACGAGCCGTCGTGTTCCTCATCGACCACAATCAGCCCGACATCATCCATCGGCGTGAACACCGCCAGCCGCGTACCGATGACCAGCTTCGCCTGCCCCAACATGGCGCGCAGATAATCCTGCGTGCGCCTGCCTGCCGCCATCTGGCTGTGCAACACGGCGGTCGGCACATCGGCAAAACGGTTTTCCACCCGCTTCAAAAGCTGCGGCGTGAGGTTGATTTCAGGCAACAGAAACAACACCTGCCGCCCCTGCGCCAACACTTTCGCCATCGCATCGAAATACACCTCGGTCTTGCCGCTGCCGGTAATACCGTACAGCAGAAACGGCTGAAATTTGCCAAAGGCCGTCTGAATTTCATCGGAAGCCTTCTGTTGGTCGGCATTCAACACAAATTTAGAGTGCGAAGCCTGCCCGTGGTACGGCCTCAATATAGACTTTGCCGCTTCCGTCGTTTCAATCCAGCCCTGTTCCGCCCAATCTTCAATTAATTTCGCCGCCTGCGCGTTCACCTGCTTCAACGCCGCCATCGTCATTCCGCCCGACAGCAGCGCGTCCCACAAAGCCACTTTTTTGTTGAACCGAGCCGGCGGCGGCGTTTGCACCCTGCCCACTTCGTTCAAAGCATAAAACAACGGCGGCTGCGGCATTTCCACCGCGCGCGTTTCCTTCAAACCCTGCGGCAATGCAGCAAATACAGCCTGCCCCGTCGGATAGTGGTAATAACGCGACGTAAACGCCAACAAATCACGCCAGCTTTGAGGCAACGGCTTTTCTTCCACAAAGGCCGTCTGAACGCTCAAAATCCGCGCCGTATCCATATCGGGCGCAATATCCGTTTCCCACACAATCCCGACAACGGTTTTATTGCGGAAAGGCACGAGCACCCGCGTTCCCGGAGGAAGCGGCTCGGAATGGGAATAAGTCAAAAGGCCGTCTGAAAGCGGCACGTTCACAGCGATGCGGTGGTAAATCATACAAACAATCAAATCATTTTTTCGTATTTTAACAGCCGAAAGCTATTTTCAGACGATAATTTGAGCCTGAGCACAATGCAGACATGACAGAGGTTTGATACAATGCCTTACTTTTAACACACGCAAGTCTCTCGCATGAAAACCAAGTTAATCAAAATCTTAACACCGTTTGCCGTCCTTCCTTTGTTGGCATGCGGTCAACCTGCCGTATCCAACGCCAACGCCGCGCCTGCGCCGGCTGCCAAAGCGGAAGCGCCTGCCGACAAATCCGTTGCCGCTTCTTTGAAAGCGCGTCTGGAAAAAGTCTATGCCGCCCAAGATTTGAAAGTTTTGAGCGTCAGTGAAACACCGATTAAAGGCATTTACGAAGTTGTCGTCAGCGGCAAACAAATCATCTATACCGATGCCAAAGGCGACTATATGCTCGTCGGCGACCTCATCAACGTCAACACGCGCCAAAGCCTGACTGAAGAACGCGCCGCCGATTTGAACAAAATCGACTTCGCTTCCCTGCCTTTGGACAAAGCCATCAAAGAAGTGCGCGGCAACGGCAAACTGAAAGTCGCCGTTTTCTCCGATCCGGACTGCCCGTTCTGCAAACGCTTGGAGCATGAATTTGAAAAAATGACCGACATCACGATTTATACCTTCATGATGCCGATTCCGAGCCTGCACCCTGATGCTGCGCGCAAAGCCGAGCTGTTGTGGTGCCAACCTAATCCGACCCAGGCATGGACCGACTGGATGCGCAAAGGCAAACTCCCAAGCGGCAAAGCAAACTGCGAAAACCCTGTTGCGGAAACCACTTCATTGGGCGAACAATTCGGCTTCAACGGCACGCCGACCCTGGTCTTCCCTAACGGCCGCAGCCAAAGCGGTTACAGCCCTATGCCCCACCTCAAAGAAGTCATCGAGAAAAACCAGTAATACAGGGTTTAATCTCCATCAAGGACGCTTTACGCGTCCTTTTTTCATTTCGCCCTGCCATCAATTGCTTTCAGACGGCCTCAAACAGACAAATACAAAAAAGGACGTGTTCGCCACGTCCTTTTTCCCTTTACCTTACAGGTAGAATTTCTCAACCACTTTCAGGTTTTCGTCCAATTTGTACACCAGCGGCTGGCCGGTCGGGATTTCCAAGCCCATGATGTCTTCGTCGGAAATGCCTTCGATGTGTTTGGCCAACGCGCGCAGGGAGTTGCCGTGTGCCGCAACCAAAACACGTTTGCCGCTCAGGATGGCCGGAGCGATTTGGTCTTCCCAGAAAGGCAGGACGCGCTCGAGGGTAACTTTGAGGTTTTCGCCATCGGGAATAACATCGCTAGGCAGGTTGGCATAGCGGCGGTCGTTGTGGGCGGAATGCGGGTCTTTAGGATCAAGCAGCGGAGGCAGGGTGTCGTAGCTGCGGCGCCAAATGTGGACTTGCTCGTCGCCGTATTTTTCTGCGGTTTGTTTTTTATCCAAGCCTTGCAGCTGGCCGTAGTGGCGCTCGTTCAAACGCCATGATTTGATTTGTGGAACAAACAGTTGGTCGGATTCTTCCAAAACGATGTTACAGGTTTTGATGGCGCGGGTCAGAACGGAAGTAAAGGCGATGTCGAATTCATAGCCTTTTTCTTTCAGCTTTTTACCTGCTGCGGCGGCTTCTGCCAAACCTTGTTCGCTCAGCTTGACGTCGCGCCAGCCGGTGAAAAGGTTTTTCGCGTTCCATTCGCTTTGTCCGTGACGGATGAATACTAATTCCATGATAGTTTGCTCCAATGAAGTTTGGGAAAAGGTATTTATAGCACACTTTGCCGCCGCGCTGATAACGTCGGCGGCTTCTTTTGATATGTTGCAAGTTTGCTTCTAGTCTTCAGACGGCCTTGTCGGAAGGTAAACGTCAAAACGCGTGCTTTTGCCTGTGTATTGATAAGCAGGTTTGCGCCCGTCGAGAAACTCTCCCAAGCGCGGGCGTTTGACGACAATGCGTTTTTTGGCGGTATTCAATGCAGTATCCAATAACTCAGCTTCGTCTTGTGCCGCGCCGACCAAGTCGTGGAAATAGGCCATTTCTTTTTTCACGGCGGCGGTTTTGCGGCGTTCCGGGTACATCGGGTCGAGGTACACCACATCGGGCCTGCCGTTTTGCGCAGATAATTCCTTCATCAAATCAACGGCATTGCCAAAGTGCAAAGTAATTCGCCGGGTAATCTCCCGCGTTTCTTCACTTTGCCCCGCCCTATTGAGGCCGTCTGAAAGTAGACAGGCAACCGCAGGATTTTGTTCAAAAGTGTGTACATTCAAACCCAACGAGGCAAGCACGAAGCTGTCGCGCCCCAGTCCGCCGGTAGCGTCCCAGACAGTCGGTTGTGCAGTGTGGTTGACGGCTTTGGCAATCAGCTCGCCGCCGCCTTTTGTGCGCCGATAATGGGCGGCACCGCCATCAAAATCAACGCGGACACGGCCTTTTTCACCGGCGCGGCACAAACTGATACCGCTTTCGTCAGCAATAAGGAAACTGCCTGCTTCAGGCTGCCTGTCGATAACGGTCAACCCAAAAGGCGCGGCAAGGCTGCGAAGTTCGGCAGATGCGGTTTCGTCAAAATAAATCTTGTACATAAGGCTTATGTTTCAGACGGCCTTGAAAACTTGGGCCGTCTGAACGTTTTAATTGATGTCCAAGCGTTCCATGCGGTAGCGCATGGAGCGGAAGCTGATGCCCAAAAGTTTGGCGGCTTGGGTACGGTTGTAACGGGTTTGCTGCAAGGCCTGCTCGATGATGCTGCGTTCCACTTGGTCGAGGTAATCCTGTATCTGCATGGTGCGCGGATCAAACGGCGGAATGGGGCTGTGATTGAGCGTGGTTTCGCGCGCGTCAGGTTCGGCAATATCGTCAAAGGAGAGGCTGCTGCGATCGGCCTTGGCCTGCGGGGCGTTTTGAATCTGCAAGTCGTCCACTTGTATCACTTGGCCGACCGTCAGTGCAACGGCGCGTTCGAGGATATTCTCCAGCTCGCGGAAGTTGCCGGGGTAGCTGTAATGCAGCAGGGCTTCTTGGGCTTTGGGGCTGAGTTTGTAGGTTTGATTGCCGTGGCGGTGTTTGTACAGCAAATACAGAATCAGCGCGCCCAAGTCTTCGCGCATTTCGCGTAAAGGCGGCATGTGCAGGGAGACAACGTTGAGGCGGTAATACAAGTCCTGGCGGAATGCGCCGCTTTCAACCAAGACTTCGAGGTTTTTATGGGTTGCACAAATAATGCGTACGTCCACAAAGGTTTCCCGCGCATCGCCGATACGGCGCACGGCTTTTTCTTGGATGGCGCGCAGGAGTTTGACCTGCATAGCAAGCGGTAAATCAGCAACTTCGTCGAGGAACAATGTGCCGCCGTCGGCGTGTTGGAAAAAGCCGAGACGGTCTTGATCCGCGCCGGTAAAGCTGCCTTTTTTGTAGCCGAAAAATTCGCTTTCCATCAGGTTTTCAGGAATCGCGCCGCAGTTGACGGCAATAAACGGTTTGTCGGCGCGGTCGGACAGCTCGTGAATCGTGCGTGCCGCCTGCTCTTTACCGGTACCGGATTCGCCGGAAATATAAACGGGAACAAGGCTGCGGGCCAATCTGCGAATCAGGTGGCGTACTTCGACCATTTGCGGCGAAGTACCCAACAGGCGCGGCATATCGTCGTCGCCTTTCAGGATAGGCTCTTCTTGCAAAGCAGGATTGATGTTGCCGGTTGAAAACCGCTCTTTTAAGGAATTGAGCCCTTCCGGAACGGTCAAAGGCCGGTTAAATTCGCTCTGCACGCTCTTAGGAGGCGTAACAACAGGCTTGACCGGCTGGGGTTCGGGTTTATACAGGGCGGCAGAAACAGGCGCAGGCTGAGATTTGACTTTTTCAGACGGCGTGGGTTCATTGGTATTGTCTGAAACCGATACGGCCGATTTCACCAATGAACGCAGTTGCGACAGCGTAATCGGTTTTTGCAGATAGTCAAACGCCCCTGCTTTCAAGGCTTCAACGGCTTGGTCGGCATTGCCGAAAGCCGTAATCACGGCAACGGGCGTGTCGAGCATCAACTCGTCAATGTATTGGACCACCTCGAGGCCGGAGCCGTCGGGCATACGCATATCGGTCAACACCAGCGAATAATCGTTGTTGTCCAGCTTGTCTTTGGCTTCTTCAACACCAGCCGCCGTATCGACGCGCAGACCCATTTTCATCAGGGTCATTTCCATCAGATCGCGGATGTCTGCCTCGTCATCGACAACCAAAACCGGCTCTTGCAATTTATTCATCCTGCGCTTGCTCCTTCGGTAAAATCAATTCAAACCCGTTCATTTCAGGGTGATAATGCAGCTGTCCCATATTGGCGTGTGCCAACTCGCGTGCGACGTAAAGCCCCAAGCCGGTACCTTGTTTTTCGGTGGTGTAAAACGGCTCGAACAGATGGTTTCGTACATCCGGCGGCACGCCTTTGCCGTTGTCCGCCACGACGATGGAAATATGCATCCTGCCGCTTGGACGGATAAGGACGGTAATGGCATTTTCGTCCTGACGACTGTGTCGCCAAGCATTGTTGCACAAGTTCCACATCACTTGCTGCAAGTGCATGGGGTCGACCAATACGGTCAGGTTGTTGCCGTCCATATTCATGCGCAGACAGCCGATGGCATCGGGATTGTTCAAGGTAAATTCCTGCTTGAACTCCAACCAGAATTTCATCAGATTAATCGGCTGGCGGCTGATGTTGTCGCGTTTGTTAATCAGGGATACGTCTTCCAACATCTTGTCGATGCGTTGGATATTGCTGTCGATGATGTTGTAGAGCTTGGCCTTGAGCGGATCTGCCTCGTCGCCTTCCTGCAACAAATCGCTGGCATGGCGGATGGCGGACATCGGGTTGCGGATTTCGTGGGCAAGGTTGGCAGTCAACTGTCCGAGCGAAGTCAGCTTGGTGGACATGGCTTCCGCAGCCACTTCACGCAATGAACGGACGTACAGCATCAGCAGCTCGGTTTGCTCCTGAATCAGCGGTACGGCTCGAACGTGCATGGCGTGTTGGAAAATATGGATATCGGTTTCAAAAGGTTTGTCGGGTTGGCGCTGCCAGCGGGCCACCAGTTCGCCAAACACGATTTCCTGCTGATCGATAATCAGGCTGGGAAAATAGATTTTTGCCTGTTTGTTAAACAGCCACACGCGCTGGGTCGCATCAATCACCACCACCGCTTCCTGTACTCGGTTCAAAACCAAATGGTTCAAGCCGCTGATACGGCGGTAGGCCAATTGATGGCGGCTGGCGGACTCTGTGGCCTGTTCGAGATAACGGGCGGCAAACGAGGTCAGCATCGCCACCAGATAGCTGGCGCCGATCAGCATTAAAGAATTCGCCACTGATTTTGCGTCCCAATTAAACGAATCGAAACGCATACTGCCGTCTAAAAACAGGTTCAAAATAAACAGCATTGCCGTATAGCCTGCGTACAGCATGGGGTAATGGCCATAACTGAGCAGACACGACGTAGCGACAAACGGCAAAACCAAAATCCCGAAACCGGAAGCCGTACCGCCGGAGATATACACTAAAACCATGATCATGGTGATGTCGACCACGGCGCTGGCGTTGGGCAAATCCAAGGATTGCCACTGCCAGCCCGGGCGGAGTACGGAGAGCATAATCAGGAAGAAATACAGCGTTATCCAGATATAAAACTCAACCGCCGGCAACGAAACGCCAATCAAATTGCCGCCCGTATAGCTGCCGAAAGCGTGCAAAACCAAAAGCGGCAAGACGATGGCTATTCGGGCGATGTTGATGACGCCGGGAATCCGCTCCCTCAGATTACCCAGCTCTTGAAGATTGGCTCTGTTCATAAGTGAACCTTTTTTATTTTCATGCAATGTCGTAGTAAATTTAATTTATTTGAATATATTGGTTTTTGCCTTAAGACAAACTTTTCAGACGACCCGAGATGTCCAAAACCTTCCCTTTTTTGCCGCGTTTGCCCTCGATATCGCAAATGCGCAATTTTTCCTGATGCGCCGCACCGCGCTTGCCGACGGTTTCAACGATGAATTCCGCAGCCGTGGTTACGAGAACGTGTTCCAGTGATGCACCGTCGGTCAGCGACATCAGCTGCAAACCGCGTCCTTTGGGCATGACTTTGAGTTCGCCGATGGAAAATGCCAAGAGGCGGTGGTCGCTGCTGGCCAGTACGATTTTGCAGTCGGGATTGATGAGCGAGGAAGCATAGACGGCAATCGGCGGCAGGACGGTTTCGCCACTGTCCACAGTCATCACCACTTTGCCCGCTTTCACGCGCCCGACCATATCGCCCAGCTTGGCGATGAAGCCGTAGCCGCCGCTGCCTGAGAGCAGGTAGTGCTGTTCGGGCTGTCCGGTGAGCATGGCGACGGGTTTCGCACCGTTTTGCAGCTCGATTAACGATGAAACCGGCACGCCGTCGCCGCGTCCGCCGGGGATTTCGGCGGCATCGAGCGTGTAGGTTCTACCCAATGAATCGAGAATGACGACGGGCAAAACGGTGCGGCCTTCAAGGGTTTGTTTGAGGCGGTCGCCTTCTTTGAAGGCGGTTTGGCTCAAATCAAGGTTGTGTCCGGCCCGGCTGCGGATCCAGCCCTTTTCCGACAGAATCAGCGTGATGGGTTCGTCGGCGGTGGTTTGCGTCAGCACCGCGCGTCCGGCCTCTTCCACCAGCGTACGGCGCGCGTCGCCGAACTGCTTCATGTCCGCCTGCATCTCTTTGATAATCAGCTTGCGTTTTTCGTTTTCGTCGCCCAAAAGGATATTCAGACGACCTTGTTCTTCGCGCAATTCGTTCAATTCTTTTTCGAGTTTGAAACCTTCCAAACGCGCCAACTGGCGCAGGCGGATTTCCAAAATGTCTTCGGCTTGAATTTCGGTCAGCCCGAACGCCGCCATCAAATCGGCTTTCGGGTCGTCTGATTCGCGGATGACTTTAATCACTTCATCAATGTGCAGAAAGACTTTCAGACGACCTTCAAGGATGTGCAGCCGTTTTTCCACTTGGTTCAAACGGAATTTCAGACGACGTGTTACGGTCACGACGCGGAAATCCAGCCATTCCTGCAAAATCGTTTTCAGGTTTTTCTGCGCGGGGCGGTTGTCCAGCCCCATCATCACCAAGTTCATGGACACATTGCCTTCCAGCGAAGTCTGCGCCATCAGCGTGTTGATGAAGGTATCCGTATCGATGCGGCTGGATTTCGGCTCGAACACAAGGCGCACGGGATGTTCGCCGTCGGACTCGTCGCGCACGCGGTCGATTAAATCCAGCATCAGCTTTTTGGTGTTGAGCTGGTCTTGGTTGAGCTGCTTTTTACCCGCTTTCGGTTTCGGGTTGGTCTGTTCTTCGATTTCGGCAAGGATTTTGGCGGAGTTGGCGTTCGGCGGCAGCTCGGTCACAATCACGCGCCATTGTCCGCGCGCCAGCTTCTCGATTTCATAACGCGCACGCACGCGCACGCTGCCCTTGCCGGTTTCGTAAATCCGGCGCAATTCGTCCGCCGGCGTGATGATTTGACCGCCTCCGGCAAAATCGGGCGCGGGAATATATTGCATCAGGTCGGCGGTTTCCAGCGTCGGTTTCTTCAAGAGCGCAATCGCCGCCTGCGTGACTTCGTTCAAATTGTGCGACGGAATTTCGGTCGCCATGCCCACCGCGATACCAGACGCGCCGTTGAGCAACACCATGGGCAGGCGGGCGGGCAGGTGCAACGGTTCGTCAAACGCGCCGTCGTAGTTCGGCACGAAATCCACCGTCCCCTGATTGATTTCGGATAACAGCAATTCCGCAATCGGCGTCAACCGCGCTTCGGTGTAACGCATCGCCGCCGCCCCGTCGCCGTCGCGCGAACCGAAGTTGCCGATGCCGTCGATTAAGGGGTAGCGCAAGGTAAAATCCTGCGCCATCCGCACCATCGCCTCATAGGCGGAACTGTCGCCGTGCGGATGGTATTTACCCAAAATCTCGCCGACCACGCGCGCCGACTTCACCGGCTTCGCGCCCGCCATCAAACCCATATCGCGCATGGCAAACAAAATACGCCGTTGTACGGGCTTTTGGCCGTCTGAAACTTCAGGCAGCGCGCGGCCTTTGACCACGCTCATGGCGTATTCGAGATAGGCGCGTTCGGCGTATTGACCTAACAGCAGGTAGTCTTCGCCGACGGGGGATGGACTGGGAGCGGAAATGTGTTCTGTCATCAGGATGGTAAAACGAAATTAATTAAAGAAGGATATTGTAAAGCAAAATCGGCAGTCATAGCCAATTTGAGTGATGAACGGTAGCTCGGCGTCAATAAGGCTTACCGAATCAAGTCGGCAAATATGATTTGTTTCGACCAAAAAGGCCGTCTGAAACCCTTTCATGTTTCAGACGGCCTTTTCATTTTGGTTTTAAATCAAAACTTCGTTATTCTGCAGTAGCCGGTTTGGCCGCAGTTTTAATGGTTAAGGTCAACGCAGCGGCGATAGCCAGGGAAACACCGGCAAAAGTCATCGCGTTGGCAGGGTTTGAACCCAAGAAAGTTCTGTACACCCAGCCGAAAGATACAGTTTCAATCAGCATTGGAATCACAATCATCATGTTCACAATACCCATGTACACGCCGTAACGTTCTTTAGGGATAGAGCCGACCACAATCATAAACGGCACGCCCATCATACTTGCCCAACCGACACCAAAACCAATCATCGGCGCAAACATCAGGTATTTGTTGCCGATGTGCGGAATGGTGAGCAAGGCCAGCGCGGCAAGGGTTACGGCAAAGGCGTGAACATATTTGGCGGCGTATTTGCGCGCCATCCACATCAGGCCGAAGGCGGAGATAAAGGTTACCACGTTGTAGAAACCGTTTACCAGGCCGGTCCACGCAACCGCTTGGCTATACGCTTCGGTATTCTCAACGGTCGAGTCCCAAACGGATTGGACGATACTGTGGGAAATATATTGCCAGTAGATGAAGAGCGCGTACCATTGGAAGAGATACACCAAAGCCAGTTGCCACAAGGCTGTCGGCATTTCGCGCACGGCAACGACAATATCTTTAACAGCATGGGCCGGACCGCTCGGCTGGGCTTTAATGGCCGCCATTTCCTCAGGGCTGGGCTCGCGTTCGGCCGTTGATAAAACGGTAACCAAAACCGAACCGATGGAGCAGACCGCACCAATATAAAACGAACCGAATACCCAATACGGAATGCCCGCTTCGGAAGTTTGTTGCAACCAGCCAATTTGTTGGAAGATATAGAGGGAAACGTTGGCCAGGGTAATACCCAAACCGGTAAACACGGACTGCATCAAGAAACCGGTGGATTGCTGGTGTTCAGGAACGGTATCGGCAATAAAGGCACGGAAAGGTTCCATTGCCGTGTTGTTGCTAATGTCCAAGAGCCACAGCAGCAATACGGCCACCCACAAGGCGGTAACGTGCGGATAAATAAAGAGGCAGAGGCTGCAACCGATGGCGCCGATCAAGAAATACGGACGGCGGCGGCCCAATCCCGGCACCCAAGTGCGGTCACTCATCGCACCAATCATCGGCTGCACCAGCAAACCGGTAATCGGGCCTGCCATATTCAGAATCGGCAATTGGCTCGGGTCGGCATGAAGGAAGCTGAAAATCGGGTTAATCGCAGTCTGCTGCAACCCGAAGCTGTATTGAATGCCGAAGAAACCGAAGTTCATCAGCATAATCTGGCGAAGTGTCATCGCCACTTGTGGGGAGATTTTCATAGGAAGGCTACTCCTGGATAATAAACTATGGAAACAACAAACTCCAATTTCAGCGGTATGACGCTCTTATTGTATTGGGCCGCCTTTTTAATGAGGCAACCCTGTTTTCAGACGGCCTTTATTTTGACCGTTTATATAATCTTGTTTTGATGTGTGTTTGTGTTGTTTGAAGCTTATTTTTAGGCCGTCTGAAACTATTTATTCATTACAGACTGACGCCAGATGGTTTCCCCAACGACCTTGACGGGCTGAGCCGTACCGGCCGGATGTTCGATGTATTGGAACAGCAAATCCGCCGCCATTTCGCCCATGCGCAGATAAGGCAGCTCGGTGCTGGTCAACGGCGGAAACAGCGTTTCCGCAATCGCGCTGTGGTTATCGTAGCCGGCAACGGAGACTTGCTCGGGAACCCGCACGCAGCGCGTCCTCAAAATCCCGTACACGCGCACTGCCATTTCATCGTTGCCGCAGCAAATTACCGTCGGCGGAAGCGGCAAAGACAGCAGCTTCAAAATAGCCGAAATCAAAGACCCGCTGTCATTGCTGAAGTCAGGATAACCAGTTTGCACCAAATCAGGATCGAAGACAATATCCGCATCCGCCAAAGCCCGGCGGTATCCGGCCAATCTCAATCTCGTTGCTTCTACACCCGGCTGCAAAGTCACATAAGCAATCCGTTTGTGTCCGCTTTGGATAATCCGGCGCACCAAGCCATACTGCCCTGCTTCGTCGTCCGGCAAAACCGACGGCGTACCTGCCAAATCAAAGCAGTTGACCAACACCATCGGGCAGCGGTTGGGCACTTCCGGCAACAATACTTCCTGATGGAAACCGGCGACATATAAAATCCCCTCGGCACGGTGTTCCATAAAGGTACGGATCAGCGGCTCCATCTGACCGGGCTGACTCGGCTTGTTGTCGATGTCGGCAATCATCAAAATCTTGCCTTGTGCGCGAATCCGCTGCTGAATGCCCTTAATCAAGAACATATCTGGAATGCCGTGTCCGCCCGTATTCTCGCCCGTCCGCGAAATGGCGCCGGTAATCAGGCCGACCAAGCCGGAACGGTGGGACCGCATAATCCGCGCCGCAGAAGACGGGATATAGCCCAAAGCGGCAATCGCTGTTTCTACTTTGGAACGGGTTTTATCGCTGACCGGCGCATCGCCGTTAATCACCCGGCTGACCGTCTTGGGAGACACTCCGGCATAAGCAGCGACATCATAAATTGTAGCCATCTTACGAACTCGCCCCGACAGGATTTCAATAATGTTACATAGGATAACACAGCAGACATCGGTGTCATACCCCTTTTTTTACAGAAACTTGATGATAATCAATCATTTCTTTTTCATTTTGCATACATTTCTTAAATAAAACCACCCCCGCCACCTCCCAAAACCTGTTCAAATTTGTTAAACTACAAGCCACTACAAAAAAGCAGGAAATACCTATCTATCCTGCTTATTTTACCGTTACATACTAAGGAAACGAGATGACCGCATACTCAGACGCATGGCAGGCCTTGGAAGCCCATCATGCCGATACGCAACACGTTACCCTGCGCGAACGTTTCGCTGCAGATGCCGAACGTTTCAACAATATGCACGAAATTCTGCACGGTTTGTTATTTGATTACAGCAAAAACCGTCTGGATGAAAATACCCTTGATTTATTGTGCCGACTGGCCGAAGCAGCCGATTTGCCACAATATATGCAGGCCATGCTCAACGGCGAAAAAATCAACACCAGCGAACACCGCGCCGTCCTCCACACCGCCCTGCGCCTGCCGGCCAATGCCCAACCCATTTACGTCGACGGCGAAAACATCGTGTCCAAAGTTCATCACGAACTCAACCGTACCCTCGAATTCGCACGCCAACTCCTAGACGGCACCCACGCAGGCATTACCGGCAAACCCATTACCGACTTGGTTCACATCGGCATCGGCGGCTCCGATTTAGGCCCGCGCATGGCCACACAGGCGCTGCAGCCTTATTGGCAAAACATCCGCGTCCACTTTGTCAGCAACTCCGATGATGCCGACTTGACCCAAACCCTTCTCGGCCTCAACCCCGAGACCACCGTATTCAGCATTGCCAGCAAATCGTTCCGCACACCAGAGACCCTGCTCAATGCCTACGCCGCGCGTACTTGGTACCGCGATGCAGGTTTGCCCGATTCCGGCATCTACCGACACTTCTGCGCCATTTCCGCCGATGTGGCCGCAGCCCAAAACTTCGGTATCTCCCCCGACAAAGTCTTCGCCATGTCCGACTGGGTCGGCGGCCGCTATTCCGTCTGGTCGCCCATCGGCCTGCCGCTGATGGTTGCCGTCGGCGAAAAAGCGTTCCGCAAAATGCTGGCCGGCGCACACGCGATGGACACCCATTTCTTCGAGACCCCGTTCCGCCGCAACATTCCCGTCCTGATGGCGCTCATCAACGTTTGGTACAACAACTTCCAACATTCAGACGGCCAAACCGTTGTCCCATACAGCCACAACATGCGCCTCTTCACCCCGTGGCTCAACCAGCTCGATATGGAAAGCCTCGGCAAACAGCGTACTTCAGACGGCCAACCCGTTTCCTGCACCACCGGCGGCATTGTCTTCGGCGACGAAGGCGTCAACTGCCAACACGCCTACTTCCAGCTTCTGCACCAAGGCACGCGTCTGATTCCCGTCGATTTCATCGTCCCCATGACCACAATCTACGGCAACCACCGCCAACACCGCTTTACCGTTGCCAATGCCTTCGCCCAAGCCGAAGCGCTGATGAAAGGCAAAACCCTAGACGAAGTGCAAATCGAATTGGCCGCCCTACCCCAAGACGAACGCGACCGACTTGCGCCGCAGAAAGAGTTTCCCGGCAACCGCCCGAGCAACAGCCTGCTCATCGACAGCCTGACACCTTTCAACCTCGGCATGCTGATGGCGGCTTACGAACACCGCACCTTCGTTCAAGGCGTAATTTGGCGTATCAACCCCTTCGACCAATGGGGCGTGGAATACGGTAAAGAACTGGCCAAAACCATCGAACCCGAACTCGAACGCGGTACGCCGGCACACGACAGCTCTACCAACGGTCTGATTGCCTTCTACCGCAACTGCAACGCAGCATCGAAGGCCGTCTGAAAATAAAATATCCGTAAGACAAACACTCTGCCTGTCTTACGGACATTTCAAAACCTGATTGGCTTGTTCCAACAAAAGGCCGTCTGAAACTTAATTTGCTAAAGTTTCAGACGGCCTCTCATTATTCGATAAAGATAACAGAAGTTCATTCGCCATCTCCCCCATCTTTGCTACAATATCCCTTTTCTTTTTTATTGATTTCACTATGACAACCGCACCCCAATCCGGCACTTGGCGCAAGATTTTCTCGCGCAGTATGCTGATTTGTATCTTTACAGGCTTCACTTCGGGGCTGCCGCTTTATTTTCTGATCAACCTGATTCCGGCATGGTTGCGCAGCGAACACGTCGATTTGAAAACCATCGGCCTGATGGCACTTATCGGGCTGCCTTTCACTTGGAAATTTATTTGGTCGCCCGTCATTGATTTGGTCAGATTACCTTTTTTAGGACGGCGGCGCGGTTGGATGCTGGTTACGCAAATTGGTTTGCTGCTGACCTTGCTCATTTACGCCTTCCTAAATCCTGCTCAGCATTTATATGTAATTATGGGCTTATCGTTGGTGGTCGCCTTTTTTTCTGCCAGCCAAGACATTGTATTGGATGCATTTCGCCGCGAAATTTTGTCAGATGAAGAATTAGGCTTAGGCAACTCTATCCACGTCAACGCCTACCGTATCGCCGCTTTGGTACCCGGCTCGCTCAGCTTGATTTTGGCCGACTTGATGCCTTGGCACAACGTATTCATCATTACTGCACTATTTATGCTGCCCGGCCTGCTGATGACTTTGTTCTTAGCCAAAGAACCCGATATTCCGCCAACTGTTCCCCGCACCTTTGCCCAAACGGTTTCCGACCCTTTCAGTGAGTTCTTCTCCCGCAAAGGCATCAAACAAGCCATATTGGTATTGCTGTTTATCTTCCTCTACAAACTGGGCGACAGTATGGCGACTTCCCTGGCAACGCCGTTTTATCTGGACATGGGCTTCAGCAAAACCGACATCGGCCTGATTGCCAAAAATGCCGGTTTATGGCCTGCCGTCATTGCCGGTATCGCCGGTGGCATTTGGATGTTGAAACTCGGTATCAACAGGGCTTTGTGGGTTTTCGGCGTGGCGCAATGGGTTACTATTCTAGGCTTTGCCTGGCTGGCGGGTTTCGGTAAATTTGAAACCATTACCCTGACGGAACAAATGATGCTTGCCGCCGTGATTGGTGCGGAAGCGGCAGGCGTAGGCTTGGGTACGGCGGCATTTGTCGCCTATATGGCCCGTGAAACCAATCCTGCTTTCACGGCCACACAATTGGCCCTCTTTACCAGCCTGTCAGCCGTTCCCCGTACATTTATCAATGCTTCGGCAGGCTATCTGATTGAAGCGATGGGTTACTTCAATTTCTACTGGCTGTGTTTTGCCCTGGGCATACCCGGCATGTTGCTGCTGTTTAAAGTGGCACCATGGAACGGCGACAAAGCGAATACCCGTTTGCAAGGCTAAATCTCCTTAACAAACAAAAGGCCGTCTGAATGTTCAGACGGCCTTTATCATACAAACATTTTATTCTGCTTCAGGTTTGACAGTGCTGCGGACATCGCCTCTTTTTTCTTTATGTTTCAAAACAGCGCGGTCGAGTTTGTCCATCAAAACATCAATCGCAGCGTACATATCCTGTTCAATCGCTTCAACGTGCAAATCTTTGCCTGCCAAATGCACATCGGCTTCGGCTTTTTGGCTGACTTTTTCCACCGAGAGCGTGATGGTCACGGAAATGATGTTGTCGGCGTGGCGGCTGATTCGTGCCAACTTGTCGGAAACGTAGTTTTTGATGGCTTCGGTAACATCAAAATTCAGACCGGTGATTTTCAGATTCATGATACAGCTCCTTCGGTTGGTTAGTCCGTCAAAACGGATCGGAATATATCTACTCGGTAAATTTTCGTTTGTGTGCCGGTGGGATGTCTAATGATTCTCTATATTTAGCCACTGTACGTCTGGCGATTTCAATGCCGCGTTGTTTTAATAATTTGACGAGGGCCTCGTCCGAATAAGGTTTGCTGCTGTCTTCGCTTTCAATCAGCTGGCTCAAGACAGCTTTGATTGCGCCTTGGCTGAACCCTTCGCCCTCATCGTCGGCATTGACTGCCTGTGTGAAGAAATAGCGTAACGCAAACAGGCCGCGCGGGCAAGACAAATATTTCTGGTTGGCGGCGCGCGAAATGGTGCTTTCCGCCAAACCCAATTCGGCGGCGGCATCTTTCATCAGCATGGGCGACAGGCCGATTTCGCCGAAGATGAAAAAATCTTCCTGATTTTTGACAATATACTCGGCAAGGCGGAGGACTGTACTTTTGCGCAGTTCCAAAGAATCAATGCGCTGTTTGGCTTCGCTGATTTTTTCCTTCCACTCCGGCGCGCCCTCTTCCGCCGATTTCATCAGGTCGCAATATTCCTGATTGAGCTGCAGCTTCGGCCAGGCCGCTTCGTTGCTGATGACTTCCCAGCCGTCCTTGCCCTCTCTCACCCAAACGTCAGGCTGAATATAAGGCGTAGGGGTGGCAGAAGCGAAGCCGTAAGCCGGATAAGGATTCAACCCGGCAATCATATCGAGTGCGGCTTCTATGGTTTCACTGTCGGCCTGGGGATAAAGTTTGCGGAAACGCAGAACGTTTTGTTTACGGTTTTTGCCCAAATCTTGAAGCGAACTTTGCACCAAATGCGCGGCCATTTGTCTGGCCGGAGAAGCCGGCAAACGCATCAGCTGCAGCATGAGAGACTCGGTCAAATCGGCCGCCGCCACGCCGGGCGGGTCAAAGGTTTGCAATACGTCCAGCGCATTTTGCAGGGCTTCTTCGTCCAGCATCCATTCCAACGGCGTGTGGTCGATGATTTCTTCAAGGCTGTCGGTGAGGTAGCCTTGTTCGTCCAAAAAATCAATCAAGACATGAACATAGGCTGCCTCCACTTGCGAGAGCGGATGCTCGCACACTTGGGCATGCAGATAGTGTTTGAAATCCTCTTCTTCGGCGATGTTGCTCCAAATATCTTCGGCATCGTCGCCGCCCAACTGCTGACCGGCACGCGGCATGGTGACGGCACGGTTGAGCCCGCTGTCGGCAAACTCATCGCTTTCCGGACGTTCAAGCAGAGGATTGTCTGACAACCAGTCTTCCACTTCGCGCTCAAGCTCAAGACCCGACATCTGCAAGATGCGCAGAGACTGCTGCAGCCGCTGGTTGAGCTGCTGGGTCTGTTTGAGTTTAAGGACGAGTGAAGACATAATGTTTGATAGTAGAATGTGCTTTATGGATTTCAGACGGCCTGTATCTGACGGGCCGTCTGAAAGTATCAAATATATTGTTTATATATTGGATGATTATTTCAATATATTATTCTTTTATCAACCGATAAATGAATTATTCAACAGTAGAGATGGTTTCTAACGGTAAAGCAAACGTAATAGGCAGAACAAAAACCATGGCAACAGGCTTCCCGCGATAGGTAGCGGGTTGAAATTTTGTCTTCAAAACTGCTTTTCGTCCTGCCGCATCTAAACGCGAGTATCCACTACTCTTTTGTATCCATACAAATGCTTTGCCATCTATATTGATAAAGACATTTAATACCACAGTCCCTTCCTCGCCATTCTCTGTAGAAAGCTGTGGATAAGGTGGGGGAGCAACTTGGACAGGTTTCGTCTTTATCTCTTCTTTGAATCCATTTGGCACAGTATAAAAGAATCTGAATTTTTTAAGGCTTTCCAGTGTCTTACAATCCGTTTGTTGGGTTTTCTGATTATAAGTACACTCTTTATAAGGCTCGACTTGTTTTGGCAAACCTACTTCTTGAGCAAGTTTCAACAATTCCAGCGCATCCACTTCCCAATGGAGGCTTTTTCCCAGCTTACCTTCTTTATCCACGATAGCTGTCGCCGTTACGATACCGGTTATCGGCTTGCCATTTTTATCTATCACGCCTTGGCGCACACCCATATCCTGCCATGACTGTTCGGGCATGGCATGCACAGCAGTAGCTGCCAAAACGGTAAAGGAAGACAAAAAAATTCGTTTCAACACAGATACACCTTTTCAGACGGCCTAAACTCAATATTTGAAATTTTCACCCAAGTAAACCGAACGGACTTGTTCATTGTTGACCAAATCATCCGGCTTGCCTGAAGCCAATACCGTACCGTCGCTGATGATATAGGCACGGTCGCAGATACTGAGGGTTTCGCGCACGTTGTGGTCGGTAATCAATACGCCGATACCGCGTGATTTGAGGAACTCGATAATTTTCTGAATATCGATGACGGCAATCGGGTCAACGCCTGCAAAAGGTTCGTCCAACAAAATGAAACGCGGCTGCATGGCCAGCACGCGTGCGATTTCGACACGGCGGCGTTCGCCGCCGGACAAGGACGGCGCAGGGTTGTTGCGCAGGCGTTCGATATTCAAATCGGCCAACAGTTTTTCAAGTTCGGCATCGATGCGGCTTTTGTCCTTCATGCTGATTTCCAAAATGGCGCGGATATTTTGTTCCACGGTCATTTTGCGGAAAATCGAGGCTTCCTGCGGCAGATAGCCGACGCCGAGGCGGGCGCGTTCGTGAATGGGCAGGTGGCGCAACTCTTGGCCGTCCAGCATCACGCTGCCTGCATCGGCGGCAATCAGGCCGACTATCATGTAAAAGCTGGTGGTCTTACCCGCGCCGTTGGGGCCGAGCAGGCCGATGACTTCGCCGCTTTCGATTTCAAGGGAAAAGCTTTTGACGACTTGGCGTTTTTTGAAACTTTTTTGCAGGTTTTGAACCACAAGACGGCTGTTGTTTGCGCTCATATTCTGTTGACTTTCGATATTGACCTCAGGCCGTCTGAACCTTTTTCAGACGGCCTTTTTGTGTGTTTTCTTATTTGTTTTTCTGCGTACTGGACGGCTGGATGACAACGCTGACGCGGCCGGATTTGGCGGCGGATTTCACACCGGATTTGGCACTGCCGTTGATGGTGTAAACCTCGGTTTTGGTGTTGTAAGTGATGACCGCACCTTCGGCCACATCGCCGCCACGCTGTACTTTGGCATTACCGGTCAGGGTAACCAGACTGGCTGCGGAAGAATACGTTACAGTATTGGCTTGGCCGTTGACCACGCCTTTGCCACCGTCCAACTCTTGGCTGAATTTGACGGGCGAGCCGGTAGCTTTCATCAACTGCTCGCTTTTGTCGTTGCGTGAAACGGTTACGCTGCCGGCACGGATATTGAGCGTGCCTTGTTTGATGATGACGTTGCCGGAAAAGGTGGTGCTTTGGTTGTTTTGGTCAAGCGAGCCTTGGTCGGCTTCGATTTGAATCGGCTGCTTGCTGTCGCTTTGCAAGGCAAAGGCCGGGCTGGCAGCAAAAACGGCAACAAGGGCTAAGGTTTTACAAATTTTTTGTATCATAAATTGTGGCTTTCACTTTGGAAGGGAAATTCAGCAAACCGGTTTTGTGATCATAAGTCATGCCGTTTGCCTGACCGCCGGACTGTCCGTATTGGAAAGTAACCGGGCTGTCGGTATGGGCGTATTGTGCTTCGGTATCGACATTCAAACGTTCAGTTTTGACGATGCCGGCCAAACGCTTGGTATCTGCCGCTTTGTTTAAGACAACATTCTGTTCGAAAACGACTTTTTTGTTTTGGATATTGTACACGGCCTTGTCGCTGCCGACTTCGTACAACAGGCTGCCGTCGCGGTAAAACGAAAGATGCGGTTTGTCCAAATGCACGTCCGCGCTATTGGGATATTGAACGGCATCGGCCGCGCTCAGGTTTTCTTTCAGACGGCCTTCTTGGTCAAAACGTTTGCCGTTGATGCCTTTCATCGAATATTGCGGCTCATTCGGATTGAGGACGACTTCTTCGACCTGCACTTCGCTGATGCGGCCGAGCCACGCCGCCAGTGCGCCGAGTGAAACGGCCAACACCAGCGGAAAGGCGATTCCGTAACGCCATCTGATTTTCATCGTACATACTCTTTCAAAGCAGGTTCAAGCGTACCTTGCGCCTGCATAATCAAATCGCACACTTCACGCACCGCGCCTGCGCCGCCGGAACGTCGGGTTACATAATGGGCGTATTGCAAAGTAAACCAATGCGCTTCGGGGACGGCAACCGCCAATCCGCAACGCACCATCACGGGCAAATCGACAACATCGTCGCCGACAAAGGCGCACTCATGCTCCTCCACACCGGCCTGTTCGCGTAATTGGGCGTAGGCGGCACGTTTGTCGTGAATGCCTTTGAAGTAATAGTTGATACCGAGCTGCTTCACGCGGATACCGACGGAAGGCGCATCGCGGCCGGTAATAATCGCCGTTTGCACGCCGCTGACCTGAAGCATTTTCAAACCGTGTCCGTCCAAAGTGTGGAACGATTTAATTTCTTCGCCGTTGTCACGGATAAAAATGCGGCCGTCGGTCAAAACGCCGTCCACATCCAGTATCAGCAGTTTGATACCCAAAGCGCGTTGTTGCAGGTCGGAAGAGAGGTTTTGCATAAGGTTTCCTTATTTCAGACGGCCTATTCTAGCATAAGGCCGTCTGAAAACGTTTTTACCGTCGATTCAGACAATTCGTGCCATCAATAAATCGTGCATATTCAGCGCGCCAATCAGCATGCCGTTTTCTTCGACTACCAACAAACCGTTCACATGGCCGCTCTGCATGGCTTTCAAAGCTTCGGTGGCAAGGCGGTCGGCGGAGATGGTTTTCGGCGAAGCGTGCATGATGTCGTCCACTTTCAAACCGGCAAAGCTGTCGCGTTCTTGAAACAGACGGCGCAAGTCGCCATCAGTAAATACACCTTTCAGACGGCCTTCGGCATCGGTTACCGCCAACATGCCTAAGCCTTTTTCACTCATGCGGACAATGGCCTCTTTCAACGGCGTGCCCAACAAAACGGCAGGCAGGGCTTCGTCTTTGTGCATAATATCCGCCACGCGCAGCAGCAGGCGTTTGCCCAAGCTGCCGGCCGGATGGCTTAAAGCAAAATCATCGGGCGTGAACGCGCGTGCGCGCAGCAATACCACCGCCAGCGCATCGCCCAAGGCCATCACGGCGGTCGTGCTGGAAGTCGGCGCAAGACCGAGCGGGCAGGCTTCTTTGGAAACCGCCGCGGTAATATGGATATCGGCATGACGCGCCATGGTGGAAGCCGGATGGGCAGTGATACAAATAAGCGTGATGTTTTTGCGTTTCAACGCCGGAATAATCGCCGCAATTTCATCGCTTTCTCCGGAATTGGAAATGGCAATCACGACATCGTGGTCCACAATCATGCCCAAATCGCCGTGCGCCGCTTCGGCTGGATGAACGAAAAACGCAGGCGTACCGGTGGAAGCCATGGTTGCCGCCATTTTGCGGCCGATGTGTCCGGACTTGCCCATACCGGTAATGACAACCCTGCCCTTGCAGTGCAACAACGCTTCCGCCGCACGGACAAAATCATGGTTCAAAGCCGCCGCAATTTCACGCAAACCTTCGGCTTCCGTATCCAATACATCGCGCGCCCAGTCGAGATAAAGTGTGTTTTCCGCCATCAAAGCCGCCTTTCATGCTTGAATTTAGGTTTGTTTTGCCCAAATTAATCGGCTGTAAACTGTTCAAATTCATCGAATCGGCGTAGCATTACCGCCACTTCACAAACAAACCTATTATGTAAAAGGAATCAGAGATGACTATTTTATCGGACGTTAAAGCATTAGGACAACAAATCTGGTTGGACAACCTCTCCCGTTCGCTGGTACAAAGCGGCGAATTGGCCGAAATGCTGAAACAGGGCGTGTGCGGCGTAACTTCCAATCCTGCCATTTTCCAAAAAGCCTTTGCAGGCGATGCCCTGTACGCCGACGAAGTAGCCGCGCTCAAACAGCAAGACCTGACCCCGAAACAACGCTACGAAACCATGGCGGTTGCCGATGTACAAGCCGCTTGCGACGTATGCCTTGCCGAACATGAATCCACCGGCGGCAAAACCGGCTTTGTCAGCCTCGAAGTTTCGCCCGAATTATCCAAAGACGCGCAAGGCACGGTTGAAGAAGCGCGCCGCCTGCACGCCGCCATCGGCCGTAAAAATACCATGATTAAAGTACCGGCAACCGACGAAGGCATCGAAGCACTCGAAACCCTCGTTTCAGACGGCATCAGCGTCAACCTGACCCTGCTCTTCTCCCGCGCCCAAACCCTCAAAGCCTATGCGGCCTACGCGCGCGGCATTGCCAAACGTTTGGAAGCGGGACACGACGTTTCCCATATCCACGTTGTCGCCAGCTTCTTTATTTCCCGTGTCGATGCCGCATTGGACGCCACCCTGCCCGACCACCTCAAAGGCAAAGTCGCCATCGCGCTGGCCAAAGCCGCCTATCAAGATTGGGCGCAATACTTCGGCAGCAGCGAATTTGCCGCACTTGCCGAAAAAGGTGCCAACCGCGTACAACTTTTGTGGGCATCTACCGGCGTGAAAAACCCTGCCTATCCTGACACGTTGTACGTTGACAGCCTGATTGGCGCCCATACCGTCAACACCGTTCCCGATGCGACACTCAAAGCCTTTATCGACCACGGCACCGCCAAAGCCACGTTGACCGAAGGTGTGGACGAAGCCCAAGCGCAGCTTGCCGAAACCGCCAAACTCGGCATTGATGTCGAAACTTTGGCAACGCGTTTGCAGGAAGACGGTTTGAAACAATTTGAAGACGCTTTCGCCAAACTGCTGGCTCCCTTGGCTTAAGCAGATTAAACAGACGGCCGATTGAAACTTAAATCATTTTGAAAAGTCTCAGGCCGTCTGAAACCCAAATTCGGGCGTGTACGGCACGCCCTTTTCTATCACGATTTGAATACCGTGCAGGCATACTGCCCCTGCCCTACACAAACACCCTGCCATGTATATAGGACGTTTCGCCCCCAGCCCTACCGGCCTGCTTCATATCGGCTCCCTGCTGACCGCCGTTGCCTCCTATGCCGACGTGCGCGCCCATCAGGGCAAATGGCTGGTCCGCATTGAAGACCTTGACCCCCCGCGCGAAATGCCCGGTGCCGCTGCCGACATTTTGCGCACGCTTGAGGCTTTCGGTTTTGAGTGGGACGGCGAAGTCGCCTATCAAAGCCGCCGTTACGACCTGTATCAAGACACACTCGACCGCCTCAAAACAGCCGGGCTGGTGTATCCCTGCTACTGCAGCCGCAAAGACTGGCAGGTAGCGGCAACTCAGGGTGCAGACGGATTTGTGTACAACGGCCGTTGCCGCGTTCCTCAGCAAAGACCCCATACGCAAAACAAAACGCCAGCATGGCGCATTCAAGTGCCCAATCGCGTGATCGGTTTTTCAGACGGCATTGTCGGACATTACGCACAAAATCTGGCGCACGACATCGGCGATTTCGTCCTGCTTCGTGCAGACGGCTATTGGGCATATCAGCTTGCCGTGGTTGCCGACGATGCCGATCAAGGAATAACCCATATTGTCCGCGGTCAGGACTTGCTCGTTTCCACGCCGCGCCAAATCTATCTGCAACAATGCCTCGGCGTTCCCACACCGGCCTACGCCCACCTTCCCCTGTTAACCAACAACCAAGGGCAAAAATGGTCGAAACAAACCCTTGCCCCGGCTTTGGATTTGAATCAAAAAGAACAGCTTCTCCGCCAAGTCCTAACCTACCTCAACCTACCCGATGCACCCGCCGTAAACCGGCCGCAAGAATTACTCGATTGGGCGGTGGCGCACTGGCAAATGGACAAAATCCCAAAATCTTCCATTATCACGAAATGAATTAGCACGATTACAACAAAATTACTCTAGGTATTACAATATTTCATAAAATTATGTAAGTAATCTTCAGATTCATTCCAAATCACGCCCAAGAAGCGAAAAATCATGTATATTTTAAAAATTTCCTAAAATTGTTGCGAAGTGATAATTTCAAGATTGCAACAACATACGGCTGGCGCGTTATTGAGGATGACAAAGCGCGGCAGATCTCCCACGATACAACAAAAAGAAATACCGCTATGCCAAGTGCCATTATTGTAGAAGACGAAGTATTAGCAGCAGAACGCTTGCGTGTATTATTGGAAGAATGCAATGTCGTACTGCTCAACGTCTTTCACCATGCCATGCCAGCATTGGAGTGGCTGAGCGTCCACGAAGTCGACATCGTCTTTGCCGACATCGGCATGCCGGAAATCGACGGTCTCGAGTTTGTCGAACGCATCAAGCGTACCGCCAAACGCCAGCCGGAGATTGTCTTCACCACAGCCTACGAAGAACACGCCCTGCGCGCGTTCGAGCTGGCTGCCGCAGACTATCTGCTCAAACCGATCAAAATGACCCGCCTGCAAACCGCGCTTGACCGCATCATCGAGAAAAACCGCGAAAAAGCAGACAGTTTCACCCATTTCAAAGTGTACAACCGCGAGCGCATGGTTGAAATCCCCTGGCAGCAGGCGCGTTACCTGATGGCGGAACACAAAACCGTCTATCTGTTTACCGGCGACGGCCAAAGCTACGAATTACCGAAAACATTGGTTTACTGGGAAGAATTGCTGGGCGACAAAGTCATCCGCATCCACCGCAACGCCCTCGTCTTCCGCCACACCCTCGACAGCCTGATTCGACTGGACGACGACGAAAACGACGAATACGCATCCACATGGGGCGCAAAAATTCTCGATATTCCGACCCCGCTGCCCGTGAGCCGCCGACAACTGTCCACCCTGCGGAAAATCATTAAAAACAGCATCTAAATGTTCTTTGACTCGCTCTTTTTAAATCAAGGGCCGTCTGAAAATATCTTTTCAGACGGCCTTTTAACTTCTCATTTCAATAACAGAAAGCAGAAAAAAGAAATGACTAAAACCTACCGTTTGGACTTATCCAGGCTTTTAATTTAATCAAACCGTTTTACCCACAAACAAGGTTTTCTATTTTTTTAATCCAACATCCCTCAATTATTATCACTCAACAGAAAAGGCCGTCTGAACAATGCAGACGGCCTCGATACTCAAGCCTTACCGATTAAAAGAACAATTCACGCCAGCTGATGCGTTTAAGTCCGCATTTCCGGCCTTCTACTTTCAGACTGTGCATCTTATCAGAGTTGGTCAACAGACTGCGCTCGGCTTGGGTTGCAAAACATTTATTGTTTGGCACACTCGGCGTAGCGTTCAACTCTTTATCCGTACCCGTGCCGCCGCTATCGCCATCAGCGGTTACCGGAGAATCATCGGCCTTAGAGCCGTTCAGATAAGTAAAGTTGACCACGCCGTCAAACACCATACCGCTGGCGTAATAAACTTGACCGTTGTTTTCACGTCTGATGAATTGGCGGTTTTTATCGGAAATACGCGCATCACGCAAACCCAAACGGCCGCCGTTTTCGGCATTGACGCCCAGAATAATCGTTTTTGCAGTCGTTTGTGTGGACGTACTGTCCGGCAAACAAACATCGGCACTGGAAGAATTTGTATGTATGACTTCCTGCTTGTATTTGCGAATAGTTACCACTGCCGTACGCAAAATCATCGTCGGTTTGACAGTTACCCGCTCACCCGAACCCAACGCCAGCTTCCAACCTTTTTGATCTTCGCTGACCTTATTGTTGGTAACAGAAATATATTCGCCGTCCGCTTGGACAGTTTGACCGGTCAGCTCATCGCTTTTAGCCAAGACAGCTTCTTTGGAAGTATCGTCATAGATGCCGTAAACCGCATTGTTCTGTGTCGCTACATCCAGCTCGCTATGGTAAATCTCGCTACCTGTACCAAAAATAACAACATACTTATCTTTGCTGCGACGCGATACCGCAGGCGCAGACGTAATCGGTTGATTACCCGAACCTTGGAAGATCATCTGTGCAGACCATTTGGAAGGCGTTTCGCCACTCAAGTCAAAGCGGAACATATTGCCGTAACGGTCGCCGGCATAGGCAATATCGACAATGCCGTCAAAATCGGTATCTACCAAAGTAGGGGTAGAGAGGCCGCCTTTGCCATTCGGCGCAGGAATTTTAGCCAAGAGCTTACCGGCACTAGAAACATTTTTACCGGTATCTTGCTTACCAGCTTCTTTACCCGTCATATCATAGACATATAAAGCTGTTTCATTATCGGCACTGTTCAAATCTTCAGTACGATAGCCGCTGGCCAAGAAGCCTGCATAACGCACATCAGATTCCAGATTAACCGGGGTAGCATTACGTTTAATGGAAACACGGCCGATTTGTGTCGAACCAATGGTATAGCCCAGCTTATTGCCAGAGCCTTTTTCTGTTTCAAACAAAGGCACAGTCTTATTCCAACTACTACGATCGCTGTCAGCTACCGCACCAATATTCAACGCATATGCACCGCGTCCACCCTGACCCATTGCACCAAACATAAAGGTTTGTTTATCAGGTGTTTGGCGGAGAACAAAACCACCATTGACCATATAGCGATGCGGCGTGCTGGAGCCGTAACCATCGCGAGCGACATCCTTCAGAACCTTGCCCAAAGTTGTTGCTTGACCTTGATCGTCCTCACGCTCCATGCCTGCCGGAATATAGCTGAGTTTCAAGTCATAAGGATTGTCAGACGTATCATTACGAAAAATATGTACCATGCCGTCATTGGCAGCGGCGACCAAAAACTCTTGACTGCCTTTATCTTTATTCTTATCCCCAATAGCCGCAACCGAACCGTCTAAAATATCGCCCAAATTACGTTCATCTTTATTTGGATCATTAGGGTCAGTCGGACGGACACGATAAGACTGGCTATAACCTTTTGCTCCTGCATTTGCTTTAATGTCTTCATCACTCTCTGCTCGGCCAGTCCATTTCAGCAATGCATTTTTCCATTCCAACTTATCTTTCGCACTGCCGTCTGAAATGCCAAAATCGGCGTTTGAAGCCTCATTATCTGCAACTCTATCGATGAAATAGGTCTTGCTGCCGTCATTAACCAAAGTGAGGCGGTTATTAAATGATGGCTGGTCAAACTCTGTCGTATTGATAGGCGTGCCATCACGGTTCAATTTATAAAACCGCAATTGACTGCTCCAAGAGCCGGTATTCAAATGAACCGTTGCCGCCATATTGGGAATACCTGTACTGGTCGTTGCAGGCGCAGTTGAAGATGTCCCTTCAAATTTTGTTATTTTGCTGTCATTTTCAATATTATCGACGATGGTTTTAAAGGCTTCAAGCAAATCTTCTTTTTTCGCAGCATTAAAATACCAGTCTGGACGGCTTGCACCCTTTTTCAGATACTCTCGCCCAACTTCAGAGATTCCTTCACCAAAGCCCACAGTAAAAGTCTGTACCAATTGCTTGCTGTAATCTACGCCTTTGGGATCGCTTGGATCACCATCCCAGCTCTTATCTGCAGCATCTTTGCCATCTTTTTCTGTTTTGATGTCTTTTTCTGCCAAAGTTTGACTAAAGAATCGCATACCGCGTTTTTCATCCTTATAGTTTCTATCCCAATAAGGAACAATGATTTCGCCAATACCTTCAACTTCACGTTTACCATTCTTATAATTAGGCAAAAAAACCCAATTGCCAGATGCATCTTTTCTATACCTTGTATTTTGACATTGGAATTTTTTTTCCGCTTCCGGAATCTCTTGGGTCGGATCATAAATCGGCAAATCAAAATGGCCAAATTTTTCGCCCTGCTTATGATTATTCTCATAAGCTTTTGCCTCAGACGGACCGAAATATTGGTATGCAGACGTACCCGCACTACGTTCAATATTGCGGTAATAGTTTGAATAGTAATCATCCCTATCATAGTTGAAGTTAGTATTGCGAGATAAGCGAGGATCCTCACCATAACTCTGATTGCTACAACTCATATTGGCATCACCGTCCGACATCACAATCACATAAGACTTCTGACAACGGTATTTGATTTTGGGCATCACAACGTTTTTGACTACTTCATAATAACGGCGCGTGATTGGCGTAGCATGACCAGGGTCGATACCATCTACCCTCTTTTGAACGTCCTGCCAATCATCGGTAAAGCCCTCCTTATCTGGAATATCAGTACCACCATTATTATGCAGGGTTTGCAAACCCCACTGGAATTGTTGTTTTTTGCCATACTCCTGCAATACTGACTTTAGAGCCTCCTTAGTAATCGTTATTCTTTTATCAGCCCATACAGATGTTTCCTTACCTTGCACATTCCATTGCATACTGCCCGAGTCATCAATCAAAAACATAATATTGTGTTTGACTTTGGGTTGGCCGTTGACGGCGGTTTCGTTTTGCAGGTAAAACGGAATTTTGGCAAATTGCTGCGTATTTGCCTGAACGGAAAAGCTGATAAGCGCTAAAGCGGAAGCGACGCTTGCATGAATGAGGCGATGGCGGCCTGATGGAGCGTTTTGCATAATGTGTTCTTTTTTCATCGGATAATCTCAGCTAAAAATGACATTGTTTTTATTTTTTATAAGGCTACGATTTTAGCATAAACAGCCTGTTCCATGTTTGATTCAGCTGAATTTCCCTACGCCTGCATTTCAAACACAACAAAAATGAAACAATCTGCCTGATCAGTTTTCAGACGGCCAGACTGGATATTTAGTTCAACCTTACTCATCAGGCATTCCAAAAGCAAGGGATTGTCCCGTAAATGTAAAACGTTTTTAAATTATCGACTCCTTGCTCTATGCTTGAAATTCCTATCATTTTGACTTAAAATACACTGCTTCTACGGCATAGACCGCTATGTCTGAAAAAGCACGTTACACAGCAAAATCAAAGCTGCGGAGCGTGTTTTTTTTTAGCCGAGATTTCCGAAGGCTGTCTTTTTTGTAAACAATTTTATTTTTCAGACGGCCCGACCCATTTTTTTTCGAACCGACCATCATCAGGCAAACAGGATTCCATCATGACCACTCCGGCTCTTCTCGTTCTCGCTGACGGCAGCGTATTTCACGGCACATCAATCGGTTACGAAGGTTCGACTTCCGGCGAAGTCGTGTTCAACACTTCCATGACCGGCTATCAAGAAATCCTGACCGACCCTTCCTACTGCAAACAAATCGTTACCCTCACCTACCCCCACATCGGCAATACCGGCACCAACGCCGAAGACGAAGAAAGCCGCAGCGTTTATGCCGCAGGCTTGATTATCCGCGACCTGCCGCTCTTGCACAGCAACTTCCGCGCCTCCGAAAGCCTGCATGACTATTTGGTACGCAACAAAACCGTCGCCATCGCCGACATCGACACCCGCCGCCTGACCACCCTGTTGCGTGAAAAAGGCTCGCAAGGCGGTGCAATCTTGACCGGTGCAGATGCCACCGTTGAAAAAGCACAAGAACTGATTGCCGCATTCGGCAGCATGGTCGGCAAAGACTTGGCAAAAGAAGTTTCCTGCACAGAAACTTACGAATGGACCGAAGGCGAATGGGAATTGGGTAAAGGTTTCGTTACCCCTGCCGAACAGCCTTACCACGTCGTCGCCTACGATTTCGGCGTGAAAACCAACATCCTGCGCATGCTCGCCTCTCGCGGCTGCCGCCTGACCGTCGTTCCCGCCCAAACCAGCGCGGAAGAAGTGTTGGCACTCAACCCCGACGGCGTCTTCCTGTCCAACGGCCCCGGCGATCCCGAGCCTTGCGACTACGCCATCAAAGCCGTACAAAAATTAATGGAAAGCGGCAAACCGATTTTCGGCATTTGCTTGGGACACCAGCTGATCAGCCTCGCCATCGGCGCAAAAACCCTGAAAATGCGCTTCAGCCATCATGGCGCCAACCATCCGGTACAAGACTTGGACAGCGGCAAAGTCGTCATCACCAGCCAAAACCACGGCTTCGCCGTCGATGCCGACACCCTGCCCGCCAATGCACGCATTACCCACAAATCCTTGTTCGACAACACTTTGCAAGGCATCGAACTGACCGACAAACCTGTATTCTGCTTCCAAGGCCACCCCGAAGCCAGCCCCGGTCCGCAGGATGTCGGCTATCTGTTTGACAAATTCATTGACAATATGAAAGCGGCGAAGCAATAAAGCTGATTTTTTCAGACGGCCACACTCAACTCAACAACAGGCCGTCTGAAAATCAAGCAGTTCAAAACCCTGTAACTCAAGTCAGAAAGGAAACTCCCATGACTGAAAAACAAATGCGCATCCTCTCCGTAGTCGCCACCCTGACCGCCGTCGGCATGTACGTTTCCTATATCCCGCAAATCCAAAACAACCTGGCAGGCAACCCCGGCTCGCCGCTGCAACCCCTCGTCGCCGCCATCAACTGCACATTATGGGTTGCCTACGGCTTTTTAAAAGAAAAACGCGACTATCCCGTTATGCTGGCAAACGCCCCGGGCATCATTTTGGGCTTGATTACATTTGTCACTAGTTTTTAATGCCAATAAGAGTATGGTTGGGTATTTATGCCTAACCTGCTTCGATATGAAATGCTCAACAATATTTTCAGACGGCCTTTGAAACCAAATATTTGAAAAATAAATACTTCAATACTGATAATAGAGCAATGCTTGGCCATACGCCTAAAACAAGCCAAGAAAGTAACAATCGAAAAATAAAAGGCATCTACTGTTATAGAAGTCATAAAAATAGGGAAACGAAAATAGCGATATGAGCATCTTCCAAATTAATAAAATTGATCAAACTGCTACTGTACCGAATTTAACAGCATTCAAAGACAATCACACAAAAGAGCGGGATGTACAGAATATTATTAAATCCAATCCTAAAATTTTAGGCGAAGATTTACTTATTATCAGCGAAGAACTGTCTCCATGTGAAGATTCTAAAAAAAGGTTAGATTTATTAGCACTGGATAAATCTGGGAAACTGGTTGTAATAGAACTAAAGCGGAATGACGATGGTTTTCACATGGACTTACAAGCCATCCGCTATGCCTCAATGATTAGGCTATTCAGTATCCAAGATGTTATAAGGCATTACCAAGATTACGCACATGGAAATGCCCAGGAAGATTTTACCGATTTCTTAGACCAAGAAATCGACAAATTAGATTTTGATAACATTAGAATTATTCTGGTTAATCAAGATTTCTCTAGAGAATTAACCAATTCTGTATTATGGTTAAATGAGCAGGGCTTAGATATCAAATGTATCAAGATTACTCAGTATGAAATAAACAACGATCTGATTTGGGATGTAGATACTATTATTCCCGTCAAAGAGACCGAAGAATACCAGCTAAAAATCAAAGAAAAGAAAAATTCAGACCAAGAAATAAAACGTGAAATTAACAGCAGAGATTATACAAAATACACATTTAACGACAAATCTGACCTAACAAAAGGCCGTTTGGTTTTGGAAGTTGTTAGAAAATATTGCAAAGACAACCCAGAAGCCGACTTTGCCAAATTGAGTCAAATTTTCCCTAAAAAATTACAAGGCTCAAATGGTGTATTAAATATATTTGGTGAGCTTAAGGATTATCAAAAAGAAGGTAGATTTTATATTAAGGATAAAGAAATCATCCAATTAAAAAATGGTGAGCAAATAGCAGTTTGTTCACAATGGAGAAAAGATAGTATTGAAAAGTTTATTGACCATGTTAAGCAAACTCTTGGTTATGAAATAGTTGCTCAATAATGAAATTTAAAAACCTGAATATCGTGTGAGAAAGTAAAATGCCCAAACGTACCGACCTAAAATCCATCCTTATCATCGGCGCCGGCCCTATCGTTATCGGTCAGGCCTGCGAATTTGACTATTCGGGCGCACAGGCCTGCAAAGCCTTGCGTGAAGAAGGCTATAAAGTCATTCTGGTGAATTCCAACCCCGCCACGATCATGACCGACCCTGAAATGGCTGATGTTACCTACATCGAGCCTATTATGTGGCAGACGGTGGAGAAGATTATCGCCAAGGAGCGGCCCGATGCGATTCTGCCTACCATGGGCGGTCAGACCGCGCTGAACTGTGCGCTTGATTTGGCGCGCAACGGTGTGCTGGCGAAATACAATGTCGAGCTGATCGGTGCGACCGAAGACGCAATTGACAAGGCAGAAGACCGCGGCCGCTTTAAAGAAGCGATGGAAAAAATCGGTTTGTCTTGCCCGAAATCTTTTGTCTGCCACACCATGAACGAGGCTTTGGCAGCGCAAGAACAGGTTGGCTTCCCGACGCTGATTCGTCCGTCTTTCACCATGGGCGGTTCGGGCGGCGGCATTGCCTACAATAAAGACGAGTTTTTAGCGATTTGCGAACGCGGTTTTGATGCATCGCCTACGCATGAATTGCTGATTGAGCAATCCGTTCTCGGCTGGAAAGAGTATGAGATGGAAGTTGTACGCGATAAAAACGACAACTGCATCATTATTTGCTCGATTGAAAACTTCGACCCGATGGGTGTGCATACGGGCGACTCGATTACGGTTGCGCCGGCTCAAACGCTGACGGACAAAGAATACCAAATCATGCGTAATGCTTCATTGGCAGTGTTGCGCGAAATCGGCGTGGATACCGGCGGCTCAAACGTTCAGTTTGCGGTGAACCCTGAAAACGGCGAGATGATTGTGATTGAGATGAACCCGCGCGTGAGCCGTTCTTCCGCGTTGGCATCTAAAGCAACCGGCTTCCCAATTGCCAAAGTAGCGGCCAAACTGGCTGTCGGCTTTACGCTGGACGAGTTGCGCAATGACATTACCGGCGGCCGCACGCCCGCGTCGTTCGAACCTTCCATCGACTATGTCGTGACCAAAATCCCGCGTTTCGCGTTTGAAAAATTCCCCGCCGCAGACGACCGCCTGACCACGCAGATGAAATCGGTGGGCGAAGTGATGGCGATGGGGCGTACCATTCAGGAAAGCTTCCAAAAAGCCTTGCGCGGTTTGGAAACCGGCTTGTGCGGTTTCAACCCTCGCAGCGAAGACAAAGCGGAAATCCGCCGCGAACTGGCCAACCCCGGCCCTGAGCGCATGCTGTTTGTAGCCGATGCGTTCCGCGCGGGCTTCACGCTGGAAGAAATCCACGAAATCTGCGCCATCGACCCTTGGTTCTTGGCGCAAATCGAAGACTTGGTAAAAGAAGAAAAATCGGTTTCAGACGGCCAGTTGCAAGACTTGGATTATGCCGCTTTGCGCCGTCTGAAACGCAAAGGCTTCTCTGACAAACGTTTGGCACAATTGTTGAACGTAAGCGAAAAAGAAGTCCGCGAACACCGCTACGCGCTGAACCTGCATCCGGTTTACAAACGCGTCGACACCTGTGCCGCCGAGTTCGCCACCGAAACCGCCTACCTCTACTCCACTTACGAAGAAGAATGCGAATCCCGTCCTTCCGACCGTAAAAAAGTGATGATTCTCGGCGGCGGCCCGAACCGTATCGGCCAAGGTATCGAATTTGACTACTGCTGCGTTCATGCCGCACTCGCCCTGCGCGAATCCGGTTTTGAAACCATCATGGTCAACTGCAACCCCGAAACCGTATCCACCGACTTCGACACCAGCGACCGTCTGTACTTCGAGCCGCTGACCTTGGAAGACGTATTGGAAATCGTCCGCACCGAAAACCCATGGGGTGTGATAGTGCATTACGGCGGCCAAACCCCGCTCAAACTCGCCAACGCATTGGTTGAAAACGGCGTAAACATCATTGGTACATCCGCCGACAGCATCGACGCCGCCGAAGACCGCGAACGCTTCCAAAAAGTGTTGAACGACTTAGGCCTACGTCAACCGCCTAACCGCATCGCCCACAACGAAGAAGAAGCCCTCGTTAAAGCCGAAGAAATCGGTTATCCGTTGGTTGTCCGTCCTTCTTACGTACTCGGTGGCCGAGCCATGCAGATTGTTCACTCTGCCGAAGAGTTGCAAAAATACATGCGCGAAGCCGTACAAGTTTCCGAAGACAGCCCCGTATTGCTTGACTTCTTCTTGAACAACGCCATCGAAGTGGACGTAGACTGCGTTTCAGACGGCCAAGACGTCGTGATCGGCGGCATCATGCAGCACGTCGAACAAGCAGGTATCCACTCCGGCGACTCCGGCTGTTCATTGCCCCCATACTCTTTGAGCGAAGAGATTCAAGACGAAATCCGCCGCCAAACCAAAGCCATGGCATACGCACTGGGCGTGGTCGGCTTGATGAACGTACAGTTTGCCGTACAAGACGGCGTGGTCTTCGTACTGGAAGTGAACCCACGCGCCAGCCGTACCGTACCGTTCGTATCCAAAGCCACCGGCGTACCGCTCGCCAAAGTCGGCGCACGCGTAATGGCAGGCATCTCGCTGAAAGAGCAAGGCGTAGAAAAAGAAGTCATCCCGGACTTCTACGCCGTTAAAGAAGCCGTGTTCCCGTTCATCAAATTCCCGGGTGTGGACACCATTCTCGGCCCAGAAATGCGCTCTACCGGCGAAGTCATGGGCGTAGGCGCAAGCTTCGGCGAAGCCTACTTCAAAGCCCAACTCGGCGCAGGCGAACGCTTGAGCACAACCGGCAAAATCTTCCTTGCCGTACGCGACGAAGACAAACCGCTCATCGTCAAAACCGCACAAAACTTCCAAGCACTCGGCTACGGTGTCTGCGCCACACGCGGTACCGCCGAATACTTGAAAGAACACGGCATCATCGTGCAAGCGGTCAATAAAGTGCAGGAAGGCCGCCCACACATCGTGGACGCCATTAAAAACGGCGAAATCGCCCTAGTGGTCAACACCGTCGGCAGCACAGTACAATCTGTGACCGACAGCCACAGCATCCGCCGCACCTCCCTCACCCAACGCGTACCGCAATACACCACCATCGCCGGCGGCGAAGCCATGAGCGAAGGCGCAAAAAGCCGCGAACACTTGGGTGTGTACAGCGTACAGGAATTGCATGGCCGATTAAAAGCAATGAAGTAAGGGAAATTTGGACTGTTTTAATTCAGCCCAAAAGATGCAATTCAGATCCACAGATTGGATTTATGACTGAATCCATGATTACTGAAATTCATCTTGATAGTTACCCATATATTTATTACATATGAGGCCGTCTGAAAGGCTGGTTTCCAACTTTTCAGACGGCCAAACTTATCCTTTCACAACAATAAGGAAACGTCTAATGTCCGCCACACAACAACGCGCCCAACTCCACCGCCAAATTTGGAAAATCGCCGATGAAGTACGCGGCGCGGTGGATGGCTGGGACTTTAAACAATACGTTCTTGGTACGCTTTTCTACCGATTTATCAGCGAAAACTTCACCGACTATATGCAGGCAGGCGACAGCAGTATTGATTATGCCGCTATGTCCGACAGCATCATCACGCCCGAAATCAAAGACGATGCCGTCAAAGTCAAAGGCTATTTCATCTACCCCAGCCAGCTTTTTTGCAATATTGCCGCCAAAGCCCATCAAAACGAAGAGCTCAACACTAAGCTGAAAGAAATCTTTACCGCGATTGAAAGCTCCGCCTCCGGCTATCCGTCCGAACAAGCCATCAAAGGCCTGTTTGACGACTTCGACACCACCAGCAGCCGGCTCGGCAGCACCGTTGCCGACAAGAACAAACGCCTTGCCGCCGTCCTCAAAGGCGTGGCGGAACTCGATTTCGGCAGTTTTGAAGACCACCACATCGACCTTTTTGGCGATGCCTACGAATACCTGATTTCCAACTACGCTGCCAACGCAGGCAAATCCGGCGGCGAATTTTTCACCCCGCAAAGCGTCTCCAAACTGATTGCGCGGCTGGCGGTGCACGGGCAGGAGAAAGTCAACAAAATTTACGACCCCGCTTGCGGCTCGGGCAGCCTGCTCTTGCAGGCGAAAAAACAGTTTGACGAACACATTATTGAAGAAGGCTTCTTCGGGCAGGAAATCAACCACACCACCTACAACCTCGCCCGCATGAACATGTTCCTGCACAACGTCAATTACAACCAATTCCACATCGAATTGGGCGACACGCTGACTAACCCCAAGCTCAAAGACAGCAAACCCTTTGATGCCATCGTCTCCAATCCGCCTTATTCCATCAACTGGATAGGCAGCGACGACCCCACCTTAATCAACGACGACCGCTTTGCCCCCGCAGGCGTACTCGCCCCGAAATCCAAAGCCGATTTTGCCTTCATCCTTCACGCGCTGAACTACCTTTCTAGCAGAGGCCGCGCCGCCATTGTCTCATTCCCCGGCATTTTCTATCGCGGCGGCGCAGAGCAGAAAATCCGCCAATATCTGGTGGAGGGCAACTACGTGGAAACCGTGATTGCCCTTGCGCCCAATCTCTTTTACGGCACCGGCATCGCCGTCAATATCTTGGTTTTGTCCAAACATAAAGACAATACCGACATCCAATTTATCGATGCAAGCAGCTTCTTTAAAAAAGAAACCAACAACAACGTCTTAACCGAAGAACACATTGCCGAAATCGTCAAACTCTTCGCCGACAAAGCCGATGTGCCGCATATCGCCCAAAACGCTGCCCAGCAAACCGTCAAAAACAAACACTACGACCTCGCTGTCAGCCACTATGTTGAACCCGAAGACAGCCGCGAGGTCATCGACATCAAAAAACTCAACGCCGAAATCAGCGAAACCGTCGCCAAAATCGAACGGCTGCGGCGCGAAATTGACGAAGTAATTGCAGAGATTGAAGCCTAGGCAGTTGTTGCATATTTTGCAACAACTGAACGGGAAGAGGCCGTCTGAAAATACGGGTAGCAACCTGTAAGCAATCCTTACAAGTTCAAATCAAGAAATTTTCAGGGAAAATACATGACAACAGAAAACAACGCTTTTGAAAACACCAAACACATCGACGAAACAGGCAATGAATATTGGTCGGCGCGCACCTTGCAGCAAATATTGGAATATTCCGAATGGTGCAATTTCCAACGGGCCATTGACAAAGCCATAACCGTTTGCGAAACATCAGGAAATGACAAAAATCATCATTTTGTTGAAACCAACAAAATGATAGCCCTTGGAAAAGGCAGGCAGCGCGAAGTGCCGGATTACCGCCCTTCCCGCTATGCCTGCTACCTGATTGTGCAAAACGGCGATTCGTCCAAAAACGTCATTGCTGCAGGGCAAACCTACTTTGCCGTGCAAACCCGCCGCCAAGAACTGCAAGACGAAGCCGCATTCAGACTACCGGAAAAAGCAGCTTGAAAGGGGGCTTCAGCCCACCAAAACAACGGCAAAACAACGGTAGGCGGAGCGGTGAGCTGAAGCCACCCTACGACGGACACAACCGCCCCACATCCCGCCGCAGCGAGAAGGAAACGGAAAACAACCATGGATATACAAAGCAAAGCGAAAAAATTGATTGAGATGATTCAGACGGCACCAGTGGAGTGGAAGCCGTTGGGGGAGATAGCCGAAGTGTCTGCTGGCAATTCGGCACCACAAAATAGTGCCTTTTTTGAAAATGGTATTTACCCATTTTGTAGGACATCTGATGTTGGAAGGGTTCATCACTCTATCAATTTTTATCAGATACAAGATAAGTTAAACGATATAGGAATAAAAGGATTAAGACTTTTTAAAAAAGAAACTATCTTATTACCAAAAAGTGGAGCTTCAACCTTATTAAATCATCGCGTGATGCTTACTATAGATAGTTATGTTTCATCACACTTAGCAACAATTTATAGAAATGAGAAAATTGTTTTAGCAAAATATTTATTTTATTTCTTATCGCAATTTGACGTTAATGAACTGATTCCAGATAAGTCGTATCCTTCATTAAAAGTTACTGAAATAGCAAAAATCAAAATTCCCATCCCACCCCTAGAAATCCAACAAAAAATTGTAAAAATACTTGACAAATTCACCGAGCTAGAAGCTACGCTAGAAGCTACGCTAGAAGCAGAATTAGCCCTGCGCAAACGCCAATACCAGTATTACCGCGACTTCCTTTTAGATTTTAACAATCGAATCGGGGAGGGGATAGCTGATAACTATAAAGGACGTCTGAAAGATGTGGTTTGGAAGACGTTGGGGGAGGTGGCATTAGATTTTGGGCGGGGGAAATCTAAACACAGACCTAGAAATGATGTTCGACTATATGGAGGGAGTATTCCATTTATTCAAACAGGGGACATAAAAAATGCAGGTCATATTATTGAATCGTATACTCAGACATATAATGATTTTGGTTTAAAGCAAAGCAAGCTTTGGAAAAAGGGAACGCTTTGCATAACTATCGCTGCAAATATTGCAGAGACTGCCGTTCTTGGTTTTGATGCATGTTTTCCTGATAGCGTGATTGGCTTTGTTGCAAATCCTAAAGAAACAACATCTGATTATGTTGAATATTTGTTATCTTCATTGAAAATGAAGTTACAAGAAAAAGGGATGGGTAGTGCACAAGAAAATATTAATCTTGCTACTTTTAGTAATATGCGTTTTCCATTCCCCTCACTCCCCGAACAGGAAAAAATCGTCGCCATCCTCGACAAATTCGACACCCTGACCCACTCCATCAGCGAAGGCCTGCCACACGAAATCGCCCTGCGCCGCAAACAATACGAATATTACCGCGAACAACTGCTTGCCTTCCCTAAGGCAGCCTGAAATTGGGATTATGTCGTCTGAAGATATTAATAAGGAAATATAATGGGAAAAAGTTTAACTGAGATTGCTGAACAATTAAAAGAAAGCAATAAAAAAGTTCAGCTTATCTACGCCTTTAACGGAACAGGGAAAACGCGCTTATCCGGAGAGTTTAAGAATTTAATTGCTCCAACCAGTTCAGAGGAGGCAGACGGAGAGCCAACAAGGAGAAAATTTCTCTACTATAATGCATTTACTGAAGATTTATTCTTTTGGGACAATGATTTGTTAGCGAACGAAGCTCCAAGATTAAAAATTCAAAAGAATAGTTTTACCGACTGGTTGCTTAGGGATAATGGACTGGATGGAGCTGTTATTAAAAACTTTCAATATTATACAGATGATAAGTTGACTCCTGATTTTAATGATGATTTTTCAGAAATTGCATTTTATTTTGCTCGTGGTAATGATGAGCAGATTGAAAATATCAAAATTTCCAAAGGTGAAGAAAGTAATTTTATTTGGAGCATTTTCTATGTATTAATCAGACAAGTCATCGCTGAATTGAATATTCCAGAAGATAGCGAAGAAGGACGTTCCACAGATCAGTTTGACGATTTGGAATATATTTTTATTGATGACCCTGTCAGCTCTTTGGATGAAAATCATCTGATTCAGCAAGCGGTTGATTTGGCTGATTTGATAAAAAGTAGCGAATCAAAGTTAAAGTTTATTATTACCACACATAATGTTTTATTTTACAACGTTCTATACAATGAACTAAAGTTGAAAAATAAAAATGGAAGTTATCTTTTGTTAAAAAATGAAGATGGTAGTTTTGATATTCTTGAAAAACGTGGGGATTCCAATAAAAGTTTTTCATATCACCTTCACTTAAAAGGAGTTATTGAAAAAGCTATACAAAATCAACAAGTAGAGAGATTTCATTTTATTTTACTAAGAAACCTGTATGAGAAAACAGCTAATTTTTTAGGTTATGAAGAATGGTCTAATCTTCTGCCTGAAGATGGTAGACAAAACTATTTTCAACGTATTATTAACTTCACAAGTCATTCTACATTATCAAATGAGGAATTTATTGAACCAACACGGCAAGAACAAGAAACTATCAAATTACTTCTGAAACACTTGCTGGATAACTATAATTTTTTTCAAAGTAATGAACAAAGAGATAATCCATGAGCCTCGAAACCAAACCCATCGCCGAAACGCCGAATTTCATCGTGCTTGACCAATATGAAAAAATCGAACAGTCGGGCAGCTACCAATCGGAAAACCAGTTGGAAGCGGAATTAATCGCCGATTTGCAGAATCAGGGTTACGAATACCGCAAGGACTTGAACAGCCAAAGCAGGCTGTTGGAAAACCTGCGCGCCCAGTTGCAGCGGCTGAACGATGTGGCGTTTTCAGACGACGAATGGGCGCGTTTTTTAACGGAATATCTGGACAGGCCGTCTGAAAACATTACCGACAAAACCCGCAAAATCCACGATGACCATATTTACGATTTCGCTTTCGATGACGGCCGTCTGAAAAATATTTATCTGCTGGACAAGAAAACCCTTGCCCGCAACCATGTGCAGGTTATCAACCAGTTTGAGCAGACGGGCACGCATGCAAACCGCTATGACGTTACCGTGTTGGTAAACGGCCTACCGCTGGTGCAGATTGAATTGAAAAAGCGCGGCGTGGCGGTGCGGGAAGCATTCAATCAGGTGCACCGTTACAGCAAAGAGAGCTTCAACAGCGAAAATTCGCTGTTCAAATTCCTGCAAATTTTCGTGATTTCCAACGGCACGGACACGCGCTATTTCGCCAACACCACTAAGCGCGACAAAAACAGCTTTGATTTCACGATGAATTGGGCGCGGTCGGACAATTATCCGATTAAAGATTTGAAAGACTTTACCGCCACGTTCCTGCAGAAAAGCGTATTGCTGAGCGTTTTGCTGCATTACAGCGTGTTTGATGCGAATGATACGCTGCTGATTATGCGGCCGTATCAGATTGCCGCCGCCGAACGCATTTTGTGGAAAATCAACAGCTCTGCGCAGGCGAAGAATTGGAGCAAACCGGAAAGCGGCGGCTATGTCTGGCACACCACGGGCAGCGGCAAAACGCTGACCAGCTTTAAGGCGGCGCGTCTGGCGACGGAATCGAAGTTTATCGACAAGGTTTTCTTCGTTGTAGACAGGAAGGATTTGGACTATCAAACGATGAAGGAATACCAACGTTTTTCACCCGACAGCGTGAACGGTTCGGAAAGCACGGCGGGCTTAAAACGCAATTTGGAAAAAGACGACAACAAAATCATCGTTACCACCATCCAAAAACTGAACAATCTGATGAAGAGTGAAGATAATCTGCCGGTTTATCACCAGCAGGTTGTATTTATTTTCGATGAATGCCACCGCTCGCAATTCGGCGAAGCACAAAAAAACCTGAAAAAGAAATTTAAAAAATTCTGCCAGTTCGGCTTTACCGGTACGCCGATTTTTCCTGAAAACGCTTTGGGCGCAGAAACCACGGCGGGCGTGTTCGGGCGGGAGCTGCATTCTTATGTGATTACCGATGCCATCCGCGATGAAAAAGTATTGAAATTCAAAGTGGATTACAACGATGTGCGCCCGCAGTTCAAAGCCGTGGAAGCGGAACAGGACGAGAAGAAACTGAGTGCCGCCGAAAACCGCCAAGCCCTGCTGCACCCCGAACGCATCCGCGAAATCACGCAATATATCCTGAACCAGTTCAGGCAGAAAACGCACCGGCTGAACGCAGGCGGCAAAGGCTTTAACGCCATGTTTGCCGTCAGCAGCGTAGATGCGGCGAAGTGCTATTACGAAGCGTTCAAAACACAACAGGCAGGCAGCCTGAACCCGCTGAAAGTGGCCACCATTTTTTCCTTTGCGGCCAACGAAGAGCAAAACGCCGTCGGTGAAATTGTTGACGAGACCTTTGAACCGGAAGCGATGGACAGCAGTGCGAAAGAATTTTTGCAGGCTGCCATCAACGATTACAACGCCTGTTTTAAAACCAATTTCGGCACGGACAGCAAAGCCTTTCAGAACTACTACCGCGATTTGGCAAAACGGGTGAAAAATCAGGAAGTGGACTTGCTGATTGTGGTCGGCATGTTTTTGACGGGTTTTGATGCGCCGACGCTGAACACGCTGTTTGTCGATAAAAACCTGCGCTATCACGGCCTGATGCAGGCGTTTTCTCGCACCAACCGCATTTATGATGCCACCAAAACCTTCGGCAACATTGTCTGCTTCCGCAATTTGGAGCAGGCAACCATTGATGCGATTACCCTGTTTGGCGACAAAAACACCAAAAATGTGGTGCTGGAAAAAAGCTACGAAGAATACATGAACGGCTATACCGACAGCCAGACCGGCGAAGCGCGGCGCGGCTATTTGGATGTGGCAAAAGAATTGCGCGAAAACTTCCCCGATCCCGATAGAATCGAAAAGGAAAAAGACAAAAAAGCCTTCGTAAAACTCTTCGGCGAATACCTGCGGGCGGAAAACGTATTGCAGAACTACGATGAATTTGCCGCATTGCGCGAGTTGCAGAATGTGGATGCGGCGGACGAAGATGCTATGAAGGCGTTTCAGGAAAAATACTACCTGAGCGATGAAGACGTGCAGGAAATGCGGCAAGTGCCGATGCCGTCTGAAAGGGCAGTGCAGGATTACCGCTCTGTCTACAACGACATCCGTGACTGGCTGCGCCGCCAAAAAGCAGGCGAACAGAAAGAGCAATCAAAAATCGACTGGGACGATGTGGTTTTTGAGGTAGATTTGCTCAAATCGCAGGAAATCAATCTAGATTACATCTTGCAACTGGTTTTCGAGCATCACAAAAAAATCAAAGGCAAAGCGGAGCTGGTGGAAGAAATCCGCCGCATCATCCGCGCCAGTATCGACCACCGTGCCAAGGAGAGCCTGATTGTAGATTTTATCAATGATACGGATTTGGACAAAGTGCCCGACGTTCCCACCATACTGGAAACCTTTTACGCATACGCGCAAGAAGTGATGAAGAGCGAAGCAGCAGAGTTGATTGCCGCCGAAGGCCTGAACGAAACTGCCGCCAAACGCTATTTAACCAGCTCACTCAAACGCGGCTATGCCAGTGAAAATGGAACGGAACTAACCGAAGCCCTGCCGAAAATGAGCCCGCTCAACCCACAGTATTTAACGAAGAAACAAAGTGTCTTCCAAAAAATTTCTGTGTTTGTAGAGAAATTTAAAGGCGTAGGGAAAAATATTTAAAATGTCGTCTGGAAACTTTAGGTTTTCAGACGGCTTTTTTTCAGGAAACATCATGAAACAAACCATTCAAGAAAAACTGACTCAAATTTCACTTGCAGAACCACTGCATTTTCTGTTGGCGGCGGAGAGTGGAAGCCGCGCATGGGGCTTTGCTTCACCCGACAGCGATTATGATGTTCGTGCCATTTATATCCGTCCGCAAGAACATTATCTGCAAATTGATGAAGCAAAAGATACGTTTGAATTTATTGAAAACCAATGGTTTGACGTAGGTGGCTGGGATATCCGCAAGGCTTTGCGCCTGTTGAGAAAAAGCAATGCCGTATTGCTGGAATGGTTGCGTTCGCCGATTGTTTATACACAAGATAAGGCATTCATAGGCCGTCTGAACGAACTTGTGCCCCAATACGTCCAAGCCGCCGCGTTGTTGCACCATTATCGCGGTATCGCCGGCAATGCTTTGAAAGCCATGGATTTGGCGCAGCCGATTAAATTGAAGAAATGGTTTTACGTCTTACGCCCTTTATTGGCGGCACGCTGGGCAGTGAAACAAGGCGGTATTCCGCCAATGACTTTGGTTGAGTTGATGAATGAGTGGCAGACAGATTGTGCTACCCAAATTACTGATCTGGTTGCATTAAAAGCAGGACAGGACGAAAGTTATCTGCACACATTATCGCCAGAGCTGCAAAAGCTGACTATTGATCTATATAACGAAGTTTCTGCCTTGTCTGCCCCTACTGCCGAACCTGCCGATAGCGGACCTTTGAACGAATTGTTCCGCTCCACCTTGGCAACCATTTATCCGTAAAAGGCCGTCTGAATATGCTGACCCCCGAAGACTTGCACACGCAAAATCTGATTCTGCTTGAAGCCGTGTCCGGCAGCCGCGCCTACGGTTTGGCAACGCCTGAGTCCGATACCGACATCAAAGGCGTGTTTTACCTGCCCAAATCCATGTTTTACGGCATGGAATACATCCCACAAATCAGCAATGAAACCAACGATATTGTGTATTACGAACTGGGACGGTTTATCGAATTGCTGCTGCAAAGCAATCCGAACACACTAGAGCTGCTGGTCTCCCCTTCCGACTGTGTGCGATACCGTTCGCCATTGATGGATGCATTCAAAACCGAATGGTTTATCTCCAAAACCTGTCAGCAAAGTTTTGCAGGCTATGCCTACAGACAAATCAAAAAAGCACGGGGATTGAATAAAAAAATCAGCAATCCGATGCCGTCTGAAAAGAAAAGCATCCTTGATTTCTGCTACATCATAGAAGGCAGGCAAACCGTACCGTTGCAGTACTGGCTTACACAACGCGGAATGGAGCAAAGGCGTGTAGGCTTAATCAAAATAGCCCACGCCCGAGAACTTTATGCGCTGTTTTACGATGCCGACGGCACGCTTGGCTACCACGGTATTGCACCCAAACCTGAAGCCACAACACTTTCACTCAGCCCCATTCCAGAAGGAGAAACACCGCTTGCCCATCTATCCTTCAACCAAGACGGATACAGCAGCTACTGCCGCGAATATTCCTCTTATCAACAATGGCTGGCAGAACGCAACGAAACACGCTATCAAGGCACGCAGGCACACGGTCAAGGTTACGATGCAAAAAATATGATGCACACCTTCCGCCTGCTTGAAACTGCGCGCGATATTGCCCTTCATGGCGAAATCCGTCCACGCCGTCCCAATCGTGACGAATTGCTGGCCATCAAGCGCGGTTCTTTTCCTTACAATGAACTGTTGGCGCGTGCAGAAACATTGATTAACGAAGTGGAAAATTTGTTCGCCCAGTCCGATCTACCGGAAACTGTAAATAGCAGTTTGGCAATCAATGCCCTTATTGAAATCCGAACCAAGATTTACGGATAAGAAAATCAAAAACAGAGGCCGTCTGAAATTATGTGTTTCCTCTTTTCAGACGGCCTTTTCATATTTCAAATTCCAACCGTCTATCCATCAAAACAACCTTTTCTGCCGTCTTCTAACAAGGGATAGCAACATGAAATATAATTTCGTTATTGATTGGATTCATATGACAAAATTGTTGTTTTTTCATCATCATCCCAAAATATTAAGTTTAACGCCTATTCTCCTTGCTTTATAATGGCCGTCTGAAATAAAAATACAATTAAAGCAGAAGCATGTCTTTGCAACTTAAGCAGATTTGCATAATTAACCATATGCTTTAATCATAATAATGATAAAATAATACGGCTTTCCTCTAAATTAAAGGGAAAACTGCACAAGAAACGGAAAATATAAATGAGTGTCGGATTATTGCGTGTTTTGGTTCAAAGCCAAACCATCTCAAATCAACAAGCGGAACATTACAACAGCCTTTTACAATCGGGCAAAGAAATCCTGCCCGACTTGTTTTCAGACGGCATCATCACCCCTAAAGCCTTGGGCGAATTGGTTGCGCGCGTATTCAGCTATCCCCTTTTGGATTTGCACTACTATCCGCGCAATAATGTAGTCGGCGACATTCTGACGGAAGAGCAAATGGTGCAAAACCGTTGCGTTCCGATTTTCAAACGCGGACGCAAGGTTTATTTCGCCGTATCCGATCCGACTCAAATCCAAAACTTCCAAAAAATCGCTTTTTCTTCAGGTTTAAGCGTTGATTTGGTGGTAGTTCCCGATGACCAACTCAGCTCCTTGCTGGAATGGTTGGGTCAGCGTTCGACCACCATTCTGAAAGAAATCAACGAAGAACATGAAGCAACGCAGCAATCTCAGTCGCTTTATATCGATAATGAAGAGGCTGAAGACGGCCCTATCCCCCGCTTCATCCACAAAACCTTATCCGACGCCCTAAACGCAGGCGCATCGGACATCCACTTTGAATTCTACGAGCAAATGGCGCGCGTCCGTTTCCGCGTGGACGGACAGTTGCGTGAAGTCGTACAGCCGCCTGTCGCCGTGCGCGGCCAGTTGGCATCGCGCATCAAAGTGATGGCGCGTTTGGATATTTCTGAAAAACGTATTCCGCAAGACGGCAGAATTCAAATTGCCTTCCACAAACACGGCCGTCCTATTGACTTCCGTGTCAGCACTTTGCCGACGCTGTTTGGCGAAAAAGTGGTGATGCGTATCCTAAATTCCGATGGTACATCGCTCAATATCGACCAGCTCGGTTTAGAGCCTTTCCAAAAAGAAATGCTGCTTGAGGCCATCAACCGCCCTTACGGCATGGTGTTGGTTACCGGCCCGACAGGCTCGGGTAAAACCGTTTCGCTCTATACCTGCCTAAGTATTTTGAACACGGAAGATGTCAACATTTCAACAGCAGAGGATCCGGCCGAGATTAACCTGCCGGGCGTCAACCAAGTCAACGTCAATGAAAAACAAGGCCTGACGTTTGCCACCGCACTCCGATCCTTCTTGCGTCAAGATCCTGATATTATTATGGTCGGTGAGATCCGCGACTTGGAAACCGCCGACATCGCCATTAAAGCCGCCCAAACAGGCCACATGGTTTTCTCTACCCTGCATACCAATAATGCACCGGCCACGCTGTCCCGCCTTTTGAACATGGGTGTCGCGCCTTTCAACATCGCCAGCTCGGTCAGCCTGATTATGGCGCAAAGGCTGTTGCGCAGACTGTGTCCAAACTGCAAACGCGAAGTGGAGCGCCCGCCGGTTCCGGCATTGAAAAAAGCCGGCTTTACCGATGCGGACTTGGCTCAAGATTGGAAACTCTACCGCCCGGTTGGTTGCGACAGCTGCCGCGGCAAAGGCTTTAAAGGCCGCGTCGGTATTTATGAAGTCATGCCGGTCAGCGATGAAATGCAAAAAGTCATTATGAACAACGGTACAGAAGTTGATATCATGAACATGGCCTATCAGGAAGGCATGGTAGACCTGCGTCGCGCCGGCCTCATGAAAGTCATGCAAGGCCTGACTTCGTTGGAAGAAGTAACTGCTCATACCAATGACTAAACTGCCATATTTTCGAAAATTACAATAAAGCGTCACGGGGAAACAGTCCGCTTTATTTCTTACTAACAAGGGATAACTCATGGCTCAAGCAGAGCAAAAAAGAAGTCTGTTCGGTTCAAGAAGCAAAGGTAAGCGTTTTACATTTGAAGGAAAAAACATCGAGACCGAACGTCTTGTCCGCGGCGAAGTAGTTGCCAAAGATGAAGAAGAGGCGCGCAAAAAACTCCAGCGCAGAGGCATTCGTCCTTTGCGCATCAGCAAAGTCAAAACCGCACGCAAACGCCGTATTACCCAAGAAGACATCACAGTGTTTACGCGCCAACTGGCAACAATGATGAAGGCAGGCTTGCCGCTGATGCAGGCTTTTGAAATCGTTGCGCGCGGCCACTCCAATCCGAGCATGACCGAAATGCTGATGCAGGTTCGCTCCGATGTCGAACAAGGTAGTGCATTGGGCAAATCGTTCTCCAAATATCCAAAATATTTCGACCGTTTCTATTGCAACCTGGTCAGCGCAGGCGAATCCGGCGGCGTACTGGAAAGCTTATTGGACAAACTGGCTGTTTATAAAGAAAAAACCCAAGCCATTAAGAAAAAGGTTAAAACCGCGCTGACCTACCCGATTGCCATTATCGTGGTGGCCATCGCGCTTATCTTCATCATGATGATGTTTGTACTGCCTGCCTTTAAAGAAGTTTATGCCAATATGGGTGCAGAGCTGCCAGACCTTACCCAACTCGTCATGAACTTGTCTGATTTATTCGTCGATTACGGCTGGATTATGATCATCCTTTTGATTGCTTCCGCCTTCGGCCTGTACAAACTCCATGAGAAATCGCCCACCTTCCAAAAGCGAATCGATGCTTTGATTTTGAGGTTGCCTATCTTCGGTACCATCGTCCGTAAAGCGACCATTGCCCGTTGGGCGCGTACGACTTCTACCCTCTTCGCGGCCGGCGTTCCTTTGGTGGAAGTATTAGATTCAGTTGCAGGCGCATCCGGCAATATTCTCTATGAAGAAGCCACTCAAGACATCCGCGCCAAGGTAACCCAAGGTCTGTCGCTGACATCCAGTATGCAAAGTACTGATATGTTCCCCAACATGGTGATTCAAATGGCGGCCATCGGCGAAGAGTCAGGCTCTTTGGATGATATGCTGAACAAAGCAGCCGAATTCTACGAAGATGAAGTAGATAACTCCGTCTCCCGATTGTCTGCCTTGATGGAACCTATCATCATGGTGGTATTGGGTTCGCTCATCGGTATTTTGCTGATTGCCATGTATCTGCCGCTGTTTAACTTGGGTAATGTCGTAGGTTGATATGCTTGATAGTATTTACTCTGCCATCGACGCCCTCTCCGTTCTTGCACCATTCGCGATTCCTTTAGCCGTTATTTTGGGATTACTGATTGGCAGTTTTCTAAACGTTGTCATTTATCGCACGCCGATAATGATGGAACGCGAATGGACACAATTTTCTAAAGAGCATTTGGGCATCGAATTGGCAGACGAAGAAAAACAGCCATTTAATCTGCGTAAACCGGATTCACGCTGCCCAAAATGCAAAAGTCCGATCAGAATTTGGCAAAATATACCCATCCTCAGCTATGTTTTACTGGGCGGGAAATGCCACGCCTGCAAAACTCATATCAGCATACGCTATCCGTTGATTGAGCTGCTGACAGGTGTCTTATTCGGTATTGTCGCGTGGCAATACGGCTGGTCATGGGCGACTATTGGCGGATTCATTCTGACTGCCATATTGATTGCGCTGACCTTTATCGATGCTGATACGCAATATTTGCCCGACAGCCTGACTCAGCCCCTAATTTGGATCGGCCTGCTGTTTAATCTGAACGATACATTCGTACCCCTGCATTCAGCCGTTTGGGGTGCAATCGCAGGCTATATGAGCCTTTATACTTTATGCGCTGTCTATAAACTTCTGACCGGTAAAATCGGCATGGGCAATGGCGATTTCAAACTTTTGGCCGCACTCGGCGCATGGCTGGGCGTAGGGATATTGCCTGTTCTGATCTTCATGGCTGCCTTAGTCGGGCTGGTGGGCGCGCTCATCGCCCGTGTCGGTAAAGGTCAATATTTTGCTTTTGGTCCCAGCCTCGCTGTAGCAGGATGGATTATTTTGGTTGCCAATGCACCTATTACCCAACTGGTACAATGGTGGCTCATACAATCAGGATTCCGATAATGACATTATGGATAGGCTTGACCGGCGGTATCGGCAGCGGCAAATCATCTATCGCCCAAATGTTTGCCGAACTTGGCGTACCCATTATCGATGCCGATGCCATCAGCCGCTCACTGACCGCTGAAAACGGTGAAGCGCTTCCAGCCATCCGCCAGCTTTTCGGCGATGAGGTTTTTGACAGCAAAGGCCGTCTGAATCGTACGGCTTTACGGGAAGAGGTTTTCAGACGGCCTCAATCCAAAAAACAACTGGAAAACCTGCTTCTGCCATTAATCTTAAACAAAATCCAACAGCAGAAACAAAAACTTGCTTCCTCTGCCTACGGCATTGTCGATGTACCGCTTTTAATTGAGAATCCGGCATTTAAAGCGGAGACTGACCGCATTTTAGTTGTAGATGTTCCAGAGTCCGTCCAAATCGAACGCGTACACCAACGCAATGGTTTTTCAGAAGAGCAGACGCGCCAAATCATGGCTACCCAAGCTTCCCGATCTGACAGACTGCTTCATGCCGACGACGTATTGGACAATACTCATAGCTTGGAAGAAGCAAAAATCAAGGTTTTCCGCCTGCATCAATACTATCAATCCATTGCACAATCACTGAAAGAAACTGCATGACCGCTCCTGTTGTAAAATGTCCGACCTGCCACAAAGAAGTCGTTTGGAATACCGACAGCCCCTACCGCCCTTTCTGCAGCAAACGGTGTAAACTCATTGATTTAGGCGAATGGGCTCAAGAAAAATACACCGTTTCTTCAGAAGACGACCCTTTTTCAGACCTATTGGACGGCAAATAACCTACGCCGCTTCCTTCAGCCTATCCAAAACAGGCTCAAAACAGTAAAATACCCTCTTTATATTCCAATCTATTCCATCCACCATGCTCACCTTCCAACAAATTATTTTCAAATTACAAAACTACTGGGCAGACAAAGGCTGCACCGTTATCCAACCTTTCGATATGGAAGTCGGTGCCGGGACTTCCCATCCAGCCACCTGCCTGCGTGCATTAGGCCCGGAGCCTTGGTTTGCCGCTTACGTTCAACCCAGCCGCCGCCCCAAAGACGGCCGCTATGGCGACAACCCCAACCGCCTGCAACACTACTATCAATTCCAAGTTGCGCTCAAACCAGCTCCCGCCAATATTCAAGACCTATATCTCGATTCCCTGCGCGAATTGGGTATCGACCCTAAAGTACACGACATCCGCTTTGTCGAAGACGACTGGGAAAACCCTACTCTCGGCGCTTGGGGTTTGGGTTGGGAAGTTTGGCTCAACGGCATGGAAGTAACCCAATTCACCTACTTCCAACAAGTCGGCGGTATCGACTGCTCCCCTGTACTTGGCGAAATCACCTACGGCATCGAGCGTCTCGCCATGTATCTGCAAGGCGTGGAAAATGTGTACGACCTCGTTTGGGCAAAAACCCTTGATGGCAACATCGTCACTTACGGCGACGTTTATCATCAAAACGAAGTTGAACAATCTACCTACAACTTCGAATACAGCGATGCCGATTGGCTCTTGCGCCAATTCAACGACTACGAAGAACAAGCCAAACGCCTGCTTGCAGTTGAAGACACCAGTCTTGCCCTGCCTGCTTACGAGCTTGTACTCAAAGCCGGCCACACGTTCAACCTCTTGGATGCACGCGGCGCCATTTCCGTTACCGAACGCGCAACCTACATCGGCCGCATTCGTGCACTGAGCCGTATCGTTGCACAAAAATTCGTTGAAAGCCGCGAGAAACTGGGCTTCCCATTGCTTAAAAACCAATAAGCCCGCACATGCTTACCACGCCGCCCTTTGATACATTCAAGTGGCGGCGTTTCTATTTTCAGACGGCCTTAACGTCGTTGCCATCGCAAACACTTCCTGCCTGCTTTCAGGTAAAATAAGCCCTTTATTACATAAACCGTCTGAAAACATGAGTTCATCCTCTTCTGCAAAAACACCCTTTTTCTTACTTTCCCTCGTTGCCATCATTCTTGACCAACTGAGCAAATGGGAAATCTTGAAACACTTTACCGAAGGCGAACGCCTCAATATCATTCCAGGCTTTTTTGACCTGACGCTTGCCTATAATCCAGGCGCGGCATTCAGCTTTTTGGCCGACCAAGGCGGCTGGCAAAAATTCTTCTTTTTAGGTCTGGCCGTCGTAATCAGCCTGTATTTGGCCCGTGCCATCTGGCGCGATGAGTTTGGACGCTGGGGCAAACTGGGGGCAGCCATGATTATCGGCGGCGCAATTGGCAATGTGGTTGACCGTCTGATTCACGGCCACGTTGTCGATTTTCTGCTTTTCTATTGGCAAAACTGGTTCTATCCAGCATTTAACATTGCCGACAGCTTTATCTGCGTTGGCGCGGTTTGCTTGGTATTAGATGGTTTGCTGCACAAAAAAACATCTTCAAACGACACAAAGGCCGTCTGAAAACGGAACACACATGACTCAAAAAACCATTATCCTTGCCAATCCCCGTGGCTTTTGTGCCGGCGTTGACCGCGCCATCAGCATTGTTGAACGTGCACTCGAAGAATTCGGCGCGCCTATTTACGTCCGCCATGAGGTCGTTCACAACAAATTCGTCGTGGACAATCTGCGGGCAAAAGGTGCCGTATTTGTCGATGATTTGGCGGATGTACCCAAGGGGGCCACGCTGATTTACTCGGCTCACGGCGTATCCAAAGCCGTACAGGAAGAAGCAGCACAACGCGGTTTCCGAGTTTTTGATGCCACCTGCCCTTTGGTAACCAAAGTCCACAAAGAAGTAGCCCGCCTCGATGCCCAAGATTACGAAATCATCATGATCGGCCACAAAGGCCACGTCGAAGTAGAAGGCACGATGGGACAATTGCCTCCGGGTAAAATGTTTTTGGTCGAGACAGTGGAAGATGTGGCCGGGCTGAACGTCAAAAATCCTGACAAGCTGGCCTACGTCAGCCAAACCACTTTATCGGTGGACGAAACCAAAGACATCATTGCAGCTTTGAATCAACGCTTCCCCAATATCCGCAATCCGCACAAAGAAGACATCTGCTATGCCACAACCAACCGCCAAACTGCCGTTAAAGAATTGGCGGAAGAATGCGATCTTGTGATTGTTGTCGGCTCGCCCAATTCTTCCAACAGCAACCGCTTGCGTGAAGTAGCCGCATTGCGCGGAGTTGATGCCTATATGGTCGATAATGCTTCCTATCTGAAAAAAGAATGGTTTGAAAACAAAACCAAGGTTGGTGTAACTGCTGGCGCATCTGCGCCTGAAGTCTTGGTTCGAGAAGTCTTACAAACCATTCAAGACTGGGGACATGAGACCATACGTGAAGGAGAAGGCGCAGAAGAAAGCATTGTATTTGTCTTGCCTAAAGAATTGCGCCGCGAGGGAGAAAACAAGCAAATTCTCAATAAAGGGTAGGTTTGTTATTTGCTTTATTTGAAAACTCAAGGCCGTCTGAAAATTTTCAGACGGCCTTGAGTTTATTTTGCCAATAAAAAAGACCTGCCTTAAAGGCAGGTCTTTTCATACCTTATCCTGATTATTTCTCAGGAGTGTGTTGCTGACGGCGCAAGATTGCCGGAATTTCAAAGTCATCCAGTACAGACTGGTTGCTGAAATCAGCCGCAGTCAGATTCATAGAACGGATATTGCGGTTGGTACGAACCAAGCTTTCAGCGCTGCTTTGGCTTTGAGCTTGAGGCGCTTCTTCCGCACCGCGTACCAATTGTTGGGTACGGGCAGCAGCACGCAGTTGGTTGTCAGTACCGTTTTCTTTCAAGCCGGTAGCAATAATGGTAATACGGATAGCGTCTTCGCTCATGCTCTCATCTTCGGCAGCACCAAATTTGCATTCCACTTCAGGGTGTGCATTTTGGTTGACGATGCGCATAATCTCGTTGAACTCAGACATTTTCAGGCAGCCAGGAGCAGTGGTAATGTTTACCAATACACCGCGTGCGCCATCCAAAGTAACATTATCCAAGAGCGGGCTGGAGATGGCTTGATCGGTAGCCAAACGGGCACGGTCAATACCTTGCGCGAAACCTGAACCCATCATGGCGATGCCGCGATTGCTCATCACGGTTTTCACGTCGGCGAAGTCCAAGTTGATCATGTCGCTCGGGCAAGTCACCACTTCGGAAATACCGGCAACCGCGTCACGCAATACATTGTCGGCCGCACGGAAAGCTTCACGCATGGTCACGTCTTCGCCCAAGGCAGTCATCAATTTGTCGTTCGGGATAATAATCAGGGAGTCAACGCGCTCTTTGAGCTGATCCAAACCTGCTTGAGCGATGTGTACGCGTTTGCCTTCGTAAGCAAACGGACGGGTTACAACCGCAACGGTCAGAATACCCATTTCTTTAGCGATTTCAGCCACAACAGGAGCAGAACCGGTACCCGTACCGCCACCCATACCGGTAGTGATGAACAGCATATTTGCACCGCGGATGGCATCTTCGATGGCTTCGCGATCTTCTTGGGCTGCAGCACGGCCGATTTCAGGATTTGCACCAGCGCCCAAACCGCGAGTCAGGTTTGTGCCCAATTGAATGCGTTTGGCCGCATTGTTTTTAGCCAATGATTGCGCATCGGTATTGGCACTGATGAACTCAACACCATGAATAGTGTTGGCAACCATGTTGTTGATGGCATTACAGCCGCCGCCACCCAAACCGATAACTTTAATAACAGCAGGGCTTGTTGCTGATTCTGCTACGTCGTAAACAAATTCCATTCAATAATCCTCCGCGCCCCGCTTTATAAGGACGGTTCAAAAATAACTTATTATCCGTATTATATAAGAAGTATCCAGATACTGGCAAAAATCTTCTTACCATTCGGCTGTCGGCGTTATATTTTTACTACATTTTTTAACAGAAAATATACAAGTTTTAAATTATCCACTTAGCAATTATTTAAAACCGTTTAATTCCACTTAAATATTCAGGACAAACGGTTGCTACACCGTCTGCCCTGAAAACTTTTATCAGAAATTGTCTCTGAAGAATCTTTGGATTTTTTCCCACAGACCCATTTTTTTGCCTGAATCATTCAGGGCAATCGCACCGGTTCGGCTGGTTTGCTCACCCTCTTCGGCAGCATAGGCCGTCTGAAGTAGGCCAATTGCTGTTGAATAGCGTGGATTGCGGATACGCTCGGATACGCCGCCCATTTCTTGTGGAACACCGATACGGGCCGGCAAATTAAAGACTTCTTCCGCCAACTCAACAATACCGGTCAACATAGAGGCACCGCCGGTCAAAACGATACCGGAAGTCAGCACTTCTTCAGGGAAGCCGGAACGGCGCAATTCGTTCAGCGTCAATTCCAAAATCTCTTCTACGCGCGGACCGATGATTTCAGCCAATACGCGGCGTGAAATTTGACGTGATTGACGGTCGCCAACGCTAGGAACTTCAATCATTTCATCCAAGCCGTCCATAGTCGGAATGGCGGCGCCGTAATGGATTTTGATGTACTCGGCGGCACTGTGCGGCGTACGCAGGGCTTGTGCCAAGTCTTTGGTAATCAAATCGCCGGCAACGGGAATAACCGCAGTATGGCGGATGGCGCCATTGGTATAAACCGCGATGTCGGTCGTACCGCCGCCGATATCGATGACGCACACGCCCAAATCTTTTTCGTCTTCAGTCAAAACGGCGTGACCGCTCGCCAAAGGCTGAAGCATGATTTGATCCATTTGCAGGCCGCAGCGTTGGATACATTTTTGGATATTTTGCAAAGCAGTGTTCGCACCGGTAATGATGTGCACGCGGGTATCCAAACGCACGCCGCTCATGCCGATAGGCTCTTTCACACCGGGTTGGTTGTCGATGATGTACTCTTGAACCACGGTATGCAAGATATTGTGATCAGGCGGAATATTGATGGCTTTGGCTGTTTCGATGGCACGATCGATGTCGGCTTGCGATACTTCGCCATCTTTAATTTTGACCACGCCTTGTGAATTCAGGCTGCGGATATGGTTACCGGCAATACCGGTGACGACGTGGGAAATTTTGGTATCTGCCATCAATTCGGCATCTTCTACCGCCTGACGAATGGCTTGAGCGGTAGCGTCGATATTGGTCACCATACCTGCACGCAGGCCGCGTGAAGGGCTTTGGCCCAAGCCGACAATGTGGATTTCATTATCTTCCCGAATCTCGCCGATTAAGGCGATGACCTTGGACGTACCAATGTCTAAGGCACTGATATATTTATTTTGTTGTTGTTCCATAATTGCTCGTTCGCTATGTTGTCTGACTGACGGTTTGATTATTTTTGAAACAAGATTGCTTCACGTCTAATCGGCTATTTACTGTCGGAAGGGTTTTCAGACGGCCTGTAACGGACTGAAAAACCATCCTTATAACGCATATCGACATACTCGATACGACTTTGTTTTTTACGCAGCAGCGACGGCCAAATCTGGGCAAACTGCTGCAAACGTTTGATTTCGTTTTCACGCCCCAAGCGCACGGTAATGCCGTTGTTCAATACAAGCAACCATGCCGATCGCGGCGTGTAGATCAATTCTTTGATGGTCAGTTTCAACGGACTCAAAATACCGGAAAAGTCCGCATAATGTTTGACCATGTCTTTGCCTGTCCCCTGCTGCCCTTCAAATATAGGCAGGTCCTGTTTCAGGCTTGCGGCAAACACATTGCCCTTACTGTCCACCAAGCCGCCAGCGCGCCAGTGTGCAACCGGCACGCGCTCGGTCAGGATAATTTCCACGGTTTCCGGAAAACGGCGGCGCACCATTGCCGAGTCAATCCAAGGCAACTCCTGAAAAGCGGCCTGCGCCGCATCAATATCGGCGCGGAACATATTACCCCTGATATGCTCTCTTGCAACAGTTTGCAATTCTTTGCCGGAAGCATATTTCAGCTTGCCCTGAATGGCAATCTGTTTCACAGGGAAATATTTGGAATTGTAAAGCCAAGCTATGCCCGAACCTATCAGCAGAAAGGCCATCAACAACAATAGCCGGCGGGTCAGCCGACCCAGTGCGCCTGCATCATCCCACATGAGCGGTCTTCAAAATCTCAATACATAAATCAGCAAAATCTACGCCGGTATGGGCTGCAGATTTTGGCACCAAACTATGGCTGGTCATACCGGGCAAGGTGTTGATTTCCAAAAGATACAGCTTACCGTCCGTATCTTTCAGGAAGTCCACGCGCGAACAGCCGTCCGCACCAATCGCCTGAGCGCCACGCACGGCCAGTTCGCGCATCAGGTTTTCCTCCGCCTCGCTCAAATCTTCCGACGGGCATTGATAAACCGTATCGTCGCGGTTGTATTTGGCTTCGTAGTCGTAAAACTCGGTAGCCGGAATAATATGAATGCTCGGCAGGCCTTTACCGTTCAATACCGGACAAGAATATTCGCCGCCGCCGATGAAGCGCTCGGCAATAATTTCGCCCTGCAAATGTTTCAATTCTTCGTAAACGCTTTTCAGACGGCCTTTTTCTTTAACTTTTACCACACCGACGCTGCTGCCTTCCGCGGCGGGTTTCACAAACATCGGCAGGCCCAATTTTTCTTCAACAGCATCAAAGTCGCTGTCGTCATGCAATACGGCAAACTCAGGAACAGGCAAGCCCACAGCCTGCCAAATCAGTTTGCAGCGGTATTTGTCCATACCCAGCGCGGAAGCGGCCACACCGCTGCCGGTATAAGGAATACCCATCAGTTCCAACGCGCCCTGAATCGCGCCATCTTCGCCGAAAGTGCCGTGCAAAATATTGAAGGCCGTCTGAAAACCTTGGGTTTTCAATTCAGACAACGGGGTTTCTTTGGGGTCAAACGCATGGGCATCCACGCCTTTGCTTTTCAAGGCAGCCAAAATAGCGGCGCCGCTGTCCAGAGAAACTTCGCGCTCGCTGGAGAAGCCGCCCATCAACACGGCCACTTTGCCAAAATTCTGCATAATTTCTACTTTCTTAAATACTGATACAGGCCGTCTGAAATATTGTTCAGACGACCTATGTGTCCTCAAAGGCAAATATGCCTGTTTATTATGATTGTTTCGACAATTCCACCAATGCAGACGGAACGCGGTTGATGCTACCGGCACCCATATTCAGAACAACATCGCCGTCTTGCAAAACATTCAGCAGCATTTGCGGCAGATCGGCAACGTTTTCGCAGTAAATCGGCTCAAGTTTGCCCAATACGCGGATGGCGCGCGCCAAGGCGCGGGAATCGGCTGCGGCAATCGGCTCTTCGCCTGCGGCATAAACTTCGGTCAACACCAGCGCATCAACGGTATTGAGGACTTTGGTAAAGTCTTCAAACAAATCGCGCGTGCGGGTATAGCGGTGTGGTTGGAAAGCCAAGACCAAGCGTTTTTCAGGGTATGCGCCGCGTGCGGCGGCCAGAGTTGCCGCCATTTCGACGGGATGGTGGCCATAATCGTCCACCAGCAGCGCGGTTCCGCCGTTTGGCAATTTGATGTCGCCATATTTTTGGAAACGACGGCCGACACCTTCAAAGCCGAGCAAGCCTTTTTGAATGGCTTCAACCGATGCACCAACTTCCAGCGCAACGCCGATAGCCGCCAACGCATTGAGGACGTTGTGTCGGCCGGGCATATTCAAAACAACTTCAAATGGCTCTTGCTCATGTCCTTTCATTTGAACATGAACGGTAAATTTCATTTGCGCGCCGACGTTTTCGATATCGGTCGCGTAGATATCGGCAGTATCGTCCAAGCCGTAAGTGGCGTAAGGTTTGCTGATTTTCGGCAAAATCGCGCGGACGTGTTCACTGTCGATACACAAAAAGGCTTTGCCGTAGAACGGCATACGGTGGATGAAGTCGACAAACGCCTGATGCAGTTTCTCAACGCTGTGTCCGTAAGTGTCCATGTGGTCTTCATCGATATTGGTCACGACGGACATAATCGGCGTCAGATACAGAAAAGAAGCATCGGATTCATCGGCTTCGGCAACAATGTATTCGCCTTTACCCAAACGGGCGTTGGTACCAGCGGCGTTGAGTTTGCCGCCGATAACGAAAGTCGGGTCGAGTCCTGCCGCGCCGAGAATAGAAGCAGTCAGGCTGGTGGTTGTGGTTTTACCGTGCGTACCGGCAATGGCGATACCATCGCGGAAGCGCATCAACTCTGCCAACATCAGCGCGCGCGGAATGACAGGGATTTGCTGTTCCAACGCAGCGACGACTTCGGGATTGTCTTTTTTGACGGCGGTAGAGGTAACAACCACGTCGGCGCCATTGACGTGTTCGGCAGTATGACCGGGATAAACTTGGATGCCGAGAGCGCTCAAATGCTCGGTAACGGCATTACGCGCCTGATCCGAACCGGAAACTTTAAAGCCCAAATTGTGTAAAACTTCGGCAATACCGCTCATGCCGACGCCGCCGATTCCGACAAAATGGATGTTGGTCACTCGATTTTTCATCATAATGTTGCGTTCCGGTTGGTTTTTAGTGCGTAAAGGCGTTATTTTAAAGGGCTATCCGCTTCTGCGCTATGCTTTTATTGTAAAGGAATTTTAACAAAAGCAATAAAGGCCGTCTGAAATGCCGTTAATCAACTTTTCAGACGGCCTTGAACAAAGTCTGCCTGCTTATTCGGTACAGGATATGGCAATTTCCGCCACATCGTCCGCACTGTGCGGCAACGCCAAGGTACGGGCATTTTTCGCCCATTTCAGGCATTTTTCACGATTCAAGCCGCCGAGGATTTCGGCCAGTTTTTCTGCCGTCAGTTGAGTTTGCGGCAGCAGCAAACCGGCTTCGGCCTGCACCATAAAACGCGCATTGGCTGTTTGATGGTCGTCCACTGCGTACGGATACGGCACCAGCAATGCACCCAAACCGGCAGCCGTCAGCTCGGCAATCGTCAGCGCGCCGGCACGGCAAATTACCAAATCGGCATCACGGTAGGCAAACACCATATCGGTAATAAATTCAACGCACTCGGCTTGCACGCCCAACGCATCGTAATCCGCCTGCAGGTTGCCCAATTTATTGCGTCCGGACTGATGATACATTTGCGGACGGGCCGCTTCAGGCAATAATGCCAAAGCTTGCGGGACGGTTTTATTCAACACATCCGCACCCAAACTGCCGCCGACCACCAAAACTTTCAGACGGCCTTGACGGTTTTTAAAGCGTTCTTCAGGAACAGGCAATGCCGCAATATCGGCACGGACAGGGTTACCCACCAATCCGCCTTCATGTTGAAAGGCTTTGGGGAAAGCATACAGAACACGTTTTGCCCAACGCGACAGTTGGCGGTTGGACAAACCGGCTACGGCGTTTTGCTCGTGAATCACAATCGGCACCCCGGAAATTTTTGCCGCCACGCCGCCGGGGAAAGTCACGAAACCGCCAAAACCGATAACGCACTCGACACGGTGTTTCTTAATAATCTGCTGCGCCTCGCGGACGGTTTTGTACAGCGTAAACGGCAACATCAGCTTACGCTTGATGCCGTTGCCGCGGATGCCTTTAATCGCCAGCGTTTCCAAGCGTATGCCGTATTGCGGCACGATGCGCTCTTCCATCGAATCTTTACTGCCCAGCCAAATCACATGATGGCCGCGCTTTTGCAGCGACTCGGCAACCGCCAATGCAGGGAAAATATGACCGCCCGTACCGCCGGCCATCAGCATAAAAGTTTTACCGCTCATGGTTTTACTCCACCGAATAACCGCGCATTTTTTGGCGGTTTTCATAATCAATGCGCAATAACAAAGTAACGCACACCAGCATGATAAAGACAGCCGAACCGCCGTAAGACATAAACGGCAAAGTCAGGCCTTTAGTGGGCAGGATACCGATGTTTACACCGATATTGAAGAAACTTTGAATACCAATCCAAATGCCGATGCCGTTGGCAATGTACGCGCTGAACATCAAGCCCGAATCACGCGCCTGTTTGCCGATGGAAAACGCGCGCCACACCAGCCAGCCGTAGCAGAACACCAAAACCAGCATCCCTAAAAAGCCGAATTCTTCACCGATGACGGCAAAAATAAAGTCCGTGTGCGCTTCCGGCAGATAGAAACGTTTTTCTAAACTTGCGCCCAAACCCTCGCCAAACCAGCCACCGCGCGCAATCGCCATTAAAGAATGCGTCAGCTGATAGCCTTTGCCCAAAGGATCGCTCCATGGGTCCAAAAACGCCGCCACACGCGCCATGCGGTAAGGCGCGGCTAAAATCAGCAAACCCATTCCGCTCACAACGGTCGCCACCAATACGGCAAAATACTTCCACGGAAAGCCTGCCAAAAACAGCATACCCATGGTAATCACGACAATCACGACAAATGAGCCGAAATCCGGCTGGCCCATAATCAAAACCAAACCGACCGCCACCGACATAATCGGCAAAATCAGGGTTTTAAACTTACGGAAGCGTTCCTTTACCCTTACCCAAGCTTCACTTTTAAAAGGGCTGCACACCAAATCGCCAATACCGGTAAACAAAGACGACCAACCCAAAGAATCCAAATCGCGCAACATTTCTTCACGGCGCGTAAACAGGCTGGACAAATACAAAACCGTTGCCAATTTGAAAAACTCGGTTGGCTGCAAGTTGAGCGGTCCGATATGAATCCAGCGCGTCGCGCCGTTAATCTCACGGCCGACAAACAAAACCAGCAACAACAGCAAACCGGAAATGACAAAATAAAACGGAATAATCCGCCGCCAAAAGCTCATTTTCAGCAGGAAAAGCGGCAAGCACATGGCCACCGTAAACAGGATAAACATTGCCTGTTTGGACACAAAAGAAAACTGGCTGCCCCCATCCGATGCCGCATATGCAATAGAGGCTGAATAAATCATTACCAAGCTGAAGGTCGTCATCAAAACGACCATCCACAAGAGAGAAACATCAAACTTCCGACCATCGCGCGCAATCGGCCGGTCAAGCATTTTGGAAAGACTAATCATGAAAACATCCGTAACGGCTTGAATAAAATATTCAGACGGCCTGCTAATGGGCAAGAGGCCGTCTGAAAAAATGAATTAACGTTATTTTAAAGGTTTATTTCCAAACCAACAATTCAGAATCTACGGTTAGAAAAGAGAAAACGTGTTGACCTATCTTGAGGGATGACGAGCGGTTTGTCTGAGATGAAACCCCGGCATCAAATCCCCTCCCCTGCCGAGTTTTCAGACGGCCTGACAAGCAATCGACTACCCGTTCCAATCTGCCCCATCACTTCAACAGACATAAAACCTACGGCAGAATTTCAATTTCCGCATTGTGCTTTACGCTACGGTAGAGTTCATCGACTTCTTCGTCCGTTACCGCGATACAGCCGTCGGTCCAGTCTTTTTGCAGGTGTTTTTTGCCGATAAAACCCCAGCCGTTTTTCATGCCGTGGATTTTAATCAGCCCGCCCGGGCTTTTGCCTTGTGCCGCAGCGTAGGCTTTGTCGGCTTCGTTGGGGTAGGAAATACCGAGGTTTTTATGGTAGCCGCTGTTGGGATTACGCTCATTGATGCGGTATTTCCCTTCGGGCGTTTTGCCGTCGCCTTCAAACTGTTTATGCCCGACCGGTTGCTTGCCCAACGAAATGGGATAGGTTTTCAGCAACTTGCCTTGCGAGTACGCCGACATGGTGCGCTTGCTTTTATGCACGACCAACCTGTCGATAACCGCATCTTCAGGCAACGGCGCTTCGCTTGGCGTGGCAACGGTTGTCGTGGAACGAATCGGCGCGGCAAACCAAAACACCAAAGCGGCGACAGCCGAAAGCACGACTGCCGCCAAGCCGATCTTCAAACCCACTTTCATCTTTCAGACGGCCTTACAAAGCTTTGAACGCCTCGATAAACACTTCCGAACGGTGCGCATAGCCTTTGAACATATCGAAGCTCGCACAAGCCGGGCTGAGCAACACGATATCGCCCGCTTCAGCTTGGGCGTATGCCGTCTGAACCGCTTCTTCCAAAGTGGCGCAGTCGGTCATATTCAGACCGCAGCCGTCCAAATCGCGGCGGATTTGCGGCGCATCGACACCGATCAGGAACACGCTTTTTGCCTTGCCGACAAGCGCGTCGCGCAATGGCGTGAAGTCCTGCCCTTTGCCCATGCCGCCCAAAATTACGAAGAGCGGATTTTGCAAACCAGCAATCGCGGCTGCAGTTGCGCCGACGTTTGTGCCTTTGCTATCGTCGATGAATACCACGCCGTTTTTCTCGCCGATTTTTTCCACGCGGTGCGGCAGGCCTTGGAAGGTTTTGACGTGTTCGAGCAATGCTTCGCGCGGCAAACCGATGGCCTCGCACAAAGCGACGGCAGCCATAACGTTGGCGGCGTTGTGCAAACCTTGTAGCGGGATGTCTTGCGTGGCAATCAAATCTTCATCGCCTTGTTTCAGGCAGCCTGTCTCGCGTTCCAACCAAAAATCGGCTTCGTGTTCCAACGAAAACCATTTCACCTCGCGTCCTGCCCGTTTCATGGCGCGGCAGAACACGTCGTCTGAATTTAAAACCTGCACGCCATCGCCACGGAAAATCTTGTCCTTGGTATGCGCATAGTCGAGCAGGTCGTCGTAGCGGTCGAGATGGTCTTCGGAAATGTTCAGCACCGTCGCCGCAGTCGGGCGCAGGCTTTCAGTGTTTTCCAGTTGGAAGCTGGAAAGCTCCAACACCCACACGTCCGCTTTCTTGCCTTCACGCTGCAATTCCGCCTCCAAAACAGGCGTACCGATATTGCCCGCGATAACGGTATCCAGCCCGCACTTGATGCAGAGATAGCCCACGAGGCTCGTTACCGTGGTTTTGCCGTTGCTGCCGGTAATCGCAATCACCTTGTCGCCGCGGCGGTTCACAACATCCGCCAGCAATTCGATGTCGCCCAACACACGTCCACCGTTTTGCTTGAACACCTCGATATCCGGCTGCCGCTCGCTGATGCCGGGGCTGAGCGCCAAAATATCGAAACCATTTTCCAGCGCATCTTTCAGACGGCCCGTGTAAAACACCAGCCCGTCAAACATCTTACCGATTTGCGACACACGCTCAGCTTTCAGCTCCGCATCATAAGCGGCAACCTCCGCGCCGTTTTTGCGCAGGTAGGCAATCATGGAAATACCCGTGCCGCCTAGTCCGGCGACGAGGATTTTTTTATTTTGAAAAGTCATTTTGGTTTTGTCCTAAGTTTTTTCAGACGGCCTTTAGAAAAATTCAATATCCTGCCCGATTCAATTCTCGGTAAGCATCGCAACCTCGTTGCAATCCATTATCACAAGCCTTACCAAACCACCCTTTGGCGATCTTATAGTTCTGACGAACACCTTCTCCTTTGGCATACATCACACCCAAATTATATTGGGCTTCTGCAAGCCCTTGTTCTGCTGCCTTGCGATACCACTGCACTGCCTGTGCATAGTCTTGACGGGCTCCTTGTCCTTCCTTATACATCACACCCAAATTAGATTGGGCATCGGCATACCCTTGCTCTGCCGCCTTGCGATACCACTGCACTGCTTGTGTATAGTCCTGACGGACTCCTTTACCTTTTTCATACGCCACACCCAAATTATATTGAGCATCGGCCAATCCTTGTTCTGCCGCCTTGCGATACCACTGCACTGCCTGTGTATAGTCCTGACGGACTCCCTGTCCGTTGGCATACATTACACCCAAATTATATTGGGCTTCTGCATCCCCTTGTTCTGCCGCCTTGCGATACCATTGCACCGCCTGTGTATCATCTTGACGAACTCCTTTACCTTTTACATACGCCACACCCAAATTATATTGAGCATCGGCCAATCCTTGTTCTGCCGCCTTGCGATACCACTGCACTGCCTGTGTATAGTCCTGACGAACTCCTTGCCCATTGTAGTACCTCACACCCAAATTATATTGGGCTTTTGCATGCCCTTGTTCTGCCGCCTTGCGATACCACTGTACTGCCTGTGTATAGTCCTGACGAACTCCTAGCCCATTGTCGTACCTCACACCCAAATTATATTGGGCTTTTGCATCCCCTTGTTCTGCCGCCTTGCGATACCACTGCACCGCCTTTGTATAGTCTTGACGGACTCCTCGCCCACTGTCATACATCAGACCCAAATTAAATTGGGCTTTAGCATACCCTTGTTTTGCAGCTTGAAGCGTTTCCTGAAAATCCGGCACATTATCCGCACAAACCTCCTGCACTAAGCACAAAGATAATAGGATTCTCATTATTTTTTTTAATAATTTATTCATTTTAAAATCCATTACATTCAAATTATTATTTCTGTTTTATCCTAGTTTTTCAGACGGCCTTTGATTCAAAATTCTGCACCATCCAAGTGACGATACGCCTCGCAGCCTTGTTGCAATCCATTCTGACATGCCTTACCAAACCACTCCTTGGCAAGAGTATGATTTTGACGAATGCCTCGTCCGTAATAATACATCTCGCCCAAATTATATTGAGCATCAGCTAAGCCTTGTTCTGCTGCCTTATGGTACCACTGTGCTGCTTGTACGTAGTCTTGACGGTCTCCTTGCCCAGTGGCATACACTACACCCAAATTAAATTGAGCTTTGGCATTTCCTTGTTCTGCCGCCTTGCGATACCACTTCACAGCTTGTACGTAGTCTTGCTCAACTCCTTGGCCATTAGCATACATTACACCCACATTTAATTGCGCAACCATATCACCTTGCTCTGCTGCCTTTCTGTACCACTCAATCGCCTGCACATAATCTTGTCTTACACCTTTTCCGCTAGCGTACATACCACCTAAATTATATTGTGCATCTACATTCCCTTGTTCCGCAGCTTTACGATACCATCCTATAGCCTGTATATGATCCTGATGTACTCCTTCCCCGTTAGCATATGCCACACCTAAATTATACTGACCTATGGCATCTCCATGATCAGCCGCTCTACGAAACCATTTCAACGCCTGCTCATAGTCTTTGCTAACACCTTGCCCATTAGCATACAGCATACCCAAATTTAACTGAGCATCTGTATTTTCCTGATCCGCAGCCCTATGAAACCATTTTGCAGCTTGAGCATAGTCTTGATTAACACCTTGTCCATTTTGATACAGCATGCCCAAATTATTTTGGGCTCCAGTATCACCCTGTGCGGCAGCCTTACGATACCATTCCGCCGCCCGTACGTAATCTTGACCAACACCTTGCCCTAGCTGATACATTACACCCAAGTTAAATTGAGCTTGAGCATTCTCTTGCTCTGCTGCCTTATGAAACCACTGCACTGCCAGTCTGTTGTCTTGATTAATACCCTGTCCATTGGCATACATTGCTCCAATACTTAATTGAGCTTCTGGGTCTCCTTGCTCCGCAGCTCTCAGCATATTCTTAAAATCCGGAATACTTTCAGCTAAAGCTGCCTGCCCTAACCCAAAGCAAGCCATCACGCCCATTATTATTTTTTTCATCGAAACCTTCATTCTAAAATCCATTACATTCAAATTATTATTTCTGTTTTATCCTAGTTTTTTCAGACGGCCCTTAGCAAAATTCAATACCCTGTCTAATCTAATTGGCGATAAACATCACAACTTTGCTTGTCTCCATTAGCACAAGCCTTCTTAAACCATTCTTTAGCAACTATTTTACTTTGACGTACACCTTGCCCTTTTAGATACATTACACCTAAATTGTATTGTGCAATGATATTTCCCTGAGCTGCCGCTTTGCGATACCATTTAAATGCCTGTGCATAATCTTGGTGAACACCTTGCCCATTAGCATACTTCGTACCTAAATTATTTTGAGCTTCGGCACCCCCCTGTTCCGCCGCCTTACGAAACCATTTGACCGCTTCAACATGGTCTTCCCGAACACCTTGTCCTTTTTCATACATCGAACCTAAATTGTTTTGTGATGAAGCATTTCCCTGTTCTGCCGCCTTACGAAACCATTTGACTGCTTCTGCATAGTTTTGGCGGACTCCTTGTCCTTCCTTATACTTCACACCCAAATTGTTTTGGGCTTCTACATAACCCTGTTCTGCTGCTTTGCGATACCATTTTACAGCCTCAACATAGTCTTGACGGACACCCAGTCCATAGGCATACATTCCGCCCAAATTGTGTTGTGCAGCGCCATGCTTCTGTTCTGCTGCCTTGCGATACCATTTAACCGCTTCAGCATAATCTTTACGGACACCTTGTCCGTTACGATACATCTGACCAAGATTGTATTGGGCGGCAACAACTCCTTGTTCTGCCGCCCGTAAGGTTTCCTGAAAATTAGGAACATTATCCGCCCACACTAGTTGGCTGAAACTCAAGGCAATCATGCCCAACATTATTATTTTAAAGCACTTATTCATTTTAAAACCTATTACTTTTTACTTTTAAATTATTGTTCCTGTTTTATCCAAGAAGTTTCAGACGGCCTTAACTAGTGAATTCCTTAAAAAAGCTATTCACACCGTAGCTACTCAAAATCTGCTGCAATTCCGGTGCGCGTACCCATGGATCAACCGCCATCGGCGGCATTGGCGGTTCGACACCGTCTTCGTTTTGATTACGACACCAATCTGCCATCGCAAAAACTTGGATTAACACCGGTTCGGCAAGTACTTTGTCGATGTCCAGTTCGCTCATGGCTTGGGCAAAACAGGCGATCCATTCGTTGCGGACTTGTACGTTGACGGCAAAAGGCATATGGCGGGCACGCAGTTGGGGATGGCCGTATTTTTCGACAAAAAGTTGCGAGCCGCCGAGCCAGCCGCTAAAAAATTCGTAGAGTTTTTCGCGTATCAGGGTCATGTCTTCGCCGTGCATTTGGCGCAAGGTTTGGTATTTCGGCTCGAGTTCCATCAAATCGTAGAAACGGTCGGTCAGGGTGCGGATGCCGATTGCGCCGCCAAAAGATTGGTACATGTTTGGGGACTTTCTGTGTGGATTATTACGGGATTTATTTTGAGATGTAGGATTCAGGCAAGCATGCTTACCTTACATAATGGCCGTCTGAAAGTTTCAGACGGCCTTTGGAGATTTAGCGGATTTTGAGGGTACTCAAACCAATCAGCACCAAGACGATGGTGATAATCCAGAAACGAACAACAACTTGGGTTTCTTTCCAGCCTTTTTGTTCGTAATGATGATGAATCGGCGCCATCAGGAAGATGCGTTTTTTGGTTCGTTTGTACCAACCGACTTGCAACATAACGGAAATGGCTTCAACAACAAACAGGCCGCCCATGATGACGAGGACAAATTCTTGGCGGATGATGACGGCAACGGTACCGAGCGCCGCGCCAAGCGCGAGCGCGCCGACATCGCCCATAAAGACTTGTGCCGGATAAGCGTTGAACCACAAAAATCCGAGACACGCGCCACACATGGCGGTACAGAAAATCACCACTTCGTTTGCGCCGGCAACGTAAGGCAGTTGCAGGTATTGTGCAAATTGGGAGTGTCCGCTGGCATAAGCAAAGATGGCAAGACCGGCTGCGACAAGTACAACGGGGAATGCGGCCAAGCCATCCAAACCATCGGTCAGGTTAACGGCATTGGATGTGCCGACGATGGTCAGGTAAGACAATACCAAGAAACCGACTACGCCAAGCGGCAAGGCAACTTGTTTGAAGAAGGGAACAATCAGGATATTGTTGGCGGAATTTGTAGCAAGGTAGAACAATGCCAAACCGGCAATAATGGCAACGCTGGACTGCCACACCATTTTAAATTTGGCAGACACGCCGTTAGGGTCTTTATAAACCACTTTGCGCCAGTCGTCATAAAAACCGAGTGCGCCGGTAGCAAGCAAGACGCCTAAGAGAATCCAGATATAAGGATTTGCCCAGTTGCCCCACAAGATTGTGGACACGGTAATGGCGGTCAAAATCAGCGAGCCGCCCATAGTTGGCGTACCGTTTTTGATCAGGTGGGTTTGAGGGCCGTCGGTACGGACGGCTTGGCCTACTTTAAGCGCAGTCAGTTTGCGGATGGTCCATGGACCCAACAATAATGAAAATACCAGCGCAGTCAGCGCAGCCATCACGGCACGAAATGTGGTGTATTGAAAAATATTCAGACCGGTTAACCAGTTACTGAAATGTGCGAGCCATAAAAACATGGGGCTTCCTTTTTTGTTTTTGTTGTTACAGCGGGCTTATTGCCCAATTAAAAATCAATCGGTATGCCGTCTGAAATTTCAGACGGCCTTATTGAGTAAGATTATTTCTCTACCACGCAAATCGGATAGTTTCCAGGATTCTTTCCGCCTCCTAAGTCCAAACAGGTATCTTCATAGATAAATGCCTGTACTTTCATTCCGGCATAAAATGCTGCAATCAGCAATCCAGCCAATAGTAAAATCTTTTTCATATTTCTGACGGCCTTCTTAAGTTTTATTTTCTTGAGTCTGAAAATAATCTTTGGGATGTAAACAAAACAAGCTGTAACAAATTACAACACGAATAATGACATCCAACAATGGAAACCCATTCCTAGGGGAAACCAAATAACCGACCATATTGTAGACGATATACAGTATACAGCCATACAGCCACAATCTACGCGCCCAATCCTTACCTCTCCATAGCCCAACAGCACTAACCAGCATCAATATCACTTGCACAAGCAAATGAAAATTTCCTAACCAAAATTCAAACCACCCCCAACGTCCACTTGTACTTTCGTATGCTTCGCTTATTGCCTCAAACCCTACATCTTTGATGTACTGCCACACTACAACCGGCCATAAAACTGCTGCCACTACCATCATCCCAACGATAACCTGCAACAGTATAGGCCGTTTCCTTTTCTGTTCCATTTTCAGACAACCTCTTTATCCGTCAGTGCCTCGACCACTTCTTCCATCTTCATAAAGCGCGAGCCTTTGACCAATACAGTAGCGTGTTCAGGAAAGTCGTGGCTCATCACTTGAATCAGCGGATCTTTGTCAGCAAACCACAAACCTTCCGCGCCAAACGTTTCCGCTGCTTCAACGCTGTTGTCGCCGACAAAATACGCGGCCTCAATGCCTTTATCCCGTGCATACGCGCCAACTTCGGCGTGCATGGCAGCGGCTTCATCCTCACCCAATTCGCCCATGTCGCCCATCACAAAAATACGCGGCGCAGGCATAGCGGCGAGCACATCAATGGCGGCTTTCATGCTGTCGGGGTTGGCATTATAAGTATCGTCAATCAAAGTCGCGCCTTTAATGCCTTGCTTGATATTCAGACGGCCTTTGATATTACTGAAATTTTTCAGGCCGTCTGAAACTTCGGCAAGGCTCAAACCTGCCGCCAAAGCCAGAGCCGCCGCTGCTACGGCATTATGCACATTGTGACGGCCGGGAACTGGCAATACCACGGCAACACGTTCATTACCACGCACCAAATCAAATTCGCAGGACAACGGTTTCAACTCAATATTTTCTGCATGGACATCGCCACTGACAACGCCGAAAGTCTGAGTGTTCAATTGCGCAGTAGCCGCTTCAAATGTAGCGATATTGGCATCTTCGCACGGAATCAGCGCAATGCCGTCTGAAAGCAAACCTTCGTAGATTTCACTTTTGGCTTTGGCAATATCGCCGACACCATCGAAACCGCAGCCGACATGCGCGCGCAAGGCGTTATTGACCAGAGCAACATTCGGACCGGCGATTCGGGTCAACAAAGACAATTCGCCAAAATGGTTCATACCCATTTCAATGACGGCATAGCGGTGTTTTTCGTTCAGTTTCAACAAAGTCAGCGGCAGTCCGATATGATTGTTGAAATTACCGGCAGTCGCCAACACAGCTTCATCACCGAATCGATGACGCAATACGCCAGCCAACATCTCTTTAACCGTCGTTTTGCCGGAAGAGCCGGTAATACCAAAGACAAACGGATTCACATTTTCACGCCACGCCTTCGCCAGTTTTTGCAAAGCCGCAAGCGTATCGTCAACCTTCAACGCGCCTTTCAAAGCCGCGCAATCTTCGCGCGAAACCACAACCGCCGTTGCCCCAGCTGCCAACACATCTTCAACAAAGTCATGCGCGTCAAAGCGTTCGCCGGTAAGCGCGAAAAATACGTCGCCGTCCTGAATATCGCGGCTATCGGTAACAATACGTGAAACGGGTTGATTTTCAGACGGCATCGGAAGGTTGAGGGTCTGACAAATAAAATTAAGGTCTAGTGGTTTCATGATTGTGTTTCTTGTCCTTGTTCTACTTGTTCTAACGGTTCCACATTTTTATCCGTATTTTGGGAAACCATTTTTAAATGACGATAATTGCGTCCTGCCAGCACAATAAAAAGAATAGCGGCAAAATTTATACCGACAGTAAGTTTATGTACTATAAGGCTAAATGATAATTGCAGTACACTTTCTATATAATATGTAAAAGAAAATACATCGCTTGCAAAAGCAATCTGCAATAAGCATGGCGTGTACACATATATCATTCTTTTAAAACCTACTTCACGGAATTTAAACGCATTCCATGCTGCAGACAGCGCCAATACACCTAGAGCGAAAACTAAAACGCCAAACAACACAGCCCATGCCATGTTGTTAATCAGTCCCTGCACACTCTGAATTGATGCCAGAATCAACCAAACCACGCCCTGCACAAAAGTCAGCCATGCCATAAATTTGCCGCTTTTGGGCAATTTTTTATATTCAGGAAATGTATTGGAAAACCAACTTTTCATTTTATAAATTTCTTTCATCAACTGCCGATTTTCCCGTACTGCTGGTAATCGGAAAAACACAATACAATGGTTTTACCGTTTTGGCGGTAGGGGTGGCAAAGGCTGTAATTGCCGTCTTTTGCCTCATAACGTATTTCATTTGTTTGTCCGGCAAATATTCTTTGCAAGTATTCACGCTCACTCAGATTTGGCGCATAAAGATATTGCGTTTTGCTGATTGTTTCTTTATTGCCATTCCGAGTAACGACAAAACCATTATCATCACCTACTCCCTGAGTATCAGGTGCCTGCTCATCAATCCCACTTAACTGGGAATCAGCTGAGAAAGCCAAATAAACCTGTTTATTACCTATTGTATCCGGCACAATCACCGTAGCCGCTTTAAAGGCAGAATCTTCCTTCGACATCAGCTCAAGGATTAACGCTGCTTTTTTGATATACGCAAAATCAAAACGATAATCTGCCAACGCGTTGATTTGAGATGGATTATCCTTGACGATGCGCTCTAGCGATTGAGTCAAAATCTGACGTTTTTTCTGAACAGTCAGATAATTTCCTCCGAATAGCAAAGCTGCCAAAACAGGAAATACGGCCAACAACAAATATAAGGTTTTCCGGCCGCCTTTGCTTTCTTCCTCTTGTCCTCGCTCGGCGATACGGGTCAGATTCAGCATGATGTTCAATATCAAAGCACCCGCCATCACGGCAAAAATCCCCAAAATACTCATCAGGAAAATTTCCGTAATGTATTCGCGGAATACCTTAAGCCCGAAAACATTGGATAAAATCAGAACAAATACCCAGTACACCAGCAGCACGACTGCCACCATACCGAGGATATTCGTTGCCTTAACCAATTTCTTTGCGTTCATACTCTCAAATCTTGTTCAGACGGCCTATCTGCTCTGATTAATCAGCGGATACGGATTCACCGCGCCGTTTGGCAGATACACGCCGTAATGCAGGTGGGCCGGTGTAGTCCTAGCGTTGCCGGTTTTACCGACATAGCCGATGACCTGCCCTTCTTTTACTCGCTCATACAGGCGGATACGGGCAAATTTATTCAGGTGGGCATAGTAATGCCACGCACCCGGCCCTTGAATACCGATAACTTTACCACCCAATCGGTTGCGCCCGATTTTGGTCACGATGCCGGGCGTGGTACTGCGTATCGGCGTGTTTTTCTTGGCAAAAATATCCACACCTTCATGCCTGCGCCCCTGACTGCGCGCCGCGCCCCAAGTGTCGTCAAAACGCTTGCCTTTAACGGGATTCGGCAGGCTTTGCTCGGCCGGAGGCTGTTGCGCCCTCAACTGCTCGATTTCGGCAGTAGGACGCGGAAGTTGTTTGGTGGCACAGCCAGCGAATAAAACTACGGCTGTACTGATTAATAAGGTTTTTGTCGGCATTTTCAGCATCAAATCGGTCTCCTTGTTGTTCAGACGGCCTTGTTAAAAAGTCTTCTGGAACAAACAACTGTGATGGGTTTAATAGCTGACGTGCCGTAATGCGTGTGTCGTATTGCTTTTATTGTATAGGTTTAAATCTTTTTCAGACGGCCTTAAGGTTTCGGGCCGTCTGAACATTTGCGATATGGTCTATCTGCGCTCTGCCAATGCTTTTTCTGCGATTTCAAAATCAGAAAAATGGTGCTTCACGCCTTGTACATCCTGATAGTTTTCATGCCCTTTACCGGCAATCAGAATGATGTCGTTCGCGGCAGCCTGCTCAACCGCATAACGGATGGCAACGGCACGATCAACTTCGACGCGTTCAGGATTAGGGACGGCAGGCAAAATATCGTTGATGATGTCTTGCGGATTTTCCAAGCGTGGGTTGTCGCTGGTTACGACAACTTTATCTGCGCCCTGCACGGCTGCTGCGCCCATCAATGGGCGTTTGCCACGGTCTCGGTTGCCGCCACAACCGAATACGCACCACAAAGCCGCACCCTGCGGTTTGATTTCCTGCAAGGTAGAGAGTGCTTTTTCCAATGCGTCAGGTGTATGGGCGTAATCGACGACGACCAGGGGCTTGCCGCTGTTCATGATGCAGTCCATGCGGCCTGAAGCAGGACGGATTTTTGCCAATACTTCCAAAACGTTATCAAGAGGATAACCGTTGGCGCAAAGCAAGGCGATGCAGGCGGCGAGGTTTTGCGCGTTGAACCGTCCGAGCAGGCGGGTGCGGCATTTTCCTTCGCCCCATGGGGTTTGGAATACGGCTTCCATGCCGTCTGAAGAAGCGGTGAAATCGGTAATGCGGATATCGGCGTGTTCGCTGAAACCATAGCCGTAAACGGCTAAATCGGGACAGTCTTTTTTCAGACGGCCTGCGAGTTCCGCACCGTATTCGTCATCGATATTGATGATGGCGTGTTGCAGGCCATGCCAGTAAAACAGACGCGACTTGATGGCGCCGTAGGCCTCCATCGTGCCGTGGTAATCGAGGTGGTCGCGGGTGAGGTTGGTGAAGATTGCACTGCGGAATGGCACGCCGTTGACACGCGATTGGTCAAGGCCGTGGCTGGAGACTTCCATCGCGGCGGCTGTTGCGCCTTGTTGACGGAAGCGGTAGAGCAGGGTTTGGACATCGACAGGGGCGGGGGTGGTGTGCGTGGTTTCTTCCAATGCGCCCCAAAAGCCGTTGCCGACCGTGCCGATAATGGTGGTTTTTTCACCCAACAGATCGGCAGCTTGCGCCAGCCATTGTGTGATGGAGGTTTTACCGTTGGTACCGGTTACGCCCCAAACTTTAAGGCCGTCTGAAACGTTGCCGTAAACTTGTGCTGCCAACATGCCGGCACGGTGTTTCAAATCTTTGATGCCTTGATTGGGGACTTTCCATTCGGGATTCCACGCAAATTTGCCGTCATCATCCCAAAAAACAAAGGTTGCTCCGTTGGCAATGGCGGCAGGAATATAGCTGCGGCCGTCTGTATATTCGCCCTGACAGGCAACGAAAATGTCACCCTGCTTAATTTGTCGGCTGTCTGAATGCAACAAACGCCCTGCTGTGTTTTCACACAGCAGAGGCGGAAAGTTGGTTTCAGCCAAGGGGGTTAACTTGCTGAACATAAACAATATCTCTTTGATTGTTTGGATTATGACGGTACTTTGACGGTAGCGGCATTACTTAAAGGCTTGGTTGGGGAAACGCCCAAGATGTTCAAGCTTCCGCTCATGACTTCTTTGAATACGGGACCGGCAACCACGCCGCCGTAATAGCCGTTGGCAGTCGGTTCGTCGATGGTAACGGCCACAATCACGCGTGGATTTTTAGCCGGAGCAAAACCGATGAACGTACCGACGTGTTTGTTGTCCACATAGCGGCCATTGACCAGTTTACGCGCCGTACCGGTTTTCGCACCTACATCGAAACCATCCACCGCACCTGCAGTACCGGTACCGCCGGCTTCAGTAACGGAAACCATCAACTCGCGCACTTTTTTTGCGGTAGAGGCTTTGATGACGCGTTTGCCTTTAGGGGCAACTGCTTGTTTTTCAAAGCTGACCGGCAACAATTCGCCGTCATGGGTCAAGACAGTATAGGCACGCGCCAATTGCAACAGGCTCAATTGCAGGCCATAACCGAAAGACATGGTTGCCTGTTCGATTTTTTGCCATCTGCGCCAGCTTCTCAACAAACCTGCAGTCTCACCCGGGAAGCCTGAATGCATACGCACGCCCACACCCAAATCATGATAGAAATCGTACATTTCTTTAGGCGTAAACATGGCAGAAAGCTTACTGGTGCCGACGTTGGAAGATTTTTGCATGATGCCGCGTACATCCAAAGTAGGATAAACGTGGGTGTCTTGTACGGTGGCCGGACCGATTTTGTAAGGCAGGGTATTGAATGTATCGGTCGTATCCACTTTGCCGGAATCCAGCGCTTTGGCAATGGTAAACGGCTTCATGGCAGAACCGGGTTCGATCATGTCGGTTACGGCGCGGTTGCGGCGCTGTTCGCTATTGGCTTGGCCGGGCTGATTCGGATCGTAAGCCGGGCTGTTGACCAAAGCCAAAATTTCGCCGGTTTGCGCATCCAATACCACAACCGTACCCGCTTTGGCCTTGTGATAAGCCACAGCTTTGTTCAACTCCTCATAAGCCAGCGTCTGAATGCGCTGATCCAAAGACAAAATCATATCTTGGCCGTTTTTAGGCACGCTGTTGCGTGGAGAGTCGAGGCTGTCTACGATATTGCCTTTGTTGTCGCGCAATACGACTTTCGCACCATCTTCACCGCGCAGGCTGTCTTCACGGGAAAGCTCCAAGCCTTCCTGACCTTTGCCGTCGATATTGGTAAAACCGATAACGTGCGCAAACAGATTGCCCATCGGGTAATGGCGTTTCAATTCTTTTTGGAAGGCGATGCCTTTAATGCCCAATGCTTTGATTTCTTCCGCTTTTTCGTAGCTGAGTTGACGCTTCAGATAGATAAAGCCTTTGTCTTTTTTAGACAATTTATTTTTTAACACTTCAACAGGCACATCGGCAATGGCAGACAGTTTCTCCAACTGCTCGTCAGTCGGCATTTCCTCCATACCGGAAGGCATGGCATACAATGATTCGGTAGGTGCGCTCAAAGCCAATGTAGCACCATTGCGGTCGGTAATCATACCGCGTGATGCAGGCAGCGGAAGCGTGCGCACAAAACGTTGGTCACCCTGATTTTTCAAAAACTCATGCTGACTGGTTTGCAGATAAACCCCGCGCACCAACAGACCGGTAAATGCCAGCGCAACAGCACCCAGCACCAAACCGATACGTCCGTTACTTGTCAGCGGTTTTTTTGTTTTTGTGGTTCCAGACAGCATTTGAGGTTTATATTCGTTCTTAATTAACATGTTGGACTTCTCATGACTTAGCTGCTCAGTGAGCTATTAATTCCCGTAAACACCTTGAAAACAAGGCGATATTCTTATTTTTTGCGTTCCAGCATAGCCGTATTATGCGCACCCGGCGGAAGCAGATGTTGCTTTTCGGCCGCCACTTTAATCAGTTTGTGGTTGGCCAATCTTGCCTGCTCCAGCTTCAAGCGCGCGTAATCCTGTTCCAACTGAATTTCCCGCTTTTGCGCCTTATCCAACTCGATAAAGTGCAAGCGCGACTGGTTTTGCTTAAACACTACGGCAAAGGCTGAAACCGTCACCAAAACCAGTAATAAAATATTCAACTTACCCATTTCAAACTTTCAGACGGCCTGTCAATAGAAACATCCCTTGCGACAATGCCGAAACGCTTCCCTAGTCAACAACCGAAAATTCGCCGCTGCTTCGCTCCGCCACACGCAAAACTGCACTGCGCGCACGCGGATTGGCTTCAGTCTCTGCCGAACCCGGTTTGATTGCTTTGCCCACAGCCTTCAAAGGCGGCTGAGGCAAATCCGCTTCCTTAACCACTGCCCAACGGGGCAAAGGCGCATGTTGCGAATATTTTTTAATAAACTGCTTCACAATTCTATCTTCCAAAGAATGGAACGCAATGACGGCCAAACGTCCACCCTCTTTCAGACGGCCTGCAACCTGCGGCAAAACTGCTTCTACCTCTTCGAGCTCGCGGTTAATAAAGATGCGAACTGCTTGGAAGGTGCGCGTTGCAGGGTCTTGTCCGCGCTCACGAGTACGGACGTTTTGCGCCACAAGCTGCGCCAGCTTGCGGGTTGTATCGATGGGACTTTCCTCCCGTTGCGCAACAATGGCGCGCGCAATCTGACGACTAAACCGCTCTTCACCATAATTCTTAATTACCTCGTGTAAATCCTGTTCGGATGCGGTTGCAATCCATTCCGCCGCAGACATCCCGCGGGTCGGATCCATCCGCATATCCAACGGCGCATCAAAGCGGAAACTGAATCCGCGGCTGCCATCGTCAATTTGCGGCGACGAAATCCCCAAATCAAAAAGCGCACCGTCAATCTTATCGATGCCCAATTCATCCAAGGCCGTCTGAAATGTCTCAAAACCATTGTGTACGACACTGACACGTTTATCTTGCGCCGCCAGCTCATTGGCTACCGCAATCGCCTCAGGGTCTTTGTCAAAAACAACCAAACGCCCCTGCTCACCCAAGCGCGACAAAATCAGCCGGGAATGCCCTCCCCTGCCGAACGTACCGTCCACATAAATCCCGTCTTCACGGATTGCCAACGCATCCACCGCCTCATGCAACAAGACAGTAACATGCTGATAATTTTCAACTTTACTCACAATTGCAAATCCGTTTGACTCAATTGGAAAGCCAATTCGTCAGGATCGATATCCAAAGCCTGATTCATTTCCTCTTCCCAATGTTCGCGGCCCCACAACTCCATACGGTTTGCACGGCCAACCAAAGTAACATCTTTTTCAAAATCCACGCGTTTGCGCAGATTGGCCGGAATCAAAACACGTCCGGCGCTGTCCCACTCCAAAATCTCCGCATTGTGCAGCAGCAGATTCTGATACCGTTGCAAAGACTCATTGCCGGCCACTTTCAACTTCAAAATCTGCTCGGCTTTTTCTTCCCAAACGGGCTCCGGGTACATCAATAATTTTTTTCGGGAATCCAGCGTGACCACAATTGCAGGCGTATAACGGCGCAGCAAAATATCGCGGAATTTGGCAGGAATCGCCAACCGCCCTTTACTGTCCATACTCAATTCATGAGCACCGCCAAACACATCACACCCCAAATTCGATTAAAATAAAACAGAGTGAGATTAAAAATCCCACCTTCCTAAAATATTTCGTTTTCGCTTCAACAGGACACTTTTCAGGAAAAAGTAACCACTTTCACCCACTATGCCCCACTAACCGACACTATAAGAAATTTTGGCAATCAGGTCAAATCCGTTTCTTATCTGAAATGAAACACTAAATGCTTAAAATTCAATAGCTTATATACTCAATAATGAATGACATATGGATTTATTAAGCATTTCGTTTAGCATAAAATACTAGATATAGTATTATTTATATTATAAAAATACTACATATAGTATTTTTATACTCAATTACCACCCATTCCGTAAGCAGCTATAATATACAAACAAATTCAAATTTTTTACATTATCTAACAGTCATGAAGCCACAACTCCCCCTCCCCTCCCCTGACGCACAAGCCTCTTCAGCACACCTGACTAAGCTCATTAAAAACGAAATTGAACAACATCAAAACTGGATACCTTTCTCCCGATTTATGGAGCTTGCCCTCTACACACCCCAATACGGCTATTACAGCGGAGGCAGCCATAAAATCGGCACGGACGGCGACTTCATTACTGCCCCTACCCTATCTCCCTTATTCGGGCAAACCCTTGCCAGACAACTTACCGAATTACTGCCGCAAACAGCAGGCAATATCTACGAATTTGGTGCAGGCACAGGCCATCTTGCCGCTACTTTGTTACAAAATCTTTCAGACGGCCTAAATCATTATTACATTATTGAGCTGTCGGCAGAGCTTGCAGAAAGACAACGTCAACATATTCTTGAGCACACATCTCCCGAAGCAGCCGCAAAAGTCATCCACCTTACCGCATTACCCGAACACTTTGACGGCATCATCATCGGCAACGAAGTATTGGATGCCATGCCGGTGGAACGCTTGATTTATCAAGATGAAGGATTTCAACAAATCGGCGTCAGCTTAGAGAATGACAAGCTAATCGAAGCCATCAGACCATTGGCCCAAGCCGAGCTTACACAAACAGCCTCTTTGTACTTTCCTCCCCTCCCTTCATACACAAGCGAGCTTCACTCGGCACAATATGCCTTTATCCAAACCCTGGCCGCCAAATTGCAGCGTGGTGGCATGATATTTATCGATTACGGATTCGACGCCGCACAGTATTACCATCCGCAACGCAAAGAAGGCACATTTATCGGCCACTATCGCCACCACACCATTCACGACCCATTTTTCAACATCGGCCTGACCGATCTGACTGCACATGTCAATTTCACCGATATTGCACGCGCCGGCACAGAATCAGGTTTGGACTTAATCGGCTACCTGCCCCAATCTTATTTCCTGCTCAATCTCGGTATCACTGATCTACTGGCGCAAATCGGCAGTCCGGATTCAATTGAATACATCCAAGCCGCCGCAGCAGTACAAAAACTGATCCATCAGCACGAAATGGGCGAGCTTTTTAAAGTAATCGCTTTCGGCAGAGACATCGATATCGATTGGACAGGCTTCGTTCACGGCGATATTTGCCATAAACTATAACTCGACCATCTACTTTTTATTTTTTAAAAACAACAAGAAATAAAAAAAACCAAAATTAGCGCTTGCCAAATATTCAAAAAAAACTATAATAGCGACTTCACGAAACGGCGAATTAGCTCAGTCGGTTAGAGCAGAGGAATCATAATCCTTGTGTCCGGGGTTCGAATCCCTGATTCGCCACCAAATTTCGGGGGTATAGCTCAGTTGGTAGAGCGCTTGCATGGCATGCAAGAGGTCAGCGGTTCGATCCCGCTTACCTCCACCACTAAACAAAAAAGCTCTTGTTAAACACAAGAGCTTTTTTGTTTGGCTTAATTAATAACCAGATAAGGCATCAGAGCTTCCCTTCAATACCTAATCAAAGATAAAAGGCCGTCTGAAACATTTCAGACGGCCTTTTATCTTTGATTACTTCACAAGCTTCAATACTTTTTTCGGTTTTTCTTCCGCAGATTCAGCTTTTTTATCTTCCGTTGCAGCAGGACTGGTAGAAGCAGGCTGATATGGTTCTACCTCGAAACCCATACCCTCCCCACTTTCACGGCCAAATATACTGACGATATGACCGACCGGAATCCAGATCTCATGCGCTACGCCGGAAAAACGGGCAGAGAAATTAACCCACTCGTTGTCGATATTTAAATTATGGCTGGCAGTAGGGCCAATATTTAAAACAATCTCATTATCGCGCACATACTGCATCGGAACGCGGGTATGTTCGTTTACCCAAGCGACGATGTGCGGCGTTTGGTTATTATCCAAGCACCATTCATACAAAGCGCGCAACAAATACGGTTTGGTTGAAGTTGCCATAAACCCATCCTTTAGCGGCGCATGGCTTTTTCAGCCGGAGTCAATGCCTCAATGAAGGCTTCGCGTTGGAAAATACGTTCCGCGTATTTCAGCAAAGGCGCGGCAGATTTGCCCAGCTTGATGTCGTAATAGTCCAAACGCCACAGCAGCGGAGACAAGGCAACATCGATCATAGAGAAGTCATCGCCCAAAATATATTTGTTTTTAGCAAAAGACGGTGCCAGCAGAGTCAAACCATTGCCAATGGCTTCACGCGCTTTAGCCTGTTCTTTATTGGTGGACTCAGGGTTTTCCAACACTTGCACCAAGCTGAACAGTTCTTTTTCCATACGGTACAGCACCAAACGGCCGCGACCGCGCATAACAGGATCACCCGGCATCAATTGAGGATGAGGGAAACGCTCGTCAATGTATTCGTTGATGATGTTTGATTCGTGCAAAATCAGATCACGCTCAACCAAGACCGGTACTTGGTTATACGGATTCATCAAAGCCAAGTCTTCCGGTTTATTGAACACGTCCACATCTTTGATTTCAAAATCCATGCCTTTTTCGTACAGCACAAAACGGCAACGTTGGCTGAATGGACAAGTAATACCCGAATACAAAGTCATCATAATCTTCCGCTCCTGATCAATCTTTTCAGACGGCCTTAAGCCTTATAGAAATTCAGACAGAATTATACATAATTTCAAATACTTAATCCAGAAATTTAAAATAACATACTGTTTATATTAAGTAATTTTTATATTTTCATTGATTTGACATAAATTAATCAAGCAAACAAAAAAGGCAAACCTGAAACAGGTTTGCCTTTTTTGATTCAAAAGAATTAATGAACGTCTTTCCAGAATTCTTTTTTCAGGAAGTACGCCAACGGCAACATTACGGCAAACAGGAATGTCAAAACCATGTAACCGATACGGTGGCGTTGCAATTGAGCAGGTTCGCCCATGTATACCAAGTAGTTCACCAAATCACGCACATAAGCATCGTACTCTTTTTGGATTACTTTACCGTTAGGCAGACGACGGCTGTGCAGACCGGTAGATTCCCAATACAGTTTAGGAGTCAGGTTGCCATGCTCGTCTTTAATCATAACGGGCTGACCTTTGGCATCCAACTCAACGGCTTGAACACCTTGTTGCTCCCACAATGGGTGAGGCATACTCGCGCCGGCCAAAACGGTATTATTCCAACCGTTCGGACGAGTTGGGTCTTTATAGAAACCGCGCATATAAGCGTACAGGTAATCTGCACCTTTAGAACGGGCGATCAGGGTCAAATCCGGCGGAGGTGCACCCAACCATTTGGAAGCATCTTTCGGATCCATTGCCGCTACCATGACATCACCAACGTTGTCTGTTGTAAACATCAGGTTTTTCTTGATTTCATCTTCAGTCAAACCGATGTCTTTCAGACGGTTGAAGCGCATACCGCTTGCAGAGTGGCAAGACAAACAGTAGTTTGTAAAGATTTGTGCACCGTGCTGCAGGCTGACTTGGTCACGCAGGTCGATGTCGACTTTTTCATAGTTTGCATGGCCGCCGCTGGCGACGGCTGCACTCATAGGCACTGCCAGCAATAAGGCAGCAAACCAGTTTTTCAGAGTTTGTTTCATTTTCGCTGCCCTCATCAGATATTGGTTGCAAACAAGTAAGCACCAACAACGGTAATACCGACATAAACAAAGAACATAATTTTTTGTTTAGTAGTGCTCATGGTTACGCGTTCAGGAACTGGTTTGTTGGTATCCAGTTTGGTATAGAACGGCATACCCAGGAAGAATGCAAAGTAGACGAAAGACAGGATACGTGCAACCAAAGTACGAGTATCAGTTGCTACCATTGCACCCAAAATACCCAAACCGATGAAGGCAATGATGAACAGAACCAACGCAGTTTTGAAGATTGGGCCGCGATAGCGGACAGATTTAACTTCGCCTTTATCCAACCAAGGCAACAGGGCAATCAGGACAACTGCTGCACCCATACCGATTACGCCCCATACCTGAGTACCGGCAAAGGAAGGAATCGCACGCAGAATTGCGTAGAACGGAGTGAAGTACCATACCGGTGCAATGTGCGGAGGTGTTTTCAGCGCATTCGCTGCATCGAAGTTCGGCGCTTCAAGGAAGTAGCCGCCGCCTTCAGGTGCAAAGAACAACACAGAACAGAAGACAATCAGGAATACAACGACACCCAAGATGTCTTTAACGGTGTAGTAAGGATGGAATGGGATACCATCGCGCGGGATACCGTTTTCGTCTTTGTTTTTCTTGATTTCAACGCCATCAGGGTTGTTAGAACCCACTTCGTGCAGGGCGATGATGTGAGCCACGACCAAGCAGAGCAATACCAGCGGTACGGCGATAACGTGCAGGGCGAAGAAGCGGTTCAGAGTAACGTCGGAAACGTTGAAGTCACCACGAATCCAAGTGGACAAATCAGGACCGATAACAGGGATGGCGGAGAACAGGTTAATAATGACCTGCGCACCCCAGAAGGACATTTGACCCCAAGGCAACAGGTAACCCATAAAGGCTTCTGCCATCAATGCCAAGAAAATCAGGGAACCGAAAATCCACACCAATTCACGAGGTTTTTTGTACGAACCGTAAATCAGACCACGGAACATGTGCAGATAAACGACGATGAAGAAGAAAGATGCGCCGGTGGAGTGCATGTAGCGGATGATCCAGCCGCCGGACACGTCGCGCATGATGTACTCTACTGCAGTAAAGGCAGCAGGTAGATGGTAGGCGTTAAGGTTGCCGTCCGGTTTGTAGTTCATGGTCAGGAAAATACCGCTGACGATTTGAATTACAAGGACAAGCAGGGCCAAAGAGCCGAAGTAATACCAGAAGTTGAAGTTCTTCGGCGCATAGTATTGAGCCAAATGCTCATTCCACATTTTAGACAGAGGGAAGCGAGCGTCCATCCAGCCTAACAATGCTTTTGCTTTGCTATTGGTTTGGTTTGCCATAATTATCGTTCCTTATTTTTAGTCTTCGCCCACCAAAACAGTCGTATCGCTCAGATATTTGTAAGGCGGTACAACCAAGTTGGTCGGTGCAGGAACACCTTTGTATACTCGGCCTGCAATGTCGAATTTCGAACCGTGGCAAGGGCAGAAGAAACCGCCTTTCCAGTCTGCACCCAAGTCGGCGGGAGCAATGTCGGGACGGTAAGTCGGAGAGCAACCCAGGTGGGTACAGATACCGATAGCGACGAGGAGGTTCGGCTTGATCGAACGGTGCTCGTTTTTAGCGTATTCCGGTTGCTGATCCACTTCGGAATTAGGGTCTGTAACTGCACCATCCAAACTTTTCAAGTCTTTGAGCTGTTGATCTGTGCGGTTGACCAGCCAAATCGGTTTACCCTGCCATTCGGCAGTCAGCATTTGACCTGCTTCGATTTTGCTGACATCTACTTCGACAGCAGCACCGGCAGCCTTAGCTTTCTCCGATGGGAAGAAGCTGGCCACGAAAGGCGTAGCTACGCCTAGAGCCGCCACACCGCCTGCACCGCAAGTAGCCAGTGTCAGAAAACGGCGGCGACCGTTGTTGATTTCTTGATTATCCATTATTCAGTCGTCCTAAAATTTTGGGAATACCGAGCCATTAAACAGCGTAATTCTACCTAGTTTGTTGTAATACTCAAAGCATTATTTAAAATAAGGTAAAGTTTTATGATATTGCTCAATACTCAAGCAGGATTGTTTTCATCAAAGTGAACCACTTCGATACCGAATTTTTCTGCCACGGCATCGCCTAAGGCGCGGACGCCGTAACGTTCTGTCGCATGATGGCCGGCACTGATAAATGCCACACCCGTTTCGTTGGCAAGATGATATTGCGCTTCGGAAATTTCACCGGTCAGATACGCATCGACACCTTCGTCTACGGCCGTCTGAAAAAATCCCTGCGCACCGCCGCTACACCAGGCAATGCGTTTGATTTCGCGTTCAAGATCGCCGATAACGGTCGGCTTGCGGCCGAATACCGCCTCAATGCGTTCAGACAACTGCGCCAGCGTTTGCGTGGTTTTCAGACGGCCTGTATTCAACAGGTTTTGCTCGCCGAATTGTTTTTCGAGCACCCAATCGAGTTTCTCGGCCAACTGTGCGTTATTGCCTAATTGCGGGTGCGCGTCCAGCGGCAGGTGGTAGCCCGCCATATTGATTTGGTGTTGCAGCAAGGTTTCAATGCGTGCTTTTTTCCAACCGGTAATCGTGACAGGCTCGCTTTTCCAAAACATGCCGTGGTGAACCAAAAGCAGATCCGCCCCCTGCTCTACGGCAAAATCAATTGCAGCTTTGCTGGCGGTAACCGAAGTGGCGATTTTGGCAATTTCTTCTTTGCCTTCGACCTGCAAACCATTGGGCGCATAGTCCTTAAACAGCCCGATCTGCAAAGTCTCATCACACCAAGCCAGAATTTCGCGGCGTAAAGCCATATTCCGCTCCTTATATCTATCTTCAAAAACAGCTTCGCATTCTAACCGCAAAATCTGTTTATGCCTCAAATTCTTACATTCCGATTTCAGCAATCATTCCCAACATTAATCATTTGCACATCATCATGAATTATTTTAATATACACCACCTTACCCACAGGCCGTCTGAAAACACATGGACTCTATTATCGAATTGCGTCATCTCAAAACCTTGCTGGCTTTAGAAGAAACCGGCAGCGTTTCCCTTGCCGCCAAACGGGTTTTCCTGACCCAATCCGCCCTGTCGCACCAAATCCGCGCCTTGGAAAATTATTACGAAACGCCGTTGTTTGAACGTAAATCCACACCTTTGCGCTTCACTCCGGCCGGTATGCGCCTATTGCAACTGGCGCGCGAACTGTTGCCGCAGGTTGCCGCTGCCGAGCGCGATCTAGTGAGGATTATCGAAGGCGAAGCGGGCGAACTCAGGCTTGCTGTCGAATGCCACACCTGCTTCGACTGGCTGATGCCTGCCATGGGTGAGTTCCGCCCCTTATGGCCGCAAGTTGAATTGGACATCGTTTCCGGTTTCCAAGCCGATCCGGTCGGGCTGCTGCTGCAACACCGCGCCGATCTTGCCATCGTTTCCGAAGCCGAGCCGCTCAACGGCATCAGCTACCGCCCTCTGTTTGCCTATGAAATGGTCGGTATCTGCGCAGAAGACCACCCGCTTGCCGACAAAGACGTTTGGGAAGCGGAAGATTTTATCGACGAAACCCTGATTACTTATCCCGTCCCCGACGAAATGCTGGATTTGCCCAAAAAAGTGCTGTTGCCCAAAGGCATTAATCCGCCGCGCCGCCACAGCGAGTTGACCATCGCCATTATTCAACTGGTTGCCAGCAAACGCGGCATCGCCGCCCTGCCCTATTGGACGGTTATGCCGTATCTGGAAAAAGGCTACGTCGTCCACCGCAAAATCACTTCAGACGGCCTGCAAAGCAAACTTTATGCCGCCATTCGTACGGAAGACGCCAACAAAGGCTATCTGGACAACTTCTGCCAAATTACGCACGACCGCTGTTTTGCCGACTTACCGGGTTTGAGCGAATTGGAAATGTAAACTTGAAACAATCAAAAGGCCGTCTGAACAATTTCAGACGGCTTTTTCAATATATAAAAAATCTCACTTCTTCTCTTCGGATTCATCCGAATCCAAACACGCCGACAAATCGATTTCAGACGGCCATGTTTTATCAGGCGCAACCCGAATATCGAAATGCTCGCCGCGATAGTCGAAAACCAAACGCCAAGCGTGCAGAAACAGATGTCCCGCCTCATCGCCGCCATACAGCGTATCGCCCAAAATCGGACTGCCTATGCTTTTCATGGCCACGCGCAGCTGATGGGTTTTACCGGTAAACGGTTGCAACACAAACAGGCGCAAACCGGGCTGCAGGCTTTGGCTGCTGAAACGGGTAACGGCAAAATTATCCTCATCACGCGTCAGCTTCCATGTACCACGCCGTGAACGCGCCATACCGCCTTTCACCCAGCCCTGCTTTTTCGCCGGCTTGTGCGTACCGAGTGCCAAATAAGTTTTACGCATGGTTTTCTCGACAAACTGCGCCGACAAAGCGGCCGCGCTATCGCGGTTGAGCGCAAACAGCAACAGGCCGCTGGTGGCCTTGTCCAAACGGTGAACCAACCACACGCGTTCAACGCCGAGTTGCTGCGCCAGCGAAGCGGTCAGGCAAACATCCCCTTCCGATTCGCTGTGCACCGATACGCCGCAAGGCTTATTGATGACCACAAAGTCTTCGTGTTCAAAAACAATGTCCCACATTTCAGACGGCCTTCAACACAATACCGTCGCCAAGCAGGGTCAAAATACCCAGCAGGCAGAACAAGATACACGCAACAATGCGCACTGCTTTGGCCGGAATCTTGCGCATCAGCATTTCGCCCAAATACACGGCAGGCACAGAAGCAATCATCAAACCGGCAATACTGCCGAACACGACCAGCAGGATAGATTGGTATTTTGCTGCCAAAAGAACTGTTGCAATCTGCGTTTTATCGCCGATTTCAGCCAAGAAAAACAGGACGACCGTCGCCGTAAATGCGCCGTATTTCAGCCACTTGCCGTCAGGATCTTCGTCTTTGTCCGGCAACAGCAGCCACAATCCAACCGCAATAAAACTGCCGCCGACCACCCATTTCATGACTTCGGGCGAAATAGCGGATACCAGCCAGACCCCGAGTGCGGCTGAAACAAGATGGTTCAACAGGGTTGCAATAAAGATACCGGCAACAATCGCGTTTTTGTGGGCAAAACGTGCTGCCAAAAAGAGCGCGAGCAATTGCGTCTTATCGCCGATTTCGGCAATGGCAACGCCCAGCGTCGAGGAGAAAAAAGCTTCCATGATTTAAGATACTCAACCGAAAAGCGGGCAAACAAAAAGCGCTGTGCATACCGCCCGCAAGGGTATGGACAACGCTTACGTCTTGCCTGTCTTCCGATAAAGCAGAGAAGATACCGCTGCCACGGCCGCACAAGCCGATTATGTTGACAACGGTTTCGGCATTGCGCCGAATGGCTACTCCCGTAAGAGTGAAGCGCGCATTGTAAGGCAAACCATAGCCTGAAGCAACAAAAAGAAAAACAAAAGGCCGTCTGAAACCTCATTCAATCAGGTTTCAGACGGCCTTTTTCACAACGATTAATTATCGGAGAACAAATCGCCTACTTTTTCGCCTACTTTTTCCCAAAACGATTTTTTGCGCGGGGTTTGGCTGAGATTGAGGCCGGAGGAGATTTTTTCAAATTCTTCCAGCAACTCTTTCTGACGGTCGGTCAGGTTAACCGGTGTTTCAACCAAAATGTGGCAGTACAAATCGCCGGTCGAGCTGGAGCGCAGAGACTTAATGCCTTTGCCTTTCACGCGCATACGGCGGCCGGTTTGCGTTTCTTTCGGGATGTGCAGTTTGACTTTACCGTCCAAAGTCGGCACTTCGACTTCGCCGCCCAATGCGGCAATGGCAAAGCTGATCGGCAGTTCGCAATGCAGGTCCAAGCCGTTGCGCTCGAAGATTTTGTGCTGTCTCACGCGGACATTGACGTACAAATCGCCTGCCGGCGCACCGTGTTGACCCGGCTCGCCCTCGCCGCTCAAGCGGATGCGTTGACCGTCGTCGATGCCTGCCGGAATGTTGACTTCAACTGTTTTACTGGTTTTGGTGCGGCCTTCGCCACGGCATTTAACGCAAGGATCTTTGATTTCTTTGCCTGTACCGTGACAAGTCGGACAAGTCTGCTGCATTTGGAAAATGGCTTGGCGGACGTGTACCGTACCTGAGCCGTGACAGGTCGAACAAGTCGATGCGGATGTGCCCGGTTTGGCACCTGAGCCGTGGCAGACATCACATTCTTCGTAAGTCGGAATATTGATGCGTTTTTTCACGCCTTTGGCGGCTTCTTCAAGAGAAATCTCTATACCGACCTGCAAGTCCGCGCCGCTGTAATCCGGCTGGCGGCCGCCGGCACCGCCGCCGAACATTTGGCTGAAAATATCGGAAAAATCGAAGCCTTGCGCGCCGCCGAACCCGCCAAAACCGCCGAATCCGCCCGCGCCGCCACCCATGCCCTGCTCAAACGCGGCATGGCCGTATTGGTCGTACATGGCGCGTTTTTCCTTGTCTGACAAGGTATCGTAAGCTTTTTGGACTTCTTTAAATTTTTCTTCCGCTTCTTTGTTGTCAGGGTTGCGGTCGGGATGGTATTTCATTGCCAGCTTGCGGTAGGCTTTTTTGATTTCATCGTCGCTAGCGCTGCGGGCAACACCAAGTGTTTCGTAAAAATCTTTATTGCTCATAATTTTGATAGTGTTAAGAATGAATTCAAACTGGGTGGGATATGTGGGCGAGTATCAAAAACTCAAGTCAGTATTTTCAAGGCCGTCTGAAATTGTGCTTTTCCGACATCCAAACATTCAGACGGCCTTTGTCAAACCGACAAGCCCGACAACCTGCTATAATCCCATCTTTATTTTTTCCAACGTTTTCAAGCGAAAAACAGAATGACCATGCAAGAACATTACCAACCCGCCGCCATCGAGCCTGCGGCGCAGAAAAAATGGGACGACGAGCGTATTTTCAACGTCTCCGAAGACGCTTCCAAACCCAAATACTACTGCCTCTCCATGTTCCCTTACCCCAGCGGCAAGCTGCACATGGGGCATGTGCGCAACTACACCATCGGCGACGTATTGAGCCGCTTCAAACGCTTAAACGGCTTCAACGTCATGCAGCCTATGGGTTGGGACGCATTCGGCATGCCGGCGGAAAACGCGGCGATGAAAAACAACGTCGCCCCCGCCGCTTGGACCTACGACAACATCGAATACATGAAAACCCAGCTCAAAAGCCTGGGTTTTGCGATTGACTGGGAACGCGAAGTCGCCACCTGCAAACCCGAATACTACCGCTGGGAACAATGGCTGTTTACCAAACTGTTTGAAAAAGGCATCGTCTATCGCAAAAACGGCACGGTAAACTGGGACCCGGTCGACCAAACCGTCCTTGCTAACGAGCAAGTCATCGACGGGCGCGGCTGGCGTTCGGGCGCGTTGATCGAAAAACGCGAAATCCCGATGTATTACTTCAAAATCACGGATTACGCCGAAGAGCTGCTCAACGATTTGGACAAACTGGAACACTGGCCGGAACAAGTCAAAACCATGCAGCGCAACTGGATCGGCAAATCACGCGGTATGACCGTGCGCTTCGCTGTTTCAGACGACAGCAAACAAGGCTTGGAAGGCGATTACGCGAAATTCCTGCAAGTTTATACCACCCGTCCCGACACGCTGATGGGCGCGACTTATGTTGCCGTTGCCGCCGAGCATCCGCTGGCAACCGCCTCAGCCGCCGACAAACCCGAATTGCAGGCATTTATCGCCGAATGCAAAGCCGGTTCGGTTGCCGAGGCCGATATGGCGACGATGGAGAAAAAAGGCGTGCCGACCGGCCGCTACGTCGTCAACCCGCTCAACGGCGACAAGCTGGAAGTGTGGATTGCCAACTATGTATTATGGGGCTACGGCGACGGCGCAGTGATGGTGGTTCCGGCACACGACGAACGCGATTTCGAGTTCGCCACCAAATACAATCTGCCGAAAAAACAAGTTATTGCCGTCGGCGACAACACATTCGACGCAAACCAATGGCAAGAATGGTACGGCGACAAAGAAAACGGCGTATTGGTCAACAGCGGCGACTTGGACGGCATGAATTTTCAGACGGCCTTCGACGCCATCGCCGCCAAGCTGCAAAGCCAAGACGCTGGCGAACCGAAAACCCAATACCGCCTGCGCGACTGGGGCATTTCGCGCCAACGCTACTGGGGCTGCCCGATTCCCATCGTCCATTGCGAAAAATGCGGCGACGTACCCGTCCCTGCCGACCAACTGCCCGTCGTTTTGCCCGAAAACGTCGTACCCGACGGCATGGGTTCGCCTTTGGCAAAAATGCCCGAGTTTTACGAAACCACCTGCCCATGCTGCGGCGGCGCGGCAAAACGCGAAACCGACACCATGGACACCTTCATGGAATCGAGCTGGTATTTCTTCCGCTACATGTCGCCCAAGTACGCAGAAGGCATGGTATCGGCTGAAGCCGCGAAATACTGGGGGTCGGTCGACCAATACATCGGCGGTATCGAACACGCGATTTTGCACCTCCTGTACGCGCGTTTCTTCACCAAACTGATGCGCGACGAAGGTTTGGTCAATGTTGACGAACCGTTTGAACGCCTGCTCACTCAAGGCATGGTCGTCTGCGAAACCTACTACCGCGAAAACGACAAAGGCGGCAAAGACTGGATCAACCCTGCCGATGTCGAGCTAACCTTTGACGACAAAGGCCGCCCTGTTTCCGCCGTTCTGAAAGCAGACGGCCTGCCTGTCGTCATCAGCGGTACGGAAAAAATGTCCAAGTCCAAAAACAACGGCGTCGATCCGCAAGAGCTGATTAATGCCTACGGCGCGGACACCGCCCGCTTGTTCATGATGTTTGCCGCACCGCCCGAACAGTCCCTCGAATGGAGCGACAGCGGCGTCGAAGGCGCACACCGCTTCCTGCGTCGTCTGTGGCGCACCGTTTACGAATACTTGAAGCAAGGCGAAGCAGTCAAAGCGTTTGCAGGCAGCCAAGACGGTTTGTCTAAAGAACTCAAAGACCTGCGCCACAAACTGCATTCCACCATCGCCAAAGTCAGCGACGACTACGGCCGCCGCCAGCAGTTCAACACCGCCATCGCCGCCGTGATGGAACTGCTCAACCAATACGACAAAACCGACACCGGCAGCGAACAAGGCCGCGCCGTCGCCCAAGAAGTATTGGAAGCCGCCGTACGCCTACTGTGGCCGATTGTGCCGCACATCTGCGAAACCCTGTGGAGCGAATTGAACGGCGCAAAACTGTGGGAAGCAGGCTGGCCGACAGTCGATGAAGCAGCCTTGGTCAAATCCGAAATCGAAGTGATGGTTCAAGTCAACGGCAAACTGCGCGGCAAAATCACCGTTGCCGCCGACGCATCCAAAGCCGACCTCGAAGCCGCCGCCCTTGCCAACGAAGGCGCAGTGAAATTCATGGAAGGCAAGCCTGCGAAGAAAATCATCGTCGTACCCGGACGCTTGGTGAATATCGTCGTCTAAACCGCTTTTAAGGTTTAGCCATACGGATAAAGGCCGTCTGAAACTTGGAAACAGGTTTTCAGACGGCCTTTTATTTTTAAAACCGTTATTTCCTTGAATTGTAAGGTTTACCATTAAATTAAAGTTATGAAGATATTTTTTGAACCATCGTATTCAAATGAAGACCTTAGCTTTGATAAAAACTAAGGTTTAGACGAATAAAGAAAGGCTGAGACCTTTGCAAAAAAGCCCTTCCCACGACAGCCTAAATCCAAACAAAGGTCTCATCAGGTTCATTTAGCGGAATTCAAACAGCTCTTGATGCAATGAGCGTGTCTTAAGTTTTCCTGCAATACTGTTTGTAAAGCTACGACTACCACAAAGCCATAGACTGCGGGTTTCACTATTCTGAACGCTTTGTACAATATGATCAGCTGATAATCTTTGGGTTTCAGAAGGAATATAGTGGAATGTAACATTCGCTTGTTGAGCCAAATCTTTCCATTGGTTGATTATTTCTGCAGATAAATTTCTATCGGCATGGAACCAGTCAATTTGTTGATTGGATGGTTGTTTGGCTAATTCTTTGAGCCTTGCAAGGAAAGGCGTAAAACCAATACCGTTACTCACCCAAATTTGTTCATTTTTATCTGAAAAATTGAAGCGGCCATATGCACCATCAATTTTAACGGTATCACCGATGTTCAAACGTTGAGACAGACGATGGGTGTAGTCGCCCAAGTCTTTGATGATAAGATTGATTTGTTGATTTTCAGGATTCCAGTTTGAAGCGATGGTAAATGGGTGGCTTTCTCCATGTGCACGTAAAAAGAGGAATTGACCGGCTTGGTGTCCCTGCCATTTTGGCGCATTCAGGGTAAGTGAAAGCAGGGAGCCGTTTTGGTTCATGGCAGTTACTGTTGCGGTTTGCGGTTTACCAATGCGTTTAAAGAGGGCGAGGAGGGAACAAATACTACCGAAGAATAGGGCGGTAGCCAGCAACCAGCCAAGTGGCTGAGCCCAGTAAGCAAAGTTTGCCAATACGATGGTGTGCCATACGAGTGCAATATAGACAGGGACAATTAAGATGTGAAGTTTGGCAAACCAACGGTAGGGAATAAGTTTGATCAGTGCGATAACCAATAAGACGACTGCAACGTAAAAAGCAATCTCACCCACTTCTTCAGCAAAATGGCGCTGGGTAACTAACCAATCTTTTAAAGTCAAGACTTCCTGCATCGGTGGGCGCGGTGGCTTTTTGCCGTCAAACAGACCGAGCTTTACCAGCCATTTGGGGAATTGCTTACTGATCCAATGCAGGATACTGCCTGAAAGGGCAATGATGCCCAACCATTTATGCAGGCGGTACATTTTATCCAATCCGCCAAATAGTCCTTCCAACATTTTGGGACGTACTGCAAGAATCATACAAGCACTCATGGCCAGTATGCTGATGCTGCCGGTGAACTGTAATAATAGGTTACGTACGGGAAATACGCCCCACTTGTCTGGAAATGGCGTGGCAAACAGCCATAAAGCGGATATGCCGACTAAAAAGGCAAATAAGGTAAATTTAATATTTTTCATGGTAGTGTTCTTTGTGAAATTAAAATATAAAACAGTTGGTGCTTGTTTTAACAGGACTAAGTATATCTTGGAAAAATTAGGCCAAAATTATCGATAAAGTGCTTCCTGTATTCATTGTTAGGGCTTAAAACGCCAATGTTGGTATGCTCAGCCTTTCTTGTCGTTGATAGTTTAAAGTGGAACATTATTTAATAAATTCCACCACTTCGCGTTTTTGGGTGAGGCTCTTACTTGCGATAGCCAAATGCTGCCATCACACTTAACTTAAATTCTTGGGGATCAAACAAGCCTTTTTCTGCCAATAATGTATCCATTTTGGCATGAGGGAAACCTTCAACAGTGGGAAGCGGTCGATGTGTTTGGCAATCATGGCTTGGGCAGTTTACTGGAAGAAAGTACTCATGAGAAATCCCCTAAATGTCTTGGTGGAAATTTAGGGGATTTTGGGGAATTTTGCAAAGGTCTCAGGCCGTCTGAAACCCTATATTCAGGTTTCAGACGGCCTTTTTAACTACCCTATTTTATTCGCCGTAGTAGGCTTTGGTCAGGATTTCTTCCATATCGGCCACCATCGCGAGGCGTGGGTTGGCCGGGGTGCATTGGTCTTCAAAAGACATCATGGCCAGCTCTTTTCTGCCATCGAGGAAGGTTTTCTCATCGATGCCCTGCTCTTTAAACGACATTTTGATGCCGACGTTGACCGCCAGTTCGTGGCAGGCGCGGGCGAAGGATTCTACGCCTTCTGCCGGTGTGCTGCATGGCAGGCCTAAGGTACGGGCGATTTCCTGATATTTCAGGTCGGCTTTGTAGTAGTTGTACTTCGGCCAAGTGGCGGTTTTCTGCGGACGCGTGCCGTTGTAGCGGATGACGTGCGGCAGCAGGATGGCGTTGGCGCGGCCGTGCGGAACATGATATTTACCGCCAATTTTGTGTGCCATCGAGTGGTTGATACCCAAGAACGCATTGGCAAACGCCATGCCTGCGATGGTAGAGGCATTATGCATATGCTCGCGCGCTTCAGGATCGGCCGCACCATGTTTGTAGGAGCGTTCGAGGTATTGGAACACGAGCTTAATGGCTTGCAGAGCGAGGCCGTCTGTAAAGTCGTTCGCCAGTACGGAAACGTATGCTTCTACGGCGTGGGTCAGTACGTCCAAACCGGTATCGGCGGTTACGCCTGCCGGTACGGTCATGGTAAACGCAGGATCGACAATCGAAATGGTCGGTGTCAGTGAGTAGTCGGCAATCGGATATTTTTTGTCTCCGTCGCTGATGACGGTAAACGGCGTGACTTCGGAGCCTGTACCCGACGTGGTAGGAATGCCGATAAATTTGGCTTTGCGGCCCAATTCAGGGAAACGGAATGCGCGTTTGCGGATGTCCATGAATTTTTGCACCAAGTCTTCAAAATCGACTTGCGGCTGCTCGTAGAAGAGCCACATGGCTTTGGCCGCGTCCATCGGCGAGCCGCCGCCCAGAGCGATGATGGTGTCGGGCTGGAAGCTGCGCATCAAATCCGTGCCTTTATAGACAGTTTGGACGCTCGGATCGGCTTCGACATCGGTAAACAGCTGGATGGTCACTTTGTTTTTGCGTTGGTGGAGCTGGTAGGTGATTTTATCGACAAAGCCCAGATCAACCATCGAACGGTCGGTCACAATCATGACTTTTTCGCAGTCTTTCATGTCTTGCAGATATTGGATGGAATCGCGTTCAAAATAGATTTTGGCGGGCACTTTGAACCATTGCATGTTGTTTCTCCGACGGCCTACTTTTTTGATGTTTAACAGATTGACTGCGCTGACGTTGCCGCCGACGGCGTTTTTACCGTAAGAGCCGCAACCGAGGGTCAGAGAAGGCAGGAAGGCGTTGTACACGTCGCCGATGCCGCCGAAGGTGGAAGGCGAATTCCAAATCACGCGCAGCGCTTTGACGCGGGAGCCGAACGTTTTGACCAATTCTTCATCGGCGGTATGGATGGCGGCAGAGTGTCCCAAGCCGTCAAAGGCAACCATTTGTTCGGCGAACTTCAAACCTTGTTCGGTCGAATCCGCCTTAATCATGGCCAAAACAGGCGAAAGTTTTTCGCGGGTCAGCGGCTCGTTGGGGCCGACTTCGCGGCATTCGGCGATGATGATGTTGGTTTTTTCAGGTACTTTAAACCCGGCCTGTTCGGCAATCCATGCCGCCGGTTTGCCCACGACGGCAGAATTGAGTTTCGCGCCGCCGCAGCTGGCGCAATTCGCCGTTACGCCGAAGATAAACTCTTCGAGCATGGCTTTTTCTTTTTTGTTGGCAAAGTACACGCCGTAGGATTTGAATTCTTCGGCCAACTCTTTGTAAATCTCTTTATCGGCAATTACCGCCTGCTCGCTGGCGCACACCATGCCGTTGTCGAAAGATTTCGACATCACAATATCGTGCGCCACCTGTTTGATGTCCGCCGTTTTTTCAACATAAGCAGGTACGTTGCCCGCCCCGACGCCGAGCGCAGGTTTGCCACAAGAATACGCGGCTTCCACCATCGCATTGCCGCCGGTCGCCAAAATCGTTGCCACGCCCGGATGCTTCATCAGCGCGGAAGTGCCTTCCATAGACGGCTTTTCAATCCACTGGATGCAGTTTTCCGGCGCACCAGCCGCAATCGCCGCATCGCGTACAATACGCGCTGCATGGGCGGAACACTGCTGGGCGGACGGGTGGAACGAGAAAATAATCGGATTGCGGGTTTTCAGCGCAATCAGGGATTTAAAAATGGTGGTGGAAGTCGGATTGGTCGTCGGCACAATACCGCAAACCACGCCGACCGGATCGGCAATTTCCGTAATACCGGTTACATCGTTTTCGCTGATGACGCCCACAGTTTTCAAATCGCGCAGGCGGCGCACGACGTTTTCGCAGGCAAACAGGTTTTTCGTCGCCTTATCCTCAAACACGCCGCGTCCCGTTTCTTCGACCGCGTGCATGGCGAGTACACCATGTTTGTCCAGCGCGGCAATAGAGGCTTTGGCAACAATAAAGTCAATCTGCTCCTGATCGAGCTTAAGAAACTCGTCCAATGCCCGTAAACCCTTGTCAACCAGGCTGTTTACCTCGACTACGGCTGGGCTGACGACGTTGTCGGCTGATGCGTTCATGGTGTATCTCCTTAATAAAAGGTGGCAATAAGATCAATAAATTTTCACTACGATAACTATAGGTAATTTAGTTACATTTTGCTTTGACCTACATCACAAACCATGATTGAACTTTTCAGACGGCCATTTTATCGTTTATTCATTTTAATTCTTTGAAGTATAATATTTTTATCCACACGAAAACAAAAACGGTTATTCTTCGTCGCTTTCCTCGGTAATTAAGATAAAAACAGAAAATTGATGTATTAAAATTACAATCGTAAATGAAAAAGGCCGTCTGAAAATATTTTTCAGACGGCCTTTTTTTGCCTTGCCTTTTATTGGCTGATGTCTTCCAGCGTACGGCCTTTGGTTTCTTCACCCAATACCAAGATTACCGCCACAATCAGCAGCATAACCAGCGCAAACATCATAAAGATATTGCCGAAGCCGCCGCTGTTGCCCACCATCGCCGCCACTACCATGGGCGCGAGTATGCCGCCAACGCGGCCGATGGCACCTGCCCAGCCGGATGCGAAGGCACGGAAGCGCAAGGGGTAGAGTTCGGGGGTGTAGGTGTACAAAACGCCCCATGCGCCCAAGTTGAAGAAGGACATCAGGCTGCCCCAAACCATGACTTCGGCCGCAGTGGTGCTTTGCCCGAAAAACCATGCGCACGCGGCGCAAGCGGCCAGGAAGCCTGCCAGCGTTGCTTTGCGGCCGATTCTTTCCACCAAAGCCGCGGCGGCAATATAGCCAGGCAGTTGCGCAACAATCATCACCAGCACATATTCAAAGGTTTTGACCACGGTATTGCCCTGCTCGACCAGCAGTTTGGGCAACCAAGTGAAAATGCCGTAATACGAAAACACGATGCCGAACCAAACCAGCCACAGCATCAGCGTGCGCCGTGCAAACGGATGTTGCCAAAGTTGGAAGAAGCGGATGCGTTCGCGCGGGGCGACCGGGGCGGCAACGGCTTCTGTCGGCGGCGTTATGCCCGATTGTATTTCCAGCGCGGATACCAAACGGTGCGCTTCGTTGGTTTTGCCGCGGGAAAGCAGGTAAGGTACGGATTCGGGAACAAACTTCAACACCAACGGCACATAAAACAGGGGCAAGGCGCCGAATAAAAACGCGCTGTGCCAGCCGGTCTGCGGAATAAAGAAATAAGACACCAGCGCGGCCGAGAGCCAGCCTAAGCCCCAAAAGCTTTCCAGCAACACAATAAAACGGCCGCGTACTTTCGGCGGCGCATATTCGCTGACCAGCGACACGGCGACGGGCAGTTGGCCGCCCAAGCCGACGCCGACAAAAAAGCGGCACACCAGCAAAACCGTCAAATCAGGCGCGAGCGCGCACAAACCTGTGGCAATGCTGTACACCACCATCGTGCCGGCAAAAACGGTTTTCCGTCCGAACCTGTCCGCCAGCCAGCCGCTGAATACCGCGCCCAAAGCCATGCCGACAAAGGCAATGCTGACAATCCAACCCAACTGCGCCGGAGCCAACGCCCAATCTTTGCCCAAAGCCGGCAATACAAACGACACCAAGCCTGTATCCATGGCATCAAACAGCCAGCCGATGCCGACCAAAACCAGAAGTTTGTAATGAAAGCGGGAGGGCGGCAGATTGTGCAGCCGCGTCAGAATATCCATCACTTCTTTCCTTTGTTTGTGTATGATTGAATTGGGTTTTATCAATAAATGCTTTAATTTCAGTAACAAGCCTGAAACCGAGACATTGTGTCGATTTTAACATTGGTACCCTATGCAAAGAATAGGAAGCTCTCGTTTTTTGGCTATTTTTGAATATATTCATCTCGGCGATAAACCGCATACCATATTGAGACATGAAACAAGAAATCACTTCAGGCCGTCTGAAAGCCGATTATTTGGTTTTCAGACGGCCTGCCGTTTTTTGCAAAGGCTTCCTGCTTGGGTTATGATGTTTATTTGTAATATGTAAACAGACGATTGCCTGTTTTTACATAACGGGCCGTCTGAACAACGGAGAACGATATGAATGCGGTTGTAATTGCGGTCATCATCATGCTGGCGCTGTCTTTATCGCGCGTGCATGTGGTGCTCAGCTTGGCTGTCGGCGCGTTTGTCGGCGGCTTGGTGGCCGGTATGCCTTTGGAGAATGTAACCAACGCGGCCGGCGATGTGGTGCAGCAAGGGATTATTCCTGTTTTTAACGAAGGCCTGAAAGGCGGGGCGCAAATCGCGCTGTCTTATGCCATGCTCGGCGCGTTTGCCATGGCCATCACGCATTCCGGCCTGCCACAACAGCTCGCCGGCGTGATTATCCGCAAGCTCAACGGCGGCGAAGGCAATGCGAAAGGTGAAGGCGCGGTCAAATGGATGTTGCTGGCGATTATTTTGTGCATGGGCGTGATGAGCCAAAACGTTGTGCCGATTCATATTGCGTTTATCCCGATGATTATTCCGCCGCTGCTGTTGGTGTTCAACCGCTTGAAGCTCGACCGCCGCTTGGTGGCCTGCGTGATTACGTTTGGCTTGGTAACGACTTATATGTTCCTGCCTTACGGTTTCGGCGCCATCTTCTTGAACGACATCATGTTGGGCAATATCCGCTCGGCAGGCATGGACACCGGCGGCATCAATGTGATGCATGCAATGGCGATTCCGGCTTTGGGCATGGTGTCCGGCTTGCTGCTGGCCTTTTTGCACTACCGCAAGCCGCGCATTTATCAAAACAACGCCGCCGATACGGAAGACAATCGTGAAGCGGTGCAGCAGCAAGAGCCGTCAACCTATCGCAGCTTGGTAGCGGCCGTAGCGATTGCCGTGTGTTTTGCCATTCAGCTTTTATATGAAAACTCGTTGGTATTGGGCGCGATGTTGGGCTTTGCCGTGTTTATGATGCTGGGCGTGATGAACCGCTCCGCCGCCAGCGATGTGTTCGGCGAAGGCATCAAAATGATGGCGATGGTCGGCTTTATTATGATTGCGGCACAAGGTTTCGCCGCCGTTATGAACGCGACCGGCGACATCCAGCCTTTGGTCGAACGCAGCATGGCTTTGTTCGGAAGCAATAAAGGCATGGCCGCCTTTACCATGCTGTTTGTCGGCCTGCTGGTAACCATGGGCATCGGCTCGTCTTTCTCCACCTTGCCGATTATTACCGCGATTTATGTGCCTTTGTGCATCAGCTTGGGTTTCTCCCCAATGGCTACCGTGGCCATCGTCGGCACGGCAGGCGCGCTGGGCGATGCCGGCTCCCCTGCTTCCGACTCAACGCTCGGCCCGACCATGGGTTTGAACGCCGACGGTCAGCACGACCACATCCGCGATTCGGTTATCCCGACCTTTATCCACTACAATATCCCGCTGATGGTTGCCGGCTGGATTGCCGCGATGGTGCTGTAATATGAGCGATATTCAGGAATTGGAACACCGCATCACGGAGCTGGAAATTCAGACGGCCTTGCAAGAAGACTTAATCGGCAGCCTGAACGACACCATCGCCAAGATGCAGCAGGCTTTGGATTTACAGCAAGGCCAGTTGCGGCTGCTGTATCAACGGATGCAGGACAAAGGTGCAAACGGCGAACGCGAACCGTACAGCCTGCGCGACGAGATTCCGCCGCATTATTGATAACCTAAAAAAGGGCGTGTTGGATACATGCCTTTTTCTTTCATAACAAAGGCCGTCTGAAAGTCAATCAAGCTTTCAGACGGCCTTTTAAACGATCCAACCTTACAAACAAGCCAATTCGTTGGCCATTTGCTGCTCGACGGTTTCACGTTGGCGGATAAGTTTGTATCCGCTGCCGTCAACCAATACTTCCGCCGCACGGTTGCGCGTGTTGTAGTTGCTCGCCATGCTTGAACCATACGCACCGGCGCTGCGGATAAGCAGTAAATCCCCTTCTTCGCAGGCGATGGTGCGGTCTTTGCCGAGGAAGTCGCCGGTTTCGCAAATCGGGCCGACGATATTGGCCGTCAGAAGCTCAATGTCTTTGGTTTCGACCGCTTCAATGTGATGATAGGCGTCATAAAGTGCCGGACGCATCAAATCGTTCATCGCCGCATCGACCATCACAAAGTTTTTCTCTTCGCCATGTTTGACGAACTCGACGCGCGTCAACAACGCACCGGCATTGCCGACCAAACTACGGCCTGGCTCGAGGACCAGTTTCAGACGGCGTGTACCGATCAGTTTTTGAACTTCTTTGGCATACGCACCCAAATCAGGCACATTTTCGTCTTGGTAAACAATGCCGACACCGCCGCCCAAGTCCAAGTGTTCCAACACAATGCCTTCATCTGCCAGTTGGTCGACCAAGGCCAAGATACGTTCGCAGGCTTCGATGAGCGGGCTGAGGTCGGTCAGTTGCGAGCCGATGTGGCAGTCGATACCGACGATTTTCAAATGGCTTTGTCGGGAAGCATGACGATAGGCCTCAAGCGCATCGGCATAGGCAATACCGAATTTGTTGGCTTTCAAACCGGTGGAGATATAAGGGTGGGTTTTGGCATCGACATCAGGATTGACGCGCAGGGAAACCGGAGCGACTTTACCCAAACGCGCGGCAACTTTCTGAATGCGGTCGATTTCGGGAATGCTTTCCATATTGAAGCATTTCACGCCTGCATTCAGCGCAAATTCAATTTCTGCCTCATTCTTGCCCACACCGGAAAAAATCGTTTTCGCCGCATCGCCGCCGGCCGCCAAAACACGCGCTAACTCGCCGCCGGACACAATGTCAAAACCACTCCCCAAAGAAGCAAAGTGTTTGATGATGCTCAGGTTGCCATTGGCTTTGACCGCGTAGCAGACAAGCGGGTTCAAAGCAGCAAACGCGGTTTGGTAGTTTTCAAACGCCTCGGTCAGCGCAGATTTGCTGTACACATAAAGCGGCGTGCCGAATTCCTCGGCAAGGTGGGAATAAGGGATTTGTTCGCAGGATAAGGTCATGTTTGTGAAGTCTTTTTTTAATCGTTGGTTTGAGTGGTCGGCTCTTTGGCCGTATCGAATTTCAAGCCAGTCTGAATCACGCCGAAGCGCGCCTTGTCGCCTTCTTTGGGCAGGTAGAGGTCGCCTTTGTAGCCGCAGGCAGAGAGCAGCAGAGCCGTTACCGCTGCAAAAAATACGCCGTATTTCATCAGTAAAACTTTCTTCATCATTACGAATGTGGCAAGATTCGGTATCTTAAACAAAAACCACACAAAAAGCCATGATGACCGAAAGCGAATTCATCCGCCTGAGCGAAGAATTGTTTGAACACATTGAAGACCAAATCGATGAAAACGGCTGGGATTTCGACTGCCAGTTTGCCGGAAACGTGCTGACCATCGAAGCCGAGGACGGCACGCAAATCATCGTCAACCGCCACACGCCCAACCAAGAATTGTGGATTGCCGCCAAAAGTGGCGGCTACCATTTCGCCGAGCAAAACGGCAAATGGCTGGCAACACGCGACGGACGGGATTTCTACGATGTTTTGAACAAAGCACTGAGTGCGGCTTCGGGCGAAGCAGTCAATATTGCCGAATTGTGATTGAATCTTTAAATCCGACCCGCTAAAAGTCTATTTACCTCAAAGGATACCCAAATGCCCCTACTAGACAGTTTCAAAGTCGACCACACCCGTATGCACGCCCCTGCCGTACGCGTGGCCAAAACCATGACCACGCCCAAAGGCGACACCATTACCGTATTTGACCTGCGTTTTTGCATTCCCAACAAAGAAATCCTGCCCGAAAAAGGCATTCACACGCTGGAGCATTTGTTCGCCGGCTTTATGCGCGACCACTTAAACGGCAACGGCGTCGAAATCATCGACATTTCCCCGATGGGCTGCCGCACCGGTTTCTACATGAGCCTCATCGGCACGCCCGACGAGCAAAAAGTAGCCGACGCATGGCTCGCTTCAATGCAGGATGTTTTGACCGTTCAAGACCAAAGCAAAATCCCCGAGTTGAACGAATACCAATGCGGTACCTACTTGATGCATTCGCTTGCCGAAGCGCACAAAATCGCCCAAAACGTTTTGGCACGCAAAGTAGCCGTCAATAAAAACGAAGAGTTGACATTGGACGAAAGCCTGTTGAACGCTTAATACGCGATGACAACAAAGGCCGTCTGAAACTTTAGAGAAAGAAAATTTCAGACGGCCTAAGACCTTTTATTTCGATTTTCAACCTTTCAGCCGCAGTTTTACACCGCCTAAAAATAAGTTGGCGGTTGCTGACAATGTACATAGTATAATTACACTTTAAACAAACAACCTGATTCTATTGCCTTTATGAAACCGTTTTTCTGCAAAACCGCTATTGCCCTCAGCCTGACCTTCCCTGCCGCCGCCAACGCTGCCGAGTATGTCTGCAATATTGAAGGCATCACCGTTTACGCATCACACCAACTCAACAATACTTGCCGCGCAGTTGACACAAACAACACCGTGGAAAGCAGCGTTGCTGCAGAACCAAACGTATTCATCGAATCTGAAACAGCAAGCGGTAAAACCGTTACAATTCCAAGCGACACGCCGGTTTTAAAAACAGTACAGACAACGGAATTCAAAGCCACCGCCGCTGACTACATCAATATCCCCCGTGCAACACCTGCCGTACAAACCCCTGTTATAGCTGTTCGAAATGAAAACGGTATCCCTGCACCTATTTCCATTCCGATGGCACAAATCCGACAAACTGTACCAACAAACAAACCCTCTGCAGACAGCGTAATGGTTTCCAATAATACGCCTGCTTTGGAAACACCAGCCTCTACAAAACCCGAAAATAATGTTGTCGATACTATAGTTCACAATACAGTGCCTGTCGTACAAACGCAGACGACTGCCGTTCAAGCGGACAGCACTATTGTTCCTCCAATGCTCGCTGCGCAAACCCAACCTACCGTTGCAACCGACAAAGCCATTGCAGACGGCGTAATCGTTCCCAACAATACGCCTACTCTGGAAGCGCCGCCCACAATAAAAGCCGAAGACTATGTTGCCGACACTACTGTCCGCAATACAACTCCTGTCGCCCCTGCCCAACCTACTGCTTCTACCGAAAAAACTGTTTCAGACGGCCTCGCCATTCTTAATGAAACAACAGTTGATCAACCTATCGTACCTGCAATTCAAATCCCACAAGAGATTGTTCAAAATCCTACTGTTCAGCCGCAAATTTCAGCTAGCCAAAATAGCCATGCGGTAACAACTCAAGATGAAGCGCTCGATAAAACACCAACCAAAGCTGAGACTAAGCGCAAAGGCAAAACTTACGCCAAAACATCTTCTCGACGCAAAGCCAAGTTCAGCCGCAGCAAAGCCGACAAGACTGACGTTGTTCATTCATCTGAAGAACAAGCTGCCAAACCAATTACCACAGCTTCATCCGAACCAAGCACACCGGCAACCGCTACCCCGGCAGAGCATGGTAAAACCACAGCCCCTACACCTTTCCCTAAAGCATACAAACCGGCAGCCGACATTTTGCTGGATAAAGGAAATAACGACAGCGATATTAAAATTCTGCCGAACGTACCGATTACCAGCGTAACCAACACAGCCGAAGCCGCCAATCCGCGTCTGAATATTATCTTGCGCAACCGTCCGGGCAAATCACGCGCTTCTTCATACAGCAAATACAAAGCCCCTGTGATCCGCACTGCCCCTGTGGTTACGCCGGCACCTAAGCCAAGTCCTAAGGAAACCCGCAAACAAATATTGCAGACCGAAGTACGCAACGAACAGGCCGCTATTACCCGCCTTCAAACCCAGCTGAATGCGGCCAAACAAAAAGGCGACCAAATTAAAATCCAACAGCTGACCCGTACCATCAATGCCCGTAAAGCGAATATCCGTGCGATTCAAGGCGAGATGTCCCGTTGATTGATTGTGATGAAAAAGGCCGTCTGAAAGTTTTTCAGACGGCCTGAGACCTTTGCAAAATTCCCCAAAATCCCCTAAATTCCCACCAAGACATTTAGGGGATTTTTCATGAGTACCTTCTTCCAGCAAACCGCACAAGCCATGATTGCCAAACACATCGACCGCTTCCCACTATTGAAGTTGGATCAGGTGATTAATTGGCAACCGATCGAACAATACCTAAATCGTCAAAGAACCCGTTACCTTAGAGACCACCGCGGCCGTCCAACCTATCCCCTGTTGTCCATGTTCAAAGCCGTCCTGCTTGGCCAATGGCACAGTCTCTCCGATCCCGAACTCGAACACAGCCTTATCACCCGCATCGATTTCAACCTGTTTTGCCGTTTTGACGAACTGAGCATCCCCGATTACAGCACCTTATGCCGCTACCGCAACTGGCTGGCGCAAGACAACACCCTGTCCGAACTGCTGGAGCTGATTAACCGACAATTGACCGAAAAAGGCCTAAAAGTAGAAAAAGCATCCGCTGCTGTCGTTGATGCCACCATTATTCAGACCGCCGGCAGCAAACAGCGCCAGGCCATAGAAGTTGACGAGGAAGGACAAGTCAGCGGCCAAACCACACCGAGTAAAGACAGCGATGCCCGTTGGATAAAGAAAAACGGCCTCTACAAACTCGGCTACAAACAACATACCCGTACCGATGAGGAAGGCTATATCGAGAAACTGCACATCACCCCCGCCAATACCCATGAGTGCAACCACCTGTCGCCTTTGCTGGAAGGCATTGCCGAAGATACGACCGTCTATGCCGATAAAGGCTATGACAGTGCGGAAAACCGGCAACACCTGAAAGAACATCAGTTGCTGGACGGCATTATGCGCAAAGCCCACCGCAACCGTCCGCTGACGGAAGCGCAAACCAAACGCAACCGATATTTGTCGAAGACCCGTTATGTGGTCGAACAAAGCTTCGGTACGCTGCACCGTAAATTCCGCTACGCCCGGGCAGCCTATTTCGGGCTGATTAAAGTGAGTGCGCAAAGCCATCTGAAGGCGATGTGTTTGAACCTGTTGAAAGCGGCCAACAGGCTAAGTGCGCCTGTTGCTGCCTAAAAGGTGGCCTGGATGTCTGATTATCGGGTGTCCGGGGAGGATTAAGGGGGGATTTGGGTAGAATCAGTGGATATTTGAAACAAAAACAGCCGAAAACCTATGTTGGTATTTCGGCTGTTGGGGGAAAAGGAATTTTGCAAAGGTCTCGGCCTTTTTAATGACGTAAACTTTTTTATTCAACAGACAAATACTTTCGCTAAAATCATTTGCCGATCACGCCAAAGTACATTTCTTCACATCCCTACCCTCGCACGCCATCACTTTTTCTATCCAGTCGGCGATATCTTGCCAATAATATTGCGGCTTTTCAGACGACCTATCAGTCTGTATCACTTCATCATTCAACGCAACGGGAACACCCTGCTCTGTACCGGTTTCAAGCAAAATCCAGACGCTGCCTTCATGGGTATCGGTATAGGCTGCTTGATGTTCATATGCCCAGCCAACCGCAGCTTGACCGCCATTTTGCAAAGACTGCATCGCCAGCAACAATGGATGAAAGCAAGTATCCATATTATTGTCGGCAGCAACGACCAAAGTTGCACCATGCGTGCCTAACGCTTGCGCAGCATGAAAAACGGGGGAATTGTGCAGATTGGCAATGAAGTCAAACGGCATCGCAGCGTGATGGTTCAATACATTATCCGCCATTTTTTCAAACACGGATGGCGAAGAAAACGGCGTACCGAGAAAAACAGCGCAATCAGAACGGATTTCGCTTTGTTCCTTCAGTTGCCCTGCGCCAAGCGCGGCAATCAAACTCAAGCGGCTGAGGCGGCGGGTGTCTATATCGCTTTGCTGCTTTAACGTTTGTTTGAGGATTTTGCCGCCGGTGTCGGCGTCCGTATCAAAACGCACGGCGGCGGTAATGCGGATATTAGGATTTACAGTTGCCATTGCCATACCAAAGATGTGTTGCTGCCGCCAAAACCAAACTGATTGGCCAAACAGAAAAAGCCGCCTTTTTGTGAAGCCGCGCACTCGGAAAAACAAATTTCCCGCCCCTGATAATCGCTGCTTTTGCCTTGTTTTAAAGCGGATAAAAGCAGGGCTGTTTCAAGGGCTGCCGTGGCACCAAGCGTGTGTCCGATTTGCGGCTTGAACGCCATCAGAGGCGGCAGCGTACCGAATATATTTTCCAGTGCGGCCAATTCGGCGGCATCGCTGTCAGCCGTGCCGATGCCGTGTGTTTTAACGGCTGCAATATTTTCAGGAACAATGCCTGCAACATCCAAAGCACGGCGCATCACCTGCTCCTGCGCTTGGCCATCGCTTTGAATCAGGTCATTGCCTGTATTGGCTGCGTGTCCGATAAGTTTCAGACGGCCTGAAGAAGATTCGGGCGCGACGGAAGACAAGGCAAGTGCGGCAACACCTTCGCCTAAAATCAAACCGTTTCCGCCAAAAGGCTGATACTGCTCGGCCAACAAACCCAAGCTGTGAAAATGCAGCAAAGTCAGCCGGTTTAGGTTTTCAATACCAAGCACAAAGGCACGCCCCACCCCGCCGCGCAAACAGTTATCCGCCTGAATCAGCGCATGGGCGGATGAAGTGCAGGCAGTAGCGAAACTGAAAATCTGCCGATTGCCGCTGCGACGGCGCAAATCTTCGGCAAGATAAAGCAGACTGTGTTCTTCTGCCGCCCCATTGCCCGCAAGATAGTCATTTTCATATTCGGAGATGGAATAGGAACTGGAACCGATAAACACCGGCGCTTCATGCCAACTTTCAGACGGCCAGCCTGCATGTTCGGCGGCTCGGCGCAAATGTTGTTCAGCAATATCCGCAAGTTTCTTCCGCCCCAAGTGGTTGCCGGCGAATGCACGGAAATAAGCAGCCTGCTGCGGCTGGTTTAAAAACGTATAAGACACCGCATCAGGCCGTCTGAAATCCGTTTGCGGATTCAAGGCAGACGTGGCCTCCGTACCGCAAACCCAACTCACGCGCCATGCTCCGCGCGGATAAACACCGCCAAATCGCGTACGCACATCATATGTTTGCGCACCATACGGTCGCCCTGCAGGCGCACTTGAAAATACTGTTGCAAGGCGACGCTGATTTGCAGCGCATCAAGCGAATCCAAACCGACCGGACTGTCATCGCCAAACAAAAGCGCATCGTCGGTGAAATCATCCATATCCACATCGTCGGCCTTATCGGCCTCTTGTATAATTAACTTTTTCAATTCCGCTTCCAGCTCGTGCTCGGCCAGCGTAAAGGTGTAAGACATTTTTTAAACTCCCATTTTTATATCATGAAGCAACAACTTGTTTTAGCGAAACTCGCTACGCTCGTTTTCAGACGGCCCGAACTTTATGCAAAATCGCCCCAAAGCGTCTGCATGGCGGCGATGGCCGCAAGTGAGGCGGTTTCGGTACGCAACACCCGTTTGCCGAGCGTAACGGATTGAAAACCGGCATCAAACGCCTGTTGCTCTTCCTTCTCTGTCCAGCCGCCTTCCGGGCCGACCATAAACACGACTTTGCCGGATTGCGGCCGAACATCGCTCAGTTTTTGAGCGCGGTTCAAGCTCATTAACAGTTTGGCCGTTTCCTGCGGCAACTGCTGCAATGCCTGTGCATAAGTCGTCAGCGGCAAAACCTTCGGCACAATATTGCGGCCGCTTTGTTCACACGCCGAAACAACGATTTCCTGCCAACGCGCCACCCGCTTTTCAGCGCGCTCGCCGCTTAAGCGCACGACACAGCGTTCGCTGATGACCGGGCGAATTTCCGCCACGCCCAATTCCACGCTTTTTTGCAAAGTGAAATCCATGCGCTCGGCGGCGGATACCGCCTGCACCAAAGTAATGTTCAGTGGCGACTCGTTGTCCGTTGCCTCTTCACGCAAAATCCGCACGCTGGCGCGGCGTTTTTCCAAAACTTCGGGCAAAGCCGGATATGCCTTGCCATCGCCGTTGAACAACACGATTTCTTCCGTATTTTTCACGCGCAATACATTCAGATGGCGCACCACATTATCGGGCAATTCGACCACGCTGTCGGGGCTTAAGGCAAAATCAACATAAAATCGGGGCATGGTTTCCTGCTTTATTCATGTATATAATTTAAATTTAAAATTTCATGAATGAAGTAGAAACGCGGCAACATGCTCCTGCCTGCTTTCGATTTCATCCACTATAATTTGAAAACTTCCCGAATTTTAATCCACTGTCGCGCAAAACTGCAAAAAACAAGGATATGCCGTGCTATACCGTTTACAGAAAGTCGTCCGCCACATCGCCCAAACCGAAGTCATGCCGCGTTTTCTGAACACGCCGTCACGACGCAAGGAAGACGGTTCGGTTTTGAGTGAAGCAGATTTGGCCGCACAAACCGCTTTTGCCGCCGCCCTGCCCTTATTGGAAGATTGTCCGATGTTGGGCGAAGAGATGAGCGTTCAGGAGCAAACCCGTTTGTGGAACGAACATTCAGACGGCCTGTGGATTGTCGACCCCATCGACGGCACAAATAACTTCGTCAACGGTTTGCCGCATTTTGCCGTATCCGTCGCACTGGTTAAAAACGGGCGCACCGAGCTGGGTGTGATTTACAATCCGGTCAGCGGCGAATGTTTCTATGCCGAACACGGCAAAGGCGCATTTCTCAACGGTACGCCGCTGCCGCTGCGTTCGGTAGAAAAAAAACTCAGCGAATCCATTGCCGGCGTGGAAATCAAATACCTGCGCTCGGGCAAACTCGCCAGCCGCATGAACACCCTCGCCCCATTCGGCACGATACGCAGCATGGGCAGCAGCACGCTCGACTGGTGCTATCTTGCCAGCGGCCGCTACGATATTTACATCCACGGCGGACAAAAACTGTGGGACTACGCTGCCGGCGCATTGATTTTTGAAGAAGCCGGCGGCTGCCTGACCACTTTGGAAGGCGACGATTTTTGGAGCGGCGAGCACGTTTTCAAGCGTTCCGTCATTGCCGCTTTGCAACCCGAGCTGTTCAAACAATGGGTGAAATGGATTCGCGAAAATCAGTGAAAATACCGTTTATCTTCAAAATATCACGATTATCTTGCAATTTATTGAAATAATTTCACTTCTTAACAGCATTTAATACTAAAAACGGTAGAATACCAATTGCTGACACAACACCGCTCTTTCATCCCTTTTGGGCGGTGCAGCAAGTAAGACGTTTTCCCGCAATGTATTGGCCATTCATACTTCTCCCTTAGTATGAATGGTTTTTTTTATCTGCAAAAACAGCTCAGGCCGTCTGAATGTTCAGACGGCCTGTTTACATGACTATTTGAAAAACTGTCCGCAACACGCCTTAAACTTTTTGCCCGAACCGCACAAACAAGGCTGTTTCATCGTCGGCAAAGCAACGGTCGGATCAATAAAATACCAACGTCCGTCTATTTTCACGAACGCCGACAACTCATGATGGCACTCGGTTTGCCTGTTCTCTTCAAAATACGCCTCAAACTCGACCAAAGCATGCAGCTTACCAAACGGTACATGACGGATAACCTTCAATCCCAACCACTGCGTCTGCTGACTCCATGCCGCCAAATCCTGCTTGTCCAACAAATTCTGCTGCGCAGGGACGGTCGTGTCCACGATATAGTCGATTTCCTGCAAAACATACGCACTGTAACGCGAGCGCATCAACTCTTCCGCCGTCAAGGCCACCGCCTCACGCGCATGAAACGGTGCGCAACATTCCGCATAACCGCGCCCCGACTGACAAGGGCAAAGTGTAGCCGTCATTCCTAATTACCCAAATAAATCTATTTCAAAATTATAACGCAAACCCGACTCAGGCCGTCTGAAAACGAGCGTGGTAAATTTCACTAAAATAAGCGTAGAGAGTTTCGCCAAAATAAACGCAACAATCTGATATAATGCGCCTTTTCGATTTTGACTATCCATGATGACCATTCCCATCCAAAGCATCAGCCGCCTGTTGCCGCAAACCCAATGCCGTGAGTGCGGCTATGAAGGCTGCTTACCCTATGCGCGCGCCCTGTCTACAGGGGAAGCGCCGGTAAACCTGTGCGCGCCGGGTGGGGAAACCGTCATGAAAGACCTGGCCGACCTGTTGGGCAAGCCCTACCTCGCGCCGGCAAAAACACAAATCAAAGCCGTGGCCCTGATTGACGAATCCGCCTGCATCGGCTGTACCGCCTGCATCCGCGCCTGTCCTGTCGATGCCATTATGGGCGCGTCCAAACTGATGCACACCGTCATCAGTGACGAATGCACCGGCTGCGGCTTGTGCGTTACCCCCTGCCCCGTCGACTGCATCGACATGGTTCCCGTATCGCAGCCCTTCCTGCCGTCCGCACGCCGTTTCAGCACCTCTACCGAACCGCGCTTTGCCGCCGCCGAACACGCGCAAAGCCGTTTTGAACGCCATACCGCGCGCAAACAGCGCGACGATGCCGAACGCAAAGCCCTGCTGGCGCAACGCGAAGCCGCCGTCAAAGCCAAACAGGCCGCACAGGCACAAACCCAAACAGCCGCACCAAGCGCCGCATTCAACCCCATGGATTTGATTGCCAAAGCCATGGCCAAAGCGCAATCGCAGCAGGACAAACTCGTCTCCTCCGACAACCGCGAAGACTTCAAAGCGCGCCAAATCGAAGAAGCCAAAGAACGCGCCGAACTGCGCCGCGCCCAACGTGATGCTAAATACGGCAACGAAGCCGAAAAAGCCGCCGCCATCGAATTTCTGCGCCGCCACAAAGCCGAGCAGGAAGCGGCCAAAGAAGCGCGCTGATTTCCAAAACAACAAACCCATTCCGACCGCTTCAGGCCGTCTGAAAACATTGCACGAAAACCAATAACTTTATGACCACACAAGAATTTCCACACCAGCATACCGCCCATTGCGAAAGCGGTGTGATGTCCACCCTGCTCAAATACCATGGCCACAATTTAGACGAAGCCATGATTTTCGGCATTGCCCACGCGCTGACGTTTGTCTGGATGCCGCTGATCAAATTAAACGGCATGCCGCTGGTTTCCTACCGTACCGCGCCGCGCAGCATCATCAAAAACACCTGCAAAGCATTGGGGCTGAAATTATCCGTCCGCAAATTTTCCGACGCACAAAGCGGGCAAGCCGCATTGGATGCCGCGCTGTCTTCAGGCAAACTGGCGGGTTTGCAAACCTCCGTCTTCTGGCTGCCCTACTTCCCGCCGCAAATGCGCTTCCATTTCAACGCACACAATCTTTTGGTGTACGGCAAAGACGGCAACGACTACCTCATCAGCGACCCCGTATTTGAAACCGTACAACGCTGCGCCGCCGAAGATTTGCAGCGGGCGCGCTTCGCCAAAGGCGTATTGGCGGCAAAAGGCATGATGTACACCTTGGAAGACAACAGGCCGTCTGAACAAATCATGGCAGACTTGCCCGCCATTATCCGCAAAGCCATACGCAAAAACGCCAAACATATGCTCGCGCCGGTCTTTTTCATCGGCGTCAAAGGCATCCGCACGCTGGCCAAAAAAATCGAGTCCCTGCCTGCCAAACAAAACGACAAATACCAAAAACTGTTTCTCGGCCATTTGGTGCGGATGCAGGAAGAAATCGGTACCGGCGGCGCAGGTTTCCGCTATATCTACGCCTACTTCCTCGAACAAGCCGCCCATATCTGCAACGAACCTGCGTTTCAGACGGCCTCGGAACAAATGACCGCCATCGGCGACCAATGGCGCCAATTCGCAGCCATGTGCGTGAAGCAATGCAAAAAACCGTCCGAAAACGGCTGCCGCAACATCGCCGAATTTCTGCGCAAAATTGCGGATGATGAAGAAGCGTTGTGGCGAGGATTATTGAAATAATCAGGATTTATTCGATCCCGATTACTCTACCGTGAATTATTTTGACATTCAGGCCGTCTGAAAACTAAAAGAAATTAAAAATGCGTTACCTAGCTACTGTCTTATTCTTGTGTTCCGCCTTAACCCATGCCGCGCCGCTGGATGGCTTTGCCTTGGTGCATGATGCCGACGGACACACCAACTTGCGCAAAAGACCCGATTTGAATGCCAAAGTTTTGGCAAAAATCCCCAACGGCACACCGTTGGAATGTATAGAAGAACTCAGTGAAAGCAGATCGGACTTCTGTTTTGTTCAGCTACAACAGGCAAACGCCGATGATTTCGGCTTTATCCATTACAGCCGTCTGATATTTCCCGCCTCCGACAAAAACTTCGTCCGCCTGCGCGAACAATCCGGTCATGACGATACGCTGACTTTGTCCGGCAACGGTCAAAAGGTACACATCGTAGCCCGCCGTATTCACCCAAAACGCAGTGATTTCTCAGGTATCAGCAAAGACAAATACACCGTGCGTCTCTATCAAGGCAAGCCGTTCTATGGCATGGACTCTATGATTTCCAAAAGCGTGTTCGCGCTTGAACGCATCACGCTAAACGGTCAAGCAGTTCCCGCTGCCGAACTGCAAGGACTGTTCTCGCCTGATTTTGCTGCTACTGCACGCGGCAGCAATGTATATCAAGGCTGGGAAGCTTATTACCGCGGCAATGATAAGACGCTTTACCTGTTCGGCAGACAAGGTTCGGACGGCGATCCTTTCGGCGTCTGCTTTATATTTAAGGACGGCAAATTCCAGCGCCGTTATTTATGGGGTGCTGTGATTTAAATATCGCTCGAAAGGCCGTCTGAAACCATGATTCAAATCCAATCCCTCTCCCACCGTTATCCCAAAGCCGAAACCGCTGCGCTGGATAATGTGTCGTTCGACATTGCCGACGGCGAATGTTTGGGGCTGCTCGGCCACAACGGTGCGGGGAAAACGACGCTGATGTCGCTTTTGGCCGGCTTGCAGGAAGTACGGCAGGGCGAAATTTTGTTTGACGGCAAGCCGTTGCGCCTGTTGAGCCGCAGCGAGCGGCAGAAAATCGGTTTGGTGCCGCAGGATTTCGCGTTTTATCCGCAGCTTTCGGTGTGGGACAACCTGCTGTTTTTCGCCTCGCTTTACAAAGTGCGCGACAAAGGCCGTCTGAATGCGCTGTTGGAACAGACCGACCTGACCACCCACAAAAACAAGGCGGCAAAGCATCTTTCGGGCGGGCTTAAACGTCGTCTGAATTTTGCCATCGGCCTGATTAACACGCCGCAATTGGTGTTTCTTGACGAAATCACGGTCGGCATCGACCCGCAGTCGCGCCGCTTTATCCTCGACAGCGTGGCGGATTTGACGCGGCAGGGAGTAACGGTGGTTTACACCTCGCACTATCTGTCGGAAATCGAGCAGCTTTGCGGCAAAATTGCGCTGCTGCAACACGGTAAACTGGTGTACCACGGCGGTTTGGACGAGCTTTTAAGTACGCAAACCGGTGTCGTGCGCTTTACCGTCGAACCGCCGCTGCCACCTCAAACACTGGCCGCTTTGGGTGCAAAGCAAGTAGACAGCCGCGGTATGATGGAAACGGCGCACGATGCCGCCGCCGTTTACGCCGCCCTGCAACAAAGCGGCGCGCAAATCCGCTACTTCCAGCAGGGACACGGTTCGCTGGAAACGTTTTACCTTGATTTCCTGCGCAAAGACGAGCCAGCAACAGATAAGCAAAATCCACAATGACGATCTCTTCCCTCCTCAAAGAACTCAAACTGCTCTGCCGCGACCTGCACGGTTTGGCCGTGTTGTTTGTGATGCCCATCGCCTTCATGCTGATTATGTCGTTGGCGCTGAGCCGCGACCAAGATCCGCATACCGACAGCCGTATCGCGCTGGTCGGCGCAGCAGACGACAACGTCAATACCGCACTGGCCGCCGCACTGGAAAAAGAGCAGATTCATGTCACACTGATGCCGTCTGAAAAACTGACCGACGCGCAAAACGGCCTGCACGACAAGCGTTTCCAACTAGTACTGCACAACCCGAACCCCGTTTCCGACAAAATCACCGACAACAAAGCCTTGCAAATCTATGTACCGCCGGATACCGAGCCTTCATGGCTGGCAGCGGTCAAAGGCGTTTTGCAGCAGCACTACACCCAAACGCGGCTGGACGCTTATTTCGACAACAACGACGGCATCAAAATCGACAATAAAAAATTGCCCCGTTCCATCCGCAAAGACATCCAGAAAAAAGTCGATGAAAAAAACGACGAACAATTCGCCGCCGTGCGCAGCTTTTTAGATAAAAAAATGCTGGAAGAACACTATCTGAGCGCAGGCAGCGGCACGGTGGAAAAACCCAACGCCGTACAGCACAGCGTTCCCGCATGGCTGATTTTCGGTATGTTTTTCATCATGATACCGCTGTCGAACGTCATGGCGCTGGAACGCCAAACCAACACCATCACCCGCCTGCGTCTCGCCCGCGCCTCCGCGTCTGGCCTGATTGCTGCGAAACTTGTCCCCTATTTCCTGATTAACCAGCTTCAATTTGTCGGAATGCTGCTGCTCGGCCGCTACCTGCTGCCCGAAATCGGCGTACCCGCCCTCATACTCAACGGCAGCCTTGTTCCCTACGCGCTGCTGTCCGCCACCGTCAGCGCTGCCGCACTCGGCTATGCGCTGCTAATCAGCGTCTGCGCCAAATCCACCGAACACGCCGTCGTCCTCGGCGGCGGCGGCATCATCCTGATGGCGGCAATCGGCGGCATTATGGTGCCTGCACACGTCATGCCCGAAACCATGCAGCAACTCACTTGGATTTCCCCGATGGCATGGGGCTTAAAGGCTTTTCAGGAACTGCTGCTCAACCGCAGCGGCTTGGACGGGATCAGCCGTTATCTGCTTCTACTTTCAGCGTTCTCTTTTGCCACGCTGACTGCTGCCGTATTGGTTTATCGTAGGCAGTTGCAGACGCAGGTTAGGTTTTAAAAAACCTTGTCAAAACCATAAAAGCAAGGCTGTCTGAAATTATGTTTAAATTTCAGACAGCCTTTTTATTAAAGCTATAACAGTTTCAACTTGTCTCGATAACAAGAAAACCAATAGTGACTGTATTTTAACTCCATAGGGTAAAAATACAGTCACTATATGTATTAAAACAACTTCTGCATTTTTTGGCTAATCTTAAACCCATGTTTATCTTGATTAGAGCAAGTCACTTCAGAAGCAGATGCCGTACATTGCCAGCCATTGCCTTTAACTGTTTCTCCATTTTTCAAGATACGGGCTTTAGGATTAAAAGGAAAATCACTATGGCAAACCATATCTGCTTTACCAGTTTTACCTAAGAAGAATGTTCCACCCCATTCAAGTTCGCAATCGTTGGGACGCGGTAAAACAGGTTTGCCTTTAATTTCAGTCAGACATGATACACCCTGAGCCAAATCAGATACTTTCACATCACCGCCACAATAAATCTTACCGTTTCCTGCGCGAAAATCGATGTTATATAGCCCGCTATTTATCTCATTTTCAGTTCCTTCTGTAGGAGATGTTGCATAAGCTGTAACAGATAAAGTGAGCGATGCCAAAATAAATAATTTTTTCATATAAAGATTTCTATATAGTGAATAAAAGAAATTAAAAACGTTTCAATGCTTTCAAATGCGCTTGTGATTGTTCAATTCTACATTTAAGAATATACCAATCGGCCGCGGATTTCAGGTCTGTGTCATTTGTCGGGTCAGAGCAAAGTTGATCTTTATACTCCTCCCAAGTTTTATGTATCTTAGTAAAATAAGAAGCTGGCAAAGCGTGTAAAGCTATATCTTCGTTCTTTACCCGTTGGTATAGTAGTTTGTATTCTTCATCAATTTCTTTTTCCAAACGCATATCTAAAATATCTAAGCAATCGTAGTCGACCTCTTCAATATTTTCTAACATACTTTTAGGGCAAACATCTTTATTATGGGTAACATTTCCTTGGGCATAACAAAAGGTCATACCCATGAGAATCGTAGAGAAAAATAATACTTTTTTCATTTCCTTAAATACTCCTTAAATTTATAGATAGTCATGTTAGCAATATTATATTTAACAAGTTAAGATGTGGTCATTCATATTATATATCTAAAACCTTTGCAAAATACTAAAATCCAAACGTAAAAAAACCTGCTTTTTTCAAAGCAGGTTTTTTATATTTGGTGGGTCGTGAGCGATTCGAACGCTCGACCAACGGATTAAAAGTCCGCTGCTCTACCGACTGAGCTAACGACCCGATAAGCTGTGCATTATAGAGATGGGGCGCACAGCTGTCAACACCTTTTTTAAACTTTTTTATTCGACAACGATTTTCGGGAAGCGGCTGCTGAAGTCTTTGCCTTTATCGGCAATGGCCAGTGCAATTTGGAAGGCGGCTTCGGTGTAGATATCGGCGATGGTTTGGTTGTTTTCAAACAAGGCTGAAGATGTGCCGCTGTCCATGGCTTCGCGTACAGGCAGGCTCAATGGAAGTTGGCCGAGCAACGGTACATTCAAACGCTCTGCCAAGTTTTTGCCGCCTTCTGCGCCGAAGATTGCTTCGGCATGGCCGCAGTTGGTGCAAATATGGACAGACATGTTTTCTAAAACGCCCAAAATCGGGATATTGACTTTGTTGAACATATCCACGGCTTTGCGTGCATCAATCAGGGCGATGTCTTGTGGCGTGGTGACGACAACGGAGCCGGTCACGGGGATTTTTTGCGACAGGGTCAATTGGATATCGCCGGTACCGGGCGGCAGGTCGATGAAGAGATAATCGACATTGTCCCACTCGCTTTGGAACATAAGCTGTTGCAAGGCTTGGCTGACCATCGGGCCGCGCCAAACGACGGCTTGGTCGGTATCGACCAGGAAACCGATGGACATCACTTGAATGCCGCTTTCGGCTTCAACGGGAATGAGTTTTTTGTTTTGTTGGTCGGGTTTGCGGTCTTGTACGCCGAGCATGGTGGGCTGGCTTGGGCCGTACAGGTCGGCATCGAGTACGCCGACGCGCGCGCCCATTCTGGCCATTGCGGTGGCAAGGTTGGCTGTGGTCGTTGATTTGCCGACGCCGCCTTTGCCCGATGCAACGGCGATGATATTTTTCACGCCTTTGATGGTTGCTACGCCGGGTTGAACTTTATGCGTACCGATTTCGGTATCGATACTCAAGTGAATGTGGGTATCGCCGGTATGCAAAATGACGGCTTCTTGAACGGCGTTGGCAATGTCTGCGGCAATATGGGCAACTGGGAACGCGAATTTCAGGCCGATATGCAGGCCGTCTGAATGCTCTTCCAGAAGCGAAACGGCTTTTTCGCTGCCCAAAGTGCGTATTGTGGTGGGAATCAACACGGCATCGAGTGCGGTTCGGATGGCTGGAATATTCATAATCTGCCTCTTGAATGTGGGAAATTGTTTGATGTGCGCGATTTGCCTGCCTGACAAATCTGCTGAATTATACCCTTGAACGCCATGCAAGGGATACGCCCGAAAAACTTCAGGCTGCCTGAATCATCGGGCAGCCTGAAAAAAGGGTCAACTGAAACGCGGCCTTATTCGCTCAAGAGCGCAATGTCGGCAACTGCGTTCATTTGTTCTGCCAAGCGATTCAGCAGGTTCAAACGGTTTTGCTTCACGGCGGCATCTTCGGCCATTACCATCACGCCGTCGAAGAATGCGTCGACTTGCGGCTTGACGGAAGCCAGCTCGGACAAAGCAGTTTGGAAATTGCCTTCGGCAACGGCGGCAGAGATTTTCGGCTGCAAACCTTGTGCGGCGGCGTACAGGGCTTTTTCTTCGTCTTGTTGCAACAGGCTTTCGTTAACCGCGCCCAACTCGGCATCGGCTTTTTTCAGCAGGTTTTGCACGCGTTTGTTGGCTGCGGCCAATGCGGCGGCTTCGGGCAGCTGTTTGAACGCGGCAACGGCCTGCAGTTTGGCCACTACGTCGTCCAGACGGCGCGGCTGTTTCGCCAATACTGCGGCAACGATGTCTTGCGGATAATCGTTTTGCAGCAACACAGCCAAACGCGCCTGCATGAAGTCGGCGGTTTCAGACGGCGTTTTCTCGTTGAGCAAACCTTGAGGGAAGCTGTTGAAGGCCGTCTGAATCAGTTCGTTTACGTCCAAACCGTACTGCATCAGCATACGCAAAATACCCAAGGCGGAGCGGCGCAGGGCGTATGGGTCTTTGTCGCCGGTCGGAATCAGACCGATGCCCCAAATGCCGACCAAGGTTTCCAGTTTGTCGGCCAAAGCAACGGCAGTTGCCACTTTGCCCTCTGGCAGGTTGTCGCCGGCAAAACGCGGTTGGTAGTGCTGCTCGATGGCTTCGGCGATTTCTTCTGTTTCGCCATCCAAGCGGGCATAGTATTTGCCCATGGTGCCTTGCAATTCAGGGAACTCGCCGACCATTTCGGTCACCAAGTCGGCTTTGGCCAAACGTGCGGCGCGCTCGGCTGCGGCGGCATCCGCACCCAATGCTTTGGCAATGTGGGCGGCAATGCTTTGCAGACGCTCGATGCGTTCGGCCTGAGAACCGATTTTGTTGTGGTAAACCACGCTGGACAATTTCGGCAGGCGGCTTTCCAAAGTCGCTTTTTGGTCTTGTTTGTAGAAGAACTCGGCATCAGACAGGCGCGCGCGCAAAACGCGTTCGTTGCCTTGGATGATGTGTGACGGATCTTCGGTTTGCAGGTTGGACACCAGCAGGAAGCGGTTCATCAGCTTGCCGTTTTGGTCGAGCAGCGGGAAGTATTTTTGGTTTTGCTGCATGGTCAGAATCAAGCATTCTTGCGGTACGGCGAGGAAGTGTTCTTCAAAACCGGCTTCCAATACCACAGGCCATTCGACCAATGCGGTCACTTCGTCCAACAATGCTTCATCGGCGGCAACGGTCGCATTCAGACGGCCTGCCTGTTCGTTCAAGGCCGCCTGAATGGCGGCTTTGCGTTCGGCAAACGATGCTTCTACTTTGCCTTGCTCGCGCATTTGTGCGGCGTAGCTGTCGGCATTTTCGATGGCGATTTCGCCGTTGGAGAGGAAGCGGTGACCCAATGTTTTGTTGCCGCTTTGCAGACCCAAAACGCTGACGTTGACGATGTCGCCGCCGTGCAGCACGATCAGGCTGTGTACAGGACGCACGAAGGTGAATGTGCTGCTGCCCCAACGCATGACTTTAGGAATCGGCAGTTTTTTCACTGCGGCATTGATGATGTCTTCCAAAAGTTCGCCCAGCGGTTTGCCGGTTTGGACGTATTCGTAGGCGTACACGTCTTGCTTGCCGTCGTTGATGATGGTCAAGTCTTCGATTTTCGCACCCGCACCGCGCGCAAAACCTTCCAAAGCCTTGGTCGGCGCACCGTCTTTCATGGCATTGGCCACGGCCGGGCCTTTTTTCACGATTTTTTGGTCGGCTTGTACGGCCTTCACGTTTTTGACTTGGACGGCCAAACGGCGCGGAGAAGCGTAGGCAGTGTATTCGGCTGTGCCGTCAATTAGTTGCGCTTTTTCCAAGCCTTCGGCAACGGAAGCGGCAAAATGGTTGCCCAAATTATTGAGGGCCTTTGGCGGGAGTTCTTCAGTGAGAAGTTCGATTAAGAGGGTTTGGGTTGTCATGTGCTTATCGTTAAATAGGAAATTGGTTTGGCGTCTGAAAACGGCATCATGCGGTTTTCAGACGCAAGGTTGATTGAATTGACGGCGATTTTATCATTTTCAGACGGCCTGTGGCTGTCTTTCACAAACAATTTGCCCGATTTTCAAGCAACTTCGTCCGCAAAGGCTTCAATTCGCAGCGCGGATATACGGCAAACCGCTGGTTTCGTCGCTTTCGGGAATGTCGCTTTCGGGAATGTCGCTTCCGGCAAACAGCGCGCCGGCCAAACGCACGGCCGCGCCGGTCACGGCCGGAGAAATCATAAAGCCGTGGCGGAACAGGCCGTTGACTTCAATCAGGCGGCGTTCGCAGTTGAAGCGGATTTCAGGATTGTGGTGGTTTAACGTCGGACGCAGGCCGGTGGCCAGTTCCAAAAGGTTTGCCTCGCCAAATGCCGGATGCACGGCGTACAGCGCAGACAAAAGTTCCAAGCCGGAACGCACGCTGGCCGGAGCTTGGCTTTCGCTTTCGATTTGGGTCGCACCAATCACAAAAATATGGTTTTCCTTCGGCGCGATATACAAAGGATAGCGCGGATGCAGCAGGCGCACTGGGCGGGACAGCTCGACTTCGGGTGCGTAAACGCGCGCCACTTCACCGCGTATGCCGCGCAATTGGCTTTCAGACGGCCTGTTCCACGCTGCTTTTGCACCATAACCGCGGCAGTCGATGACCCAATCGTATTGCGCCGCCAAATCTTCGACTTCGCGTTCGCACGACCAATGGCAAGGCACATTCATCGACGCCAAAGCATCGGCCAGCGCATTCAATACCTGCCGTCCGTCCAACTGTCCTTCCGCCGGCAGATACAGGCCGTCTGAAAACCGTCCTGCCAGTTGCGGCTCGTTGGCCGCGATTTCGTCCGCGTTCCAACGTATGGTTTCGTGTTCCGGCACGCCGCCGCGCTTCAAATGACGGGCAAACTCGGCAGAAAGCGGCTTGTCCTGCGTATGCCAAACAATCAGGCTGCCTTTTTCCTGCATCATCACCGGCGTGTTCAGACGGCCTAAAATACCGCGCCACAGCGCGAAACTCTGCCGGCCTAAACGGATGACTTCAGGCGTTGCCTCCACCGCCTCAGAAGAAGGCGCCAGCATGGCGGCGGCAACATAGGCTGCGGCTTGTGCGCCGTTACGTTCGCCTTTCTCAAACAACTCTACTGCCACGCCCTGCTCCGCCAATTGGAACGCAATAAGGCGACCGGAAAGGCCGCCGCCGAGTACAGCAATCTTAGACATTAGTTTCTCCTTGTTTTTAATATGAAAATGAACTGCACATTTTAGAACTTGTTTTGCTTTATCACAATATCGACACAAAATGAGAACAGTTTTTGCATATCATGACTGCCCAGGCCAAGCCGATAACTTATAAACAAACAGACGGAATCCCTCCCTCTGCAAGCAGTTCCCCATCGCCTCAGGCTGCCAATCAGCTTTGATAAAAATATCTTCTTTACATAAAACCGAATATAATGGCATTTCTTGACACATTCATTCACTCGGCATCACTGCATTTATTAAATTGTTTTGATGCATATATTTGATTTTATAAGGAATAAAAATGAAAAGCTTGGGCAGTACTTTATTTATCCTCGGCGTATTGGCATTCGGTTTGAATTATATGAACGCCGTCCCCAAAGTCTTGGCCTGGATTTACGAATGGGGCGAAGATACCGCCATGTGGATTAAAGCAGGCATTACAGGCGGCGGCGCTTTACTGTGGTTGGCAGGCAATTTCCTTGAAAAACCTGCAGAGGCAGAAGCAGAACCGGAAGAGGAAGAAGAATAAATACCATAAAAGGCCGTCTGAAAAGTTTCAGACGGCCTTTTTTATATCTTTGCAAAACAGTACTTTTATATCCGAAAATATGCCTTTTAAAGCGCGTTTGCTGTGGCGGTAAATTGTGTTGCCGTGCAGGCTTTGACGCTGAATACGTCCGCCTGCTTATCCGAACTTCACTTCTGCCCCGAATACTTCCTGCCACAGTTTTCGCACATTGCCGTAGTGGGTCAGCAATTCGTCCGTTACTTCGTTTTTTTTGGCATCGCGCAGTTTGGTGTTGTGTTGCTGCTGGCGGTAGAAGCGGTAGGTGGTGCGGCTTTGTTCGGCGAGGGTTTTGTCGATGAGGCCGCAGTCGGCGGCGATGTTCAAGAGAGCAATGTTACCGTAGTTGTCGAGGAGTTGCGGATATTGGCGGGCATGGGCAAGTATCAGATATTGGACGATAAATTCGACGTCGACCACGCCGCCGCGCGCGTATTTGACATTGCTGTCAACCGGCGGATGGGTGGGGAACATTTTTTCACGCATTTCGATGATTTCGCTTGCTAAAACGGTTGGGTCGCGTTCGGCGGTCAGCATTTCGGTGCGGATGCGGTCGAAGGCCGTCTGAATTTCGGGTGTGCCGCAAATAAAACGGGCGCGGGTGAGGGACTGGTGTTCCCACGTCCAGGCGTTTTCGCGCTGGTATTTTTCGAAGGCGGCGATGCTGTGGGCGAGGAAGCCGGCGTCGCCGTTGGGGCGCAGGCGCAGGTCGGTTTCGTAGAGGCTGCCTGCGCCGGTGGCGGCGGAAAGCCAGTTGGTCAGGCGGCGGGCAAGGCGACTGTACACGTCGCCTGCGTCGGGATGGGGATCGTCGTAGAGGTAGACGAGGTCGAGGTCGGAGGAATAGCTGAGCTCTTTACCGCCCAGTTTGCCGTAGCCGATGATGGCAAATTGCGGCGTGTCGCGGTGTTTTTTGGGCATATCCGCCCACGCGCACGACATGGCGGTGGCGAGGATGGTGTCAGCGAGGGCGGAGAGTTGGTCGGAAAGGGATTCTACCGTCCACAGTCCGGCGAGGTCTTGGACGGCGAGGCGGAAGACTTGGGCGTGTTGGAAGCGGCGCAGGGTGTCCATTTGCGCTTCGGTGTCGCCGCCGCAGGCTTTGAGGTCGTCTGAAAGGGCGGCAGCGAGGGCTTGCCAGTCGAACGCGGTATCCAAAAGCTGCGCGCTAATGAGTTCGTCCAGCAGAATCGGATATTTGCTCAGATACGCCGCCACCCATGAGCTTTGGCTCATGATTTGTGCCAGATGCGCCAGGGTTTGCGGATGTTCGTTGAGGAAGGCGAGATAGGCGGAACGGCGGCTGATGTTTTCGAGGAAGTCAAACAGCCGCATCAGCGTATCGGTCGGGTTGGGTTGCTCTGCCGCCGCCTGTACGAACAGCGGCACGATGGCGTCAAAACGCGGCTGGGCGTGTGCGGAGAGATGGCGGTATTTATGGCCGTGCCGGATTTGGTCGAGCCTTGCGGCGACAGTTTCGGCATCAAACCCGTGTTCTTTCAGACGGCCTAGCCGCTCTTCTTCGTCGGGTTTTTCCTGCCATGCCCACTGCCATTCGCTGTTGCTTTGCGTTTGTTCTTCGGGTTCGCTCAAGATTTCGTTGAACAACTGATTGACTTTGTTCCGATGAATGTTGAGGCCGTCTGAAAAGGCGGCGTAGCTGTCGAAACCCATGCTTTCGGCGAGCAGTTGTTGCTGTTCAGGCGAGGTGGGCAGGGTTTGGGTTTGTTGGTCGTCCCAGTATTGCAGGCGGTGTTCGACGTCGCGCAGGAATCGGTAGGCAGCCAGCAGGGTTTCGACGTTTTCAGACGGCATGATGCCCAGTTCGGCAAGTTTCTTCAGCGTTTCCTGCGTGCCTTTCAGTTGCAGCGCGCGCATTTGCCCGCCGCGTATCATCTGGAAAATCTGGGCGATAAATTCGACTTCGCGGATGCCGCCTGCGCCGAGTTTGATGTTGTCCGCCATGCTTTTTTTGCTGACTTCGCTGCGGATTTGGCGGTGCAGGTTGCGCATCGCTTCATACGCGCTGTAATCCAGATATTTGCGGAACACGAAAGGGCGCACCAGCGATTTGATGTCGTTCGGATACGGCGTAACCACGCGGCCTTTGCACCACGCGTAGCGTTCCCATTCGCGCCCCTGCGTAATCAGATATTGCTCCAGCGCGGTTTCACTCAATACCAACGCGCCCGAATCGCCGTCCGGCCGCAGCCGCATATCGACGCGGAACACCTGCCCGTCGGCGGTAATGTCGTTCAACAATGCAATCAGTTTCTGCCCGACTTTGGTGAAAAATTCCTGATTGCCCCGTTCGCGCCTGCCGTCGGTGTCGCCCGATTCGGGATAGACGAAAATCAAATCGATGTCGGAAGACACGTTCAACTCATAGCCTCCCGCCTTGCCCATCGCTACCACGCTCAAATGCTGCGGCGATTTGGTATAACGCCCGATCGGCGTACCGTACATATCCTGATAATAGGCGTAGGAAAAGTCCAACGCGGTATTGACGGCAAAATCGGCAAACAGCGTAATCGTGCGGGTTACTTCGTTCAAATCGCTGATGCGGTTGATATCGCGCACGATAATCTGCGACACCACATAACGGCGCAACTCGCGAAACTGCCGCGCCAATTCTTCCTCGTTTTCTTCCGCGCGAATTTTGTCCCAATCGGCAAAGGCTTGGAAATCCGCTTCGGTCAACACCTTGTCCAGCATGGGCAGGAAGATTTCGGGCTTGAGTTTGCCTGAATCAAGATTACGGGCGAGAAAAAGGGAATAACGGCGGGCGGTGTCGAGGCGGTTCATAATCTTTGCCTGAATAAACAGAAAAGACCATCATAGCAAGGTTTCAGGCCGTCTGAAACCCACGCTTTCCCCTATCCGTGCAATCGGCTAAAATACCAACTTTGCAACCCATCATAAGGAAACCGCCATGACCCGTATGGTTCACTGCGTCAAACTCGGCAAAGAAGCCGAAGGCATGAAATTTCCGCCGCTGCCCAACGAGCTGGGCAAACGCATCTTCGAAAACGTTTCCCAAGAAGCATGGATGGCATGGACCCGCCACCAAACCATGCTCATCAACGAAAACCGCTTAAGCCTTGCCGATCCACGTGCGCGCGAATACCTCGCCCAGCAGATGGAACAATACTTCTTCGGCGACGGCGCAGATGCCGTACAAGGCTACGTTCCGCAAGAGCCTAAATAAACATTAAACGCCGAGGCCGTCTGAAACCCGATTTTCAGACGGCCTTTAAAATTCCCGATTACCCCGCATATTAGACAAATAGAACAGATAAATCATACAAACCCATGATTTTCTGTTAAAATCCAAATTTCATTCATTTCAATCCACACTGGAGCAAACGCCATGCAAAACGACGTTTACGACTATACCTCGCAAGGCTCGGTTGCCAAAAATACCGTCCTGCAAAAAACCTACCGCCTGCTCGGCCTGTCTTTCATTCCTGCCATTGCCGGCGCGTTCTTTTCCGCCAAAACAGGCTTTAACATTTTCGCCATGTTCGGTTCATACTATGTTGCCCTGGCCGCCTTCTTCGGCTTCTTCTACGGCATGACCTTCCTGATCGAAAAAAACCGTTACAGCAACGTCGGCGTAGCCCTGTTGATGATCTTCACTTTCGGCATGGGCCTTGCCATCAGCCCTATGTTGCAATACACCCTGTCTATTAATAACGGCGCACAAATCGTCGGTACGGCCGCCGCCATGACCGCCGGCGTATTCTTCACCATGTCCGCCATGGCACGCCGCACCACAATGAACATGAACAAACTCGGCAGCTTCCTCGGTGCCGGCGCCATCGTGCTCATGATTGCCGTTGTGGCCAACATCTTCCTCAACATCCCTGCCCTGAGCCTGACTATCGCGGCCGGCTTCGTTGTCTTCAGTTCCCTGATGATTATGTGGCAGGTGCGTACCGTCATCGACGGCGGCGAAGACAGCCACATCAGCGCAGCGCTGACCATCTTCATCTCCATCTACAATATTTTCAGCAGCCTCTTGAGAATCCTCATCTCTCTCAGCGGTGACGACTGATCAAGCCGCAAAGGCCGTCTGAAATTCAGACGGCCTTTTTGATTTTTGACATCACCGGCAAACTCCCCTATCCTGAACGCACACAAACCCCATTCCCAACCCAAAATGACCACGACCACTCCGCGCCGTGCCGTGTACGCAGGCAGCTTCGACCCACCCACCCTCGGCCACCTGTGGATGATACAGGAAGCCCAATCCCTCTTTGACGAACTCATCGTCGCCATCGGCACCAATCCCGAAAAGCGCAGTACCTACAGCATAGAAGAACGCCGCGCCATGCTCGATGCCATTACCCACTCCTTCCACAACGTCCGCATCAGCGTGTTTGAAAACCGCTTTTTGGTCGATTACGCCCGCGAGGCCAAGGCCAATTTCATCGTCCGCGGCATCCGTTCCGCCGCCGACTACGAATACGAACGCTCGATGCGCTACATCAACAGCGACATCGCCCCCGAAATCTCCACCGTTTTCCTGATGCCGCCGCGCGAAATAGCCGAAGTGTCCTCCACCATGGTCAAAGGCCTGGTCGGCCCCCAAGGCTGGCGCGACATGATAGGCCGCTACCTCCCCGACCCTGTCTATCAAAAAATCCTCCAAGACCACGAAACAAACACATAAAACAAAGGCCGTCCGAACATTTCAGACGGCCTTTCCATTTTCATTGATTATTGACGGGCAGACATCACCGCCTGCAGGTTTTGTTTTAACGTTTCCATATCCAACCAACCGGCGTTAATAAACAACATCAAAATCACCGTACCCACGCACAACATGCCGATACCATACAACACATAACCCACTAAAACACGGCCTACCGTCGCATTCCCCATCCACATCAAACCGCGCACCTGCACCACAAAAACCCAAGCCTGCCACAACAGCGCAAACGCAGCCAACGCCGGCACATACATCACCAGCAACAGCGGCAGCAGCAACGCCTCAGACACCAAAATAAAGCCCCACAAAGGCAGCCGGGGCGCACCATAATAATGCAGCACCTTGCGCATCGAGCGGCTCAACACCAACCATTTCACAATCACCAAAATCACCGACAGGCACACCGCCGCCGCGCCACTGCCAAACAAAGGCGACATGCTGGCCGCGTTTACCACACCCAACAGCAGCAACACCGCCGCCATCACCAAAGGCGAATACAAATACGTCTCCGGCGAACGATAGCGCAAACGCAAAACATCCCACATATCACGAACAAACACATACAGCATGGCATAAATCCAAAGCAAAAAAGCCGATTGTATCTTAGGCCGTCTGAAAATCAAACCGGCAAACCTAAAAACCGCCAATTAAAACGAAAAATAATTCAATACAAAACAAAATCTTAATTTGCCGCCTCAAAAATAAAGCCTGCAAACGCTTGCACAAGGCAACGAAATTTGGTTTAATTCACATCTCGCAACGAAACACGCGAAGGCCAGATAGCTCAGTTGGTAGAGCAACGGATTGAAAATCCGTGTGTCGGCGGTTCGATTCCGCCTCTGGCCACCACCAACCGCATTGAAGCGGTTATTTTTTTATCTATACGATTTGCACGCCATACTTAGCGCAAATCCTGCTCCAGACCATGCGTCCCGATTTCCACACAAGGCCGTCTGAAAAATTTCAGACGGCCGTTGTTCATGTTGGCATGGCATAAAAATCCGCTTTACCGCCCCATTCCGACAGAATACGGCGCTTCCATCCAAATCGGCTGAAACCTTCGCGAACATACTGAATATGAATAAAGTTCAAGGCAGGTTGGTTTACTATATAATACTGTCCAAACCAACCATAACTTACTCATTGCAGGGAAGATAATGAAAAAAGTGCTGATTGTGCATTACTCGCAAACGGGGCAGCTCTCGAGCCTGGCGCGAAATTTTGCCGCGCCGTTGCAAACAGCCGGCATACAGGTCGATTGCGTCAATATCGTACCGAAGCAGGCGTTTCCGTTTCCGTGGCCGTTTTGGCGTTTTTTCGATACCTTTCCTGAAACCGTCCATTTAAAACCCGCCCCGATTCTGCCGCCGCAAATCCCATCCGAAGATTACGATGTAGTGGTCATTGCCTACACCGTTTGGTTCCTCTCTCCTTCGCAACCAATTACCGCCTTTTTGCAACGCGAAGAAACGCGCCGGCTGCTGGACGGCAAACCGGTCATCACGCTTATCGGCTGTCGCAATATGTGGCTGGGCGCGCAGGAAAAAATGAAATCTTTGCTGAAACAAAACGGCGCCAAACTCATCGGCAACATCGTAAAAATCGATGACTGCAACAGCGCGGCAAGTTTCATTACCACGCCCGCATGGATGCTGACCGGCGACAAGCGCTATTTCCGCTCCCTGCCCTCTGCCGGCATTGCTGAAGAAGAATTGGCGGATGCGGCGCGGTTTGGTACGAAATTACGCAATGCACTGTTAAACCAACAGCCTTTGGACGAAACCCTGTTTCAAAACATGGGCGCAGTGACAGTTAATGAAAAACTGATTTTCAGCGAACGTACCGCCGGCCGCAGCTTCTTCGTCTGGGGCAAGCTTTTGATGGCGGCAGGCCGTATTTCTCCGCTTTTGCGCCGTGCGCTGCTGTGCTTCTACATCGTCTTTTTATTGGCGATGATTTTGGTGGTTTTACCCATCAGTGTAATTTTGAAAAAACTGCTGCATCCGCTGCTCAAAGGCCGTCTGAAAAAGCTGGCGGACTATTATGAACAACCGTCAGGCAGATAATCCATTTCAGACGGCCTCAAACTAGGAATCCATCATGCCCAAAGTTATCCACTACCCCGAACGCCGTCGCTTTCAAATCGACATTGACGGTTTGGAAGCAGGCTATATCAGCTATACCGAACATAACGGCGGCTGGGACGTAAACCATACCGTGGTCTCGCCCAACTTCCGTCATCGCGGCATTGCCAAACTGCTGGTGAGCGCGCTGATGGAATATGCCGAAACACACAACATCCCGTTAACTGCAAGCTGCGACTACGCGGCGCGGTTTATCGGTTGATTATTTTGACAAACACATCATGACATCGAATAACACACTCAAAGACGTTTATCTCAACCGCGTTTCTGCCTTCTTGCCCAATGCTCCCGTCGGCAATGACGAAATGGAAGCCGTCCTCGGCATGGCAGGCGATGTGCCGTCACGCGTGCGCCGTATGATCTTGCGTTCCAACGGCATTTTGTCACGCCATTACGCCATCGATCCCGAAAGCCGCCGCACGACGCACACCAATGCCGAATTGGCCGCCGAAGCGGTCAACGGCCTGTTTGCCCAAGGCGTTCCTGCAGAAGCCATCGGCAGTCTGGCCTGCGCCACTTCCTACCCTGACCAAACCATGCCCGGACACGGTGTGATGGTGCATGGTTTGCTGGATATGCCGCCTTGCGAAGTGTTCAGCATGGCAGGCGTATGCGCGGCAGGTATGGCGGCGATGAAACACGCTTACAACGCTGTGCGCACCGGCGAACACGCACATGCGGTTTCCGTTGCTTCCGAAAACGCCTCGGCGGTCATGCGCGGCGAAGTGTTTCAAAATGAAACCGACCATAAAAAACTGGAAAACGCGTCCCCCGAAATCGGGTTTGAAAAAGACTTTTTGCGCTGGATGCTGTCTGACGGCGCAGGCGCGGTGTATCTGTCCGACCGCCCCAATTCAGACTGCCTCAGCCTGAAAATCCATTGGATAGACCTGCTTTCCTACGCCAACGAAATGCCGCCCTGCATGTATGCCGGCGCAGAATTCCGCGACGGCGTATTTGAAGGCTGGAAACACGCCGATGCCGATTACGGCCGCCGCCACAGCCTGATGGCGGTCAAGCAGGACGTCAAACTGTTGAACGAAAACATCGTCCGCTATACGGTGGAAAAACCCCTCTCCCAAATCGTCGCCAAACACGGCATCCGTGCCGAAGAAATCGATTGGTTCCTGCCCCACTACTCTTCCGGCTTTTTCCGCGACCGCCTTTCAGACGGCCTGAAAAACATCGGCTTCGACATTCCGCAGGAAAAATGGTTTACCAATCTGCACAGCAAAGGCAACACGGGTTCGGCCTCGATTTACATCATCCTTGAAGAATTTATGCGCACTTTCCCCATCGAACACGGCCAAAAAATCCTGTGTTACGTTCCGGAAAGCGGCCGTTTTTCAACATGTTTCATGCTTTTGGAAGCAGTAAAGGCCGTCTGAATGAAAATTGACGACATCCCTCAAGACAACAGCGCCAGCTACCACGGCCACCGCAAAGTCATCTACGGCACCCGCGACGGCCACTACGAAGCGGCCACCAGCAACGGTTGGCAGGACGAAGCCTACGCCACCGAAATGGCGGTATGCGAACTCGATGCCCAAACGCAGGCCGCGCGCGAAGCCGTCGAAAAAGGCGAATATTCGCCGCTGTACTACCATATGTTTCGCTGCCGTTATGATGAAACCGGCTTGGCCATGGCGGCAGGCGTATGGAAATGGCAGCTGCGCCGGCATTTCCGTCCTGAAGTGTTCGCCAAACTACCGGCCAAAACCCTGCAAAAATACGCCGATGCCTGCCAAATCAGCATAGACGGCCTCAAACAAACCGATATTTAAAGCCCCTCATGATTACCCTGCATTCGCTCGACCAATCCCGTGCCCTGCGCATTGTTTGGCTGCTTGAAATCCTCGGTACGCCCTACCGCCTGCAAACCTACCGCCGTCATCCCGACACTTTACTCGCCCCTGACGAACTCAAAGCCATCCATCCCTTGGGCAAATCGCCTTTATTGGATGATGACGGCTTTATCTTGGCGGAAAGCGGCGCGATTACCGACTATCTGATTCAAACCTACGGCAACGGCCGTCTGATGCCCGAACGCGACAGCCGCGAATACTGGCAATATCAACGCTGGCTGCATTATGCCGAAGGTTCGCTGATGCCGTTATTGCTGCTCGGGCTGGTGTTCCGCCGGATTGAAAGCGCGCCCATGCCGTTTTTCGTCAAACCGATTGCCCGCAAAATCAGCGGCAGCGTCAAAAACAGCTTTATCCATCCGCAAGCCGCGCTGCATCTTGCCCACATCAACAGCGAGTTGGAAAACCGCGAATGGTTGGTCGGCAACAGCCTCAGCGGTGCCGACATCATGATGAGCTATCCGCTGCAAGCCGCGGCCGACCGCTTCGATTTTGCCGATTACCCCAATATCCGCGCCTATTTGCAGCGCATCGAAGCGCATGAAGCCTACCGCCGCGCCGTTGAAAAAGCAGGTTCGCCTTTATTGAAACTCGACAAATAAAACAAGGCCGTCTGAAACGTTTTCAGACGGCCTGAAACCTTGGTTCACTTATCGAATAGCTTTGCGATAAACGGCGTTTTTACCCAAGCGCCGCCCGAGTGCTTTGTTCCCCCTCGCCGTTCCACTATAATGGCAACCCATATCCTTCTAAAAAAATACACCATGCCAACCAACAACCGCCCGACTCTTGCCATCGACACCAGCACATCCTTTTTGTCCATCGCATTGGAACATCAAGGCGAAATCCGCCTGTTTCATGAAAACGTCGGCACTAAGCAATCCGAACAAATCCTGCCGCAAATCGAACGCCTCTTTAAAGAAGCGGGCATCACTGCCGCCGATTTGGGCTGCATCGTTTATGCACAAGGCCCCGGCGCATTTACCGGCCTGCGTATCGGCGCGGCGGTTGCACAAGGTTTGGCCACGCCGTTTGACACGCCCATGATCGGCATTCCCTGCCTCGATGCCGCCGCTTCGCTGCTGCCGCCATCAAGCTGCGTACTGGCGGCCACCGATGCGCGTATGGGCGAAGTGTTCTACGCATGGTTTGATACGCAAAACCACGTCCGCTTGAGCGATTACACGGTTGGCAAAGCCGCCTCTATTACCGCGCCCGAAGGCAAAACGCCTAGCGGCGGCATCGGCAATGCCTTTGCCCTCGCCGACAAACCGCCTTTTGACGGTCAAGCCGATATGCCGACCGCTGCCGACTATCTTAAACTTGCCCGCAGCGGCCGCTATGTTGCCACCGATGCGGCACACGCCGAGCTGCTCTACGTCCGCAACAAAATTGCCCTGACCGCGCAAGAGCAAGCCCAACAAAAGGCCAAACCGTGAACCTGCGCCCAGCCGTACTTGCCGACTGCCCCACCCTTGCTGCCATCGACGCACAAGGCAATCCTTCGTCGTGGACGGCGCAGCAGTTTGAATCGACGGTTCAACACCATCCCAACAGCGTTTGGCTCAGCCAGACCGACCACCAAATTACCGGCTTTATCGTGTGGCAAACCGTGTTTGACGAATCCGAGTTGCACCTGATTGCCGTCGCGCCCGAATACCGCCGCCAAGGCATTGCGTCCGCCCTGCTGCAACACTGGCAAAACACAGTTCAACAGCAAGGCGCAACCCGATTGCTGCTCGAAGTCCGTGCAAACAATGAAACCGCGCAACAGCTCTACCGCAAACACGGCTTCCAAACCTGCGGCCGCCGCAAAAACTACTACGCCCTGCCCGACGGTGGCAGCGAAGATGCCGTGTTGATGGAGAAATCATGTTAAGCAGTCGCTACCTGCACCTGCACGAAGCCTTGGGCTTGGGCCCGATGTGGCTGAACCGAAACGCTAAAATCATCCATGCCGCGCCTCAAGCCACAGCCGCGCCCGTCCGCCCCAAAACCATTGCCACCGATACCGCGCAAGCCGTGCGCACTTTATCCGCAAGTGCCCATCAGGCACGCACCGCCGCCATTGCCACTGCGCAAACGGCCAAACCGGCTGTCCGCGTTCCCGAAGCGGCACCCAAAGCCATGGCCGAAACAGCGGCAAAAACAGAAAAAGCCGCGCATTCAGACAATCTGCCCCATCTTGACGTAACCATCAGGCCGTCTGAAATCATGGTGGTCAGCATTTGTCCGTCCACCGAAGACAGCCTGCATGGCACGCTCTTTAGCGGCGACGTCGGCACGCTTCTCGACAACATCCTCGCCGCCATCGGCCTCAAGCCTGAGCAGGCGCACAAAACCGCATGGGTCAAAACCGCGCCCGTGTTCACCGCCCTCCCCGATGCCGAACACATCCGCTCCGAGCTTGCCGAAATGCAAAACGAGCTGACCGCTTCGCAAGCACGCGCAGTCTTGTTTCTCGGCAAAATCTTCGACAGCCCCGACATGATCGGACTGATGAACGAATTGTGCGCAGAGCGGCCGCATTTCGTCATTCCCCACCCCGCCCGCCTGCTGATGCAGCCGCAACTTAAAGCGCAAGCATGGCAAATCTTAAAGCCATTGAAACAACTTTTGGCCAAGGCCGTCTGAACATTCTGTTCAACCTGAAATCAGGTTTTCCACCAATAAAAAAGGGCGTGTTCGACACGCCCTAATGTTTTTCAATATTCCGCCGAATGCCAGAAAGGCTGACCCACCGTCGGCGTACTGGCGCGCGCTTTCTCACGCGCTTCCACAGGTTCCGCCTCATATGCCAGACGGCCCGACTCGACCGCAAGCGCAAAAGCGCGTGCCATATTGACCGGATCGCCGCTGCGGGAAACGGCGGTATTCAACAACACACCGTCAAAACCCCATTCCATCACTTGCGCCGCCTGTGAAGGCAAACCCAAACCGGCATCAATAATCAACGGCGTGTCGGGCAGGCGTTCGCGCAGGACTTTCAGCGCATAAGCATGAACCGCGCCCAAACCCGTACCAATCGGCGCCGCCCACGGCATCAACGCCTGACAACCCGCGTCGAGCAGGCGGCGGCAGGCAATCAGGTCTTCAGTGCAATAAGGCAGCACTTTGAAACCGTCTTTAATCAGAATTTCCGCCGCTTCGACGAGTTGGAACACATCGGGCTGCAACGTGTCATCATCGCCGATAAGTTCGAGCTTAATCCAATCGGTATCAAACACTTCGCGTGCCATTTGCGCAGTGGTCACGGCTTCCTGCACACTTTGACAGCCTGCGGTATTGGGCAACACAGGCACACCCATTTCTTCCAACAACGACCAAAAACCCTGCCCGTGCGCTTCGCCGCCGCTACCGGCACGGCGCAATGAAACGGTAATCATCGCTGGTTGCGCGATTTGGACAGACTGCTTGAGGATTTCCGGCGTCGGATAAGCAGCCGTACCGAGCAGCAGCCGTGAAGGGAAAGTTTCTCCGTATAGGGTAAACATGATGAATTCCTTTGTAATATTATTTTTGGGGCAATAGCCTTCTGAAAAATCGGTTTAGATAGTTTCCAAATAGTTTTCAAGTCCTTCGGCGACCTTAGTCGGAATAAACTCGGTAATCGTGTATTTCGCTACGCCTTCTCGGTGAAACGGGTCTTCTGCAATTAACTTTTCCACCTGTTCCCTGCCTGATGCTTTCATCAGGATAACGCCGCCTGTCCGCGGCTGTTTGCGGCCAGACATAACAAATATACCTGCTTGATAATACCGTTCAAGATACGCGATATGCTCGGCCAGGTAGGTTTCAACCGCAGCCAAGTCTTTAATATATTCCAACGATACGATAAACATTTCTTTTCCTTTTCTCAGCATTAAACCAATAGCGCAGATATACGCGCAGTAAAACCGCTTATCCGCCGACTACCGGGCGCACAATGTCCACTTTGTCGTTTTCGTTCAACAGCGTTTCCGCATACGCGCCTTTGGCGACAAACTGGGTATTGACGGCAACGGCAAACGGTTTCTGCGGCGAGGTTTGGGCGATAAGGTCGGCAACGGTTGTGCCGTTTAATGTGATGGTTTCATTGTTCAATATAATCTTCATGATGTTTGCTCCTCTTGTCAGACTTCTTATTTTCAGACGGCCTTATTCATCCCACAAAGCCTGAAACGCTTTAACCACCGCTTCGGGATTTTCCGCTTCGGTCACGGCGCGGACGACGGCAAGTGAGGAAACGCCGGTGGCAAGCACATCTTCGGCGTTGTTCAAATCGATGCCGCCGATGGCGACGACGGGCGTGCCGCGTGCCTGTCTGACGTATTCGCGCAGTTTGTCCAAACCTTGCGGGGCGGTCGGCATTTGCTTGGTCGTGGTCGGGAAAATCGCACCGCTGGCGACGTAGCTAGGTTGTACGGACAAGGCGCGATCGAGTTCGGCAACAGAGTGCGTACTCAAGCCCAAGCGCAAACCGGCAGCTTCAATCGCGGCTAGGTCGGCAGTGTCCATGTCTTCCTGCCCGAGATGCACGCCGTATGCACCTGCGGCAATCGCTTCGCGCCAGTGGTCGTTGATGAAAAGCTGGGTTGCACTGTTTTGACAGGCTACGACGCAACGTTCGATTTCGCGTTTCAACTCGTCGCCATGCAGGATTTTACAGCGCAGTTGCACCGTGTCGGCACCTGCTTTGACCATGCGCTCGACCCAGTCAGCAGTGGGAACAACGGCGTAAAATTTCAGGGGAGATTTGAGTGGCGGGAAGGTCATAACGGCTCCGAAAGGAATAATTCGTTGTTATATTATCAGAAAAGGCCGTCTGAATAATATTTGTTTTCAGACGGCCTGATTGAAAAAATGAATATTGCCCTATTCGGCTTTGGCTTTATAAAAATATGAACATACTGATGGGTTATCAAAATGAGTGCCATATTGGCGCCCCACATTCGGAGACCCAACCCATGAAAAAAATTTCTCTTGTTAGCCGCCCTTCCCTTACTGTTTACCACTTATTCAAATGCCGCCACGCCTAAAGCGGAAGCTTCAAAACCAGCTTCGGCACACAAACAAACCAAGCAGCGTTTTTCCGGCAAAATCACCGGCTATCAAACCGCCGAGCATTTGTTCTCCGTACGCAAGGGCGACCGCCTGCGCATCAGTAAAACCGGCAGCCCTAACGCCTATTTCAACGTATGGGCACCCAAAGACGATGAAGCCGTATTTAACGGTTCGGCACAAGGCGATAAATTTGACGGTATCGCTACCCAATCGGGCAAATATAAAGTGCAGGTCTATATGATGCGCGCCCAAGCCCGCCGTAACACTACTGCCCATTACGCCGTAAACGTCATCAAAAACTAAGGGGCTGACGTAGATTAGCCCTAAATTCCACACCAATCTCGCAGGATTTTAAGCTGTTGAGACGGTGTGCCGAAGTTAAATCGAAATTCGCATTCTTTCAAGAACAGCGGGAAAGATTTGCGATCGATTCCGTTGTATTTTCGCAAGAAACGTTTTGCCTGATTCCAAAAATTCTCAATGCCGTTAATGTGGTTCTGACGGTCGACAAATTCCTTGGAATGGTTGATGCGGTAATGGATAAAACCGCTCACGTCCAACTTATCATAGCTGCTCAGGCTATCCGTGTAAACAATGCTGTCCGGCATGATTTTCTTTTTGATGACAGGGAATAACGTTTCAGACTTGGCATTATCCACCACAACGGTATAGACCCGTCCGTTGCGTTTCAGAATGCCGAAGACAACCACTTTTCCTGCCGCACCTCGACCACGTCTGCCTTTACGCTGTCCGCCGAAATAGCTTTCGTCCAGCTCGACAGAGCCCTCGAAAACCTCATCGGCAGCCAAGGCCAAATGATGGATGATGACATACATATTTTGCGGTAGAATAGAGTTATTTATCCTGCGACTAGGTAGAAGGCGCGGAAAGTCCGGCAGAACTGGTCAGCCTGATTGAAAGCGGCGACTACGAAGCCCTGCTTGCCGAAGATTCGGACGAACATGGCCAAGGCCACGAACATCATTGCGGCTGCGGCTGTTCCCTCGGCTGAGTCAGCCTGCCCATATTATCTACCGCCTCGATTTTCATATTAAAAGGAGACTTACCAGCATGATAAGCAAAGCAAAATTCAATACCGTTGTCGGCAGCATAGGAGCGGCAATAGGTATTTTCGTATTTGTCGCCTATATCCCCCAAATTATCGCCAATATGCAAGGGGCAAAGGCGCAGCCGTGGCAACCCCTGTTTGCAGCAGTATCCTGTCTGATTTGGGTTTTGTACGGTTGGAGCAAAGAACCCCGGAAAGACTGGATTCTGATTATACCCAACGCAGTCGGCGTGATATTGGGATTTCTGACTTTTCTGACTTCGCTTTAAACAAGGGGCTAATCTACGTCAGCCCCAAAACTAAACGCCCTCATGATGTAAAGCTTTAAAAAACAGCAAAGGCCGTCTGAAAATTGAAATTTCAGACGGCCTTTTAAACGGTTTGAAAAGGACGTATCGAACACGTCTTTTTTTTCCTATTACAACAGGAACATGGTTGCTAATCCCAAGAAAATCAGGAAGCCGCCGGAGTCGGTAACCGCGGTAATCAGCACCGAGCTGCCCAATGCCGGGTCGCGTCCGGCTTTGTCCATCATGACGGGGATAAGGACGCCGACGGTCGCGGCAAGCAGAAGGTTTAAGGTCATCGCGGCCACCATGACCAAACCGATGCCGATGTTGCCATAGAGCAGCCATGAAATCACGCCCATGACCGTGCCCCAAATAATGCCGTTGACGAGGGCGACGCCGATTTCTTTTTTCAACAGGCGGCCTGCCTGTGTGCTGGTCATTTGCCCCATCGCCATGGCGCGGACGATCATGGTGATGGTTTGGTTGCCGGAGTTGCCGCCGATACCGGCGACGATGGGCATCAGTGCGGCCAGCGCGACGATTTTCTCGATACTGCCTTCAAATGCGCCAATTACGCGGCTGGCGATAAAGGCGGTACACAGGTTGATGGCGAGCCACATCCAGCGGTTTTTCACCGAATCCCAAACGGGCGCGAACAAGTCTTCCTCTTCCTGCAAACCCGCCATGTTCAACATATCCGCTTCCGATTCTTCGCGGATCACGTCCACCATTTCGTCAATGGTGATCCTGCCGATCAGCTTTTTGTTTTCATCGACAACCGGCGCGGTGACCAAGTCATAACGTTCAAACGCCTGCGCCGCTTCTTCCACGTCGTCTTCGGGACGGAAGCGCACGACATCGGTGGCCATCACGTCCGCCACCATGTCTTCGGGGTCGGCGACCAAGAGTTTGCGGATGGGCAGAACGCCTTGCAACACGTCGTTTTCATCGACCACGAAAATTTTGTCGGTATGGTCGGGCAGGCTGTCGAAACGGCGCAAGTAGCGCAATACGACCTCACACGCCACATCGGCTCGGATGCTGACCAATTCAAAGTCCATAATCGCGCCGACTTGGTTGTCTTCGTAAGACATCGCCGCTTTGACCTGCTCGCGTTCTTCTTCATCACGCGTTTGCAGCGCTTCGTACACCACTTGGTGCGGCAGGTCGTCTGCCAGCTCTGCCAATTCGTCTGCGTCCAAATCATCGACGGCGGCCAACAGCTCGTCTTTGTCCATGGACTCGATCAGCGTTTCGCGTACGGCGTCGGATACTTCCAGCAACACTTCGCCGTCATCTTCCGGGGCGACCAAAAGCCAGACGATGTTACGCTCGCGCGGCGGCAGGGATTCCAAGACGGCGGCCACGTCGGCGGGGTGCAGCTCGGCCAAGAGGACGGTCAGCTCGGTGAACTTATCGCGCAGGCTTTCGTCTTCAATCGGCACGCCTGCTTCGATTTGTTCGAAGGACGGCTCGAGGATTTCGCATAAGGCGTGGATGCGGTCGATATCGTCAGAGATGCGATCGTCAGAAATGCGGTCTTCCACCGCTTCATTGTCGGGGGTATGGTCGAGATTCGGAGGGGTTTGTTCGATGCTCATAAATGCTCCGCCCGCCGGACGCGGGGAAGCATTTCGGCGGGATGATTATGGTTGTTGTGTGTCTGATGGGAAGTTCAAAGGCGAACTGGGAAGGTCCATAATTCGAGCCTGCTGAGAGGCGCAGAGTTGTAAACGGTGTATATTCTACTCTTTTTTAGGCCGTTTTACCATTTTTAACGGGAAAGGCCGTCTGAAACCGGGTGATAGCAACACCCTTTTTTTCAGACGGCCTGATGATTTGATTTTATTTGTTTCGCCTGCCGAACGCTTCCCTGACCACGTCCAACCAAGCCCTTAAGGCCGGTGTCGGGCGTTGGTGTTTTTTCCATGCCATGGTGAGCTGCCAGCGGATTTCGGGTTCGACCAAAGGAATGGCGGCAAAGACATCGGGATTGATTTTTCGGGCATAGTATTCGGGCAGCAGGGCAATGCCCATATTGTGCGCCACCATGTCGGCAACCAAATTCCATTGTCCGGTACGGCAGACAACATTAGGCGTAAAACCTTGATTGCGGCAGGCCGTCTGAATGGTTTCGTTGAGGGAAAAGCCGGCGCCGAACAGGATGAAGGGCTCGTGTTGCAGGCTTTTGAGCGTCAGCGCATCGTGTCTCGCCCGATTTTTCGGCATCAAGACCACCAGCGGATAGTCGCACAACGTGATGCTGTCGAAGTCTTCGTGAACCGGCGCGAGCAGCTGCCCGGCATCGAGTTCGTTGTTGCGCAAGGATTGCTCGATGGCGAGCGAGCCTTGTTCCAAAAACGACAATTCGATGTCCGGCCATTTTTGGTGGAAATCAAACAGCGCATGACTGAGCAAATCGCTGCCAAACAATGCCAAGCCCAAACGCAGCGTCCCGCTTTTGACATGGCGGTAATCATCAATGCGGGCCAGCAGCAAATCGCGTTCGTGTAGAAGGTTTAACGCGTGGCGATAGACTTCTTCGCCGATTGCGGTCGGCTGCACCTGCCGCTTTTTGCGTCCGTTTTCTTTGCACAAAAGCGGCACGCCCAATTCTTCTTCCAAAGCCTGAATGATTTTGCTGACCGTCGGCTGCGTCAAATTCAACGCGGAAGCCGTGGCCGAAAAACTTTGCAGGCGGATGAGTTCGGTAAAACAATACAGGCTTTTGAAGTCCATTATTCCTCTAAGGCATGATTATTCGTTTAATAATTCATATTATGCAGAAACCAGGTTTCTATAATCAAGCCTTTCATTCAACACACACCCATATCATGGATTCCCTCACCAGATTTTTTCAGACGGCCTTGCAGCTTACCATCATCGGCGCAGTATGGAGCGTTTCCGACCTTATCGTCCGCTTCACGCATCTGCCTATTTCTTCAGGCGTATTGGGCTTGTTCCTCATGCTCGCCCTTTTGGGGCTCGGCATCATCCGCCCGGGCATGGTTGACCGCGGCGCAAAATGGGCATTGGGCGAACTCGTCTTTTTCTTCATCCCCATCATGGTTTCCGTCTTGCAATATCAAGACCTGCTGATGTCCGAAGGCTGGCAGCTGATTTTGACCATCGCCGTCGGCACCGCGCTCGTGATGATCAGCACCGCCCTGACCCTCGATTTCTGCTACCGCTGGAAACGCCGCCTCTACAAAAAACTCCACTCCTAAAAATAGAGAATAAAAATGGACTACACCGCCCTCGCCTGCTTCATCTGGACTTGCTTTGCCTATGTCGTTGCCAAAAAAATCCACCGCAAAAAACCCTTAATGATTTTCTCCCCCGTTGTTACCGTCTCCGTCAGCACCATCCTTCTGCTGCTGGCATTCGGCGTCAATTACGACACCTACCACAAATATACCCAAGGCATCGTCTTCCTGCTCACTCCGGTTACCGTTGCCTTTGCCGTCCCCATTTATGAAAACCGCGAAGTCATCCGCCGCCAACTGCCCATCCTCTCCATCGCCATTATGGTGGGCATGTTTGTCGGCGTAGTCAGCGCATTCCTCATGAGCCATATGTTCCATTTCAACAACGAAGTGACCAACAGCCTGATGGCGCGTTCCATCTCCACGCCGTTTGCCGTCGTCCTCGCCAGCGAAATCCACGGCTCCGCCTCGCTCGTTTCCCTGTTCACCATCATCACCGGCTTTGTCGGCATGATATTCGGCGACCTGTTTTTGGCCTTTACCCGCATCCGTTTCCGTACCGCCAACGGCGTGGCATTCGGCAATGCCGCCCACGGCTTCGGTACATCGCGCGCCGGACAACGTCACGAAACCGAAGGCGTGATGGCCAGCCTGACCATGATTTTGGCCGGACTGTTTATGGTATTGTTTGGCCCGACCATGGTGCATTTGGTAATCTGGATGATGAGTTAGGCCCCGTCCTGATGACCATACACAAAAAGGCCGTCTGAAACACATATCGGTTTCAGACGGCCTTTTATATTATGGAACGATTACAGTTTGAAAATAGAAGCCTCTGCTAAATCATGAATGGTATCCAACGCAGATGAACCTGTACCATTGCTTGAATAGGTCGCATTGTCTGAGGAAAGACCGGCAGAAGAATCAAGAGGATCAGCCTCACCAAACGCACGGCTCAAAAGTTCATCGCCATCGAAAGCTTTGGATTCCAATATCGGCTTCGCGGCCGGCTGCGCAGGCTCGAAACCTTCCCACTCACGCGGATCAAGGCGGATGATACGCCCATTATCGTCATGGCCATTATCAGACTCTATTCCTTTTGAAAAGAAGCCGTTCCATTCACGCGGATCAAGATGGAAAACATGCTCATTATGACCATGATCGGACTCTACTCCTTTTGAAAAAAAGCCGTTCCACTCGCGCGGGTCAAGACGGAAGACATGCTCATTATGGCCATTATCCGACCCTATGCCTTTTGAAAAAAAGCCATTCCACTCGCGCGGATCGAGACCGAAAACAAAATCTTTAGAATCAATTTCTGTACCTGGTTGATATACTTTAGCCACGGAACTCTCCTTAAAAATAAACAGTTGCTGTACCCAATGCCCCATCAAGTCGATGAGAGCCTTTATTCTAAAACAAAGAAAACAGCAGGCAGGGGCCAAAGGGAACAACGGTTCATTAAAACGACAATCGGACTAAAATCTTTTAAAAACAAATAGATAAAATTTACACATCATAATCAATAATACATAATCAAATTTCCAGACTACCCCGCCAACTAGGGGAATCCTTCTTTCCCACTTTCCCCGTCATGTCGCAAAAAGGCCGTCTGAAATTTAAGTTTCAGACGGCCTTTTCATTTGCTCAAGCCTTATTCTTTAGGCAGGCGCAGGACGGAGACGATGAATCCGCCCCAAATGACAATCAGTGCGACAAGCATCATAATAATGGCTGAAGTACTCATTATTCGTCTCCTTCACGTTCGTGTTCATGTTCGTCTTTGACGTTGAAGCCCTGACCGTGTTTCCACGGCAAGAACGACAGCAAGACCGACAATACGAGGATGGCGCCCACCATACCCCAACCGAAGATATTGAGGAAGCTGTCAGGATAGCCGCTGTAATTCTCTTTTAAGAGGCCGGCAGTATCCTGATAAAGCATATAGCCGAGCATAGCAACGGTAACCACCACGCTGGCGGTCCACACTTTGCCGACACGGATGGAAGACAGCGCGTTCAAGTGATTGCGCAGTTCGGGCAGCTTGCGCAACAAAACAATCGCCAAAACGTAAACAAAACCGGCAGCCACAATGCCGTAAGTATTGATGAATTTGTCCAATACGTCCAACACAGGCAGGCCGGTGGTCGTACCGAACAGCAAGGTGGAAATAATCGCCATAGGAACGCCTGCAATCATCGTTGCGCTGACACGGCCGATGTTCATTTTGTCTTGAATCGCGGCCACAATCACTTCAACGATGGAAATCATGGAAGTGACACCCGCAAACACCAGCGAGCCGAAGAACAACACGCCGATCAACGCGCCCATAGGGGCTTGGTTGATGATGGTCGGGAATGCGATAAACGCCAAACCAATACCGCTGGATGCCACTTCGCTGACTTCTTTGCCTGCGGCTTGAGCCATGAAGCCCAATGCGGCAAATACGCCGATACCGGCAAGCAACTCAAAGCTGCTGTTGGCAAAGCCGACAACCAAGCCTGTGCCGCCCAAGTCTGTTTTTTTCTTCAGGTAAGAAGAATAAGTAATCATGATGCCGAAGCAGATGGAGAGCGAGAAGAAGATCTGGCCATATGCGGCTACCCAGACTTTCGGATCCGCCAAACGGCTCCAGTCAGGCGTAAACAAAGCGTCCAAACCTTTTGCCGCACCCGGCAGGGTCAGGGCGATGCCCACCATGATGACAAACATCACCACCAACAAAGGCATGAAGAATGTGGATGCACCGGCTACGCCTTTTTGCACGCCCAAAGCCATAATTGCCAGCGTAAACACCCACACGGCAATCAGCGGACCGGCCACTTTGCCGACAAAGTCCAAGCCCAAGTCTTTGGCATCGGCCATTTGCAGGAAGTCTTTGAAGAAGAATGCCTGCGGATCCGCACCCCATGCCGAAGTAAACGAATAATAGGCATAGCTTGCCGCCCAACCGACAATCACGGCGTAGTAGATACAGATGATGACGTTGGTCAGGAAGTTCCACCAACCCACCGGCTCAAACCAACGGCCGAGGCGGCGGAAGGCCAAAGGAGGCGAACCGCGGTAACGGTGGCCGATGGCATAGTCGAGCAGCAACAGCGGAATACCCGCCGTCAACAGCGCAACCAAATAAGGGAGGACGAAAGCACCGCCGCCGTTGTCGAAGGCGATGTAAGGGAAACGCCAAATGTTGCCTAAGCCCACGGCCGAGCCGATGGCGGCAAACATAAAGGCACGGCGACTGCTAAACGTCGCGCGTTCGCTGGATTGAGAATTTGACACAATGAACCTCTTAAAAATCGAGTGTCGTCAAGGCCTCCCGGCCTTGCGCGTATATATTTAGAAATCAGGCCGGACAAAGCGGCCGGTTAAAATAGATATTCGGACAAGGATAATATCCGGTATTTAAAGAATGCACCGCTTATGGCCATGCAAACATAATCTGACCTTATCGTAAAAAAATTTAACACTGTTGGCAAGTCAGTATTGCATTAAAATCGCAAGGAAAATCTTCATGCACTACGACTAAAATCTTCATACACTTCTTTATATACAAGCCAAACGCAACACCCAAGCCCCGCTTTTTCCTCCCCTTCCCACTGACAACCGCCCTCGCCGCAAACCGCCTTTCCCTTATCCCGTAAGGAAAAGCGGCAACCCAACGCATTCAAATCCCCCGTCATCAAAATGTTTCAGACGGCCTGTTTCCCCTCCGTCCCATCCGGGCCGTCTGAAAATTTCACTGTTGCATGTTGTAATCAAGAAACCGTTCTCAAATTCTGTTTAATATAAACAAAAACAATCCGCCTTTTTCTGCGCCCTTCATCACCATTATTTAAAATAAGCATAAAATATCAAAAATAAAATGAATAAAAAATAAAATAACAAAAAATCCAAAATAAAATTAATTTAAAACCCGTATTTCTACTCTAATCATCTACAATCAAAAATAATCGAATCAAAAAATTTCAATAAAACATTAATTACACAACACTACATTTTTGCTATAATTGCCGCCATTCAATCCATAACCCAAACCCAAAAGAAGAGGAAAAGCCATGGGTATCAAAGTTGCCATCAACGGTTACGGCCGCATCGGCCGCCAAGTAGTGCGCGCTATTTTCGACTACAAACTGCAAGACCAACTCGACATCGTTGCCATCAACGCCAGCGGCAGCATCGAGACCAACGCCCACCTGACCAAATTTGACACTGTTCACGGCCGCTTTGACGCCGATGTTTCCCATGATGAAAAACACCTCATCATCAACGGTAAAAAAATCCCTTACTTCTCCACCCGCAATCCTGCCGAATTGCCATGGGGCGAATTGGGCGTTGACCTGGTAATGGAATGTACCGGCGCGTTCACCAGCAAAGAGAAAGCCAAAATCCACTTGGAAAGTGGCGCGAAAAAAGTGCTGATTTCCGCTCCCGGCGGCGATGACGTTGACGCAACCATCGTTTACGGCGTAAACGACGACGTGATTACCGGCGACATGACCGTTATCTCCAACGCGTCTTGTACCACCAACTGCCTGGCACCCGTAGCCAAAGTGTTGAACGAAAACATCGGCATCGTAAACGGCGTGATGACTACCATCCACGCGCTGACCAACGACCAAACCGTCACCGACGTACGCCACAAAGACCTGCGCCGTGCGCGTAGCGGCGTGGAAAACATGATTCCGACCAAAACCGGCGCAGCAAAAGCCGTCGGCTTGGTATTGCCTGCCCTGAAAGGCAAACTCGACGGCCTCGCCATCCGCGTACCGACCGTCAACGTTTCCCTGGTTGACTTGAGCTTCCAAGCAAGCCGTGAGACTTCTGTCGAAGAAATCAACGCGCTGATGAAAGCCGCTTCCGAAGAAGGCCGTCTGAAAGGCGTTTTGGGTTACAACACCCTGCCGCTGGTTTCCATGGACTTCAACCACACCACCCAAGCCAGCACATTCGACTCTACGCTGACCAAAGTAACCGAAGGCAAAATGGTTAAAGTGTTCGCATGGTACGACAACGAGTGGGGCTTCAGCTGCCAAATGCTGAACACCGCGCGCCGTATGTTCGGTTTGGAAGTACGTCCGTTCTAATCGGCTTCCAACGCAAAGGCCGTCTGAAATATCTTTTCAGACGGCCTTTTGTATTTCCTTTAAAATATCGCATTCCCATTTATTTTCAGACGGCCTCTTCATGTTTCCCAACGAATCCGCCCCCAACCTCCTGCAAGGCTTAAACCCCGAACAACTCTCCGCCGTAACCTGGCCGCCGCAATCCGCCCTCGTTTTGGCGGGCGCGGGCAGCGGCAAAACGCGCGTGCTGACCACGCGCATCGCATGGCTTTTGCAAAGCGGGCAAGCCAGCGTACACAGCATTATGGCGGTAACGTTTACCAACAAAGCCGCCAAAGAGATGCAAACCCGACTCGGCGCAATGATTCCCGTCAACGTCCGCGCCATGTGGCTCGGTACGTTCCACGGTCTCTGCCACCGCTTTCTACGGCTGCACCACCGCGATGCCGGGCTGCCCTCTTCCTTCCAAATCCTCGACAGCGGCGACCAGCTTTCCCTGATCAAACGCCTGCTCAAAAGCCTCAACATCGCCGAAGAAATCATCGCACCGCGTTCATTGCAAGGCTTTATCAACGCGCAAAAAGAATCCGGTTTGCGCGCTTCCGTGTTGAGCGCGCCCGATCCGCACACACGCCGCATGATTGAGTGCTACGCCGAATACGACAAAATCTGCCAACGCGAAGGCGTGGTCGATTTTGCCGAACTCATGCTCCGCAGCTACGAAATGCTGCAAAACAACGAAATCCTACGCCAACACTATCAAAACCGCTTCAACCATATTCTGGTCGACGAGTTCCAAGACACCAACAAGCTGCAATACGCCTGGCTGAAACTGATTGCCGGCAACAACGCCGCCGTTTTCGCCGTCGGCGACGACGACCAAAGCATTTACCGATTCCGCGGCGCAAACGTCGGCAACATGACCGCGCTGATGGAAGAGTTCCACATCGACGCGCCCGTCAAACTCGAACAAAACTACCGCTCCGTCGGCAACATCCTCGCCGCCGCCAACGCTGTCATCGAAAACAACGACGAACGCCTCGGCAAAAACCTGCGCACCGATGCCGAAGCAGGCGACAAAATCCGCTACTACTCCGCCTTTACCGACCTCGAAGAAGCCCAATTCATCGTGGACGAAACCAAAGCCCTCGAACGCGAAGGCTGGGATTTGGACGAAATCGCCGTCCTCTACCGCAGCAACGCCCAATCGCGCGTTATCGAACAAAGCCTGTTCCGCAGCGGCATTCCCTACAAAATCTACGGCGGCCTGCGCTTTTACGAACGCCAAGAAATCAAACACGCCCTCGCCTACCTGCGCCTCGCCGTCAATCCCGACGATGACAACGCCCTCTTGCGCGTCATCAACTTCCCACCGCGCGGCATCGGCGCACGCACCATTGAAAACCTTCAGACGGCCTCAAACGAACAAGGCATCACCCTCTGGCAGGCAGCCTGCAATGCCGGCGCGAAAGCCGCCAAAATTGCCGCCTTCGTCCGCCTGATTGAAGCCCTGCGCAACCAAGTCGGACAAATGCCCCTGCCTGAAATCATCGTCGGCATCCTCAAAGACAGCGGCCTGACCGAACACTACCGCATCCAAAAAGGCGACAACCAAGACCGCCTCGACAACCTCGACGAACTCGTCAACGCCGCCATCGAGTTCAAACCCGAAGACAGCAACTTTGAAACCCTGCCTGAAAACATTTCAGACGACCCCGCCTTCCCCATCCTCGCCTTCCTCAGCAACGCCGCCCTCGAATCCGGCGAAAACCAAGCAGGCGCAGGCGAAAAAGCCGTCCAACTCATGACCGTCCACGCCTCCAAAGGCTTGGAATTTAACGCCGTCTTCCTCACCGGCATGGAAGAAGGCCGCTTCCCCAGCGAAATGAGCCTTGCCGAACGCGGCGGCCTCGAAGAAGAACGCCGCCTCATGTACGTCGCCATCACCCGCGCCCGCAAACGCCTCTACATCACCATGGCACAGCAACGCATGCTGCACGGACAAACCCAATTCGGCATCGTCTCCCGCTTCGTCGAAGAAATCCCACCCGAAGTATTGCACTACCTGTCCGTCAAAAAACCCGCCTTCGACAGCTACGGCAGCCCGCGCCAAACCGCCGCGCCCAAAGACAAAATCATCGACGACTACAAACAGCCGCAAACCTACGCAGGCTTCCGCATCGGACAAAACATCCGCCACGCCAAATTCGGCACCGGCGTCATCATCGATGCCGTGGACAAAGGCGAATCCGCCCGACTGACCATCAACTTCGGCAAACAAGGCGTAAAAGAGCTGGACACCAAGTTTGCGAAATTGGAAGAGATGTAGAAGGGAGATGGCAGAGGCCGTCTGAAAACGGGAGGAGCAATTTTGCCGAAACCTCCGCCGTCATTCCCTCGCAGGCGGGAATCCAGAAGTAGAAATGTAGGTTGGATACTCGTATCCAACAAAAACATTGACGCGTCTATCGTTTCCGAAAAAAACGCTGTTGGAAAATGTCGGATTCGAGAATCCGACCTACGGCTGCTGCTTTTGGGGCGATGAAAAAGCAGCCTGCACTTTAAATTTCACTCGTTTCCCTGCTCATAAGATTTCAAACAATTGTGCCAACAGCACATCCTGCAGCACCACCCGCGTTTCGGCCTGCCGAAGCAGCCGTGCGAGTAGTGCATCGATTTCTACGCCCGAAACAGTTTGACGCAGGCTGGATAAAGCCTTCATGCGGTTTTTTTGTTCGAATGCATCTTCCATACCAGGTTTGACACAAAAATACCAAAACGGCTCGGTCCTCATGTGGTAGAGCGGCATGCCGAAATTTTCTTGGTGGTATGCGTTTGCCACCCACCGCTGCCATTGCTGTCTGAATATTGCCTGCCATTCTTCCAAAAGCGTATCCGAAAAATCAATTTTTTCTGTGTGCAGGCTGCCTGATTCATACAGCAGGCATAAACTGTATAGAAGGATGAATTTATGCGGGGCACGGTTGTTTGCTTGTGTAAAACTTGTATGCAGGCTGCGGAATTGTTCCGCATATTTTAATAATGCTGCCAAATCTTTCATACCGCTTCCTTCTGCAAACTTTGCAATACCTCCTCCGGTTGCCAATTCAATGCGCGGCAATAATCAATAAACTCAAAGATATCCAGCCGCCTGTCACCTGTTTCCACTTTTCCTACGAACGAATGCACCACATTCATCCGTTCCGCCAATGCACGCTGCGACAACCCCAAATCCAATCTTCTGCGGATAAGGAGTTGTCGCAAATAGGTGTGTTCGGCAGAGTGTACCGACAAACGAATATTTCTCATGCGCTCCGATTTTAGGTACAATCACGCATGCACCTGTTTTAGGTGCAAATAAGAAATATGTATAAAAATGACCGTAATACCCATACACCCTGCCAACCCGTTCGACGCTATACGCCAAAACATCACTGAAGAATATTTGAGCGAAACACAGAACTACCCTTGGATTGTTACCTTTTCAGGCGGCAAGGACAGCACCCTTGTCGCCCATTTGGTGTTTGACATGCTGCTTTCGCTGCCGCCGATGCTGCGGACGCGGCAGGTGTTCTTCATTTCCAACGACACGCTGGTGGAAAGCCCGCTGGTAGTGAAACACATGCGCCAATCTTTGGCAGAAATTCTGCGTGCCGCTGAAATTTTCAGGCTGCCCGTCAGCGGCGAAATCACCGTGCCGAAATTGCAGGACACCTTTTGGACGCTACTCATCGGCAAAGGCTACCCCACGCCCAACCGCTCAATGCGCTGGTGCACCGACCGCCTGAAAATCCAGCCTACTAGCGGCTACATCCTGCAAAAAGTAAACGAAAACGGCAAAGCCATCATCGTACTGGGCGTGCGCAAAGACGAATCTGCCACCCGCAAAGCAAGTATCGAAAGCCACCAAAACTTGGAAAACAGCAATCTGACCCCGCACAGTGATTTGAAAAACGCGTTGGTGTACCGACCGATTGTCGATTTGAGTACCGACGACGTGTGGGAATTCCTTGCTGCCAACGACCCGCCCTGGGGAGGCGCACACAGCGATTTAATCAAGCTCTACCGCGAAGCCGCCGGCGGCGAATGTCCGATTGTGCTGTCGCAGGAAGAAGCCCCCGGTTGCGGCACCAATTCCAGCCGCTTCGGCTGCTGGACGTGCACGGTGGTCAATAAGGACAGAAGCCTGCAGGGCTTTGTGGACGCGGGGAAAACCGAATTCACACCGTTAATCGAATACCGCGACTGGCTGGTGGACATCCGCAACAAACCCGAATACCGCCAGGCCGAACGGCGCAACGGAAAACTCACGTTCAAAGGCGGCAAACACATCCCCGGCCCGTTCACCATCGCGGCGCGGCAGGAAATGCTGGCGAAGCTGCTAAAAGTGCAGGCTGCTTTCGGCGAAGAACTGATTTCGCAGGACGAAATCGACCTAATCAAGCGAATTTGGACGGAAGATCTGATTAACACTTACTCAAGGAATAAAAATGAAGACGGAAACACGGGAACAGGTGGCTGATTTGCTGCTGTGGAGTGATGAAAATGCCAGAAACCTGATGGAGAAAATCGCTGCCGAACATGGTGTATCGCCCGATGCGCTGGCCGATTTGGCGGCATGGGAGCGCGAGCAACAGGAACGGATCCGCAAACGCGGCATGACCGAAGTATTCGATGAAGTTTTTGAAAACAGGAAATATTGGGGCTGAATATGTGGATACATTCAATCAGGCTGCTTAATTTCAAATCCTACCAAGAAGCGGCCTTCTCCTTTCCCGAACCGAAAAACGGGCAGAACATTGTTTTAATCGGCGCGATGAACGGGCACGGCAAAACCACTTTGTTGGAAGCGGTTTACCTGTGCCTGTATGACGCGGATGCGGTCAGCCATTTGCAGCGGGCCGGCTTGAACAGCAAAGATGTCAATTACCCGAATTTCCTGCAGGCTGCCCTGCATCACAAAGCAGCGCCGCAATACGGCCGATACCGCATCGAGCTGGAAATTGAAATCCGCCAACGGCGGCAAGGTAAGATTTGCGGCCTGAAAATCCGCCGGAAATGGCATTTCAATGAGAAAAGGCAATTTGAACGCGAAAGCACCGAAACGCGGGCAGACGTGCTGGTTGACGACCGCTACCTGCCTGTCGATTTAGCCGAATTGGACAAATATCTCAACACTTACGCCCTGCCGTTCGATTATGCGCCGTTTTTCTTTTTCGACGGCGAAAAAATCGTGCAGGCTGCAGAACGCAGCGGCACGGGTATGTGGCTCAATACCGCCCTGAAAGGCCTGTTGGGCGTAACCCTGCTGACGCGGCTTGCAGACAGCCTTGGCGATTACCGCAAACGCTGCATTTCCGAGAACGCGGGCAAAAAGATGCAGGAAGATTTGGACAAAGCCGAAAGCGCATTGACTTCTGCCCAAGTGCAATATGATGTATTCCGTGAAGAATGGGAAAAAGTACAACAGGAATGGGCGCATTGGGATGCGGAAAGAAGCAGGCTGCAACAGCAGATCGGCGGCGGCAGCGACATCCGCACTTCGCAGGATTTGCTGATGCAGCGGGAACGGCTGGAGAAGGAAATGGACGATTTCAATGCGAAGGTCAAGGCGGCGGTTAAAGCCATGCCGCTGGCCTTCCTGCCTTCAGACGGCCTGAACGCGCTAAAAATCAAACTCGAACGAGAAGCCAACCGCCTGCACCATGAAGCCGGCAGGGAGCAGATTGCGGGACGGGTAAACGATTTTTGGAGCGCGTTTGTCGGCAGCGGCAAAGTCAAAGAAGTATTGGGGCGTTCGGCTTGCGCCATTTTGGAAGACCCGCTGATGAAGGAAGCTGTAGCCGAATGCTGGAACGAATTATTTTACCCGTTGCCTGAAAATTGCGCCGAAACTATCGAGCACAACTATCTCTCGAAAAACGCCCATGCTGAAATCCAAAACGAAATCAGCCGCATACAGGGTATGCCACAAGGAAGGATAGGCAGCCTGCTGGCCGATATCGAACAGCGGCGGAGCGAACAAAAACAAGTCTTGGAAGAATTGGAGCTGCTCAAAGGCAGCAACAAAGACGAACTGGTGGAACAGCTCAAACAGGCGAACAAGCAGGCCGATATACTGAAAGAACGTTCGGGCAGCCTGAAAAGCAACGTGTTGGAAAAAGAAAAAGAATGCCGGCGCAAAAAGGATGAAGTCAGCAAACTGCAAGACAAAATCAGCGACAGCAACCCGCTGATGGTGAAGTCGCGCCGTGCGGGACAGGTAGAAAAAGTTATTGCCGCATTGACCGATGCTCTAATGCGGCAAAAGGCGGGTGAAATCGGTGAAACCGCCACCCGCATCAACCGCACCATTGCACACGATGACCGCATCCACAAAATCAGCATCGAAGCCGACGGAAGGATGGGGCTTTACGGCCGTGACGGCAGGGAAGCGCAGGTCGATTTGTCGGCCGGACAAATGCAAATTCTGATTATGTCGCTGGTGTCGGCATTGGCGGAAGTTACCCACTATCCTGCCCCCTTTGTCATCGATACCCCTTTGGCACGTTTGGATGAGGGCCACCGAGAAGGTTTGTTCAAGCATTGGAGTGGGCTGGAACAGCAGGTGATTTTGTTGTCGCAGGACACCGAAATCACCCCCGAAGTGTACCGCCGTCTCGACCCGCATATCGGCCGCACCTATCTGGTGGAAGCCGAATCACTGGACAGCGCGGGCGCATGTTCACGTGTAACTGCCGATGTTTATTTCGAATAATTAAAGGAACAATACATGTATCTGCTGCCAGACAACCGCCAGTGGGATTCCGACTATTTCCATACCCTGATTAGCGACAAACACATTATTTCCAGCAGCGAAGCCAAAGCCATACGCGAAAAACTCACCCACGCAGGTGCGTTGCCGCATCTGGACAACAACTACGAGTGGGCGGTACTCTGTATCGGCTATTGCTTTGCCAAAGGCTGGGCTCGCCAGCCGGAAAATTTGACTGCCGCCCCCGATACCAAAGGCATCGACATCCCTTCTTTCCAAACCTGCTTTCAAGACCATTCGCGGCTTTGGCTTGCCCTGTTGAGCGAAACCCTGTTCCACATCAGGCAAGGGAAACCGGCGGGAAAAGATGATTTGTACAAACTAATTGCCGACCTGTGGCATACCGGCGCGCTTGGTTTGCATGCGTTTTGGGAACGTTGCAGACAATTCAAACCCGATGACGATTTGGCACAACGGCAGGCCTTTTTGAACGAATTGGCTGAATTGGCTGTTAAAAACAGTAGCGGACGGCAACATGCAGGAGAGATTTCTAGTTCAAGCGAATTTCCCGCAGAAAATGTCGGAACACTCGATGCAGCCCGCATCAAACTTAAAACCGCACTGGACAAAACAGTCGGCAAGGGCGGCACGATACAACTAGAATACGTCGGCGTGCGCTACGACTGCTTGCGCGTACAGTTCGACTGCTATGTGGATTTGGAAAAATACCACAGCCAGATTTGCTCCGAATTAGGCATCGGCGATGACGAAATGCGCTGCGGACGCATACGCGGCGAAGCCAATACATGGCACATCAATATCCTGCGCCCGCAAGACACTTGGCGGCAATACGGGCAAAGTGAGTTTCAGACGGCCTTACAGCAATACCGCGCATCGGCACAGCAATTCAGATTGCCAGTGTGTATCGGTTTAGACGAACGCGGCGAACCCGTGTTTCAAGATTTTGCCACCGCGCCGCATGTGATGGTAGGCGGGGAAACGGGGGCTGGGAAATCGGTACTGGTGCGCTCAATGCTGGCTTCCCTGTTCGAACTCGCTCCTCAGAATGAAACGGAAATCGTCGTGTGTTATTGCAAAGTTTCTGCGGATTTCGCCGCCTTCAAAGACCGTCCGAATTTATGGCAGGGGCGCATAGTCAGCGATGCGGAAGAAGCTGCTGAAATATTGTCGTCTTTTGCTGACGAGATGGATAAACGATACCGCCTGATGGACGAATACGCTGCAAAGGATATTGCAGAAGTCCCACAGCACGCCCGTCCAAAATATGTTGTTATCGTGATTGACGAACTGGCCGACCTTATCGATGTCAGCAGTGACGCAGAAGGGCATTTGGTACGGCTGGCACAAAAAGCGCGCTCCGCAGGAATGTATCTGTTATTGGCAACGCAACGCCCCGATGCGAAAACACTCAGCGGCCGCCTACGTGACAACCTGCCGACCAAAATTGCGTTGAAAACAGGCAAACGCCAGTCTTCCGAGATTATCTTGGGCGAGCGCGGTGCTGAAAACCTGACGGCCAAAGGCGATCATTTGGTCAAATGGAACAATGAAGCAGCACGTTTTCTGCACGGGTATAATGTATAATTTGTTCAACCATCCTTTGCAAAGGTCTCAGGCCGTCTGAAACTTAAATGGGGTTTCAGACGGCCTTTTCCTTTGGGGATTAGTGATTAGGCTTTAGGTTCGCCATCATTCTCTGCTTTGGGCGGAACGGGTGCAAACCAGCCGACCAGAAGCAGCAGCAGGCCGACGATGATGAAGGAGGCGATGCGTTCGATACCGCCGCTGTTGGAAAGCTCGATCAGGAAGAGTTTGACAACTACGATGCCCATCAGCGTCGCGCCGGTCATCCAGTAGGAGCGCTGTTTGCGGCGGTTGCCGAGTACCATCAAGATAATGGCGGTTACTGCCCAAACGACGGAGAGGCTGGCTTGCAGGCCGAAGGATTGGAGCATGATGTCGAGGCGCCAAGTAATGCCGTCGTAGAAATGCCATACGCGCATCACGCCTGCGCTGATCAGCATAAATGCCAAGGCGGAAACTGCGGTTGCCGTGGTACGGCGAAGGTCGGGCGGCAAGGCTTCAGGCAGGGATTTCAGGGCAAACCAAAGCATGCCGGCGCAGGCGAGTTCCAATGGGTTAAGCACGGGAACATACGGCAACGGCGAAGGTTGGAACGGCGTGGAGAAGTTGGTCCACAGCATCCAACAGGCGGCGGCAAGGGCACACAACGGCATAGCAAAATGCTGATAAATGGCTTGATGCCGTCTGAAAAATTCGCGTTGGCGCTGCGTATGGAAAACAATCCACATCGCCAAAGGCACGACCAGCCATGAGAGCTGCGACCAAACGCCGGAGAGAAGGCCGCCGATATACAGCGCCGTCCAAAGCGTCCAAAGTATGCCGAGTATCGTGATATTGAGTTTGTGCAACCAAATCAGATCAGGGCGCGGATAGTTGTTCAGAATGATGAAGTTCAACACCGTGGCGGCCACAAGCGGCAAGGCTGCGGCGGCTGTCCATGCGTGTTCGGTATGGTAGAAGACGAAATGCAGGGCAAACACGGGCAGGAATGCCAAGTTTGCCTGCAACAGCTCTTCCCATTTCAAACGTTTGGCAAACAGCAGCAGGCCGGCAAATATCGGCCACATCCACAACTCGATAAACAGGGTTTCCTCGCCTGTCCATTGCATATAAAGGGCGTAGCTGCCTGTCGCCAACGCTGTAAGCAGGATGATCCAGCCTGAAACCTGCGCAAAGTAAACCTCGTTTCCTTCCGGCTTTTCGCTTGCAACCGGCACGCGCGGATATTGCAGCGCGTAGGCAGCCGCAAAAAGCAAAGGCGTAGCGGCAATAAGGTACAGATGGCTCAGGAAGCCTTGGGATTCATAAATAATACCGGCTTGCAGCAACAGGGCGAACAATACATTGCCCAAGGCAAATGTGATGAACACATTTGGCTCGTGTTTGCGTCGGCAGAATGCGCACGCCGCCGCCAAAGCGGAAAGAGCGACAATGCTGCCTTGGTTGGCCAAGAAGAGCAAAGGCAAAATAGAGATGTACAGCAAGGCGGCAGACAAGACGGCCGTCTGAACGGATTTTTCCCATTGCGCCGAACCTTCGCGCCGCAAGAAATTCCACAATAAATAAATCGCCGCTCCGCCAAGCAACACCACAACCGTTGTAAACCACTGCCCTTCCAGAACGGTATCGGTGCCGAAGTTCTGATAATTGCCCAGCTGAATCAGTGCCGCCAAGAGATAAACCATCAGCGCACCCAAACGGATATGCGGACGCTGTTGGCGCAAACCGAAGAAATAAACCAGTGCGGATTCGGCACTCCACAAGATAACCGTATTGCTCGGTTCAAAATAAAGCGGAACAGCAATCGTGAGGAACAACACCGCCAACGCAAAAAACGCCTGACGCAAAATATACAGCCCCTGCTGACGTTTCAGCAGCAACGCGGCCAGTCCGTAAACCGCGGCAAAACCCAATGCGGAAAGCGCATCCGCAGACGGCCAATGCTCCACCATGCGGTATTGCAGGCCGAACGCCGCCGCCATCGTGCCAAACAATAAAGTATGGTCGAGGACATGCACGCGCAGGCCGTGTGTATAAATACTCTTGCCGATTTCTTCCAAAGTCGCATTGTCGGCAATCGGCGTAACGCCGTCTTCACTGTTTTCCGTCAACTTACGGCGTGCGAACAGATACGCGATAAAGGTATAGAGCAGCCAGTGGTAAATCAAGAAAGGCTCGGTAGTAGCGAAATGTTGCGGCGTATAACTTCGCATGCCCCACAGCGCGGCAATGGCAAAAGTAGCGACAAAACCCGTCAGGTTCAGCGGACGCCATGCCTTAAACCAAGCAATCGCGGCCACACCGCCGTTGAGCAGGGCAAGATAAGAAAACAGCACCAAATAATTGCCGCTGCCGTCTGAAGTCAGCAAAGGCGCGGCCATACCGCCGATTAAAGCAACCTGCGCCATAATTTGCGCATTCTGCCTTACCGCCAGCCACGCCATCAGTACCACCATCGCCACCATCAGCCCGAACACGACCGACACAGGCAGCAGCGGATGCAGTTTCAACGCCGCCAACGCCGTCAAATACATCACCGCCACGCCGAAACCCTGCAACACCAAGCCATATTCACGCTTACGGCTTTGCAGCTTCCAGCCGCCGACCACCGCCGCCAAGCCCGCGCCTGCCACAGTCAGATAGCGCAGCTCCACCGGCACATGAACCCGCTCGGAGGCATAGCGCAAGAGGAACGCCAAGCCGAGGAACAGCACCACAATACCGGTTTTCAACAGCGGATTACCGCGCAAGAACCAAGCAACCATCGGATTGTCGGAAAACTTGTACTCTCCGCCTTCCGACTGAGTCTTATGGATAACGAATTGACGCGATGGCGCTTCTTCTTTTTCAGACGGCATCGAAGCAACAACAACCTCTTCTTTAGGCAACCCTGCTTGTTCAGCAGCAACTGGAGCAACCGCCTCGACAACTTCTTCCGCAACCGGCTCAGACGAAGCAGCAGCCTTGGTAGAAACAGGATCAATAGGTATAGAAAAAGAAGGAGCAAACGCTTCCTCAATTTTCTGCTTAACAGGCGCAGCTTCCACCTCAGGCTCAACCCGAACATGAAGCGGCTCAGAGGCCGTCTGAACATCGGCAACAGCCCGAGCCTCAAGCCCCTGCCCTACCTTCGCCTCATCACGAACAGCCTCATGCTCTAACACCGACAAACGCCGTTTCAGCAGCTCGACTTCCTGCTCCAGCTTCTGCATCCTGTCGCCTGCCGTAGCAGATTCAGCCAAACGCTCTTCTTGGCGTTGTTTGGCGATTGACCAAGCAACCAGCCAAAACAACGACCCAATAATAACGCCCGTGGCCATCTCATCAAGAAAATAGCCGATCATAATAGGAATAAGCAGGCCGAAAAACTGCATGAAACACCTGTTTGATAACAATAAGAATATGCCGATTGTAACACCGGCAACATTATTCATGAAAAAAAGAGACAAAAGGCCGAGAACAGAAGCATACGGCAAATAGAATATAGGGAATCAGAATAGAAAAAGGCCGTCTGAAAATAGTGTGGGGTTAAACCCACATTTTCAGACGGCCTCTACCTATTTCAACAACCCAACGCAAATCATGAAAAGAAACGCATTGGGTCTTGTTTCAAACTACGGCTTAACTTCCCGACAATACTGCCGCACCTGCTTTCGCGACGCTTTCGTCTTCATCGACCGAGCCGCCGCTCACACCGACACTGCCGACGATAACACCGTTTTTATCCACCAACAGCACACCGCCGGGAAAAATCACCAAACCGTCGTTGGTCACCTCAATACCGTAAAGCTCGCCGCCCGGCTGCGAAGCCTTGCCCAAATCGCGGGTGGACATATTGAAATAGCGTGCCGTTTTCGCCTTTTTCTGCGCAATATCGATGCTGCCGATAAACGCGTCGTCCATACGCGTAAACGCCTTCAAATTACCGCCCGCATCCATGACCGCGATATTCATCGGCACCTTGATTTCACGCGCCTTTTTCATCGAAGCCTGCACCACCGCCTGCGCCTGAGCCGTCGTCAAATCGCCCGACAGTGTTTTGGTCAAACCCGCCGAAAACGCTGGCGCACCCAATGCCAAAGTACACAAAAATGTAACTGATTTTATGCCGCGCATAACTGGTCTCCTTGTATTGAATCCATGAAAGGTACTACACTTTTGATTGTATGCCTGTCAGCGGGAAGAATAAAGGTCGTCTAAAAACCTATGTAATAGGTTTTTAGAACACTGCTCGTTGTCCTCAATTTTCGCGATGTTTATTTAGATGGAGCCATATGTATCAAGGGCCCCCCGTGATTTGACATAAACGATCAACACGTGCATACTCAAAGTATATAAGCTATGTATGGCTATCACTTGCAAACCACTACCTGAGCTTACTAACTTAAACAACTCTTGTTGTTCTTAAGCTTATCCTCACAAAAATAACAATTTCACCCTTACTAATAAATACTAAAAAATTTAAATACTTATTTAAATTAAGAGTAACTAATTATGACAACAACTAAATTACCTAAAAAACTAGGTAAGGATCCAATTATTGATGTAATTTTTGAATGTCGTTTTGACTCAAGACTACCGGCATCAAACATATTACCTGGTATTTTTTATACAAAATTTTCTGATGAGGAAAAGTATTTAGAGCGTTTACCTCAATTTGAAATACCTGAATTTGTAAGAAATAATGATCCAAGTATGGAATATTTACCATTAGTTCGCGCACGTCTGAAAGATTATATATTTTTAATTGGGGATAAGAGTTTAGCTGTGGCCTGTAATCTACCTTATAAGGGCTGGGCAGAGTTTAAAGAAAAAATAATTACAGCTATAGAAATCTTAGAATTGAGCGAGTTAGCTAACTCAATTTCAAGATATTCTCTTAAATATGCCAATCTTATATCAAATGAACACATCTTACCTAAGACTAAGCTTGTTAATTTGGATTTACGTATTGGTAGTAATCTCTTAAAAAACGAGTCTTTCCAAATTAGATTAGACCTTAATAAAGATGATTTCATTAATATAATCCAGATTATTTCTAATGTTCGTGCTCTTGATATTAACGGAAATGAAAAAGAAGGGCTAGTTATAGATATAGACACTATTAAACAGTTTCCGGATGATCAAACTCAATTGGGAGAAATTAAAAAAACATTAAGTGATCAATTAGATAAACTTCACGATGTAAGTAAAGAAACTTTTTTTGATTGTTTACATTCAGAAATTCTTCAACATTTGGAACCTCATTATGAATAACTATAATGTAAGTCAAATACAAAAAACAGTTAGTACGCTAGTTACAATCGGAGTTATTGCATCTATCCCTTATAATACTATTCCTCAAAAAAAGGATAGTGAGTTACGAGCTGTTCCTTATCGTGCGAATGCAATATCAAAAACTGCGCCATACTATCAAACGAATACATTTCCTTTAACGCAACAAAAAGAGTTACAATTTGAAACTGTCCTCACAAATTTTATCGCTCAATTATCCTCTCAGCAAGAAGACTTGGAAGAAGATTTTCAAAATGTCTTGATAAATAATTTATGGGATTTATACCAAACATAACATACCGATAAAATTATGAAACTAGAAGAAATTCCAGAATACCTTCCATATTATTTAACAGAAGAAAAAAAAGAAGGACTTGCTTTAGCTTTAAAAGATTTCCCTGAGAAAATAAATTATTTCACAAATCAGCATTTTGAATTTGAAACAGTATTACAGGGAGATGGTTGGAAAGGATTTGATGTCGTAAATATTCAATCAATGAAGAAGAAATCAATAAAAGGAATGGTTCTTAGCAATAGTTGCGACATCAGCATTGAAAATCCTCGGGATATTCCTACAAGCATAGTATTTGCTCCAATAATTTCTCTTAATTCATATGAGGATAAACTTAAAGAAAGCGGAATTTCTGAGGAAAGAATTCGATCAAAATTTCAATCCATAAAAAAACAAGAGGTAACTTCTTTATTTTATCTTCCTGCATCCGGAGATTTAGAAGAATCAATAATCCTTTTAGATAACCTTCATTCTTTACCAGTCAGATATTTCCAAGAAGAAACTAGTCGAAAAAAAGTATTCACACTTAGCCAAATTGGCTTTTATTTATTTTTATTTAAACTTTCTATACATTTTTGTAGGTTTCATGAAAACTTACAAAGAGACAATTAAAGTAAATATCTATATAAAAACAAGCCAGATTTTAATCTGGCTTGTTTTTAATGCGCCTCTTCCCAATTCATACCCACGCCCACTTCTGCCACCAGCGGCACGTTCAACATCCCTTCGTCCACTTTCGCCATAATCTGCGGCAATTTTTCTTTCACTAAATCCAGTTCGGCTTCGGGTACTTCCAACACCAATTCGTCATGCACTTGCATAATCAATTTGGTTTTCAGGCCGTCTAAATCCAACCAGCGGGATACGTCTATCATGGCGCGTTTGATGAGGTCGGACGCGGTGCCCTGCATGGGGGCGTTGATGGCGGCGCGTTCGGCTCCGGCGCGGGCGTTGGCGTTTTTGTTGCGGATGTCGGGCAGGTAGAGGCGGCGGCCGAACAGGGTTTCGACGAAGCCTTGGGCGGCGGCTTGTTCTTTGGTGCGCTGCATGTATTCGGCGACGCCGGGGTAGCGGGCGAAGTAGCGGTCGATAAAGTTTTTGGCAGAGATGTTGTCGATGCCCAATGATTTGGCGAGGCCGTATTGGCCCATGCCGTAAATCAGGCCGAAGTTGATGGTTTTGGCGTAGCGGCGTTGTTCGGACGAGACGTTTTCGGGGGCGATGCCGAACACTTCGGCGGCGGTGCGGCGGTGTACGTCTTCGCCGTTTTGGAACGCGGCGATGAGGGTTTTGTCGCCGGAGAGGTGCGCCATGATGCGCAGCTCGATTTGGGAATAGTCGGCGGAAACGATGACGCTGCCTTGCGGTGCGGTAAAGGCGCGGCGCACGCGGCGGCCTTCGGCGGTGCGGATGGGGATGTTTTGCAGGTTGGGGTTGTTGCTGGCGAGGCGGCCGGTAATGGCGACGGCTTGGGCGTAGGTGGTATGCACGCGGCCGTCTTTGGGGGAAATCATTTCGGGCAGTTTGTCGGTGTAGGTGGATTTGAGTTTCGCCAGGCTGCGGTTTTGCAGGATGATTTTGGGCAGGGGGTAGTCGGGCGCGAGCTGTTCGAGCACGGCTTCGTTGGTGGAAATGCCGCCTTTGGCGGTTTTTTTCAGGCCTTTGGTGGGGATGCCCATTTTATCGAACAGGATTTCTTGCAGCTGTTTGGGAGAGTTGAGGTTAAACGGCTGGCCTGCGGCGGCGTAGGCTTCTTGTTCGAGCTTCATCAGCTCGGCGCCGAGTTCTGCGCTTTGGCGGGCGAGTTCGGCGCGGTCGATTTGTACGCCGTTGCGTTCCATTTCAAACAATACCTGCGCGACGGGCAGCTCCATTTTTTCATACATTTCAAGCTGTTTGGCATCCATTTGCGCGCGCAGATGCGCTTCGAGGCGCAGGGCGAAATCGGCGTCTTGGGCGGCGTACTCGGTTGCCTGTCCGATGGCAACGTCAGCAAAACTGATTTGCTTTGCGCCTTTGCCACACAACGATTCGTAGGTAATGGTTTCCAAGCCGAGCCAGCGTTCAGACAACTCGTCCAAGCCGTGTCCGAGATGGCTCTCGATGATGTAGGAAGCGAGCATGGAATCACCGGCAATGCCGTTCAGGGCGATGTCATAGTTGGCGAAAACGTGTTGGTCGTATTTGAGGTTTTGCCCGATTTTTTTCAGGGCGGGGTTTTCCAAATACGGTTTCAGACGGCCTAATACGTCTTGCAAATCAAGCTGTTCGGGCGCGGCGGTCAGGCTGTGTCCTACGGGGATGTAAACCGCTTCGCCTGCTTGGAACGCGATGCTGATACCGACCAGCGCGGCGTTCATCGCGTCTAGGGAAGTGGTTTCCGTATCGATGCCGATTTTATCCGCCTGCGCCAGTTTGTCCAACAAAGCGGCAAACTGCGCTTTGGTGGTAACGGCTTGATAATCCAGTTTTTCGGGGGCTGGAGCAAGTTCGGGTTGTTTTTCAGGCTGTGTTTCCATCGCCAATGCAGCTTGTTCGCCGATATGCTCGCTGCCGAACAAATCTGTGTTTTGCGCTTCGTGCATACGGCTTTCCGCCTCTTTCAGCCAAGTGCGGAAGCCCCAGCGTTTGAAATCGACAACCAGCTGCGCCCATTTAGGCGTAGTGCGGCGCAGGCTTTCGAGGCCGTCTGAAAGCTCGGTGTGCAAGTCCACATCGGTTTTAATCGTCACTAAATCATACGACAGCGGCAGTTGTTCCAAAGCGGCTTGCAGGTTTTCGCCCACTTTGCCTTTGACTTCGCCAGCGTGTTCCATCACACCGGCCAGCGAGCCGTAGGCTTCCAGCCACTTCACTGCCGTTTTCGGGCCGCACTTCTCCACGCCCGGCACATTGTCCACCTTGTCGCCCATCAGCGCGAGATAATCGCGGATTTGGTCGGGGCGCACGCCGAATTTCTCCTTCACGCCTTCAATGTCCAGCGTTTCTCCGCTCATCGTGTTCACCAGCGTCACGCGCTCGTTCACCAACTGAGCCATGTCCTTATCGCCGGTGGACACCACCACGTTCCACCCTGCTTCGCCAGCCATCGCCGCCAACGTGCCGATAACGTCGTCCGCTTCCACTTGCGGAATCACCAGCACCGGCCAGCCCATCAGCCGCACCAAATCCGGCAAAGCTTCCGCCTGCGGGCGCAAATCGTCCGGCATCGGCGGGCGCGTCGCCTTATAGTCGGGAAACATCTCGTGGCGGAAATTCTTACCCTTCGCGTCAAACACCACTGCGCAATAGTCATGCACATAATCCGCACGCAGGCGGCGCAGCATGTTCAACACGCCATACATCGCCCCAGTCGGCGCACCGTCGGGCGCAGACAAATTCTGCCCCATGGCATGATAAGCGCGGTAAAGATAAGAAGAGCCGTCAACGAGAAGGAGAGTGGGTTTGTTGGACATGGAGAACCTGCTGTGTGTATGAAAATAATGTACGGATTATAAAGGAAAAGGCCGTCTGAAAACCGAAAATCAAGTTTCAGACGGCCTGATGTTTACATAAATATACGGTTTCAGGTATTGCGCCACAGAATCCCATCTTGTATATTTGTATTCAAATGAATACAAACTAAAACAAACGAATATGAATGCAACGAACCGTATCCCAATCAGCGTGCGCATCACACAGGAAGATGCTGATTTTATTGCTGAACTCAAAATCGAAGGTGCGAATACGCCGTCTGAAAAAATCCGCGAACTGCTCAAACTGGCTCGCTTGACGCATACGCAGACACGCGATTACAGCTCAGCACTGACGGCGCAGGAGCAATTTTTCCAAGCGGCGAAACACGAAATCTTGCACGCTGAAAAACAGGCCGGAGTGCATTCGCATATCGTGGCGAGGTTGTTTGAACAGCTTCCCGACTTAGGTGCAACACTCGCCGCCGACCTGCCCGAAGAAGCCGACCTCGACGATTTGAAAAAATACGAACGCGAACTGATGTGGCGCATCGTCCGCCTCACCGACAGCATCTTGCAACTCGCCGTAACCGGCAAAGGCGCGGCATACGACGACAGCGTGCTGCAACAGCTTGAAAATACTTTGAAACTGGCAAAGATTGTGCAGCAGGCAAATGAAGTTTAAGGCCGTCTGAACAACGCCCCTTCCCCCATTCCTAAATACCAATGCTCAACATCGAAGGCAGAGGCAACAAAGATGGAAAAATGGATAGCAGAAGCATACGAATTATTTGCACCTTACAGCGTGCATTTCCCGCTGAATATCTGCACTTGCAATAGCTGCTCTCCCGAAGATTTCCAACAGACGTTGTTGGAATATCCGTTACGCGAGATTCCTACCGATATGTTGCAGGCGTATTTGGGCAGCGTGCCTTTAGACGACGCAGCCGCGACGGCTTTAGACATGAAACATTTTCTGCCGCGTATTTTGCAGGCTTTGGTCAACGACGAAGATGTCCGATCGCTTGATGAAACGTTGCTCGATAAGTTGTGTTGCTATTTTCCCGAATGCTGGACAAAAGAAGAAATCGATTGGTTGAAACGTTTCGCCGCCGCTTGGTTTGACTCGCAACTGACCGCGCCCCGCTACGAAGGCTGCTTGGTCGTTTGGCTGAATATGTTTCAATTTGCCGGATTGGATGTTGTCGACGAACTGCTGGCAGTGTGGACGGAACAGGCGGATAAAACAGCAGCTTTACGCGAATTTGTCGACTTGTATTTAGAAATTCCGTATGGAAGCGACGAGCCGGATTGGTACAAAGTCTGCTATCTGCCCGAGCATTGTCCGAATAGAACGCAATTCGCCGCCCGACTATCGGCTTGGTTTACCCACCCGGATACTCGCACCACATTCAGACGAGCTTTAGAACAAGCCCTGCTGGAAGGCAAAGAAGACGAAAACGAAACATTGTCATGGGAGCAATGTTACGACTGGTTGGCACAATCGGATGCCGGCTAAACACAATATTTCTCATGATTTCATAAAGAAAGGAAAATCCAAATGAGCGAAACCCTATCCCGCCGAGTAGGCCGTCTGGTAAGCGGCGGTTTTCATGCCCTGATTGATGCGGCGGAAAACCTTGCACCTGAAGCGGTCATGAACGAGAGCATCCGCGAAATCGAGCGGGCGGTGGACGAAGTACGCGCCGAGTTGGGCAAAGTGTTGGCGCAGAAACACCTTGCCACCAAGAAAATGGCGGACGAGAGCAACCGTCACGAAGCCATCGATGCCAACCTGCAAGCTGCCGTAACGGCGGGGCGCGACGATCTTGCCGAGGCGGGTATCGCCGAACAAATGGACATCGAAGCGCGTCTGCCCATCTTGGAAAACACCATTGCCGATTGTGCCGCACAAGAAAAAGAGCTCGAAGGCTTTATCGCCGCCCTGCAGGCAAAAAAACGCGAGATGCAGCAGCAGTTGCAAGACTGGCGCGCCGCGCAGCAGAACGCTGGCGCAGGCAAAGTGGCAGGCGGCAGCGACCTCAACCGCATCGCCCGTGATGCTGAAAAAAGCGGCAACGCTTTCGACCGGGTGATGGGCCGTCAGAACGCGGTACACAGCAGCACCGATGCGGCGCAGTTGGCCAAGCTGAAAGAGCTGGAAGACTTAAGCCGCAACAACCGCATTGCCGAACGATTGGCGGCGTTGAAGGCGAAATCATAAGCCATATTGAGGAAATCACGGTTTCAGACGGCCCCTATCTTCACAGGGCCGTCTGAAAAAAGAAAACCATACACGCTTCAATAACAAAAAGATGCCGGATTGGGAAAAATCCTGTCAGTTATAACAAATTAATAAAAATATCCATATCCAATCGGCTTAACTTTAAAATAAAATATATGCCGTCTGAAAATTAAAAAGAATAAGGAAATGCAATATGTGGAATTTAATCAACGCCCCCGAAACTGAAATCTTCGGCATTGCCATTGCGCTGATGGTTTTGCTCGGTGTGTTTGAAATCATTTCCATGCTGGCAGGCGGTATTAGCGACTGGTTGGACAACCTGTTGCCCGACAGCCTGACCGAAACTGCACACGCCGAGGTCGGATTGGATGTGGTGGACGCAGGCATATTCGTGCGTTTCCTGAGCTGGCTGTATGTCGGACGTATCCCGGTGTTGATGTTGATGGTGGTGTTCCTTGCCGTATACGGATTGACGGGTTATCTGTTTCAGACGGCCTTTGCCACTGTATTCGGCAGTTATCTGAATGGCACGCTAGCAGCAGTCATCGTTTGGTTTCTTTCCCTACCCTTAGTGCGGGTAACGGCTAGCGGTTTGTACAAAATTATGCCGAAAGATGAAACCACTGCCGTTTCGCAGGAAAGTTTAATCGGCCGCGTCGGCACGGTGGTGTTGGGCGAAGCTCGGATAGGCAATGCGGCGCAGGTGCGCGTGAAAGATGCTTACGGCCAACAGCATTATGTGATGGTAGAGCCTGACTCTGATGATGTATTGAAACAAGGTGATGCGGTATTACTGGTGTCGTTGGACGGAAATACATTTAAAGCGATTTTAAATCCGAGCGGAAGCTTGGTGGATTGAGGCCGTCTGAAACCGCTGATTCATCGATACGGGAAAAAATAGATACTTTACCGCCCTATCCTTACCATCTAGAAATTTGAAATAACAATTAGAAAAACAACCCCCCTATTATTTCAACCCATATTTTTAACCCTTTCAGACGGCCTCTTTCCCTTAAAGCCTTCTGAATCCACCGCCCTCAAAGGCATATTAACAAGAAGAAAGGAAAAACCATGAACTTGGTCTCCATCGGCACCATCGCCGGCGTCATACTCGTCGCGCTAATTGTACTCGGCCTCATCCTGACCCGTCTGTACCGCCGCGCCAGCAAAGAAGTCTCCTTCGTACGCACCGGTTTCGGCGGCGAAAAAGTCATCATGAACGGCGGCGCGATGGTACTGCCCGTGCTGCACGAAATCATCCCCGTCAACATGAACACATTGCGCCTCGAAGTGCGCCGCGCTGCCCAACAAGCATTGATTACCCGCGACCGTATGCGCGTTGACGTGATGGCTGAATTTTACGTCCGCGTCAAACCCAGTGCCGAGAGCATTGCGACCGCCGCACAAACGCTGGGTATGAAAACCATGTCCCCCGATGAGCTGAAAGACCTCGTCGAAGGTAAATTCGTTGATGCCCTGCGTGCCGTTGCCGCCGAAATGGCGATGGAAGAGCTGCATGAGAAACGTGTTGATTTCGTTCAGAAAGTACAACAAGTCGTGAGCGAAGACTTGTTCAAAAACGGTCTCGAACTCGAAACCGTTTCCCTGACCGGCCTCGACCAAACCAGCTTTGAGTTCTTCAACCCACAAAATGCGTTTGACGCGGAAGGTTTGACCAAACTGACCGAAACCATCGAAGGCCGTCGCAAAAAACGCAACGAAATCGAACAAGACACTGACTTGGCAATCAAAACCAAAAACCTCGAAGCCGAGCAGCAACGCCTGAAAATCTCGCGCGAAGAAGAATACGCCAAACTCGAACAAGAACGCGAAATCGCCGTCCGCCGCGCCGAACAAGAGGCCAGCATTGCCGAACAAGAATCTCAGAAAAAACGCGAGGCGGAAGAAGCCAAAATTGCCGCTGAACGCGAAGTGGATTTGAAACGCATTGCCGCCGAACGCGACATTAAAAACGAAGACATCCGCAAAGCCCAAGCCGTCGAACAGGCAGAGGTTGAACGCCGCAAAGCCATCGAGTTGGCCGAGCAAGACCGCGCCATCGCCGTTGCCGAGAAATCGCGTGCCGAATCCGAAGCCAAAGCAGAGGCCGACAAAGCCCGCGCTGCCGCCGTTCGCGAAGAAGAGAGCGTGATTACCGTACGCGAAACCGAACGCGCCGAGCGTGCCAAAGCGGTGGAATTGATTGCCGCCGAAGAAGCCGCGCAAAAAGATGCGATTTCGCTCACCGTCGCCGCCGAAGCCGAGAAACAGGCTGCGCAAGACCGCGCCGAAGCCGTGCGCATCGCTGCCGAAGCTGAAGCTGAGAAACAACGCCTGCAAGCCAAAGGTGAAGCCGATGCCAAAATCTTGTTGGCGCAAGCGCAAGAGCAACAATACAAGGTTGATGCCGAAGGTACCCGTGCCGTCAACGAAGCTGCCAATGTCCTGAGCGTCGAGCAGGTTGAAATGCAAGTCCGCCTTGCCCTCTTGAAACACCTGCCTGACATCATCCGCGAATCCGTCCGCCCAATGGAAAAAATCGAAGACATCAAGATTTTGCAAGTCAATGGTCTGGGTGGCTTTGCCGGTGGTGCAAACGGCGCGGAAGGTGCTTCAGACGGCCAAACCACACAAGCCAGCCTTGCAGACCAAATGGTCAACAGCGCCCTGCGCTACCGCAGCCAAGCCCCGTTGGTTGACGGTCTCTTGAAAGAGTTGGGACTAAATGGTGGCGACATCAACGGTCTGACCCAAGGGTTGGATAAAAGCATCGACCAATCATAAACAGATACCGTCATAATGGTTTAAAGGCCGTCTGAAACAGGTTTTCAGACGGCCTTTTGTTTATACAAGAGCTTCCGCAAATTCTAATATTTTCAATACTGATCAATTCAGATCTGTTGCGGTTGCAATAAATTAGGAATTATCCAACCTGCTTTTTGTGGTTAAAAAAGATTGGGTGGGCTATTCTTAGCCAAATAACAAGGCTAACTACTTTGACAATGATCCATCAACAATTGAGTCATAAAAACTGATTCTACCGTTTCGATTTCAAGTTTGCCATCTACTCATCTATCGACATTTCAATACCAAGCCGCTTATCTTCAGGCAAATAAAAAAGCACAACATTTCGTTGTGCTTTTTCTTAATGAACCCACATTACTTGTTTTTTTGCGAACGAAGGTAGTCCAAAGTTTTCAGCTGGGCAATGGCTGCTGCCAATGCTTTGTTCGCTTCGGCCAGAGATTTATCATCTTTGGCTGCAGAAACACCTGCCTCGGCTGCTTTCTTAGCTTCTTCAGCACGCGCCTGATCCATTTCGGTACTGCGGACGGCAACGTCTGCCAATACGGTAATCTTATCAGGCTGTACTTCTAAAACACCGCCGGAAACAGCAACCAGCACTTCTTCAGCTTCACCCGGAACAGTCAAACGCAATGCGCCGGGGCGTACCAAACTCATAATCGGCTCGTGTCGTGAATAAATACCAAGCTCACCTTGAACGGTCGGAACCACCACAAAGCTGGCTTCGCCCGAATAGATGTTTTGCTCGCTACTGACCACTTCAACTTGCATGACGCTCATGCCGACCTCCTTAGTTTAAGGTTTTCGCTTTCTCAACTGCTTCTTCGATGCCGCCTACCATGTAGAACGCTTGTTCAGGCAGATGGTCGTATTCGCCGTTCAAGATGGCTTTAAAGCCGGCAATGGTATCGCGCAGGGCGACATATTTGCCTGGAGAACCTGTAAACACTTCTGCAACGTGGAACGGTTGAGACAGGAAGCGTTGGATTTTACGGGCACGCATTACAGTCAGTTTGTCTTCGTCAGACAATTCGTCCATACCCAGAATGGCAATAATGTCGCGCAATTCTTTGTATTTTTGCAGAGTAGACTGTACACCGCGCGCTACGTCGTAGTGCTCTTGACCCAATACCATCGGATCCAATTGACGTGAAGTAGAATCAAGCGGGTCAACTGCCGGGTAAATACCCAAAGAGGCAATATCACGGCTCAATACGACGGTTGCGTCCAAGTGGGCGAAAGTTGTCGCTGGAGACGGGTCAGTCAAGTCATCCGCAGGTACATATACGGCTTGGATGGAAGTAATGGAACCGGTTTGGGTTGAGGTAATACGCTCTTGCAAACGACCCATTTCTTCAGCCAATGTCGGTTGGTAACCCACTGCAGAAGGCATACGGCCCAACAGTGCAGATACTTCGGTACCGGCCAAAGTGTAACGGTAGATGTTGTCAACGAAGAACAATACGTCGCGGCCTTTACCGTTTTCGTCTTTTTCGTCACGGAAGTATTCGGCCATAGTCAAACCGGTCAAAGCAACGCGAAGACGGTTGCCCGGAGGTTCGTTCATCTGGCCATACACCATGGCTACTTTATCCAATACGTTGGAATCTTTCATCTCGTGGTAGAAGTCGTTACCTTCACGGGTACGCTCACCCACACCTGCGAACACGGACAGACCGCTGTGCGCTTTGGCGATGTTGTTGATCAATTCCATCATGTTCACGGTTTTGCCTACACCGGCACCACCGAACAGACCTACTTTACCGCCCTTAGCAAACGGACACAGCAAGTCGATCACTTTAATACCGGTTTCCAGCAATTCGGTAGTTGAAGACAACTCGTCGAATTTCGGAGCAGTTTGGTGAATGGCACGGCTCTTGTCGGTATCGATCGGACCTGCTTCATCAACAGGCGTACCCAATACGTCGACAATACGACCCAATGTACCTTTACCTACCGGCACAGTGATTGGCGCACCAGTATTGCTTACAGACATGCCGCGTTTCAGGCCGTCTGAACTACCCATTGCAATAGTACGGACAACGCCGTCACCCAGAAGCTGTTGAACTTCCAGAGTCAGACCGTTCTCGTCCAATTTTAGGGCATCGTAAACATGCGGGATAGCGTCACGTGGAAATTCCACGTCAACCACCGCACCAATAACTTGTACGATTTTGCCTTGGCTCATTATCGTATCCTAATTTCCTGTTCAGGCTTCAGACGGCATTAAACTGCCGCTGCACCTGCTACAATTTCTGACAATTCTGTGGTAATCGCGGCTTGACGCGATTTGTTGTACACCAAGCGCAATTCTTTGATGGCATTGCCTGCGTTGTCGGTTGCGGCTTTCATCGCTACCATACGCGCGGCTTGTTCAGATGCCATGTTGTCACTCAATGCTTGATAAACCACAGACTCTAAATAGCGGCGAACCAAATATTCCAATACGGCGATAGGACTCGGCTCGTAGAGGTATTCCCAAGTAAATGAAGAATGACCTGTTCCGTCGTCAATAACGTTTTCACCGATAGGCAGCAAAACTTCCATACGCGGCTCTTGGCGCATTGTATTGATAAAACGTGAGTAAACCATATGGATACGGTCTAATTCATGTTTCTCATAACGTTGGAAGATTTCGGTCAAAGGGCCAAGCAACGCTTCCATTTTCGGGGTATCGCCCAAATTGGTTGCACTGGCAATAACGTTTAAACCGATGCTTTGGCATGCAGCCAAACCTTTACTACCCAGGCACACGACTTCGACTTCGATGCCTTGTTCCTGATACTCTTGAACTTGCGCCAAAAACTTTTTCAGTACGTTTGCGTTCAAGCCGCCGCACAAACCTTTATCCGAGGTAATCAAAATGAAACCGGCACGGCGCACTTCGCGGTGTGGCTCCAACAATTTGATACCATGATCGGCATTGGTCTGTGCAAGATGGCTCATCACTGTACGCACTTTTTCGGCGTACGGACGCGCTAAGCGCATCCGGTCTTGAGTCTTCCGCATTTTAGAGGTCGACACCATTTGCATCGCTTTAGTGATCTTTTGGGTATTTTGAACACTACGGATTTTGGTGAGAATCTCTTTTCCGACTGCCATTTCAGACTCCTTTCATCTCAATACTTATGCTTGGTAAGCGTAAGAAGATTTGAAAGATTTCATGGCTTCGGTCAATGCTTTTTCGCTTTCGTCAGACATTGCGCCTGATGCATTAATCGCATCCAGAACCTCAGGATGTTGCGTACGTACGAAACTCAGGAATTCTGCTTCGAAAGCCAAGGCTTTGGATACCGGAACATCTGCGTAAGAACCGTTGTTGATCGCCCACAAAGTCAATGCCATTTCGGCAGTGTTCAATGTGCTGAATTGTTTTTGTTTCATCAATTCAGTAACCACTTCACCGTGTTGCAGCTGTTTGCGTGTTGCTTCGTCCAAATCGGAAGCAAATTGCGAGAACGCCGCCAATTCACGGTACTGTGCCAACGCCAAACGGATACCGCCACCCAGTTTTTTGATGACTTTGGTTTGTGCTGCACCACCTACGCGCGATACGGAAATACCGGCATTGATTGCAGGACGGATACCGGCGTTGAACAAGTCGGTTTCCAAGAAGATTTGGCCGTCTGTAATCGAAATTACGTTGGTTGGTACGAATGCTGATACGTCACCGGCTTGGGTTTCAATAATCGGCAACGCAGTCAGAGAACCGGTTTTGCCTTTTACTTCGCCATTGGTCAGTTTTTCAACTTCGTTTTCGCTGACGCGGGCGGCACGTTCCAACAGACGGGAGTGCAGGTAGAATACGTCGCCAGGATAGGCTTCACGGCCAGGTGGACGGCGCAGCAGCAGGGAAATTTGACGGTATGCAACGGCTTGTTTAGACAAGTCATCGTATACGATCAGCGCATCTTCACCGCGGTCACGGAAGAATTCACCCATGGTACAACCGGAGTAAGGAGCAATGTATTGCAGCGCAGCGGCTTCAGAAGCAGTCGCAGCAACCACGATAGTATGTTCCATCGCACCATGCTCTTCCAATTTGCGCACTACGTTGGCAATAGAAGATGCTTTTTGACCGATAGCCACATAGATACAGATAACTCCTGTACCTTTTTGGTTAACGATGGCATCCAGTGCTACGGCTGTTTTACCGGTTTGACGGTCACCAATGATCAGCTCACGTTGGCCACGACCAACCGGAACCATAGAGTCAATGGCTTTCAGGCCGGTTTGCATGGGTTGGTCAACCGATTTACGTGCAATCACACCCGGTGCGATTTTTTCGATTGGAGCAGTCAATGTTGTGTTGATTGGACCTTTACCGTCGATAGGACGACCCAATGCATCAACTACGCGGCCAACCAATTCGCGACCGATCGGCACTTCCAAAATACGGCCGGTACAGGTAACTGTATCGCCTTCTTTAATGTGTTCGTACTCACCCAACACTACGGCACCGACGGAGTCGCGCTCCAAGTTCATGGCCAGACCGAAAGTGTTACCGGGGAATTCGAGCATCTCACCTTGCATCGCGTCTGACAAGCCATGAATGCGCACAATGCCGTCTGTAACAGAAACAACGGTACCACGGGTACGCACTTCTGCATTGACGGACAGATTTTCGATTTTGGCTTTAATCAAATCGCTAATTTCAGCAGGATTAAGCTGCATGAAAACTCTCCTAATTTGTCATAGTCGCATACAAAGCATTCAGTTTGCCTTGTACGGACAAATCCAAGACCTGATCACCCACTTCTACTTTGATGCCGCCGATTAATTCAGGGGCAACTTTAGTTACCACATCCAATTTGCTGTTGAAGCGTTTTGTCAGGATATCGGTAACATCGGCCAGCTGCTGAGAACTGAGCTCATACGCGCTGTAAATTACGGCCGATTTCGTATTGTTGTGTATCAAGGTCAAATCTTGATATTGGGCATAAATTTCCGGCAATACCAGCAAACGCTTTTGCTCGGCCAAAACGGTAATAAAATTTGCCAATTCGACATTTTTGATACCGACAAGACCTTTGAGCGTTTCTGCCTTTTCGGAAGCTCCCGTTTCCGGCTGCTCGATGAAAGCAATGACTTTCTCATCCTGAACAACCGCTGCGAGTTCTTTCAGTTCGCCCAACCAAGACTCGATTTGGTTTTTTTCCTGAGCCAGACTAAACAATGCTTTCGCATAAGGTCTGGCAATCGTTGCGAACTCTGCCATAAGATTACAGCTCCTGTTTTAAGGCACTGAGCAGATCTGCATGTTTGGAAGCATCGACTTCTTTACGCAGGATAGATTCCGCACCTTTAACAGCCAATGAAGCGACCTGTTCGCGCAACACTTCGCGTGCACGGTTAACTTCTTGCTCTACATCAGCTTTTGCTTGGGCTGCAATGCGTGCTGCTTCATGAGAAGCTTGCTCTTTGGCTTCTTCTACAATTTTCGCAGCACGTTTTTCGGCGTTGGCAACCATTTCGGTTACCTGATTACGCCCTTCGGCCATAAGTTCTGCAACTTTTTTCTCTGCCTGCTCAAAATCGCTCTTACCGCGCTCGGCGGCAGCCAAGCCCTCGGCGATTTTTGCGGCACGCTCATCCAATGCTTTGGCAATCGGAGGCCATACGAATTTCATCGTAAACCAAACCAAGCCAAAGAAAACTAGGATTTGCGCAAATAAGGTTGCATTAATATTCACGTTACTTAACCTTCGTATCTGGGTTAATCAAACAGACGGCAAGCCTGTATCTGAACGGATCGCTCCGTCTTGATTACGCACCACCAAACGGGTTAACGAAGGCGAACAACAGGGCAATAGCCACACCGATCAAGAAAGCCGCATCGATCAGACCAGCGATCAAGAACAGTTTGGTTTGCAGCGGACCGATCAGCTCAGGTTGGCGAGCAGAAGATTCCAAGTATTTAGAACCAACCATTGCGATACCGATAGAGGCACCCAATGCGCCCAAGGCAACGATCAAACCACATGCGATAGCAATCAAACCCATTTTTAAACTCCTTAAAATAGTAAAGGTTAAACTACAAAAAACAAACTACAAAAAAACTACTTGATTAGTGTGCATCATGCGCCTGTCCGATATATACGAACGCCAACGCCATGAAAATAAATGCCTGCAAGGTGATGACCAAAATGTGGAAAATCGCCCAAGCCAAACCGGCAATCAGGTGGAACACAAATAAAATCGGATCCAAAGTTTCGACACTGCCGGTTGACGCCCATGCACCGCCCAACAGAGCGATCAACAGGAACACCAGCTCACCGGCATACATATTACCAAACAACCGCATGCCGTGGGATACGGTTTTGGACAAAAACTCTACCAAGTTCAGCAGGAAGTTGGCCGGAGCAAGCCACGGACCGAAAGGTGCGCAGAACAACTCGTGAATCCAACCGCCAAGGCCTTTGATTTTGACATTGTAGTAAATACAGATCAGCAATACGCCAATCGCCAGAGCCAAAGTCGTATTCAAGTCAGCAGTCGGTACGACGCGCAACAGGGCATGATGATTACCGGTAATGCCTTGCCATGCCATCGGCAGTAAATCAACCGGCAGCATATCCATGGCATTCATCAAGAGAATCCAGACAAACAAGGTCAGACCCAACGGAGCAACGGCTTTACGCGATTGTTCGTTATGGATAATGCTTTTACACATGTCATCCACGAATTCGAACAGAATTTCAACAGCCGCTTGGAAACGACCGGGAACACCGGCCGTCGCTTTTTTGGCACCGCGCCACAAAAGGAAGCTGCCGATTACGCCTAACAGAACGGCAAAAAAGATTGCATCAAGGTTAATGAACGAAAAATCAGCAATGTTTTTCAGTCCTTGACCCTGAGTAACATCCGACATACTGGTCAAGCTTTGCAAGTGGTGCTTGATGTAGTCGGCAGCGGTCATAGTTTCACCTGCCATAGTGTTTTACTCTCAACAATACTAAAAAAACCAAATGACTGACGCCAAGAAACGCCAATAAAAATGGGTAAAATACCAGTGATCGATGCCATATCGCGAAAACGACCGACATGGATACCAGCGACAGCACTACTTTTAAAACCTCTCCGCCGATAAACATCGAACTTTGCAGATCGGGATTTCGTCGGGAAAACTTTAAAAGTAAAACTGCAACAAGGGTAGGCACAATGTACGAAAATCCTCCCGCCAAAGCAGAGAGGAAGCCGGGCAATCCGGAGAATAATGCACAAACAACTGAAATTATTAATAATACAATCACTTGCAATGGGACTATCTGATTCATTGTACTTTGTACCCCAAAAAGCAAGGCAGGCTAATATAATCAAGAAGTTTGTTAACGTCAAGCAATATGTTAATCTTTGTGAACCTTTCACAAATAAATGATTAACACATATAAAACAAATCTTTGCTGGAACGGAGTTTAACACAAATTACATGTTGTTACATAGATTTTACAGAAGATTTTGATTTGTATTGTAAACATTTATACGCTCTACGCTTTTTCAAAAATTGAGGCCGTCTGAAAAGCTTTTTTCAGACGGCCTGTTCTGTTTATAAAGCCGTTAGAACGCTTGATTGATGCCCAACTGCTTCAGCAAATATTCGAATGTTTCCGGCGTATCAAAATGCAGCACGATTTTGCCTTTTTTCTGATTGCTGGTTTTGACTTCGGCATTAACGCCCAAATGCTCGGTCAATGCATCATTGATGCGGCGGATATCCGGGCTGATGGTTTTGGCTGCTTCGGGCTTAGCTTTTTGATGCGCCAATTGGCTGCGGCGTTCTACTTCGCGGACCGACCAGCCGTTTTTGACGGCTTTTTGCGCCAATTCCAATTGGTCAACTACATGCAAGGTCAGCAACGCACGGGCATGACCCATTTCCAGACGGCGTTGGTAAAGCATTTCTTGAACCGGCTCAGGCAGGCTCAACAGGCGCAGGCTGTTGGAAATGGCGCTGCGGCTTTTACCGACGGCTTTTGCGATGGTTTCGTGGGTCAGGCCGAATTCGTCGGCGAGGCGTTTCAAACCTTGCGCCTCTTCAATCGGATTGAGGTTTTCACGTTGCAGGTTTTCAATCAAACCCATGGCCAACGCGGTTTCGTCGCTGATGGTTTTGATGACGACGGGAATTTCGGTCAAACCGGCCAACTGGGAAGCGCGCCAACGACGTTCGCCGGCAATCAATTCATATTGAGACAGACCACGTTCGCGTACGATAACCGGCTGGATAATGCCTTGCGCTTTAATGGAGTCGGCCAATTCCTGCAAGGCTTCGTCATCCATTTGCACACGCGCCTGATAGCGGCCGGGCTGAATATCGGCGATGGCAACCGTTGTCAGGCGGTCGCTACTGCTGCTGTCCACCGCATTGGATATTAGCGAATCCAAACCGCGTCCCAATCCTTTTGCTTTTGCCATATTGTTTTCCCTTTCAGACGGCCTCAATGTTGAAATGACGTATTCTATCGGATATTGCCGCTTTACGACAATTTGAATCACGATGATTTGACCCTCGCTATTTATTTACGGAGCGAAACCGCAAACATACCCCTTAAAGCATTGCTCAAGCGGATTTCTTCCGCATTTTCCAACATAGAACGCGAGATGTGGGTTTCTTTGATTGTATCCGCACCTAAAAGCCGCGGCTGCTTCAATACCGCTTGGCGCATTACCCCGTTCAAAATATCCAAATCCAAAGACGGCGTAAGCCATTGTCCCTGATATTTGATAAACACATTACTTCTTCCGCCCTCCAACAACAGGCCGTCTGAATTGAAAAACAAGCTGTCAAATGCGCCCTGCCCTTCTGCCGTTTTCCACGCCTGGTCAAACATTTCACGGCGCGTGGTTTTGAAACGGCGCAGATAATCGCGTTGGCTTAATATGTGCTCACTCAAGATGACGTATTGTTGTTCACTCAATTCAGAAACAGCCGCATGGCTCAATGCGAGGCCGTCTGAAAACAAGGCGGCTTTGACTCTAAATAACCCTCTTGGCAACGCATCTATATAATGTTGGATTTGCTCTATTGCGTTTTCAGGCCAAGTCAGGTTGAGTGCTTGCGCCGAGCTGTTCAGACGGCCCAAATGCAAATCAAGCAAACGGCATTGTTTGTCTTCCACGCGCATGGTTTCAAAAATACCGAAATCAGGCCGCAAGTCATTGAGAAAACGCGCCTTCCAACCGCACTCGCGATATTCGGCCTCCGGATCGCTATCAATCACAATCCCCGAACCCACACCATAAACACCTTGATAAAGGCCGTCTGAAACCGGCTTCAGAGATAAAGTGCGGATCACGACATTAAACACGCCTTCAAACCCCAAACCCGTATCGCACGGATGCAAAAAGCCGATGCTGCCTGTGTATAAACCGCGCGGCTCGGATTCAAGGGACTCAATAATCTGCATACTCATGCGTTTGGGTGCGCCGGTAATACTGCCGCACGGGAAGGCTGCGCGGAGAATATCGGCAACCGAAACATCAGCCAGCGCCTGCGCCTCGATGGCACTGGTCATCTGCCAAACACTGCCGAAACTGGAAACTTTAAACGGTTCAGGCACGCGTACTTTGCCTGTTTGCGCGATTTTGCCGAGGTCGTTGCGCAACAAGTCGACAATCATCACATTTTCGGCGCGGTTTTTCGGATCGTTTTGCAATTCAACGGCGCGGCGTTCATCTTGTCCATCGTGAAGAATCGGCGCAGTGCCCTTCATCGGCTCAGTTATAATCAGGCCGTCTGAATCGATTTTGAGGAAAAGTTCGGGGGAAAAACACAAAGTCCACGCCTCCTGCCCTGCCCCGTCAGGCAGACAAGACAAAACGGCATACGGCACAGGCTGGCGCAAGCGGCGGTAAAGTTGAATCGGATTGCCGTATGCTTGCAGGTGCAGGCGTGCGGTGTAATTGATTTGATAGGTATCGCCGCGGCGGATGGCTTCGTGAATTTGACGGATATGCTCGAGATAATCGGCTTCGGATACGGAGAATCGGGGAGTGGAAATACCTGCCTCAAGGCCGTCTGAATGATTGGCCAGCCAGTTTTCGGCATCGATTTCAGAATAATCGGCAAACCAGTGCAAACGCAGACTGCCACTGCGACCAGACAGAATATCCATCAGCGGCAACCCGAATTCGTAGTCTGCAAACAACACTGCATGCAAACCCTTTTCCCAGCCGGCTTGCAAAATACTTGTTAACGAATCCAGTTCGTTATGATAAAACCGATGGCTTTCTACATGATTTTGATAGAGTTTTGCTCGGCCGCTCACGGCATCGTCAAACAGGGCGAAATAAGGCATGATTGCTGTACAAATAGGCTGATTATACGCTGCTTTTACATAAGTTAGCAGACAAATTCAAAAAAAGCACTCAAATGTAATTTTATGTAGTCGAACGAGGCATAAAAGGGTAGAATCAAACCATACCACACTATATCATTTAAAACTTAATCGATAAGGAGACTTTATGGCAGACCACCAATTAGAACCGTTCGAGAATGTTGAACTGGGCGAGAAACAAGACCAGCTGCAAGTATTCGAAAAGGCTGTTTTGGAACACGAAGGACGCGGTTCAGACGAAGATTCCAGCAGCGCACCGCTTCCTGCCAATTACCCGTACAAACAACGTATGCGCCGTTCTGTTTACGAAAAAGAAAAACAGAAGCTGCAAATCGAATTATTGAAAGTACAAAGCTGGGTTAAAGATTCCGGTCAGCGTATCGTCAGCCTGTTTGAAGGCCGCGATGCAGCCGGTAAAGGCGGTACCATCAAACGTTTTATGGAACATTTAAACCCGCGCGGCGCACGCGTTGTCGCACTGGAGAAACCGACCACTACCGAACGCGGCCAATGGTATTTCCAACGCTACATCCAAAACCTGCCGACCGCAGGCGAAATGGTATTCTTCGACCGTTCATGGTACAACCGTGCCGGCGTAGAACGCGTCATGGGCTTCTGCGAACCTAACGAATACCTGCTCTTCATGCGCCAAACCCCTGAATTGGAACGCATGCTTGTTGCCAGCGGCATCCATCTGTTCAAATTCTGGTTCTCCGTATCCCGTGAAGAACAACTCCGCCGCTTCATCTCCCGTCGTGATGACCCCCTGAAACACTGGAAACTGTCCCCTGTGGACATCCAGTCGCTCGACCGCTGGGACGACTACACCGAAGCCAAAAACGCCATGTTCTTCCACACCCACACCGGCGACGCGCCTTGGGTCATCATCCGCTCCGACGACAAAAAACGCGCACGTTTGAATTGTATCCGCTACTTCCTGCACCAGCTGGACTATCCGGGCAAAGACGTGAAAGCCATCGGCAAAGTGGACGATAAAATTGTTTTGATTCCCGACACACGTTACAAAGAAAAAACCGTAGACATCGGACACGATTAATTCTTAAAGCATCAAAGGCCGTCTGAAATTTCATCTTTCAGACGGCCTTTTCTTAATCCTCACGATTCCAATACGTTTTTTGTGCAAATACCAATTTATTGTCAGTGAATTTCACATTGTCCAAATTCAACGCCCAAACATCACTTTTCATCACCCTGGCGGCAGGATGCGCTTTGTAAAATAAAGACTGCGCCGCTTTCAAATCCGCTTCATCTTCAATCAAAGCGGCAGTCGCCGCAAACTGAACACCGCTGATTTTCGTGATACTGTCGGGCTGACCGGCGATGGTGCCGGCTACTTTGGCAGAACGGCTCATCAGTCCGCCATGCTTTGTTTTCAAAGATGTCAGCACAATCAGGCGGGCATTGGCTTCATCAAACACATAAAAACAACAAGCCGCCCAAACTTCGCCGTCTGCCGCCGCAGCAATACTGACGACATGATGATTGCTCAAAAATTTAACGATATTGGCAGGAATCGCTTGCATAATTTTTATCCTCTTTCTCAGTGTATTAAATTTATTTTCAGGCCGTCTGAAACATCAGTCCTGCCAACGCGGCACATCGGTTTGAACAATACCGAACAAGTCCAAAGCATGAGACACGCTGTGCGTAATCATATCATCAATGGATTCTGGCTTCTGATACAGAGCCGGAACGGGAGGAAACACAATGCCGCCCATCTCTGTTACACGGCGCATATTGTCGATGTGTGCCAAGTTTAACGGCGCTTCACGCACCATCAACACCAGCTTACGCCGCTCTTTCAACGTTACATCCGCCGCACGGCTGAGCAAATTATCGGCGAACCCGTGAGCAACCGAAGCCAAAGTTTTCATTGAACACGGCGCAATCAACATTCCGTCCGTCAAAAACGAACCGCTGGCAATACTTGCGCCGACATTACGGACAGAATGCACGACATCCGCCAAAGCATAAACGTCTTCTTTGGTGTAATCCGTTTCCAAAGCGCGGGTCATCTCCGCCCCTTGCGAAACCACCAAATGCGTTTCTACCTGATGCTCACGCAAAAGCTGCAAAGCCTTCACGCCATACTGAAAACCGCTGGCACCGCTGATGCCGACAACCAAACGCTTCATTGTATTTCCCTGTCTCGGCCTAAAAATAAAGGAAAGGCAGATTCTCAAGACGAAAAAATAACCGCTAAAAAGCGGTTAGATTTTCTAATGTGGTGCCGACAGCGAGATTTGAACTCGCACAGCCTACGGCCACTACCCCCTCAAGATAGCGTGTCTACCAATTCCACCATGTCGGCATAAATCAAATTGTCTTACTGCTGCTGAGGATTCGGAGCAACAGGAGTTGTATTGTTTTGTGCAGGCGTTGCAGGTTTAGGAGCCTGTTGGGTCTGCTTCACATCGCTGAAGTCTAAACCGTGCTTATTGGAGTGGGTGTGAATATACACCATTGCCATGCAGGTCGCAAAGAAAAATGTTGCAGCAACGGCAGTCGAGCGGCTGAGGAAGTTGGCATTACCGGCAGAACCGAATACGCCTTGCGCGCTACCGCTGCCGGAACCGAATGTTGCGCCGGCATCCGCACCTTTACCGTGTTGCAGCAATACTAACACGATTACGAATAGAGCGGAAATAATATTAATAATCCAGATAAGGGTTTTAAAGGCTTCCATATGTTTTCTACGAGGCTTGTGCTGCGTTGATGATGGCGGTAAAGGAGTCATAGGATAATGACGCGCCACCAACCAATGCGCCGTCTACATGAGGTACTGCGAAGATGTCGGCTGCGTTATCTGCTTTCACACTTCCGCCGTAAAGAACGCGGATTTTAACATCGCTTCCGCACAAAGACAAGATTTCTTTGTAGATAAATGCGTGCATGTCGGCGATTTGTTCGACGGTGGCGACTTTGCCTGTACCGATCGCCCAAACCGGCTCGTAGGCAACGGCGATGTTTTGGGTGTTCAGACCTTGCAGGATGGAAAGCTGGTGGGCAATGACTTCGTGTTCTTTACCTGCTTCGCGCTCTTCCAGGCTTTCGCCGACGCACAACAATGGAATCAGGCCGACGTTGAGGACGTTTTCCATTTTGCGGCGTTGGATTTCGTTTTTCTCGCCGAAATAAAGGCTGCGCTCGGAGTGGCCGATGAGGACAATGTCTGTACCGATGTCGGCAAGCATTTCGGCGGACACTTCGCCGGTGTACGCGCCGTTATTCGGGAAACGGCTCACGTCTTGCGCACAGGTCAAGATGCGGTTGTTCAAAACAATCTGCATGGCGTTGTGCAGTTGCAACAGATAAACGGTCGGAGCGGCCAGGCCGATGAGGACGCGTTCTGCGGTTGGCATGACACGGAAGCGGTGCATAAGCGCATTGTTGTTTTGGAGTCGGCCATTCATTTTCCAGTTGCCGATAACCCATTTTTGGTCCCACATTCCGATTTGGTGATACATCTTTATTGCTCCGTGTGTTGGTTGTTGCTTGTTGTAGCGTGGTGTAATGTGAAAGTTTAGTGGATATATGTGCGCTTGGCAATTATTAACAAGCCTTGAGGCCGTCTGAAAGATGGCACACTCTCCGACAAGGATTTATAATGTATGTTTCGATAAAATTAAGAATTGAACGGAGCACAAATATGGACTTTGAAAAAGCGCGTTTCAATATGGTTGAACAGCAGATTCGTCCGTGGGATGTCTTGGATTTCGACATTTTGGATGCTTTGGAGGAGATCGGGCGCGAACATTTCGTCGGCGAGGCTTTTCAAGGCTTGGCCTATGCGGATATGGAGCTGCCGCTGGCCAACGGCCATAAGATGTTGGAACCCAAAGTCGTTGCCCGCCTGGCTCAAGGTTTGAAACTGAAAAAAGACGAAACCGTCTTAGAAATCGGTACAGGCTCAGGCTATGCAACCGCCCTGCTGTCCAAACTGGCCGGCAAAGTCATTACCGACGACATCGATGCCGAGCAACAGCAACGTGCCAAAAAAGTTTTGGACGAATTGGGCTTTGCCAACGTCGATTATGTGCAAAACAACGGCCTGACCGAAGCATCGCAAGGCGCGCCTTTTGATGCGATTTATGTAGGCGGCGCAGTAGACCGAGTGCCTGAAATCTTAAAAGAGCAATTGAAAGACGGCGGCCGCATGGTCATCATTGTCGGCCGCAAACCGGTACAACACGCGCTTTTGCTGACACGCAACGGCAATGAGTTTTCCGAAAAGGTATTGTTCGACACCGTCGTGGCCCACTTGGAAGACAAATCGGCCAATCCGTTCGGCGATTTCGATTTTTAAACAACAGGCCGTCTGAAAATTCAGACGGCCTCATGCTTTTATCCCCACCTTTATGACCGACATCATCCAACTCTTGCCCACCGAATTGAAACAATGGCAGGACGAAGGCCGCGCATTTCATCTGCTCGACGTCCGCACCGATGAAGAACGCGCCATCTGCACCCTGCCCGCTGCCATTCATATTCCGATGAACCTCATCCCCCTGCGCCAAAACGAGCTGCCCGACGATGATTTACCCATTGTTGTCTATTGCCACCACGGCATCCGCAGCCTGCACACGGCAATGTATTTGGAAGACGCCGGATTTGAAAATCTCTACAACCTGCAAGGCGGTATTGATGCTTGGGCGGAGCAAATCGATGCCAAGATGATGCGGTATTAAATTGCTTTTATGAATAAAAGGCCGTCTGAAATTGGGTTTCAGACGGCCTTTGCGATTATTTCACAAACCGTGCATCTGCCATAAACGGCCGTGTAGCAGCTGGTTTGGCCGAATAGAAGCGGGAGAAAGTGCTGTCGATTTTGGTTTGTATCGGTTTACCGTCCAATGTTGCCGATGCTTCCAATTTCACGCCACCGCCACTGGTTTCGCCCAATTTCATATTTGGGAACGTCAGTTTGGCAATATTGAGTTTCACATTTTCCACTTTGGTATCGGGAGACATCAGCTGCTTGCCGACCGGACGGATTTTTTCACCCTCATCATGAGGCGCGGCACCACCGTTATCGTCAACCACGCCGATATTAATCAATCGGGCAGCTGCCAAATCCATCTTGCCGTTTTTAACCGGAATACCGACAAACAGTTTTACGCCGCGATGAATGAACGTATTGTCCCGCCACTGAGTTTGGCCCTCTCTCGGCGGTTTGGTTTCCGCCGCCACCGAATAAGTACGGCCCATAATCATCAATTTATAGCCCGGAATTTTTTTCGACCCCAACCCATCGGCAATATCTTCAACCAACTGCGGCGCAGTCAAATCTTCATTTGCCAAAATACGGGCCGATGTTTCTGCCAGATAAGCAGGTTTACCGTCTATGGCCAATGCTTGTTCATGGCCGAAATCAGCCGCAAATGCAGGTATGGCAGCCAAAGCGGCCAATGTCAAAATACCGATGCGTTTCATCGCTTACTCCTGATGTAGAATATGGTTAGACTATTTATCCGAAAAACTCGGACAAATTTTAAACAAGACCATATTATTCTATAAATGATATAGATTATCAACAATATTTATAATACGGACAATATAAAGGCCGTCTGAAAACCAAGTTTCAGACGGCCTTTCCAATCTGGTTTAAAAGCTATATCAGCCTGTAAAGCGTTTGAATACCAATGTGCCGTTGGTACCGCCAAAACCGAAGGAATTGGAGATGGCAACGTCGATTTTCGCGTCGCGTGCTTCGTTGGCGCAGTAATCCAAATCGCAACCTGCTTCAACGTCTTGTTCAAAAATGTTGATGGTCGGCGGAGATTTTTGCTCGTGTACCGCCAACACGCTGTACAACGCTTCCACACCGCCAGCCGCTCCGAGCAAGTGTCCGGTCATGGATTTGGTGGAGTTGACGATAACTTTGCGCGCATGGTCGCCCAAAGCGCGTTTGAGGGCTTTGGTTTCGTTGGCATCGCCCAGCGGAGTCGATGTACCGTGTGCGTTGACGTAATCAACGTCTTCAGGGTTCAGGCCGGCATCTTTCAGCGCACGGGTAACCGCCAATGCCGGGCCTTCTTCGTTCGGCGCAGTAATGTGGTAGGCATCGGAGCTCATACCGAAGCCGACGATTTCGGCGTAGATTTTCGCGCCGCGTTTTTTCGCATGTTCCAATTCTTCCAACACCAGCACGCCAGCGCCTTCGCCGATAACGAAACCGTCACGGCCTTTGTCCCACGGACGGGATGCGGTGGCAGGGTCGTCGTTGCGGGTAGAAAGGGCTTTCATCGCAGCAAAGCCGCCCACGCCCAAAGTGCTGATCGCGCCTTCCGCACCGCCGGCAATCATCACATCCGCATCGCCGTATTTAATCAGTCGCGCAGAGTCGCCAATGGAGTGTGCGCCGGTTGTACAGGCAGACACCATGCCGTAGCTCGGGCCGCGGTAGCCTTTCAGGATGGTGACATGGCCGGAAATCAGGTTAATCAGCGAGCCTGGAATAAAGAAAGGATTGATTTTGCGCGCGCCGCCTTCGATAACGGCTTTGCCGGTCGCTTCAATGCTCGGCAGGCCGCCGATACCGGAGCCGATGTTGACACCGACGCGGTCTTTGTCAAGGGTTTCCAAATCGTCCAAGCCTGAATCATTGATGGCTTGCAGGGCGGCGGCGATACCGTAGTGGATGAACACGTCCATACGGCGCGCTTCTTTCGCGCTGATGTATTGGCCGATGTCGAAATCGCGCACTTCGCCGGCGATTTGGCTGTTGATGTCGGATGCGTCAAAGCGGGTAATCCGTCCGATGCCGCTTTTGCCTGCGAGCAGATTGCTCCATGCGGTGGCGACGTCGTTGCCGACCGGTGATACTTGGCCAAGACCTGTGATGACTACTCTTCTCTGACTCATGATAATCTCGCTGTTGGTTGTCGGGATTTTCGCGGCAGCCTTGCTCTTTTTCTTCGTGAAAACGGGCAAAACTCATGCCGTCTGAAATTTCAGGGGTTTAATAATAAGGTAAAAGCCTCTATTGCGATGGCGCAGCAGAGGCTGGATGTTTGGTGCGACCGATTAGCCTTGGTGGGCGTTGATGTAGTCGATAGCCAATTGTACGGTAGTGATTTTTTCAGCGTCTTCGTCAGGGATTTCGCAGCCGAAAGCTTCTTCCAAAGCCATCACCAGTTCTACGGTGTCCAGAGAGTCAGCACCCAAATCGTCTTGGAAAGAAGATTCGTTTTTCACTTCGGCTTCGTTTACGCCCAGTTGTTCAGCAACAATTTTTTTAACTTGTTGTTCGATGTTTGACATGTCAGTCGTTCCTTTTCGCCTTGCGGCAGGTTGTTTAAGGGAAATAATTCGTCGGTATTGTACCGAATTCGGATAGAGTTTTCCATCTAATCCTGCATTTTAGCACAGATTATTCTGGAAAAACCTGTTGTTGCGCATATTAGCATAGGCTGATTTTAACCTACAAGCGGGAATTTGTTTTTCCTTGGTATCAATAAGTTAATAAGCGGAAAGGTCGTCTGAAAACTGATTTCCCCGTTTTCAGACGACCTTTTATTCAATCAAGGCAGATTTGGGATAACCCAAGTAGCGTGGGCTTTGCCCACGAAATCCACCATCCAACAACTAAATCCGACAACAGTCACATAGACTTTCATTTTGGCATTCATCTCGTGGGTAAAGCCCACGTTACGGCTTGCTGTAACGGCAACTTTGCCCTTCCTTCATCTAACGGAGGAAAAGTTTGCGGACGTATGCTAATATAGTATATTGCGGGAAGTGTGCCTGTCAGATTTAGCCGTAATGGCAAGGCATTATTTCATTACTCAAAAATTCTTTATGAATTAGATGTTTAAAATAAACTATTAAAACTTTAGGGTACGCATATGCAAGATCAGGAAGAAAGTAAAAATCAGGAAATACAAGAAAAGCAGAAACAAGAAGACAATGGTGCCATGACCAAGTTGCAAGATGTGTTCAATCTTGCGCATGACCAAGCTCATCCCGATAAGATCGATGCCACCATCCGCGCCAATACTCGGGTGACCGGAACCAGTATGTGGGTATTGATGTTTGCCATTGCCGTGTCGAGTATCGGTCTGAATGTAAACAGCACGGCAGTAGTGATCGGAGCGATGTTGATTTCGCCGTTGATGGGGCCGATAGTCGGTATGGGTTACGGTTTGGCGGTAGGGGATACTGCGCTGATCCGTCAAGCCGTGCGCAATATTATTATATTCGTCGTCATCAGCTTGATTACCGCTACGTTGTATTTCCTGTTAACCCCGCTTAAAGAGGCGCAAAGCGAGATTTTGGCGCGTACTCAGCCGACCCTTTGGGATGTGTTGATTGCCTTCTTCGGCGGTAGTGCGGGTATTGTGGCGCTGACCCGAAAAGAGGGAGGCAATGCCATACCGGGTGTGGCGATTGCTACCGCATTGATGCCACCCCTGTGTACTGCGGGCTACGGACTGGCACATGGCAACTGGCACTACTTTCTCGGTGCTTCATATCTTTTTGCCATCAACTGCGTGTTCATCGCTTTTGCGACCTTGTTGTTTTCCAAGCTGCTCAAGCTGCCGCGCAGGGGGTTGGTAAAGGAATCCAAACGCCGGTTGCACAGCATCATTATTACTGCCGTCGTACTTGCTGTCATGATTCCGAGCGGCTATATGGCATCAGGACTGGTGCGTCAGGAAATCTTCAACACCAGAGCCAATGCTGCCATTGCCACTGCGAAGCAACAGGAAGGTTTTTTCGTGCTGCGTAAGATGTTGAACCATAGAGAAAATAAAGTCAGTCTGGTTGTCAATGGAACGGGCAATGCCGAGAAAATTTCCGCCTTGCTCGTGAAAAGCCTTGAAGCGTCAGGTGTGAAAGAGCCGAAGGTCAACGTGGTCTATGCGGGAGGGGACAATGCCAAAATCGAAGAATTGCTGGCAAGCCAAAACAACCCGGTTCAGCAGCAAAATGAGCTGAAAGAGCAACAGGCCTATATCGATACCGTACTGGCAGGCAAAGCCTCCGATATCGACGATGCAGCGGTACTTAAGGAATTAAAAGCCCAATATCCGGAAGCGGAAAAAATCGTTGTCGGACGCGGCTTGGCTTGGGATAAAGCGCAAACAACGCCTGTTTCCGAACAGTCTGAAAGCCAAAAAAACGCAGAACCGAAGACAGATACATATGACGATATCGTCGTTGTCTCTCTCGAATTGGAGCAGCCACTACCTGCCAAAGATTACGAGCGGATACAGGCGTGGTTACGCCAGCGTTATGAGGGTAAGGTAGTGAGCATATTGCAAACGCACAAGTCTCAGACAGATAAACCGTCTCAGACAGATAAACCGTCTAACGAATAATCGCCTTCAGGCTTTATCCATTTCCGAGAAATCATTGATTGTTCCTAGTACACCAAATCCGCCTCAAACACGCCTCTCAAGGCGTTGGAGAGGCGGATTTTTTCTGCGCGTTCGAGCATGTCGCAGGTAATGTGCGTTTCGATGATGGTGTCCGCGCCCAAGTAGGTTTGCGGCTGCTGCAACACGGCTTGGCGCATGATGCCGTTGAGGATATCCAAATCCAGAGACGGGGTGAGACGGGTGTTTTTGTGCATGTTCATGTTTCAGTATTCTCCTGGAAATACTGTAAACAACGCTACTAGTTTCTACAGCATCGAGTTGATAACGTTCGCCCACACCGGCAAGGTTTTCTGCGCCAAGGACGAGTTTGAGCTTTTCAAAGTCAATTTGATCTTCGCAAAAGACTTCGGGAAAGAGTTGTTTGAACTTTAACATGTTGTTTTGTTTGAAATTATTTTCTAAATCGTGTATAATTTCGGTTCGGTTGCCATAATTGCATCTTCCATCAATGATCACTTACAAAGTGTCCATTTTATCGGGACTTGTTGAAAGTTAAAAGAAAAGAAGGCCGTCTGAAAAACTTTAATATTCGTTTTTCAGACGGCCTTCTTTTCACTTGCCGAAACAAGAGTATTTTGTTTCTCAACTTTACAAAACGGTCAGTCTTGCTGCTTGCTTCTACCCCAAAAATTCTTTTAAAAACAGCAACACGCAGGCAAGTTCGTCGGTGGATTCGCGTTGCGTGCCGTTGCCGGTATGGCCGCCGCCGTCGGGCGAGTAGAGCCAAGATTGCGGCGAGGTTTCGCGCAGTTTGGCGTAGAACTTGAGCGCGTGGGCGGGATGGACGCGATCGTCGCTGAGGCTGGTGGTAATGAGCGCTGGCGGATAATCGATGCCGTCTGAAAGATTGTGATACGGCGACAATTCGCCCAGCCAGCGTTTGCAGACTTCGTATTTCTGCGGATTGCCGTATTCGTCCGTCCAGCTTGAACCGGCGGACAGCAGCGGATAACGGATCATGTCGGTCAGCGGCACTTCGCACACCAGCGCGCCGATGCTTTGCGGTTCGCGCACGAAGGCGGCGGCGGTAATCAGGCCGCCGTTGCTGCCGCCCTGCAAGCCGATGTGTTTGGGCGAACTGATACCGCGTTCGGACAAATCGCGCACGACTGCCAACAAATCATCAACGCTTTTGTGTTTGCTGATTCCCTGCGCCGCCTGATGCCAGCGCGGGCCGAATTCGCCGCCGCCGCGTATGTTCGCCAACACGAAGGCGTTGCCCTCTTCCAGCCAATATTTGCCGACGCTGCCCAGATAATGCGGCAATTCGGGAATGCCGAAACCGCCGTAGGCATAAACCAAAGTCGGCGTGTCGGGCGTGGCGTTTTTGCCGACGTGGAAATAAGGAATGCGCTCGCCGTCGGCCGAAGTCGTCCAAAACTGCTGCACGTTGATGCCGTCTGAATCGAACTGCTGTGGCTGACGGCGCATGACGGTCAGTTCCATCACGTTTAAATCCAGCGCAAACAGCGTCAGCGGCGTAGTGAAATCGCTGGCGGCAAGGTAAACCACATCGCCGCCCCACGGTTGGTCGGTCATTTCCAACGCGCCCGAGGGCAGGCGCGGCAATTCGACTTCCTGCCATTTGCCGTCGGTAAAGCGCCATGCTTTCAGACGGCCTTGTACGTTTTCCAGCAAGCTCGCCACCACAAAACGCTTGGTCGTTTCCACGCTTTCCAATGCCTGCGTTTCATCAGGTGCAAACAAAAGCTGCGCCGCACCTAATTCGCCACGGTTTAATTTTACTGCCACCAATGCGCCGCTCGGATAGCTTTGGTTCGCGCGATTCCAGTCTTTGCGCAGCGTCAACAAAAGATGTCCGGCCAGATAGCCGACCACGTCGCAATCATTAGGCAGGTTTAACGGTTTCGCCTCACCTTCGGCCGACACCTGCAAATAGGTTTTGGTGTAAAAACCGTCCGACGCTTCAATCAAATCAATCGGCGAACCCTGCGGATCGAGATAGCGCCAAGCGTTCACCATCATGCCGTCTTCAGCAATTTGATACACCGGCAGGCTTTCCTCGAAACTTTTACCGCGCTCCACCAGCCACACTTCGCGCGGATAGCCCGATTCGGTCAACTGGCGTTCGTCCCAAGCCGGACACACCCACACGCTATTTTCATCGCGCCACGACACATGGTTTTTGCCTGCCGGAAAGTGAAAACCGCCTTCTACCAACTCCCCTGCTTCCAAATCCACTTCCAGCGTGTACGCCGTATCGCCGCCCGATTTGCTCAGTGTTAACAACGCGCGGTTGGGCTTTTCCACCAAGTGCGACACGCCGCCCAAATACACATCGTCGCCGAGCAATTCATCGAAATCCGCCACTGAAAACAGGATTTTCCACTCAGGATAGCCGGAACGGTACGTCGCCGCTGTACACACGCGGTACACACCCTTCGGATATTCCGCGTCCTGATGGAAATGGTACATCCGCGCGCGGTGTTCCTGACAAAACGGAATCTGCCGCGTGTCCTGCAACTGCGCCAAAATGCCGTCAGACAATTCGCGCGCCTTGTCGTTTTCTAAAAAACGGGCGCGCGTTTCGACATGGGCCGCGGCGGCAAACTCTTGCGTTTCGGGAGATTCGAGGTTTTCAAAATGGAGATAGGAATCGGGGTAAGATTTCATAAGAAAAGGCCGTCTGAAAGATTGGGAAACGGAATTATAACGGCAAAATCAAAAAAGGCCGTCTGAAACCTGCATTTCAGACGGCCTGAGACATTATTCAACTCAACGTCCGTATATTTTCCACAAACCTTCCTGCAAACCAAACGCAGGCTCGCCGTCTTGCGGCTGGGTGCGGACGTAGCTGCCGTCAGGCTGCATCAGCCAAGCCTGGGTATTGTCTTCCAAGGCCATTTCCAAACCTTCGCGGATCACGCGTTCTTTGAGTTCAGGCGTGGTAATCGGCGTGGCGACTTCAATGCGGCGGAAGAAGTTTCGACCCATCCAGTCGGCGCTGGAGATAAAGGTATCGTCTGCGCCGTTGTTATGGAAGCAATACACGCGCGAGTGTTCGAGTTGGCGGCCGATAATGGAGCGGACGCGGATGTTTTCGGACAAACCTTTTACACCCGGGCGCAAAGTACACATACCGCGCACAATCAGGTCAATTTGAACGCCTGCCGCGCTGGCTTGATACAGCGCATCAATCACGCTCGGCTCGATGAGGGAGTTCATCTTGGCGGTAATCCGTGCCGGTTTGCCTGCTTTGGCGTGTTCGGTTTCCTGCTTGATGCGGTCGATGACCATTTTGTGCAGGGTAAACGGGCTTTGATAGAGCTTGTTCAGACGACCCGGCTTGCCCAAGCCTGTGATTTCCATAAACAGAATGTTCACATCGGCAGTGATTTGTTCGTCGGCGGTAATGATGCCGAAGTCGGTGTAGATGCGCGATGTGCCTTGGTGGTAGTTGCCGGTACCGAGGTGTGCATAACGCTTGAGCACGCCGTCTTCGCGACGGATAACCAAAGCCATTTTGGCATGGACTTTGTAGCCGAATACGCCGTACACGACGTGCGCGCCCGCCTCTTCCAGCTGCTTCGCCCAGTTGACGTTATTGGCTTCGTCAAAACGCGCCATCAGTTCGACCACGACGGTAACCTGTTTGCCAGCCAGCGCGGCCTTCATCAATGCGCGCACAAGCTCGGAATTGCTGCCGGTGCGGTAGATAGTCATTTTGACGGCCAACACATCCGGATCGGCGGCGGCTTCGCGTATCATTTGGACAACCGGATCGAAAGACTGATACGGGTGGTGCAGCAAAATCGGCGACTGTTTGACCAGTTTGAATACGGAGCCGTTTTTGCGCAAGGCTTTCAGACGGCCTGCATTGCGCGGCGGAAACTTCAAATCCGGCCTGTCCACCAAATCGGGAACGGCATTGAGGCGCACCAAATTGACCGGCCCTTTGACCTGATACAGCTCGGCAGAAGTCAGCTTGAACTGGGCAAGCAGGAAGTCGTGAATATGCGCCGGACAAGTATCCGCCACTTCCAAGCGCACGCCGTCGCCGTATTCGCGGTCGTGCAACTCGTTTTGAATCGCGGCACGCAGGTTTTTCAAATCTTCTTCATCAACCGTCAAATCACTGTCGCGCGTAAGGCGGAACTGATGGCAGTCTTTAACCTTCATACCGGGAAAGAGTTTGCCGACATGGGCGTGCAAAATCGAAGACAAGAACACAAAGCCTGCATCACCGCCGCAAATTTCAGACGGCATGGGGACGACACGCGGCAAAATGCGCGGAGCCTGAACAATCGCCATTCCGGACGGACGGCCGAACGCATCCGTGCCCTCGAGTTCGACGGCGAAATTAAGCGATTTGTTTAACGGGCGCGGGAATGGGTGTGACGGATCAAGGCCGATGGGCGTGAGAATGGGCAACAGCTCGTTGTCAAAATAGTTTTCGATCCATTTTTTCTGCGCGACCGTCCATTTGTGGCGGCGATAGAAATGAATGCCGGCACGGCTGAGTGCAGGCTGCAATACTTTGTTAAACAGATCGTACTGCTCGCGGATCAAGGCCTGCGCCTCTTTCGCCACCGCTTCGATGGTTTCGGCAGCGGTTTTGCCGTTGTCGAGCGGCTGATGCGGGCGCAATTTGTTTTCGCGTTTCAACCACGCCATGCGCACTTCAAAAAATTCGTCCAAATTAGAAGACACGATGCACAGGAAACGCAAACGTTCCAACAAAGGAACTTTCGTATCCTGCGCCTGAGCCAGTACACGGCGGTTAAACGCCAACAGGCTGAGTTCTCGGCAAAGAATGCGGTTTTGCTCGGGCATGGTTCACTCCTGAAACATCGGTCATTAAGACTATCAAGTATAACGTTTTGCCGCCGTTCCGTCAGGTTTCAGACGGCCTCGGCAGACAACCTCATCCCTATTTGAGGCAAGACAAAGGGTTATCCGTTGTTTTCTATACCGAAACAGCGGTTTTTGCTATAATGCACGGTTTAATGCAACCGCAATACCACTGCTAAAGGATAAGAAAATGGGCTTTTTGCAAGGCAAAAAAATTCTGATTACCGGCATGATCTCCGAGCGTTCCATCGCTTACGGCATCGCCAAAGCCTGCCGCGAACAAGGCGCGGAATTGGCATTCACTTATGTTGTCGACAAACTGGAAGAGCGCGTCCGTAAAATGGCGGCCGAACTCGGCTCCGAACTCGTGTTCCGCTGCGACGTTGCCAGCGACGACGAAATCAACCAAGTTTTCGTTGACTTGGGCAAACACTGGGACGGCCTCGACGGTTTGGTGCACGCCATCGCGTTTGCCCCGAAAGAAGCTTTGAGCGGCGACTTCCTCGACAGCATCAGCCGCGAAGCGTTCAACACTGCTCACGAAATCTCCGCATACAGCCTGCCCGCGCTGGCAAAAGCCGCCCGTCCGATGATGCAGGGCCGCAACGCCGCAATCGTTGCCCTGAGCTACTTGGGCGCCGTTCGTGCTATTCCTAACTACAACATTATGGGCATGGCCAAAGCCAGCCTCGAAGCCGGCATCCGCTTCACCGCCGCCTGCCTGGGCAAAGAAGGCATCCGCTGCAACGGCATCTCCGCAGGCCCGATCAAAACCCTGGCCGCTTCCGGCATCGCCGATTTCAGCAAACTCTTGGGCCACGTCGCTTCCCACAACCCGTTGGGCCGCAACGTAACCATCGATGAAGTCGGCAACACCGCCGCCTTCCTCTTGTCCGACCTCGCTTCCGGCATCACCGGCGAGATTACCTACGTTGACGGCGGTTACAGCATCAACGCGCTGAACGACGAAGAAAACTAAACGGTTTACACACCAAACGCACTTTCATCATGAAAGTGCGTTTTTTATGACCGTTACATTATGGCTTGAATAACTGCATGACAAAAAAGGCCGTCTGAAAGTCAAATACGGATACGAAACATTAACTTTACAGGCTTTCAATGATTATGTTTTCAACATTATTATATTATCATTCCACCTTAACCTAAAGATTCGATAGAGCATTGATTCTAAAGATAACATTCATATTATCTGATACTTAGCCACGGATAAAAAGTGGTGCAAAAAAGTAACAAAAAAAATTCAGACGGCCTGTTTTTCATACAGAAGGCATAGAAGCCGGGCATTTTTAGCATGAAATACAAAATTTAACATTATTGAAATTTTCTTAACCGATAAAGCGTTAATATGCCTGCCGTTTTATTGAACTACATCTGATTTTGACTCAAACACATACAGGAGATTAATTATGTCAATCGCTTCAGAATTTAAAGAATTTATTATGCGTGGCAACGTGATCGACCTCGCAGTCGGTATGGTTGTCGGTACAGCATTCAGCGGCATCGTCAAATCATTGGTTGACGATGTAATCATGCCCCCTATCGGCCTGTTGATCGGCGGCGTTGATTTCTCCAACCTGTTCATTACGTTGAAAGACGGCGCACAAGCCGCTCCTGCAGAAGGTTACGCCAACCTGGCAGCCGCCCAAGCAGCCGGTGCCGTTACCCTGAATATCGGTCTGTTCATCAACACCGTGATCAGCTTCCTGATCATCGCCGCTGCCATCTTCTGCGTGGTTAAAGCCATCAACTCCGTGAAAAAAGCCGAAGCTCCTGCTGAAGAAGCACCGGCAGAGCCTAGCGAAGAAGTTCTGTTGTTGCGCGAAATCCGTGACTCTCTGAACAAAAAATAATCACAATACCCAAACATACACACAAGCCGAGGCCGTCTGAAACCATTTCAGACGGCCTTTTCTAACTCCATCGCTCTGACATAGTTAGCTGTTTAAGAAAAACTACAAGCAGCTATCCTTCATTTATTTATAGAAACCTTGCTTACGACCTCATTATTTTTACCCAATAGATAAAGGAAATTATCATTTACCTCTAATTTACCAAGATAAACGCCATAATCCATTTCATGAGCAGGACAGGTTTTAATCAAATGACAAATACTCTTGTCTTTATTTTCAATATTCCAAAACAAGTCAACTTTATCGATCTGATGTTCCACTTGAATGGAAAAAGTGGTGGATTGAATCTTTTTCTTTTTCCATACCCAACTATTTTCATAATGGTTTCTTTCTATTTCATTCACTACATCCCCAAGTAAGCAGAATGGAATAGAAAGCTTATGAAACACACGGTTTGCCCCTTCAACTAAAGCAGCCAAGAGCATCTTTTTCTTATCAACAGGATCTAAAGCTTCATAGGTACAAAAATCAAATGGAACCTGAACAGTATAGACACCAAGTAAGTTTATGATACAAGGATTGCAAACCTTATCCATGCATTCTATGATGATTTTCCAACAATCCTTAGTTGAAACAGGCTTGAAGAGTCGCTCCAACATAGATGTCATACACTTCGATTCATATACAAACGCTTTTCTATGGCATTTCCAATTTTGATGGTAGTCCTCTATCCTGGCCTCCTCGTATCTTAATGAAGCTGAGTCCATCAACTCCTCGATCCTTTGGTGATTTTCCACATAAGGTCTATCTAATTCAAAATATCTTAACTTCATATTCATACTTCCATGATCTTATTTTTTATACAGGACCAACCCTATGTAAAGGCTAAGCCTTTCAAGGTAGCAATGATTCTGAGCTCTAAATATCGAGAACTCCAACTTCTTGATGCTTCATACTTCTCACCCTCCTCAAAAGAAATTTCCTTTTCTTAACTATTTCCTATAGTCGTAGCACTTCTCCTGTAAAAAAGCCCGATGCGTTCAACATCGGGCTTTTAACTGGAAAACTAATCTTAGTCTTTGCGTGTTTCCACCAAAATCATTTCGACTGCTACGTCTTCCACTTCTACTTTAGGCACATCCGAACGGCGTGTTTTGGCAACCGGTTCGGGTTGCGGCTGCGCGGCAAAAGCGGCAACGGCTTGCGGATCGGTTTCAACGAAAATCAAATCGCCCAAACCTTCCGGCAAAACAGCGGCAACAGGCGCTTTTTCAGCTACGGCCTCAGTTTGCGTTGCCACAGTTTCAGTTGCTGTTTCAACCGGTTCTGCGACTTCTGCAACGGCAGTTTCATTCGGAGACAATACTGCGGAAATAGCTTCTTTGACGTTGCTGACCGCAGAAGCCAACAGGGCTTGCTCGGCATCGGCGCTTTCGGCTTTCGCGACGGCAGGTTCGTCTTCGCTTTCAATGGCAAATACGAATGGCTCTGCGCTGGCAACTTCAGGCTCGGATACCACAATCACCAGCGGCTCGGCATGATCATCTTCCTGCGGCAAAGGCACATTTTCAGCTTCAACCGTTTCGTTCAAACCCAAAACATGCGCCACGGCAAAGAGGACTTTGTCCGCGGTGTCGGTAATGTTCAGGTATTGCTCGATTTTTGCCGAAGACGGAATATTGCGTTTTTTGCTGTTTGAACGGCGGTCGTTGCGGTTGTTGCGCTGACGATTGTTGCGGTCGCGTCCTTGACGGCCGTTGTTTTTCACACCCTCTTCGCTGCGGGCGTTGTCGTCCGCTTCCGCTTGCGCCTGTTCGCTATCGGCTTGAACGTTTGCGTCTTCAACATGGCTTTCCGCATATTGGTTACGGTTGCGCTCGTTACGGCCGTTGTTGCGGCGGCGTTTATTGCCGTTTTGTTCCGCTTGGTTTTCAGACGGCATCTCAGCCAGTGCGGCCACTTCTTGAACGTTTACGTCTTCAACCGTTTCCTCAACACGGTTACGCTCGTTGTTGCGCTCATCGCGGCGGTTGTTGCGGTTGCGGCTGCGGCGGCTTTCTTTACGCTCGTCGTTGCGGCTTTCGTTTGATTTGCTTTCTTCAAACTTACTGTCGGCGGCTTCGGCACCTACTTCGCGCACTTCGACTTTGCTGCCGTCGTTTTTGTTGTTGCGGCGTGGATTTTGACGGCGGCTGTTTGAACGGCGGTTGCTGTTTTGACTGCGGTTGGTTGTAGTGCGTTTTTCGGCAGGCTCTTGAGCAACTGCAGCAGGTGCAGGCTCGCCGCCGAAAATGCGTTTCAACCAAGCTTTGAAGCTGTCCCACCAAGAGGCTTTTTTCTCAGGGGCGACAGTCGGTGCAGGCTGGGTATGGCGTACACCTTTGACGGCAGGCTCAGGACGGGCCGCTTTGGCTTTTTCGCTGCCGAAAGGTTTGGCGGATTCGTCTTCTTCCGGCTCGGCAACGCGTTTGTAGCTCGGTTCGCCGTCTTCTTCTACGTCATCGATGCGGATGCGGTTGATTTCGTAGTGCGGATTTTCCAAGTGGATATTCGGAATCAGGACGACATTTACATCCAAACGCTCTTCCATCGCAAACAGCTCGGCGCGTTTTTCGTTCAACAGGAAGGTGGCAACATCGACAGGCACTTGTGCGCGTACTTCGCCGGTGTTGTCTTTCATTGCTTCTTCTTGAATGATGCGCAAAACGTGCAGGGCGGTGGATTCGATACCGCGGATGACGCCGGTACCGGCACAGCGCGGACAAGCAACATGGCTGCTTTCGCCCAAAGCCGGTTTCAAACGTTGACGGCTCAATTCCAAAAGGCCGAAACGCGAAAGTTTGCCCATTTGCACACGGGCGCGGTCTTTTTTGAGCGCGTCGCGCAGGACGTTTTCAACATCGCGTTGGTGTTTCGGATTTTCCATATCGATGAAGTCGATCACGACCAAACCGCCCAAGTCGCGCAGGCGCATTTGGCGGGCGACCTCTTCGGCAGCTTCCATATTGGTTTTGAACGCGGTGTCTTCAATATCCGAGCCGCGTGTGGCGCGCGCAGAGTTGACGTCGATGGAAACCAGGGCTTCGGTGTGGTCGATCACAATCGCGCCGCCTGACGGCAGGCTGACGCTGCGTGAGAACGCGCTTTCGATTTGGTGTTCGATTTGGAAACGGGAGAACAGCGGCGTGTGGTCTTGATAGAGTTTCAGACGGCCTACATTGCTCGGCATGACGTAGCTCATGAACTCGGCAACTTGGTCGTAAACTTCTTGATTGTCCACCAAAATCTCGCCGATGTCGGGACGGAAATAGTCGCGAATCGCACGAATCAGCAGCGAGCTTTCCATAAAGAGCAGGTAAGGGTCATGATGCGCTTTGCCTGCTTCTTCAATGGCTTGCCAAAGTTGCTTGAGGTAGTTTAAGTCCCATTCCAACTCTTCCGCGCTGCGGCCGATGCCGGCTGTGCGGGCAATAATGCTCATGCCGTTTGGAATGTCGAGTTCGGCCATGGCGGCTTTCAATTCTTGACGCTCTTCGCCTTCGATACGGCGGGATACGCCGCCGCCGCGCGGGTTGTTGGGCATCAATACCAAATAGCGGCCGGCCAGGCTGATAAAGGTAGTCAGTGCCGCGCCTTTGTTACCGCGCTCGTCTTTTTCGACTTGGACGATAACTTCCATGCCTTCTTTGAGCACGTCTTGAATACGCGCCCTGCCGCCTTCGTAATCGCGGAAATATGAGCGCGACACTTCCTTAAACGGCAAAAAGCCGTGGCGGTCGGTTCCGTAATCGACGAAACACGCTTCCAGCGACGGCTCGATGCGGGTAATGATACCTTTGTAGATATTGCCTTTACGCTGTTCTTTGCCCAGCGTTTCGATGTCCAAGTCCAAAAGGTTTTGGCCATCGACAATGGCAACGCGCAGCTCTTCGGCCTGCGTTGCGTTGAATAACATTCTTTTCATAGTCACCTCGTGAACAGCGGCCGTTTGATTTGTGAATATCTTTTTCAGACGGCCTGTCTGTTCGGTTGGCACTCTTCAAAGGCAAGATGGGGAAATCCCCGTGTAACCAGTATTTGATTTGAAATCCGCAAGGTTGCATGCTTGAGCTCAAGCCATGTGCGGACGGATTCGGATAAAGAAGGAAATAAAGAACAATGCGGCGGAAAGGTTGATGGTTCCGCTGCCGTCCGAATGCTGATGCTTCGGACAAAATTAAGGCAGCCTACATCTTCTTATTATCGTAGCGCCGGTAATTTCGGACGGTGCTGCGCGGACTGCGTCTTACGCCCGGCCGGACGGCAGGTTCAATTCAAACTTAATTACGGGATTGCGTTTGCCGGCTTTGAACAAACACAAGGAAATGCTTTGCGGAGTGCGTTTTTAATATAAAATCTCGTTTTAACAATAAATCCGTTTCAGACGGCCTGCGACGGCAGGTTCGGATCCCGAAACGGACGTTTGGGATTATAGAGAAAATGCACGCAATACGCAAAGATTCAGTCAGCCTGATTGCCGTTGCCGAACACGAGGAAGGCCAACGCCTTGATAACTATCTGATAAAAATCCTCAAAGGCGTCCCGAAAAGCCATATCCACCGCATTATCCGCGCCGGCGAAGTGCGGCTGAACAAAAAACGCTGCAAACCCGACAACCGCATTCAGACAGGCGATACCGTCCGCATTCCGCCGATACGCATCGCCGAAAAACAAAGGCCGTCTGAAAGCCAGGCCGCGCCTGCGCGCGAATTTGACATCGTTTACGAAGACGATGCGCTTTTGGTCATCAACAAACCGTCCGGCGTTGCCGTCCACGGCGGCAGCGGCGTGAGCTTCGGCGTCATCGAACAAATCCGCCGCGCCCGTCCCGAAGCGCGTTATCTCGAACTCGTCCACCGCCTCGACAAAGACACCAGCGGCCTCTTGATGATAGCCAAAAAACGCAGCGCCTTGGTGAAACTGCACGAAGCCATCCGCAACGACCATCCGAAAAAAATCTATCTCGCGCTGGGTGTCGGCAGGTTGCCGAACGACCGCTTCCACGTCAAGCTCCCCCTGTTCAAATACACCGGCGCACAAGGCGAAAAAATGGTGCGCGTCAGCGAAGACGGCCAATCCGCCCACACCATCTTCCGCGTGTTAAACCGTTTTTCAGACGGCCTTTTACACCAAGTCGGCCTATCCGACCTGACCTTTGTCGAAGCCACCCTGAAAACCGGCCGCACCCACCAAATCCGCGTCCACCTGCAATCACAAGACTGCCCCATTGCCGGCGACGAACGCTACGGCGACTATCAAGCCAACAAGCGCCTGCAGAAACTCGGTTTGAAAAGAATGTTCCTGCACGCCTCCGAGCTGCACCTCGCCCATCCGCTGACCGGCGAAAAACTGATCCTGAAAGCCCCCCTGCCGCAAGAATTGGCACAATTTGTTTTAATGTTGGAAAATCAGGAAAAGGCCGTCTGAAAGGAAACCCATGAAACCCAAACTCATTATTTTCGACTGGGACGGCACGCTTGCCGACACCACAAACCCCATCATCCACACCTTCCAGCAAAGCTTTGCCGATTGCGGCCTACCCGTTCCCGAAGCCGACCAAATCCGCCCACTCATCGGATACAGCCTCTCCGGTATCATTCGCCGTCTTGCCCACAACGTCAGCGAACACGTTCAGGAAACCCTGATTGAGACCTATGCCGCGCACTACCTCAATCCCAACAATCACAACATGACCCTGTTCCCCGAAGCCCTGCCCTGCCTGCAACGCTTGAAGCAACAAGGCTATTGGCTTGCCGTAGCGACCGGCAAAGGCCGCAGCGGACTGGATAGGTCCATCGAGCAAACCGGCACCCAAGCCTTTTGGCTGGAAACCGCCTGCGCTAGCGAATATCCGTCCAAACCCGCGCCCGATATGGTACTCGCCCTCTGCGACCGACTGGGTGTTGAGCAGGAAGAGGCCGTCGTCGTCGGCGACACCACCCACGACCTAGAAATGGCTGCCAATGCCAAAATCCGCGCCATCGCAGTCACCACCGGCGCACACACTGCCAAACAGCTTTCCGCCCTGCCCCATGTTGCCATGCTCAACAGCTTGGCCGAATTGCCTGATATATTGGAAACCTTATAAATGATGGCGTGCATCAACTGACAAAGATTTAGATAACTAACAAATTTGGACTTGAAATGAAAAAAATGCTTTTTGTGTTATTAGGGCTGGCAGGCCTTAATGTCTGCGTTGCCAACCCTACTTATGATGTAACTAGAGGTGCATTGCAAAACAATTCGGCATTGTGTGGGTATGGCTACAATCCTAACTGCAATTCCTCTGGTCAACACCAACAAAGACGGACTACGGAAATTATCCATATCAAGGTACCTTCAAAATATTTAGCACTCGCTATTAATCTGAAAACAGGTCTGTCTGGCGGTGCACTTGATATGGATTCTCTTGAGGCAGCCAAAAAACAAGCTATCGAAACCTGCGAGCAAGGAGGGAAGAATGCACCATGTAAAATTGCAGTATGGGTTAGAAACGGCTGTCTTGCTGTCGCACAGGGCAGACTTAAAGGAAAATGGAAAACTTTCTATGGTGTAGATGACCTTGGACAAGCTGAAGCTAATGCATTGAATCAATGTTATGCAGTCGAAGGTATAACACAGTGCAGAATTACTACGCCTGAAGCCTGCTCACTACCTAAATTCTAAATAGACCAAAGGCCGTCTGAAACGAACAACATTAAATAAGCATTTCCTAGGAACACACATGGCACTCCAATTTGAAATCAACGCCGTTACCCCCTTCCGTCAAAACTGCACGCTGATTTGGGATGACGAAACAAAAGAAGCCGTTTTGACCGATGTAGGCGGCGACGTCCCTTATTTATTGCAACAAGTCCAAAACAAAGGCCTCAAGCTGACCGCCATTTGGCTGACCCACGGCCATCTTGACCACGCAGGCGGCGTGGTTGAACTTTTGAAAACCTGCGACGTACCCGTTCTCGGCCCGCACAAAGACGACGAATTCCTGCTCCAAGCCCTTCCGCAAACAACGGCGCAATACGGCTTCCCTGTTTCTCCGTCATTCACGCCGACACGCTGGCTGGAAGAAGGGGAAACGCTCAAAGTCGGCAACCATAGCTTCCAAGTCCTCCACATTCCCGGCCACACTCCCGGCCAAGTCGTTTTTTATAACGCTGAAAACGGACTTTTAGTCGCAGGCGATGTTTTATTTTATGAAACCGTTGGTCGCACAGATTTTCCGCGTGGCAATCATGATGACCTCATAAACAATATCTGCGCTAAACTATTAACTCTGCCCGAAACCACGCAAGTTATAGCCGGACACGGCCGTATGACCAGTATCGGGCATGAGAAAAGGTACAATCCGTTTCTGGTTCGTTAATATGAATGTTGTATAAAGCCAACATTCTGGCATACACAGATTATGCGTATAAAGGAAAACTGGCATACAATTTGCAGGGATAACACCCGAAAGATTAAGTACCTAATCTCCGGCAAATGCCAAAATGAACTAAAGCACAAAGATAACAAGGTATTACGCAATACAACCTGATTTATCGAAAACCGGACATCTCTAAACCCCAAGCCTTACTCGCAGTGAAATTGTTACAAAGTGACAATAAATGTCAGTCAGGCCGTCTGAACGGCTCTGCCGATTCAGGCGGATACAACGGAGATGAGGCGCAATGCCCTGCCGGAATGTGCCGATGTTCTGTTTGTCAAACCGTCGGGTACATCTTTAAGAAGCACAACATTATTTGGGTAAACCGGCAAACTCGCTGCCGGCACTAACAGGCCGTCTGAAAAGTTCGGCTGGTAAAATCAATAAAAGGATTATCAAATGAAAAAAATCGCAAAAGTGGGCTTCGTCCTGCTGGCTACCGGCCTGCTGGCCGCCTGTGCTACTAAGAGCAAAATCACTCCTGAAGGCACTACCGACGAGCCACGCTTCCCTAAACCTTACTCCCTGACCTTCAACAAAGACCGCGGTACATTCCCGACTTTTGACGAGCTGGATCAAATGCGTCCTGGTCTGACCAAAGACGACATCTACAAAATCCTCGGCCGTCCTCACTACGACGAAGGCATGGTTGGCGTGCGTGAATGGGACTACCTGTTCCACTTCTACACCCCAGGCGTAGGTGTTGACCCTGAAAACACTTCCGGCGTTGAAGGCATCACTACTTGCCAATACAAAGTGATCTTCGACAAAGACAAATTTGCACGCAGCTTCTTCTGGAATCCAGTATTCCCTAAAGATGCCGTATGTCCTCCTCCAGCACCTACACCTAAACAAGAGCCTCAAGTGATCATTCGCGAGATCATTAAAGAAGCTCCTAAACGCATCCGTCAATAAGGACAAATTTGAAACGGATCCTATTGGGTATAGCCTTGGCAGCAGGTCTGAATTCTTTGGCCGCTGCCGATGCTGTCAGCGACTATATCCAACGCAAAAAAGTTGTGGTCAATACAGCTAAGGCGGAGCTTTGCTTTGCCGATGACGGTCAGTGCCATCCGGTACTGATTGGCAAGACCACGCCGAAAGGCAAATTCAATATGACGCCGATGATGACCAGCAAACCGGGTTACGGTGGCGAGGTTATCGGCTTCAAAGAAGAAAATGACTTTCTGTTTGCGTTACACAGGGTATGGACGCTCAAGCCGCAGGAAAGACGCATGGAACGCATTGCCTCCCCTAACGTGGCCGACCGCATCATAACCAATGGTTGTATCAACGTACAAAATAATGTGTACGAAAAACTGCGTCAGTATTTCATTCTGGAAATCATCTGATGTAAGTCAGTCAAACACAGGCCGTCTGAAACTCTTCAGACGGCCTTTCTTCTCAAACGAAAATTCAACGGCAATTTGCTTGCTCCGTCAGTACCAAACGAAGAATATTTAACCGCTTCATCCTCAATTCATCCTCAAACCATATCACTTTTTACCATATCCAAAGAACCAACGGTTATTTATGCCGTTTCCCGCCCAATGCTAGAATCGCGCGTTTATATATCAGCTCGCCGAGAAATCAAATAAATAATATAGTGGCAGGAATAGCTTTTATTCCCTGCCCCTTACACACACAAACATCATGACCGATTCTTCTACCAAATTACCCAATTTGTGGCTGCTGATTGCCGCTGCCGCCTCCATCCTGCTGATTACCATCGGCATGAGAATGACTTTAGGGCTTTTTGTCCTACCCGTCGTCAACTCGACCGAATTGAGCATGACCCAGTTCAGCCTGATTATTGCTGTTTTCCAATTGATGTGGGGCATATCGCAACCCTTGTCCGGCGCGTTGGCCGACCGTTTCGGCGCGTTTAAGGTTTTAGCCGGCGGTACGGTTCTGTTGATTGCCGCCTGTCTGATGGTTCCGCAAATGCCAACTTATTGGGGGCTGATGCTGGGTATTGGTTTATTGTTGGCATTCGGTACAGGTTCGGGCGGATTTTCCATCATTATGGGACAGGTCGCCGCCAAAACGCCGCCTTATCGGCGCGGCTTGGCTTCCGGCTTGGTTAATGCAGGCGGGTCCGCAGGGCAATTTTTGTTCGCGCCGCTGGTTCAAGGTTTGATTGCTCTGCCCCACGTCGGCTGGACGGGAACATTTTATGTTTGGGCAGTCATTGCCATCTTGATTTTGCCGATTTCTTGGTGGCTGGCCGGCGGCAAACATGCTTCTCACACCGTCCATACTGACGACGGCGGCCAAACCCTGAAGCAGGCCGTCTGCAAGGCTTTCGCCAACCGCAGCTATATCTTGCTGCATTTGGGTTTCTTTACCTGCGGTTTCCACATCGCCTTTTTGGTTACCCACCTGCCAACCGAAATTTCACTTTGCAGCTTCCCCGCTACGGTCGCTTCGACCTCCATTGCCATTATTGGTTTGGCAAACATCGCCGGCTGTATTTTTTCAGGCTGGTGTACCGGCAGATTTTTGGGCAAATACGTCCTCTTCGGTTTATATGCTTCGCGTGTCGCCATGATATTGATTTATCTGGCCGCACCTAAAACCGATTTGAACTTCTATCTTTTCGCCGCCGGACTCGGTTTCACTTGGCTGGCAACCGTCTCCCCCACCGCCGCCATTACCGGCAAACTTTTCGGTACGCGCTACTTGGCCACCCTCTTTGGGTTGACCATGTTGAGCCACCAAATCGGCGGCTTTTTGGGTTCATACATCGGCGGCATCGTCATCACGCGCTTCAACGATTACGGCTGGATGTGGTACGCCGACGCAGTATTGGCAGGCGCGGCCGCCCTGTTGAATTTACTGATTCATGAACAGAAAGCGGCTGCCGCCTGACGCGAAAACTTTGACATTTTAAGGCCGTCTGAAACGTTTCAGACGGCCTTTGCCTTATTCCATTTTTTGTGTTTTATCCACAATCGATATTCCTATCCATTATTTAACACTCTCTTACAAACCCGTTAAAATACTGCCTTTATCATGCTGATTGTCTGACTCTGATGAACTGGTCTTATCTGATCGATGCCATCCCTAAATTTGTCGATGCGGCAAAGCTGACGCTGGAATTGTCGGTATATGGCGTCGTTTTGTCGTTGCTGTTCGGCCTGCCCGTTGCCGTGGTTACGGCATACCGCATCCGCCCCTTCTACGCATTGGCACGCGCCTATATCGAGCTGTCGCGCAATACGCCACTGCTGATCCAATTGTTTTTCCTGTATTACGGCCTGCCGAAAATGGGCATTAAATGGGACGGTTTCACCTGCGGCGTGATCGCACTGGTTTTCTTAGGCGCAAGCTACATGGCGGAAGCCATCCGCGCCGGTATTCTGGCCGTCCCCAAAGGGCAGATCGAAGCGGGCAAGGCCATCGGTTTGAGCCGCTTTCAAGTGTTCCGCTATGTCGAATTGCCTCAGGCATGGGCGGTCGCCGTTCCCGCCATCGGCGCAAACGTATTGTTTTTGATGAAAGAAACATCTATCGTCAGCGCGGTCGGCATTGCAGAATTGTTGTTCGTTACCAAAGACATCATCGGCATGGACTATAAAACCAACGAAGCCTTGTTCCTGCTGTTTGCCAGCTACCTGATCATCCTTCTGCCTGTTTCGCTTCTGGCGCGCTGGGCCGAAAACCGCGTACGGAGTGCAAAATATGGTGTTTGACTGGCTGTTTGAAGGACAAAACGCGGCACGCTTGGGCGAAGGCTTGTTGCTGACGGCGCAGATTTCCCTGGCCTCCGTTGCCGCTTCCTGCGTATTGGGTACGCTGTTCGGCTTGGTTTTGCGTTCGCGCAACCGGCTCATCCGCTTTATCGGACGGTTTTATCTCGAAACCATCCGAATCGTGCCGATTTTGGTGTGGCTGTTCGGCCTGTATTTCGGCCTATCCGTCTGGACAGGCATCCACATCGACGGATTTTGGGTCTGCGTCTGGGTATTTACCATGTGGGGCATCGCTGAAATGGGCGATTTGGTCCGCGGCGCATTGGAATCGATTGAAAAACACCAGGTCGAATCAGGCCTGGCACTCGGTTTGAGCCGCGGGCAGGTATTCCGCTACATCGAGCTGCCGCAAAGCATCCGCCGCGTATTGCCCGGCGCCGTCAATCTGTTTACGCGCATGATCAAAACCAGCTCGCTCGCCTCCCTTATCGGCGTCATCGAAGTCGTCAAAGTCGGCCAGCAAATCATCGAAAACTCGCTGCTGACGCAACCCAATGCTTCATTTTGGGTTTACGGCCTGATTTTTATGCTGTATTTCTTCTGTTGCTGGCCGCTGTCGCTGCTGGCGGCAAAACTTGAACAAAAATGGGAACACTGACATGGCTTTACTGAGCATCCGCAACCTGCACAAACAATACGGCAACGTAACCGCCATTCAATCCTTAGACTTGGACTTGGAAAAAGGCGAAGTCATCGTACTGCTGGGCCCATCCGGCTGCGGCAAATCCACCCTCCTGCGCTGCGTCAACGGTTTGGAGCCGCACCAAGGCGGCAGCATCGTGATGGATGGGGTCGGCGAATTCGGCAAAGACGTTTCCTGGCAAACCGCCCGGCAAAAAGTCGGCATGGTTTTTCAAAGCTATGAACTGTTTGCCCACATGACCGTCATCGAAAACATCCTCTTAGGCCCGGTGAAAGTACAAAACCGCAACCGTTCCGAAGCAGAGGCACAAGCCGACAAACTGTTGGAACGCGTCGGCCTGCTCGACCGCAAAAACGCCTATCCGCGCGAACTCTCCGGCGGACAGAAACAACGCATCGCCATTGTCCGCGCCCTGTGCCTGAATCCGGAAGTCATCCTGCTGGACGAAATCACCGCCGCACTCGACCCCGAAATGGTGCGCGAAGTCTTGGAAGTGGTTTTAGAACTCGCCCATGAAGGCATGAGCATGCTCATCGTAACCCATGAAATGGGGTTTGCCCGCAAAGTTGCCGACCGCATCGTCTTCATGGACAAAGGCGGCATCGTCGAATCGACCGACCCCGAGACCTTCTTCTCCGCCCCCAAAAGCGAACGCGCCCGCCAATTCTTGGCAGGCATGGACTACTGATTTTATTTTCAGGCCGTCCGAACCCTTTTTCAGACGGCCTCCACTTTCAACCAAACATTTGAAAAGGAAACACTCATGCAATTGAATGCCAAATTTAAAGCCCTCCTCGCCTCCGCCGCCATCGCCGTCGGCCTGACTGCTTGCGGAGGCGGCTCCGGCGATGCCCAATCTTCACAAAGCAGCGGCGCGGCAACCGTTGCCGCCATCAAAGAAAAAGGCGTCATCCGTATCGGCGTATTCGGCGACAAACCTCCGTTCGGCTATGTTGACGCCAACGGCAAAAACCAAGGCTTTGACGTTGAAATCGCCAAAGACCTGGCCAAAGACCTGCTCGGCAGCCCCGACAAAGTCGAATTCGTCCTGACCGAGGCCGCAAACCGCGTCGAGTACGTCCGTTCCGGCAAAGTCGACCTCATCCTCGCCAACTTCACCAAAACACCCGAACGCGCCGAAGCCGTCGATTTTGCCGATCCTTACATGAAAGTGGCCTTGGGCGTGGTTTCCCCCAAAGACAAACCGATTACCGACGTTGCGCAATTGAAAGACCAAACCCTGCTGGTCAACAAAGGCACCACCGCCGACGCCTTCTTCACCAAAAGCCATCCTGAAGTCAAACTGCTGAAATTCGACCAAAATACCGAAACTTTCGACGCACTGAAAGACGGCCGCGGCGTAGCACTCGCCCACGACAACGCCCTGCTGTGGGCATGGGCAAAAGAAAACCCGAATTTTGAAGTCGCCATCGGCAACCTCGGCCCTGCCGAATTCATCGCCCCGGCTGTTCAAAAAGGCAACACCGACCTCCTGAACTGGGTCAACGGCGAAATCGCTGCCATGAAAAAAGACGGCCGTCTGAAAGCCGCCTATGAAAAAACCCTCTTGCCCGTGTATGGCGAGAAAGTCAAACCGGAAGAATTGTTGGCGGAATAAACCGACTATTTTCTCGGCAAAAAGTCACTTTGCCGTATTTCAGCCATCCGATTTGTGATTAATTTAAACAAATATCATATCCAACGACAGGCCGTCTGAACGTGTTCTCGATACCTTCAGACGGCCTGTTGTTTAAAAACGAATAACATGATAACCTTTTAATAACGGATGAAATAATTCGTCCGATATTTCTACAAAGCAAAAAGGAAACTATGATGAACCGTCGTCAATTTATCGGCAGCGCAGCCGCCGTCTCCCTCACCGCAGCCGCCTCATTCGCCCGTGCACACGACCACGCAGGCCATGCACACCATGCCGGTCACGCACATTCTGCACCGCGCGCCTACGAAGCTGCGCGCAAAGCGGCCGCACATTGCGTTGAAGCCGGCCAAATCTGCCTGGCGCACTGCATCTCCCTGTTGAGCGAAGGCGATACCTCCATGAAAGACTGCGCAACCGGCGTCAATCAAATGCTGGCTCTGTGCGGCACCTTGCAAAACCTCGCCGCCCAAAATTCACGCCTGACCCCGTCTTTGGCGAAAGTGTGCATCGAAGCCTGCAAACAATGTTCCGCCGCCTGCAAAGAACACGCCGGCCACCACGCCGAGTGCAAAGCCTGCTACGAATCTTGCTTGGCCTGCATTAAAGAATGCGAAAAAATTGCCGCTTAATCACTATTGAAAAAAGGCCGTCTGAAATTCAGACGGCCTTTTGTTTATGGTTTCGTTCACATTATTCAACTGCAAGCTCTTGCTCATCCAACAGTTTTTTCTTCACAACCGCAGGATTGCCCGCGGCCACGCAATAAGGCGGCACATCTTTGGTAACCACCGAACCTGCGCCGATTACCGCGCCCTTGCCGATGGTAACGCCGCCCATGATAATCGCACGCCGGCCGATCCAAACATCGTCTTCAATCACAATCGGACGGATGTCCGTATAGCCTTCAAAGCGGCGGGTTTCAGGGTTGAATTTGTGGTTGGTCGAATAAAACAGGCATTCCGGTCCCATCATCACATTCTTGCCGAGGGTCAGGCCGTGGCAGATTTCGCAATTGACGCCGATACCCGAATTGTCGCCGATTACCGTATCCGGAAAAACATATCCGCCTTTTTCGATATTGACGTTTTTGCCGATGTTTGGGGAAATGCACGCAGCCAAAGCGGCGCGGAATTTTTGCGCAATCCGGCCGAAGGGTTTGCAATAAGACGGAGGCAACATTCCTCCCCAGACACGCAAAATACGCGTCAATATCCTTTTTTGCATGGATTCCGTCTCCTGTTCGTAAAAGCGTAAATATTAATCAGACTATTATTTTTCTTAAAGTTTCACATCTAGAAGAGGTTTTACATCCTCTTTTCAGTTGAATTACAGCCCGATTACACAATATTTGGTTTGAAACTCTATTCTAAACTGTTCTCGCCTGTTGCGAAACTGCCCGCTACGCAAAATATCCGCTTGACGAAACAGCCAAAAATAGCGAAAATCCCACGCTTAACTGAAGTACAGGCAAAACCCCTGTGCCCGCTTAATCGAAAGGAAATCAAATGAAACAAGGTATTCACCCGAACTACCACGAAATCAACGTTACCTGCTCTTGCGGCAACAAATTCGTAACCAAATCCGCAATGGAAAAAGACAGCTTCAACGTTGAGGTTTGCTCTCTGTGCCACCCTTTCTACACCGGTACTCAAAAAATCGTCGACACTACCGGTCGCGTGGACAAATTCAACAACAAATTCGGCAACCTGTTCAAACGCTAATTGCCGCTTTGTCAAAAAGACTGCTTCGTGCAGTCTTTTTTGCATTCAGGCCGTCTGAAACCTTTCTTTCAGACGGCTTCGCCATATCGGATAAACATCCTTTCAAATACCCGAAAAACCAGCGGTAAACATGATTTTTACAAAGCTCTCCGTTCCGGCATATCGCGCAAACCCGTCAAACCCTGTACCATTGCCATTCAAACCAACCGTTTTTTGACCTTCCATGCTGACTTACACACCGCCCGATCCGCGCCGCCCCCAAAAAACCCATGAAAAACCGTGGCTTCTGCTGCTGATGGCCTTTGCCTGGCTGTGGCCGGGCGTGTTCTCGCATGACTTGTGGAACCCTGCCGAACCCTCCCTCTTTACCGCCTCCGAGTCCATGAAAAACGGCGGCAGCCTGTTGGTTGCACAAATCTTCGGCCAACCCGACTTCACCATCTCCCCTGCTTTTTTGTGGGTGGCAACCGCATTCCAAACCCTGTTTTCGCCTTGGGCGGCCGATGCCTATGATGCCGCACGTTTTGCCGGCGTGGTATTCACCGCCGTCGGACTGACCGCCTGCGGTTTTGCCGGTTTCAACTTTCTCGGCAGACACCACGGCCGCAGCGTTGTCTTAATCCTTATCGGCAGCATCGGTTTGCTGCCCATCGCCCACTTCCTCAATCCCATGTCGGCCGCTTTTGCCGCATTTGGATTGATTTTGTGCGGCTTCTCACTGGCACGCCGCCGCGTCATTATTGCCATTTTGCTGTTGTGCGGCGGCTGGGTTTTACTCTCCCTTTCCTCAGGCTATCTGCTGACCGCGGCCATGATGTTTTTGGCACTTTCCCTGTCGTTCCATTCCACTTGGCAAAGCAAACGCTATTTGCTGACTCTGATTGGCGCCATCGTCGTTTCCCTGCCCCTGCTGATTCTGTATCCGCTGGTTTTATCCAGAACCCATCCCGAATGGTTTGATATTTGGTTCAACCATTATTCCTTAGGCGTATTCGGCGGTTTCCATCATATTCAGACGGCCTTCAATCTGCCTTATTATCTGAAAAACCTGCTGTGGTTTGCCCTGCCTGCTTGGCCGCTGGCGGCATGGACGCTCAGCCGCACGCGTATCCACGATAAAAACTGGGGCATTCTGAGCCTGTCGTGGCTGGTTATCATGACAGCCCTGCTCGCCATCAACCCGCAACGCCTGCAAGACAACCTCGTTTGGCTGCTGCCGCCACTCGCCCTGCTCGGCGCGGCACAACTGGACGGCCTGCGCCGCGGCGCGGCGGCATTTATCAACTGGTTCGGCATCATGGCATTCGGTTTGATTGCCGTATTCCTGTGGCTGGGCTTCTTCGCCATGAACTACGGCTGGCCTGCCAAACTGGCCGAACGCGCCGCCTATTTCAGCCCTTATTACATCCCCGACATCGACCCGATTCCAATGGCCGTCGCCCTGCTGTTTACCCCTTTGTGGCTCTGGGCGATTACGCGTAAAAACATCCGTGGCCGCCAAGCCGTCACCAACTGGGCGGCCGGCGTTACCTTGGCCTGGGCCTTGCTGATGACCCTGTTTTTACCGTGGCTCAACGCCGCCAAAAGCCATGCGCCGGTGGTACACCAAATGGAAGCCGCGCTTTCTTCCGAATTGAAACAGCAGCTTTCAGACGGCCTCGAATGTATCAACATCGACGGCCAAGACCAACGCACACGCATCGCGTGGACTCAATACAGTCATATCAAAACCACGACCGACAACCCGTCCTGCCGCTACCGCCTCATCCGCCAAGCCGCCAACATCGGCGCACCTTCGGGCTGGCAAACCTTGTGGCAAGGCGCAAGACCGCGCAACAAAGCCGAGACTTTCTTATTACTGGAAAAAACTGCGGCGCAGTAAATCACACCAGCCTCAAAACCGGAAATTCTCCGTTCAACAAAGGCCGTCTGAAAGAACTTTTATCCTTTCAGACGGCCTTTGACTTACTTTAACACCGCTTCCCGTACAATGGCCCTTTTCCCTTATCTGCCTAAAAACATGAAACCCAACCGCCTTTTGCCCCTCGTCCTCTTATTGACAGCCCTCTCCGCCCATGCCAAAGATTTCATCATCTACGACCGCATGGACTACGTCGGCAAACCCGACCTTACCGCCGACAAACTCTCCAAAGTGTTTTTGGTTTACGAAAGCGAGCTGGTCAAACCCGATCCGACAGGCAAACGCAAACACGGCGTACTCAACGAAGCGCGTATCCGCGAATTGGCCAAACAATCGCGCCGCGAAGGCTACCGCACCATTTCCACCGACATCGAAAGCTGGTTTGCCGAAAAAGACGGCCAGCTGCTGACCCCCGACGAATTGAGAACCGACTTCGCGCGGATGTACCAAATCTTCAGAGAAGAAAACCCGCGCGCCTTCATCAGCAACTACGGCATGCCTTCCGAACACCTGCACGGCATCCGCCACTACCGCCCCAACGTTGACAACGAAGCCATCTTGGCCAAATGGCGGCAAGTCAGCAAACGCCGTGCACCCACCGCCGCCATCAGCGACTATGCCAATCCTGTGTTCTACATCACTTCCCCCGATTTGGTGCAATGGGAAAAAGACGTAAAAACCGCCGTTGACGACATCCATCAACGCTTTCCCAACAAAAAAATCATCGGCTACATCTGGCCGCAATATTATTCGGCCACCAACAGCCCTTATTTCAAGCAGTTCATCGACCCCGTCCGCTGGCGCAAAATGCTTGAAATCAGCAAAAAATACACCGACGGCGTGATTATTTGGTCGGACAAGCGCGATGAAAACAACCAAATCGTGCGCTGGAACGATCCGCGCATCCAAGCCACGATGAAAGCTACCCAAGCCTTCATCCATGCCAATGCCAAAGAAATCAAGGTAGAAGGTTTGCAGAAATATTAAAAACAAGGCGGGCATATTTACCCGCCTCTTTATTTACCTACACAACTGTCTGTATGTTTGACACAACATACAACAAACGACCGTAGCACCAACGCTTCTGCGTTCTTTCACACGTTTTTACCCGTTATTCCTAAGCGCAGGCCGTCTGAAAATTGCCCGAATATCCAATACCCTTTACAATACCCGTAATTAAAATACATTTTTCGACACTCCCATCCTGCATGAGTTCCACACCCTTCATCGAAATGAAAGACGTTGCCTTCGCATATGGCGACCGTCCTATTCTGAACAACATCAACTTCAGCATTCCACAAGGCAATTTCGCCGCCGTAATGGGTGGTTCGGGCAGCGGTAAAACCACGCTGATGCGCCTGATTACGGGTCAAATTCACCCGCAATCGGGCAAAGTGCTGATTGAAGGGCGCGATTTGGCCGCATTTTCGGCGCAGGAGCTATACGAACACCGCCGCCGCATGGGCGTTTTGTTCCAACACGGCGCATTGTTCACCGACTTATCCGTCTTCGACAACATCGCCTTCCCCATGCGCGAACTGACGGATTTGCCCGAAGCGGTCATCCGCGATTTAGTATTGCTGAAACTGAATGCAGTCGGTTTGCGCGGCATTGAAAACCTGATCCCTTCCGAGCTTTCCGGCGGTATGTCGCGCCGCGTCGCCCTTGCGCGTACGATTGCGCTCGACCCTGAAATCATGTTGTACGACGAACCTTTCACCGGCCTCGACCCGATTTCGCTGGGTGTTATCGCCCACCTCATCAGCCGCGCCAACAAAGCCCTGCGCTCCACCAGCGTAATGGTAACGCACGACATTGAAAAATCGCTGGAAATCGTCGACCAAGTGATTTTCTTGGCACACGGCGAAATCATGTTCTCCGGCTCGCCCGAAGAAATGCGCGAACTCGACTCGCCTTGGGTGCGCCAGTTTGTCGGCGGCTTGGCAGACGGTCCTGTCGCATACCGCTATCCGGCGCAAACGACTTTAAAACAAGACTTGCTGGGCTGATGTTCAGACGGCCTGAAACTTAAACAAGGCCGTCTGAAAACCATTTAACCAATCAACTGAAACCTATGAATTTTATCCGTTCCGTCGGGGCAAAAACCCTCGGCTTCATCCAATCGCTGGGCAGCATTACGCTGTTTTTCCTGCAGATCCTAGCCAAATCAGGTACGGCGTTTGCCCGCCCGCGCCTGAGCATCCGCCAGGTTTACTTTGCAGGCGTGTTGTCTGTCCTGATTGTTGCCGTGTCCGGCCTGTTTGTCGGCATGGTATTGGGCTTGCAAGGCTATACGCAGCTGGCAAAATTCAAATCCGCCGATATTTTGGGCTATATGGTTGCCGCTTCCCTGTTGCGCGAATTGGGTCCCGTATTGGCGGCGATTCTGTTTGCCAGCAGCGCGGGCGGTGCCATGACCAGCGAAATCGGTTTGATGAAAACCACCGAGCAGCTTGAAGCAATGAACGTGATGGCGGTCGACCCCGTGGCACGCGTGGTTGCGCCGCGCTTTTGGGCGGGCGTGTTTTCCATGCCTTTGCTGGCTTCGATTTTCAACGTTGCCGGTATTTACGGCGCGTATTTGGTCGGCGTCGAATGGCTGGGTTTGGACGGCGGTATTTTCTGGTCGCAAATGCAAAACAACATTACCTTCCATTACGACGTACTCAACGGCTTAATCAAATCCGCCACCTTCGGTGTGGCCGTTACGTTAATCGCCGTACATCAGGGTTTCCACTGCATACCGACTTCCGAAGGTATTTTGCGCGCCAGTACACGCACAGTAGTGTCTTCCGCCCTGACCATCCTCGCTGTCGACTTCATGTTGACCGCATGGATGTTTACCGACTAAAGGCCGTCTGAAACGACACTTAAAAAGAATGAAACAAGGACAATAGCACATGAAAAAAAATGCTTTGGAATTTTGGGTAGGACTGTTTGTCTTACTGGGCGCGGCCGCTATCGGCTTTCTCGCCTTCCGCGCCGCCGGCGGACAATCGTTCGGCAAATCCTCTCAAACCTACACCGTCTATGCCGATTTCAGCGACATCGGCGGTTTGAAAACCAACGCTCCGGTCAAATCCGCAGGCGTACTGGTGGGCCGTGTTGCCTCCATTCAGCTCGACCCTAAATCCTATCAGGCCAAAGTCGCCCTCAATCTGGACAGCCAATATCACTTCAGCAGCGACGTTTCCGCACAAATCCTGACTTCAGGATTGTTGGGCGAACAATACATCGGCCTGCAACAAGGCGGCGATACTGATTCTTTGGCAGCAGGCGACACCATTACCGTCACCAGCTCCGCCATGGTTTTGGAAAACCTTATCGGCAAATTCATGACCAGCTTTGCCGAGAAAAACGCAGACAGTGAATCTGCCGGTCAAAACAAACAATAAACACATATCAACCCAATATTCAGGACACTCCCATGAAAAAAACTTCCTTCATCAGCGCATTGAGCATCGGCGTATTGAGCATCAGCATGGCATTTGCCTCTCCTGCCGACGCAGTCAACCAAGTCCGTGAAAACTCCGTTCAAGTGCTGAAAATCCTCAACAGCGGCGATGCCAACACCGCCCGCCAAAAAGCCGAAGCCTACGCCATCCCTTACTTCGACTTCCAACGCATGACCGCTTTGGCCGTCGGCAATCCGTGGCGCACTGCGACTGACGCACAAAAACAAGCGTTGACCAAAGAGTTCCAAACCCTGCTGATCCGCACCTACTCCGGCACCATGCTGAAATTCAAAAACGCCAAGGTCAACATCAAAGACAACCCTGTCGTAAACAAAGGCGGTAAAGAAATCGTCGTCCGCGCCGAAATCAACGTTTCCGGCCAAAAACCGGTCAACATGGACTTCGCCACTTACCAAAGCGGCAGCAAATACCGCGCATACAATGTCGCAGTAGAAGGCGCAAGCTTGGTTACCGTATACCGCAACCAATTCGGCGAAACCATCAAAGCCAAAGGTATCGACGGTCTGATTGCCGACTTGAAAGCCAAAAACGGCGGTAAATAATCCACCCCCGCACCATGCCGCCTGATGTTCAGACGGCATGGTGCCTTACATCATAAAGACACCATGCAAACAGAAATCCGCAACGGCACGCTCTACATCAGCGGCGACGTTACCGTCAAAACCCTGACTGCCTCCGCCTTTGCGCGCTACGAACAGCAATGCTGTCTGAAAGAAACAGACAGCATAGACTTCAGCCAAGTAGGCAAAGCAGATTCAGCCTGCGTTTCCCTGCTGCTCAACGCTCTGCGCCGGATAGACAAAAAACCGACCATTCAAAACATTCCTGATTCCGTCCGCGCACTGGCCGAACTTTACGAAATCAAAGACTGGTTGCAATCATGAAAAAAACCACCGCTTCACTCTGCCTCCTCATCAGCATAGCCTCCGCTCCCGCACTTGCCGAACGCAATCCGGCCGATCCTTACGAAGGCTACAACCGTACCGTTTCCAAGTTCAACGACAAAGCAGACAAATACGTCCTTTCCCCTGTCGCACGCGGCTATCGCAAAGTAACGCCCAAACCGGTGCGTACCGGCGTGATCAACTTCTTCAACAACCTGCGCGACGTCGTCAGCTTCGGCAGCAACGTTCTGCGCCTTGACGTCAAACGCGCCAGCGAAGACCTCGTCCGCGTCGGCATCAACACCACCTTCGGCCTGGGCGGTTTAATCGACGTAGCCGGTGCAGGCGGCGTACCCAGCAATAAAAATACCCTCGGCGACACCTTCGCCTCATGGGGCTGGAAAAACAGCAACTACTTCGTTGTCCCCCTGTTCGGCCCATCTACCGTACGCGATACCATTGGCAACGCCGTTACCACCGTCTACCCAGTTAAAAACGCCGTCTTCCACACCAGAGCAGGACGCTGGGGCACAATCGGCCTGCAGGCCATCAACACCCGTGAAGAACTGCTCGACCTGACCGACAGCCTCGAAGGCGCAGCCATCGACAAATACAGCTACACACGCGACCTTTACATGAAAGTCCGCACCCAACAAACCGGCGGCACGCTCCCTCAAAGTGAAGATGACAACATCGACATCGACGACTTGGTGGACAGCAACGCCACTTCCGAACCGGTAGTAGCACCCCAAACCGCTCCGGCAGAAATCCCCGATACAGCCAATCCCCAAACCCTGTATCAAACACCATCAGAAAATCCCTGATTGTTTCCAAAAATAAAGGCCGTCTGAAATTCAGACGGCCTTTACCCCCAAAAGATAGCCAGTCTACCACCTTTGCTATATCATTCAACTATACAGAACCCAAGGAAAACACCATGTACGAAGTCAACCGCAGCGTCTTCCTGCTTATCCCCCTCGATCCTTTTTGGAACTGGCTGAAATCCCTGCCCGGCAATCACCTAGATGGCCTGACACTTGAAGATATCCAAGCCGATGCCAATTCCTACCTCGTTCGCCCATGTGAAACCGCCGACGAAGTATGGGACGAAATCGAAGCGCGTTTTGAAGATATTTTTGCTGCCGAATTGGCCGACTGGTGCGAAGACGAAAGCGAATGGCCTGATTTGGACGCCGACATTTTCAACGAATGGTTCGACATCCAACTCTCCACCGTGATTACTGACCTCGAACACGAACCAATCGCACGCGAAGAGTTCCAACCCATCAATCTCAACTGATGAAACTGACCGTCCGCAACTACCACCTCGACGGCTACGGCCACGTCAACAATGCGCGCTATCTCGAATTTCTCGAAGAAGCGCGCTGGACGTTTTTTCAAGAGCATGACCTTCTGTCCGAACTCAAAGGCATCATGCTCGTTGTTGCACGCGTTGATATCCGCTATCGCCGCCCATCGCTTGAAGGCGATGTTTTAACCTTTACAGGCCGTCTGAAAGATATCGGCACACGCCACATCATCCTTAGCCAAACCGCGACTCTACCCAACGGCAAAGCCGCCATCGAAGCCGAAGTGACTCTTATGCCCGTCAGCAGCGAAAGCGGCCGCAGCATCAGCGTTCCCAAAACCTTAGCACACGCAATTCAAAACCTCGAATCATGAAAAAAATACTCACACTCCTTGTCGTTGCCACGATTGGCGCGCTTCTCACCTTCGTCCTTATCCCCAGCAACAAAGCCGCCCCTGATTTCGCCCTGCCCGACCTGCAAGGCAAAACCATTACCAACGCCGACTTGAAAGGCAAAGTTACCCTCATTAACTTCTGGTTTCCCTCCTGCCCCGGTTGCGTGAGCGAAATGCCTAAAATCATCAAAACTGCCCAAGATTATCAAGGCAAAAACTTCCAAGTCCTCGGCATTGCCCAACCCATCGACCCTATTGAAAGCGTCCATCAGTACGTCAAAGAATACGGTCTTCCTTTCACCGTCATGTACGATGCCGACAAAACTGCCGCAAAAGCCTTTGGCACACAGGTTTACCCAACTTCCGTCCTGATCGACAAAAACGGTAACATCCTCAAAACCTACGTTGGCGAACCCAATTTCTCCCAACTCTATCAAGAAATCGACCAAGCACTTGCCCAATAAATCCCAGGCCGTCTGAAACCATATTTCAGACGGCCTAAAACCGAAATATCCTTTATAATAAGCAACATTTTATCCGTTCAGACACCAAGCTCCTCTATCAACAAAGGCCGTCTGAAACAACCGAATACCCGTAAGAGAACATCATGAAATTCATCGACGAAGCAAAAATCGAAGTCGCCGCAGGCAAAGGCGGTAATGGCGCAACCAGTTTCCGCCGCGAAAAATTTGTACCGCGCGGCGGCCCCGACGGCGGCGATGGTGGCAAAGGCGGCAGCGTTTGGGCAGAAGCCGACGAAAACACCAATACCCTCGTCGAGTACCGCTTTGTCAAACGCTACCAAGCCAAAAACGGCGAAAAAGGCCACGGCTCCGACCGCTACGGCGCGGGTGCGGACGACATCGTCCTCAAAATGCCCGTCGGTACCCTCATCCGCGACCTCGACACCGACGAAATCGTTGCCGACCTCACTTATCACGGCCAACGCGTCTGCCTCGCCAAAGGTGGTAAAGGTGGCTTGGGCAACATCCACTTCAAATCCTCCGTCAACCGCGCGCCCAAACAATCTACACCCGGCGAAGAAGGCGAGACTCGCTCCCTGCAACTCGAGCTTAAAGTCCTCGCCGATGTCGGCTTATTAGGCATGCCCAACGCCGGTAAATCCACCCTGATTACCGCCGTATCCGCCGCACGCCCCAAAATCGCCAACTACCCCTTCACCACCCTGCATCCAAACTTGGGCGTCGTACGCATCGACGAAAACCACAGCTTCGTCATGGCCGACATCCCCGGCCTGATTGAAGGCGCGGCAGAAGGCGCAGGCCTCGGCCACCGCTTCCTCAAACACCTATCACGCACCGGCCTGCTGTTGCACGTCGTCGATTTGGCCCCATTCGACGAAGCCGTCAACCCAGCAGAAGAAGCCCTCGCCATCATCAACGAATTGCGCAAATACGACGAAGAACTCTACGACAAACCGCGCTGGCTGGTGCTGAACAAACTCGACATGCTCGATGAAGAAGAAGCCCAAGCGCGTAGCGCCGCCTTCCTCGAAGCCATCGGCTGGGACTACCCGAAACCAGACGACCGCTTCCAATTCGACATGGAAACCCCGCGCCTCTTCCAAATCAGTGCGCTGACCCACCAAGGCACGCAGGAATTGGTACACCAAATCAACCAATACCTGACCGAAAAAAAACGCATCGAAGCTGAGAAAGCCGAAGCGGAACAGGCAGCCGCAAAAGCCGAAATTACTGAGCAGCAGCCTAAAACGGATACTGGTGTGTTTAAGCCGGAGTGAAAAAAGAAAGGGTTTCAGACGATATTTGTTCTACAAAAGGTTGTCTAAAACAATTTTAAAGCAAGATTGAAATGGATTAAAAATGTCATCTAACCAATATATCCAGTCGCTTGAGTTGACAAACTTTACCGTTCTTCCAAACGATACTTTTGAATTTTCTGAAAATCTCAATGTTATTGTTGCCGAAAACGGTTGTGGCAAAACACATTTGTTAAAAATTTTATACAGCCTGCTAGAAGTAACATCTAACACCAAAAACAGATTACTGAAAACAGAATTGCAAAAAAGTTTTGCCGATAAATTACTGAATGTTTTCCGTCCCGATTCCTTGGGCAGGTTGAGCAAACGTTTGCAGGGGCGAGGGCGTACGGAAATCGTTTTAAAACTGCAAAACGGTACTACGCATAGTAGTCTGAATTTTTCCAGTAACTCATCATCGCAAGTCAATGTTCAAAGCATCGGATTGAAAGAAAATGAATATACTCCGACACCTATCTTCTTACCCAGCCGCGAATTAATTACACTTTGCCCTTGGTTCATTTCCTTATATCAAAGCCAAAGCATCCCTTTTGAAGAAACTTGGTTTGATACTTGTACGCAATTAAATCACCCACTCGCCAAAGGCCCCAGAGAAACAAAAATTCGAGAATTGCTCGAACCTATTGAGAACGCAATGGGAGGAAAAGTATCTGAAGAACAAGGAAGATTTTATCTATCACTGACAAACACGGGCGGTAAGATTGAAGCACCTTTGGTAGCAGAGGGTTTGCGGAAATTTGTCATGATTGCCCGGTTAATCGCAACAGGGGCATTGCTAGATAAAGGCTATCTATTTTGGGATGAACCGGAAGCTAATCTGAATCCTAAATTGATCAAAGTGGCTGCCCGTATTATTTGGTCTTTATCTCAACAAGGCATTCAAGTCTTTATTGCGACACACTCTTTATTCCTATTGAGAGAATTGGAACTTTTGAATTTTGAAAATAAAACAAATTTACCTGTACGTTTTTTCTCATTGGTTGCTTCCGATGATGGAACAAAAGTAGAACAAGGGGACAGCATTAATGATTTGGATACATTGATATTGTTAGATGAAAGCATTATGCAGGCAGACAGGTATCTGAATATTTGAGGTTAGGCTATGACCATAATCAAAGAAAAGAGATTAACTCTTACTTTTCCTGAAGATTACCGTGCTACCAAATATGATAATTGGGAACATTATGAAATTTTTCAGAACAGTTGTAATTTACGTAACAAAATTGATACAAATGAAAAAGGGAAAAATGGGATAGATCAAAGTGTGGATAACGATAGTGGCAGCTCAGGTGTAGATATAATAGCTCTTCATGAATCGACACTTTGGCTAATTGAAATCAAAGATTATTACCAACTTGAGTTTGAGCCAAATTCTCAATCAATAGATGAAAAATTATCTGACCTACCATATTTAATCGCAAGAAAAATTCGAGATTCATTGGCAGGATTGGTTTCCGCTAAATTTAAAGCAGAAAAGCAGGAGGAAAAAGATTTTGCTCACTCAGCTTTAAATTGCAACGAAATAAAAATAGTTCTTCATATTGAAATGCCTAGTATAAGCAAACTTTCTCCTTCTTCATTAGATATAGCCTCATTAAAAGTTAAGTTTAAAACATCAAAGTTTACAAAAACATTTGAGAATTGTTATGCAGAACCAATTTTCACAAATATCAACCATATTAATAATCCGCAACTACGTAATGTTCCTTGGTCCGTATCTATAGGAACAGAACAGAAATTATCATCCGAGCAACAAAGATCAATCCATAATCCCATGACCACCATCTACAACACCCTTACCCGTCAAAAAGAACCCTTTTCCCCCATCGACCCTAAAAACGTGCGTATGTACGTTTGCGGCATGACTGTTTACGACTACTGCCACTTAGGCCATGCCCGTGTGATGGTTGTGTTCGACATGATTGCCCGTTGGTTGCGCGAGTGCGGCTATCCGCTTACTTATGTGCGTAATATCACCGACATCGACGACAAAATCATTGCCCGTGCGGCTGAGAACGGCGAGACCATCGGCGAACTGACCGCGCGTTTCATTCAGGCTATGCACGAAGATGCCGATGCTTTGGGCGTGTTGCGTCCGGATATTGAGCCGAAGGCGACGGAAAACATTCCGCAAATGATTGCCATGATTGAAACCCTGATTCAAAACGGCAAGGCATATCCTGCTGCAAACGGCGACGTTTACTACGCCGTGCGCGAGTTTGCCGCTTACGGCCAATTATCGGGCAAATCGTTGGACGACCTGCGCGCAGGCGAACGTGTGGAAGTGGACGGTTTCAAACGTGATCCGCTTGATTTTGTGTTGTGGAAAGCCGCCAAAGCAGGCGAACCGGCATGGGAGAGCCCGTGGGGCAATGGTCGTCCGGGGTGGCACATCGAATGCTCCGCCATGAGTGAAAACCTGTTCGGCGATACTTTCGACATCCACGGCGGCGGTGCGGATTTGCAATTCCCGCACCATGAAAACGAAATCGCCCAAAGTGTCGGCGCGACAGGGCATACCTGCGGCCACGACCACGCGCAAACCCACCACGGTCAAAGCATTGCCAGCCATGTCAAATACTGGCTGCACAACGGCTTCATCCGCGTGGACGGCGAAAAAATGTCCAAATCGTTGGGCAACTTTTTCACCATCCGCGAAGTGTTGAAACAATACGACCCCGAAGTCGTGCGTTTCTTCATCCTGCGCGCCCACTACCGCAGCCCGCTGAATTACTCCGACGCGCATTTGGACGATGCCAAAGGTGCGCTGACACGCCTGTACACCACCTTGAAAAACACACCAGCGGCTGAGTTTGATTTATCTGAAAACGCCAACGACTACACCCGCCGCTTCTACGCCGCCATGAACGACGATTTCGGCACGGTCGAAGCCGTTGCCGTACTATTCGAGCTGGCAGGCGAAGTGAACAAAACCAATGATGCACACCTCGCCGGCTGCCTGAAAGCCTTGGGCGGCATCATCGGCCTGTTGCAACGCGATCCGACCGAGTTCCTGCAAGGCGGCGCTGTTTCAGACGGCCTGTCCAACGAAGAAATCGAAGACTTAATCGCCCGGCGCAAACAGGCGCGCGCAGATAAAAACTGGGCGGAGTCCGACCGCATCCGCGACCTTCTGAACGAACACAAAATCATTCTGGAAGACAACGCCGGCGGTACAACTTGGCGCCGCGGTTGATTTCATGACATAGATAAAAGGCCGTCTGAAACTGTTTTTCAGACGGCCTTTTTAATTTTGCTATTTCAAAAAGGGCGCAAACATCGCGCCCTTTGTTGAAAACATCATTTCATTTATGCACCGAATACTTTCAGACGGCCTTCGATTGGTTGGAAGGTTTTTTCGCCGGCTGGAGCCGCGATACCGCCAATCACCATTTGCGCACGCAACAACCAGCTTTCCGGCAGGTTCCATTCTTTGGCAATGGCCGCATCAGGCAGCGGATTGTAGTGTTGCAGATTGGCGCCGATACCGGCAGCCGCCAATGTTGTCCAAACGGCATATTGCACCATGGCATTTGCCTGATCCGCCCAGATCGGGAAATTGGCCGCATAAGATGGGAACTGCTCTTGCAAGCCTTTGACAACATCTTGATCTTCAAAGAACAAAACTGTCGCTGCACCTGCTTTAAACAAGTTCAGTTTTTGCGCAGTGGCTTCAAACTGCTCGGCAGGGACAATTGCACGCAAAGCTTCTTCGACAAAATGCCACACTTTGGCATGTTCTTCGCCAAACAATACGACCACTCGGGCAGATTGCGAATTGAAAGAAGACGGCGTATGCAAAACGGCGTGTTCGATGATTTTGGTTACTTCCTCATTTGAAAGAGGCAGGGTGTTGTTCAATGCATAGATAGAACGACGGGTTTCAGCAGCTTGTTGCAAAACAGAATAAGTCATGATCTTTTCCTTAAATTAATCTTTATCTTTACCAAAAACGCTATCCAAAGCCCACGCTCCGCCGCCGGCTACTGCCAGGTACAAAAACACGAAGCAGAACAAAACGGCAGATTCACCCTGGTTGGCCAATGGAAACAAAACATTACCAGAAGACGCGTGCGCCATAAAGTAGGCGGCTGCCATCTGACCGGACAAAACAAACGCGGCCGGACGCGTAAACAGGCCCAATATCAATAAGATACCGCCGACAATTTCCAAAATACCGGCCACCAGCATCAAGCCTTCGGGCGCTCCGCCCATGGACATCGGAAAACTGAAAAACTTGGCCGTACCGTGCAGCAAAAACAGATACGCCGTCACAATGCGCAAGACAGACAATACAACAGGTTGAAATGATTTGAGGGCTGACATCTTAATAATCCTTATCTTAAATGACTACCTGAAAGAGGTAGGGAGCAATTTCAATAAGTACAGTATAGATAATTCCCAGTAAGAGATATATACTCGAATTATTGATACAACGTTTCCTAATAAGAAATCATGGACACCCTATTCAGCCTAGAAAGTTTTCCGCCAAGTTGTTCAAAGCGGCAGTTTTACCCGTGCTGCCGATCAGCTCAATATCTCCACCGCCATGGCCAGCAAACACGTCAGCCATCTGGAAAACACCATTCAAGCCAAGCTCTTACACCGCAACAGCCGTAATCTCCACCTAACCGAAGCAGGCGAAGAATACTACCGCCAATGCAGCTACGCGCTGGATACCTTGGACACCGCCGCCCAAAAAGCGGCAGGCGGCACCGACACGCCGCAAGGTATGTTGCGCGTTACCATGCCCCTGTGGTTTGCAGGTGGCAATATGAGCGCATGGTTGGCCGAATACCGCCAGCGTTATCCCAAAGTCACGCTTGACCTCGTCCTCGACAACCGCCATATCGACCTCATTGCCGAAGGTTTCGACCTCGCCTTGCGCGTTTCCAAAACTCCCTCCCCTTCGCTGATCGTCAAACCGCTGGCCAAAATCGAATTCGTCCTGCTTGCCGCCCCCGACTATCTTGCCCGGCACGGCACACCCGATACGCCCGAAGCCGTCATGCAGCACCAAGCCATCCTGCCTTCCTATACCAGTCAACAAAACTGGGAAATTACCCACTGCCACACCGGAGAAAAAGTCATTCTCCATCTCTCCCCCGTTATCCGCAGCGACAACACGCTGATGATACGCGAGCTGATTAAAGCAGGCGCAGGCATAGGCTATCAGCCCCTTTGGGCGGTTCAGCAGGAATTGAAGGACGGCACATTGGTCCAACTCCTGCCCGATTACACCATCTGGACAGACCAACTGAACGCCACCTATGTCGACAGGGCCTTTCTCAGCGCGAAAGTGCGCAGCTTTATCAACTTCTTCAATGAAAAAATATCGGAAGGATAAACATCAAGGCCGTCTGAAACACTTTTCAGACGGCCTTTAATCAAAGCAACAATCCAATCAATAATTGGTCGAGCAGAACTGTTCACGTTTGTCCGCATCGGCGGCATAGCATGTCAAACCCATGCCTGACGCATTGCTGTTGTTCGCTTTCGCACCCGGTTTCTTGTTCACCAAAACCTTACCGTTTTTACCGATTTCCACGGTTACGCCTTTACCGTTTTTCAGCTTCCATTTCAACACTTGCGCATCGGCATTCTGACACTTATTGACTGTACAGCCGCCTTCTGTCGCGACGTTGCCGTTTTTATAAATCACGCACTGCTGCTGGCTGTCGGTACAAGCCGCATAAGCCGCAACGGAGAAACAGGAAATCAGCGCGGCAAACAAAACAGGTTTCATGGTTTGAACTCCTAAGGTTGTGATGATGGGTTTGTAATATTTGGAACTATACGCTTGTTTGCATGTACCTACTACAAAATGTATCGGTAATATTCAATAGACGCATCACTATATCCACTCCATCAATTATCTAATCCACCCCATACAATAAAGGCCGTCTGAACATCATTTCTCAGACGACCTTCAATTGGTTTTCTACCTTACCGCTTCAACTTCGCAAACGCATCCGCCATTGCCGAATTGGTCGGGGCGCGGTCGTTGCGTTGGGGTTTGCGGTCGCGGCGTTCGGAGTGTTTGCTTTCAGACGACCTGTTGCCCTTGGTTGCGCCGCCCGCCTCGTCATCCAGCCGCATAGTCAGCGCGATGCGTTTTCTGGCGGCGTCGACTTCCAGCACTTTCACTTTCACCACGTCGCCGGCTTTCACGACTTCGCGCGGGTCTTGGACGAACTTGTTGGACAGGGCGGAGATGTGCACCAGGCCGTCCTGATGGACGCCGATGTCCACGAATGCGCCGAAGTTGGCAACGTTGGAGACCACGCCTTCGAGTATCATGCCGACTTGCAAGTCGCTGATTTCGTGGATGCCTTCGGCGAATGAGGCCGTCTGAAACTCGCCGCGCGGGTCACGGCCGGGTTTTTCCAGCTCGGACAGGATGTCCAGAATGGTCGGTAGGCCGAAGCGTTCGTCGGTGAAGTCGGACGCTTTGATTTGCTTCACGCGCTCGCGGTTGCCGATGAGTTCGGCGGCGGTAATGCCTTGTTGCGCCAGCATTTTGGCGACGATGGGATAGGCTTCGGGGTGGACGGCGCTCGCGTCCAGCGGCTCTTTGCCGCCGTTAATCCGCAAAAAGCCCGCCGCCTGCTCGAAGGTTTTTTCGCCCAAACGCGGCACTTTCAGCAATTTTTTGCGGCTGTCGAACGCGCCGTTTTCATCGCGGTAGGCGACGATGTTTTGGGCAAGGGTTTGATTCAAACCGGAAATCCGCGCCAAGAGCGGGGCGGACGCGGTGTTCACGTCCACGCCGACGGCGTTCACGCAGTCTTCGACCACCGCGTCCAGCGATTTGGCGAGCTGGCTTTGGTTCACGTCGTGCTGATACTGACCCACGCCGATGGATTTGGGGTCAATTTTGACCAGCTCGGCGAGCGGGTCTTGCAGCCTGCGGGCAATGGACACTGCGCTGCGCAGGGAAACGTCCAAGTCGGGGAACTCGCGCGCCGCCAGTTCGGACGCGGAATAAATCGACGCGCCGGCTTCGGAAACGACGATTTTGTGCAGCCCCATTTTCGACATTTCACGCACCAGTTCACCCGCAATTTTGTCGGTTTCACGGCTGGCGGTGCCGTTGCCGATGGCGATAAGTTTCACGTCATGCTGCTTAATCAGGCGCGACAGCGTTGCCAACATATTGTTTTCTTGGTGCAAATAGACGATGACCGTATCCAGCAGCTTGCCCGTGTCGTCCACCACGGCGCATTTCACGCCGTTCTTGTAGCCGGGGTCGAGGCCCAAAGTCGTCAGTCGTCCGGCAGGCGCAGCAAGCAACAAGTCTTTGAGATTACGGGCGAACACGGTAATCGCATCGGTGTCGGCGGCTTCTTTCAAACGATTTAGGGCTTCAAGTTCCAACGATAAAAAGATTTTCGCGCGCCAAGTCAGACGCACGGTGTCGCGTAGCCATTTGTGGCCGTCTGAAACCTTGAAACGGCGGGCGATGATTTGCTCGTATTCGCTTTGCTGGGTAATCGGCGTGTCGTCGGGCTGGTATTTGAGCGCGATGTTCAAAATGCCTTCGTTGCGGCCGCGCAAAACCGCCAGCGCGCGGTGGCTGGGCATGGTGCGAATAGGTTCGCGGTGGTCGAAATAATCGCTGAATTTTTCGCCTTCGGTTTCTTTACCTTCAACGACTTGCGCGTGGATTTCGGCTTCGTTCCACAGCTTGTCGCGCAGCGTGCCGATGAGTTCCGCGTCTTCGGCAAACTGCTCCATCAGAATTGCACGCGCGCCGTCCAACGCGGCTTTGGTGTCGGGGACGTTTTCGTTTAGGTAGCCCTGTGCGGCGGCTTCAACATCCTGCGGCTGCTCGGCAAGCAACATGTCTGCCAGCGGCTGCAAACCGTGTTCGCGCGCGATTTGCGCTTTGGTGCGGCGTTTGGGCTTGTAAGGCAGATACAGGTCTTCCAGCGCGGTTTTGTTGTCGGCGGCTTCAATTTGCGCCCTGAGGTCGTCTGAAAGCTTGCCTTGCTCTTCAATGCTTTTTAAAACAACGGCTTTGCGCTCTTCCAACTCGCGCAGGTATTGCAGCCGCTCGGCAAGCTGACGCAGCTGCGTGTCGTCCAGCCCGCCTGTGACTTCTTTACGGTAACGCGCGATAAACGGCACGGTCGCGCCGTCGTCTAAAAGCTCGACGGCGGCGGTGATTTGCGTGGCGGTGGCGGAGAGTTCTTGGGAGAGAATTTGAGTAATGTTCATCAATAGAATTCCAACGGACAGGCCGTCTGAAATTTCAGACGGCCTGATTTAAAAACAATCGCTTTAAGGCAGCGAATTATAATATTCGTAGGCTTTGTCCATGTCTTCAAACTGGTGCATATGCCCTTTTTCCAGCACCATCGCATTATCGCAATACTGCTTCATGGCGCTGTGGCTGTGCGACACCAAAATGATAGAACGGTCTTTGCGCTTTTCAAACAACTCGTACTTACATTTATCGGCAAAGCGCGAGTCGCCAACCGCAATCACTTCGTCAATCAGATAGCAGTCAAATTCTACCGCCAACGACAAAGCAAATGCCAAACGCGCCTTCATACCTGAAGAATAACGCTTAACCGGCTCGTAAAGATATTGACCCAGCTCCGAAAACTCTTCGGTAAAGTTCTTCACATAATCGATGTCGACGTTGTAAATCCGGCAGATGAAACGCAAATTATCCATACCGGTCAGACTGCCTTGAAACGCACCAGAGAATGCCAAAGGCCAAGAAATACTCATCGTCCGCTTGATTTCGCCCGTGGTCGGCGGCTCAACGCCACTAATCAAACGGATGAGCGTCGATTTACCTGCACCGTTACGGCCGAGAATACCGATTTTCTCGCCCTTCTCCATTTTGAAGTTGATATCGTGCAAGACTGTCCGCCAACCTTGGCGGGTCAGATAGCGTTTGGAAACGTGTTCAACTGAAATCATTGCGGCTCAACCCCTTTGCTGAATCTCGCCACCATCGCCAAACCAAGCAGCAGCAAAACCAAGTTACACAACAAAATATACCAAGGATTTTCGTAAGTCGTGACGCTGTTACCAAAATATCCGGCACGGAACATTTCTGTACCATGCACCATCGGAAGCATTAATACATAATGTTGCAACTGCTGAGGCAGGTTGTGTACGAAGAAAAACACGCCGGACAAAGGCATCATCACAAAACTGATGGTACTCCAAACCTTGCCAAACGGCTCAAAGTGAAACGCCACCGAACAGATGACCAGCCCCAATCCAACGGCAAACATAGCCATCAAAAGCCAAGCCAACAACATATAGAAAATATCTGCCGGTACATCAATCCAACCGATGACGACCAATGCAAACATAATCACAACCTGCGCAATCGTAGCACCGGCAATCTCCAACAACATACGCGCAAAAATGGTATCTAAAACGCGTACATTTCGGTGATACAGCAGGCTTGTGTTGGCCGCAATCGAACCAATGGCACGATTGGAGGCATTACGCCACATCATCATCATCGGATAGCCTGTCAGCGTGAATGCCACGATATTCAAAGCTGACACGTTGTGCATGCGGAAAAATTTCCACATCAACACCATAACCAAAGTCAGCAGCAAAGGTTCGACAAACAACCACAAAAAACCAATGTTATTACGACCGTAGCGAGTAATAATTTCACGCATTAAGAGTGCGCCGATTACCCTTTTTTGGATAAGCAGCGACTCCAAAAACGATGTTTTATGTAGCTCTTTCATCAGTTTTTATGCTCACGGATACTTGCAGACAGCAACACGGCAATGCCATAGACAATCAAACCGATGACAAACGTTGCCACGATGTTGTACAAACGGTTTGGCTCATGTGCCAAGTCAGGTTTGTTCGGCTGGGAAATCACTTCCAAATACAATTGCTGGCGATCTGCTTCCGCTTTTGCACTTTCCAAAGAAGTCATCGCCGCAGCCAATTGTTTTTCGGCCAATTCGTTTTCCAAATACACGCGCTGATATTCCGCCGCCTGATTGGACAACGAACCCTCGCCACCGCCGGAAATCGCTTTCATTTGTTGCGAGATTTCTTTACGCAAGCTCTTCTCGCGCGCAATCAAACCTGGAATTTGCGGGTTTTCAGGAGTAACGGCTTTTACCTGGTCCAGCTGGGTCTGAATGACAATCAACTCGTCCTGCAATTTGGATACCAAACCCATTTGCACATCGGATTGCGCCTTTAAGTCAAAAATACCGTTGGAAACACGGAATTTTGTCAATTGAGCCGAAGCTTCTTTAACTTTCTCTTCAGCCGAATTGACCACTTCCTGAGCATAACGAATCGTATCCTGACGCGCACGTTCGTTCAGCTGGTTGATCAATACCTCACCCTGTTTGAGCAAAGCATCATTGATCTTTTGAGATTCACCGGCATTGAAAGATGTAACGCTCAAATTAGAAATGCCTGAGACAGAGTCAAAATGGATGGATACCTTATCGCGGTAGTATTGATAAAACGCTTCATCCTCGCCACGCAGGCCAAAACCATTAAAACGGCTGAAAATGTCGCCTTCTTTTTCATAAAAATCACGAACGGGCATTTTCTTACGCAACGCGTCCAAAGCCGAACGCGACTGCATATATTCCTGCACGGTATAAATATCGTCTTGCGCACGAGAAAAACCGGACCCCTGCAAAATAGCGCCCAAGCCGTTCAAAGACGATTGGCTTTTAGGAGAACGCACCACAAAGCTGGACTGGGATGTGAACTGATCAGAAGCAAATAGTCCGTAATACACACCGGAACACAAAGTCGGCACGACAACCGTTACCCAAAGCAACGGATTAATCTTACGCAACCAAGACTTTTTGGCCTTTTTCTTTTCGGGAGCCGGTTGTTCCGGTTTCACATCCACATTTGCAGAAACTTGCTCAGACATTATTTTCCCCATTAGTTCACTAAATTATTAATACTGTTCGCACCGCTAACCACAGGCGAGAACACAAATGACAAGAACTTGCGTACTTCAGCCATCGGCGCATTCGATACGTACACCACGTCCTTATCCTTCACAGGGAAACGCTGCATCCAAAACATAGAATTCGCATCTGCCAGGTTCAAACGGTAGACCACAGGAATCTCCGCACGATCGCCATAACCCTTTTCAACCCATTTAGATTGTTTCTCGGGAGGCAGCTCGGATAAAGGCGCATAACGGAATACAAATACACCGCGCGCATCTGCACGATAATCCTGCAGACCGCCCATACGTCCCACAGCCTCAGCCAAAGACAAGCCCTTCACAGAGAAACCAATCTGCTGCGTATGACCGACCGCACCCATAGAAGTAAATGTGCTCGGATTAGTAATCATTGTGACCACATCCCCGCGGCGCAACAAAATATTTTGACGCGGATGCGCCACCAAGTCTTCCAAAGCAATCGTTCTGACAACATTGCCACGTGTCAGCTGTACGTTCGTATCCTGAACATTCGCAGTCGAACCGCCCACCGCAGCCACCGCATCCAACACACGCTCGCCTGCAGCCGTCAAAGGCATACGCACACTGTTGCCCGCACGGATAACCGATACATTCGCCGCATTGTTTTGCACCATGCGCACCATTACCTGCGGCTGGTTCGCCATTTTTTTCAGACGGCCTTTAATAATGTTTTGCACCTGAACCGGTGTTTTACCAAGGACAGACACATCGCCGATAAACGGCACAGAAATCGTACCTGCAGAGCTGACCATCTGTTCTGGCAGCTTCGTTTGCTGCGCATTACCCGAACCGGTAGACGACAAAGCCCCACCGAACAACACAGCCGGAGGAGCTTCCCAAATCGTAATGTCCAGTACATCACCTATATTGATAGCCCCTATTGATGATGTACCATCGCCCAACTGAGCGAATGACTGATTAACTTGCGCTTGATATAGCGACTGAGCTACCGCACCATTCACATCAATCAATTCCACCTCCGGCACTTCGGCTGTAGCCTGCTGTTGCCCCAAAGCAACAACATTTCGTGTACTTGGGCCGGAATTAGGAAGAGAAGAGCATGCAGCCAACAGACTGACATACAACAATAACATGCCCCTGCGGGTAAGACATTCTGCTTTCAACATTGATTAAATCTCACTATACTTTTAATTAAGCACGACCATTATAACACCTGATGAAATATTAGGCCGTCTGAAAACCTGACATAAGTATCAAAAACATCACATTACAGCGAATACCGTCATGAGAAAACTTAAAAAACTGATTCGACAACCAGGTGTATTCTTCCGCGACTATCTCAATAAAAGATACCCTGTCCGCAATGCCGAACAGCGTACAACAGAGTCTGACGAACCGGTCATTATCGACAACACCCTGTATTTAGCCGAACTTGAAAATAGTATCAACCTTCCCCCTATTAAAGTTGATGTCGTTTTCACATGGGTAAATAACCAAGATCCCAAATGGCAGCAACGTCGCCGCCAACATAGCCCTACTGCCGAACAAAACGCACTCCACAATAATGACGAAGCCCGTTTCAGCAACCACAACGAACTTTACTATTCACTTCACAGCGTGCGTACCTTCCTGCCGTGGGTCACCCATATCTACATCATTACCGACAACCAACGCCCCGACTGGCTCAATCCTGCCGACTATCCCAATGTCAGCATAATAGATCACAGTCAAATCATTGACCCGCAATACCTGCCCACCTTCAATTCGCATGTAATCGAAGCACACCTGCACAACATTCCCAATCTAAATGAACACTTCATCTATTTTAACGATGATGTATTTGTTGCCCGACCATTACCGAAGGAACATTTTTTTCACGCCAACGGCATTGCCTCACTTTTTATTGCAGACAAAAGCCTAAAACAAATGTCCGAAAGAGGAACCGACACACCAACTCTTTCCGCCTCAAAAAACTGTATCACACTATTACAACAGCACTACGACTGCCAAATCGACCGTCCGTTAGTACACACCTATATCCCACTGCATAAAAGCAGCTTTCAATTTGCTTGGCAGCACTACCGTACTGAGATTGAAGCCTTTTTATCCAACCGTTTCCGTTCTAACCACGATCTCAACCTTGCCACCTTCCTCGTACCTTGGCTGATGTTTTTAAACAGGAAATCTACAGTAGGTAATGAAATATGTTATTATTTTAATATCCGCTCCAACAAAGCGCCTGCCCAATATATCAAGCTCTTAGAAAATAAAAAAATTGGGCGGCAGCCACACTCTTTTTGTGCCAACGATTTTCACAGCCAGCAACAGATTGAAAATTACCAAGACAAACTGATTCAAATGCTGGAAAATTACTTCAAAACCAAATAAAAATAAAAGGTCAAAAAAATGAATAACAAAAAATTTCGGAAGCTCTTACGAGACCCTAAACTCTTTTTCCGCGATATGTACGCCAAACGCGTAATGAAACTCAAAAAATACCTTCCCTTAAAATACGAAGGTAATAATCAATTTACAATTGTTTCAGCCGTTTATAACGTCGAAAAATACCTTGATGAATACTTTGACAGTATCGTCAAACAAAGCTTGAATTTCAAAAAACACATTCAAATCATTCTAGTAGATGATGGATCAACCGACCATTCGGCAGAAATCATCAAACGATGGCAAACCAAGTTTCCAAAAAATATCCATTATTTTTACAAAGAAAATGGCGGCCAGGCCTCGGCACGTAATTTGGGATTGCAACATACACAAACTGAATGGGTAGTATTTACTGACCCTGACGATTATCTTCACCCTGACTACTTCAAATCAGTAGATACTCAAATTAGCCAACATCCGTCGGCAGTAACTGTAGCTACTAACATGAAGTTTTTCTTTGAAAATCAAAATATCATTAAAGACAGTCATCCTCTAAGATTCCGTTTTAACAAAACCCACGTTATTGATGTTGCTAAGCTCGATAAGTTTATCAATATGTCTGCTGCCTCAACCTTTTTCAGAGTCAGCCATATTAAAAAACAGAATTTGGTGTTTGACCACAATGTTAAGCCAAACTTTGAAGATGGCAAATTTATTGCAGACTATTTATTAGATTTGCAGGACGCAAAAGCTGTGTTTGACAGAGATGCCGTCTATTTCTATCGCAAACGTGAAAGTGGCACATCCACTTTAGATACTTCTTGGCAAAAAGTAGAAAAGTTTTCTAATGTTTTTGAGTATGGCTTCTTGCCTATGCTTCAAAACTATAAAAACCGCTTAGGGCATGTACCATCTTCAATACAAAAAACCGCATTATACGATATGGCATGGTATATCCAACAATTGCTTAATAGACCTGAGCGTCTAGATTTGCTGAATGCCAAACAAAAATCACATTTTTATGATCTAATGCAGCAGGTTTTCAATTATATTGATGAAAAAAATATTATGGAATTTGGCTTAGCAGGAGTATGGCTATTCCATAAGGTTGGTATGCTTGGAATGTTCAAACAGAGTGATCCACCATTCCAAATCGCCTATATTGAAAACATTGATCGTGAACGCAAACAGTTCCTTATCAGCTATTTTACCTATTTCGACCAGCCATATTCTGTGCAGGCCGATGGGCATGATCTTATTCCTGTCTATGCAAAAAGCGTGGTCAATAAGCTAAATGAACAATTATTTGTTTACGAAAAACGTTTGTGGGTTCCCTATGGTGATATTGCAGACAACGCTAAAATTAATATTCTACTTAACAAAAAAGCAATGCGAATTTCAATTAAAGGTAAAACCTTTATGCACGGCATCGCATTAAATGAACTTATCGGTTTATTTACACCGTCTGAAAAATACCTTTCAGACGGCAGCTGGCTCTTAATGGATAGGGAAACTAAAGCTGACGACAACGCTGAGCATTTTTATCGTTATATGATGCAGAACCACCCTGAACAAACTTGCTATTTCGTACTTAACAAAACTGCCCCAGACTGGAACCGTCTCGAACAAGAAGGCTTCAAACTTGTAGAATTCGGCGGTAGTGAATATGAACGACATTTGCGTAAAGCTGAAAAAATCATTTCCAGTCATTTGGAAAAACACATCAACAATTATTTTGGGGATTTATACGAACACAGCAAAAAATTTGTCTTTCTTCAGCACGGAGTAACCAAAGACAATCTTTCTGCATGGACAAATAGCAAACAAAACCTACACTGTTTTATTACCACTACTGAGCCAGAAAGTCGCTCGATTAAGGCTGACTTCAATACCTACAAGCTGACCGAAAAAGAAGTAGCACTAACTGGATTTCCACGCTACGACTCCTTACTATCAAAAAATAAGCCCGACAGTCGCAAGATCCTGATTATGCCAACTTGGCGCAATAACATTGTCGGTCAAAATATCGGTACAGGTAGCAATACTCGTACGCTCAACAGTGCTTTTATGGAAACTGACTATGCCCGTTACTGGCAGGCTCTGCTTCACGACCAGCGCCTGAAGGAAATGGCAGAAACCTACGGCTACGAAGTAATTTTTGCACCACACCCAAATATCGAGCCCTATTTGGAAGTAATGAATGTCCCTACCTATATAAAAATCTGGAGTGGACTGCGTGAAACTGAAAGTATTCAGTATCTTTTCGGACGTTGCGCCGTATTGATTACCGACTACTCATCAGTAGCATTTGACATGGCCTATCTGAATAAAGCAATTATTTACTATCAATTTGATAAAGAAGCCTTCTTTTCAGGTACGCACACCTATCAAAAAGGCTATTTCTCTTACGAAACTGACGGATTTGGCCCTATTACCATCAATCAGCATGAAACGCTGGGTGAATTAGAAAGCATTTTAAAATCAGGACATGCCAAACCCGAATATCTTGCTCGCATCCGCGATACTTTCCCCTTCCAAGAAGGTGGCAACTGCGAACGTGTGTATCAAGCTATTACTGCTCTTGACCATGCCGAAACCGCTGACAATATGCCGATTTTAATCAATATGATTGAGCAAGCAGAAAATCATCAGGTATGGGACTTGGCAGCAACCCGTATCCAAACTCTGCTTGATACAGGCCGTCTGAATGCGGAAGAAACAGCTGATTATCGCCATCGTTATCTGAACGCTTTATTTGAGAGCAAACAGTTTGATACTTTGCAAAACCTGTTACCTGATTATCCCGATACCGCAGGTTACTGGTATGCGAAAATGGATTTATATATCGGTAATGCCGTTAAAGGGGCGGAATTTTTTGCTGAAAACGAGCATATAGGAACGCAAAATGATTTACTTGTCGCATTACTTGCAGCCTCGTTTCACCAAGCAAAAAGGCCGTCTGAAAAACTGTTTGCCCGGATAGGTACAGACTTACCCGATTCATATCAACCTTTGTTGACCGTAGCACAAAAGCTATCGGAGCAGAATTATTTTGTAGCATTGGCTTTACTGAAAACGTATATTGATAGCTTGGACGATCGCCAAAAAGGCTATCTCAAACCCGAGCTGTTGGCTTCTTACCTCTGCATGAAACTTGGTAACTTACAAGGCGCGCATCAGTATTTGGTTGCTTTTGAAAAACATACTCAAAATGATCCAAGTTGCCGTATCGCCATTGCAAGACTGGCAAAATTACGCGGTGATTCTGAAAAACTATTTACCCAGCTTAACCGTGCCTTTGAAGAAAATCTGCTCTTAATTCCTGAAGATTTAACAGTCGATTATCTGAAAAAAATGTACGCTTCCGGCAACACTGACGGCGAAGGATATCTATTGGCTCAACTGCGCCAAAAATATCCCGAGAATCCGTCTTTGGCCTTGTATGAAGCTGAAAAACTTGCCCAAAACCAAGATTGGGAGTCTGTCACCAAAATATTGGCTGATTTTGCACAAGCCTCACCGGAAACGATGTATCTTTATACAACTGCTTTATGCCGTCTGAAAAACCATCAGGCAGCACAACGTTATTTTGACAGTCTCTCTCTACAAGACACAGCAGCATATTGGAAACTGGCAGCTGAAATAGCCGAAGCTAAAGGTGACAAGGCATTACAGGCTGAGTGTCTGAAAAAACAATTGGCTTGTTTAGAATAATCTCTGTCTTATCTTAAAAAAGGCCGTCTGAAAACTTTTATGTTTTCAGACGGCCTTTACTGTTAGATGCACTAATCAAGTTCTACTGTTGAATTGATATAGGTGACATGATTCATTTCTGCCAAATCCTTACCTTCATCTATATCTGTATATAAAACATTATTGCGTTCCCAAAATACATCTTTGCGTATGACTTTAGCCGGCACGCCTGCAATAACGCAGTTATTAGGAAAATGTTTTTTCACTACCGAAAATGCACCAACAATACTACCGCTACCAATCTTTGTACCACCCCAAATTGTTGCGCCATAGGCTACCCACACTCTGTCTCCAATAGTAACGTCTTTAGAAACATTTAAACGTTTTCCAGTATGAACATCATAAATTGGGTGTGCATCATCAGTACGGATTTGATTATTAGTGGCAAACATACAATCTTCACCAATGGACAAGGTTGTATGTTCGGCAACAGTAATATAAACCGGATTGGTACTGGTAGTTTTACTACCGATGTTAATCGTACAGCCTACTCCCAAACACCATTGGCCTTGCATAGAAACATTTTCTCCAATATAGACTTTGCTGTCCTTGCCTAAAAATTCTAAAAATACATTACGCAAGTTTGCATTAGGGTGGATAACAACTTCATTCCCACCTCCTCCTAGAAATTGGAAATGACAGTTTCGCAGATTATCAGGTGCAGTAATTTTATTTCCAGAGGTGTCGATATAATTACCTGACATCACTTCTTTTTTGCGGCTGTTAACTACTGGCCGTTCAGAAAAATATTGTTCCGCACGTTCGGCCAATTTGATAAAGACCGCACAGGTTTGGGCAAAATCCAAAGTACTGACATCATAAATGTATACATTATCCCCATCCTGCTTAGATAAACTGAAGTTTGGAAACATTTCTCCGATATTATCTATCTCACTTTTATTACGATAAAACAGGAAAATCTTCTGCCAATCTAAATTTAAGCTGACAGAAAATGGTGTTTCACGGTCAGATTTGAAATTGCAGTACACATTCTGCTGATAATAAATATCAACAGACGTATTTTTTAATTTGATATTTTTAAGAATTTCTTGCTGAAATTCTTCAGTCGTTTTATCTACCATTACATTCCCCAAACATGATAAATATGGTTCAAATATTAAAAAAATAGACAGTAAATTTTAAACTTACTGTCTATTTACTTCGCATTTAGTTCAGATTAATGTCCGAATCAGTAATATGGATGTCCAACAGCAAATTATTGATAATGGTATTGGACAAGAATACTGTATTGCCTGAAAAATCTATGTGCTTTTGAATTTTTTCAAAGTCAAACTCGCATAATACAACTGTAGGCAATGCTTCTTTCAGCTCTTTAATATCCGGATAAAACTCTGATACTTTAGCCGATGAAATGACCACTTGATTTTCAAGGTTATGATCAATTACATCTGGTAGCTTTTTGAAAGTCTCCAAAATCGGCGTACGGATAGAGTGCAGATACAATGGATCTTTGCCACCATAGTATTTATGGTTGCCCAAAAATGGGTCGATTGCAAAGGTTTTGTACCCACCAATTAAGCCGTGATATACCGCTCCTGTACCGCCTGATGATGCACCGCAAATGACTACGTTTTTCTTATCTACGCCATAAATATTCATCAGGCTCTTAATGAAACGCTGGATATTATCTTCGATATTTTCATCAAACTTTGTATTCAACCCGTGACTGCCAAACGCGTCCGATACATCAGCCATACGGATGATATAAGTATTTGGCATAATGCTGTTGCTGATAAATGGAAATGGGTGGCTATAATAACGGTCAACCATATTCTCATTGCTCTTATTGGTATAAGAGAACAACACTAATAGGTTTTTCTTGTTGGCACTCAATACTTTCGGTGCTTCAACAGTATAAATGACATTCTCCAACTCATGGAAAGAGTCTGGGAAATAAGCCAAAAGATCTTTATAACTGTGCTTGTTCACACGACGGAACACACTTACACCCATTTTGTGTTCAACAGCTAAAAAGCCTCTATTATTTAGCTCATAAACATAATCACTTAGACCATGATTCCGAGCATAGCTTAGGAAAAACTCATTACTGTCGCCTTTAACACCAATGTATTCAACTTCCGGCTTATCCAAATACTCGGCTAAATTAATGCCTTTATTTTTTTCAACATTCAGGATGTAGCACAGTTCGCTGCCAAGATAAATGGAAGTAACTTCTAAAATCTCACTAAATTTATCCTCGATTTTTGCCCAATCGGCTTCAGCAAATTTAAAAGACAATACTGTCTTTTCTTGATTAACCGATTGTGGGTAACTTCCATAAACTTCTGAAATATATTTCAGAAATTTATGGAAGCCGGAAATCTTAGAAACTTTGCTCTTATTACGCTCAATAAAGTTAAAAGTTTGACCTACTGCCGTATAACTGACGCTGACAAAATAGTCGTTCAACAGAAAATCAAACACTATACTTTGATTGTTATAAATCCAAGCGTTAACCTTTTGAGGATCAATCTTGGCTTTTCGTAAGATGTTTTGCTGAATTTGATATAAATCCATTTTATAAACCCTGTTGATATTTTTCCAACAATGCTTTTTTGTCGGTTTTGTGGTTGGTGCTGACTGGAATTTCATCAATGTGAATAAATTCAGACGGCATCATGTAAGACGGTAAATTTTGTACCAATGCGTCTTTGATCGCCTGAGTATCTGCACTTTGCTTGGCTGTATAGAAACACACCAAACGCAATACTGCGCCTGTGTTGCGCTTCAAAGCCACTACTGCCACATTATCAAAGGCAAACTCCTTAAGGTTAAGGATTTTTTCTTCAATTTCTGAAAGTTCGATACGGTAGCCATTGAGCTTAATCTGCTCGTCTTTACGGCCTTGTACATAGAACAACCCATTTTTTTCAAAACCGTAGTCACCTGTTTTATAAGTGCGGTTATCTGCACTGTGTACGACCAAGCGTTTAGCATTTTCAGTTTCGTTGTTCAGATAGCCACGCATCACATGGTTACCGCTAATCCAAATCTCTTCGTCAACAATCTCTAATTTGGAATTAAGCACGGCAACGCCTACAGGCAACTCTTCTTCTGCCGCCAGCATATCAGGTGTAATATCAACGTAAGTTGTTGCTACAGTAGCCTCAGTCGGACCATAGGTATTGATAACACGGACACCGGGAAATTTTTGAAAAATCATATTTACTACCGGTTTGCCAAGTTTTTCGCCACAGAACAAAAATTCCTTCAAACTCGGTAAAGTAGCCTGACTACATTTAGGGTTAAGCAGCTGCTGCATGGCAAAAGAAGGCGTGGAAACCCAAGTAGTAATTTGTTGTTTGGCCAAAAAATCAATCCAGGTGGCAGGATTAGAAATAGCATCACGACTGTTCATGACAATACAACCGCCGTAAGCTAAGTTGCCAAAGATTTCGTACATTGACAAATCAAACGCAAACGGAGCCTGATTCATGAATACATTAGGTGCGGCTAAATTAAGCTGCTCTTTCATCCATTTCATCAGGTTGAATACAGCTTCACGACCGATTTGCACACCCTTAGGTGCGCCGGTTGTTCCTGAAGTAAACATGATGTAAGCCAAATCTTTTTCAGCAAGCTCTACTTCTTCGTCAGTCTGCTTTTCAAAAGTTTGCGTTGCCGAACGGTACACAAAGCGTGCTTTCGACAGTTGGCAGATATTGTTCAGACGGCTTTCAGGATAAATACTATCTACCGGAATAAAAGGGATTTTGTTCAATAAGCAGGCATAAATTGCCACTGCAAAATCAATTTCTTTATGGCCGTGCAACACCAAAGGAATGTTTTTGGTAATATCTGCTATGCTTTTGTAAGCCTCGATAAATGTGGCTATTTTTACGCGCAACTCTTCCCAAGAACATTCCTGAGTATCATTAACTAACGCTTTTCCCGAAGTTTGGTTGAAACGGTATTCCAAAAAATCATCAAGATTTTGGAATTCATTTAATTGTTTCATGATTTAGCCTTTGTAATTATTTTCAACATATTGAATGATATTGGCTGAGTTTGCCAAAATATCAACCAGTTGCTCAAACGGCAAATCAACATCAAATTTTTGTTTGATGGCCATAACCAAATCCATTGCGCTCACGGAATCAATAAGTCCTGTAGACAACAATTCTTCATTTGCTGACACTTGTTTTTGTGCAACTTGTGAAATCAACGCCAAAACTTCGTTAGATACTGACATGGTAAGATCCTTTTATTAAAATTGAAATGATAACGCTTTGCACCCTGTGCATAACACTGTGATTATCCCATATTTTTTTACTTTTCAGGTAACTAAATATACAATATCCAAATAAAGCAATCCCTCTTTGACAACATTTACATCAGGTCATCTGAAAGCGTTTGTATTTTCAGCCAACCGGTCTCACGACTTCCAAACACAATTTTAATTAAGGAAAACCAATGACTATTCTTATTACCGGCGGTACCGGCTTCATCGGCTCCCATACCGTTGTTTCCCTGCTGAAATCAGGTTTTAATGCCGTGATTTTGGACAATTTGTGCAATTCGTCTGCCAACATCCTCCCGCGCTTGGAAAAGATTACCGGCAAATCTGTGCCTTTTTACCAAGGGGATATCCGTGATCGTGAAGTGTTGCGTCAAATTTTTGCCGAACACGATATTGATGCCGTCATTCATTTTGCCGGCTTGAAGGCAGTCGGCGAAAGCGTGGCCGAACCAATGAAATATTACGACAACAATGTGTCGGGCAGCTTGGTTTTGGCTGAAGAAATGGCACGTGCCGGTGTATTCAAGATTGTGTTCAGCTCATCGGCTACGGTTTACGGCGATCCGGGCAAAGTACCTTATACGGAAGATATGCAACCGGGGGATACGACCAGCCCTTACGGCACGTCTAAGTCTATGGTGGAGCGCATTTTGACGGATATCCAAAAGGCCGATCCGCGCTGGAGTGTAATTTTGTTGCGTTATTTCAACCCTATCGGTGCGCATGAAAGCGGTTTGATCGGCGAGCAGCCAAACGGTATCCCAAACAATCTGCTGCCTTATATCTGCCAAGTGGCTTCAGGCAAGCTGCCGCAATTGTCGGTTTTCGGCGACGACTACCCTACTCCCGATGGTACGGGTATGCGCGACTATATCCATGTGATGGATTTGGCGGAAGGCCATGTGGCGGCGATGCAGGCGAAAAGTGATGTTTCGGGCGTACACCTGTTTAATTTGGGTTCGGGACGTGCTTATTCGGTTTTAGAAATCATTCGTGCCTTTGAGGCGGCATCCGGTTTGACCATTCCGTTCCAAATCAAACCGCGTCGCGATGGCGATTTAGCCTGTTTCTACGCCGATCCCGCCTACACCAAAGCGCAGACCGGTTGGGAAACCAAGCGTGATTTGGCACAGATGATGGAAGACTCATGGCGTTGGGTCAGCAACAACCCAAATGGCTACGATGATTAAGTTGACCTGATACAGGCCGTCTGAAAGAGATGTTTTCAGACGGCCTCTTTATCTGAAAAACACACATTCTGTCTGCTATAATCCATTTATATTATTTTGACTATCCTCTGAAACTTATGAAAAAAATCCTTGTTACCGGCGGCGCTGGCTTTATCGGTTCTGCCGTTGTCCGTCATATTATCCAAAACACCCAAGACTCTGTCGTCAATGTCGATAAGCTGACTTATGCCGGCAATTTGGAATCTTTGACCGAGGTAGCCGATAATCCTCGCTATGCTTTTGAGCAAGTGGATATTTGCAACCGCGCCGAACTTGACCGCGTGTTTGCACAACACCAGCCTGATGCCGTGATGCACTTGGCTGCGGAAAGCCATGTCGACCGCTCTATCGATTCGGCAGGCGAGTTTATCCAAACCAATATCGTCGGCACATTCAATCTGCTTGAAGCGGCACGCGCCTACTGGCAACAAATGCCGTCTAAAAAGCGCGAAGCCTTCCGCTTCCACCATATTTCCACCGATGAAGTCTATGGCGATTTGCACGGCACGGACGATTTGTTTACCGAAACCACGCCCTACGCGCCGTCCAGCCCCTACTCTGCCTCTAAAGCGTCCAGCGACCATCTCGTCCGCGCATGGCTGCGTACTTACGGTTTGCCGACCATCGTAACCAACTGCTCCAACAACTACGGTCCATACCACTTCCCGGAAAAACTCATTCCTTTGATGATTCTGAACGCGCTCGACGGCAAACCGTTGCCTGTGTACGGCGACGGTATGCAAATCCGCGACTGGCTGTTTGTCGAAGACCACGCGCGCGCGCTGTATCAGGTTGTTACCAAAGGCGTCGTCGGCGAGACCTACAATATCGGCGGACACAATGAAAAAGCCAATATCGAAGTCGTCAAAACCATCTGCGCCCTGTTGGAAGAACTCGTTCCCGAAAAACCTGCAGGCGTGGCGCGTTATGAAGATTTGATTACCTTCGTACAAGACCGCCCCGGCCATGACGTGCGCTATGCCATCGACGCTGCCAAAATCGGCAGGGAGCTGGGCTGGAAACCGCAGGAAACGTTCGAATCCGGCATCCGCAAAACAGTGCAATGGTATTTGGACAACAAAACCTGGTGGCAAAACGTATTGAATGGCAGCTATCGTTTAGAGCGTTTAGGCACCGGAAAATAAGTTTTCAGACGGCCTGTTTCCATATTAGGCCGTCTGAAAATCACGCAAACACACACTACTCAGGAGAAAACCCATGAAAGGCATTATCCTTGCCGGCGGCAGCGGCACACGCCTCTACCCCATCACGCGCGGCGTATCCAAACAGCTGCTGCCCGTGTACGACAAGCCCATGATTTACTATCCCCTGTCCGTATTGATGCTGGCAGGAATCCGCGATATTTTGGTGATTACCACGCCTGAAGACAACGCCTCTTTCAAACGCCTGCTCGGCGACGGCAGCGATTTCGGCATTTCCATCAGTTATGCCGTGCAACCCAGTCCGGATGGCTTGGCACAGGCATTTATCATCGGTGAAGAATTTATTGGCAACGACAATGTTTGCTTGGTTTTGGGCGACAATATTTTCTACGGCCAATCGTTTACGCAAACATTGAAACAGGCCGCCGCCAAGACCCACGGCGCAACCGTATTCGGTTATCAGGTCAAAGACCCCGAGCGTTTCGGCGTGGTTGAATTTGACGAAAACTTCAACGCCCTGTCTATCGAAGAGAAACCGCAACAGCCCAAATCCGATTGGGCGGTAACCGGCTTGTACTTCTACGACCAACGCGTCGTCAAGTTCGCCAAACAAATCAAGCCGTCCGCCCGCGGCGAATTGGAAATTTCCGATCTCAACCAAATGTATTTGGAAGACGGTTCATTGTCGGTGCAACTGTTAGGACGCGGTTTCGCATGGCTGGACACCGGCACTCACGAAAGCCTGCACGAAGCCGCTTCATTCGTGCAAACCGTGCAAAACATCCAAGACCTGCAAATCGCCTGCCTGGAAGAAATCGCTTGGCGCAACGCTTGGCTTTCCGATGAAAAACTGGAAGAACTGGCGCGCCCGATGGCGAAAAACCAATACGGCCAATATTTGCTGCGCCTGTTAAAAAAATAATGTTTGAGGCCGTCTGAAACTTTTCAGACGGCCTTTAGATGAAAGATAAAACGATGAACATCATTGATACCGCCATTCCTGACGTAAAACTGCTTGAGCCGCAAGTCTTCGGCGATGCGCGCGGCTTTTTTATGGAAACCTTCCGCGACGAGTGGTTCAAAACCCAAGTCTGCGACCGCACCTTCGTGCAGGGAAACCACTCCAAATCCAGCAAAGGCGTATTGCGCGGCCTGCACTATCAAACTGAGAACACACAAGGCAAACTCGTGCGCGTGGTTGTCGGCGAAGTATTCGACGTAGCCGTCGATATGCGTAAAGACTCCCCCACATTCGGCAAATGGGTAGGCGAGATCTTGTCCGCAGAAAACAAACGCCAACTGTGGGTACCCGAAGGTTTCGCTCACGGCTTCTATGTACTGAGCGACGAAGCCGAGTTCGTCTATAAATGCACGGATTATTACAACCCCAAAGCCGAACACTCGCTGATTTGGAATGATCCGACCGTCGGCATCGACTGGCCGCTACAAGGTGAGCCGAACCTGTCGCCTAAAGACTTGGCAGGCAAAGTATTGGCCGAAGCCGTCACGTTTTAAAAAGTTTTAAAAAATAATTCAGGCCGTCTGAAAGAATGTTCCTCTTTTCAGACGGCCTACAATCCATTAATAACAATAATCGACGAAAACGCATTGTGAAAAACGCCTACATCCCCTCTCGCGGCATCCGCAAAATCCCCCATCTCTCCACCCTATTGCCTGAATTTCATATCTGCAAAGACGGAAAAGGAGCGGAGGCTGTTGTCGGCTGGGGTTTGCGCCCGACAACACACAAAGCGCGTGCTTTCGCCGCTGAACACCAGCTTCCCTTTATTGCGTTGGAAGACGGCTTTTTACGCTCGCTCGGACTCGGTGTCGCTGGTTATCCACCCTATTCCATCGTCTATGACGACCTCGGCATCTACTACGACACCACCCGTCCTTCGCGTTTGGAACAACTGATTTTCGCCGCCGATACCATGCCGTCTGAAACCTTGGCTCAGGCTCAGCAGGCGATGGATTTCATCCTGAGACATCATCTATCCAAATACAACCACGCGCCCGAACTTTCAGACGATCATCCTTTACGTTCCCCATCCAAGCCCGAAACCGTCCTCATCATCGACCAAACCTTCGGCGATATGGCCATCCAGTATGGCGGCGCAGACGCCTCTACGTTTGAACTGATGTTTCAGACGGCCTTGAATGAAAACCCGCAAGCCGATATCTGGGTCAAAACCCATCCCGATGTTTTGTGCGGCAAAAAACAAGGCTATCTGACCCGGCTGGCGCAGCAACACCGCGTCCATCTTTTGGCAGAAGACATCAATCCGATTTCTTTGTTGCAAAACGTCGATAAAGTTTATTGCGTTACCTCGCAAATGGGTTTTGAGGCGCTTTTATGCGGCAAACCGCTGACCACCTTCGGCCTGCCGTGGTATGCCGGATGGGGCGTAAGCGACGACCGCCATCCTGAAATCAACCGCCTTGTCCAAACCCAACGCCGCGTCCCCCGCAACTTACTGCAGCTCTTCGCCGCAGCCTATCTGCAATACAGCCGCTACCTCAACCCCAATACCGGCGAAGCAGGCAGCCTCTTTGATGTCATCGACTATCTAGCGACGGTCAAACGCAAAAACGACAAATTGCGTGGCGAGTTGTATTGCGTCGGCATGTCTTTGTGGAAACGCGCGGTTGCCAAACCGTTCTTTAACGTACCTTCATGCCGTCTGAAATTTATCTCCTCCACCCAAAAACTGGCCGGGGTCAAACTGTCCGACAATGCACGCATCCTTGCCTGGGGCAACGGCAAAGAGGCCATCGTTCGTTTTGCCGAACAACACCACATCCCCCTGCTGCGTATGGAAGACGGCTTTATCCGCTCGGTCGGGCTTGGTTCTAATTTAGTCCCGCCGCTGTCGCTCGTTACCGACGATATGGGCATTTATTTCAACGCCGAAACCCCGTCCCGTCTTGAACACATCCTGCAAAACCAAGACTTTGACGATCAAGACTTTCAGACGGCCTTAAAGCTGCAAAAAATGCTGACCGAAAACCACATCAGCAAATACAACGTCGGCAGCTCGGACTTTACCGCCCCATCAACCGACAAAACCGTAATCCTCGTTCCCGGTCAGGTTGAAGACGATGCGTCTATCCGCTACGGTTCGCCCCAAATCTACCGCAATCTGGATTTGCTCCGTACCGTACGCGAACGCAATCCCGATGCCTATATCATCTACAAACCGCATCCCGATGTAGTCAGCGGTAACCGCATCGGCCATATCTCCCCTGAAGATACGGCACGATATGCTGACCAAACCGCCGAACAAGCCGACATCCTGACTTGTCTCCAATACGCAGACGAAGTTCACACCATGACTTCGCTGACCGGTTTTGAAGCCCTGTTGCGCGGCAAAAAAGTCAGCTGCTACGGCCTGCCTTTTTACGCAGGTTGGGGGCTTACCCAAGATCTGCTCCCCATTCCGCGCCGCAGCCGCAGGCTTGAGCTTTGGCAGCTGATCGCCGGCACGCTCATCCACTATCCCGACTACATCCACCCCGAAACCCATCAGGCCATCAATGCGGAAACTGCAGCCCAAATCCTGATACGACAAAAAAATATGCAAAAAAACAACAACGGATTACATCGTGGGTACTTTGCCAAAAAATTAGGTAAAATCAAACAACTATATCGATCTTTTAAATAAATGCCATCAAAATTAACAATGCGTCATAAACCGGCTTCAATTGCAGCATCATTGCTTTTGCATCGTTAATACGCTTGGCGTATGCTTAAAAGTTCAACCCAAAACTATTACACAAAAAACAAAATCACATTGCGACATGAAACAGCCCGTCTTCCAAAACAACCTGCAAAACTTACTTGAAAGCGCAGAAAACATCCTGCTGCTTCAAGGTCCTGTCGGCGATTTTTTTCAGCGCCTCGCCGACTGGCTGACCGCAAATGGCAAAACCGTGCATAAATTCAACTTTAATGCAGGCGACGACTATTTTTATCCGCCTACTCAAGCGCATACCGTTGCTTTTAACGACAGCTACGATACCTTTCCTGAATTTTTGCAAAAATACATCGTTCAACATCACATCCAAGCCGTTGTCTGCTTTGGAGACACACGTCCCTACCATCTCCTGGCCAAACGAATTGCAAACGAAAACCAAGCCAGTTTCTGGGCATTTGAAGAAGGCTATTTCCGCCCCTATTACATCACATTAGAAAAAGACGGCGTCAACGCATTTTCTCCGTTGCCGCGCCGTGCCGACTTTTTTCTGGAACAATTCCCCAAACTGGCCCAGCAAGAATACAAAGCGCCGACACCGGTACGCGGCGGGTTTACGCCCATGGCCAAAAACGCCGTCCGTTACTATATTGAATTGTTCCGCAATCCGAACAAGTACCCGAACTACATCCACCACCGCGCATCCAATGCAGGCCATTACCTCAAACTGTGGTCAATCTCCATCCTCAAGCGTTTGAACTACTATATTGAAGACATCCAAATCGCCAAACGCGTGGAGGCGGGCAAATACGGCAAATTTTTTATTGTTCCCCTGCAGGTATTCAACGACAGCCAAGTCCGCATCCATTGCGACTTTTCCAGCGTCCGCAGCTTCCTGCTCCATGTTTTGGCCTCCTTTGCCGCGCACGCGCCTGCCGATACCAACCTCATCATCAAGCATCATCCGATGGACCGCGGCTTTATCGACTACTCGCGCGACATCAAACGCTTTATCAAAAAACACCCCAAACTCAAAGGCCGTATCACTTACGTCCATGATGTCCCCCTGCCCGTTTTCCTGCGTCACGGCCTCGGCATGGTTACCATCAACAGCACCAGCGGCCTGTCCGGCTTGATCCACAACATGCCAGTCAAAGTCCTCGGCCGCGCCCATTACGACATTCCCGGCATAACCGACCAAAATACCTTGGCAGAGTTTTGGAATCATCCGACGCCGCCTGACAGCGACCTGTTCCATGCCTACCGTATGTACCACCTCAACGTAACCCAAATTAACGGCAACTTCTACAGCCAGGTGTTTTTCCCCGACAAAAAAACCTCTGCCCCTTCCACTCCGACAACCTGACTTAGCAAAAATAATTCAGGCCGTCTGAAAAACATTTCAGACGGCCTGAAACAATCAACACCCTAGCCGCCGTCATGTAAACAAACCATAAAAAACCGCATTTATCATTAACAATAAATTACAAAAACAGTATAATAACCAAGCTGTCATGAACGCATGCCGACTCAAGCCGAAAGCTTTGTAACGCACTGAATAGAGATGTTTTCCCAGGAAAATAATACAACAAGCCAAACATCTTTAAAGGCAGGCCGCTAAGGCAACTGCAAAACTGTGCCGAACCCTATTTTTTACAAAGCCATCGACCGGCATCGCCGCCTATATGACGCAGCACCCGTCTTCCACTTTATCCGCCCGCAAACCATGACCGCCGCTCCTGAAATCCTCTACCGGCAAGCCGCCGCCCTTTTGGAACAATCCCATACCGCCCAAGCCCTGCCCCTGTTGCAACAGGCGGCAGAGCAAGGTTATGCGGAAGCTGCTTTCGTATTGGGCAACCATCTGCTGCAAAACGGCCAACCGGAGCAGGCACTTCCATGGCTGGAAGCCGCCGCGGCCCAACGCCATCCCAAAGCACTCTTCTCCCTGCTGCAACAGCGCGAACACAACGGCACCCCGACCGGACAGCTCCTCAACGAATATGCCTGGCTGGGTGAGCAGGGGCACTCAGAAGCCCAATTAATCCTCATGCGTTACCACGCGCAACGCAACGACCCACAATCGCTCTACTGGGCGGAGCTTGCCGCCGCCCGATATGCCGCGCCCGCGTATTACCATCTGGCGCGCCATCATCAACGCCAAGGCGACGTTGCGACAGCCATCGAACAATACGAAAAAGCGGCCGCCCTCGGCGTGACTGCCGCCTGTTGGCAACTCGGTCAAATCTACTTCTACGGCACAGGCATCAGCCCCGACCACGCACAAGCCGAACAATACCTCGAACAAGCCGCGCAAGCCGGCCACACCGCCGCACAAACCCTGCTGGCCGACCTTCTTGCCGCCCAACGACGACCCGAAGCCTTGGAATGGTATCGCCGTGCCGCCGACAAGGAACAAGCGGAAGCTCAAGCCAAGCTGGCCCAATACGCCCTGACCGGCGAACTTTCCGAACGAGACCCGTTCCAAGCAGCACGCTACGCCAAAGCCGCCGCCGAGAAAAACCATCCCGAAGCCCTGAAAATCATGGGCGACCTCTACCGCTACGGCCTCGGCATCAAAGCCGACAACCATGTCGCGCACGATTACTACCACCGTGCCGCCGCGCTGGGTTCTGCCGCCGCTGCACAAAAACTTATCAGCGATGCCGCGCTGTACCATCCGCAACAATACGAACAAATCAAAACAGCCGCCCTGCAACAACAACAAACCGAGACCGCATACCGTTTGGCGGAAGCACAAGCCCACGCCATCGGCCGTCCTGCCGACTACAATGCCGCGCGCAAAAATTACATGGAAGCGGCCGAGTTCCATCATAAAAATGCGGCGGCAGCCTTGGGCCGCATCTACCATTACGGCCTCGGCACGGCGCAAGACCCTCGGGCTGCCGCCCACTGGTACGCCATCGCAGCCGAACAAAACCACCCTTCCGCCCAATACCACCTCGCCTGTTTTTACTATCACGGGCAAGGTGTAAGCTGCCATGTTCCGACTGCCTGCTACTGGCTGCAGGCCGCCATCGGCAACGGGCATACCTCGGCCGGGTTATTAACATCCCTATTGGAACAATGGCGCCGCGAAGCGCATCATGCCATCGGGGAAAAGGCCGTCTGAAAAGATTTACACACGCATTTTTTGACAATCTTTAACTATTCCCCTAATATTTGCCAGTTATTTTTCACGGACAAGCCATCGTTTCCATTTCTTTCCAGAAACACCTTGTCCGCGCATCAATACCATAACACTCGGCGGATAACGCCAAGCGTTGAAACACACTGCATCCGGAAAGAAACGGATACTCGGAAAAACATTTCTAGGAGGTGAAACAACATGGAATGGGAATTCAACAGTTATTACACACTGATTGCCGCCACGCTCGTGTTGCTGGTTGGTAAATTTCTGGTTCAAAAAATCAAATTCTTACGAGACTTCAATATTCCCGAGCCGGTCGCCGGCGGTTTGGTTGCCGCTATCGTCCTGTTCGCCCTGCACGAAGCCTACGGCGTCAGCTTCAAATTTGAAAAACCGCTGCAAGATGCGTTCATGCTCATCTTCTTTACATCCATCGGTTTGAGCGCGGACTTCACCCGTTTGAAAGCGGGCGGCCTGCCTTTGGTCATCTTTACCGCCGTGGTGGGTGCATTCATCATCGTCCAAAACTTCGTCGGTGTCGGCTTGGCAAGCGCATTGGGTCTGGATCCGCTGATCGGCCTGATTACCGGTTCGATTACCCTGACCGGCGGTCACGGTACAGCCGGCGCATGGGGTCCTGACTTTGAAAGCAAATTCGGCCTGACCGGCGCAACCGGCTTGGGTATGGCTTCCGCCACCTTCGGCCTGGTATTCGGCGGCCTAATCGGCGGTCCCGTTGCCCGTCGCCTGATCAACAAAATGGGTCGCAAACCTCTGGAAACAAACAAAAAACCAGTTGACAACGATCAAACCGACGACGTCTTCGAAAAAGCACAACGTACCCGTCTGATTACGGCTGACTCCGCTGTCGAAACACTCGCGATGTTTGCCGCATGTTTGGCTTTTGCCGAAATCGTCGACGGCTACGACAAAGCCTTCTTCGACCTGCCTAAATTCGTATGGTGTCTGTTTGCCGGCGTGGTTATCCGCAACGTCCTGACTGCAACCTTCAAAGTCAATATGTTCGACCGCGCCATCGACGTATTCGGTAACGCCTCCCTGTCGCTCTTCCTCGCCATGGCTCTTCTGAACCTGAAACTGTGGGAATTGACCGGTCTGGCAGGCCCGGTAACCATCATCCTGGCCGTACAAACCGTCGTGATGATTCTGTACGCAACCTTCGTTACCTACGTCTTCATGGGCCGCGACTACGACTCCGCCGTCTTGGCAGCCGGCCACTGCGGTTTCGGTTTGGGCGCTACCCCGACTGCCGTTGCCAACATGCAGTCCATTACCCAAACTTTCGGCCCTTCGCACAAAGCCTTCCTGATTGTGCCTATGGTAGGTGCGTTCTTCGTTGACCTGCTCAACGCCGCCATCCTCTCCGGCTTCGTCAGCGTCATCAAAGGCTGATACGTCCGACATAGAAAAGCACTTGCCGCATTTACTTGCTGCAAGTGCTTTTGCTATGATAGGTACGTCAGGCCGTCTGAAAGGCCGTCACCTTCAGGAGTACACATGTACAAAAAAACCGCTTCCGTATTGATTTTAAGCACAATTCTGCTTGCCGCATGCAGCAAAGAAGAGCCCAAAGCCGCACTTGATTGCGCCCAACCGGCCACACTGCAAAACATCCGTACCACCATCGAAGACACCCTCAAACAACAAGCACGTTCCTTCGCCCGCAATGACAACCGCCAATTCGTCGATGCCGACAAAATCATCGCCGCCGGCCTCGAATTAGAAACCCTGCTTGAAGACCCCAAAGAAACCGAAGACGACGGCAAAGCCATCTGCCGCGCCAACCTCAAAATCCGTATTCCCGACACCATCCTCAAAACGGCCATAGACAACAGCCCGCTGATTTACGGCAGCACCCCGTTGGCCGACATGCTCGAACAAAAACTGATGGGCAGCAACCTGACCTTTGAAAACAACACGTTCAGCACCACCCTGCTCTACACCCCCGACAAAGACGGCAAACCGGTTTTCGAAGACAATACCCTGAGTTCCACCGCGCAAACCCTTTCCGCCACCCTGCTGCCCTACGGCGTGAAAAGCATCGTCATGATAGACGGCAAACCCGTGTCCAAAGAGCAGGCCATCAAACTGCTGCAAAACCAAAACACGGAAGAACCGCCCACCCTCAATCCGCAAGACATCCTTGAAAACAACGCCGCCAGCCAGGCTGCCGGCCTGACCGATGACGGCGACGATTCAGATTACGAAGTCCTGCGCCCCGACCATGAAACCCAACGCAACGAGCCGCCCGGCCTCAGCCAAAGCGAACTTGACAACGCGCGCGCGCAAAACCGTCAGGCGGACGGTGAAATCAACGACCTCTGGGGCGGCTTGGACAGCGACGTCAAACAACAAATCCTCGGCGAACAACGCGCCTGGATTCAAAGCAAAAAACTCAACTGCCAACAAGCCGCCGCGTCCGCAGACAACGCTGCACAAGCAGAATACCTGCGCCTGCAGTGTGAAACCCGCATGACCCGCGAACGCACGCAATACCTGCGCGGCTATTCCATCAACTAAAACCGATAAGGCCGTCTGAACATTCAGACGGCCTGCACGAAAGCACATCACATCATGCAATACCGAATCCACCGTGAAGGCGATGCCCAAAACACACCCTCTTCAGCCTCCACCCCCGTCGACAACTGGGAGCGCAACACCCTGCGCGAAGTCCTCCTCGCCGCCTACCAAGAACAACGCCGCGCCCGCATTTGGCGCAACATCTGGCGCGGCGTCGCCGTCCTCATCTTCCTCAGCCTGATTTTCGGCCTTGCGGAAGAAGAAGGAAAAACCTCGTCGGTCCAAGCCCGCAGCGAACACACCGCCGTTATCGACCTGACCGGCGAAATCGGCAACGACATCGACGACCAAGTCCAAATCCTGCGCGACAGCATGGAAGCCGCCTACGAAAACGGCAACGCCAAAGCCATCATCATCCGCGCCAACAGCCCCGGCGGTTCGCCTGTCGTGTCCAACACGGCCTTTAACGAAGTCCGCCGCCTCAAAGCCGAACACAAAAACATCCCTGTTTACCTCGTTGCCGAAGACATGTGCGCTTCCGGCTGCTACTACATTGCCGCCGCAGCCGACAAAATTTACGCCGACCCTTCCAGCATTGTCGGCAGCATCGGCGTGATCGGCGGCGGTTTCGACTTCACCGGCCTGATGGACAAAGCCGGTGTCAAACGCCGTCTGAAAACCGCCGGCAGCAACAAAGGCATGGGCGACCCTTTCACGCCTGAAACCCCAGCGCAAACCCAAATCTGGGAAACCATGTTGGGCGATATCCACCAAGAATTCATCAAAGCCGTCAAACTCGGCCGCGGCGCAAGGTTGAAAGACAAACAGTATCCCGACGTTTTCAGCGGCCGTATTTACACCGGCAAAGAAGCCAAACAGGTCGGCCTGATTGACGACTTCGGCAGCATTTACAGCGTCGCCCGCGATGTCGTCAAAGCCCCCGAGCTGGTCAACTACACGCCGCAAGACGATTTCAGCAAAATGCTCAGCCGCCGCTTCGGTGCGGAAGTGAAGGCCAAAGTCAAAGAAACTTTGTCTGAAATTTGGTAAACCAAAAAACTCAAAGGCCGTCTGAAACCCTAAACATCGGGGTTTCAGACGGCCTTTTGATATGGTTTTTACAATAAAACGCTGATTATTGTCCAAACACTCATTGGCTTTATCAAATCGGCAGATAAATATTTCCTGATGATGCTCTTACAGGAACACTTTACGCCGACAAACGATCAAACCTCCACGCTTCAGACGGCCTGTTTCTGCATATTGTGCGCCATATCGAGCGCGGCGCGGACGGCGGTCATCAGGCTGCCGGAATCGGCTTTGCCCGTGCCTGCCAAATTCAAGGCCGTGCCATGATCGACGGAGGTGCGGATAAAGGGCAGGCCGAGGGTAATGTTCACGCCTTCGCCGAAACCGGCGTATTTGAGCACCGGCAGGCCCTGGTCGTGATACATGGCGAGGACGGCATCGGCATCTTTAAGCAGGAAGGGTTGGAACACGGTATCGGCCGGATAAGGGCCGCGTGCGTCTATGCCTTCGGCCTGCAAGGCATGAAGCGCCGGAATAATGGTGTCGATTTCTTCGTGTCCCAAATGGCCGCCTTCGCCGGCGTGGGGATTGAGGCCGGTAACGAGGATGACCGGTTTGGCTATGCCGAACTTATGGCGCAGGTCGTGTTCAAGAATGCGGACAACCGACTCGATTAAAGGCTTCGTGATGGCGGCGGAAATGTCTTTCAGCGGCAGATGGGTGGTCACCAACGCCACGCGCAGGCCGCCGCCGGTCAACATCATGACGACTTGTTCGGTATGGCTTTTTTCGGCGAGGTATTCGGTGTGGCCGCTGAAAAAGCCGTTGCCTACGTGTGCATCGTTGATGATGCCTTTGTGCAGCGGCGCGGTCACCATACCGGCAAACAGGCCGTCTGAAATGCCTTGATACGCCGTATCCAGCAGCCGGAGGACATACGCGGCATTGGCAGGATTGAGTTCGCCTGCCCGACACTCGGCATCTAAGGGAATATGCAGGACTTCGAGTTCGCACTTGTGCAACGGATCGGCCGCTTGGGCTTGAAAATCGCGCAGGATAACGGATTTGCCGAGCTGTTCGGCCCTTTGCGCCAACAGGTTTTTATCGCACAAAACAACGGGGCGGCAAGGAAGATCGGCGAAAGCCAAATCAAGGCAGATGTCGGGGCCGATGCCGGCCGGTTCGCCGGAAGTGATGGCGAGAATGGGAGCAGTCATGGTGTTTCTCGGTATGGTTTACAGTATTTAGACAACAGTCAGGCAAAATGCCTGCCCTATTTTTGCAGATTAACACAAATACAAAAAGGCCGTCTGAAAACAGTTTTTGCTTGGTCAAACTGTGTTCAGACGGCCTTGTCTGTTTACCGTTTTATACTTAAGAACGGCGGCCGATCATGCGGTACAAAACGTCGTGGCCTTGAATGCGGTGGACGACGACCATGGCGATGTGGCCGGCGACCAGCGCGAAGAGCAGCCAGCCGAGTTTGCCATGCGCCATATTGCCGAGGTTGGCCATCCATTCGATTTTTTCAGGCGAACCCTGCATCACTTGGACGCCGAATACTTTCAACGGGCCGCGGCCGCTACCGTATTGGCGGATCATGCCGATAACGGGAACGGCAAGCATGAGGACGTAAAGGGCAAGGTGGCCGGCTTTGGCGGCAAAGCTGTCGGCGGCAGGACGTTTGGATGCATTGAGCAAGGCCCAAACAATGCGCACGATAATCACCAGCAACGTGATGAAACCGATGGATTTATGCACGCCGAAGAGCGATTTGACCCATTCTTCGCCATCGTAGATGGTCCAAACGGTAATGGTGGAGAGGATGCCGATAAAACCGAGTACGGTCAACCAATGCAACGCGCGCGCGACGGCATCGTAGGTTTGTGGGCGTGTAGTGGTCATAATGTTTCCTTGTTTTTGATTTGTTTGGTTTTTTGAATCGGCGGCATTGTAACAAAAATGCCCAACTGATTATGTTGCCTTTTTGAAGAGATTTCGTAAATGTTTGGAAAATTTGAAGAAACGGCGGTTTTATCCGTCAGGCTGCACAGGCCGTCTGAAAACAAGGACAGGAATACCACCTTCTATGCCGAACTCGGGCTAAAATAGGCGTTTTTATTCTCGGGTACGCATCGATGCAGGTTTGGATTCGGCGGTTTGCACTGTTACTTCTGCCTTTGGGTTTCTTGGCGGTCATGGTGGCCGCGCCTTTGCTGTCGCTGGCGTTTTACGACGGCGAGGGTGCTTGGACGGAAGTGGTGGCTGATGACTATATGCGCCTGCGCTTGGGCTGGACGGTGGCGCAGGCGGTTTTGACCTGCGTCTTGGTCACGGCTTTGGGCGTGCCTGCGGCGTGGGTGCTGGCGCGAATGAATTTTGCCGGACGGCGTATGGTTTTGCGCCTGTTGATGCTGCCTTTTGTGATGCCGACTTTGGTAGCGGGCATGGGCGTGCTGGCCTTGTTTGGCGCACACGGCATACTGGCGTCCGGTTGGCAGGACACGCCGTGGCTGCTGATTTACGGCAATGTGTTTTTCAACCTGCCGGTTTTGGTGCGCTCGGCGTATCAGGGATTTGTGCGTGTGCCGCAGGCGCGGTTGCTCTCGGCGCAATCGTTGGGCGCGGACGCGTGGCGGCGGTTTGTCTGGGTCGAATGGCCGGTGGTGCGTGCATGGGTCGCCGGCGGCGCGTGCCTGGTGTTTTTATATTGTTTTTCAGGCTTCGGGCTGGCCTTGCTGCTCGGCGGCGAGCGTTTTGCAACGGTGGAAGTGGAAATCTACCGGCTGGTGGCGTACGAGTTGGACATGGTGCGTGCGTCGGTATTGGTGTGGCTGGTGCTGGCGGCTACGGCGGCGGCCGGCGGTTTGTATGCGTATTGGAGTAAGCGCGTGGCGGTGGATAAATCAGTCTCGCCTTTGCCTCCGCGCGCGCCGGTACGGGCTTGGGAAAAATGGCTGACGGCAACGGTATTGGCCATATTGGTGCTGTGCTGTCTGCTGCCTTTGGCGGCGGTGTGGCTCAAGGCGGCAACGGCAGGCTCTTCGTGGGCGGTTTTGCTGGAAGCGCAAACGTGGGCGGCAGTGTGGAACACGATCCGTTTCTCTGCGGCAGCGGTGGCGGCGGCGACGGTTTTGGGCGTGCTGTATGCGGCGGCGGCACGGCAAATGGCGTGGTTGCGCGCGCTGATGTTTTTGCCGTTTATGGTGTCGCCCGTGTGCATCGCGTTTGGCGTATTGCTGCTCTATCCGCAATGGACGGCTTCGCTGTGGCTGCTGACGGCGACTTATGCGTTGTTGGCGTATCCGTTTGTGGCCAAAGACGTATTGGCCGCATGGGACGGTTTGCCCAAAGATTACGCGGCGGCGGCGCGCACCATGGGCGCAAACGGTTTTCAGACGGCCTGTTATGTAACCGCGCCTTTATTGAAACCGGCCTTACGGCGCGGCCTGACCTTGGCTTCGGCAACGTGTATCGGCGAATTTGCGGCCACATTGTTCCTGTCGCGCCCCGAATGGCAGACGCTGACCACCTTGATTTACGATTATCTCGGGCGCGCCGGTGCGGACAATTACGGACGGGCGATGGTGTTGACGGCCGTATTGACCGCTTTGGCTTTGGCGGCATTTTTGCTGGTGGACGAAGCAGAAGGACAAAAGGCCGTCTGAACGCGTTCGGTTTCAATTTCCTCCCTTCCCATGCGCCATTGCGGCCTGTATCGAAAATTGATTGAATCCGCTATATAATTTGTTTTTAACCGTACCCAACACGACCTATCATGACCGACTTAGAAACCAAACGCCTTGAAACCCAAGCCATGCTGGACAATGCCGACTTGCTGTTTGACCAAGAACAATGCCGCGCGGCCTTGCAAAAAGTTGCCGACGACATTACCCGCGACTTGGCCGACAAATACCCCCTGCTGCTGCCTGTCATGGGTGGTGCGGTGGTGTTTACAGGACAGCTGCTGCCGCTGTTGCGCTTCCCTCTGGACTTTGACTACGTCCACGTTTCCCGCTACGGCGACAAACTCGCAGGCGGCGCGTTCAACTGGAAACGCATGCCCGACCCCGAGCAAATCAAAGGCCGTCATGTCGTCGTTTTGGACGACATCCTGGACGAAGGCCACACCATGGCCGCCATTCAGGAAAAACTGTTGGAAATGGGCGCGGCGAGCTGCCGTGCGGCCGTATTTGCCAACAAGCTGATCGACAAAGAAAAACCGACCCAAGCCGACTATATCGGTTTGGACGTGCCCAACCGCTACGTCTTCGGCTACGGCATGGATGCCGCCGGCTGCTGGCGCAACCTCGGCGAAATCTACGCCTTAAACAACAAATAAAACCAAGGCCGTCTGAAAGGTTTTCAGACGGCCTCAAACCAACACTAGGAACACATCATGATCGGCCTGCTTATCATCACGCACGAAACCATAGGCGAAGCCTACCAAGGGCTGACCCACCATTTCTTCCCCAACGGCTTTCCCGAAAACGTCCGTATTCTCGGCGTTCAGCCCAATGAAGACCAAAACGACATCATCAACAACGCCATCGCCGCCTTGCAGGAATTTCCCGACAACCGCGGCGTACTGATCATGACCGACATCTTCGGCGCCACCCCGTGCAACGCCGCACGCCGGCTGGTGCGCGAAAACAAATCCGCCATCCTGACCGGCCTCAACGCCCCGATGATGATTAAAGCCATCCAATACTCATCACAAGCCGAAAACCTCTCCGACTTCACCGAAACCGTCAAAGAAGCCGCCATCCGGGGCATTTTCGCCATTACATCCGCACCCGAAGACCTGGTGTGCAAAGAACACGGCTAAGGCCGTCTGAAAACATTCACTTTACGAACATTTAGGGGACATCCATGCTCAAACAAGAAATCGAAATCATCAACAAACTCGGCCTGCACGCGCGCGCCTCCAGCAAATTCACCCAAACCGCCTCCCAATTCCAAAGCGAAGTCTGGGTTACCAAAAACGGTAACCGCGTCAACGGCAAAAGCATCATGGGTCTGATGATGCTGGCCGCCGCCAAAGGCACCGTGATTGAGCTGGAAACAGAAGGCGCAGACGAAGCCGCCGCCATGCAGGCGTTGACCGACCTCATCAACGACTACTTCGGCGAGGGCGAATAATGAGCATCGTCCTACACGGTGTGGCCGCAGGCAAAGGCATCGCCATCGGCCACGCCCACCTCATCACGCGCGGCGCGGCGGAAGTTCCCCAATATGACATCGATCCCGACAAACTCGAGGCCGAAGTCGCCCGTTTCGACAACGCCATCAAAGCCACGCGCAAAGAACTGGAACAGCTGCGCGGCGCGATTCCCGAAAACGCCCCGACCGAATTGGGCGCGTTCATTTCCCTACACCTGATGCTGCTGACCGACGTTACCCTCTCGCGCGAACCCATCGACATTTTGCGCGAGCAGAAAATCAACGCCGAATGGGCATTGAAACAACAAAGCGACAAGCTCGCCGCCCAGTTCGACAGCATCGACGACGACTACCTGCGCGAACGCAAACAGGACATGCTCCAAGTCGTCCGCCGCATCCACAACAACCTTGTCGGCCAAAGCAACGAAATCAACCTCGCCGGCAACCTGTTTGACGACACCGTCCTCATCGCGCACGACCTCTCGCCTGCCGATACCGTATTGTTCAAAGAGCAGCACATTACCGCCTTCGTAACCGATGCCGGCGGCCCGACCAGCCACACCGCCATCTTAGGCCGCAGCCTCGACATCCCGTCCGTCATCGGCCTGCACAACGCCCGCAAACTCATCACCGAAAACGAAATCGTCATCGTCGACGGCATCAACGGCGTCCTCATCATCGATCCCGACGAAGTCGTCCTCAACGAATACCGCCGCCTCGCCCGCGAATACCGCAGCCACAAGCGCGAACTCAACAAAATCAAAAAAACCGCTGCCACCACGGCCGACGGCATCAACATTGAGTTGCTCGCCAACATCGAATCCGCCGAAGACATCAAAGCCCTGCACAACTTCGGCGCAGACGGCGTCGGCTTGTTCCGCAGCGAATTTCTTTATCTCAATCGCGACACCATGCCGTCTGAAGACGAGCAATACGAAGTGTACAGCGCGATTGTGAAAAAGATGAAAGGCAAAAGCATCACCGTCCGCACCGTCGATTTGGGTGTCGATAAAAATCCGCGCTGGTTCGGCCAAAACAGCACGCCCAACGGCAGCCTCAACCCCGCGCTCGGCCTGACCGGCATCCGTTTGTGTCTCGCCGAGCCGGTCATGTTCCGCACCCAAATGCGCGCCATCCTCCGCGCCACCGCCCACGGCCCCGTGCGCATGATGTGGCCGATGATTACATCCATTTCCGAAGTGCGCCAATGCCTTATCCATCTGGACACGGCCCAACGCCAACTGACCGAGCGCGGCGAAACCTTCGGCCCGGTCAGCATCGGCTGCATGATCGAAATCCCGTCCGCCGCCATGACCGTCGGCAGCATCCTCAAGCTCGTCGACTTCGTTTCCATCGGCACCAACGACCTGATTCAATACCTCCTGTCGGTCGACCGCGGCGACGACAGCGTCAGCCACCTCTACCAACCCGGCCACCCTGCCGTCCTCAAAACGCTGCAACACATCATCCGCACCGCAAACCGTATGGAAAAAGGCGTGTCCATCTGCGGCGAAATGGCCGGCGATACCGTCTTCACTCGACTGTTACTCGGCATGGGCTTACGCCGATTCTCCATGAACCCTAACAACCTGCTTTCGGTTAAAAACATCATCCTGCACAGCCACACCGGCCATCTTGAAAACGATGCCGCCAAAATCCTGCGCTGCGAAGACCCGGAAAAAGCCGAGAAACTGATTAAAATCCTCAACCAAAGCGAGCAGAACGAAGACAAGGCCGTCTGAAATTCGCAAAATATCCGAAACCGACACAAGGGCGTATTGAACACGCCCTTTTTATTTTTTCCCATTTTGGGTTGACACCCGATTCCCCTCAAGCCTTTCCTATTTCGCCATTTCAAAAACCAACCTTTTTCACTTTTCCCAAACACTGCTTACAGGCCGTCTGAAAAATATAGGGCGCAAGTGAAATAAAACTTTTATGCCCACACCAAAGGCCGTCTGAACCCCGAATCGCAAGGTTTCAGACGGCCTGCTGTATTCAACCGGATACCTTTTATTTTTTGCAATAAAAAACCCTTTGCCTATCCATTTCAGCTACTGCCCACTATGGATTTAGGCACACCATACTCGTCCTTTTTACTAGGTCTTCAGTACACCCAAGCCCTATATCAACACTATCCCTTCGTTTTAATGATGCAACTTTTTATTCCGAAATATGTCTATCCCTACATTCACTTGAAAAAAGATTCAATACCTTGTAAATTTATAAAAAGATAGTAATTATCATCATATTTTGAAGGAATGACTCATGAGATTTACGCAACTTTCTGCTTTGATTGCCGCCGCCGCTTTATCCGTCGGCTCCGTATCGGCTTTTGCCAAACCCGTTCAGCTGACCGATACCGTCGGCCGTAAGGTAACCGTCGACCTGCCTGCCAAGCGCGTGGTTTTGGGCTTCTACTACCAAGACTACATGGCCATCGGCGGTAAAACCGCGTTGGACAACGTTGTCGGCTTCTCCAAAGCAGTTTGGGCCGACTGGGCGCCACCAAGCTGGGCGGCATTCAGCAAAGCCGTGCCTAAACTGAATCAGCTGACCGACGTGGGCGAAGTGGAAGTCGGCACTTTCTCGATTGAGAAAGTATTGGCGTTGAAACCCGATTTGCTGGTTTTGGCCGAATGGCAATACAAGGCTCTGGGTTCCGATCTCGACCGCATCAACAAAGCCGGCATCCCCATCGTCGTGTTGGACTACAACGCGCAAACGGTGGCCAAACACGTTCAATCGACCAAACTCATCGGCACATTGACCGGCCAGCAGCAAAAAGCCGACAAACTGGCGGCGGATTACAAACGCGTTGCCGACACCATCCAGGCGCGCGTGCAAAAAGCCAACCTGCCCAAGCCTAAAGTCTATGTCGAGTTCGGCAACAAAGGCCCTGCCGAACACAGCGTTACCTTCGGCAAGAGCATGTGGGGTTCGATGGCAACGCTGGTCGGCGGCAACAATATCGCTGCCTCTTCAGTCGAGTTCTACGGCCCGATTAATCCTGAAAAAGTCCTCGCCGCCAAACCTGACGTCATCGTGATTACCGGCCGCGAAACCGAATTGAAGAAAAACCCTGCCGCCATGGTGATGGGCTGGGGCATTCCGAAAGCGGAAGCGGAAAAACGCTTGGCCGGTTTTGCCAAACGCGCCGGCTGGGCCAACCTGCCTGCGATTAAAAACAACCGCCTCTACGCCGCCTACCACGCCAACTCGCGCACGCTGTCCGACAGCGCATCGATTCAGTTTATGGCCAAAGCAATTTATCCGCAGTTGTTTAAAGATTTCAACCCTGAGAAGACCTATATGGACTTCTACCGCCAAAACCTGCCTGTTGTACCAAATGGTACGTTCTACCTCTATCCGAAAGGACAATAAGGTAGTTTAGATTTTCAGACGGCCTTTTAAATCGGAAGGCCGTCTGAAATTTTTGCGGAAGAAAAAGGCAAACCTGTTTCTCCCCTTTCACAACACTCTTTTTTAAAGGTTTGAAACATGAATGATTCGGTTGTCGCCGAGATTGTGAAAAACCAGCGCAAGTTGGAAGGCAAGCGTTGGTTGATTGTGTTGATGTTTTTAGTCATCGCAGCGGTCAGTTTCCTATTCGACATCGCCACCGGCCCTGCGATGACAGACACGCTGCCCGTCGGCGAAGTGGTCAATGTTTTGCTGGGCAAACCCGAAGTCGATGAAATGAACCGCCTGATTGTGATGGATTTGCGCCTGCCGATTGCGGTGATGGCCTTGGTGGTCGGCGCGGCTTTAGGTGTCGGCGGTGCGGAAATTCAAACGCTCCTGAACAACCCGATGGCCAGCCCTTATACGCTGGGCTTGGCGGCGGCGGCGGGTTTGGGCGCGTCGGCGGTGATTGCGTTCGGCGGTTTCGGGCTGCCTGAAACGGTCGCCGTTCCCATCGGTGCGTTTGTGATGACCATGCTGGCTTCGGGCATCTTGTTTCTGTTTGCCTCAGCGCGCCGCTTCAATTCGGCGATGTTGGTGTTGGTGGGGATTGCGCTGTTGTTCCTGTTTCAGTCGATTTTGTCGCTGATTCAATTTATCGCCGCGCCTGAGATTTCGCAGCAGATTCTGTTTTGGCTGTTCGGCAGCCTGACCAAGGCGACTTGGGAAACAGTCATCGTTACGGCGGCGGTTACGGCGGTATGCGTGTTTCTGCTTTCGCGCGATGTGTGGAAGCTGACTGCGCTGCGCTTGGGCGAAGAACGCGCCGTCGGGCTGGGCATCAATCTGCAACTTTTGCGTCTGAAAACGCTGGTATTGGTGGCGGTGATGACGGCGACGGCAATCAGTTTTGTCGGCGTGATCGGCTTCATCGGCTTGGTCGCGCCGCATGTGGCGCGGATTCTTTTGGGCGAAGACCAACGTTTCTTCCTGCCCGGTGCGATGCTGGCAGGGGCGGCGTTTTTATCGGTGGCGAGCGTGTTGTCCAAGGTAATTATCCCGGGCGCGCTGTTTCCGGTGGGCATCGTTACGTCGTTTGTCGGCGTGCCGTTCTTCTTCTGGATTGTATTAACGAAACGATAGGCCGTCTGAAATGTTGAAACTTGAAAACGTACACATCCGGCGCGGCGATTATGTGGTCGCCGACAATATCGATTTGACGCTGGAACAAGGCAAAGTCTATTCCGTGCTCGGCCCCAACGGCACGGGCAAATCCTCGCTGATGAAAACGATTTTCGGCGAAGTGGCGCACAAAGGCACCATCCGCTACGGTGACGAAGTGTTGAGCAAAATCCACCTGCAAAGCTGGCGCAAACGCATAGGTTATATGCCGCAGGACACCGCCGCCGAAGCCTCGCTGACCGCGCTGGAAGTCGTGTTGCTTGGCCGCATGGACGCGCTGCACATGCACGTCGGCGACGAACTGCTGCACGAAGCTGCAAGTATCATGGCGGAGCTGGGCATCGGCCATCTGGCACACCGCGACGTCATGCGGCTTTCCGGCGGACAGCGGCAGCTCGTCATGTTTGCCCAAGTCATGCTGCGCCGCCCCGAAATCCTGATGCTGGACGAACCGGTCAGCGCGCTGGATATGCACCACCAGCTCAATCTTTTGGAACGCGTGGTGCAATACACGCACGAACACAATCTGGTTACGCTGATGGTCTTGCACGATTTGAGCCTCGCCGCGCAGTTTTCAGACGGCGTGATTCTGCTCGGCGAAGGCAAAGTACAGGCGCAGGGAGCGCCTCAGGACGTGTTGCAGGCGGACATGATAGGCAGGCTGTACAAAGTGGACATCGAACTCTTATACGACAGCAAAGGCCTGCCCGTTATCCGCCCGATGCGGCAGAGTGCGTAACCTAACCGCTCCTGAAATGTCGGATTGAGCATCCGGCCTGCGAACTCCCTGCAACTCATCCCCTCTCCCGCGGGAGAGGGTTAGGGAGAGGGCGGTAAGCCCAAGGCTTGCCTCTCCGACTCATCAGCCCGACCCATATTTTTTATCCTTAGAAAGGACTCCCCCCATGAAAAAATCCCTCTTCCTCCTGATGCTGACCGCATCCCTTAGCGCACACGCCGCCAACCACGAAGTCAAAATGCTCGACAACGGCAAAGACGGCAGCATGGTGTTCGAACCCGGCTACGTCAACGCCAAAGTCGGCGACACCGTAACCTTCAAAGCCACCAACAGCGGCCACTGGGTACAAAGCAAAGCCCTGCCCGAGGGCGTTGCCGACTTCCTCTCCGAAGACGGCAAAGACTTCACCCTCAAGCTCGACAAAGAAGGGGTGTACGTCTACACCTGCCCGCCGCACCGCATGATGAACATGAGCGGCGTGATCCAGGTCGGCAAACCAGTGAACAAAGCCAAAGCGCAAGCCGTTGTCGATGAAATGGAAAACCGCGCCATGCAAAGCAAAGGCCGTCTGAAAAAATACATGGCGCAAGTGAAGTAAAAGCGTTTATGTCTGCATTAAAGGCCGTCTGAAACCTTTCAGACGGCCTGTTTCCTTTGCGTAAAACACGCATCAAAGCTATATCTTCCGTTTCAGTTTCCGATAAAATAGGCCTATTCCGACACAAGACCCGTAAGCATGATACGCCGCCTTTACGCCACGCTGTGGCACCTCGCCCCCTTCCTGATCCGCCGCCACCTGCGCCGCCGCGCCCTCAAATCCCCAGCCTATCTCGAGCATTGGGACGAGCGTTTCGGGCAGGCGTATCCCAATCCCGTGCAACGCCCGATTTGGATACACGCCGTATCCGTCGGCGAAACGCGTGCGGCCGAGCCTTTGGTGCAGGCATTGCGCCGCCATTTTCCCGACTCGCCGTTTCTGATTACCCAAATGACGCCGACCGGCCGCGCCACCGCGCAATCCCTGTTCCCCGATGCGCAATGCCGTTACCTGCCCTACGACAAATCCGAATGGGTCGCCCGGTTTTTAGCCGAACACCGCCCCATCTGCGGCATTTTGATGGAAACCGAAATCTGGCCCAACCTGATGCACGGCTGCCAAAAAGCAGGCATTCCCCTCTTTCTGGCCAACGCGCGCCTCTCCGAAAAATCCCAACGCGGCTACCTCAAAATCCGCAAGCTGGTCGAGCCAGCCATGCAGACCCTCTCCGGCTGCTTTGCCCAAACCGCCGCCGATGCCGAACGCCTGCACCTCATCGGCGCGTCCAACGTCCACGTCTGCGGTAACACCAAATACGACATCGCGCCCCCCGACGACCTGCGTCCGCTTGCCGCCGCCTTTAAAGAACGCATCGGCGCACGAGCCGTCGTCGTCTGTGCCAGCACGCGCGTGTACAAAGGCACAGACGAAGTCGAGCTGCTCCTCAAAGCATGGCAGGGCTACCGCGGCAATGCCTTGCTGGTCATCGTCCCGCGCCACCCTGAAAATTTCCAGACGGCCTACGATACCGCCAAATCGCTTGGTTATACCGTGCAAAAACGCAGCGACGGACAACCCGTTTCCCCCGACACACAAGTTTGGATAGGCGACAGCATGGGTGAGCTTGCCGCCTACTACCTCAGCGCAGACATTGCCTTCGTCGGCGGCAGCCTCGTCGATGCCGGCTGCCAAAACATCATCGAACCCATCGCCTGCCGCGTCCCCACCCTCTTCGGCTACTCCAACTACAACTTCGCCCAAGCCTGCAAAGGCGCAGTCGAAGCCAAAGCCGCCGTCCGCGTCGAAACCGCCGAAGCCTGGTACAGAACCACGCGCCAATACCTCGACGACGAAACGCTGCGCCAACAGCTGATCAGCCACACCGAGCAATTCATTTCGCAACACCAAGGCGCCAGTGCCAAAATTGCCAAAGCGATTGCCGATTGTTTGAACCAGCGTTAAACAATAAAAAACCGCCCGTTCATGACAAACAGGCGGAAACTGAAAAACAGTTTTTTGTTTTCAGCCGTTTAATTGACTAAGAGCAGGAACAGGGTTAAGATAATCCTAACGACTGTCCGCAGTCTCAGCCATGAACGACCTTTCGGCTTGGTTCGTTTCATGTTGAAACTCTCCTTTCTAGGGAGGTTCAAATAAAACAGCCCCACTGCCATGGGGCTGTTTCACTACCTAGCCCCGCAACAATTATATCCAAACTTCCTAAAATCATTCCAAACAAATTTCCACTGAAAAGGCCGTCTGAAACCCCAACGTTTTGGGTTTCAGACGGCCTTTTCTCAACCTACAAACTTAACGTCCTGCTTTCAACACGCGGCGTGCAAACACGAACATACCGAAGACAAAAAACGCCAAGCCCAGCCATTTGGCGGCCGTATCCCAGTTTTCCAGGTTCAGGGCCAAAGGTGCATCCGAACCGCCGTTGGTTACGGAGAAGGCGATGATAAACGCCATAATCACACCGATCAGGCTCTCGCCGACAATCAAACCGGCGGAAAACAGCGTACCGATACGTTCCGCATTTTTCAGACGGCCTTCACGGTTTTCCTGACGGCGGGCGATGACGGATTTCAACACCGCCGCCAATACCGCGCCGATTACAATCGGCATATTCACAGACGGCGGCAGGTAAATGCCCATGCCCACGGCCAATACCGGCAAAGCACGCTTGCCGCCGGAAGATTTGCGCAATGTGAAATCGACCGCAATCAACGCCACGCCGATGCCCACGCCGGTGAAAATATAATCCCATTGCAAATTGTGCGAGAAAATACCTTGGGCGATGGTGGTCATCAAAGTTGCCTGAGGCGCGGCAAGGGCTTGGGCCGCATCCATGCCTTCACGCGGCATCGCGCCGGTAAAGCCGTAGGCTTCATACAAAAGCTCCAACACAGGCGAAATCACCACAGCACCGACAACGCAGCCGACAATCAACGCAACCTGCTGTTTCCAAGGCGTTGCCTTTACCAGATAACCCGTTTTCAAATCCTGCAGGTTGTCATTGGAAATCGAAGCCACACAAATTACAGACGCACCGCAAAACAGCGTCAACGCCAGCAGGAATTTGCGGTTTGCCTCGTCCGCCATCAAGCCGCCGGATTCGCCGACCAGCAGCAACACCAGCGAAATGATAACGATAGAGACGATGCCCACACCCGAAATCGGGCTGGAAGACGAACCGACCAAACCGGCCATATAACCGCAAGCCGCGGCCACCAAAAAGCCGATAATCGAAGCCAGCAACGTACATACGACCACCAACAGCCAAGCCAAACCGCCGGAAATATGCGAGTCGCCGATAAAGTGGAAGAAGGACACGCCCAACACCAGCATCATCGCCAATACCCAGGCAATCATCGCCTTAGGCGACAAATCCTGTTCCGTGCGCTCGGTCATCTGCGCGCCGCCGAAATTGCGGAAAGACAGGCGCATACCCTCGACCATCGGTTTCATCAAAGTCAACAGCGTCCAAATAGCCGCGATACCGATCGTACCCGCGCCGATAAAACGGACTTTTTCCTTCCACAAAGACATCGCAAAAGGAATCATCTCCATATCGGCAGGTTGCGGAATATGCGCCGACAGATAAGGCACGGCCACGCCCCAGGCAATCGAAATACCCAGCAAAATCGCGATACCGCCGGTCAGGCCGACCAGATAGCCCGCGCCCAGCAAAGCCAGCGAAAAGCCCATCGGCACTTGAAACACCGACGCGCCGCCTTTAAACCAAAAGCTCGCGCTGTCCGCCACCACGCGCAAACCGCTTGCGCAGAAGCTCATCAAACCGGCCAGAGCGCCGCCCGACATCAACTCCTTGATACCGCTGCCGCCTTCCTGTTTGTCCGCATCATGGTCGCCGACCTTCAAAATCTCGGCCGCCGCCACGCCTTCCGGATAAGGCAAATCGCTCTTCACCACCATCGCATAACGCAAAGGCACAGTGAAAATCACGCCCAAAATACCGCCGGACATACACAGCAGCGTTGTCTGCCAAAACGGGAAGCCCGCCCAATAACCGGCCATCAGCAAACCCGGCAGAATAAAAATAATACTGGAGAGCGTACCCGCGGCCGAAGCCTGAGTCTGCACCATATTATTTTCCAGAATATTGCTGCCTTTAAAAAACTTCAAAACCGCCATCGAAATCACCGCAGCCGGAATCGAAGACGCAAAAGTCAGGCCCACCTTCAAGCCCAAATACACATTGGATGCCGTAAAAATCACCGTAATCAACGCACCGAGTATCATCCCCCGCAGCGTCAGCTCACGGAAACTCGCATAAGGATCAACCGCCTGTTTCATAAAAATATTCCTTTTCAGGTAAACAATCGAACCGGAAACTTTTCAGACGGCCTTGTGCCACACAAAGGCCGTCTGAAAAACAACCGTCTTATTGCCATTGTAATGAACTATCCGATTACACGCAAAAGCGGCACAACAATCAATGACATTACTATATAGAACCACTATAATCCCAAGATTACGAAAATTTTCAATCAAAATTAAATTATTGTTTTCAAAATAACTATATCAAGGATTAAGATATGAGACAGACTGGTGCAAATCATGCGCTTGAACAAGCCTTCCTAAACGATCTAGATGAAAAACTTTGGTCATCTGCCGATAAACTGCGCCAGCAGCTTGATGCCGCCAATTACAAACACATCGTACTCGGCCTCATTTTCCTGAAATACATCTCCGACAGCTTCACCCATCAACAAGCCAAAATTCAGGCGGAGCTGAGCGACCCCGAAAATCCACTCTATCTTGACCGCACTTTTTACGATACAGACGAAGAATATCAAGAAGCCTTAACCGTCGAACTGGAAAACCGCGACTACTACACCGCCGACAATGTGTTCTGGGTGCCGCAGCAAGCCCGTTGGGACGAGATTAAAGCCGTTTCCATCTTAAACATCGGCGCAGAGCTGCCTTGGGGAGGGAAATTTTCCGGCGTGGCCAAACTGATTGACGATGCCTTTGATGCCATTGAAAAAGACAACGAAAAACTCAAAGGCGTACTCCAACGCATTAGCGGCTATGCCGTAAACGAAGACACCCTGCGCGGACTGATTATCCTCTTCTCCGATACCCACTTTACCCGCCCGACTTACAACGGCGAGCCCGTACATTTAGGCGCAAAAGACATTCTCGGCCACGTTTACGAATACTTCCTCGGTCGCTTTGCCCAAGCCGAAGGCAAACGCGGCGGGCAATATTTCACGCCGAAATCCATTGTTTCCCTGATTGTCGAAATGCTCGAGCCATACTCCGGCCGCGTATATGACCCGGCTATGGGCAGCGGCGGCTTTTTCGTGCAAACCGAACGCTTTATCACCGCCCATCAAGGCAACATCAACAACGTTTCCATCTACGGGCAAGAATTCAACCCCACCACCTGGAAACTCGCTGCCATGAACATGGCCATCCGCGGCATTGATTACGACTTCGGCAAACACAACGCCGACAGCTTCACCCAGCCGCAACACATCGACAAAAAGATGGATTTCATCATGGCAAACCCGCCATTCAATATCAGCGATTGGTGGAGCGAATCCCTGGCCGACGACCCACGTTGGGCATACGGCACCCCGCCCAAAGGCAACGCCAACTTCGCTTGGCTGCAACACATGATTTACCACCTCTCGCCCAACGGCAAAATGGCATTATTGCTTGCCAACGGTTCCATGAGCAGCCAAACCAACAACGAAGGCGAAATCCGCAAAGCCATCATCAATGCCGACTTGGTCGAATGTATGGTCGCCCTACCCGGCCAACTCTTCACCAACACCCAAATCCCCGCCTGTATTTGGTTTTTAAACCGCAACAAAAAGCGCAAAGGCGAAGTGTTGTTTATCGACGCCCGCCAAATCGGCTATATGAAAGACCGCGTATTGCGCGATTTCACCGCTGACGACATCGCCAAAATTGCCGATACTCTGCACGCTTGGCAACAATCAGACGGCTATGAAGACCAAGCCGCTTTCTGCAAATCTGCCACTTTAGAAGAAATTAAAGATAACGACTTCGTCCTCACACCGGGACGCTATGTCGGCACTGCAGAACAAGAAGATGACGGCATACCATTTGCAGAAAAAATGCAAAATCTGACCGCTCTTTTGAAGGAACAGTTTGCGAAAAGTGCGGAATTAGAAGCGGAGATTAAGAAGAGTTTGGGAGGATTGGGGTATGAGTAAAGCTAAATTAAAAGATTTATGTTTAAAAATAGGTAGTGGTGCAACTCCCAAAGGTGGAAATAACGTTTATCTAGATAAAGGCAACTATTCCTTAATTAGAAGCCAAAATATTTATAATGAAGGTTTTTCTGAACAGGGAATAGTTTATATTTCCGATGCTGATGCTAAAAAATTAGAAAATGTAGATGTTAAAGAAGATGATGTTCTAATAAATATCACGGGAGATTCTGTTGCTCGAGTTTCATTACCTAATAAAAAATACTTACCTGCAAGAGTTAATCAGCATGTCTCAATTTTAAGAGCTAATCCTGAAAAATTAGATTTTAAATTTTTAAAATATGTATTAGTTGAAAAATCAATGCAGGAATACTTATTAACATTAGCTAGTTCTGGTGCAACTAGAAATGCTTTAACAAAGGCTATGCTTGAAAATATAGAGATCGATCTACCATCATTAAATGATCAGAAAAGGATTTCTAATTTTTTATCAAAATTTGATGAAAAAATCCAAATCAATACCCAAATCAATCAAACCTTGGAACAAATCGCCCAAGCCCTGTTTAAAAGCTGGTTTGTCGATTTCGATCCCGTACGTGCCAAAGTCCAAGCCCTTTCAGACGGCCTTAGCCTTGAACAAGCAGAACTGGCAGCCATGCAGGCAATCAGCGGAAAAACACCCGAAGAACTGACCGCACTTTCACAAACACAGCCTGACCGCTACGCCGAATTAGCCGAAACCGCCAAAGCGTTTCCGTGTGAGATGGTGGAGGTTGATGGGGTTGAGGTGCCGAAGTGGTGGGAGGTTAAGCGGATTGAGGAAGTTATCAAAAGAATTCCTGTGGGTAAAAAATACAGCTCAAAAACTGCATTTTCCGAAGGTTTAGTACCTATTTTGGATCAAGGAAGATCGGGCGTTATTGGTTATCACAATGATGAACCAGGCGTAAAAGCAAGCATTGAAGATCCAATTATTGTATTTGCCAACCACACTTGCTATATGCGTTTAATTTCTTACGATTTTAGTGCTATTCAAAATGTATTTGCTTTTAAAGGAAAAGAGTGTGATGTATTCTGGGTTTACCTTGCCACACTAGGAAAGCAAGAGTTTGTAGAGTACAAAGGACATTTTCCTGATTTTTTAATTAAGGAAATTATTGTTCCACCAAAAAAATTAACAGCACTATTTAGAAAATATGTAAAGGAGAGTTTCTCAAAAATTTTCATTAACAATAGAGAGAATTCTAGTTTAGCTAAAATTAGAGATTTATTATTGCCTAAATTATTAAATGGAGAAATTTAAAATGACTAGAAATGTAGTTGATTACATTGATAAGATCAGAAATGGAATTTTGCATGACAAAATTTCTACCGATATACCTAATTATAGATTACTTTGCTCTGCTTTGGATATTGTTTCTGATGCTGAAGATGGAATTTATAGCTATCTAAATTTAAAAAATGAAAATGGTAGAGGTCTTAATTACATATATTGTTATGGAATTATATCTTTAGCAGAAACTGAAGCCCATGCAATAAAAGTAATTTATAAAATATTACTTAATAAAGATTTAGATATAGCCTCAATCCCCGATTTAGATATAGTGAGATTACTCAGAAATAAAATATTTGCTCATCCTGTCGATTTAAATAAACGACACGGTAAACAAGGTTTTGGTATTGTTGCGAGCTACTTATCAACTTTTAGCTTCTCACCTTACTCTTTTGAAAACGATGATTATCAAGGTGGTAATGAATTAAGTTTGTATGAAAAAGTCAAAAATTTAGCCAACAATAAAACAAACTATAATGCTCTAATCATTGACATTAAAGAATTGATTGAAAAACAGCAGATCATTTTATGTAAAAAATTGAAAGAAATAGAAACCGAATACCAGTTATAAGATTTCATAAACTTTGCCAAATCTCCCCTATCCCCTCTTTGCTAAAGAAGGGGATTATTTGGAAGGTTTGCTGATTACAAGCGGTCGAATTTGCAGAAAAATTTGCCAATGAAAAACATATAAATCCAAATTAAGCCCAATACTATTTTCCTCTTTCGTAAAGGGGATATTTAAAACCAATACACTAAGGAGCTTGTCATGCTCAACGAAAACGACATCGAACAACTCACCCTTAAACACCTGCAATCCCTCGGCTGGGAATATCGCTATGGTAAAGACTTGCCTGTTCATGAAGGCGAGTTTGCCCGTGGCGATTTAAGCGGTGTGGTCTTTATTGAGCAACTGCGAGAGGCAGTGCGTAAGCTTAATCCGCAACTGCCTGAAAGTGCGGTTGATTCTGTGGTCAAATCGGCGACGAAAAGCGATATTGGCGACTTGGTAGTACGTAATCAGGCGTTTTATAAACTGTTGCGTGATGGCGTACGGGTGGAATATCAGGCTGACGGTGAGCAGAAAATTGAGATGGCGCGCTTGGTGGATTTTGAGCATGTGAAGAACAACCGTTTTGTTGCCGTCAATCAGCTAGAAATCCGCAGCCGTAAAGGGGGCAAACGGATTCCTGATATTATCGGCTTTGTCAATGGTCTGCCCTTGGTGGTATTTGAGCTGAAAAATCCGTTGCGTGAATCGGCGGATTTGTTGCAGGCGTTTAATCAGTTTGAAACCTATAAAGATGAAATTGCAGAGCTGTTTGTTTACAACCAAGCCTTGATTATTTCAGACGGCATTGCCGCACGCTTGGGCTCGCTTTCGGCAGATTTCCAACGCTTTACGCCGTGGAAAGTGGTCGATGAAAAAAATAAAAGCGCGCGCTTATATTTTGACGATGAATTGCAAAGCCTGCTCAATGGCTTGCTGAAGCCTGAGGATTTATTGGACTATATCCGCTATTTCGTCTTATTTGAGCGGGATTCCAGCGGTAAAACCATCAAAAAAATCGCGGCATACCATCAATATTACGGCGTAAATGAAGCGGTAGATTCCACCCTTTTTGCGACTTCGGAAAAAGGCGACCGCCGCATTGGCGTGATGTGGCATACGCAGGGTTCGGGTAAGTCGATTTCCATGTTGTTTTATGCCGGCAAACTGCTTGCGCAGCCTGAATTGAAAAATCCGACGATTGTGGTGGTTACCGACCGCAACGATTTGGACGGTCAGCTCTTCCAAACCTTTTCTTCAGGCAAAAATTTAATCAAACAAACGCCGCAGCAAGTGGAAGACCGCGATCAACTGCGCCAACTGCTCGCGCAAAATGAAGTCGGCGGCGTATTTTTTACGACGATTCAGAAATTCGCCCTAAATGAGGAAGAAAGTCGCTTCCCTGTTTTAAATGAGCGCAGCAATATTATTGTAATCAGCGATGAGGCACACCGCAGCCAATATGGCTTTACGCAAAAATTGCATAAAGGCAAGTTTCAAGCAGGCTACGCCCGCCATTTGCGCGATACGCTGCCTAATGCTTCGTTTATCGGTTTTACCGGTACGCCGATTAGCCTAGAAGATAAGGACACGCAAGATGTGTTCGGGCGCTATGTGTCGATTTATGACTTACAAGATGCGGTGGAAGACGGTGCAACCGTGCCGATTGTGTATGAAGCGCGCCAAATCCGCTTAAACGAAAAAGAACACGATGAGCTATTCAAAGAAATTGATGATTTGCTGGAAGAGAAGCAATCCCCTGCCCTGCGTTTGCAGGAAAAATTGCTGGGTTCGCAAGCCCGTCTGGCTGATTTAGCCGCGGATTTTGTGCAGCATTTTGCCAAACGCAATGAAGTCGTCGACAGCAAAGCGATGATGGTGGTTTCCAGCCGTCAGATTTGCGTGGATTTATACAATGAAATCATCAAACTGCGCCCTGAATGGCATTCGGACAATATTAACGAAGGGGCGATTAAAATTGTGATGACGGGTTCGGCTTCCGATGCGCCGGAAATGCAGAAACACGTTTACAGTAAACAGGACAAACAAACGCTGGAACGCCGTTTTAAAGACCCGAACGATCCGCTGAAAGTGGTGATTGTGCGCGATATGTGGCTGACGGGCTTTGATGCGCCTTGTTGTAATACGATGTATATCGACAAGCCGATGCAGGGGCATAACCTGATGCAGGCAATTGCGCGGGTTAACCGTGTATTCCGCAATAAAAGCCGAGAAAATGGCGGCTTGATTGTGGATTATGTCGGTATTGCCGAAAAACTCAAAGAAGCAACCCAGCAATACACCAATTCGCAAGGCAAGGGCAAGCTGACGGATAACGTAATTGATGTGTTCTTTAAAATGAAAGAGCATTTGGAATTTATCCGTAGCCTGTTTGCAACGCCGGTTGAAGGGAAAACCTTTGATGTTCAGACGGCCTTAGAAAAAGATAATCCGCATGATCTTTTGATGGCAATTCGTTTTGCCGCCAACCATATTTTAAGCCTCGATCAATTACCGTTTGATGGCAAAGCGCACGAGCAACATTGGTTTAATAAAAAAGAAACCGAGCCGCGCAAAAAAGCCTTTTTGAAAGCGGCAGGATTGGTGAAAAAAGGCTATATGCTATGCGGCGCATTGGCTGAAGTTGAGCCATACAGCCAAGAAATTGCTTTTTATGATGCCGTTCGCTCGATTCTCACGAAGAGCAAACAAAATGGTACGGGTTCTAATGAAAGACAGATTTTATTGAAAAAATTGGTCAATCAAGCCGTCTATTCCGAAGGCGTGATTGATTTGTTTGATCTGCTGGAAAAACCGCAGCCTCAAATCAATCTACTTTCTGAAGAGTTTTTGCAGACCATTAAAAACAGCCCGACCAAGAACTTATGGGTCAGCGCGGTGGAGCGTTATTTAGCAAGCGAAATCAAAGCCAAATCAGGCGCAAACCTCACCTTGCAAAAAGACTTCGAGCAGCGTTTAAAAGAAGCCCTAAATCAATACCACAACCATAATTTAAGCGTGGTAGAAATTTTGGATGAGCTTTTCAAAATGAGCCAAGACTTCCAAGAACGCTTAGCTTTAGGTGAAAAGCTGGGGCTGAAAAAAGAAGAACTCGCTTTCTACGAAGCCCTAGCCCAAAACCAAAGCGCCCGAGAGCTGATGGGCGATGAAGTATTGAGCAAACTTGCCAAAGAAATTACCGATACTTTAAGACGCTCGGTTACCATCGACTGGCAATACAAAGAAGGCGTACGCGCCAAAATGCGTATTCTCGTGAAACGAGCTTTACAGCGTTATAAATACCCGCCTGATAAACAGGAAGAAGCCGTGAGCTATGTGATTAAGCAAGCGGAGGAAGTAGCCGAAGAATTACTGAGTGAGGCATAGCGTAGGATTTGGGGCAGTTTGACGGTTTCAGGTAAAATAACGCCAAATTCATCAACCGTTCAGAAAGCCGCCGCCATGTATTCACTCGTCCGCCCCATCCTGTTCCGTTTCGATGCTGAAAAGGCCCATCATTTCACGCTCAACAGTTTGTGTACCGCCGAAAAACTCGGCCTGCTGCCCAAAGTGGACAGCCACACCCGGCCAACCGAGCTGATGGGTTTGCAGCTGCCCAATCCGGTCGGCTTGGCGGCGGGTTTGGACAAAAACGGCGAGTGCATCGATGCGTTTGCCGCGTTGGGTTTCGGCTTTGTCGAAATCGGCACGGTAACGCCCAAGCCGCAGCCGGGCAATCCGCAGCCGCGCCTTTTCCGCGTTCCCGAACACCAAGGCATCATCAACCGCATGGGTTTCAACAACCACGGCATCGATGCGATGATCCGTAACATTGAAAACAGCCGCTTTAAAGGCATTTTGGGCATCAACATCGGTAAAAATGCCGTTACGCCGATTGAAAACGCGGCCGACGATTATCTGATTTGCCTGGAAAAAGCCTACGCCCACGCGAGCTACATCACGGTCAATATTTCCTCCCCCAATACGAAAAACCTGCGCGCCTTGCAGGGCGGCGACGAATTGAGCGCATTGTTGGAAGCCTTGAAAAACAAACAGGCGCAACTGGCGGCTGCGCATGGCAAATATGTGCCGCTGGCGGTTAAAATCGCGCCGGATTTGGACGAAGCGCAAATCGACGACATCGCCCATGTGGTCAAATCCGTGGAAATGGACGGCATCATCGCCACCAACACGACCATCGACAAATCCAGCTTGGGCAGTCATCCGCTCGCAGGCGAACAAGGCGGCTTGAGCGGTTTGCCCGTGCGTGAGAAAAGCAATCAGGTGTTGAAACTTTTAGCAGAACGCATTGACGGCAAGCTGCCGATTATCGGCGTCGGCGGCATTATGAACGGCGAGGACGCGGCAGAAAAAATCCGCTTGGGCGCCAGTGCGGTTCAGGTGTACAGCGGTTTGATTTATCGCGGCCCTGAGTTGATTAAAGAGTGTTTGGCTGCGTTGAAATAATACTTTTCCAAAAACAAGGCCGCCTGAAATCTTTCAGACGGCCTTTTGATGTGCTTTCATTCTTCAAACAGATTGCCTTGTGCCAATAAGGTTTTGACCGGTGCGAAATCGCGGCGGTGTTCCGGCAAGACGCCGTATTGTTTCAATGCGGCCAAATGTTGCACCGTGCCATAACCTTTGTGGCGGTCAAACCCGTATTGCGGATAGCGTTTCGCCAATTCATACATTTCCGCGTCGCGCGCGGTTTTGGCCAAAACCGAAGCGGCGGAAATTTCGATGATTTTGCTGTCGCCGTTGACCACGGCTTCGGCAGGAACATTCAAATCTTTCGGCACGCGGTTGCCGTCTATCCACACTTTGTCGGGCGCGACCGACAGCCCCTCGATGGCGCGCTTCATCGCAGCCATGGTTGCGTGCAAGATGTTCAGTCTCAAGATTTCGTCGGGGTCGGCAAAGGCAATGCTCCACGCAACCGCCTGTTCCTTAATCATCTGCGCCAACATATCGCGCTTTTTTTCGCTCAGTTTTTTTGAGTCGGTCAAACCCGGCAGGTCAAAATGTTCCGGCAAAATCACTGCCGCCGCAAATACGCTGCCGACCAAAGGGCCGCGCCCCGCCTCGTCCACGCCTGCGCTTAAAACCGTCGCCATTTCTTCACCGCCTGTCTGATTCAAAGCCGCCATTATATCCGCTTGCGGCAGAGAAATTCTGCAATAGTTCAAACCGTTGGGGATCAGTTCAAATTTCATCTGCTTTACCAATCAGTTATAATTTACATCCCCACATACCGATACGTCTTACAACATGCCTGCCCAATCCGAACGCCTTCATTTTTCCGAACGCTGGCTCAACGCCTACGAACGCTACCGCTATCGCCGCCATATCCACGCCTTCCGCCTCGGCTTGGCGATCGTATTCTCCACCCTCTTGGCCAAAGTCTTCCATCTGCAACACGGCGAGTGGATCGGCATGACCGTCTTTGTCGTCCTCGGCATGCTGCAATTCCAAGGCGCGATTTACTCCAAAGCGGTCGAACGCATGCTCGGCACGGCCATCGGTTTGGGCGTCGGTTTGGCCGTTTTATGGTTGAACCAGCATTATTTGCAAGACGGCGTTTTCTTCTATCTGATTATCGGTGCCGCCAGCGCAGTGGCCGGTTGGTCTGCGGTCGGCAAAAATGGTTATGTCGCCATGCTTGCCGGTTTGACCATGTGCATGCTCATCGGCGACAGCAGCCACCACTGGCTCGACAGCGGCCTGATGCGCGCCATGAACGTTTTGATTGGTGCCGCCATCGCCATTGCCGCCGCCAAGCTCCTGCCCCTGCGCTCCACGCTCATGTGGCGCTTCATGCTTGCCGACAACCTCACCGACTGCGCCAAAATGATTGCCGAAATCAGCAACGGCAAGCGCATGACGCGCGAGCGTTTGGAACAAAACATGATTAAAATGCGCCAAATCAACGCCCGCATGGTCAAAAGCCGCAGCCATCTGGCCGCTACATCCGGCGAAAGCCACATCAGCAACAATATGATGGAAGCCATGCAGCATGCCCACCGCAAAATCGTCAACACCACCGAGCTGCTCCTGACCACCGCTGCCAAACTGCGTGCGCCCACGCTCAACGAAAACGAAATCCGCCTGCTCGACCGCCACTTCAACCAACTCCAACGCGAACTGCGCCTGACCGTCCGCCTCATCAAAGGCCACTACGCCCGCCGCATCCGCATCGATACTTCGCTCAATGCCGAACTAAGCAAACCGGCCGCCCGCCTGCATTACGACTGGCAAGGCTTCCTCTGGCTCAGCACCAATATGCGTAACGAAATCGCCGCATTGGTGATCCTGTTGCAACGTTCGCGCAATAAATGGTTGGACAAAAAAGAATTGCAACGCCTGAAAGAACACCTGCGCAACGACAACAAGCCCAAATCGGAAGAGGCCGTCTGAAAAACACAAATTCAAAATAAAAGACAAAAGCGAATTAGCCGCCGATGACACCGGCCAATAAAAAAGGCTGTCTGAAACCCCATGGTTCAGACGGCCTTTAGGCCATAACAAAATATGGTAGATACCTTTGCAAAATAGTCCCTTCTTCCAACAACCGAAACACAAACACAGGTTGTCGGCTGTTTTCGTGCCAAATATCCCCTTTTTTCTTACCGGATACCCCGTAACCAGGAACCCATTTTCGGCGGCAACAGGCACAATTAGCCCGTTGGCTGCTTTCAACAAGTTTAAACACATTGCCTTCAGATAGCTTTGCGCACTTACTTTGCTCAGCCCCAAATAGGCCACTCAGACATGGAAGAATTTACGGATAGTATCCCAAAACTTTGTTCGACCACATAACAGGTTTTCGACAAAATTGGTTACGTTTCGTTTGCGCTTCCATCAACAGGCAGTTGCGGTAGGTCTTGATATGATGTTGTCTTGTAATCAATGTACTTTCAAATATTGTGGTTTCCCATGCTGTCGTAGCCTTTAATTGATTTCGAAAATAGAATTTGGTTTATCCCAAAAGAAAATGTGAAAGTACGCTCGGAAAAAATTAAGAACCTCTATCCACCTATATCAAATTTTGTATTACAACAATTTATTAAGTTAAAAGAAGTAATAGGATCATCTGAATGATATTTCCCTTCTTTACACTATAAATAAGCATATAGGCACGAAAGTGATTTGTAACACGATTGGTGATCACCAAGTTTATTTCAAAAGAAAAAAACCTACTTTGGCAAATCGTCGAAATTATAATTCTCTAATAATTGGCGAAGAAGAATCGACTCCACATAACTTACATCATACAGGAACCTATCCTACAACAGGATATTATTGATACCAAAACTATGTTTTAAGCGATTCACGCGCCCAAAAGACATTATTTAATTAAAACACGACTATGCCGAAGAAAACCAAGTTATTTGGAGTAAGTTAGGGGAATATTTAATCTCTATTACTCAGGCTAACTGGATATTGTATAATATGTAATCTGGATGATTCTCAAAAAGTCCTTGAAACTACGATACGAAAATATAGGAGATGCTAGAGTAGAAAATTCATTTTTGAAAACTAATTTTATTATTATAAATCTAATTACCAATCAATTCTATTAATGGAAAACATCATGAATATCAATGAATACCTGCGCGACAATTTAAAAAGAATCTCTGAAAAAACACATATAGCTCCTGATATTGAAGAAAAAAAATTAAACAATGCCATTTCTTCCTTTAAATATCCAGGATCTCACAATAATGTAGTTGCCATATATGACAATACAGTGTTTGGAAGTTGTAAAACTGGTCTATTATTTACAGGCGAACAATTAATTTTAAAAGAAGATTTTTCTGACCCTCAATCAATTCAATATGAGAATATTGAATCTGTTAAATTGCAAGAAATAGTTAAAGATGCCGCAAAGAATAAGATAGAAACTCAGGTACTTATTACATCCAAAGAAGGGAAAAGAATTGTTCTGAAATCATTATTGCACAGCTTTAATTATCATGCTTTTGTTGATATTTTTAGCAAAGTTGTAACAGATGAAACACAATTTGAATTTAAGGATGAACAACAGCTTGTTCCTATTGAGGATATGCCAGAAAAATTAAAAACCGCTTATGTTCAATGTATTGCGAATATGGCTTTTGCTAATGACAACATAATTGATGAAAAAGAGTTAGCAGAAATTTTTGTTCTCATGTCCAGGATCAATTTACAACCTGAATCTCGTTCAATCATACGTTCTTATATGTGTAACCTAGATACTTTACAACCATTGGAAGTATTGTTATCTACCATTGCAGAAAATGAACCCGGTGGACAAATCAAAAATATTCATATTTCCTTAGTTAAAGACTTAATTAACACTTATATTTCCACCACTGGAATCGATGGAGATATTACAGATGAATCTATCAAAGGTTTTGATTTCCTGAATAATAATCGTCATTTATTTGAAGTATCAAATGATGACATCAATATTATCTTATCTACTATAAACACTGATAGGAAGATTTTGAATGACGAGTTGAGCGATGATGAAATTACAACATTACTGAAAGATGTTTCCTCAAAAGCTGCCGCTGTTGGTGTCCCTATTGCAGCTATCTATCTTTCAGGTTCTGTGATGGGGTTATCTGCTGCTGGTATTACTTCGGGCTTATCAGCATTAGGCTTAGGTGGGGTATTTGGTCTATCTGGGATGGTTACTGGCATTGGCGTTGCTGTTCTTATAGGTGTTGCTGCACACGTAGGTATACGTAAATTAACAGGTGCCGATGAAATTAGTAAATCCAAAAAACGTGAACTAATGCTAAACATGGTTATTCGTTTAACTCAAAAGACCATTGCCCAGCTAATTGAAGATATCAATTATGTCACTAAAGAACTTAATAAAACTATGAGCAATCAAGATGGATTGAATGAAAAAATTCGACATCTTACTTTATATTTACAACAACTTACATTATCAGGTCATGTGCTGAATGAGCGAAATGAAAATGTGCAAAAGAATGTTACTAAAATTCGCTGTGCCCAATACTTAGATGAGGAAAAATTACGTCAATTAACTTCAGAGCCTACCAAAAAAGAGTATTTCAACTTTATTCGTGATAAATATGAAGAAGTAGAAATGATTAATACGAAGAGCGAACAAAAAGAAACAATTATAAAATTGAGAGTAAAAAAAGATATTTCTCAAAATGATGTTGAGCATTTAGCCGCTGCTTTCGAGGCTATTGGTTATTTTGACGCAACTTCAGTAATAAAAAATAAAGTGAAAGGTTTGTTTGGTGGTTAATAAAAAACTAGCCCCTATGTACAACAACCAAGCCCGAGCCTTAACTGTACAAAAACATCAGTTAAGGCAGGCTACTGTACAATTAGGAGAAATACAATCTAACATAACTAGTATAAATCAAGATATTGAAAACTCAACTACTGAGTTAGATAATTTATTTAATCAATTAAAACAAATTGAACAAAATAACGTTCAATTTGTTTGTGAAGAAGATGAATTAACATTTATAGAAGTTAACACTTACCAAGAATACCAACCTAAATATTCAGTATTGAATGAACTGCAATCTATTGATATGGCAGATAATTGGGAAGCTTATTTATCTAATATTGAAAATTATGCTCATACACATCAAATTCAATTTGATGAAAATACATTTAACAATCTTTTGACCGATACCGAAAGATTGCAATTTGAAAAATGGGTTAAGGATGAATTTTCGATTAAAGGTGCAAATTGCGATAAATACGATTATATGCTTGCGGGTACTTGTGGCTTAATTGGTGGCCTAATCGATATTTTCCTGGTTGGAGCACCAGGCCAGGGGTATTTAACAAAATTTGCAGATGATCTAACTGATCAAGCTGTTAAGAAGTTTGCAAAACTAAATGGCTGGACTGTGAAAGAAGGGAAAGAAGAAAGTGTCAATAAGGCAATTGGTTTTTTAGAAAAAAAATTCGCTATTAACTACGACCATCGTCATTCTGCGGATGTTGGCAATCAATTCAAAATGACTACAAAAAATCACCATATTAAAAGTTTAGGCCATTCACCTGATTTGTTAGGGTTATTTTTTTCTATTCTAAACCAATTTACCAATACAGCTAGTTTTGTAGACCAAGGAAAAATTATTACTATTGATACAACAGAATATTCTACAACTGGAACTTCTTTTGAATTAAAGGGTAATACTGTTCCAGCTAAAATATTCAGTGGTTTTTGTAACTGGCTAGGACATTTGTTCTCTGATGCTGCAGGCTCTAGTGGAGCAAGAGGAGGAACAGGGCGCGGATCTGGTATTCCGATCCCATTCTATTCAATGTTGCAATTTTGCGAATTTGGTGAATTTGGGAAAGACAAACAAACATTTGCTACTATTGCTGTACGCGTTTTCCAAGAAGGCTATGATTTTCGTCATGGTATTGCACTAGCTATCCCTGTTTTAGTCACTGAATTATTGACACGTTTAATATGGGTTGTGAAGCGTAGATTCTTTCATAAGGAGGACTGGAAAAATTGTATTCCGAGTGCAAACAATCCAGAATTACGTCGAATGCTACTAATTGCACATGGGACACTATGTATATGTGATGCTGTTGACGCCGGTATTCGTTCAGGAACGAATCCAATCGTATTCTTAACTCATACTAATTTCATTGCATGGATACGTTTAGGTACAATTGCTTTAAAAGAAATTCCATCATGGTTTGCTGAAGGCTCAATAGATCATGCCGTCGCCAATCAATATTTAGACAGTGAATACAAACGATTATTAGCAACTATTTAGATATAAAAAATAAAGGCATATGCGCGATACGTATATGCCTTTATTTTTTCCTTTAGGCTTCTAATTTCAAACTACGAAGCAAAGCTTTTTTGCCTTACACTTGAAGACCTTTGCAGAATCCTCACCAAGACATTTAGAAGATTTTGCAAAGGGCTCATTAGGATATTTCCCAATAGCCAAAGTTTTCTGCTTTTTATTGAAGCGATAGTTAAATCGCCAGTATTTGCTGCCGTTGGGATGCAGCAAAAGTACTAGGCCTTAACCATCTGATAGTTTTTTAATGGTGGTTGGAGTTTCAGCGTGTCGAATTCTCGCTTCTGACAGTGCGTTCATTTCTATACCTTTCTGATTTCGTGTTGGTACAAAAATGGTAGCAAAGGAAATGTACCAACAAATGTACCAACAACAGTTTTGGACTTTAGCAGACACTGCTAGACTAAATTGAATGGTGGAAATAATCGCAAAAATACAACAGATTGAAATTAATAAGTTTTTCAGACTTTATTGGACGATATAGATATGAAAAAAGACCGCTATACAAGCGGTCTTTTTAGTATGTGGTTGCGGGAGCAGGATTCGAACCTACGACCTTCGGGTTATGAGCCCGACGAGCTACCATGCTGCTCCATCCCGCGTCAGAAGTTGTAACTATACGGAAAAACGGAATCGCTGTCAAGCGTTTTTGACAGAAAATATCCAAACGTTGCTTTACAAAAAACCGGCCGCGTGGTTTAATTTTCGTTAATAAAGAAACAGGGGTGCTGCTTTCAAACCGAGCGGCTGAGAAATACCCTTTACACCCGAACAGGATAATACCTGCGTGGGGAGTTTCGGCAAATGTGATTTTAGACGGTCGATTGAAGATATCCGCAAGGCCGTCTGAAAAAAAGCAATGCTCCTGTTTCCATTTCATAACCGAGAAACAGGAGCAATTTTTATGACTACCGCTAAAAAAACCGGTGATGAGGCGCGCCGTCTTTCCGACTTGAGCGAAGACATCAGCATCCGCTTCCAATATCCCAACTCCGAACGTGTATATCTGCGAGGCAGCCGCGACGACATCCGCGTGCCTTTGCGCGAAATCCGTCAGGACGACACCTACACGGCGCAAGGTACGGAAGCCAATCCGCCAATTCCGGTGTACGACACCAGCGGCGCATACGGCGATCCGGCGGCGCATATCGACTTGAAACAAGGGTTGCCGCACGTCCGCACTGCATGGCTGGACGAACGCGGCGACACCGAAATCCTGCCCAAGCTCTCCAGCGAATACGGCACCGAACGCGCGCACGACCCGAAAACCGCCCATCTGCGCTTCAACCAAATCACCCGTCCGCGCCGCGCCAAAGCAGGCCGAAACGTAACCCAGCTTCACTACGCCCGACAAGGCATCATTACGCCCGAAATGGAGTTTGTCGCCATACGCGAACGCATGAAGTTGGATGAGCTTTTCAGACGGCCTGAATACGCCAAACTCTTGAAACAACACGCAGGGCAAAGTTTCGGCGCGAATATCCCGACCCACCCCGACCAAATCACGCCCGAATTTGTGCGCCAAGAAATCGCCGCCGGACGCGCGATTATCCCTGCCAACATCAACCACCCCGAACTCGAACCAATGATTATCGGCCGCAACTTCCGCGTCAAAATCAACGGCAACTTGGGCAACTCCGCCGTAACCTCAAGCCTGACCGAAGAAGTCGAAAAAATGGTATGGTCGCTGCGTTGGGGTGCAGACACGATTATGGATTTGTCCACAGGCGCACACATCCACGAAACGCGCGAATGGATTATCCGCAACGCGCCCGTCCCCATCGGTACGGTGCCCATCTATCAGGCTTTGGAAAAAACCGGCGGCATCGCCGAAGACCTGACTTGGGATTTGGTGCGCGACACCTTAATCGAGCAGGCAGAACAAGGCGTGGACTATTTCACCCTGCACGCAGGCGTGTTGCTGCGCTATGTGCCGATGACGGCCAACCGCCTCACCGGCATCGTATCGCGCGGCGGTTCCATCATGGCAAAATGGTGCCTCGCCCACCATCAGGAAAACTTCCTCTACACGCATTTCGACGAAATCTGCGAAATCATGAAAGCCTACGACGTATCGTTCAGCCTCGGCGACGGCCTGCGCCCCGGTTGCATTGCCGATGCCAACGACGAATCCCAATTCGCCGAACTGCACACCTTGGGCGAATTGACCGCCAAAGCATGGGAACACGACGTCCAAGTCATGATCGAAGGCCCCGGCCATGTACCGTTGCAACGCGTCAAAGAAAACATGACCGAAGAGCTGCAGCACTGCTTTGAAGCGCCTTTCTACACCCTCGGCCCGCTCGTTACCGACATCGCCCCTGGCTACGACCACATCACCTCGGGCATAGGCGCGACCAACATCGGCTGGTACGGCACAGCCATGCTCTGCTACGTTACTCCGAAAGAGCATCTCGGCCTACCCGACAAAGAAGATGTGCGCACCGGCATCATCACCTACAAACTCGCCGCCCACGCCGCCGACCTCGCCAAAGGCTGGCCAGGTGCACAATTACGCGACAACGCCCTGAGCAAGGCGCGTTTCGAATTCCGCTGGCGCGACCAATTCCGCTTAAGCCTCGACCCCGAACGCGCCGAAAGCTTCCACGACGAAACCCTGCCCGCCGAAGGCGCAAAAATCGCCCACTTCTGCTCGATGTGCGGCCCTAAATTCTGCTCGATGAAAATCACGCAGGAAGTGCGCAACTACGCCGACAAGCAAAAAGCCCAACGGCAGGGCATGGAAGAAAAAGCGATTGAGTTCGTCAAAAAAGGGGCGAAGCTTTACAGCTAAAACATAAAACAAGAAAAGGCCGTCTGAAAATGTTTCAGACGGCCTTTTTAGCGAATAGTCTTTAAGCTAAGCACATACGCCCTACGGCTGCTTATTTTTCCACCCTGCGGAAATGGTGCGGACGGAAGCCGAGCGCGGCGAGGGAAACGAAGTAGAGGCCGCCGCCCAAGGCAATCAGGACGCAGAGTTGGCCTGCTTTTTTAAAGCCGCCGACGTGCACCCATTCAAACGGCAGATAAGATTGCGCCAGCCACAAACCGCCGCCCATGACGACCAAAGAGATGGCCATTTTGACCAAAAACGCTGCCCAACCTTTGCCGGGGCGGTAGATGCCGTGTTTGCGCAAAAGGAAAAACAGCAAACCTGCATTCAGACACGCGCCCAAACCGATAGCGAGGGACAGGCCGACGTGTTTGAGCGGCGAAATGAAGGCGAGGTTCATCAACTGCGTGCAAATTAGCGTGAAAATAGCGACTTTAACAGGAGTTTTGATGTTTTGACGCGCGTAGAAGCCGGGCGCCAACACTTTAATCATAATCAGACCGATCAAGCCGAAGGAATAGGCAATCAGCGCATATTGGGTCATTTGCGCATCGTGCAGAGTAAATTCACGGTACATGAACAAGGTCGTAACCAGAGGGAAAGACAACACGGCAAGGCCGACAGCGGCAGGCAGGGTCAGCAGCATACACAGGCGCAAACCCCAGTCGAGTAGGCCGGAAAACTGCTCGGTATCCTGACTGGCTGCGTGTTTGGACAAGGTAGGCAGCAAAATCGTGCCGAGTGCCACGCCCAAAACGCCGGTCGGCAATTCCATCAGTCGGTCGGCGTAATACATCCATGACACGCTGCCGGACTGCAAAAATGAGGCGAAGATGGTGTTAATGACCAAGGAAATCTGCGCCACGCTCACGCCCAAAATAGCCGGCCCCATCTGTTTCATCACACGGTTGACCGCTGCGTCTTTAAAGCTGAGTTTGGGCATTTTCAAGAAGCCCAGTTTCGCCAACCAAGGCAGTTGGAACACCAGCTGCAACACGCCGCCGACAAATACTGCCCACGCCAACGCCATAACAGGCGGATCAAAATACGGTATGAAAAACAGGGAAAAGACGATAAAGGAGATGTTCAAAAATGTCGGCGTAAAGGCGGGAATGCCGAATTTATGATAGGAATTAAGTATCGAACCGACAAAAGAGGATAGTGAAATCAATAAAATATAAGGAAACGTTACCCGCAGCAGGTCGATGGAGAGCTGAAACTTATCGGCATCTTTGGCAAAACCGGGCGCGGAAACATAAATCACCCACGGCGCGACGAGGATGCCCAGCGCGGTAACGATGACCAACACAAACGACAACATACCGGCCACATGACGCACAAACGCCTGCGTGGCTTCGGGCGAACGGGTTTCTTTGTATTCCGCCAAAATCGGCACGAAGGCTTGGGCAAACGCGCCCTCTGCGAACACGCGCCGCAATAGGTTGGGCAGTTTGAACGCGACAAAAAACGCATCCGTCGCCATGCCTGCACCAAACGCACGGGCGATAATCGTATCGCGCACAAAGCCCAAAATGCGCGACACCATCGTCAGGCTGCCAACCTTGGCCAAGGCTCCCAATAAATTCATGTATTTTCCTTAATTGTCTTTCAGGCCGTCTGAAAATCCGGCTTCCTCCAATACTGCCGCCGCCGCCAATGCCGCCGTATCTTTTTTCAACAACAGATGCAAGGCGTGAAAATCCTGTTCCAACGCGGCCACGGCTTCAGGGCGGTCATACCAGTCTGCCACGGCCTGCGCCAGTTTTTCAGGGACGGCATCGTGTTGCAGCAGCTCGGGAACGGCGGCTTTACCCAACAGAATATTGGGCAAACCGACATGCGGCACTTTGATTTTGTTTTTCACATACGCATAAGTCAACGGCGAAATTTTGTAGCTGATGACCATAGGCCGCTTGCACAAAGCCACTTCCAAAGTCGCCGTACCGCTGGTAACCAATACCACGTCGGCAGCAGTGCAAACCGTATCCGACTGCTTGTCGGTCAACGTGATGGGAAGGGTGGAGAACTCAGGTTTCGCCAAAATTTCGCTAATGCGTTTGCGCGTTGCGGCCGTTGCCACAGGCAGCAAAAACTGTGCCTGCGGATAACGTTTCAGCAGCAATAAGGCCGTCTGAAAAAACACCGCCGCCATGTAATCGATTTCACTCACGCGGCTGCCGGGCAAGATGGCAAACACGGGCACGTCCGCAGGCACGCCAAGCTTCTGCCGTGCCGCCGCCCTATCCGCTTCCACCGGCATGGTTTGCGCCATCGGATGGCCGACAAATTCGGCCTTGCCGCCGGCATCGATATAAAGCTGGGGCTCCATCGGAAACAGGCACAACACGCGGTTGACCTGATGCACGATTTTATTGACCCGTTCGCGCCGCCACGCCCAAACCGACGGGCTGACGTAATGAATGGTATGAATGCCTGCCTGCTTGAGTTTTTCCGCCACGCCGAGATTAAAGTCCGGCGCATCGATGCCGATAAACACATCCGGCTTGAGGCGGATTAAATCGTTCACCAGCCCTTTACGGATTTTCAAAATCTGCGGCAGACGTTTGATGACCTCAACAAAACCGCGCACCGCCAGCTTTTCCTGATCGTACAAACTCTCGAAACCCTCCGCCTTCATGCGCTCGCCGCCGATGCCGGTAAACCGCGCATTCGGGCAACGCGCCTTAATGGCACGGATTAAATGTGCGCCGAGCAAGTCGCCGGAAGCTTCGCCGACGCTGATGGCGATAAGGGGGGAAGGATTGGAATTCATGTGTTGAGGTTTAAAAGCTAAAAGATTTTGGGCAGACATTTGCCCACCCGTTTTCAGACGGCATCTGCGGTAAACAGACAGGAAACCTGCCCTACTGCTCGGATTTTTGCAATCCAAAGGCCGTCTGAAAAAGTTTCAGACGGCCTTCAATCCATCCATCAACGGATAATGCCGCGTGTGGATTGTGCAAAAAAGTCTTTAAATACCGCCAATTCGCTTTGGGTTTCGGCGCGTTTCAGAATCTCTGCCTTGGCTTCTTCAAACGGAATGCCGCGATGGTAAATGGTTTTATACGCATCTTTGACGGAGGCAATCTGTTCGGCGGTGAAACCGTTGCGGCGCATACCTTCGCTGTTGAGGCCGGCCGGTTCGGCACGGTAGCCTGCGGCCATGAAGTACGGCGGTACGTCTTTGTGTACGCCGGCGGCAAACGCGGTCATGGCGTAATCGCCGATTTGGCAGAATTGGAACACCAGCGTGTAGCCGCCCAAGACGACGTAGTCGCCGATGGTAACGTGGCCTGCGAGTGAGGCGTTGTTAGCGAAGATGGTATGGTTGCCGACCACGCAGTCATGGGCGAGGTGGCAGTAGGCCATAATCCAGTTGTCGTCGCCGATACGGGTTTCGCCGATGCCGGTAACCGTACCGAGGTTGAACGTCGTAAATTCGCGGATGGTGTTGCCGTTGCCGATAATCAGCTTGGTCGGCTCGTCGCGGTATTTTTTGTCCTGCGGAATTTCGCCAAGGCTGGCAAATTGGAAAATGCGGTTGTTTTCACCGATGGTCGTATGGCCGTTGATGACGGCGTGCGGACCGATTTCAGTATTCGCACCGATTTGCACATTGGGGCCGATGATGCTGTACGGGCCGACTTTGACGCTGGAGTCGAGTTCGGCTTTGGGGTCGATGACGGCGGTCGGATGGATAAGGGTCATGCTGTTTCCTTGCTGTCTGATACAGGTATTGCCTGCAAGATGCCGTCTGAACGTTCAGACGGCCTGTCCCATTCTTACACCACGCGTTTGGCGCACATAATCACGGCTTCAACGGCAACTTGGCCATCAACTTTGGCAACGGCGTTGAATTTGCCGATACCGCGTTTGTTGGTCAACAGCTCGACTTCAAAAACCAGTTGGTCGCCGGGGATGACTTGGCGTTTGAAACGGGCGTCGTCGATACCGGCGAAAAAGAAGAATTCGTTTTCTTTGCGGCCGCCTTCGCTGAGGATGGCCAGTGTGCCGCACGCTTGCGCCATAGCTTCGATAATCAACACGCCAGGCATCACTGGCAGGTCGGGAAAGTGGCCTTGGAACTGCGGCTCGTTCATGGTGACGTTTTTAATCGCAGTCAGGGTTTTCATCGGTTCGAACGCAGTAATGCGGTCGAGTTGCAAAAACGGATAACGGTGTGGGATAAGTTTTTGAATGTCTTTGGCTTCGATCGGGAGTTGTACGTCCATGATGTTCGTCTTTCCTTGTTTGTATTGGGTTTAAACGTATTCGGATGCGGGGCGCGGACTGTTTGCGCCGCCTTTAGGCTTCGTCGCTGTCGGCAAGCTGTTTTTCCAGCGTTTTGAGGCGTTTGTTCATTTCGCTCAAACGGTGGATATAAACGGCATTGCGCGCCCAGTCTTTGTAGCCCGACATCGGGAAAATACCGGCCAAATGCTGGCCGCTTTCGGTAATGCTGTGGGTAACGGATGTGCCGCCGCCGATGGTGGTTTTATCGGCGATTTCGATGTGTCCGACCGTGCCGACGCCGCCGCCGATAATGCAATAATTGCCGATGGTGACGCTGCCGGAAATGCCGGTTTTGGCGGCGATAACGGTGTGCGAACCGATTTTGCAGTTGTGGCCGATTTGGACTTGATTGTCGATTTTGGTGCCGTTGCCGACGGTCGTGTCGCTCATTGCGCCGCGGTCGATGTTGGTGTTCGAACCGATTTCCACATCATCGCCCAGCGTGACTGCGCCTGTTTGCGGAATTTTAAACCATGAATCGCCGGCAAAGGCCAAGCCGAAACCGTCCGCACCGATGACGGCGCCACTGTGGATTTCAACACGGTTGCCCAACGTGCAGCCGTAATAGATGACGGCGTTGGGATGCAGCACGACTTCATCGCCCAACGTGCAATCGTGTTGGACAACGGCATTGGCCAAAATACGGCAGCCTTTGCCCAATACGGCATTCGCGCCGATATAGGCATTTGCGCCGATTTCGCAGCTTGCCGGTACTTTGGCGCTTGCCTCGACAACGGCGGTCGGATGTACGCCGCCCTGAGCTTTGACAATCGGCGAGAATAATCGTGCCACTTTGGCAAAATAAAGATAAGGGTCGGCAGCCACAATCAGGTTGCGGCCTGCAAATTCGTCTGCGGCTTTCGGCGACACAATCACTGCGCCTGCCTTGCTGTCGTGTACTTCGGCTTTGTATTTCGGGTTGGCCAAAAAGCTGATGTGTTCCGCCTGCGCCTGATCCAACGGACGGACGGCGGTAATGGCGATGTCTTCGCCTTTCCATTCGCCACCGAGTTGGGAAACGATTTGGGACAGGGTGTATGCTTGTGAAGTCATGATAATCTGCCGTCAAGATGTCAGGCCGTCTGAAAGTTGCCGGTTTGGGTTTCAGACGGCCTTAGGTTTGTCTGTATGGTTACATTCGCTGCCGAGCAGGGTCAGTGTGCGTTTAAGGCTTTGATAACGCTGTCGGTAATGTCGTAGCGGCCGTTGACGTAAATCACGTCCTGCAAGATGAAGTCGTAACCTTCGCGTTTGGCCAAATCGACGATGACGCGGTTGGCATTTTGCTGGAGCGCGGCGAATTCTTCATTGCGGCGCAGATTGTAGTCTTCAGCCAACTCGGCCTGCTCCTTGCGGAATTTTTGTACCAGATTGCGCCACTTTTGGGTTTCCGCTTCCCTTTGGCTGTCGCTGAGCTTGTCGCCGCTCAGTTTTCGCTCCAGAGCCTCGCCTTCCTGCTGCAGCTTTTGCAAGGCGGTTTGACGGCTTTTGAACTCTTTTTCCAAAGTCGTCTGAATGCTTTGTGCCTGCTTGGATTCCTGATAAACGCGCTCGGTATTGATAAAACCGATTTTCTGTACGCCATCCGCCGCCGCTTGCGGCAACAGCACGAAACCCGGCAGGGCTACGGCGAGGACACGGAGGGTGTCGGCTATTTTACTCATGATAAAAATCCTTGCTTGAAAACAGACGGGCGGTTGGCAATAAGCTTGCCGCCAATCTGCCATGAGGCCGTCTGAAACGGACAAACCCGGTTTCAGACGGCCTAAACATCATCAGAATGTCGTACCGAGTTGGAATTGGAAGCGTTGGATTTCGTCGCCTTCTTTTTTCTTAATCGGATAAGCATAACTGAACTTCATCGGACCCAGCGGAGAGAGCCAGGTCACGGCTGCACCGGCAGAGTAACGCAATTCGTTTTTGAATGTCGATTTGTGCGTTTTGCCTACGCCGTACACGTTTTGGAGCGCGCCATTGGTGTAATAAGTATTGCTGCTGCTGTCGTTGTAAGTTTTGTCGTCCCACACGCTGCCTGCATCGGCAAACAAGCTCAGACGGACGGTACGCGAGTCTTTAATGCCCGGCATCGGGAAGAGCAACTCTGCGGAAACGTTAGCTTTTTTGTTACCGCCGTAGCTGATTTTCTCGCCGTATTCGTCATAGACTTTCGGGCCCAGCGTACCGCTTTCAAAGCCGCGGACGGAGCCTAAGCCGCCGCCGTAGAAGTTTTCAAAGAACGGCATGGTTTTGGTTTTGCCGTAGCCGTTGCCATAACCGACTTCGCCACCCAGCATCAATGTGAAATCTTTGCTCAACGGGAAGAACCAAGTTTGGTTATGGGTCAGGGTATAGTATTGCAGGTCGCTGCCCGGCAGTGCGATTTCACCGTTTACGCCGGTCAGGTAACCGCGGGTCGGCCACAAGGCATTGTCGGTTTTGTTACGGCCCCAGCCGATGGTGCCTTTGTACAACCAACCTTTGAAGTTACCCACGCCGTTGCCGTTGCCTTTACCGTATTGGTTGATAAAGTCGGCATAGCGTTTAGGCGCGCCTTTATAGGTGTTCACGGTCAGACGCTCTGCGGCTAGGCCGAAGTTCACACGGTCATATTCGGTAACCGGAATACCGATACGCAAACCACCGCCGAAAGTCGTGGTTTTATATTGTTTCGCGCTGGAAGAAGCTTTACGCGGGTCGTAAGTCTTGCCGTAAATATCGTAACCCAAGCTTACGCCGTCCGGTGTGAAGTATGGGTCGGTAAACGACAACGAGCCGTTTACTGTGGTTTTACTGCGGGACGCGCGCAGGGCAACGGATTTACCCGTACCAAACAGGTTGTCCTGAGCCACGCCGGCAGACATTACCAAACCGGTATCCTGAACCCAACCTGCGCTCAAGTCGAGCGAGCCGGTCGAACGTTCGGTCAGGCTCATGTTCAGGTCAACTTGGTCGGGGGTATTGGCCACAGGAACGGCATCAAATTGAACGTTGTCGAAGTAGCCCAACAACTCAACGCGCTCTTTGGAACGTTGCAGTTTGGCAGAATCGTAAGGCGCCGATTCCATTTGGCGCAACTCGCGGCGGATAACTTCGTCGCGGGTTTTGTTGTTGCCGGTAATGTTGATTTCGTTTACATAGATTTTGCGGCCCGGTTGAACGGTCAGCACAAAATCAACGGTATGCGTTTCGGCATTGGGAATCGGTTGGACATTGATTTCGCTGAATGCGTAACCTGCCTGACCCATGCGGTTTTGAATGGCTTCGAGCGAATTGGACATTTGCGCGCGCTCGTACCATTTACCCGGCTTCATGGTCAGCAGTTTTTCCAAATCTTCTTTCGGCACTTCCAGCGTATCGCCTTCGATGCGTACATTGCCCCAGCGGAAGCGGTCGCCTTCGCTGACGGTTACTTTAATGGTCTGCTTGGTTTTGTCTTCGTTGGTTTGGATGTCGGTATCCAAAATACGGAAGTTGAAGTAGCCGTTGTTTTGGTAGTAATTGGTGATTTTTTCCATGTCCTGAGCAAATTTTTGCTCATTGAACTGGTTGCTCTTGGTCACCCAAGTCCACATGCCGCCTTCGCTCAGGGACATTTGTTTCAGCAGGCGGCGGTCGGAATAAACTTCGTTGCCTTCAAAGGAAATATCGGTAATCTTGGTAGATTTGCCCTCTTCGATGGCAATGTCGATAGACACGCGGTTGCGGGCGAGTTTGGTGACGGTCGGCGTGATTTTGACCGACTGTTTGCCGCGGCTCAAATACTCTTCTTTCAAACCGGCGACGGCTTGGTTCAGTGTTGCTTGGTTGAAGTATTGGGATTGCGCCAAACCGAAGGCTTCAAGGTTTTTCTTGATGGCATCGTTTTGCAGCATTTTCGCGCCGGTAATATTGAGCGAGCTGATGGTCGGACGCTCAATCACGGTCAGCAGGACTTGATTATCCATGGTCTCGACGCGTACGTCGTCAAAGAAACCGGTTGCGTAGAGTTTTTTGATGATTTCTTCACTGCGCGCATCATTGAAATTATCACCGACTTTAACGGGCAGGTAGTTGAAGACGGTACTCGGCTCGGTGCGTTGCAGGCCTTCGACGCGGATGTCCTGAATGGTAAAGTCAGCCAATGCCATTGGCGACAGGCTCAATACCATTAAAGCGGAAGCAATCTGGTTCAGTTTCATAAATTATCCAAACAAACGGTTGATGTCATTAAAGAAAGCCACAGCCATCATCAAAAGCATGGCTGCCAGTCCGAAGCGCAGGCCGACTGCCTGTATGCGCTCGCTCAAAGGCTTTCCGCGTATCCATTCGGCGGTATAGAAGACCAAATGTCCGCCGTCTAAAACGGGTACGGGCAAAAGGTTCAATACGCCTAAGCTGATGCTGACCAAGGCCAGAAATTCGAGGTAGCTCTGCAATCCGAGTTTGGCGGACTGTCCGGCGACATCGGCAATGGTCAGGGGGCCGGAAATATGGTTCAAAGAGGCATTGCCTGTAACCAGTTTTCCGAAAAACTTGAGGGTCGTCCATGAATAGTTGACGGTTTTGTTCCAACCCAATTCAAAGGCTTGGGCAACGGAAGGCGTATAACGGTAGCGGATGGTTTTATCCCACTCTTTATCCGCCTGGGCGGCAAGCCCGGCTCTACCGACCAGCACGCCTGCTGACTGCTCGACGCTGTCCGGCCGGATAGCGGTTGCCAGCACTTTGCCGTCGCGCTCGTAAGTCAGTTCGATTCGTTGGCCGGGGCTGGCGCGGAAGAGTTCCGTCCATGCCTGCCAGCTTTCGATGGGCTTCCCATCGGCGGTCAGCAGTTTGTCGTTTTCCTTCAAGCCTGCTTTTTCGGCCGGACTATCAGCCAAGACTTTGCCGATGCGGTTAGTAATTCTAAAAGGCAAAAGGCCGATGTTGCCTTGGTTTTTCGCAACTTTACCTGCTTCAGGCGTGCCGGCGGCATCAATTATGCGGACGACTTGGGTATTTGAGGCCGTCTGAACAGCGACTTTTACAGGACCGGCTTCAAGGTTCAACACCATCTCGGTTTGCGCATCGCTCCAGTCTTTAACGGCGATTCCGTTGACCGATACAATCTTATCGCCTGCCTGAAAACCTGCTTTGGCGGCAATACTGGCAGGCTCGACCATGCCGACATAGGGGCGCAACTCGGTTACGCCGAAAGAAAAGCTCAAACCGTAAAGCAAAACGGCCAAAATCAAATTGGTCAAAGGGCCGGCGGCGACAATGGCGATGCGCTTGGCCGGATGCTGTTTGTCAAAGGCGTAGGGTAAATCTGCTTCTGCCACCTCGCCTTCGCGCGTATCGACCATTTTAACGTAACCGCCCAGCGGAATCGGGGCAAGACACCACTCGGTATCGCCGCGTTTTCGGGTGAAAAAGGGCTTACCGAAGCCGACGGAAAAGCGCACGACTTTAACGCCGCACCAGCGGGCAACAATATAGTGTCCGAACTCATGCAGGCTGACCAAAATCAGAATGGCGACGATAAAGGCTAAAAAGGTTTGCAAAAAAATCCCCTGAGTGGAATGTGATAATCAACGGATAAGGCCGTCTGAAAACCGATTATAAAGGCAGTTGTTCCATTTTGTCTGCCTAAATGCCAAGCGGTTGGCGTTTCAGACGGCCTGTCATTGAAACTTTAATATTTACCGATAAAGGCTTCTGCCTGTCTGCGTGTTTGCGCGTCTTGCGCCAGCAGGCTTTCAATATCATGATGGCCGTCTGAAAAATCTTGGGCAAGGCAGTGGGCAACGACTTGGGCAATATCGGTAAACTTGATGCGTTTATCTAAAAAAGCGGCCACGGCAACTTCGTTTGCGGCGTTCAATACGCAAGGCGCGGCGCCGCCTGCATTCATGGCCTGATAGGCAAGTTTCAAACATGGGAAACGGTCAAAGTCAGGCTTTTGAAAGGTCAACGCGGACAATGCGCCGAAATCCAACTGGCCCACGCCGGAATCGATACGTTCGGGCAGACCCAAGCAATAAGCAATCGGCGTACGCATATCGGGATTGCCCAACTGCGCCAATACCGAACCATCGCGATAACGCACCATGCTGTGTATCACGGATTGCGGATGGATGACGACTTCCAGTTTTTCCGGCGGACAGTTAAACAGCCAATGCGCCTCAATCAATTCCAAGCCCTTATTCATCATTGACGCGGAATCGACGGAAATTTTGCGACCCATGCTCCAATTCGGATGCTTGACCGCCTGCTCGGGCGTAATGCTGTCAAATGTACTTAAATCGGTGTTAAGGAAGGGCCCGCCCGATGCAGTCAGGATAATCGAATTGATGCCGTGCTCATTCAGACGGCCTGTGTAATCCCTTGGCAATACTTGGAAGATGGCGTTGTGTTCGCTGTCAATCGGCAAGACGGTGGCGCCGTTTTGACGGGCGGTTTCCATGAACAATGCGCCGGAAACCACCAGCGTTTCTTTGTTGGCCAGATAAATGGTTTTGCCCTTTTGAGCGGCGGCCAAAGCCGACGGCAGACCGGCCGCGCCGACAATGGCACACATCACGCCACTGACTTCATCGGCCGAAGCCACATCAATCAGGGCTTGAGCACCATATAAAACCTGCGTATCGATGCCTTCTTGTTTGAGTTTCTTTTCCAGCTCGGCGGCATGGCCGGCATCGCCAACAACGGCATATTCCGGGCGGAACTGTTTGCATTGTGCCGCCAGCTTGTCCACCTGCCTATGCCCTGCCAGCGCGAACACGCGGAATTTTTCGGGATGGCGGGAAACAACGTCCAAAGTGCTTTCGCCTATGCTGCCGGTACTGCCTAATATGGTCAGAACTTGTTGTGTCATGGTGTGTTCTTTGTGTGCTGTGCAAACGGTATTCATTGTGTTTGAAATAGATTTCTTTGCCGTTTCCAATTTTCAGACGGCCTTTTACCTCCCGGCTAAACAGGCCGTCTGAAAGAATTACTCAATGCCGTATTCGATGGTAACAACCAGTCGGACTTGTTTGCCGACGGTGCTTTTATCGTAAGAACCACCGTACTCGTCGTCCTCACTGCTGCCGGTGTCGGCATAGATGTTGAACGAGCCTTGTGAAGCAGAACGCATGGCGCCCACTTTGCCGCCGCCGGTTTTGGCAAATTCGGCCGCGCGTTTCTGCGCATCCTCAGTCGCCTGCGTGATCAAATCGCGTTTGATGGTTTCCAAATTGCCCAGCAAATATTGCGGATTGTCGAAGCGGATAAATTCGTTTTGCGCACGGAAATTCAAAATGGCGCGCTGGGCGGCTTGGATTTTGTCCAGTTTTTTGGTGTTGACCACAATATTGAGGTCGCCGTCGTAGCCGTTGGGCGTGCGGGTTACATTGCCCAGTTCGTCGCGGGTTTCATTGAAAACGCGCGACACTTCGGGCAGGCCCACTTTCATTTCAGCCGCCGTAAAGCCTTGCTCGCCCAAAAACTTAGACAACTTCTTGCGTCTTGCCGTCAGCAAATCCAAAACTTCCTGATAGCTCTCGCCGTGCGCGTTCACGCCCGTATTCCACGTCGCGCTGTCGGATTGGAAGTTTTTCTCCGCCAAACCTTTTACGGTAATCGTCCCCGGTTGGCGCAGATTCTTAAACTGCACGCCCAAAATAAACGCCGCAGCCATCAATCCCAGTGCCAACAATACGCCCAAAATCGATAAAGATGAAATCTGTTTTTGTTCGGACATAATCAGCTCCCTCAACAACGTGAGACAGGCGGTTTAAAACAAATATACAAAGGCGGCATAAATGCTGATAACGGCAATCAGGCTGTCCACACGGTCGAACACGCCGCCATGTCCCGGCAGCAGATTGCTGCTGTCTTTGATACCGGCCGCACGTTTGAGCCAGCTTTCCAGCAAATCGCCGCACACGCTGACCACAGTCAGAATCAAGCCGATCAAAATCGTTTTGAACCAACCGGCTTCAAAAGCCAGCCAACCGGCTTTCCATACGATGGTCATGTACACGGCAACGCACAATGCGCCGCCGATCGCACCTTCCCAGCTTTTACCCGGACTGATGGTCGGCGCAATTTTACGCTTGCCAAACGACTTGCCACAGAAATACGCGCCAATATCGGCCACCCACACCAAGCCCATAATCGCCAATAAAGACAGCGCGTCTTCAGGCTGAGGGCGCAGGTAAACCAGTGCGAACCAAAACGGCATCACCAACAACCAACCGACCGTGTAAGCCTGCCAGCCGCCGTTTAGCTTCCATTTCGCTTTCAGCCACCAAGGCATGACAATCAGCCAAAACGCCAATACGACACACCAAACCAAATTGGGCAACTGCCAACCGCCGGCATAGGCAATCACACCGAACACCAGCGTTGACGCCAAATAATGATTGATTTTCAGCTTGTCCAAGCCGCTCATGCGGGCATATTCCCACAAAACCAACATAGCAATCAGGCCGCAAAACGCCGCCCACAGCCACATAGGTGCATAAAACAGCATGACCAGCATCAGCGGCAAGAGCCACAGCGCCGTTAAAATCCGTTGTCTCAACATAATTCTCAACCCCGTTGCTGCTCAAGCGGCAGCTGTTCGGAAGTCCGCCCGAAGCGGCGTTCCCGTTTTTGGAACGAAGCAATCGCCTCGTTCAACGATTTCTCATTAAAATCAGGCCACAGCGTATCCGTAAAATACAATTCCGCGTACGCCATCTGCCACAGCAGGAAATTACTGATGCGCGTCTCGCCGCCGGTGCGGATAAACAAATCCGGCTCGGGTGCATCGCCCAACATCAAATAGCGCGACAACGCCTCTTCCGTAATCTCTGTTGCACCCTCGGCAATCACCTGATTTGCCGCCTGCAAAATATCCCAGCGGCCGCCATAATCGGCGGCAATGCTCAAAGTCAAACCGGTATTGTTTGCCGTCAACGCCTCTGCCGCCTCAATCCCCTTCAGGATTTCAGCATTAAACCGCTCACGGCTGCCGATGACTCTCAAGCGCATATTGTTGTCGTGCAAACGGCGCACCTGCTTTTGCAAAGCCTGCAAAAACAGCCCCATCAGAAAAGAAACCTCTTCCTCGGGGCGTCGCCAGTTTTCAGTCGAAAAAGCAAACACGGTCAAATACCGCACACCTAGTTCAGCACAATGCTTCACCATGTTCTCCAGCGCATCCAAGCCGCGCTTATGCCCCATCACACGGGGAAGAAAACGCTTCTTTGCCCAACGTCCGTTGCCGTCCATAATCACGGCAATATGTCGGGGGATGGCAGAGTGTTCCAAAATCGTCTGCGTACTGCTTTTCATGTCTGCCTTTCAGGGAGCAAACCGTCCAAAGGCCGTCTGAACGGTTTGCACACAGGATTAAATCGCCATCAAATCTTCTTCTTTGGCCGCCAAGAGCTTGTCTGCCTCAGCAATGTATTTGTCGGTCAATTTCTGAACCGCTTCCTCACCACGGCGGGCTTCATCTTCAGAAATTTCTTTGTCTTTCAACAATTTTTTGATGTGGTCGTTTGCATCACGGCGCACATTGCGGATAGACACACGGCCCTCTTCCGCCTCGCCGCGTACCACTTTGATCAAATCTTTACGGCGTTCCTCAGTCAGCATAGGCATAGGGACACGGATCAAATCGCCGACAGAAGCAGGGTTCAGGCCCAAGTTAGAATCACGGATCGCTTTCTCGACTTTTGAAGCCATATTGCTCTCAAAAGGTTTCACACCAATCGTACGCGCATCCAAAAGCGTCACGTTCGCCACTTGGCTCACAGGCACCATGCTGCCCCAGTATTCCACTTCCACTTGGTCAAGCAGGCCGGTATGCGCACGGCCGGTACGCACCTTAGCCAAGTTTTCTTTCAATACTTCCAGAGAACGCTGCATTTTGCCTTCAGCTGTCTTTTGAATATCATTAATCATCTTATACTTTCAATTTCATAGGAATAAAACAGGATTAACCGAGAATAGTACCGTTAAACCGCCCTCACGACAAGGCTTTACGCCCCAACAGCCTTGTTTTCTAACCGATATTTAACATCAAACAAAATAAAGGCCGTCTGAAAATCTTTCAGACGGCCTTTTCCCTATTCAAATCCGATTCCTACTCTCTATTTCGCTCATTCCAAAAGTAACGCCATACAAAGCATGGAAAAGCAAAAATCAGGTAGAGGCAAACCACGGTCGCGTAAAACTCCCAATCTTGGGCATGCACGGCACCGGCGCGCGATTCGAGAATATAGGCGAGAATTGCGGTAAGAAGGAAACCTGCCAGCAATTCGATCAAGTGATGGCCGATATGTTTGCGTTTCAGGGCGACGATGCCGAAGAATTTGGTGGTAATAAATGGTACGTTGGCAAAGATAAGTGCCAACAGCAAAAGAATGTACATGGATGCGGTCATGATGGTCTTTCTGTTTTCAGACGGCCTGCGTGTGATTTTAACATGTTAAATGGGCATTCTTGCCCATTATTATCCGTGGAATATTCAATATCTTGATGATACCCGCTTGATGATTGTTCAAAGGCTTGAGGCCGTCTGACCTTTGGGTATATTTCATCCGAATGCGAATCCTAACAAAAACGGCGACTTTGGAACAGCCGCCGTTGGTTTTGTTTGAAGCTTACAGGGTATTTATCAATGCTTTGGCACACCAGTCGATAACGGTTTGCGGCATGATGCCCCACAGGAGCAGCAGGAAGGCATTGACCGTCAGGACAAATTTGGCGGCATAGTTGCTGCCGACCGGCTGGTCATGGTCAGGCGCATCGAAGTAGATGACTTTGACCACGCGCAGGTAGTAGAACGCACCAATCAGCGACATGATGACGGCAAATACGGACAACCAAACATGGCCTTGCTTCAAGAGCGCCATAATCACGCCGAATTTGGCGTAAAAACCCATCAGCGGCGGAATACCCGCCATGGAGAACATGGACAGCAGCATCAGGAAGGCAAACCATGCATGGCGTTGGTTAAGGCCTGCGAGGTCTTTGATGTTTTCACATTCAATGTCTTTGGTGGACAATACCATCAAAACGCCGAAGCTGACTGCCGCCATCAAAGCATAGGTAATGGCGTAGTACAGACCTGCAGTAAAGCCGACTGCGCCTGCCATAAACGCCAACAGGATAAAGCCCATGTGCGATACGGTGGAGTAGGCAAGCATACGTTTGATATTGGTTTGCATGATGGCGGCAAGGTTACCGACCACCAAAGAAGCAACGGCAAGGATGGCCAACATCGGCGCCCAGTCTGAATGTACTGTACCCATGCCGGTAACAAGGATACGGAACGCGAAGACAACGGCGGCAATTTTCGGAGCCGTACCCACAAAGGCGGCAACGGATGTCGGCGCGCCATCGTACACGTCGGGTACCCACATATGGAATGGAACCGCACCCAATTTAAATGCAATGGCAACTACGATAAATACCATACCCAATTTCAACAACCATTCATTGGCCTGCTCATTGAAAGCAGAAGCCAAGACGGAAGCAAAATCAAGAGAACCGGTGGCGCCGTAAACCATGGAAATACCATAGAGCAGCAAACCGGAGGCCAACGCGCCCAATACGAAATATTTTAGCGCAGCCTCGGCAGAGCGGCCGGAATCGCGGCGTAGGGCAATCATGGCGTACAGCGACAAAGACAACAATTCCAAACCGATATACGCAGTCAGGAAATGTGCCGCGCTGACCATGACGCTCATACCCAACAGGGCAAACAGCGACAGGGTGTAAAACTCGCCTTTAAAAATTTGGCGGTCTTGGTTGTACGGTTTACTGTAAATAAACAGACCAAACGTCAGCGCATACAGCACCAGTTTTGCCAAACGGGACATGCCGTCTGCAATATACATACCGTGAAAGGCATCGACACTGCCCTGCTCCCATACCGCCAACTGGGTAACGGCCACGATGATGACCGTTCCCAAACTCATCAGATGGGTCAGATAGCGGTTTTTATCGCAAATCCACAAGTCTGCCAGCAATACGACACCCAATAGCGCAAGCAGCACGATTTCGGGCATGGCGGGCATTAAATTCAAATCAGACCAGTTCATTTACACACCTCAAATCTTGCTTTGTGCCACATGGGCAATCAAATCGTTTGCCGCTTGATGCACCACTTCGATAAACGCTTGCGGATACAGACCCATGCCCAAAACAGCAACCGCCAAAATCGCCAAAATCGCAAATTCGCGGCAATTGATGTCTTTCATTTCGGCAACGTGCGGATTGTGGATCGCACCAAAAATAACGCGTTTGTACATCCACAGGGTATAAGACGCACCGTAAATCAAGGTCATGGCGGCCAACGCGCCTACCCAGAAATTCACTTTAACCGCGCCCATAATCACCATAAACTCGCCCACGAAGCCGGAAGTCGCAGGCAGACCGGCATTGGCCATACCGAACAACATCATAAACGCCGCAAACTTAGGCATCACATTGACCACGCCGCCATAGTCGGCAATATTGCGGGTATGCAGGCGGTCGTACATCACGCCGATACACATAAACATCGCGGCAGACACAAAACCGTGGGAAATCATTTGAACGATTGCACCTTTCAATGCCCAGTCATTCAGTTGACCGTTCACAAACAGGAACATACCCAAAGTGACAAAACCCATGTGGCTGATGGAAGAGTATGCCACCAGTTTTTTCATATCGGTTTGCACCAAAGCCACCATACCGATGTAAATCACGGCAATCAGGCTCAATACGATGATCACAGGGGCAAAATAGCGTGCCGCATCCGGCATAATCGGCAGGATAAAGCGCAAGAAACCATACGCACCCAGCTTCAGCGTAATGGCCGCCAACACCATCGAACCGCCGGTCGGCGCTTCAACGTGGGCATCCGGCAACCAAGTGTGCACAGGGAACATCGGCACTTTTACGGCGAATGACAGGAAGAATGCCGCAAACAAAAGCTGTTGCACGCCCAACGGAATCTGTTTGATGTTTTGGAAATCGACAATAGAGAAGCTGCCTGTCTGATAGTACAGGTAAACCATGGCAACCAGCATCAAAAGCGAACCCATCAGCGTATAGAGGAAGAGCTTGACCGACGCATAGACGCGGCGCGGACCGCCCCATACACCGATAATCAAGTACAGCGGAATCAGCATACCCTCGAAGAACACATAAAACAGAATCGCATCCTGCGCGGCAAACGCACCGTTAATCAAACCCGACATAATCAGGAAAGCGGCCATATACTGCGCCGGACGTTTCTGAATGACTTCCCAACCGGCCAATACCACCAACAGCGTAATAAACGCATTTAAGATGATAAAGAGCACTGAAATACCGTCCACGCCCAATGCGTAGTTGATTTTCAGCAGCGGAATCCACTCGTGGAACTCGGTAAATTGATAGCCGCCGCTCAAACGGTCGAAACCGGTAAACAGGGGCAGCGTTACCAAGAAACCGGCAAGCGCACCCATGAAGGCAAGCACACGCGCCAGTGGCGCACGGCTGTCCTTACCGGTCGCCAAAACCAGCACACCTGCGGCGATGGGTATCCATATTGCCAAGCTGAGTAGGTAGTTGGAAAACATAGTGGTTAACCTGTGGTTAAAATAAAAAATATAGTTGTATGGGTTGGTTTCCAGACGACATTTCGGGAGGCCGTCTGAAAAAGATTGTGTATTTTGTGTACGGCAAAATCAAGAAAAATGTATATCTGCCGTCATTCTCTTATTCTGTTGCTGTCTCAAACCTTCTTTTCAGACGGCCTCAAACACTGTCCTCTTTCTCAATCACCAAAATCCGCACTTCGCCGCACGGATGGGCGACGTGTTCCGTGCCGATTCCTGCATAGAAGATATCTCCGCTTTTTAAACGAACGATGTGTTCTTCGCCGTTTTCTCGGTAGTGCATCTCAACTTCGCCATCCATCACGGCAAACACTTCCTCGCCGTCGTTGATGTGCCATGTGTAGGGCTGGTTCGTCCAGTGCAGGCGCACGGTGATGCCGTTCATATTGGCGATGTCGAGTGCGCCCCATGCGCGGGAAGCGGTAAATTCGGCAGAGCAGATGATTTGTGTGTCCGACATGGTTTTTTCTCGCCTTTATATTTCAGACGGCCTCTTCCCTATTTTTCTTGTCAAAACCGTTATCCGAAGATTTTGACTACGCTCCGTCGGTACGGTTGGTGTCCATCTCAAGTTTAATGAACGCATCAATCATGCTGCGCCAAACTGCTTCTGCTACTTCGGGCGACAAACCGGCCTTTTCGGCATAAGCGCGGCGAGAGGCAATCACTTGAGCCACCCGTTCGGGCGCGGAAACCGCCTGCACATCGTTTTTAGGTTTCAGACGACCAGCCTGCCGTACCAATTTCTGCCGGCGGGCGAGTAATTCGATTAATCCCTTATCCAAACCATCGATGGCTTCACGGACTTCGTCCAGGGTTTGCGGTAATTTATCTTCAATCATTGTTGCTCAAATTTTCTTTTTCAGACGGCCCTATACACAAACTATAGACAGGCCGTCTGAAATCCCGCTTTTATCGGAACAATCCCCAGAAGGTCATGCCGAGCAGTACCAATACGCCGAATACCATAGCGGCGGCATAGGTATAGATGAAGCCGGTTTGGACTTTGCGTACCTGCGCGGCAATCGCACCGACCAGTTTGGCAGAGCCATTGACGATGCCGTTGTCGATAATGGCGGTATCGCCGACTTTCCAAAAGAAAGTACCCAATGCGCGCGTGCCTTTGGCGAAAACATTGAAATACAGGGCGTCGAGGTAGTATTTGTTTTCAAACAAAACGTAAATCGGACGGAACGCCTGTGCAATTTTCGCAGGCAGGTGCGGCAGTTTGACGTACAAGAGCCATGCGCTCAACACGCCTGCGATAGCAAGGTAGAGTACAGGCGAATGCAGGCTGTGCGACACCATTGCCAATGCGCCGTGGAACTCTTCCTTCATGATGTGCATGGTCGGATGCGCGTCGGCATTAACGAAAATCACGTCTTTGAAGAAATCGCCGTAAAGCATAGGCTCGATGGCAACATAGCCGATGATGATGGACGGAATGGCAAGCAAAATCAAAGGCAGAGTAACAACCAGCGGGCTTTCGTGCGGATTGTCGTTTTTGCCCAAGCCGTGATGCTCTTCACCATGATGATCGTCATGATGTTCAGGCAGGCTGCGCCATTTTTCTTCGCCGTGGAATACCATAAAGTATTGGCGGAACGCGTAAAACGCGGTAACAAAAACGCTGGCAAGGACGGCGAAATAGGCAAATCCGCTGCCCGGCAGGGTGCTGTATTTCGCTGCTTCGATAATCGAATCTTTGGAGTAGAAGCCGGAGAAGAACGGCGTACCAATCAGCGACAAGTTACCGATCAGCATGGTCAGCCAAGTAATCGGCATGTATTTTTTCAGATTGCCCATGTGGCGCATATCTTGGTCATGGTGCATACCGATAATTGCGCTACCCGCCGCCAAAAACAACAAGGCTTTAAAGAAAGCGTGGGTCATCACATGGAACATCGCCACGGAATAGGCAGACGCGCCCAGAGCCACGGTCATATAGCCCAGTTGCGACAAGGTAGAATACGCAACCACACGTTTGATGTCGTTTTGAATCACGCCCAAGAAACCCATAAACAGGGCAGTAATCGCACCGATTACCATAATGACAGACAGCGCAGTGCTGCTCATCTCATAAATCGGCGACATACGCGATACCATGAACAGACCGGCAGTAACCATGGTTGCGGCGTGAATCAATGCGGAAATCGGCGTCGGGCCTTCCATCGAATCGGGCAGCCAGACGTGCAGCGGGAACTGAGCCGATTTACCCATCGCGCCCACAAACAACAGCAAACAGGTTACGGTAATCAAAGACCATTCCACACCGGGGAAAAGCTGGATGGTGGCCGTCTGAACATTAGGCAGATAAGCGAATACATCTTGATAGCGCAGGCTGCCACCGAAATAGGCAAGCACCAAGCCGATACCGAGCAAAAAGCCGAAGTCGCCGACACGGTTAATCAAAAAGGCTTTCAGGTTGGCAAATGTTGCGCTCGGACGTTTGAAATAGAAACCAATCAAAAGGTACGACACCAAACCCACAGCCTCCCAGCCAAAGAAGAGCTGGATGAAGTTGTTGCTCATAATCAGCATCAACATGCTGAAAGTAAACAAAGAAATATAGCTGAAGAAGCGTTGGTAGCCGACTTTTTCATCGTGCATATAGCCGATGGTATAGATATGCACCATCAACGACACGCCGGTTACTACGACCATCATCATCGCCGTCATCGTATCGACCAAGAAGCCGACGGAGAAATCCAAGCCGCCCATTGTCAGCCAGGTATAAACGTTCTCGTCAAACTTGGTACGGCTGCCATTGAGGAATCCCCACAGCACATAAGCCGACAGCACGGCAGACACCGCCACACCAAGTATTGTTACGGTATGCGCGCCGGCACGTCCGATTTTGTTACCGAACAAACCCGCAATCAGCGAGCCTGCCAAAGGCACAAGGGCAATTACCAAATATAAAGTCATGTCGTTCATGATTACCCTTTCAACTCATCCAAATCGGCAACGTTGATTGTTTTTCTGTTACGGTACACCAGCACCATAATTGCCAAACCGATGGCAGATTCAGCAGCGGCAACGGTCAGTACGAAGAATACGAAAATCTGTCCGGCAGTATCGCCCAAATATTGGGAGAAAGCGATAAAGTTGAAGTTCACCGCCAAGAGCATCAGCTCGATGGACATCAGCAATACCAGCACGTTTTTGCGGTTCATAAAGATACCCATTGCGCTGATACCGAACAGGAGCGCACCCAATACCAAATAATGCGTCAAGGTAATCATGCTTTGCCCTCCCCTTCCGGCTTGAGGCCGTCTGAAACTTCGCTTTCTTCGGCAGATTCGACTTGCGGTTTGACCGCTTCCATTTTCACCAAGCGCATACGGCCTTGATCGGCGCGTACTTTAACTTGGTCTGCAGGGTCCATACGTTTCGGATTGAAAGTTTTGCGGTGAACCAGCGCAATCGCGGCCACCATACCCAACAGCAGCAATACCGCCGCCAACTCAAACGGCAACAGGTAGTCAGTATAAATACGGCTGCCCAAATCACGGATATTGTTGTAATCGGCCGGAATGTCTTTCATCAGACCAAATGCGGCAAGGTCGGTTTTCGGGTTGACCAAAATCAGGATCAGAGCAACCGCCAACAATGTGCCGACCACGCCGGCAACCGGCGCATGACGCCAGAAACCGGCGCGCATGGCTTCGATGTCGATATTCAGCATCATCACGACGAACAGGAACAACACCATCACGGCGCCGACGTAAACCACCACCAGCGTCACGCCCAAGAATTCGGCCTGCATCAGCATCCAAATCATCGCGCTCACGCAGAAGGTCAGCACCAGATGCAAAGCGGCATGCACGGGGTTTTTAGCAGTAACGGTACGAACCGCACCGTACAAAACGATGGCGGCAAGGATATAGAACAGAATCGCGGAAAAAGTCATTCGTCTGCTCCTTAACGATACGGCGCGTCAGCGGCTTTGCGTTTGGCGATTTCGGGTTCGTATTTGTCGCCAATGGCCAAAAGAATCGGCTTGGTCATGTGCAAGTCGCCTTTTTTCTCGCCGTGATATTCAAAAATATGGGTTTCCACAATCGCATCGGTCGGGCAGGCCTCTTCGCAGAAACCGCAGAAGATGCACTTGGTCAGGTCGATGTCGTAACGCTTGGTGCGGCGGGTGCCGTCTTCGCGTTCTTCCGATTCGATGTTAATCGCCATTGCCGGACAAACTGCCTCACACAATTTACACGCAATACAGCGCTCTTCGCCGTTCGGATAACGGCGTTGCGCGTGCAGGCCGCGGAAACGCACGGATTGCGGCGTTTTCTCTTCGGGGAAATAAATTGTGTCTTTGCGGGCAAAAAAGTTTTTGAGCGTTACGCCCAAGCCTTTTACCAATTCGCCAAGCAGAAAGGTTTTTACTAAGTTAGCCATTTTCGGATGCTCTTTTCGGATTGTTCTGTTTACAGGCCGTCTGAAAGCGGTTTTTTTAACCTGCCGCGCCCACCATTTCTAAAAACTCGGCTTCGGTCAGCTTCGGGGTATCGTTGGCCAAGTCATAATACGGAGCTTTGCAATCAATAAAGATTTGTGAGGTAGTTTCAAAGCCCGCGTTGTCGGCAAACAGCCCGGCGTTGATGTAATAATCGTTGCCAACCTGCACAAACAGGTGTGTGCCGCAGTGTTTGCAAAAACAGCGTTGCGCCCATTCGGACGACTGATAATGCGCGATGTGCTCGCTGCCTGTGATTTCGGGCGACCGGGCGGCCAAAGTAAAAGACGCGCCGCTGCCCCATGTGCGGCATTTCCCGCAATGGCAGGCGTGGAGTTCGCGGTTTTCGGCGGTTTCCAGTGATACTGCGCCGCACAGGCATTGAGCTTTCATCGGTTTCTCTCGGTTTGAAACGGTTAAAAATTTGGGGTTCAGGCTACCTGAAAACTTTCAGACGGCCTCCCTGCCCTATTTCCACAAATTCAGCGGTGAAATCATCCACACGCCCAAAATCACGATGTAGGTGAAGCCAATCGGAATCAGCACTTTCCAGCCCAAACGCATGATTTGGTCGTAACGGTAGCGTGGGAAAGTTGCACGGATCCACAGGTACCAGTACAACACTGCCGCCATTTTCACGAACATCCAGAATGCGGAAGGCGTACCGATAAAGCCCCAGCTTTGCGGGAACGGAGACAACCAGCCGCCGAGGAACATCAGCGATGTCAGCGCGGCAATCAGGATCATGAAAATGTATTCGGCAAGGAAGAATAGCGCGAATGCGAAGCCGGAGTATTCAACGTGGTGGCCGGCAACGATTTCAGATTCACCCTCTGCCACGTCAAACGGCGCGCGGTTGGTTTCAGCAACGGCGGAAATCAGATAGACGATGAAGATGGGGAAGAGCGGCAGCCAGTTCCACGAGAATACTGAACCGCCGGCAATACCTTTGGCTTGTGCGGCAACGATGTCGGAGAAGTTCATGCTGCCCGATACCATCACAACGCACACCAGCGCGGCACTCATGGCAATCTCGTAGGAAATGCTTTGCGCGGAAGCACGCATTGCACCCAAGAACGAATATTTGGAGTTGGAAGCCCAGCCCGCAATGATCACGCCGTAAACCGACAGCGAAGTAATCATCAGGATGTACAAAAGACCGATATTGATATTGGTCAGCACCCATTCTTCGTTGAACGGAATCACCGCCCAAGCCGCAAAAGACGGGGCGAGCGACATAATCGGGCCGATGTAGAACAAGGCTTTGTTTGACAGCTTCGGACGGGTTACCTCTTTAAACAAGAGTTTGAACACGTCGGCAAACGGCTGAATCAGACCCCACGGGCCGGTTACGTTCGGGCCGACGCGAAGCTGCATAAAGCCGATGACTTTACGTTCGAAATATGTCAGGTAGGCAACGGTCAGAATCAGCGGAATCAGGATAATCACGATTTTGACGATGACGGATACCACCAAGCCTACGGTGATACCCAAATCGCCCAGACCGAGCGTTGCGGCAAAGAGGTTTTGGAACCATTCTTGCATGATCAAGCTCCCGCCAGTTCAATAGTGTCCATCAACGCACCCAGCGCGGCATTTTCGGTATGCAGCGGCAGATGCACCACGTTTTCAGGCAAACCGGCATCGGCTTTGACGGCAACCGATACGCTTGCGCCGTTTTGTTTGGCAACAGCGGTTTGTCCGTCTTGCAGGCCCAAGCGTGCCAATGTGTTCGGATTTACACGCGCGGCAGGCACGGCGGCATGGCTGGTTTCTTGCAACGGTGCGGAACGGCGCACGATAGAATCAGTATGATAAATACCGACGCCGCCGACACGGACGAGGCGGTCTGAGGCCGTCTGAACGCCCTCCCCTGTCCATGTGCTGCGGTTGTCCAGTTTGGACGGCAGACTTTCTGCATCCAGCGCATCTTTCAGAATCGCAGCGGTATCATGGTATTCAAAACCTTTCAGGTCAAACAGGTTGCCCAATACGCGCAATACTTTCCACATCGGACGCGAATCGCCGAAGCCTTGTACCACGCCATGGAAGGATTGCAGACGGCCTTCCATATTGATGAAGCTGCCTGAGGTTTCAGTAAACGGCGCAATTGGCAACAATACGTCGCACACATCCAGCAGCGTTTCGCTGACAAACGGTGTAAACGCCATCACGCTTTTCGCCTGTTTCAACGCGGCTACGGCTTTTGCACCGTCAACCGTATCGATTTCAGGCTCGATGTTGAGTAGCAAGACTGCCTGTTTCGGCGCATTTGCCATTTCGGCAACGCTCTCGCCGGAGTTCACGCCCAAGACATCCGCACCAACGCTGTTGGCGGCTTGCGGCAAAATACCCAGCACCGCGCCGGTTGCGTCTGCCAGCTCTTGCGCGGCGGCATAAATGGCGGCGTAATCAGAATGGTTTTGCACTTCCGCACCCAAAATCACCGCTGCTTTTTCAGCGTTTTTCAGGCTGGCGGTAACGGCGTGTTCCGCATTGGCAGACAGGTTTTTCAGACGGCCTGCCCACTCGTCGGGATGTACGGCTTCTTGAGACAGAAGCGGCATAAACAATTCTTCTTTACTGCTGGCCAATACGCTCAAGGCCATACGGTCTTTGGCGGCGCGGCGCAGGCGGGCGGTCAGGAGCGGCTGTTCTTTGCGCAAGTTCGCACCGACTACCAATACGGCATCGTTGTCAGCCAAAGATTCGATGCTTTGCCCCAACCATTGCGCACCTTTAAAGCCGTCTGAAAGACGTTTGTCTTGTTGGCGCAAACGGGTTGCAAAGTTTTTAACACCCAAGCCGTCGGCAAGTTTTTTGGCCAGATACAGCTCTTCAACCGTATTCATCGGATTGGCCCAAATGCCGACTTGGTTTTGGTTACCGTCTTTGGCGATACATTCAATCGCGCTGCGGACATATTCCAACGCGGTTTTCCAATCCACGTCCATCCACTCGCCGCCCTGTTTGATTTTCGGGTTTTTCAGACGGCTTTCGTGATACAGGCCTTCGTAGGCGAAACGGTCGCGGTCGGACAGCCAGCATTCGTTGATGGCTTCGTTTTCCAACGGCAACACGCGGCGGACGGTATGGTCTTTGGTCTGCACAATCAGGTTGCTGCCCAAAGCGTCATGGGCGGAAACGGATTTGCGGCGGTTCAATTCCCAAGTACGCGCGTTGAAGCGGAACGGTTTGCTGGTCAATGCGCCGACAGGACACAAATCGATGACGTTGCCTGACAATTCGGTTTCCACTGCTTTGCCGATAAAAGGCATGATTTCGGAGTGTTCGCCGCGGTTGGCCATAGCGATTTCTTGCACGCCGGCGATTTCTTCAGTGAAACGAACGCAACGGGTACAGTGGATACAACGGCTCATTTCCTCGGCAGAAACCAAAGGACCCATGTCTTTGCCGACGACGGAACGTTTTTCTTCGGTATAACGGCTGGTGGTTTTACCGTAGCCCATCGCCAAATCCTGCAACTGGCATTCGCCGCCTTGGTCGCAGGTCGGACAATCAAGCGGATGGTTGATGAGCAGGAACTCCATCACGCCTTCCTGCGCCTCACGGGCTTTTGCCGAATGCGTGCGCACAATCATGCCGTCCGTTACCGGCGTAGCGCAGGCGGGCAGCGGTTTGGGGGCTTTTTCCACGTCCACCAAACACATACGGCAGTTGGCGGCGATGGAGAGTTTTTTGTGGTAACAGAAATGCGGGATATAAGTACCGAGCTTGTGCGCGGCTTCAATTACCGTCGCGCCCTGCTCCACAGATACCTGTTTGCCGTCGATTTCGATTTGTAACATGGTTCGTTCCTAGTTACGGGTATTTAATAAATAATTCTTTTAGAGGCCGTCTGAAAACTTAGCACCACTTATTCGGTTTCATCGGTCCGCCGTGTTCGATGTAATGCACAAACTCATCACGGAAATGCTTGGTAAAGCTGCGGACTGGGAAGACAGCGGCATCGGCAAGGGCGCAGATGGTGCGGCCTGCCATTTGGTTGCCGACGGAATCCAACAAATCTAAGTCTTCCATGCGGCCTTTGCCTTCTACGATGCGGTGGACGATGCGGTAGAGCCAGCCGGTACCTTCGCGGCACGGGGTGCATTGGCCGCAAGACTCGTCGTAGTAGAAGTAGCTCAAGCGTTCGAGGGCTTTGACCATGCACACGTCTTCGTCCATCACGATAATCGCGCCGGAACCGAGCATGGAGCCGGCTTTGGAAATCGAGTCGTAGTCCATATTGGTCTGCATCATGATGTCGGCAGGCAATACGGGGGCGGACGAACCGCCGGGGATAACGGCTTTGAGTTTTTTGCCGCCGCGCATACCTCCCGCCATTTTCAGGATTTCGGCAAACGGCGTGCCTAACGGCACTTCATAGTTGCCCGGACGCTCAACGTGGCCGGAGATGCAAAACAGTTTGGTACCGCCGGCGTTCGGAATGCCTTTGTCGGCAAACGTCTGACCGCCGTCGCGGACGATAAAGGGTACGGAGGCGAAGGTTTCGGTATTGTTGATGGTGGTCGGCTTGCCGTACAGGCCAAACGAGGCGGGGAACGGCGGTTTGAAGCGCGGCTGGCCTTTTTTGCCTTCCAGCGATTCGAGCAATGCGGTTTCTTCGCCGCAAATGTATGCGCCGTAGCCGTGGTGGGCGAAGAGTTCGAATTCGAAGTCCGAACCTAAAATATTTTTACCCAAAAAACCCGCCGCGCGCGCTTGGTCGAGTGCAGCTTCAAAACGTTGATAACCTTCGAAAATTTCGCCGTGAATGTAGTTGTAGCCCGCTTTCGCGCCCATCGCGTAGCCGGCGATAATCATGCCTTCAATCAGGGCATGGGGGTTGAACATGATAATATCGCGGTCTTTGAACGTACCCGGTTCGCCTTCGTCGGTGTTGCAGACGACGTATTTTTCGCCGGGGAAGGAACGGGGCATAAAGCTCCATTTCAAACCGGTCGGGAAGCCTGCACCGCCACGACCGCGCAAGCCGGAGGTTTTGACTTCGTCAATCACATCGGTTTGCGAAATGTTTTCGGACAGGATTTTACGCAGGGCGGTATAACCGCCACGTTTGACGTATTCGTCCAATGTCCAGCAATCGGGATTGGCGGTATCCACTTGGTCAAAAATCACGCCTGATTGGTAAATAGCCATTTTTGGTGTGCCTGTTCGTTTTCGTATCGGTTGCAGCCGTTGTTTTCAGACGGCCTTTTATTTCAGTTCGGCAAGTTTCTTGTCAATCGCTTCTTCGGTCATAAAGCTGCACATGCTGTGGTTGTTGACCAGCATAACCGGAGCGTCGCCACATGCACCCATGCATTCGCCTTCGACAAGGGTAAATTTGCCGTCGGGTGTGGTTTCGCCGTAGCCGATACCGAGTTTTTGTTTGAGGTATTCGCCGGTTGCCATACCGCCGCGCAGGGCGCAGGGCAGGTTGGTACAAACGGTCAGTTTGTATTTGCCGACAGGCTCAAGGTCGTACATATTGTAGAAAGTAGCGACTTCGTAGGCTTGTGCAGGCGAGATGCCGATATAGTCTGCGACAAAGGCAATGGTCTCGGGAGCAAGCCAGCCTTTTTCGGTTTGGGCGATACGCAATGCGCCCATAATCGCGGAGCGGCGTTGGTCGGCAGGATATTTTGCCAACTCGATGTCAATTTGTTTTAAGGATTCTGCGGATAACATTATCGGTCAACCTCCCCGAATACGATGTCCTGCGTACCAATGATGGCAACGACGTCGGCCAGCATGTGGCCTTTTGCCATTTCGTCCATGCCTTGCAGGTGGGCGAAGCCGGGTGCGCGGATTTTCAGGCGGTAGGGTTTGTTTGCGCCGTCTGAAATGATGTAAACGCCGAACTCGCCTTTCGGATGTTCGACAGCGGTGTAGGTCTCGCCCTCGGGAACGTGCATACCCTCGGTAAAGAGTTTGAAATGGTGAATCAGGTCTTCCATACCTGTTTTCATTTCGGTACGTTTGGGCGGAGCAAATTTGTGGTTTGTGGTAATGACCGGACCCGGATTGACACGCAACCACTCGGAACATTGTTTGATGATGCGTACGGATTGACGCATTTCTTCCATACGGCAGAGGTAACGGTCGTAGCAGTCGCCGTTGACGCCGACGGGGATGTCGAAATCCATTTTGTCGTATACTTCGTAAGGCTGTGTCTTACGCACGTCCCATTCCACGCCGGAACCGCGCAACATCACGCCGGTAAAGCCTTTTTGCATGGCGCGCTCAGGGGTGACAACGCCGATGCCGACGGTACGCTGTTTCCAAATACGGTTGTCGGTCAGGAGGGTTTCGAGTGTGTCGATGTTTTTCGGGAAACGTTCGCAGAAGGCATCGATAAAGTCGAGCATGGTACCTTCGCGGGATTCGTTGAGCTGCTTCAATACTTTGGCGTTGCGGAATTTGCTGCTCTCGTATTTGGGCATGAAGTCGGGCAGGTCGCGGTAAACGCCGCCAGGACGGAAGTAGGCCGCGTGCATACGCGCGCCGGACACGGCTTCGTACAAGTCCATCAGCTCTTCGCGGTCGCGGAAGGCGTAAAGGATGGCGGTCATCGCACCGATGTCGAAGGCGTGCGAACCGATGCCCATCAGGTGATTGAGGATGCGTGTTACTTCGGCAAACATCACGCGAATATACTGGGCGCGGATAGGTACATCGATACCGGCAAGTTTTTCTACTGCCAAACAATACGCCTGCTCATTGACCATCATGGAAACGTAGTCCAAACGGTCCATATAGGGCAGGGCTTGCAGGTAGGTTTTGGTTTCAGCCAATTTTTCAGTACCGCGGTGCAGGAGGCCGATATGCGGGTCGGCACGGACGATGGTTTCGCCCTCCAACTCCAAAATCATACGCAATACGCCGTGCGCCGCAGGGTGTTGCGGGCCGAAGTTGATGGTGTAGTTTCTTAATTTATTGGCCACCGTAGTTCTCCTCACGGACGATACGCGGCGTGATCTCGCGCGGCTCAATGGTAACAGGTTGGTAAATCACGCGTTTTTGCTCTTCGTCGTAACGCATTTCTACATAGCCGGAAATCGGGAAGTCTTTGCGGAACGGATGTCCGACAAAGCCGTAATCGGTCAGGATGCGGCGCAAATCCGGGTGGTTGTTGAACATGATGCCGTACATATCGAAGGCTTCGCGTTCGTACCAATCCGCGCTGTTGTAAATATCGACTACGGATTCGACTACGGGGAAGTCGTCGTCTGAAACCCAGACGCGTACGCGGATGCGTTGATTGTTTTTAACGGAAAGCAGCTGACTGACGACGGCAAAGCGCTTGCCCTGCCATACTTCGTTCTTGTAAGTGCTGTAATCGACACCGCACAAGTCAACCAGAAGCTCGAAATGCAAATCTTCATGGTCGCGCAATGCGGTCATGACTGAAATATAGTGTTCGGGCAGACACTCGACGGTAATCTCGCCCAAAGCTGAAATGACTTTGCTTGCCTGATCACCAAGCACGCCGATGACGGTCTCGTATAAGTTTTGAATGCTTGCCATATCGTCCTCTCCTTACTCGTCACGCGCGATGGTGGAAGTGCGCTTGATTTTTTGTTGGAGTTGAATCAGGCCGTAAATCAAGGCTTCCGCAGTCGGCGGACAACCCGGCACATAAACGTCTACCGGCACGACGCGGTCGGCACCGCGCACAACAGAATAAGAATAGTGATAATAGCCACCGCCGTTGGCACACGAGCCCATAGACAATACCCAGCGCGGCTCTGCGAGCTGGTCGTATACGCGGCGCAGGGCGGGCGCCATTTTGTTGGTCAGCGTACCCGCCACAATCATCAGGTCGGCCTGACGGGGGGACGGACGGAAAATGATGCCGAAACGGTCAAGGTCATAACGCGCCATACCCGCATGCATCATTTCCACGGCGCAGCAGGCCAAGCCGAAAGTAACCGGCCACAATGAACCGGTACGCATATAGTTCAACACCGTATCCGCGCTGGTGGTGATGAAACCTTTTTTCAAAACGCCTTCTATTCCCATTCCAGCGCACCTTTTTTCCATTCGTAAATAAAGCCTACCGTCAGAACGACGATAAACACCAGCATAGACCAGAAACCGTATGCGCCCAAATCTTTGAACACGACAGCCCACGGCAACATGAACGCAACCTCCAAATCAAACAGGATGAAGAGGATGGCGACGAGGTAATAGCGCACGTCGAACTTCATCCTTGCGTTTTCAAAGGCTTCGAAACCGCATTCGTAAGGCGCGTCTTTTTCGGCGTAGTGGCGTTTCGGGCCTAAAATCGTGCCGAGTAGGATAAACAGCACGCCGGCCGCAAGGCCGACGAGGATGAATACGAGGACGGGAAAGTAACTGGCCAACATGGTCGTACCTAACTGGTTGACAGACAAATCTTAAAAATAGATTACCATTTTATCGAATTTCAAAAGCCATTTAAAGGTAAATATCAGCAAATCAGCAAAAAAACCTCAATAAATTCAATAAAGTTATGAGAACAATTCTTATTTGTATTTAATATTTCCAAATTTTAATTTCAGTTTAATCATGTATCATTTCATTCGGATTCTCCGCCTATCCGATTTATGCCCCGAATCCGCCCTCTTTCCAATTCCCAATCAAACATGAGGCCGTCTGAAATAGATTATTTTCAGACGGCCTGCGTACATCACATCCATTTAAATGGAAAAATCAATCGACACCTTTGAGCATGCGGTTCAATACCGGGGCGAGTACCAACAGGATACCGCAGGTTACCGCGCCGATGGTGGCCAGCATCCAGTAGAAGTCCAATGGCGACTGAGCATTGTAGTAGTCTTTAAACAACACTCCGCCCAAGGTAAAGCCGATGGACAATGCCAAGAAATTCAAAGCAACCATTTGTGTTTTAAACATGCTCGGTGCGATTTTGGTAGAAAACGACAGCGAAATCGGCGACAGCATCAGCTCGCCTATCGTAATCGCCAGCAACACCAGCATAAACACGATAATCGGCATCGGGGTTCCGGATGAAATATACGGAATGAAACTCAAATAAGAGACGCCGGTTACCAACATGGCCAGTGCAAACTTCAACGGCGTTTTAGGTTGGCGTTTGCCCATTTTCGTCCACACCGCCGCCATCACGCCGGAAAAGAGGACCACCCACATGGCCTGTATTGAATCTTTCCATGAAACAGGCACGGTAAAGCCGAAGAAAGTACGGTCCACCGTTTCATCAAAATAGACCGTCGCAACGGTGTACACCTGAAACCAAACCGCCCAGAACATACAAATGGTCAAAAACAGCGGAATATAGGCCACAATATAGCGTTTATTGGCCGCTTCAACGTGGCTGCTGCCCAACAGGCGCGCGAAATAAGCGACGACGGTAACGATAACCACGCCCAAGAGCCAGCGGGAGAAGTTTTCAAGGGTGAGTGCGCCGGAAGCAATCACGCTGCCCAACACCAAAACCAGCAACACGCCGACAGCCATGGCGGTCTGCACCTTTTCAGGACGCAACGGATTGGGAACCGGCGTATGCGGCAGGTTTTTACGGCCGCGCGAATACCACAGCAGGCCGAATGCCATGCCGACGGCCGCCGCGCCGAAACCGTAATGGAAACCCATCCTGTCTTGCAAAATACCGGTCAACAACGGGCCTAAGAAGCCGCCGATATTGATGGAAATATAGAAAATAGAGAAACCGGCATCACGCAATTCGCGCAAGTCTTCCCGTTCATACAAAGAACCGACCATCGAACCGGCAGACGATTTCACGCCGCCGCTGCCCAGCGCAATAAACACCAAGCCCAGCAGCAATCCCATCAAACCCGGTACGATCGCCAATAAAATATGGCCGGTCATCACGACGATGCCGGCGATAAACAGGGTACGCTCCGCACCCCAAATGCGGTCGGCCAACCACGCACCGAGAATGGTGGACAGGTAAACGCTGCCGCCGTACGCGCCGACAATGCCGCCGGCCAAGGCTTTATCCATACCCAAACCGCCTTGATTAGCGGTGTAATACAGATAAATCAGCAGGATGCCCTGCATACCGTAGAAGGAAAAACGCTCCCACAGCTCAATATGGAATAGGGTGGATAATTGCAAAGGATGGCCGAAGAAAGTTTTCTCGGCAGAAGACAGCTTTTGACCGGACATTTAATAAGTTCTCCTAATATATCGGACAGGATCAGGCTTCAGACGGCCTATTGCACCTACCAATCATTTTTATAGAAACTATATATTACCGCCAATCTTTGCATTTGCAAAACATTAAAAAGCATATTTTTACAGAAAGATTTAAGATTCGTATCTAAAAAGAACTCAATAGCTACATAACAAAGATATCGCGGCCATCTCCGTCATGCCCTACATATTCAAAAACCCATTAATTTTTAGATTTTCTATATTGTATTTTTCATGTGGCCGAAAACGGATATATTTACTGCGTTCGGTATTCCATTTAGGCTGATAAGACTTTAGAGTAGTTTCAGGCTGCCTGAAAACTATGTGATACAAATAACAGATAAAATAAAGCCCTACTTAAAAAAGTAGGGCTTAAAGAAATTGTTTATTTTTTGCCCCCACCAGATTTTCCGCTACCTGACGGGGGATTGTTACCACGTCCGCCGCCTGACGGATTACCTGTTTTGCTTGGCCAGTTTGGGTTACTGTTGCCTGTCTGATTATTTGCCATTATTGCTCCATTCTATACTTAAGTTTTCAGATACACGGACTTTTATTTCCGTTTCTATATTTTATAGATTTAGATTTTTTTTTCAATTTAATTTTTTCAGTAGTCGTAGGTATAGTTACTAACAAACAGGCCGTCTGAAATCTTTCAGACGGCCTGTTTATCTCTTACGGTTTATACGCCTTGTTTCAGGCTGGCTTCGATGAAGCCGTCCAAGTCGCCGTCCAATACGGCTTTGGTATTGCCGACTTCGTAGCCTGTACGCAAGTCTTTGATACGTGAGGAGTCCAAGACGTACGAACGGATTTGGCTGCCCCAACCCACATCGGACTTGCCGTCTTCCAATGCCTGTTTCTCTTCGTTGCGTTTGCGCATTTCCAATTCGTACAGTTTGGATTTCAACATTTCCATCGCAGCGGCTTTGTTGGCGTGTTGCGAGCGGTCGTTTTGACATTGCACCACAATCCCTGTCGGCTCGTGGGTAATACGCACGGCGGAGTCGGTTTTGTTAATGTGCTGACCGCCGGCACCGGATGCACGGTAGGTATCGATGCGCAAATCGGCCGGGTTGATTTCGATTTCGATGGAATCGTCGATTTCAGGGTAAACAAACACGGACGAGAACGATGTATGGCGTTTGTTGTTCGAGTCAAACGGCGAGTAGCGCACCAAGCGGTGAACGCCGGTTTCGGTACGCAGCAGGCCGTAGGCGTATTCACCTTCCACGCGGATGGTGGCGCGGTTGATGCCCGCGATTTCGCCGTCGTCTTCTTCAAGGATTTCGATTTTGAAGCCTTTGCGCTCGGCGTAGCGGCTGTACATGCGGAACAGCATGCCCGCCCAGTCTTCGGCTTCGGTACCGCCCGCGCCTGCGGTGATGTCGATAAAGCAGTTGTTCGGGTCGGCAGGCTGGTTGAACATTCGTTTGAATTCGAGGTCGGCCATTTGTTTTTCCAAACCGGCCACATCTTCCTGCACGGCGGCAAAACCTTCTTCGTCGTTTTCTTCGACGGCCATTTCAATCAGCATACGGTTGTCTTCGATACCTGTGGCGATGTTGTCGAGCGTCACCACGATGCCTTCGAGGATTTTGCGCTCTTTGCCGATTTCTTGGGCGCGTTTGGGGTCGTTCCAGAGTTCCGGGTCTTCGGAGAGGCCGACGACTTCTTCAAGGCGGTCTTTTTTGCCTTGATAGTCCATATAGACGCGGATGTCTTCGCTGCGCTTCTCCAAGTCGTTTAGGGTGTTGTTAAGCTGGTTGATTACTTCGGCTTCCATGATTCTTGTGTTCTTTCAAAATTTTAGGGGCGTATTGTAAGGGATTTGCCTGTTTTTTTCCATGACCGGGCCGTCTGAAAATGTGCGGTTGGGGTTTTCAGACGGCCTCGGTTTTAAATTTTTCCATCCAGAGCCGCCAGTCGTTGTCTATCGGCGCTTGTACGGTCATCCGGCTGCCGTCTTCTATGCTTTGAAAACTGAGGCTTCGCGCGTGCAACATCAGGCGTTGCGTGCCGATATGTTCGGCAACGGCATGGTTTTGGCGCAAATCGCCGTAGTTGGTGTCGCCGACAATCGGGTGGAAGATGTGTTTCATATGGCGACGGAGTTGGTGTTTGCGGCCGGTGTGCGGCGTGAGTTCGGCCCACGAATAACGCGAGGTCGGGTAACGCAGGGCGGACTGGAACGGCAACTCGGTTTGTGCCAGACAACGGTAGGCGGTTTGCGCTTCCTGCAATGTGGCTTCGGTCTGCGCTTCGGCGATTTTGTCGGGCATATATTTGAGGGCGTAATCAATCAGGCCGTCTGAAGGCAGATGACCGCGAACAATCGCCCAATAAGTTTTTTCGATGGTTTTGTTTTCAAACTGCTGCGTCAATAACCGTGCGGCTTCCGTATCGAGGGCAAACAGCAAGACGCCGGAAGTCGGGCGGTCGAGGCGGTGGACGGGATAGACGTGCTGCCCGATTTGGTCGCGCAGGGTCTGCACGGCAAAACGGGTTTCATGTTTGTCTAACCAGCTTCGGTGCACCAGCATTCCGGCAGGTTTGTTGACGGCAACGGTGCGGCTGTCGCGGTGGATAATATCGAGCATGGCGGAGCAGTTGAATAAAAGCAGATATTGTAACGGGCTTTTGAAAATGTGGCAGGCACACTTGCCGCCGAAACCCAACTTTCAGACGGCCCGTCCCTTTCGGGTTACAATACTGCACATAAAAACTCGAAGGAAAAGCCGTGAGCCTGCTCAAAAAACTGCCCAAACCTATGCTGCCCGACGAAACACGCCGCGATATTCAGGCGCGCGAGTCGTATCATGTATTGAAGATTATTTCCGAATTTGTCGAAGCCGGCGAAGAATTGCGCGCCATTCAGCCAGCCGTCAGCATTTACGGCAGCGCGCGCACGCCTGAAAACCATCCCGACTACGCGTTCACATTACGCTTGGCGCGCAAACTGTCGGATGCCGGATTTTCCGTCATTTCCGGCGGCGGGCCGGGCATTATGGAAGCAGCCAACAAAGGCGCGTTTGCAGGCGCAAGTCCGGCGGTGGGGTTGAATATCGTGTTGCCGCACGAGCAAAAAGCCAATCCGTATCAGGATTTGTCGATTAAATTCCAACACTTCTTCCCGCGCAAAGTCATGTTCGTCAAACACGCCGTGGCGTATGTCGTCATGCCCGGCGGTTTCGGCACGTTGGATGAATTGTTTGAAAGCCTGACCTTGGTGCAAACCGGCAAAACGCCCGACCGCCCGATTATCTTAGTGGGCAAAGCATTTTGGGCGGGATTGTTGGACTGGATACGCGAGCAGTTGCTGGGCAGAAACCTGATTCTGGAAGAAGACTTGAACCTGATCCGCGTCATCGACGACGAAGACGAAATTATCGAAGAAATCTTCGCCCATTACGAAAACCGCTTGGAAGACTTGTCCGAACACCAAAATGCTTGGTCGCTGGGGTTGTAAAAAAACTAAGGTTTCAACTGAAAAAGCAGTTATCCCGCCTGCCCTTTGCTTCATGAATAAAGGCCGTCTGAAAATGTTTTCAGACGGCCTGTTATCTTCTTTCAAAGCGTTTAATTGTTTTCCCACTCGACATGCTCACTCAAGAAGCCGCCGCTTTGGTGCGCCCAAAGTTTGGCATACAAGCCTTGTTTCTCGAGGAGCTCGGCATGGCTGCCTTCTTCAATGATGCGGCCTTTGTCCAAGACGATGAGGCGGTCCATCGCGGCGATGGTGGAGAGGCGGTGGGCGATGGCAATCACGGTTTTGCCTTCCATCATTTTATCGAGGCTTTCTTGGATGGCGGCTTCGACTTCGGAGTCGAGCGCGCTGGTGGCTTCGTCAAGCAACAGAATCGGCGCGTCTTTAAGCATGACGCGGGCGATGGCGATGCGCTGGCGCTGGCCGCCGGAAAGTTTCACGCCGCGTTCGCCGACGTGTGCGTCATAACCGCGCCGGCCTTTGGCGTCGGAAAGGTTAGGGATGAAATCGGCGGCTTCGGCGCGTTCGGCGGCGGAAATCATTTCGGCGTCTGTGGCGTCGGGGCGGCCGTAGATAATGTTGTCGCGCACGGAGCGGTGCAGCAGAGAAGTGTCTTGCGTTACCAAACCGATTTGGGCGCGCAGACTTTCTTGGGTAACGCTGTCCACGTTTTGACCGTCGATCGAAATCGTGCCGCTTTGCGGTTCGTAAAAGCGCAGGAGCAGGTTAACGATGGTGGATTTGCCTGCGCCGCTGCGGCCGATCAAGCCGACTTTTTCGCCGGGTTTGATGTTCAGGTTAAAGCCGTTGAGGAGCGGTTTGCCTGCTTCGTAGGAGAAATCGACGTGTTCAAACTTGATTTCGCCCCGGGTAACTTTCAGCGGCAGGGCTTGCGGCTTATCGAGGATGGTGTGGGGTTTGGACAGGGTGGCCATGCCGTCGTTGACGGTACCGATGTTTTCAAACAATCGGGCGGATTCCCACATGATGTATTGCGACAAACCGTTCACACGCAATGCCATGGCCGTGGCGGTGGCGACCGCGCCCACGCCGACTTGGCCGTGATACCAAAGCCAAATACCCAAGGCGGTTGTGCCGACGGTCAGCGAACTGTTGACGATAAAGCTGCAGGTGTGCAGCAGCGTTGCCAAACGCATTTGGGCATGGACGGTTACCATAAACTCTTCCATCGACTGTTTGGCATAAGCGGCCTCGCGTGCGCCGTGGGAGAAGAGTTTGACGGTGGCGATATTGGAGTAGGCATCGGTAATGCGGCCGGTCATCAGCGAGCGCGCATCGGCCTGACGCGCAGCGGTTCTGCCGAGTTTGGGAATCAGGAAACGCATAATCATCGCGAATCCAATCATCCAGCAGATAAACGGCACGATAAGCCAGGCATCGAATGAGGACAGAATCACGCCGGAAGTGATGAAGTACACCAACACATACACAACCATATCGGCAACGGTCATCACCACATCACGCAGCGCCAGCGCGGTTTGCATGACTTTGGCGGACACGCGGCCGGCAAACTCGTCCTGATAAAAGCCCAGGCTCTGACCCAGCATCAGGCGGTGGAAATTCCAGCGCAGGCGCATGGGGAACACGCCTTGCAGGGTTTGCAGGCGTACATTGGAAGCAAAAAAGGTCCAAACGGCAAAAAATGCCACCATGGCCATCATGCCGATTAATGCATGGCCTTTTTCAACAAAAAGCGTTTGCGGCGTATAAGCGCCGAGCCAGTCGACCACCTTGCCCATAAACTGGAACATCAAGGCTTCCATAATGCCGACGCCGACCGTAAACACAGCCAACACGGCAATCCATTTGCGCACGCCTTCAATGTTGCTCCAAATAAACCGCCACAACCCTTTTTCTGGCGTTTTCGGAGCGGCTTCGGGATAAGGGTCGATGCGGGACTCGAACCATGAGAATATTTTTTTAATCATTGTTTTTGCAAATGTGATAAGACGGTCAGGCCGTCTGAAAAGAGGTGTTCAAATACATTCAAGACTGTATTTTACGGGAAAAATCTAACTGATGACAGCGGATACCGTCAGTCCGATCAAACCAATCTATCGGCTTGACCATCTAAAAATTCCTTTTCTTTGCCCAAAACAAAGGCCGTCTGAAACTTTTCAGACGGCCTTTGCTGGATTTAGGTTGCCCTTAAAAATTACTCTTTACGTTGACGGCCCAAATCGGCAGCGGCAGTAAACAAAACGTCGGTGGAAGAGTTTAACGCAGTTTCTGCAGAGTCTTGAATCACGCCGATAATGAAGCCGACGGCAACCACCTGCATGGCCACATCGTTATCGATACCGAACAGGCTGCACGCCAAAGGAATCAGCAACAATGAGCCACCGGCCACACCGGATGCACCGCACGCGCTGACAGTTGCCACCAGGCTCAGCAGCAGGGCAGTGGCGAAGTCAACCGTAATGCCTTGCGTGTGCGCCGCAGCCATCGCCAAAACGGTAATGGTGATGGCCGCACCGGCCATATTGATGGTTGCACCCAATGGAATGGAGATAGAGTAAGTGTCTTCGTGCAGACCCAGTTTTTTCGCCAATGCCATGTTCACAGGGATGTTGGCGGCGGAAGAACGGGTAAAGAAGGCATACACGCCGCTTTCGCGCAGGCAGGTAAACACCAACGGGAAAGGATTGCTGCGGATTTGCGACCACACAATAATCGGGTTGACCACCAACGCAATAAACAACATACAGCCGAGCAATACGGCCAACAGCTGCATATAGCCGGCAAGCGCTTCAAAACCGGTTTCCGCAATAGTAGAAGACACCAAGCCGAAAATACCCAGCGGCGCAAAACGGATAATCCATTTCACAACGGTCGAAACGGTGTCGGCCAAGTCGGCGGCCACTTGGCGGGTCGTATCCGAACCGTGATGGCGCAAAGCCGCGCCCAATACCAAAGCCCAAGCCAAAATGCCGATATAGTTGGCATTGGCCAGCGCGTTAATCGGGTTGGCCACCAAATTCATCAGCAGCGTTTTCAACACTTCGACAATGCCGGAAGGCGGCGCAACGGATACATCGCCGGCCGTACGCAGAATCAGCGTGGTCGGGAATGCCATACTGGCAATGACTGCCACCACAGCCGCAGCAAACGTACCGAAAATATACAAAATCAAAATCGGTTTGATGTGGGCCTGATTGCCTTTTTGGTGTTGCGCAATGGCGGCAGTCACCAAAACAAATACCAAAATCGGCGCGATAGCCTTAAGCGCACCGACAAACAGGCTGCCCAGCAGTCCTGCGCTGATACCGACTTGCGGCGAAAATGCACCTACAAGAATACCTAAAACCAAGCCGATGGCGATTTGTGCCACCAGGCTGACGCGATTGAGCGCGTTCAAAAGCGGATTGCCACTTGCCATATCCGTTCCTTCACAATTTAAAGATATGTTAAAAAAGTCTTACATTCTAAAATAAAAAATCATTTGTCGGCGAGGTTTTCATGCACACCTCACAAAAACAGCATTAAAATTTAACATTTATGACATAGTTGGCATTTTATGCCAAAAATACGGTAAAACCTACTCAAACCCTACTTTAAAGTATGCCCATACCGTTGCTTTACTTCTCTATATCTTGCTTTCAGACGGCCTGAAATCTGCGCCATAAGGCCGAATACAAAGGTAACTTCATCAGTCAAAATACAAAAACATAAATATTACAATCAGATAGAAACAAATTAAAATCCGCCCTTAAGCCGCATTTTGCAACGTTATCGCGCTAAATTTCCGTTTATATCCATAGCCTGAAAGCTTGCAGAAATAATGTTAAAATCCACAAACTGAAGAATTGTCGCTGTCGAACACACATCATGACCAAACTGACCTACCCTGTTTTATTTGCATCATTGGCGCTCGCCTACGGACACGCGTTGGCAGTAGATACTTCCGTTCCCAAAGCGGAAGACTACGAGGCCGTTCCCGAATCCGAAATGCCCAAGCAGCCCAAAGACGACCAAACAGGCAAACTCAAGCCCAAATTCCCCGTCAAAATCGACACCCAAGACAGCGAAATCAAAGAAATGCTTGAAGAATACCTGCCGCTGATTACCCAGCAGCAGGAAGAAGAGCTGGATAAAGAGCAGGTCGGCTTCCTCGCCGAAGAGGCGCCCGACAACGTCAAAACCATGCTCCGGACCAAAGGCTACTTCAACAGCAACGTCAATATTCAAGACCACGGCGAGAGCTATACCGTCAACGTCACCCCCGGCCCGCGCACCAAAGTCGACAACGTCAGCGTGGCCATCCTCGGCGACGTATTAAATGACGAAAACCTGGCCGAGTACTACCAAAATGCGATGGAAAACTGGCAACAGCCCGTTGGCGAAAACTTCGACCAAGACGGCTGGAGTGCAAGTAAAACCTCCGTCCTCAGCGCGGTAACACGCAAAAAATACCCTTTGGCGAAACTCACTACCACCCAAGCCACCATCAATCCCAATACCCAAAAGGCCGACTTAAACGTCATCGTGGAGAGCAACCGCCCGATTTACTTCGGCGAGTTCCAAATCACCGGCACGCGCCGCTACCCTGAGAGCGTGGTTTCCGGCATGGCGCGCTTCCAACCCGGTTCGCCTTACGACTTGGACAAAATACTCGACCTGCAACAAGCGCTTGAGCAAAACGGCCACTATTCCGGCGCGTCCGTACAGGCCGACTTCGACCAACTGCAAGGCGACCGCGTCCCCGTCAAAATCAACGTGACCGAAGTCAAACGCCACAAACTGGAAACCGGTATCCGCTACGACTCCGAATACGGAATCGGCGGCCGCATCGCCTACGACTATTACAACCTCTTCAACAAAGGCTACATCGGCTCGGTTGTTTGGGACATGGACAAATACGAAACCACGCTGGCCGCCGGTATCAGCCAGCCGCGCAACAACCGCGGCAACTACTGGACAAGCAACGTTTCCTACAACCGCTCGACCACGCAAAACCTTGAAAAACGCGCCCTGTCCAGCGGCATTTGGTATGTCCGCGACCGTAACAATATCGATGCCCGCTTCGGCCTCGAATTCATTACCGAAGACCGCAAAGTCCCCGACACCAGCTACGATTTGGGCCGAAGCCATGCCACCATGCTGACCGCCTCATGGAAACGGCAAAGCATCGAAACCGAGCTGCATCCTCAAAACGGCTATTACCTCGACGGCAAAATCGGCTCGACCTTGGGCAAATTCCTCTCCTCCACCCAAATGGCGCGCGCTACAGCACGGGCAGGCTATTTCTTCACACCTGAAAACAAAAAAATCGGCACCTTCATCGTCCGCGGGCAGGCAGGCTACGTTTACGCCCGCGAAGGCGAAGAAGTGCCTTCCAGCCTGATGTTCCGCACCGGCGGCGCGACTTCCGTACGCGGTTACGAACTCGACAGCATCGGTTTGGCCGGCCCCAACGGCTCCGTCCTGCCGCAACGCGCCTTGGTGGTCGGCAGCCTCGAATATCAATTTCCGGTCACCAAAAGCTTCTCCGGCGCCATCTTCCACGATGTCGGCGACGCGGCAAGCAACTTCAAACACATGACCTTAAAACACGGTACCGGCTTGGGTGTGCGCTGGTTCAGCCCGGTTGCGCCGTTCTCCTTCGACATTGCCTACGGCCACCACGACAAAAAAATCCGCTGGCACATCAGCTTAGGCACAAGGTTTTAACAAACATACACCATCCATTTTTTCAGACGGCCTCAGCCATTCCAGGCCGTCTGAACAACAGACAAACAGAAAAATATCATGACCGATACTGCAAACACTTCCACGCCTTCTGAACAACAGCCCGCCCCGCCAAAGCGCAAAAAACGCCTGTTGCGCGGCTTTGTCCTGTCCGCCTTGGGCGTATTGACCGTTTCCGCTGGCGCGATCGGCTGGCTGGTCGGTACGGAATCGGGTTTGCGTTTCGGTTTGTACAAAATTCCGTCATGGTTCGGCGTCAAAATCTCTTCGGATACGCTGAAAGGCACGCTGATTGAAGGTTTTGAAGGCGATAAATGGTTGATTGAAACAGACGGTGCGGACATCAAAATCAGCAGCTTCCGCTTTGATTGGAAACCGTCCGAGCTGTTCCGTCCGTCTTTGCATATTACCGAAGTCGTGGCCGGCGACATCGCCATCGTGACCAAGCGCACGCCGCCCAAAGAAGAAGAGCCGTCAAAAGGCCTGCCCGACAGCATAGACTTGCCCGTTACCGCCTATCTCGACCGTTTGGAAACCGGCAAAATCAGCGTGGGCAAGCGTTTTGACAAGCAGACCGTCTATCTCGACCATCTGCACGCGGCCTATCATTACGACAAAAAAGAACACCGCCTCCACATCAAAACCGCCGATACGCCCTGGAGCAGCTCGACAGGCGCGGTGGTACTCGGTTTGAACAAACCTTACGTCCTCAATACCGCCATCTACACCAAAGGCCAGCTTGAGGGCGAAACCATACACGGCACGGTGCGCCTGTGGGGCAGCCTGCAAGACGTGTACACCGACCTGCTGCTCGACGGCGACAACGTTCATTTGTCTGCCAAATCCACCATCCACCCATTCGCCGACAGCCTCAACGAAACCGTCGGCGAAATCCTGGTTAAAGGTTCCAACATCAATCCGCAGGCCTTCCTGCCCACCCTGCCCAAAGCACGTCTGAATTTCGACGCCACCACCATTCCGTCCTTTACAGACGGCGTTGCGCTGGAAGGCTCGATAGACTTGGAAAACGACCAAGCCGGTTTTGCCGATGAAAACCATATCCCCGTCAAACGCATCCTCGGCGAATTCATCGTCGACGACAAAGGCACGGTCAAAATCGAAGACATCGGCGTCGGCCTGCTCAAAGACGGCAGTATCGATGTATCCGGCTCTATCGACACCGCCCAAGACCAGCTCAAACTCGCACTGGGCATCAACAATACCGGCGCAGACGACTTTGTCCGTCAAAACATCGCAGGCCGTCTGAACGGCAGTATCGATGTCAAAGGCGAAACCTCCTCCCCCGTCGTCAACTGGAATCTCGACAGCGGATTCGCGCGCACAGACGGCATGCTGTTTTTCCAAACCGACAAACAGCTCGGCCAGCGCACACTCAAGCTTGACAAAGTCCGTCTGGTTCCGCAAAACGGTGGCGAACTCAACGCCAAAGGCTCGCTCGAACTCTTCAAAGACCGCAAACTGCAACTGGATATCGTCAGCAAAGCCTTCAACCCTGCGCGCATCGATCCGCAGCTTCCGCAAGGCAGCGTCAACGGCAACATCAACTTGACCGGCATACTGGCGCAAGAAAAATTCGCCGGCAAAATGCAGTTTGCACCGAGTACGCTCAACGGCGTTCCGCTCAGCGGCAAAGCCGACGTTGCCTATGAAAACAAACACCTCTCGCGCGCCCTGACCGACCTGACCCTCGGCAGCAACGTCATTAAAACCAACGGCAGCTTCGGCAAAAAAGGCGACCGCCTCAATCTCAACATTACCGCCCCCGATTTGTCGCGTTTCGGCTTCGGCTTGGGCGGCCTGCTCAACGCGCGCGGCTACATCTCAGGCAGCTTTTCAGACGGCCTCAAAACCCTTGAAGCCGATTTGAACGGCGAAGCGCGCAACTTCAAAGTCGCCGATACCGTCAACATCCGCACCCTCGACTTCAAGCTCAAAGGTTCGCCCGACACCAACCGTCCGCTGAGTGCCGATATTAAAGGCGAACACATCGCCGTCTCCGGCGGTGCGGCCATGATCGACAACGTCAACCTGCTCATCAGCGGCACCGGTTCGCACCACCACATCCGCGGCAACAGCAATATGGCTGTGGACAACAAACGCTATAAGCTCGACCTCGACGCCACCGGCGGCCTCAACAAAGACCAAACCCAATGGAAAGGCACGGTTGACACGCTCGACATCAACGGCGCGTTCAACCTCAAACTGCAAAACCGCCTCAACCTCGAAGCCGGCAGTGAACGCGTTTCCCTCAGCAGCGCACGCTGGGCGGCCATGGGCGGCAGCCTCAACCTGCAAAATTTCGTTTGGGACAAAAAAGCCGGCATTACCAGCAAAGGCAGCGCACAAAATCTGCACATTACCGAGTTGCACAACTTCTACACCCCGCCCATCGAACACAACCTCGTCTTGGGCGGCGACTGGGATTTGGCGTACAGTCAAAACGCGCGCGGCTTCCTCAACATCAGCCGACAAAGCGGCGACATCATCCTGCCGAATAAAGACCCGAAAAACAAACAGCCTTTGGGACTTTCCGCACTCGCCCTGCGCACCCATTTCCAAAACGGCCGCATCGACAGCACGCTGGAAGGCAACACCCGTTTCGGCAAAGTTGACGGCACGCTCGGCATCGCCCAACAGTTCGGCAACAACATCAACAACGCCCCTGTCAGCGGCAAGGTCAATATCAGCGTTCCCGATTTGGGCTCGCTCAAATCCTTTATGCCGGCCACAGCCCAAGGCATTGCAGGCCGTCTGAACGCGACTGCCACCATCGGCGGCCGACTCGGTTCACCTACCGTCAACAGCAACCTCGACCTCCAAACCAATTACGGCCGGGCCGACGGTACCGTCAACATCGGTCAAGGCACCAGCTTCGATACCGCCCCCCTGAGCGGCAAACTCAACCTGAACGTCGCCAACCTCGAAGTCTTCCGCAACTTCCTGCCCGTCGGCCAAACCCTCAAAGGCCGTCTGAACGCCGCCGTCAGCTTGGCAGGCCGTCTGAACGATCCGCAACTGAGCGGCCAGATTAACGGCGACAACCTCTATTACCGCCATCAAACCCAAGGCCTGATTCTCGACAACGGCGTATTGCGTTCGCGCCTGCAGGGTCAAAAATGGGTAATCGACAGCCTCAAATTCCACCGTGGCGGCACGATTGAGCTCAAAGGCGCGGTCAACCTTGCCAACGCCAACCCCGATGTCGACGTGGACATCGTCTTCGACAAATACCGCACCCTCTCGCGTCCAAACCGCCAACTGCAGCTCTCCGGTGCGGCCAAAGTCCTCTACAATCCGGAAAAAGGCGTATCGCTCAACGGCACGCTCAACACCGACTACGGCAGGTTTGGTTCGCAAAAATCCTCCATGCCGACCCTCGATGACGACGTGGTTGTACTGGGCGAAACCAAAAAAGAAGCAACGGCCACCACGCCGATTAATCTGAACCTTGTCTTGAACATCAACGACAATGTCCGTTTTGTCGGCTACGGCGCAGACGTTACCATCGGCGGCAAACTGGCCATCACATCACGTCCGGGCGAAACCGTCCAAGGCGTCGGTACCGTGCGCGTTGTCAAAGGCCGCTACAAAGCCTACGGCCAAGACCTCGACATCACCAAAGGATCGGTTTCCTTCGTCGGCCCGCTATCGAATCCAAACCTCAACATCCGTGCCGAACGCCGCCTCTCCCCAGTCGGCGCAGGTGTCGAAGTCCTCGGCAGCCTCAGCAATCCGCGCGTAACCCTGGTTGCCAAAGAAGCCATGAGTGAAAAAGACAAACTCTCCTGGCTCATCCTCAACCGTGCCAGCAGCGGCAGCGACGGCGACAATGCCACGCTCTCTGCGGCCGCCAGCGCACTGCTTGCCGGCCAAGTCAACGACCGCATCGGCCTCGTGGATGATTTGGGCTTTACCAGCAAACGCAGCCGCAACGCCCAAACCGGCGAGCTCAACCCTGCCGAACAAGTCCTGACCGTCGGCAAACAGCTCACCAACAACCTCTACGTAGGTTACGAATACGGCATCTCCAGCGCCGAACAATCCGTCAAACTCGTGTACCAACTGACCCGCGCCATCCAAGCCATTGCCCGCATCGGCACACGCTCATCCGGCGGCGAATTGAAATACACCATCCGCTTTGACAACTGGTTCGGCAAAGACGAACCCGAGCCGGAAGAACAACACTAAAAGCCGTGAAAAAGGCCGTCTGAAATTCATCTTTCAGACGGCCTTTATCTTGTTCTACCGTATTAGAATCTTTCTCCCATGCTTCAAATAGACAAAGGCCAACGGCGCAAGTTTGAAAATAAAGGCAACTAAAAAAGTGGGCGGCCAGCCACGGCTTATTCAAGATTAGCGATAAATCAAGCGGACACAAAAAGGCCGTCTGAAACTGACAGGGGTAGGTTTTAGACGGCCTTTTTTGAATCATCGAAACATCTTGTGCATGGCGTTGCTGATTAATTCGAGCTGTTTCTTATATTCGCGGCAACGGGGACAGAGCGACAGGTGGACGGCAAGGGCAATGCGGTTAAAAAGACTGAGACGCACTTGGTCTTGCTGTTTGGAAATCAGATCGGTTATTTTGCGGCATTTTTTCATGGCATTTTCCTGTCAGACATGGGAGAACCATTTGATTTGCAGACACTGGCGCAAGGTTTCGCGCGCGCGGTGCATGATGGTGTGGTAGTTGGCATGGCTGATGCCGCATTGCTCGCGGATTTCATCGCTTGAAAAGCCGAGAATCTCTTTCATGGTAAACACGCGGGCGGTGTTTTCCGGCAGATGGTAGAGGCAGGTCTGCAAAACTTGATAGAACTCTTTATTGTGCAAACTGGCTTCGGGCGAGTCCCAACCCTGAGGCTGACCTTCGTCCGTCCAATGCCCGTCGGCGGCAAAATGTCCTTCAAAAGCTTCATCCAAGGCTTCCTCGTCGCGCGTGACGAAAACTTGGCGTTGCCGCCCGATTTGGCGCAGGCAGTCGGTAATTTTGTTTTTTAAGATTGCAAACAGCCAGCTACTCACTTGTGCATCTCCTTTGAAACCTTCGGCCGCGCGGTAGGCGGAAAGCATGGTTTCCTGGACGAGGTCTTCCGCCAAATCGGGGCGGTCGGGCAGCTGGATATGGGCAAAGCGCAGCAGCAGTTTGCGGGATTCGGCAAGCTCGGCATCGGTCAGTTCGGGTAGGGCCATAATGTATCAGTATGAAATGAATGATCAATATGCTTCTGATTTTACGCTGATACGGCAAGAGCATGCGATTGAATCTATAAACGATTTCAGTAGTATTTTTGTTTCGCCGAAACCGACTGCACCTATTTTCAGACGGCCTTGATTTATGCCGCAACCAAAATGCCCTGTTCCAGCCAATCCGTCCATTTCTGCCTTAATGCGTCCTGCCAAGCGTTTTCAGACGGCATGAACTCTGCCAGCATGGTTTGCAGGCCGTTTAGAGAAGTGGGCGTTTCTGCCAGTGTTTCCAGCAATAAGGCGTCGAAATCGTTGAGCGTTTGATACATCACGTCGTCTTCCTTATCGCGCCACACCAAAACAGCAGTTTCCGCCTCCTGTAATTCGTCGGTCACATCATACTGATAACGGCGCACAAAGGCGGCGGGAGAAAGGGTGTGCGCCAAATCATCTGAATCGGCGGACGAGGCTTCGCTGTCAGTTTGAGCGGTTTCGGCAAGCAGCTGGGAGTGTTCAAAGTCCATCAGTGCCAAAAGGTCGTCTGAAAGCGGCAGGCTTTGGCAGTATTGGAGGAACTCGCCGGGAATTTCTTGAAAATAGGGCGTTTGGGCGCGCGCGTCGCGGACGAAACCTTCTTTCAGACGGCCCCATTCTTCGCTGTCAAAGTATTGCAGCGTTTCTGTATAACAGCGGTCGATAAAGCTGTGAATATTGTTGCGTATCAGGCGGATATAGACATTCAGGCGCTCTTGCGGTAGTCCGTCTGCGGCTTTGCCTTCGCGTATGGCTTGGGCAAAGCGGTGTTGGTATTGGGCGGAGGTTTCAGGCTGCACAGCGGTATTCCTTTCCGGCACGCGTTTGATATTCGGCGATTTTGGCAACTTCGGCTTCGAGTTCGGCAAAAGGCGGGAAATTGAAATCGCGTTCCAACAGGGTGGGCGGAATCGTCGGCAGTTTGGCATAGGCAAGTTCGAGCAAATCCCAAACGGTCGGTAAAACCGCCGCGCCATGCGTATCAATCAACAATTCCGGCGTTTCCACATCATGCCCGGCAATATGGATATAGCACACGCGCCCTGCATCCACATTTTCTAAAAAGGCTTCAGGCGACAACAGTCCGTGATTGACGGCGTTGACGTAAATATTGTTCACGTCCAAATGAATGCCGCAGTCGGCTTCACGGGCAACCGCGTTAAGGAACTCGACTTCGTTCATTTCGGCAAGCGGAGAATGCAGGTAGTAGGACGTGTTTTCTACGGCAATGCGGCAGCCCAACCGATCCTGCACTTCGCGGATACGGCGCGCGGTATGTTGCACCATTTCTTCAGTGAAAGGCAGCGGCAACAAATCGTAAAGATGACCACCATCATGGCAGTAGCTCAAATGATCGGAGAAAAACGTGCAGTCATAACGGCGCATCATTTCTTTGATTCCGTCTATCAAGGCGGTATCCAGCGAGGCTTGTCCGCCCAGCGACATGGATAATCCGTGCAACGCCAACGGCAGCCGTTCCGCCACGCGGTCAAATTGTTTGCGCGCCCTGCCGCCCATTTTCAGCCAGTTTTCGGGGGCGGCTTCGATAAAGCGTATCGGGCTGTCGTCTGAAAGCGAGAGGAAGTCTTCCGCCAAGTCGCGGCGGTAGCCCAAGCCTGCGTGTTGAATCATGGTGATGTCCTGTTATGGTGCCGTATGAACGACAAAGTCGCATTTTCGTTTGTAAAATGCGACTTTGTTAAAGGTATGTTGCAGGATTATTTAGAACCGCATTTACCTTCGCCGCATTTGCCTTCTACTACTTTGGCAGCTTTGGCTTTAGATGCTTTGCCTTTTTTGGCGTGTGCTTTTTTCATGGCTGCGCCACAAGAACCTTCACCAGCTTTGGCAGCCGCGCCGCAAGTACCTTCGGCAGCTTTAACAGTTTTCTCAACGGCCACGTCGCTAGCGGCTTTATCAGCGGCAACAACACCGGCAGCCAAAGACAGGGACAGTGCACCGGCCAAAGCAGCAGCTACATTTTTTTTCATTTCAACTTCCTTTTTAAAATATGGGTTTAAATAAATCAAGAGATAATATCGGGCATTTAAAGTCGGCCCGCGACCATTAATCCTTAAAGATAATCCTTAAAGAAAATGCTTGATGCGGCAACAGCGTTTCTTCAGCAGGGCATCCAAAGACAGACGGCCAGCGCCCTGCAATAGGACAGGAAATAAAACCACCAAATAAATCAGTGCCATTTTATAACCGTTGTCGCACACATTGTAACCCAAGCCGGCATGTACCGCAGACCATGCGACAGCCGTTACGACCATCAATCCCAATGCAGACAGCCGCGTTGCCAAGCCGACAATAAGCAGCGCAGGCAAAACCAGTTCCGCCCACATGGCCAAATTCCAGTTGACCGTATCCGACAACCAATTGAACGGAAAGGGAAATTGACTGTTTATTTCTGCAAACCAGTTTTCCCCGTTCCATTTTTCCAGGCCGGACTCAAGAAATTCATACGCGGCAAAAAGCCTGAGCATCAACAAACCGAAAGCGGCCTGCCAAGAGAGGTTGGATGAGGTGTTCATTTATTTTCCTAATCGATGTGTGTCGAATGGGATGGGACGAAAAATCCATCGGCACCATCCCATTTTTCATGCCTGTTTAGACGCGGCAGCTTTAAAAAACTGACAAAATAAATGAAGATATTTTCTTATTCATTGTTTTATAAAGATTAAAAATTCAAAAAGGCCGTCTGAAACACCATGCTTGATTGGGTTTCAGACGGCCTTTAATGATAATCGCAATCCATTAATCCGCTTGTTTGCACAATTCGACAATTTCCGCGCCGTATTTGTCGGTTTTCTCCTCATTCATGCCGTGGATTTCCGCCAGTTCCGCCAAATCTTGCGGCCGTCGGGCGGCAATGGCGCGCAGGGTAACTTTGCTGCATATCTGATAGGCTTCGAGGCCTTCATGGCGGGCAGTATCGATGTTCCACTGAAGCAGGCGGCGCATCAAGCGGCGTTTGCGTTTGTCCTCTTCGCTCAGGCCGTCTGAAAACGGGCGGCAGATGTTTAAAATGCCCTCGCCGTATTGTTCGATGCGTTTTTCACCGAGTTTATACACGCCCAAAAGGTCGATGGGTTCGGCAGGCGTATTGGTCAGTAAGTCGTCCATGCTTTCGTTGGAGAATACCGTTCCCAGTGTGACTTGATCGGCACTTGCCTGCTGCTCGCGCCAAGTTTCCAAAGCCTGTTTTAAGGCCTGTTCGCGCTCGCCCAAGCTGTGGATAACTTGTGCGCTGTCTGTGGAAACCGTACCGGCTTCGGCCGTTTCGCAAACGTCGAGTATCTCCAAACCGAATTTATTGATTTTCGCCTCGCCCAAGCCGTAGATTTGATGCAAATCTTCCAAACTTCGGGGCATTTTTTCGACAATATCGCGCAGGGTTTTGTCGCCGCAAACCACATAGGCCGGCACTTCCTCTGCCCGGGCGCGTTGTTGCCGCCATTGGCGCAATGCCTGCCACAAACGCTCTTCGCGCTCGGTACGCAACCAATCGTCTTTCGGCTTTTGGGTGGCCGTTTTTTCGCGGCGCAGGGGGCGCAACATGACTTCGGTTTCGCCCTTGAGGACTTTTTTGGCCGCTTCGGTCAGCTGCAGGGCTTGATGTTGCTCGACGTTGACAGTGAGATAGCCCAGGCTGATGCACTGGCGGATGACGCTGCGCCATTCCTTGTCGGTCTGTTCGCTGCCGATGCCGAATGTGGATAACTTGTCATGGCCGTTGCGCTGTATCCAATCGTCGCTTTTACCGCGCAAAAGGTTGGTGATGTAACCGGCGGCAAAACGTTGTCCGGCGCGGTACACGCAGCTGAGTAATTTTTGCACCAACACCGTGCCGTCAAACCGCACGGGCGGATGCAGGCAGTTGTCGCAATGGCCGCAGGGTTCAGATTCTTCTCCGAAATGTTTGAGCAGCAGTACGCGGCGGCAGGCGGCGGTTTCGCAGACGGAAAGCATGGCATCGAGTTTTTGCATTTCGATTTGCTTTTGCACTTCGTCGCTGTTGCCTTCGGCAATCCGTTCTCGCAGCAACACCCAATCGTTCAAGCCGTAACACAGCCAGCTCACGGCAGGCAGCCCGTCCCGGCCGGCTCGCCCCGATTCCTGATAGAAATGTTCGACACTTTGGGGCATATCGAGATGGGCGACAAAGCGCACGTCAGGTTTGTCTATGCCCATGCCGAACGCCACGGTCGCCACCACAATAATATTGTCTTCATGCGTAAAGCGGCGTTGGTTTTCCTCGCGCACGTCCATGCTCAAACCGGCATGATACGGAATCGCCTCCAAGCCGTTTTCACACAAAAACTGCGCCACATCCTCGACTTTTTTGCGGCTTAAGCAATACACAATGCCGCTTTGCCCATGCATCTGCTTGCGGATGAAATCCAGCAATTGTTTTTTGCCATTATTTTTTTCGATAACCTGATAATAAATATTCGGGCGGTCAAAGCTGGAAATAAATTCGGGCGCATTGTCCAAGTGCAGATAATGCTTGATGTCGGCGCGCGTGGCCGCATCGGCGGTAGCGGTCAGGGCGATGCGCGGGACATTCGGATAGCGTTCGGCAAGCATGCCGAGCTGTTGATATTCGGGGCGGAAATCGTGTCCCCATTGGCTGACGCAATGTGCCTCATCAATGGCAAACAGGCTGACGGTTTGTTGGTCGAGAAAACGCAAAAAGCGGTCGGTAACCAAGCGTTCCGGCGCGACATAAAGCAGTTTCAGACGGCCTTGGGCAAGCTTGTCGGCAATCTCGTGCGCCTCATCCGCCGATGTGCTGCTGTTGACTGCCGCCGCTTCAATCCCGGCCACATGCAGGCTGGCCACTTGGTCGTTCATCAGCGCAATCAGCGGCGATACGACAACCGCCACGCCTTCGCGCATCAGCGCCGGAATCTGGTAACACAAAGACTTGCCCCCGCCTGTCGGCATCAGCACCATCAAACTCTCGCCGCCGGCCAAAGCATTGACAATAGCCTCCTGCTTGCCACGAAATTCGGGATAACCGAATACTTCGTGCAAAATCTGTTTGGCGGTCGGCTGAGGCATAATGGTTCCGTAGAATAGGGGAAAGCGTTATTTTAACGGTTTTGCACCCGCGTATGTGCGGAACATTTTGCCGCCGCTTTTTCAGACGGCCTGAAATTCAAATTTATAAAACTCATTCAATTTTAAATAAGCATTTATTTTATCTTGAATGAAATAAATGAAGGCCGTCTGAATCCTACTCTTCGGATTTCAGACGGCCTTTCAAAAATAAAATCTTTAGGCTTTTTTGACGAACTCAGATTTCAAGTTCATCGCGCTGCCATCGATTTTACAACCGATATTGTGGTCGCCCTCTTGCAGGCGGATGCCTTTGACTTTGGTGCCTTGCTTGATGACCATAGAGCTGCCTTTGACTTTCAAATCTTTAATCAAAACAACCGCATCGCCATCTTGCAATACCGCGCCGTTGGCATCTTTGACTTCCAAGGCATCATCGCTTGCAGCCACAGCATCGGCCTCGTTCCACTCATGGGCGCACTCAGGGCAAACGTATTGGGCACCGTCTTCGTAAGTGTATTCGGAGTGGCATTTCGGGCAGGGAGGTAGAGACATGAGGTTTCCTTATAAATATGATAAAAGAAGCGTAAAACGCAAATAATACAATGTCTAAATTATTGATTCGCCTTGCTGCCGCCTATGCCGTAAACGGCATTCCACGCCGCATCCAACATCTGACCGGCTTGTTGCAGCTTGGCATTTTGCTGCTCTTTCTGAGCCAAGGCCGTCTGAATTTCGCCTTTCAAACGGTCAATATCGGATTGCGCAGCCTGCAAACGGCGCTGCGCGCTTTCCAAATCGCTTTGCAGGGAAATGATTTTGCTGTCGTTGCTGTTTTGCTCATGCAAAGCGGCACGGTAAACCGATTGAACGGACAGCAAACGGTCTTCCGCCTCACCGGCATACGCCGCGGCGGCAGATAACATCATCAGGGCAAGTAAGGTTTTTTTCATGGGTTTTCCTTTAAAGTTGTTTGATTTGTAAAGTAAAGCGCAGAGCCGATTTTTCAGCTGCCAAGTTTACATAAATATGCTTGTTGGTCTTTGTTCTTGATGGTTTATTTTATCCAATCCGGACATTCAGGCCGCCGATAAAAGTTAATTCAATCAAATGTTGTGACAGGCAGCTATTATTTTCTCATATTCTCCGCCTTATTCCATTATTTTCTGGTTTTATTAGAAAAGGCCGTCTGAAACATTTCAGACGGCCTTTTATCATTCATGCCTTACGAACGAATCCGTTTCAACACTTCTTCTTTGCCGATTAATGCCAATACGGCATCGACGCTTGGGGTTTTCGCCGTACCGCAGACCGCGAGGCGCAGGGGCATGCCGAGTTTGCCCATTTTGATGCCTTCTTCGTCGCAGAAGGGTTTGAAGAGGTCGTGGATGGCTTCGGCGTTCCAGTCTTCCAGCCCTTCGAGGCGTTCGGCAAAGCGCAGCATACGGGCGGCGGCTTCATCGTCCCAGTGTTTCTGCACATCTGCTTCGGCAGGCGTTTGTTTGACGTAGAAGTAGAGGCACTCGTCGGCGAGGGTGTTCAGGTCTTGGGCGCGGTCTTTGACCAATGCCAACACATCTTCCAAAGCAGGCTTGCTGGTTTCATGGATATCGCGCAGGGCGAGGCGGGGTTTAACGAGTTCGGCCAGTTTTTCGTTGGGCGTGATTTTGATGTGTTCGCCGTTGATCCAGTAGAGTTTCTTCAAGTCCATACGGCTTGGAGACGGGGAAACGTCTTTCAAATCAAACCATTCAATGAATTGTTCCATTGTGAAGAATTCGTCGTCGCCGTGCGCCCAGCCTAAGCGTGCCAGATAGTTGAGCATGGCTTCGGGCAGGATACCCATCACGCCGAAATCGGTGATGGCGACGGTATCGCCGCTGCGTTTGGAGATTTTTTTGCCTTGTTCGTTGAGAATCATGGGCAGGTGGCCGTATTCGGGTAGGGTGGCACCAATGGCTTTTAAGATGTTGATTTGTTTCGGGGTGTTGTTCACATGGTCGTCGCCGCGGATAACGTGGGTAATGCCCATGTCGTAGTCGTCCACCACGACGCAGAAGTTGTAGGTCGGTGTGCCGTCGGCGCGGGCGATAATCAGGTCGTCGAGTGCTTCGTTGGGAATGGAGATTTCGCCTTTGACCAAGTCCGTCCATTTGGTCACGCCGTCCAGAGGCGTTTTGAAGCGGACGACGGGTTGCACGTCGGCAGGGATTTCGGGCAGGGTTTTGCCTGCTTCGGGACGCCAGCGGCGGTCGTAAGTTGCCGTGCCTTCTTTTTCGGCTTTCTCGCGCATGGCTTCCAGCTCTTCTTTGCTGCAATAGCAGTAGTAGGCGGCGCCTTTTTCCAAGAGTTCGGCGATGACTTCTTTATAGCGGTCGAAACGGCGGGTTTGGTACACGACGTTGTCGGCGTTGTCGTAATCGAGACCGACCCATTTCATGCCGTCGAGGATGATGTTGACGGATTCGGCAGTAGAGCGCGCCAAGTCGGTGTCTTCGATACGCAATAGGAACTCGCCTTTATGATGGCGGGCAAACGCCCATGAAAACAAGGCGGTGCGTACGCCGCCGATGTGCAGGTAGCCGGTGGGGCTGGGGGCGAAACGGGTTTTGACGGTCATGATGGCTCCAAAATCTTTGAAAACAGTTATTTTACTTTTTCGGCGTGGTTTAAACAATGTAAGGCTGTCTGAAAATAATGTCGGCGCAGAAGGACCGTCTGGGAACTTTTCTCCTGAAAACAAATCAAATATAATGATAATTATTTTTTTTAAAGGATCCGCTCATGAACAAACGCGCTTTATTTGCCGCCCTCGCCCTCCTGCCCCTTTTTGCCCAAGCCGAAATCAAAACTATCAAAGACGTATTGGGACGCGAAGTCAAAGTCGATGTCCCTGTCAAACGCGCGGTTTTGGCGTTTTACTATCCCGACTATATCGCGGTAACGGGTGCGGACAAATTTAAAAACGTCATCGGTATTTCGCGTGAGTTTTGGGAGAAATTCAATCCCGGCAGCTGGGCGATGTTCAAACAGAAGCTGCCTACGCTGCAAAACATTGCGGACATCGGCAACATCAGCACCGGCACGTTTTCACTGGAGAAAACGCTCGCGCTCAAGCCGGACGTATTGATTCTGGCCGACTGGCAGTATAAGGCCATCGCCACCCATCTGCCGCGCATTAAAGCGGCAGGCATACCCGTCGTCGTGGTCGATTTCAACGCCGAAACCGTCGCGCGGCACACGCGCAGTGCGGAAATTTTCGGCGAACTCAACGGTACGCAGGCGCGCGCCCAAAAAATTGCCGCCGAATACGCCCGAGGCATTGCCGACATCCAAAAACGCGTCGCGCGCGCCAAGCAGTCCAAACCGAAAATCTATATCGAGTTCGGCGACAAAGGCCCGTCCGAATACAGCTACACCTTCGGCAAAGATATGTGGGGCGCGATTGCCGACACAGCAGGCGGCAACAATATCGCCGCGCCTTACGTTAAAAACTGGGGACCGATAAACCCTGAAAAATTCCTGACGGCCAAACCCGACGTCATCGTCATTTCGGGGACGGAAAACGGCCATAAAGACAAGCCTGGCATTATGGCGATGGGCATAGGCATCAGCCAGGCCGATGCGCAACGCCGCCTGGCCGGATTTGTCAAACGCAAAGGCTGGGCAGACATTCCTGCCGTCAAAAACAAACGCGTTTACGGCATCTACCACACCGCCTCCCGCTCGCTCACCGATTTGGCCAGCGCGCAATTTATCGCCAAAACCCTGTACCCACAGCAGTTTGCCGACATAGACCCAAACAAGACCTATCTGGACTTCTACCGCAAATACCTGCCCGTCGTGCCGGACGGTACGTTTTACATCCGATTGAAATAGCGGCTGCAAAAATCATAGGCTCAGGCCGTCTGAATATGTATGCTATACTAATAAGGCTTTATTATGTATAATTATTATTCTTTTTATTTAATATAATTGGACAAGATATGATTGAACAAAACCAAATCGGCCATCAGCAGGCTCCGATTGTAAGCATCAAAGAATGGTTGATAACAAACTTGATTATGATGATTCCGCTGGTCAATATAGTTATGATGCTTGTATGGGCATTCGGCTCAAACACCAATCCAAATAAAGCCAATTATTTCAAGGCTACCTTGATTCTGTTTGCCATCGTAATGGTAATTTATCTGGTACTGGCTGTAGTCTTTTTTGGCAGTGTAGCTGCAAATCAATATCAATAAGTAAGAATACATTTAGGCCGTCTGAAACCTAAAAGGCTTCAGACGGCCTTTTGTATGGCTTGCCCAAGGCTCAACTGCTTATCCAATTCCAAACCGCATCGCTCCATTTGCCGATACGGTAGAGAAACAAAGAATAGCTCTCCTGCATCAGGAACTTGGCTTTCTTGCTGCGCTCATCAAAGCGCGTGGTCGGGGTGGCGGAGAACTGCGCATCTGACAAGCCCAAATCGGCGGCCATTTCTTCAGCGCGCGCCAAATGATACGGGTCGCTGACAACGATAATGCTGCCGACTCCGTTGGCGTGCATGATGGGGACGATATTGCGCAGGTTTTCGTAAGTGTTGCGCGACGTGTTTTCAAACAGGATATTGTGCGCCGGTATGCCCTGCTTGAGCGCGTATCGGCGCCCCACTTCGGCTTCGGTCATAAATCCTTTTTTGGGTGTCCCGCCGGTGAAAATGATTTTACCGACCCGATGGCTTTGGTAGAGCGTAATGGCGTGGTTGATGCGCTCACGGAATACCGGCGACGGGCGTTTGTCCCACGCCGCCGCACCCAACACCACCGCCGCATCGGCATGAGCGTCCTTCGGCAAGGTTTGCAAACCTGTCCGGTAAATCTGCCATGTGCCGGTCAAAAAAATACCGCACACCAGCAAAACGCTCAAAGCAAGGCCGCGAAACAGGTAATATCGCAGGCCATTGCGGCTTTTAAGCAGGGAAATCATCTTCAGACAGCCTTATCCAACCCCGTCAGCCGAGTAGGGCGGCAATGTTTTCCAACGGACGGCCGATGGCTGCGCGCGTAGGCGTTACCAAAACGGGACGCTCGAGCAGGGCAGGGTGTTCGACGATTGCCTGAAGCAGGGCGGCATTGTCCAAATCGGGATTGTCCAAACCCAATTCTTTGTACAAATCGTCTTTCGTGCGCATCATGCCGCGCACCGATTCGATGCTGAGTTTGGCAAACATATCCTGCAAAGTCGCCAAATCAGGCGCGGTATCCAGATATTTGACTACATCGGCGGCAACGCCTTTTTCTTCGAGCAAAGCCAGCGCGGCACGCGATTTGCTGCAACGCGGGTTGTGATAGAGTGTGAATTCAGATGGCATGAAATTCTCCGTATTATTGCAAAATCATTCAATGATGGCGGTTATTATCGTCTGCAACTGATTTTTACTCAAACTTTTTACCTGATATCTTGATATGAATCGGTAGGCATACCCACCAAACCGTTTTACAATAAACCCAATTTCGATTGGCAACCTCAAGGATACAACCATGAAAGCCTTAACCGCCCTTCTTTTGTCCGCCACCGTTTTTACCGCTGTACCGGCCCTTGCCGCCGATGAAACAGCAGGTTGGCAGGACAACAAACCGCAAAGCCTGGAATCGCTCAAAGCCCCCGTGCGCGTGGTCAACCTTTGGGCAACCTGGTGCGGCCCCTGCCGTAAAGAAATGCCTGCCATGTCCGCATGGTACAAAGCGCAGAAAAAAGGCAGCGTCGATATGGTCGGCATCGCACTGGATACGACCGACAATATCGGCAAATTCCTGAAACAAACGCCGGTCAGCTACCCGATTTGGCGTTATACCGGCGCCAACAGCCGCAACTTCATGAAAGCCCACGGCAACAACGTCGGCGTATTGCCTTTCACTGTCGTCGAAGCGCCGAAATGCGGTTACAAACAAACCATCACCGGCGAAGTCAACGAAAAAAGCCTGACCGCCGCCGTGAATTTAGCCAAAACCAAATGTAAATAAAACAGCGGATAAGGTGCTTAACCTACGCTGATACCGAGGCCGTCTGAAACCCAATCGTTCAGACGGCCTTTTTTCAAACCATGTTGTTTTGTGTTGCAAACCGGCAGTGTATCCGCCGGCAGAACCGGGGTTTCACTATCAAAAAGCAGCCGAAATATTTATAATCTGTGAATATCCCCATTTTTTCAGACGGCATGTTGCCCTATCGATGACGCCGGCCGCCTGAATCCCTATTTTCAGGAAAACCCATGATCCGTTTCGAACAAGTTTCCAAAACCTATCCCGGCGGTTTCGAAGCCCTGAAAAATGTCAGTTTCCAGATTAACAAAGGTGAGATGATTTTTATCGCCGGCCATTCGGGCTCGGGCAAATCCACCATTTTGAAGCTGATTTCAGGCATTACCAAGCCTACCAAAGGCAAGGTTTGGTTCAACAACCAAGACCTCGGCACCTTGAGCGACAATCAGATCGGCTTTATGCGCCAACATATCGGCATTGTCTTCCAAGACCACAAAATCCTCTACGACCGCAATGTCTTGCAAAACGTTATCCTGCCTTTGCGGATTGGCGGCTACCAGCCGCGCAAAGCGGAAGAGCGCGCGCGTATTGCGATTGAGAAAGTCGGCTTGAAAGGCCGTGAAAACGATATGCCCATCACTTTGTCCGGCGGCGAACAACAGCGTTTGTGCATCGCGCGCGCAGTGGTTCACCAACCCAGCCTGCTGATTGCCGACGAGCCGTCCGCCAGCCTCGACCGCGCCTATGCGCTGGATATTATGGAATTGTTTAAAACCTTCCATGAAGCAGGCACGACCGTTATTGTTGCCGCGCACGATGAAACGCTGATGGCAGATTACGGCCACCGCGTCTTGCGCCTGCAGAAAGGACGCCTCGCATGAGCATGATTCATTACATCTCGCTACACGTCGAATCGGCGCGCGCCGCGCTCAAAGAGCTTCTGCGCCAACCCATCGGCACGTTGCTGACCCTGCTCATGCTTGCCGTTGCCATGACCTTACCGCTGTTCATGTATTTGGGCATCCAAAGCGGACAAAGCGTATTGGGCAAACTCAACGAGTCGCCGCAGATTACGGTTTATATGGACACCGATGCGGCAAGTTCTGATGCCGATACGGTGAAAAACCTGCTCCAACGCGACAGCCGTATCGATAAAGTCCGCTTTATCAGCAAGCAGGAAGGTTTGGAAGAATTGCAGACCAATCTCGACCAAAACCTCGTTTCCATGCTCGATGGCAACCCGTTGCCCGATGTCTTTATCGTTACGCCCGACCCTGCCACTTCTCCGGATCAGATGCAGGCCATCTATAAAGACATTACCAAACTGCCACGCGTCGAATCGGCAACCATGGATACCGAATGGGTACAGACCCTTTATCGTATTAACGAATTTATCCGCAAGATTTTGTGGTTCCTCTCGCTGACTTTGGGCATGGCCTTTGTCTTGGTGGCACACAACACCATCCGCCTGCAAATCCTCAGCCGCAAGGAAGAGTTGGAAATCACCAAGCTGTTGGGTGCGCCTGCTTCCTTCATCCGCCGCCCTTTCCTTTATCAGGCAATGTGGCAGAGTATTTTCTCCGCCGCCGTCAGCTTGGGCTTGTCGGCCTGGCTGCTGGTCGAAGTTCGGCCGCTGGTGGACGCGATTTTCAAACCCTACGGTCTGAACATCGGCTGGCGTTTCTTCACATTTAGCGAAGTGTCGCTGGTATTTGGCTTCGTCATCGCGCTGGGCGTATTCGGCGCATGGCTGGCCACCACGCAACACCTCTTAGGCTTCAAAGCCAAAAAATAAGCCTTGGCAAACAGGCCGTCTGAACCATTCAGACGGCCTGAAATCTTATCCTTTCGCAACTTAAACAAACCTTGTGAAAATTTAATACTGCCAAATCTAACAGCAAGGGCATAATCCCTTATAATTGATGGTTTATTATTCATCTCATTTCATTTGTGCGGCATAAGCTGTGCAGACAAATAACGAAAGACATCCTGTGGACAAACTCAAAATCTCTGCCAACGGCCCCCTCAACGGCGAAATCATCGTATCCGGCGCAAAAAATGCCGCCCTGCCGCTGATGTGTGCCGGTCTGTTGACTTCCGGCACTTTACGCTTAAAAAACGTACCCATGCTCGCCGACGTCAAAACCACCCAAAAACTGCTGCAAGGCATGGGCGCACGCGTTTTGACCGACAACATCTCCGAATTTGAAATCAACGGCGGCACCGTCAACAACACCTGCGCACCTTACGAGCTGGTAAAAACCATGCGCGCATCCATCTTGGTTTTAGGCCCGACCCTCGCCCGCTTCGGCGAAGCCCAAGTCAGCCTGCCCGGCGGTTGCGCCATCGGTTCGCGTCCGGTTGACCAACACCTCAAAGGCCTCGAAACCATGGGGGCGGAAATCACCATCGAACACGGTTACGTCAAAGCCAAAGGCCGTCTGAAAGGCACGCGTGTCACCATGGACGTCGTGACCGTAGGCGGTACCGAAAACCTGCTGATGGCGGCCACACTCGCCGAAGGCACCACCATCCTCGAAAACTGCGCCATCGAACCCGAAGTCGTCGATTTGGCTGAATGCCTCGTCAAAATGGGCGCAAAAATCAGCGGCATCGGTACAGCAACCATGACCATCGAAGGCGTAAAAGAGCTGCACGGCTGCGAACACAGCGTCGTTCCCGACCGTATCGAAGCCGGTACCTTCCTCTGCGCCGTCGCCATGACCGGCGGCAAAGTCGTCCTGCGCAATGCTGCTCCCAAAACCATGGAAGTCGTATTGGACAAACTGACCGAAGCAGGCGCCATCATCGAAGCAGGCGACAACTGGATTTCCATCGACATGCAACAACGCCCGAAAGCCGTGGACATCCGCACCGTCGTCCACCCAGGCTTCCCAACCGACATGCAGGCGCAGTTTATGGCCATGAACGCCATTGCCGAAGGCAGCAGCCGCGTGGTGGAAACCATTTTTGAAAACCGCTTCATGCACGTTCCCGAACTCAACCGCATGGGCGCAGACATCACCACCGAAGGCAACACCGCCTACATCAAAGGCGTAGAGAAACTCTCCGGCGCCGTCGTGATGGCAACTGACCTGCGCGCCTCCGCCAGCCTCGTCATGGCCGGTTTGGTCGCAGATGGCGAAACCATCGTCGAACGCATCTACCACCTAGACCGCGGCTATGAATACATCGAGAAAAAACTCGGCGGCGTAGGCGCAAAAATCGAACGTGTACGCGGTTGATTCCATACGCAGCCGATAAATAAAAGGCCGTCTGAAACACCGGCAATCGGGTTTCAGACGGCCTTTGCGTATTGTTTTGCGGTATAATTCCCAACATCTTTATCCATTGTTTTTAAAAGCACAAACCATGACACGCAAAATCCTTGTCACTTCCGCGCTGCCGTATGCCAATGGCAGCATCCACCTCGGCCACATGGTCGAACACATCCAAACCGACGTTTGGGTACGCTTCCAAAAACTGCGCGGCCACGAATGCTACTACTGCTGCGCCGACGACACCCACGGCACGCCCGTGATGCTTGCCGCGCAAAAACAAGGCATTGCGCCTGAAGACATGATTGCCAAAGTGCGCGAAGAGCACCTCGCCGACTTTACCGGTTTCGGCATCGGCTACGACAATTATTACAGCACCCATTCCCCTGAAAACAAACAGTTTTCCCAAGACATCTACCGCGCGCTGAAAGCCAACGGCAAGATTGAGAGCCGCGTCATCGAGCAGCTTTTCGACCCCGAAAAACAAATGTTCCTGCCCGACCGCTTCGTCAAAGGCGAATGCCCGAAATGCCACGCCCAAGACCAATACGGCGACAACTGCGAAGTCTGCGGCACGACCTATTCCCCGACCGAACTGATTAACCCGTATTCCGCCGTATCCGGTGCCAAACCCGAATTGCGCGAATCCGAACACTTCTTCTTCAAACTGGGCGAATGCGCCGACTTCCTCAAAGCATGGACTTCCGGCAACAATCCGCACGACGGCAAGCCCCATCTGCAAGCCGAAGCCCTCAACAAAATGAAAGAATGGCTGGGCGAAGGCGAAGAAACCACCCTGTCCGACTGGGACATTTCCCGCGACGCGCCGTATTTCGGTTTCGAAATCCCCGACGCGGCGGGCAAATACTTCTACGTCTGGCTGGACGCGCCCGTCGGCTACATGGCGTCGTTTAAAAACCTGTGCGACCGCATCGGCATCGATTTTGACGAATACTTCAAAGCCGACAGCCAAACCGAGATGTACCACTTCATCGGCAAAGACATCCTCTATTTCCACGCCCTGTTCTGGCCCGCCATGCTGCATTTCTCCGGCCACCGCGCCCCGACCGGCGTGTACGCACACGGCTTTTTGACCGTAGACGGACAAAAAATGTCCAAATCGCGCGGCACGTTTATCACCGCCAAATCCTATTTGGAACAAGGCCTAAACCCCGAGTGGATGCGCTACTACATCGCCGCCAAACTCAACAGCAAAATCGAAGACATCGATTTGAACCTGCAAGACTTTATCAGCCGCGTCAACAGCGACCTCGTCGGCAAATACGTCAACATCGCCGCCCGTGCTTCAGGTTTTATCGCCAAACGCTTTGAAGGCCGTCTGAAAGACGTTTCAGGCAGCGCATTGCTGGCAAAACTCGCTGCCGAAAGCGACATCATTGCCGAGCAATACGAAAACCGCGAATACGCCCGCGCCCTGCGCGACATCATGGCATTGGCAGACACCGTGAACGAATACGTCGATGCCAACAAACCGTGGACTTTTGCAAATTATGCAAAATTTGGCTTTAAGCAATTATTAGATAAGCAACTAAGCATTCTAAATCAAGCTGACGCTTTATTTATTGAAGAAGTATATTCACAAGTTGGATTTTCCAAGGCAAAAAATAAGAAAATTGAAGAGTTTGTAGATGCGTTGCCAGAAACAGCACAACATTTATTCTTTAACTACAAAAAAGAGTATTCAAATCAAAATTTAGTAATTAGAAAAGCAATTAAGGAAACTCAGCAAAAGCTGTCAGTTGCCAAATTATATGAAATGTATAAGAAAGGACTTTCTACTCGGAAATTCACTAATGATGTCTTAGGTTATAATCCTAAAAATGAAAGCAGACTTTTTGGATTAACACAGCAAGAATTCGAAGAAGGAATCAATCAAGATATTGATAATATTGCTGAATATTATATTAATATGTTTTCTTTAAATGATGTACAGCATTACCTATGCAGCGAGCTCATCAACGCCTTTACCATGTTGACCGCCTACCTCGCCCCTGTATTGCCGAAAGTGGCCGAAAACGCCGCCAAATTCCTGAATTTGGAAGCCATCACTTGGGCAAACACACGCGAAACCCTGGGCGAACACGCCATCAATAAATACGAACACCTCATGCAACGAGTGGAGCAAAAACAAGTGGACGATTTGATCGAAGCCAACAAACAAAGCATCACCGCCGCAGCCGCGCCTGCCACCGAAGAGAGCAAATACGAAAAAGTCGCCGAACAGGCCAGCTTTGACGACTTCATGAAAATCGATATGCGCGTCGCCAAAGTATTGAACTGCGAAGCCGTCGAAGGCAGCACCAAACTCCTGAAATTCGACCTCGATTTCGGTTTTGAAAAACGCATCATCTTCTCCGGCATCGCCGCGTCTTACCCAAATCCTGCCGAATTGAACGGCCGCATGGTCATTGCCGTCGCCAACTTCGCCCCGCGCAAAATGGCAAAATTCGGCGTATCCGAAGGCATGATCCTCTCCGCCGCCACGGCAGAGGGCAAACTGAAGCTCCTCGACGTTGACGCAGGCGCACAGCCCGGGGATAAAGTGGGCTAAGTATCAAATCTTAAGGAGAAACCATGTTAAACCTTTCCGCACCGGTACTTAAAGAAATTGAGTTGCTTCATGATGCAGGCTTATCGGTTGGCGCTATTGTTACAGTGTTGCGTCTGAAGTTTCCGGTAGAACTCCATGATCGGGAGGACAAACAAATTGAAGAAGCCGTGCTTCTCATGATCAATCCGCCACGAAAAGCACCTTCTCTTTCCCGCTAAGGTAGCGATACCGGTTGAAAGGTAAATTTGGTTATGCTTCAACAAAAGGCCGTCTGAATTTTTCAGACGGCCTTTTTATTTATCCAAACGCTTATTTCCGTTAAAACTTTATTTCAATAATTCATCGGTAACGCGTTGCAGAAATTCGATACGCTCGGGTTTGGCTTCGCCTGATTCGGCAGCGGCTTTGACGGCGCAGCCGGGTTCGGCACGGTGGGTGCAGTTGTGGAAACGGCACTGTCCGATGAGGTGGCGCAGGTCGGGGAAGTATTGCAATAAATCGGCGGCTTGGAGATGGTGCAGGCCGAATTCTTGCAGGCCGGGGGAATCGATGAGTCGGGTTTCTGCGTTTAAATCGTACAGTTGGGCGTGGGTGGTGGTGTGTTTGCCGGAGTCGAGCGCAGTGGAAATATCGCCAGTTCGGGCGGCTTGGTTGCCGAGTAGGGCATTGGTCAGGGTGGACTTGCCCATGCCGCTTTGTCCGAGCAGGATGTTGGTTTGCCCTTCTAAAATGGGACGCAGGATGTCGGCGTTTTCTAATGCGTTGGTTTCAACCACGGGGTAGCCGAGGGTTTCGTAGAATTTGAGTTTCTCGCGCCATTGGGCGGCTTCGGGGAGGTCGGCTTTATTGAGGACGATGACGGCGTTAATGCCGGCCGCTTCGGCTGCGAGGAGGGCGCGTTGCAACAGGGCTTCGCTGGGTGAGGGGCTGGCGGCGGTTACGATGAGCAGTTGGGTAACGTTGGCGGCAATCAGTTTGGTTTTCCACGCGTCTTGGCGGTAGAGCAGGCTTTCGCGCGGGAGATAGTCTTCAATCACGACTTGTTCGCCGTTGATGGGGCTGATGCGGACTTGGTCGCCGCAGGCGAAATCGACGCGTTTTTTGCGGGTGGTGGCGTCATATGTTTGGCCGTCGGGGGTGCGGACAATATAGCGGCGGCCATAGCTGGTAATGATTTGGGCGGTATCGGTCATGATGGGATTTATTGTTTGGAATGGTGTGATTGTACCGAAAGTCGGCTATGGCCGTCTGAAAACTTGTTTGCACCTTTTAACTTTCTTTGGCTTGGTTTTTGGGTGTTTCTACTCTATATTTGCAATGTATTGGTTTTCAGGAGATTTTTTTATGGATTTCAGTCAGTTGCTCAATCAGATTTTGGGTGCGGCCCAAAAAGGCGGCAAAGCGGTGGCGGAAAGCCCGCTCAATTCTTTCGGCGGCGGCGCGCTGACGGGTGCTTTGGCATCGATGCTGTTGAAAAAGAAAAACGCAAAGAAGCTGGTCAAGGCCGGCTCGGTCGCCGCTTTGGGTTTTCTGGCTTATAAAGGCTATCAAAACTGGAAACAAAACCAGCAACAGGACGAATTGCCGCAAAGTGCGTTCCAACCTGCCGGCCTGATTGGTGAAAACCACAGCCGTGTGATTTTGCAAACAATGATTGCGGCGGCGGCTTCAGACGGCCTGATTGATGATGCGGAACGCGCGGCCATTGAGCGTGAAAGCGGCAGCGATGCGGAAACGGCGGCATGGTTGCAGGCTGAATATGCGCAACCGGCCTCCATCGAGCAAATTGCCGCTTCTGTCGGCAATGACGAGGCTTTGGCAGCCGAAACTTATCTGGCGGCCCGATTGGTCTGCGCGGACTTGTCGCGCAAGGAAATCGTGTTCCTGAGCCGTTTGTCCCAAGCATTGAATTTGGACGACCAGCTGGTCGAAAGCTTGGAAAAACAGCTCGAATTGGCTTAAGCTGGATTTACAAGGCCGTCTGAATCCTGATTTCAGACGGCCTTTCGACTTAATTTCAGAGTAAAATAACCCTTTCGACATATTAAAGGCTGTCTGAACATGAATAAACTTTTTTCCACATTCAAAACGTTTTTAGCCGCTTCGTCCGTCTTGGTATTGGCCGCCTGTCCGAGCGGCAACGCGCCGCAATCCAAACCTTCTGCGCAGGGTCAAAATACGGTTTCGCATACTGCACCCAAACCGAAAGCCACGGTTGCGCTGGCTTTGGGCGGCGGCGCGTCCAAAGGCTTTGCCCATATCGGGATTATTAAGGTTTTGAAAGAAAACAATATTCCGATCAAAATCGTTACCGGCACATCCGCAGGCTCGATTGTCGGCAGTATGTACGCTTCGGGAATGTCGCCCGACCGCCTCGAATTGGAAGCGGAAATTTTGGGTAAAACCGATTTGGTAGATTTGACCTTGTCCACCAGCGGCTTCATCAAAGGCGAAAAACTGCAAAACTACATCAACCGCAAAGTCGGCAACCGTCCGATGCAGCAGTTTCCCATCAAATTTGCCGCCGTTGCGACCGATTTTGAAAGCGGCAAACCGGTGGTATTTAACGTAGGTAATGCCGGACAAGCCGTCCGCGCTTCTGCTTCGATTCCGAACGTGTTCCAACCTGTCGTTATCGGCAGCCGCAAATATGTAGATGGCGGCCTGTCGCAGCCCGTACCGGTCAGCGCGGCGAAAAAACTGGGCGCAAACTTCATCATTGCCGTCGATATTTCCGCCCGTCCGGCCAAAAACGTCAGCCAAGGTATGTTCTCCTATCTTGACCAAACCTTCAACGTAATGAGCCAAACCGCCTTACACCAAGAATTGGGCCAAGCCAATGTGGTCATCAAACCTCAGGTTTTAGAGCTGGGTTCGGTTGGCGGTTTCGACCAAAAACAACGCGCCATCCAACTGGGCGAACAGGCCGCACGCGCCGCCCTGCCTGAAATCAAACGCAAACTGGCGGCATATCAGTATTAATCATCCGCCATTTGAACAGGCCGTCTGAAAGTATGTTTTTCAGACGGCCTTTCTTGTGCAAATCTGCTAAAATCACGCGTTTCCTACAAATCATAAAATCCTAAAAAAATGAATATCTTTTACGAAGAGTCCGGCCAATTCAAAGTTGCCTCCATCGTCCAAAAAAACGACGCCACCTACCAAGTCGATACCCAACACGGCAAACGCACCAAAGTGAAGGCAAACAACGTCTTTGCTGAGTTTGACGGCGATATGGCGGCATTTTTGGAGAACGCGCAGGCGCAGGCGGCGGACATCGACACCGATTTATTGTGGGAAGTATGCGGCGAAGAAGAATTTTCCGCCGAGGCGATTGCCGAAGAATATTACGGCCATGCGCCGACCAAAACCGAGCTGGCGGCGACTTTGATTGCACTCTACGCCGCGCCGATGTATTTCTACAAAAAAGCCAAAGGCGTGTTCAAAGCCGCGCCTGAAGAAACTTTGAAACAGGCACTTGCCGCCATCGAACGCAAAAAACAGCAAGACGCGCAAATCGACGCTTGGGCGGAAGCCTTGAAACGCGGCGAGATGCCGTCTGAAATCGCGGCGGATTTGAAAACCATCTTACACGCGCCCGACAAGCAGTCGCTGACCTACAAAGCCTTTACCAAAGCCGCCGACGAGCTGAAAATCTCCGCCTACGAACTGGCGAAAAAAACGGGCGGCATTACGTCCATTCCCCAATACCTGCAAGATGGGTTTGAAATCAAATATTTCCCCAAAGGAACAGGCTTCCCCGACCTTCCGCTTCCTGAAATGCCCGACTTGCCCAAGGCTGACATTACCGCCTTTTCCATTGACGACGAATCGACCACCGAAGTGGACGATGCCTTGAGCCTGACCGACTTGGGCAATGGCATGAAACGCGTCGGTATCCACATCGCCGCACCGTCGCTTGCCATTAAACCAGGCGACAAAATGGAAAAAAACATCATGGAACGCTTAAGCACGGTTTATTTCCCCGGCGGCAAAATCACCATGTTGCCCGAAAACTGGATTGCCGCGTTCAGCCTTGATGCAGGCGCATACCGCCCTTCCATTAGCATTTATTTCGATGTGGACAACGAGTTCAACGTCGGCGCGCCAACCTGCAAAATCGAAGCAGTCAACATCGCTGAAAACCTGCGCATTCAGACCATCGAGCCGCATTTCAACGCCGAAACCGGCTTGGACGAAGCCGGCGAAATGATGTTCGCCCACCATCAAGACCTGATTTGGTTCTATCAATTTGCCATCGCCCTGCAAAAAGCGCGCGGCAAATACGAGCCCGACCGTGCGCCGCAATACGATTACAGCATCGAATTGGATGAGGAAGGCAACGTATCCGTCGTCCGCCGCGAACGCGGTTCGCCCATTGATACGCTGGTCAGCGAGATGATGATTCTTGCCAACAGCACTTGGGCGCAAATGCTGGACGAAAACGAGCTGCCCGGCCTTTTCCGCGTCCAACCGGCAGGCAAAGTGCGTATGAGCACCAAATCCGAGCCGCACATCGGCATGGGCGTGCAGCATTACGGCTGGTTTACCTCGCCGCTGCGCCGCGCCGCCGACTACATCAACCAAAAGCAGCTGATCAGCCTGATCGACGACACTGCCGAGCCGCTGTATCAAAACAGCAATGCCGAGCTTTTCGCCGCGCTGCGCGACTTCGATGCCGCCTATACAGCCTATGCCGACTTCCAACGCCAAATGGAAGCCTACTGGAGCCTCGTCTATCTGCAACAGCAAGGCACGAGCGAGCTGACGGCCACCATCCTCAAAGAAGACCTCGTCCGCATTGAAGGTCTGCCGCTGGTAACGCGCGCGACCGGTATTCCGTTTGACGCGCTGCCCAAATCGCAGGCATTGTTCAAAATCACTGAATTGGATGCCGAGAAGCAGTTTATCGCGCTCAACTATCAAAAAGCCGTTTTACCGAGCTAATAACGTTATTCCGTTTGAAAAAAGGCCGTCTGAACAAAGAAACAGAAATCTTTGATTTCGTTTTCACCCCTGTTCAGACGGCCTTAATCATCTAAAAATGCTACAATTCCCCTTTTCTGCCCATCATTTCAAACCATGAAAAAAAACGCCCCCCAATCCTTTGAAGAAGCCTTATCCCGCCTCGAAACCCTGACCCAGGCCATGCAAAGCAGCGAAATGCCGCTGGAAGACGCTTTGGCCGCCTATCAGGAAGGCAACGAATTGGTCAGATACTGCCAAACCAAATTGGCGGAAGTCGAGCAGAAACTGCAAGTCTTGGATGCCGGCGAACTGAAGGAGTTGAACCTTGAACCCGGCGAATGAACTCAAAACATGGCAGCAAAAAGCCCAAGCGCAAACCGAATTGCTGCTGGCGCATTTCTTGCCATCTGAAAGCCAAGTGCCGCACACGCTGCACGAAGCCATGCGTTACGTTACCCTCGGCGGCGGCAAACGGCTGCGCCCGCTCTTGGTGCTTGCCGCGTCCGAATTGGGCGAAGCAAACCAAAATGCCGTCAAGCAGGCGATGGCGGCCATCGAAATGGTGCACGTCTATTCGCTGGTTCACGACGATATGCCGGCGATGGACAACGACAGCCTGCGCCGCGGCAAACCGACCTGCCATGTGCAATACGATGAAGCAACCGCCCTTTTGGTCGGCGATGCGCTGCAAACCCAAGCCTTTGATGTACTGAGCCGTCCGACAGGCCTGTCTGCCGAACGCCAGCTTGCCATGTTGTCCACGCTGGCCCAGGCGTCCGGCAGCCTCGGCATGGCGGGCGGACAAGCCATCGACCTTGCCAATGTCGGCAAAGCCATGAATCAGGCTGAATTGGAACAGATGCACAGCCTCAAAACCGGCGCACTCATCCGCGCGGCCGTGGCCTTAGGCGCACTTTCCTGCCCGGACTTAACACCGGCGCAAATCCAAACCTTAGACCACTACGCCGCCAAATTAGGCCTGGCTTTCCAAGTGATCGACGATGTATTGGACTGCGAAGCCGATACCGCCACCTTGGGCAAAACCGCCGGCAAAGACTCGGACAACGACAAACCGACCTACGTCAAACTGATGGGCCTGCACGCCGCGCGTACTTATGCAGAAACGCTGATTGCAGAAGCCGTTGCCCTGATCGAGCCATTCGGCGACAAAGCCCTGCGCCTGCGCCAACTGGCCGAGTTTGTTACCGCACGGAAAAACTAAACCTGCAAATAAAATAAAGGCCGTCTGAAACCTGATTTTAGGTTTCAGACGGCCTTTTTAACAGCCTGTTTGGCTGGTATCAACCGAATGCTGAGTCTTTCAAAATACGGCTCAGAAATCCCCCGCAAACTGCGTTGACAAGCCTCAGCCTGTCCGTTTAATCCAATAGGGCATCCACAAACGCTTTGGCATTAAACGGACGCAAATCGTCGATGCCTTCGCCTACGCCGATGTAGCGGACAGGAACAGGGCGGTCGGAGGCAAGCGCGGCAAGGATACCGCCTTTGGCCGTACCGTCTAGCTTGGTCACGATAAGGCCGGTCAGACCCAGCGCTTCGTCAAAGGCTTTCACTTGGTTGACGGCGTTTTGACCGATGTTGGCATCAAGCACGACGATGATTTCATGTGGCGCATCAGGCATGGCTTTTTGCAGCACGCGTTTCACTTTTTTGATTTCTTCCATCAAATGAAGCTGCGTCGGCAGGCGGCCGGCAGTATCGGCCAGCACGATGTCGATCCCGCGCGCCTTCGCGGCTTGGACGGCATCGAAGCAAACGGCAGCGGAATCACCCGTAGTTTGCGAAATCACGGTTACATTGTTGCGCTCGCCCCAAGCTTGAAGCTGCTCACGCGCGGCGGCACGGAAAGTATCGCCTGCCGCCAGCAGCACAGATTTGCCCTGCGCTTGGAAGTATTTGGCCAATTTGCCGATAGATGTGGTTTTGCCTGCGCCGTTGATACCGGCAAGCATAATCACGAAAGGCTCCTTGGTTTCCGGTAAGACCAAAGGCTTCTCCAGAGGCTTAATCAAATCGTACAGCGCATCTTTCAGCGCACCGCGCAATTCGTTGCCGTCTTTGAGGCCTTTAAGGCTGACACGGTCGCGCACGTCTTTCATCAAGTATTCGGTAGCTTCCATGCCCATATCGCTGGTAATCAGCACGGTTTCCAGCTCTTCGTACAAATCCTCGTCGATTTGTCCGCCACCGAACACGCCGGCCAATGATTTTGCCATTTTGTCGCGTGATTTGGTCAAGCCTTGTTTCAAACGCGCAGCCCAACCGAGCTTGGGTTCTTCTACCGGAGTAGGGGCTTCAGCCGGTGTTTCCGCAACAGCTTCTTGAACTTGCTCGCCAGCTTCGCTAACTGCCTCAACAGCTTCTTCTTTGACCGCTTCGGCCTGTTCTACTGCTTCCTCAACAGCTTCAGCCACTTCAGACGGCATCTCGGCAACGGTTTCTTGAATCTGTTCAACAGCCTCGCTGACGGTTTCAACGGCCGATTCTTTTACTGCTTCAGCCTGTTCCGCTACTTCCTCAACAGCATCGGCCGCTTCAGACGGCATCTCGGCAACGGTTTCTTGAACCTGCTCAACAGCTTCGCTGACGGTTTCAACAGCCGCTTCTTTTGCCGCTTCAACGTGTTCTTCTACTTTTTCAACTGTTTCAGACGGCATTTCGGTCAAAGCCTCCCAAACCTGCTCGACGGTTTCGCTGACAGTTTCAACAGCCGATTCAACAACTGATTCAACATGCCCTTTGACGCTTTCCGTTAAAGATTCGGCATCTTCTTTAATATTTTCAACTACTTGAGCAACTTCAGATTCTACTTTTGCTGCGGTTTCCTGAACTTGAGCCTCCTCAGGAGCCGGAGTTTCCTGTTTTTTCTTGCGACGGAAGAAGCTGAACATTAAATTTTCCTTTTAATTTTAGAAACTTGAAATAGGGAGTATTGTAGCGTATTTTACGTGGCAAGGTCGTCTGAAAATCAAGGTTGTCAGGTTTTGGCATTTCCAACGTCTAACGAGACAAACCATCCATACAGGAAACATAGAGATGAAACCCCGTACCTTCTTTTCCCTTTGTGCCAAGTTCGGCTGCCTGCTTGCGCTGGGTGCCTGCTCATCCAAAATGATGGATACCGAAGCCGCAACTGTACCGCAGGCATTGTCCTCGTTGAAAACTCCTGACAACCGCCCTGCCAGTGTTTATCTGAAAAAAGACAAACCAACCCTGATTAAATTTTGGGCAAGTTGGTGTCCTTTGTGTTTGTCCGAACTGGGACAAACCGAAAAATGGGCGCAAGATACAAAATTCAGTTCTGCCAATCTGATTACCGTTGCCTCGCCCGGTTTTCTGCACGAGAAAAAAGACGGCGACTTTCAAAAATGGTATGCCGGTTTGAATTATCCCAATCTGCCCGTCGTTACCGACAACGGCGGCACCATCGCCCAAAGCCTGAATATCAGTGTTTACCCCTCGTGGGCGTTAATCGGTAAAGACGGCGACGTGCAGCGCATCGTCAAAGGCAGTATCAACGAAGCGCAGGCATTGGCGTTAATCCGCGACCCGAATGCCGATTTAGGCCGTCTGAAAAACTCGTTCTACAAACCCGACACACAGAAAAAGGATTCAGCAATCATGAACACGCGCACCATCTACCTCGCCGGCGGCTGCTTCTGGGGCTTGGAAGCCTATTTCCAACGCATAGACGGCGTGGTGGACGCAGTATCCGGCTATGCCAACGGCAAAACGGAAAACCCAAGCTACGAAGATGTGTCCTACCGCAACACGGGCCATGCCGAGACCGTCAAAGTCACCTACGATGCCGACAAACTCAGCCTAGACGACATCCTGCAATACTATTTCCGCGTCGTTGACCCGACCAGCCTCAACAAACAAGGCAACGACACCGGCACGCAATACCGCAGCGGCGTGTACTACACCGACCCTGCCGAAAAAGCCGTCATCGCCGCCGCGCTCAAACGCGAGCAGCAAAAATACCAACAGCCCCTCGTCGTCGAAAACGAGCCGCTGCAAAACTTCTACGACGCCGAGGAATACCATCAGGACTACCTGATTAAAAACCCCAACGGCTACTGCCACATCGACATCCGCAAAGCCGACGAACCGCTGCCGGGCAAAACCAAAGCCGCCCTGCAAAGCAAAGGCTTCGACGCGGCAACGTATAAAAAACCCAGCGATGCCGAACTCAAACGCATCCTGACCGAAGAGCAATACCAAGTGACCCAAAAAAGCGCGACCGAATACGCCTTCAGCCACGAATACGACCATCTGTTTAAGCCCGGCATTTATGTGGACGTCGTCAGCGGCGAACCCCTGTTCAGCTCTGCCGACAAATTCGATTCCGGCTGCGGCTGGCCAAGCTTCACCCGCCCGATTAACGCCGCCGCCGTTACCGAACACGACGATTTCAGCTACAACATGCGCCGCACCGAAGTGCGCAGCCATGCCGCCGATTCGCACTTGGGACACGTCTTCCCCGACGGCCCAAAAGATAAAGGCGGCCTGCGCTATTGCATCAACGGCGCAAGTTTGAAATTTATTCCTTTGGAAGAAATGGACGCTGCCGGCTACGGCACGTTGAAGGGCAAAGTGAAATAACGGTTTGAATCGAAAAAGGCCGTCTGAAAAAAATTTCAGACGGCCTTTTTGATTTGTCGGATGTAGAGGGTTGGTTTCTTATTTATCAAAAAATCTCAATAATTAAGAAAGTATGCCCTACAAAAGCCTTTTAAATTCGTTTTGCCAACTCTTCGGCTTTGCCCACATACAACGCAGGGGTCAGCTCAAGCAATTTGGCTTTGGCTTCTGCCGGAATTTCCAACGATTCGATAAAGAGTTTCAACACTTCAGGCGTAATGCCGTCTTTACCGCGTGTCAGGTCTTTTAGCTTCTCGTAAGGATTGGCCACACCGTAACGACGCATTACGGTTTGAATCGGCTCAGCCAATAGCTCCCAAGTAGCGTCCAAATCGGCAGCAAGGGCGGCAGGATTCGGCTCAAGCTTGTTCAGACCACGCAGATGAGCGGCAAAGCCCAATACGGTATAGCCCACGCCTACGCCCATATTGCGCAATACGGTGCTATCGGTCAGGTCGCGCTGCCAACGGGAAATCGGCAGTTTTTCGGACAAAAAGCCCAATACGGCATTGGCCATACCGAGGTTGCCTTCGGAATTTTCAAAGTCGATTGGGTTGACTTTGTGCGGCATGGTGGAAGAACCGACTTCGCCTGCTTTGACTTTTTGTTTGAAGTAACCCAAAGAAATATAGCCCCAAACGTCGCGGTTGAAGTCGATCAGAATCGTGTTGACACGGCTGATGGCTTGGAAGAATTCCGCCATATAGTCGTGCGGCTCGATTTGAATAGTGTAGGGGTTGAAGGTCAGGCCGAGGCTGATTTCGACAAAGTTGCGGCAATGGGTTTCCCAATCCACATCGGGATAAGCGACCATATGGGCATTGTAGTTGCCGACTGCGCCGTTGATTTTGCCGAGGAACTCTTGCGCTTGCAGGTTTTTAAACTGGCGTTGCAGGCGGTACACGACATTGGCGATTTCTTTACCCAATGTGCTTGGTGTAGCAGGCTGGCCATGCGTGCGGCTCATCATAGGGACGGCAGCCAACTCATGCGCCATGCCGGTCAGTTTTTCGATGATTTCGGCCAGTTTCGGCAGCAAAACAGTCTCACGCGCTTCTTGCAGCATCAAAGCGTGGGACAGGTTGTTGATGTCTTCGCTGGTGCAGGCAAAGTGGATGAACTCGCTGGCAGCAGCCACTTCAGGCACGCCGGAGAATCGTTCTTTAAGCCAATACTCGATGGCTTTGACGTCGTGATTGGTGGTCGCCTCAATGGCTTTGACGGCGGCGGCATCTTCAAGCGAGAAGTTTTCGATCACTTTGTCGATTTCGGCAAGCGTAAAATCGCTGAAAGCAGGAACTTCTGCAATCTTAGGCTCGGCGGCAAGGGCTTTGAGCCAGTTTAATTCAACTTTGACACGCGCACGCATCAGGCCGTATTCGGAAAAAATCGGACGCAATGCTTCAACGGATTTGGCGTAGCGGCCATCTAATGGGGAAAGTGCAGCGATAGGGTTAATCATGTCGGATCTTCCTATGGGATGAAAACCAAATTGTTTGCAATTATACATGATTTTACACTTCAAGGCCGTCTGAAAGACAGGTTTCAGACGGCCTTTTCAGCGTATTTTTCATAAAATTCTTTTCAGAGGTTCAACTTTGCAAAATCGATTTACGATATATGCCATCTTCACGGATAATATCGGCTGACTTTCTGTAAATAATGAGGTTTTATGAATATCAAACGTTTTTCCCTAGCTGCAACCGTATTTGCGGCTTTGATGTTGAGTGCCTGTGAAACAACCACCACATCGAGCGGCGGTGGCAGCTGGACCAACATCGGCACCATCTCTGAAGGCAATATCAAAGTGGCCATTGATAAAAGCAGCATTAAAAGAAATGGCGCGCTGGTTACTTTCCGCGATAAAAAAACCGTTTCCAAACTGAAAGAGGAACGTTTCGTCAACACACCTGCCTATAAAACGGCTATCGGCAGCTGGGAAATTCATTGCTCAAACAAAACCTATCGCTTGGCAGCACTGCAACTGATGGACGAACACGGCCGGGTGATTTCCAACCAAAGCTATACACCGACCAGCATCCGCCCAATGAGCGTCATGAGCGGCACGATTACTGAAAAACAATACGAAACGGTGTGCGGACATAAGCTTTAATCCACACTTATTCACAAAGTTACCCACAGTTTAAATATTTAAAAGGCCGTCTGAATGCTTTGAATATCAAGTTTCAGACGGCCTTTTTATATTTTTATGGAAATTTATCTTCAAATTTATCCACAAATTTTGTTTATTCAAAAATAATTTATTACAGTGATTCATTTACGCTCAAAATTTGCTGCATTCTTTCATAAAATACTGCTTTATCCTCTAGACTACTATGTATCAAACTGAATCTGCGCTAAATGCTTTTCACATAGGTATTCCAATCTTTTGGAAAAAATTTGCTTCTCTAAATGAATACCTTTCCTTTGATAATACAACCCTTCTTTAACGCAGCCTTACTCCTGTTTCTCCGTCAATAATCTGGCTGGGCGTTTTCTGCTTACCTATCAATCCGCCTACAACCCATACTTTCCTGCCAAACTGTCTTCTGACTTCCCTTTCCGTTTTGCACGCCCGTTTGCCTGCGCGATTGCATGAAGTAGAGACTAAAGGCATTTCCAAAACCTGACACAAACGCCTTGCACCTGCATGCGCAGGAACCCTGACAGCCAATTTACTGCGTCTTTTCCCACGCAATGAGGGCAATACTTTTTTGCCGGCCGGCAATAAAAAAGTCTTCGGAGCCGGCCATGCTTCATGCAGCATGGTTTGGATATTTTCAGACGGCCTTTGCAGCAAAGGTTGCAACTGTTCCAAGCTATGGCCAATGACAATCATGCCTTTGTGTTGCGGTCGTTTTTTCAGATGAATCAGTTGATTGAGTGCTTTGGGCAAAGTAGGGATACAACCCAAGCCATAGCAAGACTCGGTAGGATAGGCGACCAAACCACCTTTTTTAAGATGCGCCTGCAACCTGCGTTGGGCTGCAGCCGATAAAACTCTAGGGAATATCATCATATACCAAAGCCGTCTGAAACTGCGATTGTCGGACAATCTGTGTTCAGACGGCCTATTTCTATTCATTATTAACGGTTGATGGCTTTATCGGCAATGTCTTTACGGTATTGCATACCGTCAAAACGGATGGTTTCCAATGCCTCATAAGCCTTGCTTTTAGCTTGTGCAACATCATCGCCCAAACCGACGACACACAACACTCGGCCGCCGTTGGTTACCACTTCGCCTTTTTCATTCGTTGCAGTACCGGCATGGAAAACTTTACCAATTTGATTAGCCTTATCCAAGCCGGAGATCACATCGCCTTTTTTCGGAGAGTCAGGATAGTTTTGTGCGGCCAACACCACGCCTACGGCAGTCTGCGGATTCCATTCGGCGGTAACACTATCCAGTTTGCCGTCGATTGCCGCTTCAACCAAATCCACCAAATCGCTATTCAAACGGCTCATAATCGGCTGGGTTTCAGGGTCACCGAAACGGCAGTTAAATTCGATGGTATAAGGCGCACCATTTTTATCAATCATCAAGCCCGCATATAAAAAGCCGGTAAATTCATGACCTTCTGCTTTCATACCGGCCACAGTCGGCAAAATAATTTCATTCATCGCACGCTCGTACACATCAGGCGTTACCACCGGAGCAGGGCTGTATGCACCCATACCGCCGGTATTAGGGCCTTTGTCGTCATCCAACAGACGTTTATGGTCTTGACTGGTCGCCATCGGCAAAACATGATTGCCGTCCACCATAACGATAAAGCTTGCTTCCTCGCCTTGCAGGAAATCTTCAATCACGACGCGCGCGCCTGCATTACCCATTTTGTTACCCAACAACATATCGTCAATAGCGGCATGGGCTTCATCCAAAGTCATGGCAACAATCACGCCCTTACCGGCAGCCAAACCATCCGCTTTAATAACAATCGGCGCACCTTTTCGGTTGACGTAATCATGTGCTGCATCGGCATTTTCAAAGGTTTGGTATTGCGCGGTTGGAATGTTATATTTTGCCATAAACGCTTTAGCAAAATCCTTTGAGCTCTCCAGCTGGGCCGCATATTGAGTCGGGCCAAAAATCTTCAATCCGGCAGCACGGAAGTCATTGACCACACCTGCAGCCAAAGGCGCTTCAGGACCGACTACGGTAAAGGCAATATTTTCATTACGGCAAAAATCAATCAAATCTTGATGCGCCGTTAATGCGATATTCTGAAGTTTAGGTTCAATTGCCGTTCCGGCATTACCAGGTGCAACAAAGACAGTTTCTACTTTAGACGACTGTGCCAATTTCCAAGCCAGTGCGTGTTCACGTCCACCATTACCAATAACGAGCAATTTCATACCGTCTCCTTGAAGAATAGATGTTGTCAATTAAATTCAATCGATGGAATTATTGTTCCATCTTGTATAGCTGTTTCAAATTAAGAATAATATTGCACCAAGACAACCATACTCTAATTTCAAACAACGAAAGGAAAATCATGCAAAAGCGTATTGACGAAATTCAAAGCAAATACCGCGAATGGTGCGAATTACTGCCTCAACTAGAGGCAGATATCGCCCGCTGGAAACATGCTGCAAGCCTCATGCAGGACATGGATGAATTCTATACCAACGAATACCAAACGTGTCATCAAGCCATTGAAGAAGGTGCAGATGTTGATTTGCGTACACAGGGCGAATACAGCATTATGAGCGAAGATGCCCTATGGAACGCACTGGGGGAATTTCATCAACTGGCTTGGGAACACTTGCGCTCAAGCGTAAATGCTTTAGACAGATACCAAGGCTAAAACATCAAAGGCCGTCTGAAACTTTTGATTGATCAAATATGTTCAGACGACCTTTTATTCAAACGGCTTCTCAGTATTTACTTCAATTTGGCGCGTATTTTTCCAGGCGGCAATACAGGCTTCATAATCGGCCAGCGCTATTTTTACTGTCAACTTACAATCCAGCTGCAAATCCTGTTCCACAATATCGGCCTGATATTGTTTGGCAATCCGTATCGCCTCATTCAAAACAGGATATTCACATTTCAACCAAACCGTTTTTTCAACATTTTTTTCAACAACTTCAGCTATCGCCAGTGCCTGAGCCGTTGACTCCTTATAGGCATGAATCAAACCGGGAACGCCTAATAGCGTACCGCCAAAATAACGCACAACCACAACCAACACATCCGTTACGCCGACAGAATCAATCTGCCCCAGAATAGGGCGGCCAGCACTCCCGGACGGTTCTCCATCATCATTTGCGCGAAACTGCATTCCATCCACACCCAATCGGTAGGCGTAGCACCAATGTCGTGCTTTGTGATGCTCTTCCTTTAATGGGTCGAGATATTTCTTCACATCAGCCAACGTGCGGATCGGATAGGCATATGCGATGAAGCGGCTGCCTTTATCTTTAAATTCAGTCTGTGTCGGTGTGGTAATGGTTTTATAGGTCGTAATCATGCCGAAATATTTTCAGACGGCCTTTTATAACAAAGGCCGTCTGAACGTTTCACGTGAAACATTAGTTTTTCAGTGCTTCTGTCAGTTGAGGCACAACTTCAAACAAATCACCAACCAAGCCGTAGTCTGCCACATTGAAAATAGGCGCATCAGCATCTTTGTTGATGGCAACAATTACTTTACTGTCTTGCATACCGGCAACGTGTTGGATAGCACCGGAAATACCGATAGCGAAGTACAGTTGCGGCGCAACCACTTTACCGGTTTGACCCACTTGGGCATCGTTTGGCGCATACTCGGCATCCACTGCCGCACGGGATGCACCAATCGCCGCACCCAAAACATCAGCCAAAGGAGTCAACACTTCATTGAATTTTTCAGCACTGCCCAATGCACGGCCACCGGAAACAATCACTTTTGCCTGAGTCAATTCAGGGCGGTCAGATTGGGAAAGTTGACGGTTTACGAAACGGCTCAGGTTTTGAGCAGGTGTTGCCTCAACATTAACCACTTCTGCATTACCGCCTTGTCCGGCAGCATCAAATGCTGTCGCACGGAAAGTCAGCACCAGTTTTTCAGAATTGGATTGAACGGTTTCAAATGCATTACCGGCATAAATCGGACGGACAAATGTCGAGTTATCCACAACTTCGGTTAAATCCGAAACTTGTGGCACATCCAACAGGGCAGCTACTCGGGGCAACAGATTTTTACCAAACGCAGTTGCAGTCGCAGCCACATAGCGGTAATCCGCAGCCAGTTTAACAACCAAAGGCGCCAATTCTTCTGCCAAACCTTCAGCGTAATAGGGCGCATCGGCTACCAAAACTTTCGCTACGCCGGCAACCTGTTTTACCTCTTCAACCACCGCAGCAGCATTACTGCCGGCAACCAATAAATCTACATTGCCTAATTTGGCGGCAGCCGTTACCGCATGCAAAGTGGCAGGATTCAAATGTTGGTTATTATGTTCCGCGATAATCAATACGCTCATTTCATACTCCTTAGATCACTTTGGCTTCGTTTTTCAGCTTTTCAACCAACTCGGCAACATCAGCCACTTTCACACCGGCTTGACGTGCTTTAGGTTCGGCAAATTTCACGGTATTTAAACGCGGAGAAATATCCACAGCCAAATCGGCAGGACTTAATTTTTCCAAAGGTTTTTTCTTTGCCGCCATGATATTAGGAAGTTTGACAAAGCGTGGTTCGTTCAAACGCAAATCCGCACTGATCACCGCAGGCAGCTTCAACGCAACAGTTTCTTCGCCGCCGTCAATTTCGCGGGTTACCAATGCTTCTTCGCCTTCAATTTGCACTTTTGATGCAAAAGTACCTTGAGCCGCATTCAACAACGCAGCCAGCATTTGGGCAACTTGGTTGGCATCATCGTCAATTGCCTGTTTGCCCAGCAGTAAAATTTGCGGATTTTCTTTATCCGCAACAGCTTTCAGCAATTTTGCAACGGCTAAAGGCTCCAACTTCGCATCAGTCTCAACATGAACCGCACGGTCGGCACCCATCGCCAAAGCAGTACGCAACGTCTCTTCGCATTTTTTCTCGCCAAGAGAAACAGCAACAATCTCGCTTACTTTTCCGGCTTCTTTCAAACGGACAGCTTCTTCTACCGCAATTTCATCAAACGGGTTCATCGACATTTTGACATTACCGATATCCACATCGGAACCATCGGCTTTCACACGAACTTTGACGTTATAGTCCACTACGCGCTTTACTGCGACCAGTGCTTTCATTCAATTCTCCTAAAAAGAATGTCCATCAAATCAAGCATACTGCTTTTGATACATTCTTTATATAAAATCCAATTTAGTTTTCACCAACATGACAAAACCAAACTTATATAAATCTTGGCAAATAGAGCGGAATTATATCATTTCTAAAGCATTTACTCAGAAAATAAATACAACTCCCCAGCAATTATTTACCGTATGCTGCAACACAATCCATCAAGGTTTGATAGACCTCGTCAACATTGGGAATTTGAGCAATACCGCCTAAATTTTTCGCATAAGCCGAAACTTGAACGCCGGTCTTAGCCGGATCTGTATCTGTATAAATTCCTACAACAGGCTTTTCCAACGCATTGGCAAGATGCAGCAATCCGGTATCTACGCCAATAATACCTACTGCGTTTTTCAATAAAAATGCGGCCTGTAATAAATTCATTTTGTCGCAGACGAAAGCAAACGGTAAATCGCTTGCAATCTGTTCGGCACGCATTTTTTCGGTTTCATTTCCCCACGGCAGATATACGGTGCATTGTTGTTCTTCATTCAACTTTTTCAATAATGCACGCCAGTGTTCTATAGGCCATAATTTACTGTCGCGACTGGTTGCATGTAAAGCAACGTAATAGGGGGATTGCACATTTTTCAGACGGCCTGATTCAGGAACCGACAAACCAAATACCTGCGTTTCAGGCATTGTATAACCAAAAACTTGGGCGAATAACTCACGGTTTCGCCAAACCGCATTTTTACCTTTCGGCACGGCAAATGTTTTACCGTATGCAAGGGCAGCCAAACTTTCACGCGCGCTGTGTTTATCCAAACCGTAAGTAGGGGATTTCGCCATTTTGGCAAAGCATGCGCTTTTAATCAGTCCCTGACTATCTAAAACAAAATCAAAAGATTCAGCCTGTAAATCCGTTTTCAGACGGCCTATTTCACGCCACGTTTCAGCCTGCAAAAGGTGTTTGTGCCATTGCCGCCATTTCATTACATGAACTTTTTTGACAAAAGGATGTAAGCGGGCAATATCTGCAAACCCTGCCTCACACAGCCAATGGAGCTCTACCTCAGGACATTGTCGCGCCAAATCTTCAACTGCGGGCAACGTATGAATTAAATCGCCCATACTGGACAAGCGGACAAGTAAAATCTTCATATTTTGAAAGATGTTTCACGTGAAACAATAGGATTTAAAATATATTTTATTGATTATTAATGTATTTTTTTATTTCTTCGGCGTTTTCTAAAACAACTGCTCCGGCGGAACGCATTTCCTGCCATGCGGATTCAACCGTTTCCGGAGCAATGCCGCGACAAGCCGCCTGATTGACGATGACTTTCCAAGCCCCGCCTTTAAGCAACTGTAAAACTGTTGTCTTCACACAATAATCCGTTGCCAAACCGCCGACAATAACTGTATCTGCATTTTGACAGCGCAACCATTCGATCAAACCTGTACTGAGCTTTTCTTCAATATCGTGAAAACATGCGCCGTAAGGATGCAATTCAGGATCAACGCCTTTCCAAACGCAATAATCGTATTCTTTAGCTGAAGGCAGGCCATCCAACAATTCATAGCCATATGTTCCAACCATCGCATGCGCCACCCAAGTCAAATCCGCATCGGGCAAACCCGTCGGTTTCAACATATCAACAGGATTATCCACAAGCCATTTTGCTGCGGCATGATGTGCATCTTTCGTCATCACGCGCAAATCCGCCAATGCAGCTTGGGCATTGAGTTCATCCGCAATCAGATGACCTTCGGCAACAGGCAATTCTTTCGGGCACAAAGGTGTAAACGTTTTTTGTGCATCTACATCGATAGAAACAATCATGGATTAATATAACCTATTGATTTTATTTTAAATAATTTAAATTTTGCATTTATTGCCAATGTTCGGACATTTGGAATAAATGCTTTGTATTATAACAAATTACGACTGCAAAATGTGGGAAAACATCTGTGATATGATGACAATTTGCACAGTATATTTATCCACAAATTATGTCCTATTCGATTACGCCTATTGCAACCGTTCATTCCCCCTACAAGCAAAAATTCGGCATTGCCCGCCAACCCGGTTTGGTTCCTGCAGCAGAAATTTGCATTGAACTCTCTCCTGAATTTACCGCAGACAGCGTTCGGGGATTGGAAGATTTCGACTACGTGTGGATAAGTTTTATTTTCCACGCCGTATTGGATGAAGGTTGGGCGCAAATGGTGCGTCCGCCACGGCTTGGAGGCAAACAAAAAATGGGCGTATTTGCCACGCGCAGCCCGCACCGCCCCAATCATCTCGGCTTATCCCTGCTGAAACTCGAACGCATCGAAACAGGCAAACCTGTCCACATTTATTGCAGCGGCGCAGACCTGTTGGACGGTACTCCGGTAGTGGATATCAAACCCTACATCCCGTTTGTCGAATCCAAACCAGACGCATCATCGGGCTTTGTCAGCGGCAAACCTGAAGAATTGAGCGTAGTCTGGGCAGAAAGTACGCTTGCGGAACATTTATCCACAGAAGAAAAACATCTTATTGAGCAAAGCATTGCCCAAGATCCCCGTCCTGCCTACCAAGATATTCCCGAACGGATTTATGTAATGAATATTGCGGATTATGAAGTGCAGTTTAGGATAGAAAACAAATGTGCCACAGTGATTAAACTATCCAAAATCTGATTACAAATTGAATCTTTCTACAAACAAAAGGCCGTCTGAAATGTTCAGACGGCCTTTGAGTTATCCACAGACTGATTGATTCAGCCTGTTATCCTTTAGATTTTGCTGGCAAAGAATTCCAAGGTACGAACCAATTGGCAAGTGTAAGACATTTCATTGTCGTACCAAGCAACGGTTTTCACCAATTGTTTGTCGCCTACGGTCATCACGCGGGTTTGAGTGGCATCGAAGAGTGAGCCGTATTCAATACCGATGACGTCGGAAGAAACGATTTGATCTTCAGTGTAACCGTAAGACTCGCTGGCGGCAGCTTTCATCGCAGCATTGATTTCTTCTTTGGTCACAGGACGCTCAAGAACAGAAACCAGTTCGGTCAAAGAGCCGGTAGCTACGGGAACGCGTTGGGCAGAACCATCAAGTTTACCGTTCAATTCAGGGATAACCAAGCCGATGGCTTTAGCGGCACCGGTGCTGTTCGGTACGATATTCAAGGCAGCGGCACGGGCGCGGCGGAAGTCGCCTTTGCGGTGTGGCGCATCAAGGGTGTTTTGGTCGCCGGTATAGGCGTGGATGGTGGTCATCAAACCTTCGACAATACCGAATTCTTTTTGCAATACCGCAGCCATAGGAGCCAGGCAGTTAGTCGTACAAGAAGCAGCAGAGATGACAGTTTCGCTGCCGTCCAAAATATCTTGGTTTACGCCGTATACAACGGTTTTCACATCATTGCCGCCGGGAGCCGAAATCACAACTTTGCGCGCACCGGCACGGATATGGGCTTCCGCTTTGGTTTTATTGGTAAAGAAACCGGTACATTCGAGGACGACGTCCACACCCAGCTCGCCCCAAGGCAATTCTTCAGGATTAGGATTGGCAAATACTTTGATTTCTTTGCCGTTAACAACGATAGCATCGTCTTTCAACTCGGCAGAGCCTTCAAAGCGGCCTTGGGTACTGTCGTATTTGAAGAGGTGCAACAACATGTCGGCAGGAGTCAAGTCGTTAACAGCAACGACTTCGATACCTTGGGCTTTTTCAATTTGACGCAATGCCAGACGACCGATACGGCCAAAACCATTAATCGCTACTTTAATACTCATTTTGCTACTCCTATTAGATGGAATGGGAAAAATTTCTCAGTGAGGCCATTGTATCCTGAAATAAAATTACTTTCTAGAATTACATGTAATTACTTTTAAAATGTTTGATTTAAATAAATAAAACGTGAAATTCTTGCTTGTAGGAAAATATCGTATTTGTCTAAATAATCCTGGTTTTTGGTATTTTATTTCATGAATTTCATTTTTTCATCTTAGTTTTTTTATAAGTTTATGATTTTCATAAATTTAGTTCTATTTTTCTGTATTTTGCCGTTTTTGTGCTGATAGCACAGTCCTTTCTTCAAATCATAGTATTTAAATTTTTAAAACGATGATTTTGATGATGGTCCTAATCCTTTGTGGATAACAGAATATTTTTCTTTAAAACCAATCCAATAATCACTTTTTATCTTTGAGGCAAACCCCAACTGAATGTCGGAATAAAAAAGGATAAAATCTTAGTTTCTCTATTTACCTGTGGATAAAAACTAAATTACCCACTTCAATTTCACACGCCCTTGTGGATAATTCAAAACGTGAAGTTCATCCCTGCAAAACGTCCATATTGGCAAATACTATTAAAAATGATGGCTTGTTTTTTCCTTTTTAACGTATCATTTGACCATCAGACTTTTTAAAAGGAAGCAATTATGCTGCAACGGACTTTAGCCAAATCAGTAAGCGTTACCGGCGTTGGCCTGCATTCGGGCGAAAGGGTCGCTCTGACTTTGCATCCTGCCGAAGAAAACAGCGGTATTTCGTTCCGCCGTACTGATTTGAGTGGAGAAATGGGCGAAGTCATCCAATTGAATCCTTATTTGATCAACGATACCCGCCTCTCTTCAACCATCGTTACCGATAAAGGCGTGCGCATCGGTACGATTGAACACATTATGTCGGCTCTGTCTGCCTACGGCATCGACAATGCCTTGATTGAATTGAACGCGCCTGAAATTCCGATTATGGACGGCTCCAGCCTGCCGTTTATTTACCTTTTACAAGATGCAGGCGTTGTCGATCAAAAAGCCCAAAAACGTTTTTTAAGAATCCTCAAACCCGTTGAAATCAAAGAAACCGGCAAATGGGTGCGCTTTACGCCTTACGACGGCTTTAAAGTTACTTTAACCATCGAATTCGACCATCCTGTATTCAATCGCAGCGCACCTACTTTTGAGATTGATTTTGCAGGAAAATCCTATATCGATGAAATTGCCCGCGCCCGTACCTTCGGCTTTATGCACGAAGTGGAAATGATGCGTGCCCATAATCTCGGACTGGGCGGCAATTTGAACAACGCTATCGTGATTGACGACATGGACGTTTTGAATCCGGAAGGTTTGCGCTATCCCGATGAATTTGTCCGCCACAAAATCCTGGATGCCATCGGCGATTTGTACATTGTCGGCCATCCGATTATCGGCGCATTTGAAGGTTACAAATCAGGTCATGCCATCAATAATGCGCTGTTACGTGCCGTTTTGGCAGACGAAACGGCTTACGAATGGGTTGAGTTTGCTGATGACGAAGAATTGCCCACCGCTTTTCACGAGCTGCCGGCAGCCTGATAAAAAATAGATAAAGCATTCCAATGAGAAGGCCGTCTGAAAGGTTCAGACGGCCTAAATCATATTATTTTCCACAATTAATTATCCACATATTCATTCTTTTTATCTTATTGAAAAATAAAAATATTAAAATTTAACGTTATTCTTATACACATCTTATCCATATTTTTTCCCAAACTAAAAGGCCGTCTGAACAACTAGGTTTCAGACGGCCTTTTTCATGTCAAACCGACAAAATCAATCGCCCATGACCTTGCCTTCGCGACGCGGGTCGGCGCCGCCGAGCAAACCGTCTTTGCCGATCACAATGCCTTGTACGCCGGAATTCAAATCGCGGATTTGGACTTTGTAGCCCAGTTTTTCCAATGCAGGCGCTTTGTCCGCCGCTGCGGTTTTTTCTTCGATTTCATACTGGCTGCCGCGATTGAGCATATTCGGCAGAGAGATTGCCGCCTGAATGTCCATGCCCCAATCGATATGCGCCACCAGCGTTTTGGCGACGAAACCGATAATGCGGCTGCCGCCGGGCGAACCGACTGCCAGATAAGGCTTGCCGTCTTTCATTACAATGGTCGGCGCCATCGAAGAACGCGGCCGCTTGCCGCCCGCCACGCTGTTGGCTACCGTTTTACCGTCTGCGCCGACAGGGTTGAAAGCAAAATCGGTCAATTCATTGTTGAGCAGATAGCCGTTTGCCATTAGTCCCGAGCCAAACGCGTTTTCAATCGAAGTCGTCATCGACACGACGTTGCCGTCTTTATCCACAACCACCAAATGGCTGGTGGACGGCAGCTCGACCGCCATGCCCTGCGCGTATGCCTTGCCGAACTTGCCTGCCTGAATAGTTTCCAATGCCTTGTCAGCCTTGCGGATTTCTTCGGCGCGCGGTTTCAAATAAGCCTGAGAAATCAGGGCACGGGTCGGAACATTCACAAACTTGGGATCGCCTACATAATAATCACGGTCGGCAAACGCAATCCGCGACGCATCGCCTATCCAGCGCCAACTGTGGATATTTTCCGATCCCAACGCCTTCATATCCTGATTTTGCAATACGCCCAAAATCTGCCCCAAAGCGATTGCGCCGGAACTTGGCGCGCCCATGCCGCAAACTTCATATTCACGATACGGCGCACAAACCGGCTTACGCTCGATAACTTGATAGTTTTTCAAATCCGCCATGCTGATTTTGCCAGGATTATCCACAGCACCGGTAACGGCACGAACAATATTCTGCGCCTGCGCGCCCTGATAAAACGGCGCGCTGCCTTTTTCCGCCAACAGGCGTACGGAACGCGCAAATTCAGGGTTTTTCAACACCGTTCCCGCTGCCAAAGGCTTGCCGTCGGGCAGGAAATACGCGGCGGTTTGCGGATAACGTTTCAAAGACTCAAGATTCTGCTCGATGGATTTCGCCATGCGTGGTGAAACGGTAAAGCCTTGTTCCGCCAAAGCAATCGGTTTGTCAAACAGGCTTGCCCACGGCAATTTGCCGTAACGCTTATGGACATCTTCCAGCAGCTTCGGAATCCCCGGCACACCGACCGAACGGCCGCCAACAACAGCTTTCATAAAGCCCATCGGTTTGCCGTTTTCATCCAAAAAAAGCGCCGGCGTTGCCGCTTTCGGCGCCGTTTCTCGGGCATCAAACGTCGTCAGTTTTTTCGCCTTATTGTCCCAATACACCAGAAACGCGCCGCCGCCCAAACCGGAAGACTGCGGCTCGGTCAGCCCCAAGGTCGTCTGCATGGCGATCATCGCATCTATCGCGCTGCCGCCGCGTTTCAAAACCTCGTATCCCGCCTCGGTCGCCAACGGATTGGCAGACGCCGCCATATAATGCTTGGCGCGGATCAATTTTTGCTCGGTCAGCCCCGTTCCTTGTTCCGGCGCATGGTTATCCACAGATACGGAGGGCAGGGCAACTTGAGGCTTTTGAACCGGCTGTTGCGCACAAGCAGCCAAGACCAAAATAGATAACAATTTAATACTAAAGGAAAATTTCATATTCACTCCATTAATTTAAATATTTTCAGACGGCCTTTTCCCAACTTGAACAAGAGGAAATATGAAAATATTCAGAAATAAAAAACCATTTGACTATTTCCCTACTCAATCAGTTCCGATTGGAGAAGTATAAAAAAGCTAGGATTGTGCACAGGCGAAAATTTATCCACAGAATGAAGCAGCAGAAAATTTTTACCCACATATGCAAACAAGACCGGCCATACTTTATCCTCATCAAAAAATATCAGCTAAGTATTTGAAAATTTGTTTTAATCAAAGTTATCAACAAGGTGTGGCAACACTCAATATCATCTTCTATTTATTATTTAAAATCTTATTTATAGTTTGTTTTCCCAAAGGCAAAGGCCGTCTGAAACGTAAAGGCATCTTTTCAAAAAATTAAAAAGTTAAGGATTGTTAAAAACGTGTAAATCAGCTAGAGTTACGCTTGATAAAATTAATCAATAACGGAGTTTCACGAAATGAAAGGCGACATTGGCGTAATCGGCCTTGCCGTAATGGGGCAAAACCTGATTCTCAACATGAACGACAACGGCTTTAAAGTTGTCGCATACAACCGTACTACCAGCAAAGTAGATGATTTTTTAAACGGCGCAGCCAAAAATACCAATATTATCGGCGCATATTCACTGCAAGATCTGGTTGATAAATTAGAAAAACCGCGCAAAATCATGATGATGGTACGTGCCGGTTCTGTCGTGGACGATTTTATCGAACAACTTGTTCCGTTTTTGGACGAAGGCGACATTATTATTGACGGCGGCAATGCCAATTATCCCGATTCCACCCGCCGCACACACGAGCTGGCGGCAAAAGGCATCCGCTTTATCGGCGCGGGCGTTTCCGGTGGCGAAGAAGGCGCGCGTCACGGCCCGTCTATCATGCCTGGCGGCGACGAAGCCGCATGGCCTGCCGTCAAACCCATCTTCCAAGCCATTGCCGCCAAAACCCCGCAAGGCGAACCCTGCTGCGACTGGGTTGGCCGCGACGGCGCGGGCCATTTCGTCAAAATGGTGCACAACGGCATCGAATACGGCGATATGCAGTTGATTTGCGAAGCCTACCAATTCATGAAAGACGGCTTGGGCCTGTCTTATGACGAAATGCACCAAATCTTCAACGAGTGGAATAAAACTGAGCTGGATTCCTACCTGATTGAAATCACAGCCGCGATTTTGGGCTACAAAGATGAAAACGGCGAACCTTTGGTCGAAAAAATCCTTGATACCGCCGGTCAAAAAGGCACAGGCAAATGGACCGGCATCAATGCCCTCGATTTGGGCATCCCGCTGACGCTGATTTCCGAAGCCGTGTTTGCACGTTGCGTATCCGCGTTTAAAGACCAACGCGTCCAAGCAAACAGCCTGTTTGGCAAAACCATTACCCCGATTGAAGGCGACAAAGCCGCATGGGTGGATGCGTTGCGCCAAGCCCTGTTGGCATCCAAAATTATTTCCTATGCACAAGGCTTCATGCTCATCCGCGAAGCCAGCGAAAACAACGATTGGGCATTGAATTACGGCAACACCGCCCTTCTGTGGCGCGAAGGCTGCATTATCCGCAGCGTGTTCTTGGGCAACATCCGCGACGCATACGAAGCCAATCCTGATTTGGTCTTCTTGGGTTCCGATCCTTATTTCAAAGGCGTATTGGAAACCTGTCTGCCTGCATGGCGCAAAGTCGTTGCCAAAGCCATCGAATGTGGCATTCCGATGCCTTGCATGGCTTCCGCCATTACCTTCCTTGACGGTTACACTTCCGCGCGCCTGCCGGCCAACCTGCTGCAAGCGCAACGCGACTACTTCGGCGCGCACACTTACGAGCGTACCGACAAACCGCGCGGCGAGTTCTTCCATACCAACTGGACAGGCAAGGGTGGCGATACCGCTTCAACCACATACGATATTTAATTTGCCCAGGCAAACAAAAGGCCGTCTGAGTATTTCAGACGGCCTTTTTATAGGGTTATCCACAATGAAGAATGAAACAATTTATAGTATTTTATAGATAACTTTATGAAATAAATAAAGATTAATAAAGACCGTCTGAATATCTCAGACGGCCTTTAAAATTGTTCACAACCTTATCAACAGGTTTTCCATAGATTAAACCAGATTTTGCGGATTGCCGGCCACGAAGCGGTTGATGTTGTCCAAAAGGATGTCAAACAGACGGTTGGCGGCCTCTTGGCTTGCCCATGCGATGTGTGGCGTGACGATGAGGTTGGGCAGTCGGGTTTTCAGCAGAGGGTTGCCGTCGCGCGGCGGCTCTTGTGTCAACACGTCAAAACCTGCCCCGCCGATTTGGCCGTATTTCAACGCCGCAACCAAAGCGGCTTCATCGACCAAGCCGCCGCGCCCGCAGTTGATGAGGATGGCGCCGGGTTTCATTTGTTGCAATTCGGCTTCGCCTATCATGTTTGCCGTTTGCGGCGTAAGCGGACAATTAAGCGACACGACATCGGCGGAGCGGATGGCTTCGTCAAAGGAAACATAGCCGTCGCGGACGCTTTGGGCATTTTTATGTTCGGCGAACACGACATTCATTTTGAAAGCCTGTGCATAAGCTGCCAGCGTTTTACCGATATTGCCGCGACCGAAAATCGCCAGCGTTTTGCCGTTCAAATCGCGCATCGGTGCGCCGAGGTGGCAGAAAAACGGCGAGTTTTCCCACAAGCCTGCCGCAACGTCGCGTTGATAGGCAGGCAGGTTGCGCATCAGGGTAATCATCATCATAAACGCGTGTTCCGCCACGGATTCATTGCCGTAAGCACGGATATTGCACACGGCCGTGCCGTTTTGTTTGGCAGCCTCAACGTCCACATTGTTGACGCCTGTCGCGGTAACGGCAACCAGCTTGAGTTGTGGATTTTCGGCAAAGGCTTGGGCGGAAATCACGACTTTGTTGGTAATCACAATGTCCGCACCGCGGATGCGCGCCAGCGTTTCGTGCGCTTCGGTTGTGCCGTAGCTGCTTAATGTGTGCGAAAAATCAAATTCAAACGGGCGGTTAACGAGGGTATCGCGGTCAAGGACGACAATTTGGAGCGGATTCATAAAATTCCTATCAAAAATAAAATATCGATTTATAAAATCTAAATAAAAATAAAGGATTTAAAATATACGCGTTAGTTGATAATAATTATTATGTAGCGATTAAAACATCAATGTATCAGGAAAACAAAATGATTAAAACCATTACATTTGCTATTTTGCATTTCAGCGTTGCATTTAGTGTCGCCTATATTCTGACCGGTAGTATCGGTGTTTCCAGCGCGGTGGCTTTGGTCGAACCCATCGTCAATACCGTCGTCTTTTATTTTCACGAAAAAGCGTGGAACCGCTACGAGAAAAACAAATCCGAGAAGCAAAAATTGTGGGTGCCTCTGCATCAGTGCGGCTAAAGTTTCAGACGGCCTTTTGCTTGATTAAAACCGGTTATGGTTTTTCGGTTCGGCCATCGCCATCAAAATGCCAAACCCTAAAATAGAGTAAGACTTTACGAAGGCTTCATGAAGGTAAAAATGCTAAAATACGCTATTCTTGCAAACCCATTCAGACGGCCTCAATGCTCACCGATTTAGAAAAAAACGCCATCCGCGACCATTACCAAAACATCGGCAAAAACCTGCCCGGTTTCCGTCCGCGCGCTTCGCAGCGGGAAATGATTGCGGCGATTGCCAACGCTTTTTCGCGGACGTTGACGCGTGAAGAAGGCGAAGAAGCGCCCAAACGCGAGGGTGAGAGCATTGCCGTGATCGAAGGGCCGACCGGCGTGGGCAAATCGTTGGCCTACCTTTTGGCCGGCGGCATCATGGCGCAGACGCGCGGCAAACGGCTGATCGTCAGCAGCGCGACGGTGGCCTTGCAGGAGCAGTTGGTTGACCGAGATTTGCCGTTTCTGGTGGAAAAAAGCGGTTTGGAGCTGACCTTTGCGCTTGCCAAAGGGCGCGGCCGTTATCTTTGCCCCTACAAACTCTATCAACTGACGCAAAACAACGCCCAGCAAAACCTGCTTGGTTTTGAAGCGCCGGAAGTGTTGTGGGACAGCAAACCCAAGCCGGAAGAACTGAACCTGCTGCGCGACATTGCCGATGAATTTTCCGCCCGCCGCTTTAATGGCGACCGCGACACTTGGCCGGAAAAAATCGATGACGCGATTTGGCTTAAAGTGACCAACGACCGCCACGGCTGCCTGAAATCCGCCTGTCCCAACCGTCCGGAATGCCCGTTTTATTTGGCACGCGATGTCTTGGAAACCGTCGATGTCGTTGTTGCCAACCACGATCTTTTGCTTGCCGACATCAGCATGGGCGGCGGCGTGATTCTGCCTGCGCCTGAAAACAGTTTCTATTGCATAGACGAAGCGCACCACCTGCCCAAAAAAGCCCTCAGCCGTTTTGCCGCCGAACATTCATGGAATATTGCCGTTTGGACGCTGGAAAAACTGCCGCAGCTGACCGGCAAAATTGCCGCGCTGACCGATAAAGCCGAACTTGCCAACCTTGCCGACGAAGCTGCCACATCCTTGCTCGACAGCCTACACGAATGGCAGTTTCACTTGGCGGAAGAGCCGTCTTTAAGTCTGGGGTCGTCTGAAAACGACAGGCGGAAACACAACGAACCGACTTGGCTGTGGGAAGACGGCAAAATCCCCGAAGGCCTGGAAACTACGGTTTCCAATACGGCCATTGCTGCACGCAGCCTGCTCAAACACGTTGTCGGGCTGAATGATGCGCTTTCCTCCGCCCGCCGCGAAAAAGAACAGGACGGCGCGCTCATCGACCGCCTGACCAGCGAGTTCGGCCTTTTTATCGCCCGTATCGAACAAATCAGCGCGGTTTGGGATTTGCTCTCCACCGTTCCCATTGAGGGCGAAGAGCCGTTGGCGAAATGGATAACCCGCCGTGCCGATGACAAAAACGACTACATTTTCAACGCCAGCCCCATCAGCAGCGCATCCCACCTTGCCAACAGCCTGTGGCGGCGCGCGGCAGGCGCGGTATTGACTTCGGCCACCCTGCAATCGCTCGGCAGCTTCAACCTGATTTTGCGTCAAACCGGCCTATTATGGCTGCCCGAAACCACCACGCTCGCTTTGGAAAGCCCGTTTAATTTCGATGCGCAAGGCGAGCTGTATATTCCGCCGGTTCATGCCAGCCCGAAAGACCCTGATGCGCACACGGCCGCCATTGTCGAATGGTTGCCGAAGCTGGTTTCGCCGGTTGAAGCCATCGGCACGCTGGTGTTGTTTTCCTCGCGCAAACAAATGCAGGACGTCGCCTTGCGCCTGCCTGACGAATATTTGCCGCTTCTGCTTGTGCAGGGCGAGTTGCCCAAGGCTGTTCTTTTACAAAGGCACCATCAAGCCATTGCCGAAGGCAAAGCCAGCATTATTTTCGGCCTCGACAGTTTTGCCGAAGGGCTCGATCTACCCGGCACGGCCTGCGTGCAAGTCATTATTGCCAAGCTGCCGTTTGCGATGCCGGACAATCCCATCGAGAAAACCCAAAACCGTTGGATTGAACAACGCGGCGGCAATCCCTTTATCGAAATTACGGTGCCTGAAGCCAGCATCAAACTGATCCAAGCCGTCGGCCGCCTTATCCGTACCGAACAGGATTACGGCCGCGTGACCATCCTCGACAACCGCGTCAAAACGCAACGCTACGGCCAGCAATTATTGGCCTGTTTGCCACCGTTTAAGCGGATAGGGTAGTTTTGTATCATTCAAAAAACAAAGGCCGTCTGAAACCAAATGTTCAGACGACCTTTTATTCTTTTCAAGCTATAAATCCAATTTCATGACGGATACGGCTTCCCCGTTGTGCCAAGTCTGTGTGATTTCTTTCCAGCCAAACTTTTCATACACGGCCTGCACATCCGGCGTATAGAGAAACAGATGCGGCAAACCCAGTTCGCGTGCTTTATCCAGACAAAACGAAACCAGCTGCCTGCCTACGCCCAAACCGCGAAATTGCGGTAAAACGAACACATCGCCCAGCCAATATTCGTATTCGGGAAAACACGCCATATCAAACCGCTTCAATGCCGCCGAACCCATCAGCTGCCCTTCCTTATCCACAGCCGCAAACGCCAGCGGCAAGTTATCCCCATTAAGGCACTGCGCGTAATATGCACGGATTTTGTCCAGAGACGACCACGGCGCAAAATCGTGCCATTCCTCAAACAGCGCGAGGGATAAAGGCTCGACAAATTCAGGCGTCAGACGGCATATGTTCATATTGGGTCCTCTTGTTGTACCGAATAGGGATAGTTTTTACAGTATAGGCCGTCTGAAAGGTTAACACATCTTAAAAAATCAGCGTAAAACACGATAAACCCGCCGCCAGTCCCATTCAAATCACTTATAATTCTGCCCATACCGCACACAAACAAAAGAAGAACATCATGGCCAAGAAATTTCCCATTTTCCCGAAAAATCCCGAGCGTATCTGCTGGGGTTGCGACAAATACTGCAAAGAAGACGATTTACAATGCGGCAACGGTTGCGAACGCATCCAACACCCCATCGAATTGGACGGCCGCGACTGGTATAAAAAAGGCGACTGGAGCAATTTGTTGAGCGAAGAGCAGCAAATCGAACTTGGACTGAAAGAAGCGCCCAAGCCGGCCAAACCGCATATCAAACTGCCTTTGAAAAACAAAACGGCTTAAACAGCATGCCGTAAACAAACGAAATAAAAAGGCCGTCTGAAACCTGAAAAACAGGGTTTCAGACGGCCTTTGCGTTGTCGGATTATGCCTTCACATAATGCACAAACGCGTATTCGATGCCTTTGGCGGAAACATGATTTTCCCGAGAGGCTTCTTGCCATGTTTCTGTGGAAAACTCAGGAAAAAACGCATCGCCGTCCACATCCAAACCGACTTCGGTCAAGCGCAAATCTGTGGCAATCGGCAGGGCTTGTGCATAAATTTGCGCGCCGCCCATGATGATGACTTCTTCAACCCCCTGACACAAAGCCAGCGCATCTTCCAAAGAAGCCGCCGTTTGCGCGCCTTCGGCCTGATAATCTTGGCGGGTGATGACGATATTTTGACGGCCGGGCAGCGGCTTGCGCGGCAGCGATTCCCATGTTTTGCGGCCCATAATGACGGGTTTGCCGGTGGTGTAGGATTTGAAAAAGGCAAAATCTTCGGGCAAATGCCAAGGCATGGTGTTGTTGATGCCGATACAGCGGCGGGCGGCGTAAGCGGCGATAAGGGTGATTTTCGGCATGATGAAATCCGTTTGTAAAATAAAATGATTATAGCGGAAGGGATTTTGAATAGACTGAATACCCGATATTCTAAAAATGTTTCAATATTTATAAAATTAATATTCAAAATGCTTGATTTTGACAAAAATCATTTATTGTTCATTTTTTTAGGGATATGATAAATATCATACCAAATAAAAAGGAAAGGAAAAAATGATGAGAACCCTCCGCATTTCTGCTTTGACGGCTTCCCTGTCTTTGATGTTGGCTGCCTGCGGCGGCGCAACAAGCGGCTTGTCGAATGCCGTTACCGAGCCGCTCAATCCGCATCCGAAAGGCGTGTTGTCCGTTGAATTGAACGAATCCGTCCCTGAAAACGGTACGTTGGAGCTGACGGCCAACGGTAAACCGCAAACCCTGCAAAAAGGCGACAAACTCGATACCGGCTTTTTGAAAACCGATAAAGTATCCTCTTACGACTACGCCCAAAAAATCAAGGTAAACGGCCAAGTTATCACTTTGGAAACCGGCGACTTCCAAGTGTATAAACAAAATTATTCCACTGTTGCCGCGCGTTACGCCAAACAAAAAGCCGATGACGCAGGCAAGCTGCAAAACCTCGATACATACACATTCACCGTCGGCGAAGTCCAAGGCGATGAAACTGCATATCGCAATTTGCCCAAACAAGGCAGCTATCAGTATTCGGGTATCGCATTTAACGGCGACGACCGCAGCGGCCGTCTGAAATACACCGTCGATTTCGATAAAAAACAAGGTTACGGCAACATCAGCAGCATGGCTTCCCACAATAATGTCGACCTGCTTGCCGCAGGCATTGCCAATAACAACGGCAAAGCCGCCATCAGCGGTAAAACCAGTTTGAACGGTATCGAAAACGGTCGTTACGATTTGAAACTCTTCGGCCCGCAGGCTGAAGAAATTGCCGGTAAGGCGCAAATCAAAGTTGGCGATTCCACCAAAGAAATCGGTTTGGCCGGTAAGAAAGAATAGGAAAAAGGCCGTCTGAAAGGTTCAGACGGCCTTGTTATTATCCAAAAAAGCAACGGCCTAAACCGTTGCTTTTTTCATGCCAACCTCAATTACAGGCTGCCCAAGATAATGCGCAATACACGGCGTAAAGGTTCGGCAGCGCCCCACAAGAGTTGGTCGCCGACAGTGAACGCGCTGATGTATTCGCCGCCCATTTCCAGTTTGCGGATACGGCCGACGGGAACAGACAGCGTGCCGGTTACTTTGGCAGGGGTCAGCTCGTGAATGCTGGCTTCTTTTTCGTTGGGGATGACTTTTACCCAGTCGTTCGCGCCTGCCAAGATGGCTTCGATTTCAGAAACGGGCAGGTCTTTTTTCAGCTTCAGGGTGAGGGCTTGGCTGTGGCAGCGCATAGAGCCGATGCGCACGCACAAGCCGTCGATTACGGTCGGATTGTCGCTGCGGCCGAGGATTTTGTTGGTTTCCACGCCGCCCTTCCATTCTTCTTTGGACTGGCCGTTGCCCAAATCCACGTCAATCCACGGAATCAGGCTGCCAGCGAGCGGTACGCCGAAGTTGGCTTTCGGATAGTCTTCGCTGCGCAGGAAATCGGACACTTTGCGGTCGATGTCGAGAATCGCGCTGGAAGGATCGGCAAGCTCGTCCGCTACTTGGGCGTGAATCGCGCCCATACCGCTGATGAGTTCGCGCATGTTTTTCGCACCCGCGCCGGAAGCGGCTTGGTAGGTCATGCTGGTTGCCCATTCGACCAAATCGTTTTGGAACAGGCCGCCCAAAGCCATCAGCATCAGGGAAACGGTACAGTTGCCGCCGATGTAGTTTTTCACGCCGTTTTTGAGGCCGTTGTCGATGACGTTGCGGTTGACCGGGTCGAGGACAATAATCGCGTCGTCTTTCATGCGTAGGGAAGAAGCCGCGTCAACCCAGTAGCCGTTCCAGCCGCTGTCGCGCAGGGGTTGGAACACGGATTTGGTGTAATCGCCGCCTTGGCAGGTTACGATGATGTCCATTTTTGCCAATTCGGCAACATCGTTGGCATCCAACAATGTTTTGGCTGCCTGACCGAAATCAGGGGCAGCACCGCCGACGTTGGAAGTGGTAAAGAAAAACGCTTCGGGAATATGGGCGAAGTCGTTTTCTTCTTTCATACGCTGCATCAAAACAGAGCCGACCATACCGCGCCAGCCGACAAAACCTACTTTCATGTGTTACTCCTTACAAAGAAAATCCGGATAAGTTTATAGTGCATTAACAAAAATCGGAACGGCATCGCCTGCCGCTTTGTTCAGATTTTTGTTAACCCACTATAAAAAAGGGGAAAACAAACGTTTTAACGCCGTCTGCGGAAAATGTAAAGGTTTTTATCGAAAATTTTTAGAATGATGGGAAAATAGGTTAAGATGGCAATGAAATTGCATTTCATTAATGGTAAAGAGGAAGATTAAATGAGCGAAATCAATTTGTCGGATTTGCCTCAAGCAGAAATAGTAGATGTCCATATTGCTTCGCCGGGGGCGAGGGTTGCGGCATATTTATTGAATAATTTATTCAATCTAATTATTTTTTTACCGTATTATTATATTTTATATACAGAAACAGTAAAGTTTGCCAATCAGAAAAATATTGTTATTACACAAAATCTTATATCACATATTAGCGAACGGGCCGATATGGTTCAGATAGCAGGATTGACCACTGTCGTATATTTAATTTTCGGTATGGTTCAGCTTTATTACATGAGCCGTTATGGTCAATCCTTGGGTAAAAAGATCATGCGTATCCGAGTATTGAAAAGCAATAGCAGCAATCCGGGTTTTCTTGGTACGGTATTGGTACGGGAAGTTGCATGGGGTTTAATTGTATTTGCTATTTTGTTTGCTGCATTCTTTGTATTAAAAGTAAACGTTTTAATTTGTTTCCTACTGATTTTGTTCATCAACTTCATCATGCTCTTTTCCGTCAAACGCGACCGCCGCACGCTCTACGATATGCTGGCCGATACGGTTGTCGTCAAATTGCCGCCGCGCCGATAAAACGCTTTTTTGTGTTAAAATCAGCACTTTCCAACATAGGCCGTCTGAAAAATCGCTTTCAGACGGCCTTTCGACACGCTATTGATTCCATGAAAAAACATTTGTACCGCATTACGCTCGTCAGCATTGCCGCGGCCATTCTTGCCGCCTGTCCGAGCAAAAGCATTAAAAACCTCCCCGAAACCGACACCAGCGTTATCAAAGGCCCCGACCGCCCCACCGGTACGCCCGATCCCGTCGGTACGACAGTGAGTGGGGGAGGAGCAAACTACACCGTAGTTTCCTACAACGAATTGCCGCACTGGGACCTCCAACACTTTACCAAAAGCCTGCAGTCTTTCCGCTTAGGTTGTGAAAAACTTAAAAACCGCCAAGGCTGGCAGGACGTTTGTATCCAAGCCATGCAAACGCCGGCGCACCATTTCCAAGCCAAACACTTTTTCGAGCGCTATTTCACCGCATGGCGCGTCGATAACGGCGGCAATCCTGCCGGCACCATTACCGGCTATTACGAACCGGTCCTGCACGGCGACGACAAATCCACAAGCCAATCCCGTTTCCCTATTTACGGCATTCCGAACGATTTTGTTTCCGTTCCGCTGGCTGCAAACTTGAGGGGCAGCAAAGCCACCGTCCGCATCCGCCAAACCGGCCCAAACAGCGGCGTCATCGACAACAGCGGCACATACACGGCCGATTTGTCCAGATTCCCGATTACAGCACGCAGTACCGCGCTGAAAGGCCGTTTTGAAGGCAGCCGTTTTGTTCCTTACTACACCCGCAGCCAAATCAACGGCGGCGCGCTTAACGGCAAAGCGCCGATTTTGGGTTATGCAGATGATCCGGTCGAACTTTTCTTTATGCACATTCAAGGTTCAGGCCGTCTGAAAACACCGTCCGGCAAATACATCCGTGTCGGATTTGCCGATAAAAACGAACATCCGTATGTTTCCATCGGCCGCTATATGGCGGACAAAGGCTATCTGCCGCTGGGTCAGACCAGCATGCAGGGCATCAAGGCCTATATGAAGCAAAACCCCGGCCGCCTTGCCGAAGTTTTGGGGCAAAACCCAAGCTACGTCTTCTTCCGCGAGCTGACCGGCAGCGGCGATTCCGGCCCGGTGGGCGCATTGGGTACGCCGTTGATGGGCGAATACGCCGGTGCTATCGACCGTCACTACATCACGCTTGGCGCACCATTATTTGTCGCCACTGCCCATCCGATCACCAAAAAAGCCCTCAACCGCCTGATTATGGCGCAAGACACCGGCAGCGCGATTAAAGGCGCGGTCCGTGTGGATTATTTCTGGGGTTATGGCGACGAAGCAGGCGAAGTGGCCGGCAAAATGAAAACCACCGGCTATGTATGGCAGCTCCTGCCCAACGGCATGAAACCGGAATACCGCCCATAAACGGCGGTTTTAAAAAAGGCCGTCTGAAACCAAGATTCAGGTTTCAGACGGCCTTTTTATTTCGATAAAAATGCGGCAGGTTTTAAAAACCTGCCGCGGTATGGGGACATACAGCTCGGACGGTAAGCCGGGTTCTGTCGCGGACAGTCATTCCTCTAGGCACATCATTGCTGGTGTGCTCAAGCAACCTACCCGAACGCTCGGCGAGCAGCGTCATCGCGTTCTGTTTGGTCTTGCTCCGAATGGGGTTTAGCCTGCTGCGCTTTGTTACCAAATGCACGGTGCGCTCTTACCGCACCTTTTCACCCTTACCTGTTTTGCCCGAAGGCAATCATCGGCGGTATTGCTTTCTGTTCCACTTTCCGTCGCGTTGCCGCGCCCGGCCGTTAGCCGGCATTCTGCTCTGTGGAGCCCGGACTTTCCTCCCCGTATGCCTTACGCGATACGCGGCGACTGTCTGTCCGACCTGTATGAGGTGCGGATTATAACACAGCCGCCATAGGGTTCAGACGGCCTAAATATTTATTTTTTCTTTTTAAATGCTATTTCGGTCAAACCCAACTCCTGTGCTTTTTTGCGGACTGCGGATTCGGGCATTTCGCGTGCCAGGCGGCTGGTGCAGTATTCGGTCATGGTGGTGGCGCAGGCTTTGAAGTTGCCGGTAAAGTCGCTGGCGGCACTCAAAAACGGGATGAGGCGGCCGGCCATGATTTCTTCGGCCGGTGCGTCTGTTTGGGCGGATACGCGTCCGGACTCGACCGCCGAGAAGATTTGTTCGGTAAAGCGTCGGGCGAAGTTTTCTTCTGTTTGGCAGTCTTGGAAGGCGGTGTTTTCGTGTTGGCAGACAAGGGTAACTTCGCCTTGCGCTTCTTGCAGCGGTTCGGCCAAATCGAGTTTGAGGGTTTGCTTGTCGGTTTGCAGCCAGGCGGTGCGGCCTTGGGTTTTGATGATTTTGCCGTAAACGCCAATGGCATCGTTTTGGGGGATGTTTTTCTGTTCGGCAAGTTGCTGGGCCGAGAATAAGGGGGCTTGTTCGGCAAATGCGCCGCCGGTTTCGTGTTTGAAGTAGGCGGCGAGGTCTTGTTTGATGAGGGCTTGGGTCAGCAGTTTTTCGCCTTCGGTCAGGCGGTGTGCGAAGCCGTGTGTTTTGGGGGCGGATGCGGCATCCGTGGTGGTCTTGGTGTCCGGTGTGCAGGCGCTCAGGAGTAAAAGCAGGGGAAGGATGTATTTCATGGTTGGTCTCTCAACAGGCCGTCTGAATATATGGTTTCAAACGGTCAGCGTTGTTTATCGATAACGATAAACCCGGCGGGGATAAACGGGATAGGCCGGGTAATTGCGGACGGGTTCGCTGTCTTGATAGATGACGGTCGTCCCGGGCGGGGCGTTGATGGTCACGGTTTTGTTGACGGTGGTTTGCGCGTGGACGGGCAGGTCTAAGACGGCGGTGCGCCCGTACGGAGTCTCGGTATAGACGCACGCGCTTAGAAGCAAGGCGGCACTCAGGACGGCGGTTTTCATGTTTCAGACGGCCTTATTTGAGCAGGTTTTTTAAGGCCAGGCGCACGCCTTCGCCGACTTCCGTGCCTTTGGGAATGCTTTTGGTGGCGGCTTTGGCTTCGCGCTCGTTGTAGCCGAGGGCAAGCAGGGTGTTGATGATGTCTTGGCTTTCGTCGGCAACGGCATCAGGGGCAAACAGGCCGTCTGAAACGGTATGGGACACGAGTTTGCCGCGCAGTTCCAACACCATGCGTTCGGCGGTTTTCTTGCCGATGCCGGGGGCGGAGGAGAGGCGTTTGACGTCTTCTTCGGCGACGGCTTGCGCCAGCTCGTCGGCATTCATGGCCGACAAAATGCCCAATGCGGTTTTGGCACCGATGCCGCTGACTTTGACCAGTTGGCGGAAGGTGGCGCGTTCCTCGGCCGAGGCGAAACCAAACAGCAAATGCGCGTCTTCGCGGACGACAAGCTGGGTGTAGAGATGGACGGTTTCGCCAACGGGAGGCAGGTTGTAGAAAGTCTGCATGGAAACGTCGGCTTCATAACCGACGCCGTTGACGTCGATAACGACCTGCGGCGGATTTTTCTCAATCAATTTGCCTGTGAGCCTGCTGATCATGGTGTTCCCCTGTGATTAAAAAAGGCCGTCTGAAACCTTGCAATCGGGTTTCAGACGGCCTTGTATTGTATCAAACTTCAGCGCTAACGCGGACGAAATCAGATGGCGGACACCAGATTCAGATGACGGGCACGTTCGCCTGCTTCGGCGGCACGTTCTTGGCTGCTGAACGGACCCATTTTGACAACGTATTCGTAGTTGCGTTTTTCTAGCATGACTTTGCTGTCTGACGGCAGGCTTTGTGCGGCTTGGTTCAGATAAGCCTGTGCTTCGCGTTGGGTACCGAAAGATTTCAAATCAACAAAAAATTCTTTGTTGTTTGGGGAAACAATGGTTTGAGCGGCGGTTTGGCCGGGGATGATTTGCTCAACTTTGACGTTGGCCGTGCCTTGGTTGATGAAACCCAATTGTTGGGCGGCGGCGCGGGAAACATCGATGACGCGGTTGCCGTGGAAAGGGCCGCGGTCGTTGACGCGGACGATGACGCTTTTGCCGTTTTGCATATTGGTCACGCGTGCGTAGCTGGGAATAGGGAGGGTTTTGTGGGCGGCGGAGAGGGCGTTCATATTGTAACGCTCGCCGCTGGAAGTTTTACGGCCGTGGAACTGGTTGCCGTACCATGAGGCTTTGCCGGTTTGGCTGAAAGAGGAAACTTGGGTCAGCGGCGTGTAGCGTTTGCCGGCAACTTTGTAACTGCGGTTGGCAGAAGGATGCAGTTTTTCGACTCGGACCACGCTGTCGGCGACGGCGGCATTGATGGAAAGGACGCCGATGGTGGCGGCGGCTAAGGAAAGGAGGGTTTTTTTGGTAAAAGTCAAAACGGGTTCCGTTCTTGAGTTGATAACGCAGCGGTTTCAGACGGCCTGTTGTTATACGCCGCCGGTAAAACCGTTTTGCCGCCATGCTTCAAATAAAATCACGGCGACAGTATTGGAAAGATTCATGCTCCTGCTGTCGGGCATCATCGGCAGGCGGATTTTTTGTCCGGCAGGCAGGCTGTCGAGAATCTCGGCAGGCAGGCCGCGCGTTTCGGGACCAAACAGCAACACGTCGCCTTCGCGGAAGGAAACTTCGTCGGGGCGGGTAGAGCCTTTGGTGGTCAGCGCGAAAATGCGGCGGCCTTCGAGTGCCTTGAGGCAGTCTTCGAAATTCTCATGTACCGTCAGTTTGGCAAACTCGTGATAATCCAAACCCGCGCGTTTCATTTTGGACGAATCCAGAGGGAAACCAAGCGGCTTGACCAAGTGCAAATCGGCACCGGTATTGGCGCACAGGCGGATGATATTGCCCGTATTGGGCGGGATTTCGGGTTGGTACAAAACTATGGTAAACATATAAATCAATCACTTATAGAGTGGCATAATGCCGAAATGTTCCATGGGTGTCAAAAACTTTAAGCTATTTTTTCATTGGCGGCCGCGCCAAAGACCAACAACAAATTCGGCCTGCGCCTGATTTTTTCAGCGTTTTCGCCAATTCGTCCAAAGTTGAGCCGGTGGTGAAGACATCGTCAATTAACAGAATATTACACGCCTTCGGCAATTCGGCTTTGATTTTAAATGCATTCTTGATATTTCGCCGACGTTCGTCGCTTTTCAGCGTACTTTGCGGCTCGCTATGCCGTCTGAAAACCGCGTGGCGCGGCAGCAGTGTCCAGCCGTAGCGTTTTGCCAAAATATCCGTCAACGCCTCGCTTTGGTTGAATCCGCGCTTGAGCCGCCGCTCTTTGCTCAAAGGCATAGGCAGGACGAAATCGAAGTGTTCCGCCGCCAGCCAGTCCGGTGCGTTTTGGCACATCAAATCCGCCAACGGACGGCTCATGCCCAAGTCGGCCAAGTGTTTCAGCTCGCGTATCATGCTGCTGACGGGCGGTTCGTAATACAGCGAGGCCCACATTCTATCAAATGCGGGCGGCTTTTTCTGGCAACTGCCGCACACCGCCCCGCCCGCGACATGGCGGAAACACAAAGGGCAGCTTTGTGCCGCGTCGATAAAATATTCCGTCAAATCGTTTGCGCAGCCTCGGCAAAGGCCGTCTGAAACGGAATCGTGGCATAATACGCAACGTCGCGCATTGAGCCGTTTCAAATTGCGCCACCAAGAAAGAACATTCATGCCACACTCCGCCAAAAAAGTTTATCTGATACACGGTTGGGCGGCGAACCGCCATGTATTCGACGATTTGATACCGCGCCTGCCTGCCGATTGGGACGTCCGCGCGCTTGATTTGCCCGGACACGGCGATGCGCCTTTTGCCGAACCGTTTGATATTGCCGCTGTTGCCGAAACCTTTGCCGGACAAATCGACACGCCGGCACACATTCTCGGCTGGTCGCTGGGCGGACTGGTTGCCCTGTATCTGACCGCGCTTTATCCCGACAAAATCCAATCGCTCTGCCTGACGGCAAGTTTTGCCCGATTGACTGCCGACACGGATTATCCCGAAGGCTTGGCGCAACCTGCCTTGGGCAAGATGGTCGGCGCATTCCAGCAGGATTATGCCAAACATATTAAACAGTTTCTACAACTGCAACTGCTGCATACGCCGCATTCAAGCGAAATCTTAAACCGGGTGCTGCCTGATTTGGCGCGCTGCGGCACGCCTTCCGCCTTACAGGCCGCGCTTGAAGCGGTCAACCATGCCGACGCGCGTCCGCTGTTGCCGCTGATTCAAACGCCGTCACTGCTGGTGTTTGGACAGAAAGACGCCATCACGCCGCCGCGCATGGGCGAATATTTACACCGCCATTTGAGCGACAGCGAGCTGGTCCTTATCGACAAAGCCGCACACGCGCCCTTTTTAAGCCATGCCGACGAGTTTGCCGAAATTTACCGCAATTTTGTCGAAAAGGCCGTCTGAAACAGCCTTCAACCATAAAAACAGAATATTGTCGGGCAAAGCCCGCTGACACGACCCACCATGACCGAACAAGACAAACGTTGGCAAATTCACCGCCATCTCGCCCAAGACACCGACGAGCGCCTGCAACTGGTCCGCAATGCACCCAAACGCATCATGCTGATTGGTGCCGATGCCGACATCAGCCGCAGCCTGCTGGCCGCGCGTTATCCCGATGCCGTGTTTGAAGAATACGATCCGAATGCCGATTTTTTGAAAACCGCCGCCGCCGCGCGCAAAGGCGGTTTTTGGCAGAAGCTGACCGGCAAAACCATTCCGCAGCATTGCCAAGCCCTGACCGCGCCGTTGCCTGAAGCATCCGCCGATATGTTGTGGGCCAACCTCAGCCTCAGCCGCGCCGACGATATTTTGCCGGTATTGAAAAACTGGGCCGCTGCTTTGAAAATCGACGGATTATTGTTTTTCACGCACTTTGGCCGCGATAGCCTGATCGAGCTGACAGGCCGTCTGAACCATGAAGGCATCGAATGCGAAGCGCCCACGCTGATTGATATGCACGACTTGGGCGATATGCTCGCCGACAACGGCTTTTACGATCCAGTGACCGACACGGCCAAGCTTGAGCTGAGCTATAAAAAAGCCGGGACGTTTTGGCAGGATATGGAAACCTTGGGATTATGGAATGCGTTGAAGTTCAGCAATCCGCAAGCGGCCAAGGAATGTGTGGATAAGATTTTTGCCAACGAAGGCCGTCTGAACATCACGCTTGAAACCGTATACGGCCATGCCGTGAAAAAATTGGTGTTGCCTCAAGGGGAGAATGTGGTACAGTTTTTCCCGAAACGGCAGGGCTAGTTTGGCGGTTGTGCTGGTAGGGTTTACGCCGCGATTGCGTGTTGTCGAATGCGGTTTGGCGTTTGTATCGATTGCCTGCGCTGTTTAATATGTATGAAAAAGGCCGTCTGAAAACTTTTCAGACGGCCTTTTGTTTGATTCCAAATTAAGCTTGTTTGGCAGCCCATTCGGCCGGAGTAGCGGCAACGGAAATCGACAGCGCGTGCAATTCGTTGCTTTCGAGTTGCGGCTTGAGGCCGTCTTTAATCAGGCGGTGGCGGGCGAGGCGGGCTTTGCCTTCAAATGAGGAGGAAACGATTACGGCGAAGAAGTGATGGCCGTCGCCTTCGACTTCGACGTGTTCGCAAGGGGTAACGCCTTCAATCAGGGTTTTGACTTGTTCGGGTAAAAGCATGGGGGTTCCTTGGGAAATGGTTTGCTTGTAAAAGAGGACATTATACCGAATCTTGATAAAAACAGGCCGTCTGAAACCTGAAAAACAGGGTTTCAGACGGCCTCGGCCTTTTGAAGCGTCAAATGCTTATTCGTACACTTTCAGCAGCTCGACTTCAAAAATCAAAGTCGCGTGCGGAGGAATCACGCCGCCGGCACCGTGTGCGCCGTAGCCCATTTCGGAAGGAATGGTCAGCTTGCGTTTGCCGCCTTCTTTCATGCCGCCGAAGCCTTCGTCCCAACCTTTAATTACTTGGCCGACGCCCAGAGTGATGGTCAGCGGTTGACGGCGGTCGAGGCTGGAGTCGAATTTGGTACCGTCTTCCAACCAGCCGGTGTAATGTACGGTGATTTCTTTGCCTTTGACGGCTTCTTTGCCGTGGCCTTCTTGCAAGTCTTCAATAATCAGGCTCATGATGTTCCTTTCGGATGTATGGTGAAAATCGGCTCAAGATTACCATATTGTGCGCAATCGTGAAACAAAGCCGCCCATATGGCCGGCAACAAAAAGGCCGTCTGAAACGGATTTTCAGACGGCCTTTGTTTTATGCTAACCCTTATTTGTTGTCAGGTTGGGATTTGACATCGTGGGAGACGGGCAGCTCAGGCATGGTTCGGGCAGACTCCGGAACATTGCCGGAGAGGGCTTTCAAGAAGGCAACGATGTTTTCAGTGTCTTCCGGAGCCAAGGTTTTACCCAATTGCGCTTTTGCCATGATGTTGACGGCTTTATCCAGTTCCCAAACGCTGCCGTTGTGGAAGTATGGATAGGTGCGCTCGACGTTTCTCAAGCCGGGAACGCGGAAGAAGAATTCGTCTTCGGCTTTTTTGGTTACGTCCGCACGGCCTTTGTCGTGTTTAGGATCATCGATGTGTTTCCAGTAAGGACCGTCCACCAAGCCGAATTTTTGGAACATGGTACCGCCCAAGTTGACGCCGTTGTGACAAGCGATACAGCCGTTGTCCATAAATGCGCGTACGCCTTTGCGTTCTTGTTCGCTCAGGGCAGATACGTTGCCTTTCAGGTAGTCGTCCCAACGGGTCGGAGTCAGCAGGGTACGTTCAAATGCGCCCAATGCGGTGGTGATGTTTTTGATGGAAACCGCGCCGTCTTCAGGGAATGCGGCTTTGAATTTTTCTTGGTATTCAGGGATACCGGCGATTTTGGCGGCGGCATCGGCTTCGGTAGCGTTGGCCATTTCAACAGGGTTGAGCAATGGGCCGCCGGCTTGTTCTTCCACATCGGCTGCACGGCCGTCCCAGAATTGGCTGCCCAACAAGGCGGCATTCAGAGCAGTTGGGGCGTTACGGCCGCCGAATTGGCTTTTGTGGCCCGCGCTGGTCGGCATGTTGTCTACGCCGGCAGTTGCCAAGTTGTGGCAAGAGTTACAGCTGACGGTGTTGCCTTTGGACAGGCGGTTTTCGTACCAAAGTTGTTGGCCGAGTTTGACCTGTTCTTCGGTAAACGGACGGACTTGTTGCATTTCGGCTAAGTCAGGCAAAGGTTTGAACGTAGCTTGCGCGCGTTCCAACAGGGCTTTGTCTTCGGCAGAAATATCGGCGGAATTTTGAGGGGCCGAAACGGCGGCGGTGCTTGCGGCAGTATCGGCAGCGCTCGCGGCAGAAGCTGCTTGAGGGGTTTCGGTTGTTTGAGCCGTTTTCTCGCCGCAGGCGGTCAGCGCGGCAGAAACGGCCAAAGCCAAAGCGATTTGGTGGAGTTTTAAACGTGGCATAGGAGGGTTCCTTTGTTATGCGTTTGTTATGTAATGGATTGCTGATTGCACCAGCAATATGCCAACTATAAAAGATAAGGCGGTTTTAATTTTTGTTGTAAATCAACCTTTTAAATTTGATAAATTCTGAAAATATCACTGATAGGGAAATTTATACTATGGAACTTTTTTATTATTTATTTACAATTGCTTAGATAAATTAAGGCCGTCTGAAAAAATAAAATTCAGACGGCCTTATTCAGACGGCCTTTTAGTTTTTATTGATTACGTCCGTTATTTTATTTTAAAAAATCTTAATAAATATGGGGTTATTAAAAAATAAAAATAATTTGCGTTATTAAGCATAAAGCGTTATAAATGCGTTAACAAATGAACATTTCACTTTAGAGTTTTTTATGCTGATTGCTTTATTGATTATGCTGCGTGAGGGCATCGAAGCCGCCCTGATCGTCGGCATTGTTGCCAGTTTTTTGAAACAGTCGGGACACAGCGAGCTGATGCCGAAGGTTTGGCTGGGCGTGTTTTTGGCTTCGGTCATGTGTTTGGGTATTGGTTACGGCATTCATTCCGCTACCGGCGAGATTCCGCAAAAAGAACAGGAATTGGTGGTCGGTGTCATCGGCCTGGTGGCCGTGGCCATGCTGACGTACATGATTTTGTGGATGAAAAAGGCCGCGCGTTCGATGAAACAGCATCTGCAGGATTCTGTTCAGACGGCCTTGAACCGCGGCAGCGGCCAGGGTTGGGCCTTGGTCGGCATGGCGTTTTTGGCTGTGGCGCGCGAAGGTTTGGAGAGTGTGTTTTTCCTGCTGGCCGTGTTCCAGCAAAGCCCGACGTGGTCTATGCCGATAGGCGCGGTGTTGGGTCTGTTGGTGGCGGTTGTCATCGGTACGCTGATTTATCAGGGCGGTATGCGCCTGAACTTGGCGAAGTTTTTCCGTTGGACGGGCGCGTTTTTGATTGTGGTAGCGGCCGGTCTGTTGGCCGGTTCATTTCGCGCGCTGCATGAGGCCGGCGTATGGAATGTGATGCAGGACATCGCTTTCGACATATCGAAATATTTGCATGAAGACAGCCCTTTAGGCGTGCTGCTCGGCGGTTTCTTCGGCTATACCGACCACCCGACCGAAGGCGAAGTCCTGATTTGGCTGCTGTATCTGGTTCCCGTCATGATTTGGTTTTTGCGCGGCAGTGCGCCAGCAAAAACGTTAACTAAATAAAAAGGAATGAAAATGAAAAAATTCAATCTGACTGCTTTGTCCGTAATGTTGGCTCTGGGTTTGACCGCGTGTCAGCCGCCTGAAGCCGAAAAAGCCGCGCCTGCCGCTTCAGGCGCATCCGCTGCCGCTAATGCCGACGGTTCGGTCAATATCGGCGTGAACGATACTGCTTGTGAACCAATGGAATTGACCGTCCCCAGCGGCCAAGTCGTGTTCAACATTAAAAACGACAGCGGCCGCAAGCTGGAATGGGAAATCTTGAAAGGCGTGATGGTGGTGGACGAGCGTGAAAACATCGCCCCGGGTTTATCCGACAAAATGACCGTTACCCTACTGCCGGGCGAATACGAAATGACTTGCGGCCTGTTGACCAATCCGCGCGGTAAGCTGATTGTTACCGACAGCGGCTTCAAAGACACTGCCAACGAAGCGGATTTGGAAAAACTGTCCCAACCGCTCGCCGACTATAAAGCTTACGTTCAAGGCGAGGTTAAAGAGCTGGTGGCGAAAACCAAAACCTTTACCGAAGCCGTTAAAGCCGGCGACATTGAAAAGGCCAAATCCCTGTTTGCCGCCACCCGCGTCCATTACGAACGTATCGAACCGATTGCCGAGCTTTTCAGCGAACTCGACCCCGTCATCGATGCGCGTGAAGACGACTTCAAAGACGGTGCGAAAGATGCCGGATTTACCGGCTTCCACCGTATCGAACACGCCCTTTGGGTAGAAAAAGACGTATCCGGCGTGAAGGAAATTGCAGCCAAACTGATGACCGATGTCGAAGCACTGCAAAAAGAAATCGACGCATTGGCATTCCCTCCGGGTAAGGTGGTCGGCGGCGCGTCCGAACTGATTGAAGAAGTGGCCGGCAGCAAAATCAGCGGCGAAGAAGACCGTTACAGCCATACCGACTTGAGCGACTTCCAAGCCAATGTGGAAGGCTCCAAAAAAATCGTTGATTTGTTCCGTCCGCTGATCGAAGCCAAAGACAAAGCGTTGTTGGAAAAAACCGATGCCAACTTCAAACAGGTTGAAGACATTTTGGCGAAATACAAAAAACAAGACGGCTTCGAGCTGTACGACAAACTGAGTGAAGAAGACCGCAAAGCCCTGCAAGCGCCGATTAATGCCTTGGCAGAAGACTTGGCCAAACTGCGCGGCATTTTGGGTTTGAAATAAGATAACGCGTTTTCAGACGGCCTTTGGATATTGAAAGGCCGTCTGAATCTTATTGTCGCCTACACAAATATGCTTGAAAACCGACCCTACTTCACACGATTGCAATCTTTCCGTTCCCTGCCAAGGAGCAGACCATGAGCCAAAACAAACAACCGGCGCAACCCGAAAAACGAACCCTTTTTAAAACTGCCCTTGCCGCCGGCGCCATCGGCGTTGCCGGTTATTTTGCCGGTAAAAAACAAGGCGAATCCGCCGCCGAAACCCAAAACAACCAACATTCCGAGCTGGCCTATCCGTGTTATGGCGAGCATCAGGCAGGTATCGTCACGCCACACCAGCTCTTCGGCATCATGTGTGCCTTTGACGTTACCGCCAAAGACGCCAAACAACTTGAAAACCTGTTCCGCGCCCTGACCGCCCGCATCGAATTCCTCACCCAAGGCGGCGAATACCAAGACGGCGACGATAAGCTCCCGCCTGCGGGTAGCGGCATCCTCGGCAAACAATTCCGTCCCGATGGGCTGACGGTTACCGTCGGCGTCGGCAGCAGCCTCTTTGACGACCGCTTCGGCCTCAAAGACAAAAAGCCGAAACACCTGCAGGAAATGCGCGACTTTCCTAACGACAAACTCCAAAAATCTTGGTGCGACGGCGACCTCAGCCTGCAAATTTGCGCATTCTCCCCCGAAACCTGCCAAGCCGCCCTGCGCGACATCATCAAAAACACTGCCCAGTTTGCCGTCATCCGCTGGAGCATAGACGGTTGGCTCCCTAAAGCCGAACCCGGCGCCATTGCCGCGCGCAATCTTTTAGGTTTCCGCGACGGCTCAGGCAATCCCAAAGTCGAAGATCCCAAAGTTGCCGATCAAGTCCTGTGGACGGGCGTTGCCGCCAACAGCTTGGACGAACCGGCATGGGCGAAAAACGGCAGCTATCAGGCCGTCCGCCTCATCCGTCACTTTGTCGAGTTTTGGGACCGCACCCCGATGCAGGAACAAACCGATATTTTCGGCCGGCGCAAATACAGCGGTGCACCCATGGACGGTAAAAAAGAAGGCGACACCGCCGATTTCGCCAAAGACCCCGATGGCAAAATCACGCCCAAAGACAGCCATATGCGCCTTGCCAACCCGCGCGATCCGGAGTTCATGAAAAAACACCTGCTCTACCGCCGCGCCTTCAACTACTCGCGCGGCCTAGCCGCCAACGGCCAGCTCGATGTCGGTTTGGTGTTCATCTGCTATCAGGCCAACCTTGCCGACGGCTTCATCTTCGTGCAAAACCTGCTCAACGGCGAGCCGCTGGAGGAATACATCAGCCCGTTTGGCGGCGGCTATTTCTTCGTCTTGCCGGGTGTCGAAAAAGGCAGCTTCCTCGGCAAAGAGCTTTTGGGCGTATAAATCCGCCGATGGTTTGAATAGATAAAAAGGCCGTCTGAAACCTGATTTCCAGATTTCAGACGGCCTGAGTTTTTTCTATCAAACTAAATGTTCCGCCAAGAAAGCCAATGCGTATTCGACGGCTTGCGCCCTTACTGCTTCGCGATCGCCTGTGAATAGCGCGGTTTGCTCAAACGAGCCTTCGGGCGTGGCCAGGCCAAACCAGACTGTGCCGACCGGTTTGGCCGCGCTGCCGCCGCCAGGGCCGGCGATGCCGGAAATACTCAAGGCGTAATCTGCCTGCGCGACGGCTTTTGCGCCGCGAGCCATTTCATAGACGGTCTCGCGGCTGACCGCACCGTGTTTCAGCAAGGTATCGGGCATGACGCCGAGGCGGTCTTGTTTGGCTTGGTTGCTGTATGTGACGAAGCTTTGATGAAACCATTGCGAGCTGCCGGGAATGGAAGTCAGCGCACCTGCAAGCAGGCCGCCGGTGCAGGACTCGGCGCAGGTAACGGTTTGGCGGCGGCTGGTCAGGTGTTCGGCGATGGTTTGCAGATGGGACATGGCGGCTCCTTATGGAAAAGGGTGGAATGGGGCGGGCGTTTGACCCGCCGGGTTTCAGACGGCCTGAAAGCTGAAATCAGGCTTTCGGCTGAATGAGGTGGACATCACATTGTGGGAATGGGATGTTGATGTTGGCGGCACGCAGGTTTTCAACCACTTGCTCGTTCAGGGCGAATCGGAACGGGCCGAGATTTTCTTCTTGCGTCCACGCCCAAAGGGTAATTTCGATGGCACTGTCGCCAAGGTTGGTAATGTAGGCGACAGCCGGTTTGTCTTCGGTTTGGACGCACAGGGGATTTTCAGTCGCGGCACGCAATACGGCGTCTTTGGCAACTTTTAAATCACAGGCGTAATCGACGCCGACCACGACTTGGGCGCGGCAGAGGGACAGGGAGGAGCGGTTGACGATGCTGTTGCTCATGACCACGCTGTTGGGCAGGATGATTTCTTCGTTGTCGGGTGTGCTCAATGAGGTCTGCACCATTTTGATTTCGCGGACGAAGCCTTCAAGGCCATTGACTTTGATGTAATCGCCGACTTGAAACGGACGGAACAGGATAATCAGCGCACCGGCGGCAAAGTTGGACAGTTGGTCTTTCAATGACAAAGCCACGGCCAAGCCTGCGCCGCCGATCAGGGCGGTTACGGAAGTGGTCGGGATGCCGAGTTTGCCCAGTGCGGCGATGATGACGAGGATCAGCAGGCCGATGTTGGCGACGTTGCCGAGGAAGCTGACCAGTGTTTTATCGACTTTGGCGCGTGTCAGCGCAGCTTTCATCAGTGTTACCAAGCGTGTGGCGATCCAGCGGCCGATAAAGAAGATGGCTAAGGCGGCCAGCAGGTTGGTACCGAAAGACATGCCGGTTTGGGCGAGTTGTTCCCAGCCGGAGAACGAAGAGAGGACTTGAAGATCGAAATTCATGATTGTGTGTATGCGTGTGAAATTGTTTAAAAGGTTATTGTAAAACAAGGCCGTCTGAAAAACTAATGATTTGTTTTTCAGACGGCCTTGATGTGTTTTTAAGTTTTTCGGTTTAACGTAAAACAGTTTTGCTCCAACGGCTCACCCATTGTTTTTGTTTGGTGTTGATGTCGGCGCGGTTGGGGGAATCGCTGTGTTTCGGGGTTTGGGCAAACTCGAATACTTTGGGCAGCGACGTGTTTTTGGCAGCCGGATAGACCCACATTTCGGCAGGCAGGGCTTTTTGCACTTCGCCGCTTTGCAGCCAGCTCACCAGTTTGGCTGCCAGCTCGGGTTGTTTTGCGCCTTTCAAAACGGCCGCGCCTTCAACTTGGCGGAATGTGCCGCCTTTGAGGAAGAGGTTGCCGGTGGGCGGGGTGCTGTATTTGCCTTTGGAGTAGTGGACTTCGGCCGCCGGGCTGGTGGCATAGCTGACCACGAGGGGATAGGCGCCGCCGTTTTGGGTAAAGTCGGTGTAGTAGGCTTCGCTCCAGCCTTTGGCAACTTTCACGCCGTTTTGGCGCATTTGCGCCCACCATTTGAACGCGCCTTCTTCACCCATGCCGCCGATGTTGGCCAAGAGGAAGGAGAGGCCGGGCGAGGATGTGGCGGGAGACGGGGTTACCAGAAGGTTTTTATATTCCGGTTTGGTCAGATCTTGCAGGGTTTGCGGCAGGGGCAGTTTTTTCTGTTCAAACCATTTTTTGTCGTAGTTGATGGCGACATAGGCGTAATCAACAGCCAGCGCATCGGGCAGGGAAGCGGTTACGGGCGCGGATTTGGGTTGGTTGGCGGCGAGGATGCCGGCGGCTTTGGCTTTGCCGATGTTGGCGTTGTCCAAACCGTAAACCGCATCGGCAATCGGGTTGGCCTTGCTCAAAATCAGTTTGTTGAGCATTTCGTTGCCGCTGCCTGCCTTAATGACGAACACTTTGGCATCGTTGGCTTTTTCAAATTGCGCGATGACGGATTGGGGCAGGCTGAAGGATTTGTGCACGGCCAAACGCACTTCGGTTTGGGCGTACAGGTTTGCCGAAGCCAGCAATAGGGCCAAGGAGGACAATTTCAGTTTCATTCTCTTTCCTTTGTACGGGTAAAATACGAAATATCATAACAAAATCTGCATATCAAGGCACGATATGAATCATTCTTCCGTTTGGCTGTTTGACCTCGACAATACTTTGCACAATGCCGAAGCCGGCATTTTCTACATTATCAACCGCGCCATGACCGAATACATGGCAGGCCGTCTGAAACTTTCCGAAGAAGCCGCCTCCCATCTGCGCCAAGATTATTGGCACCGATACGGCGCGACGCTTGCCGGTTTGCAAATCCACCATCCCGAAGTCGATATCGATGAATTTTTGCGTGAAAGTCACCCGCTTAAGCAAATTTTGGCAAAGGTGGAGGGTATGGATGGAACTGATGACGTTTTAGGCCGTCTGAAAGGGCGAAAAGCCGTATTTTCCAACGGGCCTTCGTTTTATGTCCGCGCATTGGTTCAAGCGTTGGGCTTGGAAGCGCATTTTGACGGCTTGTTCGGCACGGATGACTTCGGCCTGCTCTACAAACCCAATCCCCAAGCCTATCTCAACGTCTGCCGCCTGTTGGGCGTTAATCCCGAACAGTGCATCATGGTGGACGACAGCGCCGACAATCTGCACCAAGCCAAAGCCTTGGGCATGAAGACCGTTTGGTACGGCGAAAAAGCCCATCCGTTGCCATTTGCCGACGGCATAGCGAAAGATATGCAGGGCTTGCTTGATTTTGCACAAAACCTGCCATGAAATTTTTAAAAATCAAGTACAATACACGGTATTGCCGACATTTAAAAACAAGGACAACATCATGCGTAAACTCGCTTTAATCCTGACCGCCGCCGCCGTTTTGGCCGGTTGCTCTTGGGAAACCTACACCAACGAATCCGGCCGTACCGCCGTACGCCAAAAATATGCTACCGGCACACCCATTGTTTATCAGGACGGTACTTATTCTAAAAACATGAATTACAACCAGTTCCGCCCAGAGCGCCGCGCTGTCCAATCCAATCAAGCGGAACACGCTGAACGCGGCCAAAACTGGCAAAAACCGCAATTTGCCAACCAACAGCCAGCAACCGAATAACAATATCCCCAAGGCCGTCTGAACTTTTCAGACGGCCTCAAACAACGACAACGGAAACCGTATCATGGCTCAGACAGCTTTAAATATCGTCATCCTCGCCGCTGGCAAAGGCACGCGCATGTACTCCAAAATGCCCAAAGTGCTGCACCGCATCGGCGGCCTTCCCATGGTTGAGCGCGTTATCGACACCGCCGCCTCCCTGAATCCCCAAAACATCTGCGTCGTCATCGGCCACGGCAAAGACCAAGTCTTGGACACCGTCAAACGCGATGTCGTTTGGGTTGAACAAACCGAACAGCTCGGCACTGGCCACGCCGTCAAAACTGCCCTGCCGCACCTGTCTGCCGAAGGCCGCACGCTGGTGTTGTACGGCGACGTTCCCCTAATTGACGCCGCCACCCTCGAAACCCTGCTCGAAGCCGCAGGCAACGAAGTCGGCCTGTTGACCGACGTGCCCAACGACCCTACAGGCTTGGGCCGCATCATCCGCGACAGCAACGGCAACGTAACCGCCATTGTCGAAGAAAAAGACGCCGATGCCGCCCAAAAAGCCGTAAAAGAAATCAACACCGGCATTTTGGTTCTGCCCAACGCCAAACTCGAAGCTTGGTTGAACAGCCTTTCCAGCAACAATGCCCAAGGCGAATACTATCTGACCGACCTCATCGCCAAAGCCGTTGCCGACGGTATTAAAGTTCATCCCGTCCAAGTGCGCGCCTCCCATCTGGCCGCCGGCGTGAACAACAAACTCCAACTGGCCGAACTCGAGCGCATTTTCCAAACCGAACAGGCGCAAGAATTGCTCAAAGCAGGCATCACCCTGCGCGATCCGGCGCGTTTTGATTTACGAGGCCGTCTGAAACACGGACAAGATGTCGTGATTGACGTCAACGTCGTCATCGAAGGCGAAGTCGAACTCGGCGACAACGTCGAAATCGGTGCCAACTGCGTGATCAAAAACGCCAAAATCGGTGCCAACACCAAAATCGCCCCATTCTCTCATTTTGAAGGTTGCGAAGTCGGCGAAAACAACCAAATCGGCCCATACGCCCGCCTGCGTCCGCAAGCCAAACTGGCCGACGACGTACACATCGGCAACTTCGTCGAAGTCAAAAACGCCACCATCGGCAACGGCACCAAAGCCAACCACCTCACCTACATCGGTGATGCCGAAATCGGCAGCAAAACCAACTTCGGAGCAGGCACGATCATCGCCAACTACGACGGCGTGAACAAACACAAAACCGTCATCGGCGACGAAGTGCGTATCGGTTCAAACTGCGTCTTAATCGCCCCCGTAACGTTGGGTAACAAAGTGACGACAGGCGCAGGCAGCGCAATTACCAAAAACGTCGAAGACGGCAAACTCGTCCTCGCCCGTTCACGCCAAACCGTCATCGAAGGCTGGGTGCGTCCGGAAAAAGGCGATAAGAAGTAAAACCGGCCTTTTATTTATTTTCAGACGGCCTTGAGAAACAACAGGCCGTCTGAAGGTAAGAAAGATTTATATATCGTTAACATTAGCAACTTTAATTATGGGGGGACATTGGGTTAGTTTTATTTAAGCGTTATTCAGAGTAAGAAAATTAATGCAGATATGATTAAACGGATCAGTTAAGTGGATATTGTCTATTACAGAAATAATTTATACACGAGGACAGGTAAAGTCGGAGAAAATGAGTATAGGATTATTCGTAAACAGTAAAAAATGATACATACTGAATATTTAGAGAGTAAAAAATGAAAAAATATATTTTATTTCTTTTGTTAATTCCATTGATGTCATATGCTCACGCTTCATCTTTTTCTGGCACTTGGTCATATACTGATCAGGTTGGAGATACTGTGGGCGGAAAAGAATTGGTTCTTAAACAGAAGGGTAATTTAGTTACAGGAGTATGGAATGAAGGAATTTCGACAGGTAGCGGAGGAAGTGGAAAATTAAAAGGATATGTGAAGGGCAATAAACTATTTTTAAGCTATTGTTCTGATGAGGGAAATAATTGGTATAAATCTTGCCCCCAATATGATGATAATAGAAGTTATTTTATTATAAAAAATAATAAAATCATTGAATACAATACGATGAATAATAAAAAATATAAAAAAGGCAATGAATTTATTTTAGTAAAATAATAAATTTAAAGTAAGGAATATTTTTAAAAATATATTTTACCTTGCGGTAGGTATTTATTCTTATTAAGAATTATTTATAAATTGACAGAAGTAATCCCCTATGCCGTCTGAAAGTCAGTGGCGTAGATTTTTTCAAACTTTTGATACTAAGGAACTTATATGTGCGGTATCGTAGGTGCTATTCGCGCCAATCACAATGTAGTCGATTTTCTGACCGACGGTCTCAAACGCCTTGAATACCGAGGCTATGATTCGTCAGGTATTGCCGTAAACATGGACGGCAAAATCAAACGCGTCCGCCGTGTCGGCCGTGTGCAGCTGATGGAGGACGCCGCACGCGAAAAAGGCGTGTTCGGACACATCGGCATCGGCCATACCCGTTGGGCAACCCACGGCGGTGTAACCGAGCCTAACGCCCACCCCCATATTTCCGGCGGCATGATTGCGGTTGTCCACAACGGCATCATCGAAAACTTCGAAGCCGAACGCGAACGCCTGCAAGCTTTGGGTTACACCTTCGAATCGCAAACCGATACCGAAGTCATCGCCCACAGCGTCAACCACGAATACACACAAAACGGCGGCAAACTGTTTGAAGCCGTCCAAGCTGCGACTGCCCGTTTCCACGGCGCATACGCCATTGCCGTTATCGCACAAGACAACCCTGAAGAAATGGTTGTTGCGCGCATGGGCTGCCCGCTGTTGGTGGCCTTGGGCGACCAAGAAACCTTCATCGCTTCCGACGTATCCGCCGTGATTGCCTTTACCCGCCGCATCGCCTACTTGGAAGACGGCGACATTGCCCTGCTGAACGCAAACGGTATCGAAAAACTGCTCGACAAAACCGGTGCGCAAACCGAACGCGCGGTTAAAGTATCCGAATTGTCTCTGGCTTCTTTGGAGTTGGGCCCATACAGCCACTTCATGCAAAAAGAAATCCACGAGCAACCCCGCGCCATCGCCGATACCGCCGAAGTCTTCCTTGACGGCGGCTTCGAACCCGAAAACTTCGGCGCGAACGCCCGCGAAGTGTTCGACGATATCCACAGCATCAAAATCCTTGCCTGCGGCACGTCCTACTATGCCGCGCTGACCGCCAAATACTGGCTCGAATCCATCGCCAAAGTACCGACCGACGTGGAAATCGCCAGCGAATACCGCTACCGCGACGTGATTGCCGATCCGAAACAATTGGTCATCACCATTTCCCAATCCGGCGAAACCCTGGACACCATGGAAGCCCTGAAATACGCGCAATCCTTGGGACACAAACACAGCCTGTCTATCTGTAACGTGATGGAATCCGCCTTGCCGCGTGAAAGCGAATTGGTACTGTACACACGCGCCGGCGCAGAAATCGGCGTTGCCTCTACCAAAGCGTTCACGACCCAACTGGTTGTACTGTTCGGCCTGGCCGTTACCTTGGGCAAACAGCGCGGCCTGGTTTCTGACGAACAAGCGCGTGAATACGTCGAGGAACTGCGCCAACTGCCGGGCAGTATTCAGCACGTTCTCAATCTTGAGCCGCAAATCGCCGCTTGGGCGCAAAAATTTGCCAAGAAAACCAGCGCACTCTTCCTGGGCCGCGGCATCCACTTCCCAATCGCCCTTGAAGGCGCATTGAAGCTGAAAGAGATTACCTATATCCACGCCGAAGCGTATCCTGCGGGTGAGCTGAAACACGGCCCGTTGGCCTTGGTGGACGAGAACATGCCCGTTGTCGTGATTGCCCCGAACGACAGCCTGTTGGACAAAGTGAAAGCCAACATGCAGGAAGTCGGCGCACGCGGCGGCGAACTCTTCGTCTTCGCCGACCTCGACAGCAACTTCAATGCCACCGAAGGCGTGCACGTCATCCGCGCCCCACGCCACGTCGGCGTACTCTCGCCGATTGTGCATACCATCCCCGTGCAGCTCCTGTCTTACCACGCCGCCCTCGCACGCGGTACAGACGTGGACAAACCGCGCAACTTGGCTAAATCGGTAACGGTTGAATAAGCAATAAACCGGTTAAAAAAAAGCCGTCTGAAACCTGTTTCAAGGTTTCAGACGGCTTTTTTATTTTAAGAATCCGATTTATTTTTCGTATTCAGAAATGTATTGTGCGACAGCAGCTTCCGGGTTATTGGCCTGAATGACTTTAGGTGCTTCTTGATAGCCGCGTTTTTTCAGATTTCCTTCACGCAATTTGTTGCCTTGTAAGCCAAGTACAATGCCTACACCGAAGCCAAGTGCGCTGACAAGGCTTCCCATGGCCGGATTGTCACCGGCGATTAAATTCAAAATTATAAATACAACAAAGATTCCGATACCCAAACCCCATATTTTTTTCACGCATGCCCAGATGCCGCCAAAGAAAAATGCAGGCCAAGACCAACCTTGTTTGACAGCTTCATATTGACCTGTCGGATTTTTGAATATTTTGTAAGTTTTCATAAAATATATTCCTTTTACGATCAAAAATTGAAAAAACAAGTGATTGTATCACGATAACATAAATAATTTGAATAATTAGGAAAATAGGCCGTCTGAAAAATCTTTCAGACGGCCTGTTGTTTTAAAGCGTTTTATTCTGCACCGACAACGACGGTGTTGAGGTCTTTGAATTTGACGCGGCGTTGCCATGCGTCGCGGACTTGTTCGACGGTCAGGCTGTTGATGGCTTTGGGGTAGGCTTCCAAGTAGTCGTTGGGCAGGTCGTAGAGGCTGATCAGGCTCAGGTAGTTGAGCAGTTTGTCGTTGGAGTCGTAGCGCAGGGGGAAGCTGCCGACGATGTTGGCTTTAGCCTGTTTCAGCTCGGCTTCGGTCGGGCCTTCGGCGATAAACTGTTCGATGACGGCTTGGGTGTCGGCCAGTGAGGCTTTGGTGTTTTTCTTTTGGGTAGAGTAGGAAACGGCAAACGTGCCTTCTTCTGTCGCCGGGGCGAGGCTGCTGTATACGCCGTAGGTGTAGCCGTGTTGGTCGCGCAAAACTTTCATGAGGCGGCTGTCGAAACCGCCGCCGCCGAGGATGTAGTTGCCGGCAACGAGGGCATAGTAGTCGGGGTCGTGGCGTTTGATGAGGGAGGTGCCGAGCAGGACTTGTGCCTGTGTACCGGCAAAGGGGATGTCGCGGCGTTGGGCGGTTTGTTTGGGAACGGGCGGGATGGCGTGGGTTGCGGTGGCTTTGGCCGGCAGGTCTTTGAGGACGCGATCGACCAGTTGCTCTGCCTGTTTGCGGTTGAGGTCGCCGACGATGGCGACGATGGCGTTGTCTTTGCCGTAGTGGGTGCGGTGGAAGGCGCGGATGTCGTCCAGACTAACTCGTTTGAGGCTGTCAACGGTTATGTTTGCGCCGCTGCCGTAGGGGTGTTTCGGGTAGATGAGTTTGGTCAGTTCGCGCGTGGCGGTATAGTCGGGGGTGGTTTCTTGTTGTTGCAAGCCGGTGATGGATTGGGTTTGACGGCGGCGGAAAACGGCTTCGTCAAAGCGCGGACGGGTCAGCGAGTGGTTGAGCAAGTTGGCGGCTTTGTTGCGGATGTCGGCTTTGCTGAGGCTGCGGAAGCCTGCGGACGCGCTCTCGGCATTGCTGTCGCTGCTGATTTGTGCGCCGATGTTGTCGGCTTCGGCATTGAAGGCTTCTTCGTCCAGCTCTTGGGTGCCGTCGGTCAGGAGGGCGGCGGTAAATTCGGCAACTTGGCTTTTGCCGTCCGGATTGGCGACGCTGCCTGCGCCCTTGAAGCTGACTTCAAGGTCGATGATGGGGTTTTCGTGGCGTTCGACAAGGAGGATTTGGGTACCGTCGCGGTTGCGCCAGCGTTGGATGTCGGTGGCGGCTTGGACGCTTAAGGGCAGGAGTAGGGCAAGGGCGAGCAGGGTGGGTTTCATGTTGTGGCTTTCTGTTAGGGCCGTCTGAAAGGGTATGGGCTTTCAGACGGCCTGATGTTTATCGGCGTTTGGCAGCTTTTTTGCTTGGTGCGGCGGCAGGTTTTTGCGGCTCGATGATGACGGTACTCATGCGCTCGTCGGTCAACATCCGGGCTGCGGCCTGTACTTCTTGCGCGCTGACGGCCTGTAGGCGGCGGTGGATTTCTTGTTCGTCGGTATATTGGAAACCGCGCGCTTCGAGGCGGCCCATCATGGAGGCTTGGGAAGACATGGAGTCTTTGGCGTAGATTTCGCTGACCGCTGCTTGGGTTTTGACGCGCTGCAATTCTTCTTCTGAAACGCCGTTGTCGGCAATGTCTTTGATTTCTTGACGCAATTGGGTAATCAAGGTATCGGCTTTCACGCCTTCGGCAGGCATGGCTATTACGCTGAACAGCGGCATTTCACGGCTGATGATGTCGTAATGCGTTCCTGCACTCAATGCGGTTTGCTTGCCGCGTACGAGGTTTTTGTCAAAACGGCTGGATGCGTTGCCTGCCAAAATATCGGAGAGGATATCGAGGGCAAAAGGCATCGTGTCATCGAGTTTTTGGAGTTTCGGCACACGGAAGTTGATGGCAATCAGCGGCTGGTGTGTAACCGGAGAAGTGGCTTTGACTGTAACAGGCTTGCGCAAATAGGGTTCGGTATTGAGTTTGTTGCGCGGCGGCTGGGCTTTGGCCGGAATATCGCCAAAGAGTTTGGCGGCCGTCTGAAGCGTTTGTTTGGCATCGACATCGCCGACAATGACCAATACGGCATTGTTAGGCGCGTAATATTGTTTGTACCACGCGCGCAGGTCGTCGGCTTTGAGGGTGTGCAAATCTTTCATGTAGCCGATGACGGAGGCGCGCATGGACGGTTGGGTAAAGGCGGCAAGATAGGTTTGCTCCCACATTTTGCCGTCGGCCGTGTCTTCCGTGCGCTGGCGGCGTTCTTCGCGGATGACGTTCATCTCGTTGAGGAATTCTTTGTCGCTGAAGTTGAGGTTGTGCATGCGGTCGGCTTCGAGCTTCAGAATCTCGGGCAGGTTGGCGGCGGCGACGTTTTCGTAATAGACCGTTTCATTTCGGTTGGTGTAGGCATTGTTTTGTCCGCCCAGCTCGGACACACGGCGGTTGAACTCGCCGGAGGGAACGTCTTTTGTGCCTTTAAACATCATGTGTTCCAAAGCGTGGCTCAGGCCGCTTTTGCCCGGTTTTTCATCCACGCTGCCGATTTTGTACCAAATCTGCGAAACGGCCACTGGCGCGCGGTGGTCTTCTTTGACGATGATTTTCAGACCGTTGGGCAGGGTTTCAGAAAGCGTCTGCGCCCATGAAGCGGCAGGCAGCGCGAAGGCAAGCATTAAAGCAATTCGGCGTAACATGGTTCAATCCGTAAAATGAAAATCAATCGCCAAAGTATAGCGGAAAATCTGCAAAGATTGGCCGAATGTTTCAGACGGCCTGCGGCTTTATCTGCTGATTCACATCAAGCGCGGCCGTTGCCAATCTTTACCGTCGCGCCTCATTCGCGGATAATCCCAAACATTCCCGTTCCCAACCATCACAAAGGAATCATCATGGCATTTTTGAAACTGACCGAACAAAATGTTCAAGGCAAAACCGTTCTGATCCGCGCCGATATGAACGTACCGTTTAAAGACGGCAACATCAGCGACGACACCCGTATCCGCGCTTCGCTCGCATCCATCAAATACTGCTTGGACAACGGCGCGTCTGTGATCGTGATGACCCACCTCGGCCGTCCGACCGAAGGCGAATTCCATCCTGAAGACGATGTAGCGCCTGTTGCCGCGCATTTGGGCAAACTGTTGGGCAAAGACGTGAAAGTATTGAACGACTGGCGTGAAAACAAACCGACTTTGAACGCCGGTGATGTCGTGATGCTGCAAAACGTGCGCATCAACAAAGGTGAGAAGAAAAACGACTTGGAGCTGGGCAAAGCCTACGCTTCTTTGTGCGATGTGTTCGTTAACGACGCATTCGGTACCGCCCACCGCGCCCAAGCTTCGACTGAAGCCGTTGCCCAAGCCGCACCGGTTGCCTGCGCCGGCGTATTGATGGCGGGCGAACTCGACGCTTTGGGCAAAGCCCTGAAACAACCGGCTCATCCGATGGTTGCCATCGTTGCCGGCAGCAAAGTGTCCACCAAGCTGACCATCCTCGAATCTTTGGCCGACAAAGTCGACCAACTCATCGTCGGCGGCGGCATTGCCAATACCTTCCTGTTGGCAGAAGGCAAGGCCATCGGCAAATCTTTGGCCGAACACGATTTGGTGGAAGAATCCAAAAAAATCATGGCGAAAATGGCGGCAAAAGGCGGCTCCGTACCGCTGCCGACTGATGTGGTTGTCGCTAAAGCCTTTGCCGCCGATGCGGAAGCTGTGGTGAAAGACATTGCCGACGTTGCCGAAGACGACATGATTTTGGACATCGGCCCGAAATCCGCCGCTGCTTTGGCCGAGTTGCTCAAAGCTGCAGGCACTGTCGTATGGAACGGCCCGGTCGGCGTGTTTGAATTTGACCAATTTGCCGGCGGTACCAAAGTATTGGCCGAAGCGATTGCCCAAAGCGATGCGTTCTCGATTGCCGGCGGCGGCGACACTTTGGCGGCGATTGCCAAATTCGGCGTAACCGATCAAATTAGCTACATCTCCACCGGCGGCGGCGCGTTCCTCGAATTCTTGGAAGGCAAAGAGTTGCCTGCCGTTGCTGCTTTGGAAAAACGCGGCGCGTAATCGGTTTTAATATCGATGGCTGAATAAAGGCCGTCTGAAATCTGGAAATCAGGTTTCAGACGGCCTTATTTATTTTGTTGAAATGTGTTATCGGTTTAGGCGGTTTGCGTATCCGACTGTCTGTGCAATGCCTGATAACACGGTGTAAGCTGGCGGATGATGAGGTCAAGCTGGTGTTTGAGGATGTGGTCTTGCTGCGCTTGTGTGTTTTGTTCAAGCTCGGCAAATTCCTGACGGATTTGGGTCATGGCCGTTTCAAAAGCCTCGGGGTCGGTTTGGGGCATTTGGGTCAGCAACTCGGCGATGTGGTGGGTCAGGCGGGCATATGGGGCGAAGGTATCGCTGCCGTCGTGATGAACCTGGTCGCGGTATGCGCCGAGCGCGGAAATGTGGCCGGTCAGTGCATAGCTGGTTTTGAGCAGGGTAAAACCGTCTTGCAGGCGGTCTTGGTATTTTTTCGGGTTGCTGCTCATGTCGGATAAGGTGCTGCTGAGGGCGGCGGTGCTTTCGTGGGCTTGGCGTCGGGTGAGGCGGTAGTCGACATCGTCGCGGCTGCCGTTTTGCAGCTGGTCGAGGATGGCGTCGAGATAGCGGCCGTTGGCAGTGATGGTCTGGGCGGCGGTGTGGCTGAGGGTGAGGTAACGCCAATCGGGCCAGAGGTAAGTGGCGGCGGCCCATGCGATAACGGAACCGACGATGGTGTCGATGATGCGGATGGGCATGGCGTGGTACACGTCCAAACCGGCAAGCGAGAGGCTGGTCAGGGCTTGGATGGTGATGAAGAAGGTGGAGAAGCTGTATTTGTAGCTTCGGGTGATGAAAAACAGGGTGGTGCTAGCGATGACAATCCAGAGTTTGGTTTCAACGGACGGGGTGAAGTAGGGAACGAGCGAACCGACAATCACGCCGAGAATTGTACCGGCGATACGTTGGTACACGCGGCTTTTGGTGGCGGTGTAGTTGGGTTGGCAGACGAAAAGGGCGGTCAGTAGAATCCAGTAGCCGAGGTTGAGATGAAGGATTTCGACAATGATGCAGGCCGCGGCCACGACGATGGAGAGACGGGTGGCATGGCGGAAGACGCCGGATTCGAAATTGAGCTGGCTGAGGACGGTCTCGCCGATGTTGCGGAACTTGGTGTTTTCAAGGGCGGCGATGCGGGTGTCGGTGTTGTCGTTTTCGGCAAGGGACGCGTCGTTTTGCAGTTGCCGCAGTTGGTAATCGACGCTGCTGAGATTGTCGAGCAGCCGGCGGATATTGTGGAGGTTGGCATTGTCGGCGTGGGTTTCGGCAAAATGGCCGAGGGATTGGCGGCAGCCTTCCATGGCGCGGCCGAGGCGTTTGCTGTATGCGTAGGGTTTGTTGTTGCGTAGGGTGGCGGCAATGTTCCGGCACGCCTGACCCTGCATTTCGAGCAGGCGGCGGATGCGGAAGATGAGGTCGGTGTTTTTGAGCTGCTCGGCCATTTCGCTGTAATCGACGTGGGCGGAGCTGATGCGTTCGTGCATGTCTTGCGCGCTGAGGTAGTAGCGCAGCATTTTGGCGGTGCGCGGATGGCGGTGTTGACCGCGTAATCGGTAGAAAAGTGCGGCACGGCATTGGTTGAAGGCGGTAATCACGCCGGTGTTGCTCATGGCCAGGTCGATTTGGCGGTTGCCCAACCATGCGGCTTCGTCGGGGTCGAAAAAGTCGGCTTTGGCATCGAAGTAGTTGCTGAGTGCGTCGTAGGCGTTGGCAACGGTTTCTTGGACGGGGCGGTGGGGCAGGATGATTTGGAAGATCAGGGTGTTGACGCTGTATAGGACTGTGCCCAGCAGAATCATGACGGGATTGGTCAGCCAGTAGCTTTCGGGGGTGTAGGTCAGCGTGGTGTAGGTGGCGACGGCGAGCGCACCGAAAGCGATGGTGCGGTATTTGAGGCCGATGGTGCCGAGGATGGTGAAGCCGAAAGTCATCAGGGTCATGGCCAAGATGAAGGGAACGCCTGTGCCGATGGTGCTTTGGGCAAGCAGTGAGGAGAGGGTAAACAGGGCGACGGTGATAACGATGTTTATCAGACGGCCTGTGAGGCGGTTGTCCAAATCGACCAAACCGCCGGCAATAATGCCGAGTACGAAGGGCATGGCGAGTTTGGGGGTGTTAAAGTGCCAAACGAGGGTGGCGGCGATGAATACGCTGGCGAAGACGGGTAGGGAGGCAATGATCAGAGGTTTGAGCGGCGGGGTGTTCATGGTTGGGTTGTTTTATTTGTTATGAGATGAATGATTGGATTTTAACAGGATTTTCAGTCGGTTTCAGAATGCTTTAAATGAGATAAGGCCGTCTGAACGGATACGGCGAAATGCTTGATTTCGTTTCCACATCTGTTCAGACGGCCTTGTTTGGCCTGCGTCATCAGGTCATCAGGTTGAGGTCGCTGATGCGGTCGTAGAGACGCTCGGTATTGTTGCCCTCGTCGTGCATTTGAATGCGCAGGCGCAAATCGTTGGCGGATACCGCTTGGCGCAGGGCTTCGCTGAGTTCGATTTGGCCTTGTGCGTAGAGATTGAAGAGATTCTGGTCGAACGTCTGCATGCCGTTGCTGCCGGAGCGTGCCATCAGGTCGCGGATTTCCAGCAATTCGCCTTTGAAAATCAGGTCCTGCATGGCCGGAGTGTTGAGCAGGAGGTCGGTAACGGCCGTGCGTTGGCGGTTTTTCTTGACGACGAGGCGTTGGCCGATGATGCCGACGAGGTTCAACGCCAAATCCATCAAGACCTGTTGGCGGCGGTCTTCCGGATAGAAGTTGATGATGCGCTCGATGGTTTGGGAGGCTGTGCTGGCGTGGATGGTGAAAACGCACAGATGGCCGGTTTGAGCCAGTTGGAGGGCGTATTCCATGCTTTCTTCGCTGCGGACTTCGCCGATACAGACGACGTCGGGTGCTTGACGCATGGCGCTTTGAACGGCGGTTTTCCAGTTGTCGGTATCGATGCCGATTTCGCGCTGGGTGAAGATGCTGCGGCAAGGTTTGTAGATAAACTCGATGGGGTCTTCGATGGTAACGATATGGCCGGGCAGCTTTTGGTTGCGGTAGTTGAGCATGGAGGCCATGGTGGTGGATTTACCCGAACCGGTCGGGCCGGCGAGGATCAGCAGGCCGCGCGGCGCGAGTGCAAGCTCTTGGAGCTTTTCGGGCAAACCGAGGGTCTTCATCTCGGGAATGTCTTGGCTGACGCGGCGCAATACCATGCCTACGCGGCCTTGCTCGTGGTAGGCGTTGACGCGGTAGCGCGTGTTGCTGCGCGATTGGACGGAATAGTTGATTTCCCAGTCGCGATTGAAGGCTTCAAGCTGGTCGGGGTTCATGGTGGATTCGGCGATGGCGGCGGTGTCCGCGCCGGTCAGTGCTTTGTGGGGCATGGGCGTGAGGGTGCCGCCGACTTTGATGGCAGGGGGAAAGCCTGCGCTGATGAAGATGTCGGAGGCGTTGCGTTTTTCAGCCTCTTCACACATGCGGTCGAGCAGGGGGTGAAGATGCGTGCCGATTTCGGCCGGGGTGGGGATGTGCGGTGCTTGGTTTTTTTGTGAGTAGGCTTGCACCATTTCGCTTAACAGGTCGTGCAGAGGGGCGAGGTCGCTCATGATGATTCTCTTTAAAACGGGTATTCGGTCAGGCTCAAAGGCCGTCTGAAAACGGGATGATGGGATTCAGACGGCCTGAGGATGGTTTAGAAAACAGAGAGGTTTTCGATGTTTTGCGCTTTGCTGCGTGCCATCTCGGGGCTGATGGTGCCTTGGCGGACAAGGGTTTGCAGGGCTTGATCGAGGGTTTGCATACCGTGGGCCTGACCGGTTTGGAGGGCGGCGTTGATTTGGGCGATTTTGTTCTCGCGGATGAGGTTGCGCACGGCCGGTGTGGAAATCAGGATTTCGTGCGCGGCGACGCGGCCGTTGCCGTCGCGGGTTTTCAGCAGGGTTTGGGAAATGATGGCGCGCAAGGACTCGGATAACATGGAACGCACGATTTCTTTTTCGCCGGCTGGGAATACGTCGACAATACGGTCGATGGTTTTGGCGGCGCCGGTCGTGTGCAGCGTGCCGAAAACCAAGTGGCCGGTTTCGGCGGCGGTCAGGGCGAGGGAGATGGTTTCAGGGTCGCGCATCTCACCGATCAAAATCACGTCGGGGTCTTCGCGCAGGGCGGAACGCAGGGCGTTGGTGAAACTGTGGGTGTGCTGATGCAGCTCGCGTTGGTTGATGAGCGCTTTTTTGCTTTGATGGACGAACTCAATCGGGTCTTCGATGGTCAGAATGTGGGCCGGTTGGGTTTCGTTGATGTAGTTGACCATCGCTGCCAGCGTGGTGGATTTACCCGAACCGGTCGGGCCGGTTACCAAGACCAAACCGCGCGGATTTTCGGCAATTTTTTGGAAAATGCGCGGCGCACGCAATTCTTCCAGCGTCAGGACGGTGCTCGGAATGGTACGGAATACGGCGGCCGGGCCGCGTTCGGTCATAAAGGCGTTGACGCGGAAACGGGCAACATTGGGCAGCTCAAATGAGAAATCGACTTCAAAATCCTGTTGATAGAGCTTGCGCTGGTGGTCGTTCATGACCGAGGTAATCATGGTGCCGACTTCTTCCGGGCTCATCTCGGGCAGGTTGATGCGGCGGATGTCGCCGTGTACGCGTATCATAGGGGAAATGCCCGAACTCAAATGGAGGTCGGAGGCTTTGTTTTTCACGCCGAACGCGAGTAAGTCGGTAATCTGCATAATGTGGCCTTGTTTTGGTTTAGAATAATAAAATCGCTTTATTTTAAATAGATAAACCCGTTCGACCAAGTAAAATTTTCAAAATGCCGAGTGATGAACGGGTTAAAGGAGAAAACCATGTCGGTATTGCAACAAAACTATCGGGACGTATGCCGGGCGGTTGAACAGGCGGCAGAGGCTGCCGGACGGCCTGCGGATGCGGTAAAGCTGGTGGCGGTCAGTAAGACATTTCCGGCAGACGATATCCGCGAAGTGTATGCGGCCGGTCAGCGCGATTTCGGCGAGAACTATATTCAGGAATGGTTTGAAAAAACGGAAACGCTGGCCGATTTATCGGATATTGTTTGGCACGTTATCGGTGATGTGCAGTCTAATAAAACCAAATTTGTGGCCGAGCGTGCACATTGGGTGCATACGGTAGGCCGTCTGAAAACGGCGCGGCGCTTGAGCGAACAAAGGCCGTCTGAAATGCCGCCGTTGCAGGTGTGCATTGAAGTGAACATTGCCGCTGAAGAGGCAAAACACGGCGTGGCGCCCGATGAAGCGGTCGGGCTGGCCCTTGAAGTGGCCAAGTTGCCGAATATTCAAGTGCGCGGATTGATGTGTGTGGCCAAGGCCGACAGCAGCGACGATGAGTTGCGCAGCCAGTTTCACACCATGCAACGGCTGTTGGCTGAGTTGAACGCGGCAGGTGTCGAGGCAGATGTTTTGTCTATGGGTATGTCCGGCGATATGCCAATCGCGGTAGAATGCGGCGCAACCCATGTCCGCATCGGCAGCGCGATTTTCGGCAAGCGGCATTATCCTCAAGCGTAAAATTAATGGCCGTCTGAACAGGACAGACAGCAGTTTCAGACGGCCTGATCGATATCACAAAGGAGTGACATATATTATGAATATCTATTTTCTCGGCGGCGGCAATATGGCGACTGCCATTGCAGGCGGTTTGGTCAAACAAGACGGCTATCGTGTCCATATTGTCGAACGCGGCGCTGAGAGACGAGAGCAACTGGTTCAAGAATTAGGCGTAGCCACTTCTGAAAACCTGCCCGAATTGAGCGCGGACGATGTCCTCATTCTCGCTGTCAAACCGCAAGACATGCAGGCAGCCTGTCAAAACATTCGTTTGAATGGCACGCTGGTGTTGTCCGTAGCGGCTGGTTTATCCATCAATACCCTCAGCCATTATCTGGGCGGCACGCGCCGTATCGTACGTATCATGCCCAATACGCCGGCCAAAATCGGTTTGGGCGTATCCGGTATGTTTGCCGATGCAAGCGTTTCAGAAACCGACCGCGCAGCCGCAGACAGCATCATGCGTTCTGTCGGCACGACCGTTTGGTTGAACGAAGAAGAGCAACTCCACAATATTACCGGCATCAGCGGCAGCGGCCCCGCATATGTTTTCTATCTGTTGGGCGCGCTCCAAAACGCGGCTTTGGCACAAGGTTTCAACGAACAAGACGCACGCGAACTGAGCCTCGCCACATTTAAAGGCGCAGTGGCTTTGGCCGAACAAACCGGCGAAGCATTCGCACAATTACAGCAAAACGTAACTTCTAAAGGCGGCACGACACACGAAGCCATCGAAACCTTCAAAGCCCGTCACGTTGCCGAGGCCATCGAACAGGGCGTAGAAGCCTGCGTTAAACGTTCGCAAGAAATGGCGCAACAATACAAGGCCGTCTGAACATGCGCGGCGACTTGCTCCTATTATTGGCAGACGCTATTGCAATCCTGTGTATCACGCGCTTTTTGCTCCGATACGCAGGATTGGCAGCAGAACACCCCCTGCTCAAATTCAGCATACAGGCAACAGGCTGGCTGACCAAACCTTGGCAAAAAGCATTTCCATCCGGCGAGAAAACCGATTGGTACTGCCTGCCCGCAGGTTTTCTGGTGTATTACCTTGCCTGTACCTCCATTATTTTCATCTCGCCGGCATTATCCATCAGCAATAAGCTGATTCTGGCAAACTTCTGGTTTGCCGCACTCCATATGCTGAAAGCCGCAGCCTATACATTACTTATCGCTCTGATTATCAGAATGGTGTCCAGCATACAGGGCCGCTATTCGCCGTTGACTTATGCCATCGAACGAATCCTGCAACCATTGCTCAAACCGTTTTCCTTTTTACGCGTAGGACGATACGATTTTTCAGGCAGTTTGTTGGCACTCTTATTATGGTTGTGGCTGGCCCGATGGTTTCCCCAGCTTATCCAGCAAACCAACCTATGGTTGCTTCAATAGGCTGTCTGAAAGCGCAGTAGGTATTAACGACCAAAAATACAACGTCCTAAAAAGCGCTTTAATACATTTAGGTGTAAGGTAGTGCAAAAAAGTGCAAATCGAAATATAAAGAACAAATGAATAGGTAAAACATGATATGATTCGCCCAATTTCCAAAACGGAAATTCAAGAAAACCCAATAAAAGCAAACCCGTAGCATCCAAATCATTAACATAAACCGAAAGCAGACACCATGGCAAAGCTGACAGAACAAGATATTTTAAACTGGGATGGTCCTGAAGAGGACTACATGAACAGCGACCAATTGGCCTTCTTCCGCGAACTACTGGTTAAAATGCAAGAAGAGCTGATTGAAAATGCAAACACCACTACCGGTCATCTCCAAGAGCACGAATCCGCCCCCGATCCTGCCGACCGCGCTACCCAAGAAGAAGAATACGCTTTAGAACTGCGCACCCGCGACCGCGAGCGTAAACTTCTCAGTAAAGTACAAGCAACCATCCGCAGCATTGACGAAGGCGATTACGGTTTCTGTGCCGATACCGGTGAACCCATCGGCCTCAAACGCCTGCTGGCACGTCCGACCGCGACACTGTCCGTAGAAGCGCAAGAGCGACGCGAACGAATGAAAAAACAGTTTGCCGACTAAAATATAGACATAAAACCTCAAAAAGGCCGTCTGAAACCAAAATTTCAGACGGCCTTAGTATTGAATCGGGTTGGA